>ENA-ORXT01000009-ORXT01000009.1-marine-metagenome-genome-assembly--contig:-NODE-9-length-279558-cov-9.326910_pt1 | contig 279558 bp, 231 predicted proteins | sample MGYA00237868_ERZ511482 | MGnify/ENA metagenome assembly ERZ511482
AGCCGCTTCGCCATCCGTGAGGGCGGTCGCACAGTTGGTGCTGGCGTCATCACCGAGATTATGAAATAATACTGTAATTCGAGGGAGATCCTTGAGAGCTTCCTCGAATTTTTGATTTTGATCAGTATCGGAACGATGGAAGTGCACCGAAGAAGATAAAAAATGGCAAAGCAACGCATTCGAATAAAATTAAAAGCGTACGACCACCGAGTGCTTGACGCATCGGTGACACAAATTGTAGAAGCTGCAGAACGAACTGGCGCTCAGGTTGTAGGACCGGTTCCACTTCCAACACGGATAGAAAAGTTTACCGTTATGCGTTCTACATTTATTGATAAAGACAGTCGAGAGCAATTCGAAATTCGAACTCATAAACGCTTGATAGACGTAATGGATCCGGGAAGTAAGACGATTGAAAATCTAACTCGTCTAAATTTGCCGGCTGGTGTTGATATTGAGATTAAGCTCTAAATAATCTGCTCATTGCTTTTGCATTAAATTACACTGCGAGTGTTTGTAAGTACAAGTAGATGTAAGCAAAAGCCCTAGCGTATATAATTGAATATAAATCGTAACTTTGCCCCTGTATTTTGATGCAGGGAGCGACAGGATGATGGAGTTTAACTTAGCCCTAAGCAACGTTTAGTGCTAAGGCGTGGTTCGTTTTCGCAGGCGAACTATTGACTAACAATCCTGGGAGGAAACCATGCGAGGAATATTAGGCCGAAAGGTTGGCATGACTCAGCTCTTTGATGAGAGCGGTGCAGTTGTGCCTGTTACAGTAATTGAGGCAGGTCCATGTTTTGTATCGCAAGTTAAAACGATAGAAAATGATGGGTATAATGCTATTCAAATTGGGTATGAAGAAGTTCAAGAACGAAAGCTGACCAAGGGTCAGCAGGGTCATCTACGCAGAGCCGAAGTTCCTTTATTGCGCCGATTGCGCGAGTTGCGCTTTGCAGATGCCCCCGATTATTCGACTGGCGATGTTATCCGTGCGGATGTGTTTGAAGAAGGCGATTGGGTTGATGTCGTTGGCACATCTAAGGGTAAAGGTTTTGCTGGTGCAGTAAAGCGTCATGGCTTTGCTGGCGGACCGAAAACACATGGCCAATCCGACCGTCATCGAGCGACAGGATCGCGTGGTGCTGGTTCTACCCCTGGTCATACCTTCCCTGGTGCAAAAGCTCCTGGTCACATGGGCAATGAACGTGTGACTGTTCAAAATCTGAAAATTGCCTTAGTCGATCCTGAGCGCAACCTGCTGGCTATTAGAGGTGCCGTTCCTGGTCCTAAGGGTGGTCTTGTCATGGTGAAAGAGGCGATTAAAAAGCCGAAGGCATAGACCCTTTTCTTGATCTCGCTATTTTATTAATGTGACTGGCATTTACTTGAGCCAATTACGTTTTTTTAGCGAAACTCGGCTGCTGACAATTTTAGACCGAAATGGGAGAAACGTAAGTTGTCTCCTGTATAGCATAGGCTGAACTTAAGCCATGTGGAGAAAACAAGATGTTAGTTTCGATGAAGAATATGGCTGGGAACCAAGCTGGTGAAATTGAGTTGAGCGATGCGATTTTTGCAGCATCTATAAATAAGCCTCTCATGCATCAGGCACTGGTCCGGCAATTAGCAAATGCTCGCCTCGGTACACATAAGACCAAAGGGCGAAGTGAAGTTCGCGGTGGTGGACGTAAACCATGGCGGCAGAAGGGTACTGGCCGCGCCCGACAGGGTTCAACTCGTTCGCCTAACTGGGTGGGTGGTGGTACCGTATTTGGCCCGACTCCACGAAAATATACGAAGGATATGCCGCGTAAAATGCGTCGCGCCGCAATTCGCAGCGCACTTAGTGTAAAAGCGGCCTCAGATCAGATTGTAGTAGTTGATAATCTGGCAATGGATGTGCCAAAGACTAAAGATATGATACAGACGTTAGAGAATTTGGGCCTATCTACACAGAGTGCATTGATTGTACTAGCAGAGAAGGATGAAACTGTGCAACGTAGCACGAATAATCTTTGCAACGCAAAGACGATATTAGCCAACTATTTAAACATTCGCGATCTGCTGGGTTTTGACACAATTCTGATCACTAAGGATGCGGTTGATCATATTGAAAACTGGCTGGCACCACAAGCTTCTGCTATTAGGGACGAGGTGTAACCTATGCATATTTACGAGGTTGTAAAACGACCTGTTATAACTGAAAAAACGGTTATTATGGCCGATGACGATAATAAATTTACCTTTGAAGTTGATATGCGTGCGAATAAACTACAGGTTGCAGATGCTGTTAGTACCGCATTTGATGTATCAGTTGAAGATGTTCACATTGCGGTTATGCCAGCGAAGACGCGCCGGACACGTCGAGGCCTTGGTGTGCGTAAACCAAAATGGAAAAAAGCAATTGTAACGTTGGCTGCTGGCGATAGTATTCAAATTTTTGAAGGCGTCTAGATTACAGATATCAAGAATTTTTTTATCTCTTCTGCAAGCAAATGGTAGAATTTAGTCTGCTTCGCAAAAAAGCCTGATATCTTTGGAGAAAAATATGGCTGTTAAATTTTATCGCCCCACATCGCCGGGCCGTCGTGACATGAGCGTCTCGACCTTTGAAGAAATTACACGCTCAAAGCCCGAGCGTTCTTTGGTGGTGCCCCTTAAAAGTAATGCCGGTCGTAACAATCGCGGCGTAATTACTGTGCGCCATCGTGGTGGCGGACATAAACGTCGCTATCGTATTGTTGATTTTCGGCGTAATAAGTTCGATGTACCCGGTCGCATAGATTCGATTGAATACGATCCTAATCGTAGCGCACGTATTGCACTTGTTGTTTACGAAGATGGAGAAAAGCGTTACATTCTCGCTCCAGCTGGTATTGCTGTGGGTGATAAAGTTATGTCGGGCGTTAGCGCTGAAATTCGGCCCGGCAATGCATTGCCGATTCGTTTTATTCCACTCGGTACAATTATCCACAACATCGAGCTCTATCCGGGCCGTGGTGGACAGTTGGTGCGCAGCGCTGGAAATTCTGCACAGCTAATGGCGAAAGAAGGTTCAATGGCTCAGGTTCGTCTGCCTAGCGGTGAGCAGCGTTACATCGACATGAATTGTCTTGCTACAGTTGGACAAGTTTCAAATGCAACACACGCCAATCTAACGCTCGGCAAAGCTGGTCGTAAAAGATGGATGGGTAAAAGACCAAGTGTACGTGGTGTTGCAATGGATCCTGCTTCTCATCCACATGGTGGTGGTGAAGGGCGTTCGCCTGTTGGTATGAAAGCACCAAAAACGCCTTGGGGCAAAAAGGCACTGGGTAAGAAGACGCGCCGTAATAAAAATACTGATAAATATATTGTACGTCGTGGCAGCAAGCGATAAGGGCTAAGGAAAAAAATGTCTCGTTCATTAAAAAAGGGGCCGTACATCGACCCCAAACTATTGAAAAAAATTGAAGCAATGAATAGTGCTGGTGAGCGCAAGGCTGTTCGCACGTGGTCAAGAGCATCAACGATTTTTCCACAGTTTGTCGGACACACGATTGCTGTGCATGATGGTCGACGTCACGTACCAGTCTATATTTCAGAGAATATGGTTGGTCATAAGCTAGGCGAATTTGCACCAACTCGTTTTTTCCGTGGTCACATCAGGTCAGAAAAAGGATCCCGTGCGCGCTAGGTTTAGTAAGCTTGCAAGTTGACCATGCTGGATAAAACCTTGTAGAGCCATTCTATTATAGTAGTCTATCATTAGAATCTCTTCGTATAATTGGCACTTGCGCCATCTATGGGCCTGTGCGGTGTAACATAGAAATTGATTTGTAGGGGGGCTATGAAATGGAAGTTCATGCCATAAATAAGTTTACAGGTATCAGTGCTCAAAAAGTGCGCTGGGTTGTTAATGAAATGCGAGGGCGACAAGCCCAAGATGCAATAGAGACATTACAGTTTATGCAGCAATCTGCAGCAAAGGAGGTTGCTAAAACTGTAAAGAGTGCGCTTGCAAATGCAACAGAGAATTATGGTCTCGATGCGGAAGATATGTATATTTCGAAAATAATGGCTGATGATGCACCAATGCGCCGCTGGCGACGATTTGGTGCTCGAGGCCGATTTAAACCTTGGATTCGGCGCTCGTCACATATTACAGTTGTGTTAGAAGAACGAGTAGACGAAGGCAGGGGATTATGAAACAAAGCGTTAGAATTTAGGTAGCTGAACAGGAGAAATCACTTGGGTCGCAAAGTACATCCGACAGGCTTCCGCCTGGGCATTATCAAAGAGCATAAAAGTCGCTGGTTTGCTACCGGCAGAACATACATCGATCAACTAAATGAAGATCGTGAAATTCGCAAAATGATTATGGCTGTGCCCAAAGCGGGTATTAGTGGTGTTGATATCGAACGCCAGCCAAATCAGGTTCACGTTATTATTGATACTGCACGACCAGGCGTCATTATCGGGCGTAAGGGTGCAGCAGTGAATACCTTGCGGACTTCGCTTCAGGATTTGACAAAGAAAAAGGTTAAGATCGATGTGCGCGAAATTACACGTCCGGAACTGGATCCTCATCTGGTTGCAGAAAGTGTAGCAGAGCAGCTTGAACGCCGCATCAGTTGGAAGCGTGCGATGAAGCAATCTGTACAAAAGACAATGCGGGCAGGAGCAAAAGGGATTATGATCTCTTGTTCTGGACGTCTTGGCGGCAGTGATATGGGACGCGTTGACAAAGTAACTGAAGGTCAAATTCCGCGCCATACTTTGCGAGCAGATATTGATTATGGTACTGCAGATGCCAACACGACTTTTGGGGTGATAGGTATCAAAGTTTGGATATATCATGGTGAAGTAATGCCTGGTGATGAGTTCAAACCACGTACAAACGGTAGCGCACCAAAGTCTAAGTCTCGCTCAGATTCTTCTAATTAACGTTGTGTCAATTTAGTCTTTATAAGAGTATTTTTGTGTTTCAGTCCCGGCAGACTTTTATCGGACTGGACTAGCCTTTTTCGCATGAGCAATTGAACATGTTTTTACAACAGTTTTTGTTTATGTTGCGCCTATGGATGGAGAGATCGAATAATGTTAATGCCAAAACGTGTTAAATATCGTAAGCAACATCGTGGACGGTTGCAAGGACTAGCCCAACGAGGAAATCAGGTTTCGTTTGGTAGCTACGGTCTTCAAGCTGTAGATGCTCATTATGTAACAAGTCGACAGATTGAAGCTGGTCGACGTGCCATTATGCGCTTTATACGCCGTGGCGGTAAAGTGTGGATTCGGATATTCCCCGATAAGCCATACACTAAACGTGCCGCAGAAACTCGAATGGGTAAAGGCAAAGGTAGTGTAGAGCACTACGTAGCCCCTGTTCGCCCGGGTCGAGTTGTTTATGAGATTGCTGGCGTGTCAGAGGAAATTGCCCGAGAGGCGTTCCGATTAGCTTCGCATAAATTGCCAATGCGCACCCAATTTGTTTCCCGCGAAGATTACGGCGGGTAACTCTTAGTAAACAGTAGCTGTTTCCAAATATAGTACCTAAAATTTATGTGCATCAATTTTTCTTTGGAATATAATGCACAGCCTTTTAGGGAAGTGCAGTACCCGAACAATCACACTCTTTATATCTTGGTTACTATATTATGGGCACAGGAGAAAAGTTAGATGAATATTAGCGACATACGGTCGAAAACGAATGCAGAGCTTGCCAATTTGCTTGATGACTCATATCAAGAATTATTTAATTTGCGCTTTCAGAAAGCATCTGGACAATTGACCAACCCAGCTCGCAAAGGCGAGGTGCGCAAATTGATTGCTCGGACTAAAACCATTCTGCGCGAGCGAGAATTGGCTGCAATTGATTAAGCAGTAAATTGGATATACCGATCGCAACAATAATTTTTTAGTGTTGTGTTCCATCAGGAGAATGAAGCCATGCGCGAGCAAAGAAAAGCATTAATTGGCATTGTTGTAAGTAACAAAATGGATAAGACCGTTGTAGTACAGGTGCAGAGAACGACTCAGCATCCTCTATACGGTAAAGCACTTAAAGTTAACAAAAAGTATAAGGCGCATGACGAAAAGAATGAGGTCCAAGAAGGTGATTTGGTCCGCATTCGCGAGTGTCGCCCGATCAGCAAGCAGAAGACCTTCTTTGTAGAAGAAATTCTGGAGCGAACGACGGTAGTCTAATTTTATTTGAATAGAAGTAATTAACGCCTTTTATCATGCTTATATTGAGTTGTATCATATCCAATGTGAGAACACTTATCTGTTATTGATAAACGAGGCATTTGATTATAAGAACAAGGAACAGAAAGATGCTTCAGCAAGAGAGCAGGTTAAAAGTTGCCGATAATACTGGCGCAAAAGAATTGCTGACTATTCGTGTAAAAGGTGGAAGTACACGTCGCTATGCGGCTATTGGTGATGAAATTGTTGCCAGTGTAAAAGCTGCCTCTCCGAATGGAAATGTAAAAAAGGGTGACGTTGTGCGAGCCGTTGTTGTACGTACAAAGCGTTCAGTACGCCGTGTCGATGGAAGCTATATTCGCTTTGACGAGAATGCGGCCGTTATTATTGACGAGAACAGAAACCCAAGAGGAACGCGCATTTTTGGGCCAGTTGCACGAGAACTACGTGACGTTGGCTTTATGCGGATTGTTTCACTTGCGCCAGAAGTTCTATAGGAGACTATCGTCATGAAGGTGAAAATTCAGACAGGCGATACTGTAGAAGTTATCGCTGGTGAAGATAAAGGTGAACGCGGTGAAGTTCAGCGTATCATCCGTACAAAAAATAAAGATGGATCATACAACCCTGATCGAGTTTACGTACTTGTATCTGGCGTAAATATTGTAATCAAGCATCAAGGCGCAAGTGGGCAGGTTCGTACTCAAACAGGACGTATCGAAAAAGAGGCTCCCATTCATATCAGCAATGTTGCGCTTGTGGGAACAGATGGCAAACCTTCCCGTGTCGGATACGAGGTGGCTTCAAATGGTGATAAAGCTCGTATGGATCGCCGCACGTTGCAGCCATTACCAAGCCCACAAAAGTAATAAATTTTTCTGTGTTTTTGCACAGAATTGATAATAAATAAAAATACGATTTGTTTTGCTCGCTAAATATAGCTTTAATAGGGTATAACAAGTTTTCAACGCTCGAACTGGTGCCGGACAGACCGATGCTTGCGGGTGAGGAGTAAGAAATGAGTGAAAATGGCAGTGCTGCTGGCCCTGTGCCTCGATTTAAAAGTCAATATATAGAAGAATTTGTTCCTGCTATGATGAAGGAGTTTAACTACTCTAATGTCATGCAGGTGCCTACCGTTTCGAAAATTGTTGTCAACATCGGTTTAGGCGAATCTATCACAAACAGCAAAGCAATTGAGGCTGCCACACGGGACTTATCAGTTGTGACTGGACAACAGCCTGTTATTACAAAGGCACGTATGTCAATTGCTACATTCAAGTTGCGCGAAGGAATGCCAATCGGAACGATGGTGACAATGCGAGGTGATCGCATGTGGTTTTTCCTAGACCGCCTGATCAGCATCGTTTTACCAAGACAACGTGACTTTCAAGGCATCTCTCCAGATTCTTTTGATGGGCGCGGTAATTATAGTTTAGGGCTACGCGAACAATTAGTTTTCCCAGAAATCGACTACGATGACATTGATAAGATCCGAGGCCTTGAGGTGACGATTGTCACAACAGCGAATACTGATGAAGAGGCCCGTCGTTTACTTACAATGATGAACATGCCTTTTAAGCGATAGAGTGTAAATTTAAGAGCTTATGATTAAGCGTATGCTTAGCGCAGCGACTATTTGAACATCATGAGCCAATTTCAGGAGAAATGTTGTGGCAAGAAAGTCAAATATTTCGCGCGAAAGCAAGCGAAAATATCCAGTACAGGTGCGTAATCGTTGCCAAATGTGCGGTCGTCCACGTGGATATATGCGTCGATTTGGTCTTTGCCGTATCTGTTTTCGGCAGCAAGCGCTAGTTGGTAATCTACCCGGCGTGGTTAAATCGAGCTGGTAGTTGGGTTTGCTAACTACAATCTATTTTTCTTAAGATATATTATGATTGCAAGAGTAACCTAAGGAGCAAAAATGCACAGTGATCCAATTGCCGACATGCTGACACGTATTCGTAATGCATGCATGATTCAGTCGCGGCAAGTTGCGATGCCTAGTTCAAAAATAAAAGTAGGTATCGCTCAAATTTTGCAAGAAGAAGGCTTTATTCAGGCCTATGGTATTACCGAAGACAAGCCTCAGCCTAATTTAGTACTTGCGTTGAAATATACGGGACGGTATGATGATTCAGTCATCACTGGCTTAGAAAGAGTAAGTAAACCCGGACGCCGCGTATATACGGGCCATAAAGATATTCCTTGGGTTCGCAGTGGTATGGGGCTGAATATTATTTCTACCTCTAAAGGACTGCTTAGTGGACGTCAAGCTCGACGCGAAAAAGCTGGTGGAGAAATTATCTGCAATATTTGGTAAGTTGATTGCAGATTTTTACTGAGTTGTTTTACACACTGTGTTGTTTTATACATTGTTATTTTTGTATCGGCACTCTGGCCTTTATGGTGCAATAAACCTTAATAGGGTGTTGTACATCCAGAGCGCTATATATCAATGACGATAATGTATTGCGTAAAGGGTAATGGTTATGTCACGTATAGGTCGAATGCCGGTCATTTTAGAATCCGGTGTAAAAGTTGAAGTAGATAAAGGGAACCGAGTTACTGTAACTGGCCCCAAGGGCTCCCTAACCGAGCAGATAAGCACCGATTTAGAAGTTGTTCAGGAAAATGGCGAACTAACTATTGATCGCCCAACTGATCAGCGCCATCATCGGTCGCAACATGGTTTGGCACGCGCGTTGATAAACAATATGGTTCTTGGTGTTACACAAGGTTTTACACGTGAGCTAGAAATCCATGGCACCGGTTACCGTGCAGAAAAACAAGGCGAAAAACTTGTGCTACAGGTTGGTAAAAGTCATCCTGTTGAGTTTGAACCGCCATCGAAGGATATGTCTTTCGATGTAGCAAAAGATGGTCGTTCCTTTACAATTCTTGGCATTGATAAGTGTGAGGTTGGTCAGCTTGCTGCTGTTGTGCGTAAAGCCCGGCCACCAGAGCCTTATAAAGGTAAGGGCATTCGCTACAAAGGTGAGTTTGTCCGAAGCAAAGCTGGTAAATCAGGTCGTACTTAAATTTATGAATTTATTCAGTTACGTTATTAACTGATAATTATATAGGGTAGAGGGAAGAAAATGGCGAAAGCAACTCGTTCGCAATTACGTAAAGGGCGTCACGCCAGAGTGCGGAAAAAAATTAGTGGAACAAGCGAACGTCCACGACTAAATGTATTCCGCAGCAACGGGCATATTTATGCGCAAATTATTGACGATGTCGCTGGCGCCACCCTGGCCTCTGCATCAACAGTCGATAAGGCTTTGCGTGGCGATTTGGGCCCTCAAAGTCCACAAGAACAAGCAAAGTCTGTTGGCTTAACACTAGCCGAACGTGCAAAGTCCAAAGGAATCGAACAGGTCGTTTTCGATCGTGGTGGATATCCCTATCATGGTCGCGTTAAGGCTCTTGCAGACGGTAGTCGAGAAGGCGGTCTTGTCTTTTAAGGCTTGTCTGCATTTGGAACTGATGCCAAGCGTAGAGGGCAAAACGCGTATTGCTAGCACGGTTTACATATTATAATATAAAGCATCGTTCTATAATTACAATGCTGGCCTTGGACTAGGAGAAAATAATGGCAAGACGAGACGATAACAAAGACAACAAGAATAGTAACAGTAATAATAAAAATAGCAACAAACGTGACGGTAAAGATAATCGTCGTGGTAAGGGTGGTAAAAATAGACGCGACGAAGAGCGTGATGAATTTGATGAACGCGTTGTTCACATTGCCCGAACATCTAAAGTGCTAAAGGGTGGTCGACGTTTTGCCTTCCGTGCCGTTTTAGTTGTTGGCGACCAAAATGGCCGTGTTGGGGTGGGTGTCGGTAAAGCGCGCGAAGTTCCCGATGCAATCCGAAAGGCATCCGAACGCGCTCGTAAGAACATGATATCTATTCCATTGCTTGGTACTACGATTCCACACCCGGTTGAAGAAAGTTTCGGTGCTGGTCGTGTTTTGTTAAGGCCCGCTAGTCCTGGTACTGGCGTTATTGCTGGTGGTGGTGTTCGTGCTGTTGTAGAAGCTTGTGGCGTTAAAGATATTTTGAGCAAATCTCTCGGTAGCGATAATATTTTGAATGTGGTTCAGGCCACGTTTACTGCACTACAAGCGTTGCAAGACTATCGTATTGAAGCGGAACGACGTGGTGTTGATCCGAAGCGTCTAATGCCATTCTGGCATCGGGAGGAAACTTATGGCAAGTAAAATTAAGGTGACGCTCGTACGCAGCCCGATTGGTTACAAGCAGGACCAGAAAGATACTGTTCGTGCGTTGGGTCTACGCAAAATGAATCAGACTGTCGAAAAAGAAGATTCACCCGTGATTCGTGGCATGATTAATAAAGTTCGTCATCTCGTCGCCGTCGATGAATCTTAGCTGTTGACAATTATAAGAATGTAAACAATCACATAGAAATATAGTGATTACAGTAAAAGAAGGATTTCATTATGAAATTGCATGACCTGCGTCCCGCTAAAGGGTCCACTAGTAAGCGAAAGCGAGTAGGTCGGGGTACCGGTTCGGGTAAAGGTAAGACAAGCACCCGGGGTACAAAAGGTCAGAATTCCCGATCTGGCGGTGGTGTGCGCATCACTTTTGAAGGAGGTCAGCTACCCCTAGTAAAACGATTGCCAAAACTCCGTGGTTTCAATAATCGGTTTAAGGTCCATTATATACCTGTTAATGTGGACGCTCTGGGCCAACATTTTGATGCCGGTGCAGAGATTACACCAGAAACGCTACATACTGTAGGATTACTTGGCAAGAGGAATGATCCGGTTGTCGTTTTAGGCCGTGGTGAGATCGATAAGGCTTTAACAGTAAGGGTACATCGGGTTAGTACAAGTGCCAAACAACAGATTGAGTCTGCTGGTGGTTCTGTTGAAATTTTGCCTTACGAGAGCAACAAATAGCCACTCTGCTTTTGTATTTGGCAGAGCCGTACTGATAAAAATATAGTAAATATATAGTATTTTAAACCCTATATGTTTGCCGATGTTTTGGCTATATTTCAATAGAAAGATGTTTTGTAGCTTTTTGAAAAAGAGCTAAGACTAAAAGAAAATAATTCAAAAATTATACTTAAAGATTTTATCTCTATTGTATTTCTAGAATATATTGTTTCCCTGATTTTAAGACAGGTCAGCTAGACAGATAGCTAGGACAATAAGAGGAGTGATTCTCTATGCTTGAAGCCATCCGTAATGCATTTCGTTTGCCCGATCTTCGGCGCAAATTGCTTGTCACAATTGGCATTTTGGTCCTATATAGACTTATTGCTAATATTCCGCTCCCTGGTGTGAATCGAGACGTTCTGTCCAGCCTTTTTAGCGGAGAAAATCAGGATGTCCTATTGAGTTTTCTCAATTTTTTCAGTGGCGGTGGTTTGTCGCAAATGGGCATTATGGCTTTGGGCGTATATCCATACATTACTTCTTCTATTATTATGCAGCTTCTGACGCCAATTGTACCTTCGTTGGAAGAATTGAGCCGTGAAGGTGAGCAAGGACGCCATAAAATTAATCAGTACACTTACTGGCTAACTGTACCTTTGGCATTTCTGCAAGGGATCACGCAGGCCACCTTACTTGAACAAGGTAATCAAGGTTTATTAGTGGAATGGGGCATTAGCGGCAGCGCATTAATTCCTTCCTTAACTCTTGTTGTTGGTATGACGGCGGGATCAATGTTAGCTGTATGGCTTGGTCAGCTTATTACAGAACAAGGTATTGGTAATGGCGTTTCTCTGATTATTTTTGCCGGTATTCTCTCTGCCGTTCCTGGGCAGATACGGCTTTTATGGCAGCAGAGTATCTTCGCACTGCTTACGTTCGTAATCGTTACCATATTGACAATTGCATTGATTGTATGGGTACATGAGGGGCAGCGGCGCATTCCGGTTCAGTATGGCAAACGTGTTCGGACGATGCGTGGAAATCGTATGATGATGGTGGGTGGTCAAAGCACACATGTGCCGATGCGAGTAAACACAGCAGGCATGATTCCACTCATCTTTGCAAATAGTCTATTAATCCTGCCGGCTACACTTGCTAGTTACTTTGCGACCGATACATCAACTTGGTTTGGACGTTTGGCCGCAGGAGTCTCAAACGCATTCATGCCTACCAACGCGTTTTACTGGATTTTTTACTTCTTTCTTACCGTTGCATTTACTTATTTCTATACCGACGTAATGTTTCGTCAACAAAATTTACCTGAGACTCTACAAAAACAAGGTGGCTTCATTCCTGGTATTCGTCCAGGGCCGCGAACAGAAGCTTATCTCAATGGTGTGTTAGGTCGCATTACCTTAGTTGGTGCACTTTTTCTAGGGCTTATTGCTATTTTGCCCTATATTGTTGGCCTGATTGCAAATGGGATCTTCAATGACATTGGTACTTTTACCAACTTTAACACCTTAATCATTAGTAGCACTGGTTTGCTGATTGTAGTTGGTGTTGTTTTGGACACCATGAAGCAGATTGAAGCTCAGCTAATGATGCGTAATTACGAAGGCTTCATTAAGTAGAGTGGATTGCATGTAGAAATGAGTATACAAAAGCGCACGTATATTGTTTTGCTTGGCGTTCCAGGTGCGGGTAAAGGAACGCAAGCGAAGCATTTAGTAAAAAAGCTATGCTTGCCACAAATTTCAACGGGTGATCTATTTCGCTTTAATCTTAGCAATGATACTGAGTTGGGTAAACTGGCAAAAGGCTATATGGATAAGGGCCTGCTTGTACCAAATGAAGTAACAATTAAGATGGTTGAAGATCGCTTGTCTGATGATGATTGCCAAAATGGCGCGATTATGGACGGATTTCCGCGAAATTTAGTGCAAGCAAAAGCTTTTGATGATATGGTTGCGCCCTATGGTGGCGTTTCTGCCGTACCAATGCTCACTATTACGGATGATGAAGCTGTTGAGCGGATTAGTGGCCGTTACAGTTGTTCAGATTGTGGGGCCGTTTACCATACAAAATTTAATCGACCACAAAAGCCTGATACATGCGATAACGATGGATTGAAGTTGACGCAGCGTGCTGATGATAAGCCGGATGTGGTAAAAGAGCGACTATATGTATATTATAAAGAGACCGCTCCATTAATTGGATATTATTTTGCCAAATCGCTTTTGTCAGAAATTGATGGCTCTCAATCAATTGAAGAAGTTCAGATCGGCCTAATATCGCTATTGTCTTAAGAGGTTTCTAGTTATTTTTCATGTTCAAACGAAATAATCGAAAACGTCTTCGAACGCAACGATCAAAAATGAATCGTAAGCGACCAGAGCCAATTCTAAAGACCGAGCGCGAACTACAAACTATGCGCGAAGCGGGTCGTATTGTTGCACGCGTTCATCGAGCATTGAGCGAAGCAGTTAAGCCGGGCGTTTCGACCCAAGATTTGGATCAAGTTGCCGTATCAGTTATGCAGAAATATTCATCTGCATCTTGTTTTCTTGGTTATAGAGGGTTCCCTGGAAATATTTGTGCCAGTATTAACGAAGAATTAGTACATGGTATTCCTTCTCCTCATAGAATACTAAATGAAGGTGATATTATTAGCATCGATATTGGAACACGATATCGCGGTTTTATCGGTGATAGTGCTTGGACTTATGCTGTTGGTGAAATTAGTGAAGAGGCACAATTATTGATGCGTGTCACTGAGCAAAGTCTATTCGATGGAATCGAACAGGCGGTAGTTGGGAATCGTATTGTCGACATAGGCCGAGCAGTTCAAGCTCATGTAGAAAGAAATGGCCTGCACATTGTGCGTGAGTATACTGGTCATGGCGTTGGCCGCGAAATGCACGAACCACCGCAAATATTGAACTATGATGCTGGTGATGCAGATGGGAATATTGTGCTGCAACCGGGAATGGTTTTTGCGCTGGAGCCAATGGTGCAAATAGGCACATGGCAAACCGAGATACTAAATGACGAGTGGACTGTTATTAGTAAAGACCATAGTCTTGCTGCTCATTTTGAACATACAATTGCTATTACTAATTCCGGACCAGAAATCTTGACTATACTATAGCATTTGTGCTAATATAGACAGGTTTTGCTGAGCTCACTATGCTTGACTTATGGTGCTGGGCAAGTGAACATCATTTTGTTTGCTAATTTTAGGAGTTTTGATTATGAAAGTGCGACCATCTGTTAAGAAGATGTGCGATAATTGTAAAATTGTTCGTCGTCGTGGTGTCATTCGGGTTATTTGTACAAATCCGAAGCACAAACAACGCCAAGGATAATATATTAAGCAGTGAATGAGATTATTACAAGGGGCAAATTATGGCGCGTATAGCTGGCGTTGATATTCCACGTGACAAGCGAGTTGAAATATCATTAACCTACATTTTCGGTATCGGATTAACTACAAGTAAAAAAATCCTTGCCGAGGCAGGTATCGACCCGAACATTCGGGTTAAAGATCTTGACGAAGCTCAGTTAACAACCTTACGTGAATATATTGATCGCAATATTAAGGTTGAGGGCGATCTTCGACGTGAAGTAAACATGAATATCAAACGTCTAATGGAGATCGGCAGCTATCGTGGGTTGCGCCATCGACGTAATTTACCAAGCCGTGGTCAGCGTACACGCACCAATGCGCGCACTCTTCGTGGATCTAAGAAAACGGTTGCTGGCAAAAAGCGAGCACGTAAATAATTTTCTGTTTATTTCTCATAGCACTCAAACAATATTGTTATTTTAAGCAATACTGTTTAGAAAGAGTTAGAGATATCCGTACCGTGCTTAATCTATAAAACGCAATACGGATAATGTAATACTCGATGCAATACGTGATTTTAATATCTATTGTAGACAAAAATATTTTTAGACCGATTTTTAGTTGAAATTAAAAGGGTAGAGTCATGGCTCGACAACGGAAAAGCGGACGTCGCTCCGGTAAAAGAGAGAAGAAAAACGTTTTACGTGGTCAAGCGCACGTTCACTCTTCTTTCAATAATACAATTATTACTATTACAGATATGGAAGGCAATACGCTTGCATGGGCCAGTAGTGGAACGGTTGGCTTCAAAGGCAGTCGTAAAGCTACGCCATTTGCTGCGCAGCGAGCTGCACAGAATGTAGGACATCAGGCGCGCAATGATTTTAATATGCGCGAAGTAGAGGTTTATGTAAAGGGCCCCGGCCCTGGACGAGAAGGCTCAATTCGCTCGCTGCAAGCAAGCGGATTAGCAGTGGTAGCCATTCATGATATAACGCCGTTGCCACATAACGGCTGCCGTCCACCAAAGCGTCGACGTGTCTAGAATTTGGTGTTTGCAAATGGTCTCTATCTATAGTAACCAAGATTGCATTCAAATATAATTAAAGTTAAAAAATTTGATACTTAGCTTTATTAATAGACGTACTTAGCACGATATAGATGAGAATAACTTAGCTCTTTATATCTTAGTAATTATTTTCTGGTTATTGACTTGCGCAGTACGTAGAGAAAGCAGATGCATGTTGTATCGCATCTGCTTTATAGGTGTCTAGCAGCAGCAATTTTTAATAAATTGTTTATAATCGAATTGCTTTGCATACTCGTTTTGGTCGAATTTATGCAGCCAAAAATGAATGCAGAACTAATTTGTCAGGATTGATGAATCTTCTCGGATTGTGAGGAAAAGATGGCAAGATATACAGATGCCGTATGTAAATTATGTCGGCGTGAAGGTCAGAAACTCTTTTTAAAGGGAGAACGCTGCCTAAGCCCGAAGTGTGCGATTGAACGTCGTCCCTTTCCACCTGGTGATCATGGTAGAAAGGCAACATTTCGACGGAAAGTGTCAGATTATGGTGTACAGCTTCGCGAGAAACAGAAAGCACGTCGCGTCTATGGCGTAATGGAACGACAATTCCGTCGCTATTTCAAAGAAGCTAGTCGACGCAAGGGTCTTACAGGTGCAACGCTATTATCAATTTTAGAAAGCCGATTAGACAATACAGTCTATCGAATGGGCTTTGCAGATAGTCGCGCACAAGCAAGGCAGATGGTTTGCCATGGTCACTTTGAAGTGAATGGTCGAAAGACAGATATTCCATCCTTTCTTGTAAACGTAGGCGACAAAATCTCTGTTCACTCAGGCAGCGTTTCTTCTACGTACTTTAAAGAGCGCGCCCAGGTTATGTTGAGTGGTCAACGATCACCAGATTGGCTGAGTGTAGATTCAACCGCCATGAGCGGTTCGATTCTGGCTGAGCCAACTCGTGAACATGTTGAGATTCCGCTGAACGAACAGCTTATCGTTGAGTATTATAACAGTCGTTGATCGCACCCAATAAGGCTGCATAATATTCGTATATGTATCTGTTTGAAAACGCATTTCGGAGAGTTTTCTATTTCATAATAGGTTGAAGGCAGATGCAGCGAACGTTAAGGAGAAGTACCTATACTGATTGTCAGGACTGCACGCAAAATAGATTTAGATAACGTAGATTATAGTGCGTGCTAGACAGTAGGGGAGGATTTGCCGTTGCTTAATATGGTAATGCCGAAAATAGAGGCCGAGGCAAACTCACAAAATTACGGCCATTTTGTTATTAGTCCGCTTGAAAGCGGCTATGGAATTACACTGGGTAACTCCCTTCGACGTGTTTTATTATCAAGCCTGAAGGGAGCTGCTGTTACATCGATTCGAATAAGTGGGATTCATCACGAATATTCTGCTATTCCACATGTACGTGAAGATACGACACAGCTTATTTTGAATGTAAAGCAAATTCGTATGAAATGTCATAGCGATGAGCCTGTACGCATTCATGTGGAAGTTACAAATGAAGGGCCTATAACGGCTGGTGATTTGATTTGCCCGCCGGAAGTTGAAATTGTAAACCCAGATTTGTATCTTCTAACCGCTGACTCTAACGATGTTGATTTGGATATCGAAATGGTTGTCGAAGTTGGGCGAGCATACAGCCCAGCCGAGGAACGCGTCAAGTTACCTCTTGGCGAAATACCTGTTGATGCGATTTTTAGTCCAGTACGCAAGGCTGCCTATCGGGTAGAGCGCACACGTATCGGTCAACAGACAGATTACGACAAACTCAATTTAGAAGTTTGGAGTGATGGAACGATTTCGCCCGAAGATGCGATTCGTAGCTCTGCAGACATTCTTGTACAGTATCTTGGCTTGTTAGCAGGCGCAGAGACAGTAGAGATTGAGAAGCCCGATGTTCAGGAAGAAGGGATCCCGAGCCGCGTTGCAGATGCACCGATTGAAGAATTAGAGCTTACAGTGCGTGCATACAACTGTTTGAAGCGTGCTGGAATAACCAAAGTTGGTGAAATTTTACATCGAATGGAAAGAGGCGAGGAAGAGATGCTTGCTATTCGAAACTTTGGCCGAAAGTCTCTTGACGAACTAGTTGAACGGTTAGACGAAAAGAACTATCTACACGTCCCGGGCGTTGATCTAACTGGTATTCTGAATGAACTGGGTGTACCACTCCCTGCTAGTGGAAATGGCGTCGAAGCATAATAACGCTATTCCTACTTCTTTTCTTATCTAGAAAAATTTGTCTCATCTCTGTTTTCTAAGGTGCGTGCAAAATTTTTCTGAAGAACTATAAGTCTGAAGTAGATATTAAGTAAACTGGAAATATAAGATGAGACATCAAATATCAGGACGTGTATTAGGGCGGGATTCTGGTCATCGAAAATCACTATTCCGTAATCTAATCAAAGATCTATTTATATACGAACGGATCGAAACAACCGAAGCCAAAGCTCGCGCAATTCGTTCGGATGCCGAGAAGCTGATCACCAAGGCAAAACGAGGCGTAGCAAATGGCGGCAACCGTGTACACGCACAGCGTCAAGTTGTTGCGTATTTGAACGACAAAGATATAGCCAAAAAAGTTTTTGATGATTTAGCTCCACGATATGCCGAACGAAATGGTGGCTATACCCGAATGTTGAAAATTGGTCAACGTCAAGGTGATGCGGCTAAGATGGTTGTATTAGAACTAGTAGATTCTGAGCTATAGTTCTTACCTATAATTCTTGTTTCCTGTGGTTTCTGCCAAGACGTTAAGTTCTTCTGACGATATTTATATTTGTGCGCTCGTTTCGTACGATGGAACTTGTTATAATGGCTCTCAGTATCAGCCGAATGCACCCACAATTCAGGGTGAGCTTGAGAAAGCCCTTTATAAACTACTTGGCACGAACTACCGGATCGTAGCATCAGGTAGAACAGATACTGGCGTACATGCTTTGGGGCAAGTCATTTCTGTCCGGCTATCATGGCGGCATTCGTTAAGTCGGTTACAGCAAGCTTGGACACACTATCTTCCAAATGATATTGCAATCCGACGGTTGAGCTTGGCACCAGATGGCTTTCATCCACGCTACAGTGCATACAGTCGAACATATCGCTACACGGTGATTGCACAGGCAAAACCCGCTAACTATGTAGCACCAAAGTTTTTGCCACTCAATGAACGGTTTGCTCTCTATCTGCCTATGCTGATAGATGTAGACTTAATGAATCGTGTTGCACAGGATTACCTTATCGGTGAACATGATTTTGCGGCGTTTGGCACAGATCCGCATGGTGACAACACCATTCGGCAGATCTTCCAGGCCAACTGGCAACGCATAGATGACAGTCTTGCACTGCTGGATAAGGTTGAGCAAAGTGAGATAGCAGTTTTTACGATTACGGCAACAGCTTTTTTGCGACGAATGGTTCGAAACTTAGTTGGCACGCTTTTAGAAGTTGGTATGGGAAAACGTACGTCAGAAGACGTTTATAGAATCCTTCAGTCGAAAGATCGTAGCCAATCTGCACCACCTGTTTTACCACAAGGTCTCGTGTTAGAACGGGTAGATTATCCAGACTATCCTGATTTGTTTGGCGGTGAACGTTAATTATATGATCAAAAAATGCTGCTTACTGTCTATAGAGTAGGCACACACTACTTGCGGCAATATTGTATAATAGAGATTGCCGAGATTTACTAAATTCCTGTTGATTCTTAATAAGTTCAGCGGGTGATTTAACTTAGGAGAGTAACCAGCGTGAAAACTTTAGCCCTTACTACAGAGGAAGCAAAAGCAAATCGAGAATGGTGGGTTGTAGACGCAACCGGCCATACGTTAGGCCGCCTTGCTTCTGAAATTGCCCAAATCTTGCGTGGCAAACACAAGCCAACCTTTTCACCTCATATAGATGGCGGTGATTTTGTAATTGTAATAAATTGCGAAAGAATGGTTGTTACTGGCAATAAGCTTGATACAGTTCGATATTACCGTCACTCTCGTTACCCAGGCGGTTTGAAGAGCCGTACAATGCGTGAACAGCTTGATAGCTTCCCTGATCGTATTATTACGGAAGCGGTTAAAGGTATGATGCCAAAGACAAAGCTAGCCCGTGCACAGATGACAAAATTGCGAGTTTATGCGGGCGGTGAGCACCCACACTCTGCGCAAAGTCCGAAAGTATTAGAATTTTAAAGGATAAGAGATAATGGCTGAGTATATTGAAACGATTGGTCGTCGAAAACGTGCAACGGCACGAGTGAGGATCTATCCAGGGACTGGCGATATGGTTGTAAATGACCTGCCCATGGATGAGTTTTTTGGTCGAGCGCTGGATCGTATGATTTTAAAGCAACCTCTAGTTTTAACAGGAACCGAGTCTACCTACAACATTAGCGTTAAGGTGACGGGTGGTGGTGATTCTGGTCAGGCTTCTGCTGTACGCCACGGCATTTCTCGTGCGCTCTGTAAGGCTGACGAAAATATGCGGCCGGCACTAAAGGCTGCTGGGTTCCTGACCCGAGATGCTCGTGAAAAAGAGCGTAAGAAACCTGGTTTGAAACGGGCACGTAAAGCTAAACAGTACACAAAGCGTTAAGTTACTATTGTCGCAAGATTCATGGGTTTATACAATAGACCTCTTTGAATCATTTGTGAATTAAATGTGAATACTTAATTTGCATAGCTGAACAGATTTCTCTGGACAAATATGCGAATGAAAAACCTTCAAGTTTTTGCTTTACAGGCATAAGCAGGGAGGTTTTTTTGTATTTTACACGTATGCGCCTGATTATAATCAGAAGGCTAACTTTATTATGGCGATTCGAACCGGAATTTTATGTGTCCCAACTCATGACGATGATGCAAGTGATCGTATCACTCAATTGCTGCGGGCAACTGTGCCGAATCTATACGTGATTGAAAATGCCTCTGCGAAGAATCAATTGCACTGGATCGAGGATCTGCTGTGCCGTTGGTGTGATGAGGATGAAATTGATCTCATTGTGACGATTGGCGGAACTTTTCCGGCGGTGGGTCCGACCGCAGCGGAGATTGTGCCCGAAGCAACGCAAAATGTGATCGAGCGCCTGTTGCCTGGTTTGCCCGAGGCGATGCGCGCATATGCACAAAGTGAGACACCTCTTGCTCTACTTGATCGAGGAACCGCAGGTATTCGTGGCCGCTCAGCCATACTCAATTTACCCACTGGTGCTGCGCCTGCCTATCTTTTTTTAGAAGCTGTGGTTGATTTAATTGCACCACTGATGGCATGCCTTGATGACGAGAAACCGTCACCAAGCATGGAAGATGAGCTGATACTAGAGGATATCGAACCAGATGAGCAAGAGACAAAAAACTTCACGGTAGGCAATGAACGCGCTATCAAAAGCCCTGTTGAGCAGAACGGTAAAAAGAAGGGACTTGATCCAACTGAATTTGCTGAGTATCTGGCACGGCGAGGGACATCATCTTCTGCTATGAGTGAGAATGATGAAGGCTAAGTTAGGAAAATAATTATGGCTCTTCGGGATCTCATGTGGTTGACAGTGCCATCAATCATTGTGGGTTCTTCATGTCGAGTGCGTCGCACTGTTCGAAGGGTGATTCGAGCCAGAACTCATTGATAAACAGTGCGACGCACTCTGTCAACCACATGAGATCCGGTTGAACCATAGAAAATTGCTCTACTTGTTAAGAGTTTTTAGTTGCCAAATATGGCTCTTCATCACACTAAAGGACGAAGAACCCCAAATACTTAAAGCAGCAACCGACGGGGGACCAAACAGTTACGATAAATAATAGTTAACAAAAAGGAATTCAGCACAGCTATGGATTACGCAAAACTACTTGCATATTGCCAAGACCAACAGCCTGAAATGTTAGACGTGATCGAAACGTTGGTGAACATTGAAACACCAAGCAACGACAAGCCTCGACTAGATGCATTCGCTCAACTGCTGGCAGATCGGCTGAGCACGGCGGGCGCAACTGTCGAATTGATCCCGAATGAATCGACTGGCATGCACGTGCGCGCTACCTTTGGCGATCAACAAAGCGACCAGAAACCTGCGCTGGTTCTCTGTCATTATGATACAGTTTGGCCAGTTGGGTCACTGGAGACGCATCCTTTTCGCGTTGATGAACAAGGCTGGGCATACGGACCGGGGATTTTCGATATGCAGAGTAGCTTGGTGCTGAGCGAGTATGCATTAAAGGCCATCCATGCGCTGGATCTAACAGTGCCGCGACCAGTGACAATCCTGATCACGTCGGATGAGGAGACGGGCAGCTATACGTCGCGGGCGCTCATCGAGGCAGAGGCGCTTAAGTCAGCATATGTGTTGGTAATGGAATCTCCGCTGCCGGGTGGCGTGCTCAAAACAACGCGTAAGGGTGGTGGCCACTTTGAGCTGCACGTAATGGGTAAAGCCGCACATGCAGGGGTGGAGCCAGAGAAGGGCATCAGCGCGATTCATGAACTAGCGCAGCAGATCCTAATGCTGCACGAGCTGACGGAGATGGATCTGGGGACGACGGTGAACGTGGGCGTGATCAGCGGCGGCACGGTGTCGAACACGGTGGCTGGGGCAGCACATGCGATTATCGACACGCGGGCGTGGACACAAGATGAAGCGGACCGTTTGGTTCGGGAGATCACAAATCTTGCGCCGATCACAGCAGGTGCGGAGCTGGAGATCTCGGGGGGATGGAACCGGCCTCCTTTGGAACGAAAAGTTACCGGCGATCTTTTCGAAAAGACGCGCTCAATTGGCAAAAAGCTTGGGCTATCGCTCGAAGAAGGTGGGACGGGTGGCGGCAGCGACGGCAATTTGACTGGTGCGATGGGTGTGCCAACGCTGGATGGATTGGGTGTGCCCGGCCATGGCGCTCATGCGGATCACGAGCATATCGAGACGGATAAGATTCATACGAGTTTGGCGCTGCTGGTGGGAATGTTAATGGAACTATAAAAACTGACAAGATGAGGTGGGTGCATTGTTTCTGCTGCCTTTTGATGTGCGTCGCCGGAAATGGAATACTCCCGTAAACATAACAAGATGACATCGCTAAATACATGAATTGTTCTTAGCGATGTCATCTTGTCATCCGGTCATCCTGTCAGTATTTTCACGCTGTTTGTATCTTTAGGTCGACATCCGACGGTGTAAAGAAGAGCTGCGAATTGCCGCTGCTGAGTGCGAAGAGCGCGTCTTGTTTGCGCAGGGTGCTGAAGAGTTGAATCTTTGCATCGGGAGAAAGACTCTCACCCAAGCCGTCGAAGAATGCTTTGACGCGTAACGCCTCTGCCTCGCCCTCGCTGAGACCCTCCATTTGAGCGTGCTCGCGTTTTAGCTCGAGCAACTGGCTGCGCATCTGTTCCGTTTCGATATCACCCTGGATTTTCTTGAGCCGGACCTCGTTTTCGCTCTCTTGCTTTTGGAGACGATTGATGCGGTTAGTGGTTTCGTTGATGATCTCTTGCAGCACACGTTGTGTCTCCGGATCCTTGCTGTGGACCGAACGCACCTCGACTGCATGGAGATTGATGCCTCGATTGGCATAGAATGTGCTGGCGTTTTCGAAGACGGCAATGCGAATAATGTCGTTGAAGCCCGCCAAAAATTCTTCGAACGACGCCTGCGATATGGATTGCAAAATATGGCTTCTGGCAAAGGAGCAGAGATCACCGGGCGCATCGTGCGTGGCCGCAACCAGCTTCTCCAAATCCTCGATTTCCCAAAAGAAAGTAATCCCAATAATTAGTTCGACATTGTCACGTGTGCGCGCCTCAAACTCGTACCACATAAATTTGGGGCGCAGATCGAACTTGGTAATGTGCAGACTTTTCGTGTCTTTATGGATGCCGCCCGACCAGTGCTGCGTGACAACTTCTTCGTATGGTTCCAAAAAGAATGACCGTTCCCCACTTTGCTCGGACTCACCCTGACCTCGTTTGAAAATGTACTTGCCGGCCCGATCTTTGATGATCAACGCCTCGTGATTTTCTAAGCGGATGCGTTGACGCACGTCGTGAATTTCTTGATCTGCACGGGGGATGAAGATCTGCGGTTCGGTGACGAGCGTCACTTGACCATCGCTTGTATTGCGTACCAGCACAGCCGTTTCGTTGTCCACACTGATCCCGACGCTGGGCTCTTGCAAAACCTCTTCCGTCGGTTGCAGCGTTACGGCCGCCTCGCCGCGTTCGACGCGAATTTGACCTGTTTGCTGATCAATAATGCGCATGTATTCATTATGTTTGAGCGTAATTGCTTTGGTTTGCCTGACAACCTTTTCTGCAACATCGGGAAACAGGAGCGCTGGTCCATAAACGTTGTGCAGTTCGCCGCTCAACTCGTTGCGGATCTGCGCGTATTCAGTTGGCCCAAGGGTAATCCCTTTTTGGCGCTGCACTTGCCAATGAGGGCGGCTTACCACCACCCGTGGTCCTTGAATTGTCCGGCGCTTGGTAATGGCTTTGACGAGTAGTTGTTCATCTTCTTGTAAAAAATAGACTCGGGGAATTAACATACATACTCCTTGAAAAATTAGTGTAGTGTAATATTTACACTTAGTTATTTGTGTAAATATTACACTAAGCTGTTTGTGCTGTCAACCCTCAATTTTAAAGTGGAGTAATTTTTAGGAATAAAAAAGAGCGACTCACGGACAATCCGTAAATCGCTCTTTTGTTTTATATCAATTTTCTGCACACTCTTTTGCGCCGAGGATCTATGCCGTAATCTGTGCCAAAATCGGCTCGACCGCAGCCACGGCCAAGGCCCTCATCTCGTCATCTGTGCGGTCTTGAATCGGGTGCGGCAGAAAGATTGATGCCGGTTCAAAGCCAAGTGCTTCGGATTGGCTCTGCGCTGCGTTGACAAACTCGCTCGACGCTACAAAGACGGCTGGGATTCCTCTACTCTCTAAATCAGTTATGTCGTGCACACTGCACGTTGTACAGGATCCTCAATCGGCTAGCGCTTCGATTGCTACGTCGCACTCTGTGCTAATCTGCTGGCGTAGTTCAGTGGGCGCAACCCGCGTGTAGGTTGGCTTCTGATAGCGTTTGACGTTGATGCCGCGCTTTTGAATTTGGCGTTCGAGCTCATCTAAAAAGATGTCTCCACGAGGTTTGGAGATATCGAGCAGACCAACAGTCAGCTCTTCGAGAGATTCTGGCCGAGGCGTGCGTGCCCGCTGGACTGGGTCGCTCTCACCGGTCGGATCGAGTAAAACGGTTCTATCTGTCATGGGTTAACTTCCTTTGTAAATATAATTAGTACCTTTTCAATAAGTAGCGGTAAATAAGCCGCTTAGTTTCGATACAGCCGCTGCGCTTCCAAGCTGCATACTGCTGCAGCACTCAACCGGCGCTACCACTCTTTTTAAGAAGTCACTATAGTTAGCGCTAAATTTCTACCGATACTGCCTGACTGCCGCGCGGTCCGCTGGCTGCCCAGCCACTAACCACCGCCGAGAACATTCCCGCCGTACCGCCCAATCGTGCAATAAGCAAACCGCCGGGGCGAAACTTTGGCAATACATCAAAGCCATGTAAGCGCACGCTTGGCACCCCCTCAGCAATCCCGTCTCGACCCCGCACAAGGTCGGGCGTGGGGATCTGCAACATAGCCGTCAATTCTCCTATCAGCCGATCTTTGGACCATCCTTCAGCTTCAAAAGTGCGTGAATGTTCTGGCGAAACCAGCAAAAGTGCATCTGCCCCCATTGCTGATTTTGTATGGCAAACGCTGCGCAACGAAGCAGCAAACGAACGCGCCAGCGAGTTGGCCGAACGCGAGGCTTGATCCGCAATAGGCTGAACGCCATCACCCGCAAAGAGCGTTACCGTGGATGCATTGGGCGGGAACGTCTTCGAACTGTTTGTGGTGACTACTGCTGGCAAGGGTTCCCATGCTGAGTTTTCCAAATTTTCGGCAAAGCAAAATGTGAATTTACCCGGGTTGCCCATCACGGCTCGATCAACGCCACCCGGTTTGCTGCCCCCCACATTGCGAATAACAAGGTTGAGCGCACGACCAATGGTGGCATTGGCGCGATTGCCTGGCCCCAGCGCGTTGATGCCGCTATTCATGCCGATGGCCTCGACAATCGGTCCATTTACAATAACAACAGGCCCAGAAAAATAGGTCGTCGCCGCAACGCCATGCATACAGAATTCATCTATGCAGGCCGCTTCGACAGCCGCCAATACCACGGGCAAATATTCAGGTTTGCAGCCAGCCATTACCGCGTTAATTGCTACTTTTTCGACTGTGGCTTCGACTTGGTTTGGTGGAATAATGCCCACAATTTCGTCGGCGCGACGATAGGTTCCGCCCAGCATTCGCAGCACTCGTTCGGGCGTCGGCGGCACCACCGGCAATCCGTCGGACCAGCCGCGATCAAAGCATGCTTCGATCTCATCCTCTTGTGGACCCAGCACAATCTCGCGCGCTGCGCCAACTGATGTGCCGAAGCGTACAGCTAACTCTTCTGCCATGCCTGGCTCTACACTTTTAGATCCGCAACCTGGCTGCATCTCTGGCAGATCCGAACCTAGGCCATCAATGCCAGTAACCGCTTGCCATTCAAAAGCGCTCCAGCCAAAGATGCGCGCAACTTCTACACCATCTTCAATGCGCAGCAGTGTTGGCACAATTTCAATGTCGAGTCGGTAGGATTTTTCTAGTGTTGTGTCGTCGATAACCTGATGTACATCTGGTGGGAAAGCAGGATTGTCTTGCGTGAAGACCGTTAATGGTGTAATGTCTGCCGAAAGCCGTTTAAGGACTGGCTGTATCATTTCGCAGGTTGGGCAATCTTCTTTGCATACAACAACAAATCCATCGGGTAAATCAATAGACTGTTTATTCATAAGAAATTTAGTGGGGTTTAGTTAGGTTAAGACTTATACTTCTCCAGAAAAGTTCCGTACCATATCTTAAAGATTGGAAAGAGACAAAACTTTGCTAGAAAGCATTATTTATCGTTTGGAGATATACTAGGTATACTCTGATAGTCGCTAAAAAATAGCGAAAAATGAATAGGATATTTTTGTAGAATACGATGATAATCCCTGCCTGTCAAGTCAATTTTTAAGTTCGATTGAATCGCATTGGGCAGGCGTATAAGTTTACTGTCTATTTAGTTACGGACGAGTGGAGGAATATTATGGGAAAGCTTGAAACAATTTGGGTGAAACGTGCCAAGCGTGGCGTGATGGATCAGGTAGAGACAGCAACGCTTGTGGAGGGTCGGGGCGTTCAGGGCAGTGCGGATCAGGGCGGCAAGCGTCAGGTCACGATTCTCTCCAAAGAAGTATGGGAAGATCTCATGGCGCAATTTAACAGCGATCTTGATCCAGCAACACGGCGAGCAAATCTACTGGTCAGCGGGATCGATTTGGAAGAGACGCGAGGCAAAACGCTCTGCGTTGGCGATTGCCAAATCCGCATTTATTTTGAAACGGCTCCGTGCGAGCGTATGGATGAGGCGATCATGGGGTTACAGGCTGTTATGCGTTCTAACTGGAAGGGTGGCGCTTTTGGCGAAGTGGTGAAAGAGGGCGAAATTCAAGTGGGCGACGTGGTTACGTGGCTGGAATGAAGAAGTATTGTTTCCCCGAAAAGTTCTGTCCCATTTCTGTTCTTTGAAATGTGGTACGGAACTTTTCGGGATGAGTATAGACGTTGGCAGAACTTATGCGTAAATGTAATTGTCGAAGCCAACGCTAATACTTCTTCACTATGCCTCGCGTAGTTTGGCCACGAGTTTTCCTAGCGCTTCCTTGCGCTCTGCGATAGCCTTATGCTTTTCCAACACAACTGGCTCAAATGCCCGCAGCGTACACTGATCGCCTACTAATGGGCAGCGTTCGCACGTTTCGTTGATCGTAATAAATGGAATCGCTGGATCATTCATAAACTTGATTGTGTTAGGTAGATCCGAATCAACGCGAAAACCGACAATAACCGTGCTGTTGATAGATCCTTCCGTCTGCAACGGTCGCGCAAACCCAAAGCATAGAAATCGGTCGCGAGAATCCAAAAACTCCGACATCTGCGCACCAATCACCATGTCGTGGTCTGCCATCGGCATATGGACCATGCCGCTTGCCGTAGACTCATCTGTCGGATCCTCTGAGCGTAACTCCTTTAAAAGTCGCGTAACCAGCCAGCGTCGGCAGAAATGCTCATCTAATGCTATCCCGCTGGGCGTCAAGAGCCGATTCATATTGAATTGCTTAACCAGCTTATACCGCTCGACGGTATCATCAACTTCCTCTGGCAGCACATCTTCCAAACGTAAAAAATGCATTTTTGCGCCAAAAAATTCGGGAATCAGCTGACTAAAACGATAAAGCAACATTTCGGGCGTGACATCGTATTTCTCCATCATCGCAAAGAGTGGTTCTGGTGCCCACGTTGTTCGCGCAAAAAATTCCTCAATATCTTGAACAATGAGCGCACGCGGCATAAGCAATGCACCCGCAAAATATGAAGCTTTATAATCGTTGAGTACTTGGGCAAACGAATCAACTCGATCTGGCGATGAGGTATTCGCCCGTTCGGTTAATCCCAGAACGCGATAGCCCATCTCGCGCGCAATCGAAAAGCGGCGCTGAGTTGTGCTCAACTGCATATTTAACAGCAATTTGGGCTGTTTCCCTTTTACAAATACAGAACGATAGTTGGATAAGGTCGGCTCTTGTGCCAACATGTCATTATCCAATTCGTATCCATATTTAGTCTGAATTATCTCCTCTACCGACTCCAATCGAAGTGGCGTCTCTCCTATCAGATCATGCTCCTGTGCAAAAGCCGCAGCCGCGCTCTCAACTTCTGGAAAGTAATTCTCGTGGTATTCCTGATAGGAACGTAGCGCGGCCAACAAGAAATGTTCGTCGCGCAGATCAAACTGCCGCCCCACCTCAATAATTGCGTGCAGCAACGCGCTTGCCTTGTCTGGCGCGCGCGTCAGCAGATCCACCAAGTTGGACATCTCTAGCCCAAATTCCTCAAAAGGAAACTTGCGCATAAAGGAAGAACCAAGCGTGGTTTGTAGATCCGCTAGCGACGGGTCTAGCGAGATGGAAACCAGCTCATCATACTCCTTGCCCAGCACTGTCGCCATACGCATAATCTTATCCGCACGCGGATATTTCCGACCTTTTTCCACCTCTGTCATATAAGAGGGCGATAGCTCGCTTTGGCTAGCAAACTCCGAGAGTGTTAACCCCGCTTCGGTGCGCGCCTGCCTCAATTTCATACCAAAAATAACGCTAATTAGTTGAGTATCCATAGAAAGTAGTATGCACTAATTTCGACAAATTTTAAAATTGCATATATTCGTTAACACAGCCTCAACCCCGAAAACACAGCCTCAACCCCGAACTGAAATACTTCTCTACAAATTTTGCTACTTGACATGTCGCTCTAAAAGTGGTTTAATATCTTCAATTAGCGAATATTCGCTAAAATAATGCTTTCGCTCTTAGGCTTTATTTTTGTTTTAGTGAATTTACAACTTTTATACTTCATACCAAAAATACTTCAGGGGATTCTCATGCAACAACCAACATTTGCTACCACACTAAATTGTATTGACGGTCGGGCACAGGCCGCTGCTGAAAGCTGGATTCGTCAGAATATTGGTATCGATCATATTGATCAGATTTCCGAGCCTGGTGTTGATCGCTTGTTAGCAAGTGGTGATGTTTCTGTTATGGATCCCATCCGGCATAAAGTTGGACACTCAGTTGGTCAAAACGCTTCGAACGTTGTTGTGATTGTAGGCCACGACAACTATGCCGATGCGCCAGCAGATGCACAGTATGTTACAGGGTACGGTTGCCCCGATACACACCGATCTGACATTCATCGTGCAATTAACCGCGTTGCTTCATGGAAGATCCCTGCTTATGTACTTGGGTTGCGCCTGAATGATGAGTGGAAAGTAGAAGTTGTAGACGAAGTGCTCGTCTAGGGCTAAACCAGAAAAATGATTATGCAGATTTAAGCGATTTTCTGGTTTAGCTTGCGGCCATGCTGGATATTTTATTTCTTTGAATGACCTAACTGCTTCAAAATTGTGTTATGCGTTAATCAAATAGTCCTGAACAGTTCTAGCCTCTTTGCTTGCAGTAAGATGCGGTGTTATAATGAACCCATCTATAACTGCTAAAGTGCGAAGAGGCTATTTTTATTATACTTATCCAGATAAAGTTCCGTACCACATCTCAAGAAGCAGAAATGAGACATAACTTTTCTGGAGAGCTGTATGTTTTCTAATACGCCTCGACTTTGTAAGTTCATAATTTTAGAGGAGACACGCTATGTTAGGTCTTGGACCGTGGGAATTAGGTATTATATTATTAATTGTTGCAATGCTTTTTGGCGTTGGCAAACTCCCGGAAGTTTTTGGATCTGTTGGAAAAGGCATCCGAGAATTTCGCAAAGCAGCATCTGACGAAGTTGATGATGCAAAGGCGCCTGTAACCGATAATTCGGACGTATAGCCTGTTTTTTTGTAATGTAACTGATTATAGTTACATAAAATATAATAGAGACTGTCCCAAGTTGTATATAAACTGGCGTTGGTTTGTTTAGCAAAGATGTCTATTTTTATACTTTAGCGGTACAGCCCGATATAGGCTCGGTTGAATGTGTATAACTTCTAATCGAGCCTATATTTGTGCTAGCTATAGATAAACCGTCTATCCACCTTATTTTAAAACTGTAGATAGAGAGCGTGAGGCCCTGTTGCGTTTCATACGATTCCTTATCCTGATCCTCTCCATTGTCGCTGTTTATGCCGCACAGCATATCTTTGACCATCGCAATTTGACCGAGTTTTTCCCCGCTTGGCTGCTAGATTACTTTCCAGCTTTATTTCAATTTACCCGTTGGCTTCCACGTGATCTCATCAATATGGGGCTCGTAATTATGGTGCTTAGCAGCATCGGGTTTGGGCTAATTACTAGCCAGTGGATCGGCGAGTATTCATATTACTTACTTGGGCGCGAACCGGGCGTTCTAGTCGAAGCAACGATAGAGCGCCGCCGTTTAGCGGGCATTTGGTCAACAGTTGGTCTTATTCTACTTACTGTATCTGCCTGTATGGTTGCCTATGTTGCAGGAACAATTGTCGCAGGAAATGGGGAGTCATTTGCCCGCCAGTTGATTTGGGTGCTCTCTATCTGTGCATTCTTATTCGGTAGTCTCCTGCTGGATCGCGGCATGATGCTTCGTCGACCCGAATCGCGCTTGCGTGTTACAACGAAGCGACGGTTGCGACCAGTAACCCCAACCAAAGGCTGGCCCATATTTCTCGCGATTCTTGCAGTTGCGGGTTTGCTCTATAGTTGGGGGGCAGAAAAAATTCCTGCCTTGGTTGATGATTCAACCGCCCAAATCGGATTACAGGCACTCTCCATTGCGCGTGGCGAAACCTCTGATATTTTTGCGCCTGGTGCAACTGGCTCCCCCCTATTTACATATTTACCCGCCGCAATCGCCATGCGCATCACGGGCGACCCGCTACTGGGTATTCGCCTGTCGGGCTTATTAACGGGATTGCTAACTGTCGTGGCAACATGGCTGTTGGGCTGCGAACTTTTCCGACGTACGCCCCGACTCGGGTCATACCAGATTTTGATCGAAGACGATGGTCGCTGGATTGCAAATGTCGCTGCGGCACTGTTGGCTTTTGGGTATGTCATGTTTCACTTTAGCCGCACGCCGGTCTATCTTGCGCCGGTTGCATGGGGAACTCTTGGGCTTTGGGCATTATTGCGCGGATTACGTACGGGCGACTGGTTTGCTTTGGCTCTTAGCGGCGCACTAATCGGGTGGAGCAGCGTGCTTTATGCAGGGGGATTACTGTACCTAATTATCACGCCGATTTGGTGGATTGGTGTTTGGTTATTGCGCCGAGAGTGGCTTTACAACCGCGGGTTTGGTGTTGGCTCACAGGGATTTTTGCTCTGGCTGGGCAGTTTACTCGTTACAATTGCACCGGTCGTCGCGGTTTGGCGAGCCAATAGCACCACATTTTTAGAGTATACCCAAAAAGATGTTTTGCTCAATTCACTAACGCAGTCTCGGTTAGAGATGCTCTTTGAATCAGGCGGTCTCAACTCTGTCTTTTGGGAAAATCTGCGGTTAACGCTCCTAACATTTAACCTTTATCCTAATGCTGGGACTCATTTCGAACTTGAAAATCCATTCCTAAATAGCATTGTGGCACCAATTTTTGTGTTATCTCTGGGCGTACTCATACTCAATCTTGATCGGCTTCCAGGATGGTTGCTGTTGTCGACGATTGGTGGCGGCGTGATTCTTGCTGCGGTAAATCCAAACGCTCCGTTTTGGGCGCGCCTGCTGCCGCTTTTACCTATTATTGCACTGGCAACAGCATTTGCGCTCGATCGAATGCGCCTAACTTTGATCGAAGCGGTAGGGACTGCATTTGGACAGACGGCTGTCTATCTAACCGTTGGTATGGTGATTTGGGCTGGCGTCAATAGTTGGATTGTTTACTATAATTATGCACAGGCAAGTGGAGATGCTGTGAGCTATACAGGTCGTGCCGTACGAAATATCGATCCAGAGCAAACCGCAGTTTTACTGGTGAATAACCCACAGACGCGCATTCGTTGGGGTGATCCGGTATTGACATTTTTGTCTAGTAGAACAGATGATGTGTTGGCTGATCCGGCTAACCTGCGCAAAACAATTGAGATCTCGCCGTCGGACTGGCCAGAAACTTTGCCAAGGAACAGCGCCTTGTTTATCCAACCGGAAGATAGAGGCTTACTCGATACAATCAAGCAGCGCTATCCTGATGGTACAGAATCGCGCGTCCGTGATTCTCATGGAAATCTAATGCTCTTTGTTTATACTTTAGAGGGCAGTCCTGCTGCTGCATCAAGATAATGAATATCACAGCATTACCTAGAATATTTTGTGATATCCACGGAACTTGCTATACTATAGCATTTGAAATGCTGTGAACTATACAAATTTCAGAATACTTTTGTACGATACTTTATTCTATGGATTTAAATAACAATTAAAATCCATAAGCAGATTTTACAAAAATTTCTGTATAACGATATATTATATAAGGTACAACTATGTTTAATACATTTATGTCTTTTGCAATCATGATTATTTCGATTGCGCTTACCGCCGTGATTTTGATCCAAGGACAGTCCAGCAGTGGGCTTGGTAGTGTGTTTGGCGGTACAGACATCTATCGCACGCGTCGCGGCATGGAAAAGACTCTCTTTACTATTACTTTTGTGCTTGCCGCAGTATTATCTGTATTTTGTTTAGTTGCAGTCATGTTACAAGACCGCATCTAAGCTTTGCCACGAGTTTTGGTCAATACAGAAGTAGTGATTATAAATAGATAAACCTGAAACATCGGGTGATGGTCACATAAATTCTGTCTGCACTATATTTTATGTACACTTGTATTTTATATACACGATAGAATCTGACCATCTCTTGGCCCATTGCAATAATGCAACCCAATACATCAATTACCCCATATCCTCATTCTTCTCCTTCTGAATCGATAAATAAGCTGTTCAGGTGGCAAGTGATTCTGGCTTTGCTTGGAATCATGCTGCTTTTGGTTACTCTATTGGGCTATTCGACCTATACACTTGCAACCACACTTGTGCCAGAGCGGGGTGGGGTCTTTCGCGAGGGCGTTGCTGGGGAGCCAATCTACCTGAGCCCGCTCCGTTGCCAGTCCGATAATGATGTCGATCAGGATCTCTGTGTACTGCTCTTTCGTGGCCTCACACGCATAGACAGTAATGGACAAGTGGTGCCGGATCTTGCTGAAGATTGGACGATTAGCAACAACAATGTTTATACATTTCGATTAAAGCCAGAGCAGTTCTGGAGCGATGGTGCCCAGATTACAGCCGATGATGTTTTGTTTACAATCGGCGTGATTCAGGATCCAGATTTAGTGGCACTGCCCTCTTTAGTAAGTCTTTGGAGCTTGGTTCAGGCTGAAAAAGTTGACGATCTAACCATTCGATTTACCCTCAGCCAGCCATTTGCACCCTTTCTTGATTATACCGCCATTGGATTGCTACCCGAACATATTTGGAACCAGACGCCCGCATCCGAACTTGCATTTGGGTCGCTCAGCATAATTCCTATCAGCAGTGGCCCATTTAAAATTGCAGAGATAGACGCACAGCATATTCGCTTAGAGCCAAATCCATTTTTCGCCGGAGATATCCCGTATATCAACTCGCTTGATCTTGTATTGTATAGAGACCATCCAAGCGTATTGGCTGCGCTGATTGCTGATGAAATTGACGGAGCAAGCTATGTACTGCCAACGGATTTGCCAACCGTTGCCGGACTTGATCACATTAATCTTTACAATAGTGTCTTACCATCGTATACGCATATTGTCTTCAATGTTCGAGAAAATGGATCGCCCGCTTTGCAAGATAAACAGGTGCGACAGGCTCTCTATCATGCTATCAACCGCCCCAAACTTGTACAAGACGTATTGGCGGATCAAGGTATCGTTGCGAACAGCCTTTTGTCTCCACGTAACTGGGCATATAATCCTAATGTCCCTGTATATGAATTTGACCAACAGCGCGCGGCGCAACTGCTAAACGAAGCCGGCTGGATTGATACAAATGGGGATAACATCCGCGATAGAGATGGGCAATTGCTGGCCTTTCGTTTAGTTGCCACTCGCGAGCTAGTCTACCAAAACTTGATCGAACGAATTGTAGCAGACTGGGCAACGATTGGAGTGCTGGCAACTCCTATAATAGTTGAACGCGAAGAGCTTCTGTATGATGTTCTCTCCCCACGGGACTTTGATGCGGCACTTTTTGGATGGGAAATTACTGGCGATCCCGACCCATATGAATTGTGGCACAGTTCGCAAGCGGAGAATCCACTTCAGAATTTCAGCGGTTGGAGTAATAACGAAGCGGATCAAGTTATTGAACAGGCACGTGCTACATCTAACATTGAAGAACGTAAAGCACTATATTACCGTTTTCAAGAAATTTTTGCTGATGAAGCACCAGCCATCATGCTCTATCATCCAATTTATACCTATGCAATGAGCAAGAATGTAAAGAACGCTCAAGTTGGCTTGCTAAATCATCCATCAGAGCGATTTATTGATTTTGCTGACTGGTATATCAATGAAGGTCGCGTGCCAACGACTCAGCTACCTAATTCTAGCAGCCAATAGGTGTGTTTGTACGTGATAGCAGTTGTTTCTTTGCAAAACGGTCTAAATAAGGTTTATTTGACAGCGTAAGAATCATCATGGTATAGTCCTCACCAAGCTACTAATGATGAAGGGTGTACTCATTGATTTGCCGCAGTGGCGGAATTGGTAGACGCGCTACGTTCAGGGCGTAGTGGGCATTAGCCCGTGGGGGTTCAAGTCCCTCCTGCGGCACTCATCACATATCAGAGACTTCAATTGTTGGAGTCTCTTTTTTTGACTGTACCACAATTGGGGACAGTCTCCTTTCTTTATCTGCTATAACGCCCAGAATTTTCTGGAAGGTTCTAGTTTTATACCCCCAATCAGGTCATCTATATGCTAGAAAATAGCCGATCTAACACAGAAATTTCCAAGCTTCATCGGTCTAGGGCTATCCGTCTTCAAACAGACGGTGCAGCTAACAGTGGTGAAGATTCGCAACGCAATCCACGCTTCCTGATTTTTATTCTAATCGGCTTCTGCCTACTGTTTATTGTTAGCTATACAAGCAGAATGATCGAGTACTCTCGTTCGCAGGTTCTATTGGGACAGTGGGAAGAGCGCATTGACAATGCAGGCGAGCGTCAATCAAAGTTAGTGGCGCAACGTGAGTTTGTTTATAGTGATGATTACGTGGACAAAATTGCGCGCGAAGATCTCGGCCTGGCCAAACCCGGTGATCATGTTATCGTTATCATCCCCGACAATGGAGTCGATAACGCTGATAATGTAAGCAACACCGATGCCTCTCAGGCCAGAACTGCTGACGCTGCAATAAGGCAAAATCTGACAGGACTACCGATTTGGCAGCAGTGGCTTGAACTTTTTAAACAAGACTCGTCTTTTACTATAGAAGGGTATAGTAGATAAAAATAGAGTAAAAATATTGGCTCAAGAATTTGACGACAGCGCCAAGCCATGATATTATAAAAGCCTTGACGCGGGGTGGAGCAGAGGTAGCTCGTCGGGCTCATAACCCGAAGGTCGTAGGTTCGAATCCTGCCCCCGCTACCTAAAAACCGCTAGCTTAGCTAGCGGTTTCTTTCTAGAAACTTTTCTTGCTAAATGGGGTATAATTAAGTCGGCGTAGCTCAGCTGGTTAGAGCGCACGACTCATAATCGTGAGGTCGGTGGTTCAATCCCACCCGTCGACACCAAAAAGTATTAAAAGTATTGTGGAATAGTGCTACATAAAAGGGGGCAAATCAGATATCTGATTTGTCCCCTTTTATATGTGGAATTCTTTATATAAAAACATTAACTTTTTGGACCAGATGCCACAACGGATGCATCGACCCGATCTGCGAACCGACTAAAATTGTCGACAAACATCTTTGCTAGCTTCGCCGCTTGTGCATCGTACTCATCCCCGCTGTTCCACGTACTTCGTGGGACCAGAACATCGTCTGGTATACTTGGGCAGCGCACGGGAACATATAGATTGAAGATTGAATCCATGCGCGTCTCCACCTTTGTCAAGGAGCCGTTAAGTATTGCTTGCACCATTGATCGCGTATAGCGAATGTTAATGCGCGACCCGACCCCAGCTGGGCCACCAATCCAGCCCGTGTTGACCAGCCAAGCATGGGATCCATGCTCCTCAATCTTCTGCCGCAATAGCTCTGCATAGACAACTGGATGATGCACCATAAAAACATCTCCGAAGCATGCGCTAAACGTTGCCTGCGGTTCTGTCACACCCCGTTCCGTTCCCGCAACTTTTGCCGTGTAGCCCGACAAAAAGTGATAGACTGCCTGCTCGGACGTGAGCTTTGAAACAGGTGGTAGAACGCCAAACGCATCCGCTGTCAGCATAATAATGTTGCTTGGATGCCCGCCGATGCCGCTACGACTCGCATTTGGGATATGCGTAATCGGATACGCCGCCCGCGTATTTTCCGTCAGCGTATCATCATCCAGATCCACACGACGCGTTTCACTATTTAAACCAATATTTTCTAAAATTGTACCAAAGCGACGGCTTGCCTGATATATATATGGCTCGGCTGTAGCTGATAATCGAATCGTTTTTGCATAACAACCGCCTTCAATATTAAAGACCCCTTGATCGCTCCAGCCATGCTCATCATCGCCGATGAGCGTGCGTTCTGGGTCAGTCGAGAGAGTTGTCTTGCCCGTACCAGAAAGACCAAAGAAGAGCGCAACACTATCATCTGACCCACGATTTGCCGAACAGTGCATCGGCATCACATCTTTGAGCGGCAGCAAGTAATTCATAATCGTAAAGATCGATTTCTTGATCTCGCCCGAATATTGCGTGCCACCAATTAACACCAAACGTTTATCAAAATGAATCGCGACAAACGTCTCGGATCGTGTGCCATCTAGCTCTGGCACAGCCAAACAATTTGGCGCATTAATGACTGTGAACTCTGGCTCATGGTCGGCTAGCTCATCAGATTTTGCCTGAATAAACATATTGCGTGCAAAGAGACTAAGCCACGCATGTTGCGTAATAATACGAATTGGCAGTCGATAACGCTTGTCGGCCCCGGCAAAACAGTCTTGCACAAATACCTCGCGCCCCTGCAAATAAGATCGGACCCGCTGATGCAACATATCGAACTTGGCTTCGCTAATCGGTTGATTGATTGTTCCCCAATCAATCTTATCCTTATCTCCCTCTGTTTCTACAATAAATTTATCCTTTGGAGATCGTCCAGTGTACTTTCCTGTCTCAACCACAAGCGGTCCTAGATGCGCAATCAGCGCCTCATCACGTTTGATAGCCTGCTCATACAAAGCAGAGGTAGCAAGATTCCAGTAAATTCTACCTGTATCATGTAGCCCATGCGCCTTTAATCTGCGTTCTTCTGTCATGTAAATCAAATTCCTGCAACTACCATAGTTGCCTACTATTTTATGTTTAGTTACGTTGATACTTCATGGCCTAGCTAATTAAAGTGGATGTAAGAACAAATCATATCATGCTTTTACCATTTTGTAACCCATATTTTATATAAAGTTTATTAAATCTTATCGACAATACATTTTGGGATAGAGCCCTCTGTCAGCCAGTTCTTGCTTTCAGACCAGCTAAATTCTTCGATTTAAAAGAAATTGCAAATCATATCTATACCAATTATAGTTTAGCAATAAATCGAGCGCAGCTACTGCTCATTGAGGCCACCCCAAAAATTAAAATATATAGTATGGCCGCAAGCTACTCCAGAAAATCGCTAAAATCCGTATAATTATTTTTCTGGTTTAGCCCTACCCTCTCCGCCCAAAATTCTAATGCAAAAAATTGCTAAAATTATAAATTTAGCAATCCAACAAAGGAGAATTACATGACAACTATCGTCAGCCTTGGCATCCACATTGTCGACATACTCGGTCGCCACGTCACCGAAATTCCAGCTGGACAGGGCGTCGAACTACTCGACGAAATTCGCATAACCGTGGCGGGCACCGCCGCCGGCACCAGCGTGGATCTGGCCAAACTAGGCGCAAACGTCATCGCAATAGGCGCAATCGGTACAGATGAACTAGGCAACTTCGTTGTCAGCACCATGAAAAGCTATGGCATCAACACCGAAAACCTAATAAGGAAAAAAGGGGTGCAGACTTCGGCTACGATGTTACCAATCCGCCCCAACGGCGAACGCCCGGCGCTCCACGTGCCGGGGGCCAACGGAGAACTAGCGCTCGATGACATTAACTTCGACGTCATCGCCAGCGCGGATTACCTACACTTGGGTGGTACCTCTTTGATGACCAAGTTTGATGGTCAACCAAGCGCCGACGTGCTTAAGTTTGCAAAGGAGAATGGTGTCGTCACAACCTTTGATCTCGTCGCGGTAGATCGGCCCGATCTTATGGCGCTAATCGAGCCACTGCTGCCATACATCGACTACTTTATGCCCGGCTTTGAGGAGGCGCAAATGATGACAAAACTCGAAGACCGACAACAGGTGATCGACTACTTCTTGGATCGTGGCGTGGGTACAACTGTTTTCAAAATGGGTGGAGAGGGCAGCAGCATTGCTAACCTTGAGATCGGAGAGATCCGCGTCCCGGCATTCGAAACGACCATTGTTGACTCAACCGGCTGTGGCGATTCATACTGCGCAGGCTTTATTGTGGCGCTCTCCAAAGGGTGGAGCTTGGAAGATGCTGCCAAACTCGGCACAGCCTGTGGCGCGCAGGTGATCACAGGTCTCGGATCCGACGCCGGAATTGTCGATCTAGACTCAACCATTGAGTTTATGCGGAATACGCCACCGATACCAATGACGGTTTAGTTTGCAACCTTCTATCTCTACCATCCGACGCGCAAAATAATGCCCCACATTGTGCTTTCAGAATTATCAAATTTTCTGAATAAACAAAAGGCCCGAATCCATTAATGGATTCGGGCCTTTTGTTTATTCAGAAGATAGTTTACGCATCATATTGAATATCGATCCGCTTTCCACCGGACATACTCTCCAAAATTGCATCACAAATTACCGCATTGCGATAGCCATCTAAGAATGTTGCCCCATAAGGCGCAACATCTGTATCATCCGCAATCGCGCGGAAGAAGTGATCAAACTCGTGGACAAAGCTGTGCTCCCAGCCAATCATATGACCCTGCGGCCACCAATTTTCCCAGTAGGGGTGGTGCGGTTCACTGACCAGTACATTGCGAAATCCCTGCGTTGCGGGGTCATCATCTGCCCAGTAAACATTTAGCTCGTTTAGTCGCTCTAAGTTGAACTGAATCGAGCCATTTTCCCCATTGATCTCAAATGAGTGATGATTCTTCCGACCGTGCGCAAAACGGGTTGCCTCAAACGTTCCGATTGCCCCATTTTCAAACTCGACCGCAGTCACAAAGCCATCATCCACATCTGCCGTCACCATATTGCCCGACCCATCGGGCCGTTTTGGCAGCCATGTTTGCGTAATGCCCATCACCGACTTGGGTTCACTAACTAAAAAGCGGGCCAGGTCAATACTGTGCGCACCCAAATCACCCAGCGCACCGCTGCCCGCAACATCCTTCTGAAAACGCCAGCTAATCGGCATTTCGGGATCCATTCCCCAGCCCTGCAGATAGACCGAGCGCCAGTGATAGATCTTACCCAATGCACCGCTCTCGATTAGCTTTTTAGCGTGCATAATCGCTGGAACAAAACGATAGTTGAACGCAACCATATGTTTTACCCCTGCACCTTCAACCGCATCAAGCATCGACTTGGCCTCTTCTGCGGTGCGGCCTAGCGGCTTTTCGCAGAAGACATGCTTGCCCGCTTTGGCCGCGGCAATCGTAGGTTCGGCGTGCGCGTTATTTGGCCCCCCATTGTCGAAAACGTCAATCTCATCATTTTCGAGCATCTCACGCCAATCAGTATACGCATTTTCGTAGCCATATCGATTGGCTGCTTCGGTAACAGCCTCTTGATTGCGCCCAGCAATCCCAACCATACGCGGGATTACCGCTGGCGGATACATCATATATGGGATCTTCTTAAACGCATTTGAGTGAGCCTTTCCCATAAAAGAATAGCCCAACATACCAATGCCTAACGTTTTGGCTTCGCCCGTGGCTTTTGCATCCGCCATCGAAGTAAAGCCGCCACCTTTTTTCTCGTCTGCCATCTTCTTCTCCTAAATACTTTATTCTTTTTTACTCTGCAAACGCCGCGTCGAACGCAACATCCGAGCTAGCAAAATCATTCTTCTTCACCCATGCACACGACTCTGTCGCGCCAAACTCACGGTCCATGCCGCTATCTTCCCACTCAATCGACAGCGGACCGCCGTACCCAATGCGGTTCAACGCACGGATCATCGCATCGATATCCAGATCGCCATGACCACAAGAAACGAAATTCCAGCCACGCCGATGGTCGCCAAAATCAAGGTGCGATCCCAAAATGCTGCTCGTATTATCTAACATCACTTTCGAATCTTTCACATGGACATGATAAATGCGGTCGGCAAAGCGGTCGATAAACTTCGCTGGATCAAATAGCTGATGGATAAAGTGCGACGGATCAAAGTTGAAGCCAAATGCCTCGCGATTGTCCAACGCATCCAGCGTCCGTTCTGCCGTATAAATATCGTACGCAATCTCAGCCGGGTGACACTCCAACGCAAAGCGCACGCCAACCTCATCATACACATCCAAAATCGGATTCCACTGCTCGGCAAATTCGGCATAGCCAGCGTCGACCATTGCATCCGTCGTGGGCGGAAAGCGATAGAGCATATGCCAAACGGGGCTGCCCGTAAATCCATTAACAACTTTAACCCCGAACTTGGCCGCAGCACGCGCCGTATCTGCCATCTCTTGCGCACAGCGCTTGCGCACACCATCACCGCTACCGTCGCCATAAAGTCGCGGCGGCAAGATAGCCTCGTGGCGACCATCAATAATCGCATCGCTCACACATTGTCCAACCAAATGATTGCTAATCGCAAGACATTTTAGCCCGTGCTTTTCTAAAATATCCCAGCGGCTCTGAGCATAGCCATCATCTTCCAATGCCTTATCCACCTCGAAATGATCACCCCAACAGGCCAACTCTAGCCCATCATAACCAAAGCTCTTTGCCTTCTCTGCTAGCGTTTCCAGCGGCAGATCTGCCCACTGTCCTGTGAAAAGCGTTACTGGTCTAGCCATCATTTCTCCTTTGTTTTCTATTGCCTAAATTAGCTGTACTTTTTACTGAATGTTAAGTATAAAATTTATGGATTTGTTCAGGGGAGTGGAAACTGTATATACTATATAATACTATATGTCTACCCCAGATCAAATGTCTAAAAGCTCAGCTAGGGAGAAAGTAATGACCGTCTTATGGAACGACCCCGTTAACTTTAAAGAAGAGACTATCACCGGATTCACTACTGCATACAGCCGCTACGTCAAACGGATCCCTGATGCATCGGGCGTGATGAGCATAGACGCACCCCAAGCTGGAAAAGTAGCGGTCTTAATTGGCGGCGGGTCGGGCCACTATCCTGCCTTTTGTGGGTATGTTGGTCCCGGGCTTGCGGCTGCGGCAGCCATGGGCGACATTTTTACCAGTCCTTCGACGGAACAAATTTATCGCTGCACAAAAGCCATTGCACCGGATCCAGAATCATCTACGGGCGTGATCTATTCGTACGGAAACTATGCTGGCGATGTGATGAACTTTGACATGGCGGCCATGCGTTTAGAAATGGAAGGCATTGAAGTGCGCACCGTATTGGTGACCGATGATTTGGTCTCGGCACCCAAAGGGGAAGAGGAGGAGCGTCGCGGCATTGCGGGTGACTTTTATGTCTTCAAAGTTGCGGGGGCCAGCGCAGCCCGAGGTGATTCGCTAGAAGACGTGGAAAAATATGCGCGGCTAGCAAATGATCGCTGCCGATCTTTTGGTGTGGCATTTGGTGGCTGCACGCTGCCCGGAAAATCAGCACCACTCTTTAACGTAGAAGAAGGTAAAATCGAGTGGGGCTTAGGCGTTCACGGCGAGCCAGGCATCAAAACAGACGACATGCGCTCTGCCAGCGAAATTGGCACGCTGCTTGTTGAGACTGTCTTAAGCGACGTACCCGACGGCGCGAGTGATCAGGTGGCGGTGATGATCAACGGATTGGGGAACACAAAGTACGAAGAGATGTTTGTGATGTACAATGCCGTGGCCGAAAAATTGACTGCGGCGGGGCTGCGCCTACACAATCCAATTATCGACGAGATGGTCACATCGCTCGATATGATGGGTTGTTCGCTAACCCTACTCTGGCTTGATGATGATCTGCAACCGTTATTGGATGCGCCCTGTCAGACGCCTGCGTTTACGCAGATATAGGCCCTATGGATCCAGTTACAGTAGTTGGCACTCTCCTTAGCCTCTTTTCGTTGCTAGTGAGTGGCTTGCTATTTTTTTATAATGCATGGATAGCTGGAGAATGGCTCCCCAGTTCTATAATTCTGTTGGTCACTGCGGTGAGCTCGGTACCACCCATGATGGGTAGTGTCGTCTATTGGTTTAGCTTCTCGTAAGTAGGTCTTTCTTGTTGCGAAATAAGAAATTAATCAGGTATAGCCGTAGCCCGTCCATTCTGGGCGGGAGATAAGGGGTTATCCACACAGCCCCGCCCTGCAAGGACAGGCTACGATAGCCAACCTTTCTTCGACTGTGAAATGGCTTCCGTTTAGCCATTCTTTTCAGGGCAAATTTTCCTATAAAATCGAAGAGGCCCCAGACAACTAGTCGTCTGGGGCCTCTTATTATCTATTGCAAAGTTTCGGGTAAAATTCGCTTTTGTATTGTAGCACGTCGAGCAAAAAACAAATATTTCGAGTTGCTGTCAGACGATACCCTACTGAACCATCATTGGCAAGAAGATCGTACCAGAACCCGGCGGAAGCAGAGACGTACCTGGCGCAATCTCGAAGTTGATTCGTTTGTATGCTGTAGTAGGTGATGCTTCATCTAATTCATCCAACACCAGATAGCCTGCCGCAGAGCTTCCAACAACTTTAAGGCTAGTTGGAATAAATTGGCCTGCATAATTCTGGGCGTGGATCGCTTCGCCGTCGAACCGTAGCTCAATCATGTGCTCCCCTGCTGGTAACGCCATGCGGGTGCTTTCTGCCCAAGTAACCAGTTGATTATTCTGATCGGCTAGCCAACCTTCAACAGCGTATGTGCCAGCATCTGAAACACTAACCTTTACCTCGACAACAAACTCTTCGAAACGACCATTATCATCTGCATCAACCCCAAAGTCGCCGCCCGTGCCAATGATAGAAACAGATGGACCTGCAAAGCTCGACCAGCTATATTTTCCCGCTGCTGTGCTAAAGCCTGAATCTTCGACCGCCGCAAGCACCTGCCCCGCTTCATTCGTGAGCCGTACATTGCGCAAGCTATAGGAATCGATTGCATCGTTCCCATAATTTGCCAGATAGATTGCCTGTCCATCAAAGACGAGCTGTATTGCGCCGCCTGTGTTACCGCTCCAACTAGCTGTTTGAATCAGATCTCCCTCACTATCAACTAAATCACCCGTAATAGAGTAGGTTCCAGCTTCGGCAATCGTTAGCCCAACATTGATTGGCAACATCTCGTAAAGTCCCTTGCCATTCTGCGTTGCAGCCGAATCATCAATTGCACCAGTAAAATATGCAGCTGGTGATTCAAAATCTGCAAGGCTAAATACTGTCGTGGTAAAGACATTTCTGCGTGAATCAATTGTGTTGCTCAAAATATCTGTCAACGATGGGAACTCTACATCTGTAATCAGTAACTCACCAACTACATAAGGGCCAGACTCACCATTCAAAAAGATATCTTTGCCATCAAAATCAATTTGTACTGTATGTACACCGGCTGTCAATGAGATATATGTTTGGCTAGAGACAAATCCATCATCTTTGGCTAGACCTTCACGAATTCCATCAGCTAGCGTGCCCATAAATGTGTAGCTACCGGGCACCGTGACATCGACACCAACATCTAACGTCAGCGAATCGAACTTGCCATCCTCATCGCTATCAGTTCCACTTGCTGCATATTCATCCGTAAACGTCACTTCGCCTGCTTGGAATGCTCGATGCGAGTAGGCTGCGGTAACATGCGCATCACGTGCGATGACCATACCTGTATCTGCATTGCGTAGAATCAAGTCCACCGTGTAAGGACCATCGGCGCGGGTGCGGAAGATGTCACTACCGTCAAACGCCACTGCCACTGTCTGCTCGCCGCCAGCAAGCTCTGCTCTATTTTGAGCCACAACGCGACCGCTGGCAGCGCCATAAAGATTGGCCTGCAACGTATATTTGCCCGGTGTGTTGACTGCTACGCTACTCTCAATCACAAGCGCCTGATCACCCCGTGCATAATCACTTTGGGCATCTGCCATCGTGGCATATGCTGCCCGTTCTGCAACCTCGGCTGCGCTTAATTCAACCGATTGCGCTGCATTGAGCTGTAGCGTACCACCTGTAACCAATGGTTCATTTGCCAAACCCCAGTATGGAACATGCCGCGTCTGCAACCAATCTATCGCGCGGATCTGGTTCGGTAAGCCATTGTCCCAAATATAAGCACGGCTAGCTAAACTATTTAGCTGACTGTAGCGCCAGTTGGGTGCCGCCGTAATAATAACGTCGCTATATGCTTGTGGATAGTGATAGGTGCCCCATGTGCGGGTATCCGTTACGGGCACAATGCCACCTGAAATTGGCAGCGGCGAATCCTCGCCCGCAGTGGCCACATTATAGGCACGCGACACCATCCATCTGCCGTTGAGCCAAATTTCGGCTGCATGATCAAAGTATCCGCTACCAACCAGCAGACCATCCCAGTCGGTCGCCATCGGACGAGAAGCGATACCAGCAGACCGATTGAATGAGACTTGTGCGTTGGCAATATTTGAACATTGATTACGCTGATCGTACGCATTGAGCACATCGAACATTGTCAACGAATACTTAGTTGGATCGAAACGCGTGATCCCATCTAGCCGCGCAGCAATATTATTGGCTGCAACAGATTGGGACGTGGTCCCATTAATCGCGACAATTGCGTGCTCGAAAACGTACGCCTTATATTGATCATTCGTAAAGTTGATGCCATAGCCAATTGCTCGATGGCGTGGCTGACCATTGCTTGCCGTGTAATCCTCTTCCGCAGTGGTGAACCAAATTGATGTATTATCTTTGTTATTATTTGGATCATCATCGTACGCATATGCATTAACACTTGCCTGATCCAAATTTGTTGGTAGCTCGAAAATGACATAGAGCTTCATACTTTCGCTCCATCCACCATTCGTCAGCGTTACTGTATAGTCACCAACTGTATTGCCCGGCCCAACGAAAATGTTCCAGCGTCCTGGCACTGCATCAGCTATTGGCGTTAATGTCGTGAGCCCGCCAACGCTCTTTGCCACAGAAATATTTGAACCAGCTGGCCCACCAATCGTAATCGTCGTACCGCGACGGATTACCGCTGAATTGAGCGCAATATATTGACCACCTTGACGATTCCAAGAAAAATATTCCTTGGTTTTGAATGCATTGTTATAAACGGCGTGAATACCTGGATCATACGCATTGAGTGGATTCGTATTAAAGAGCTTCTCTTGACCATCCAGCAGACCATCATCATCCGTGTCACTATCCGTAGATTGCGTAATAAAGAAGCCGACCGAATTGCTCCAGCCATTGGTTTCTGTCGTGTTCAGCAAGCCATCACCATCCGCGTCCGGTGGATTGTTGACCGGTGTTGACGTCGGCGTTGGGGATGGTGTATAAGTTGGCGTAAAGGTAGGCGTTGGGGTTGCCGTAGCCGTTGGGATTGGGGTATTGGGTGTACCCTGTGGGTTAACAGACGTCGGCTGCGCCGTTGGGATGGGCGTCGACGCTACATTTAAATCACCGGCCAGCCAATTCACAATATTTACTGCAAACTGCATATTGTCTGCTTTGTCCCACCCATATGTATCATCAAAATAATTGGAATCGCTCAGAATAACCACGCGACCTAGACCATATTGTTTGGCAATAGCGACCACCGCCGAAGATGGAATCGCATTTGGATCCGCGGTGATGAGTGGTGTGGACGAATAAGGCAAGATTGATGAACTTGTGAATGTTTGAAGTTCATTCACATTTTGAAAAATTGGGTGATTACCAAAATTTTTGCTTGTATATTTAACCCAGTGAACCAGATTATTGCTATGATCCGCTGCATCCGGATCGGTTACAATATCGCCATTAAGAATCGCGCCAAAAGCGCTGGCAAGCGAGCGCGATGGATCGCTATAGTCAGCGCTATAATCTGCAATTAACAGCAATGCACCACCTTCAATAACGTAGCGCTGCATCGCAGTTACTTCTGCATCCGTAAAAGATTCCTGCGGCAGCGGCACAACATAAACATCGCCACGTCTTAGTTGCGCTTCGGTAATATCGCCTACGGTGCTGCTGCGAATATCGTACCCGACATCGAATATTTTATCGGTAAACCCACTATATGAGTAGGTATCGCCGGGAATGGTTGTGTAATAATTTGCGTGGCCCTGATCAATCAGAATAGCTTGTGCATCTGGATTTGACTGTTCCATAAGCGTCGTAATACTTTCAACACCCTGAAACGATTGGATACTGGCCGAATTAATGCTGCCCGGTGGCGGTGGCACAAGCTGATCCGCAGGGAATGGAATCTGCTCTGCCGGAATCATCTCTGGCAGTTGTGCCGATGATATCTGCGGAACGGTTTCCTGTTTCTGTGAATCTGCTAATGCACTACTCGGCCCATCTCCATGACCAATCAGTAGGGACATTATCCCTAGTACCGACAGTAATACATAGCGTGTTACATGTCTCATAATACGTTTTATCTCTCCTATTGGGGGAATTCCAGTAATTTATCAGTATCGTATCTAAATACCTAAAAATAATACTCAATTAAGTGCCGAAAAGATACGGTTTTTATGCTAAGTTCATACGGTTTTTATACGCTGCTGATCAATTATGTTGACGTAATTATGACGTAAAAGTCGCGCAAACCTAAGCTGTTTTGCAGGAGGTGCCAACATTCACACAAGCACGAACTATCGTGCCCCTACGATTTTATCGAATGCTGATTATGGTCCCTGAAACAATTTATAGCTATATGCATCCGTGATATATGGGACCTCGCGCGAATCAATCAAATTCTCGCGCAGCTGAATAGGTGTTGGATTCTGGACATGGGTCACCCACAAATCGCTCAACTGGTATGGTCCATCCTCTTCGCTTAAGAAAATATACTTCCCTTCAAACGTCATCGGCACTATTTGCACGCCCTCTTCCAAAGAGAGCCAGCGCTGAATGCCATCAATACCTTTCGTAATTCCGCCATCATCCACAACCGAAAGCGATGCGCCCAAATTGTACTCGCCCGCTTCCAAAATATTGACCTCAACATCGATAACTACTGCCTCAAATAGACCATCTTTATCGCCATCAACCGCATAGTCAGCAAAATTATCCGTGAACAAAACACGCTCGCCAACAGGCAACTCTAGCACTTGCGGTGCCCCTATGGGTGCAGCTTGCGGAATCGCCTCGGCTTTTGGTTCCGCGCCACACGCACTGATCAACCCTAACAGCAATAGTAGGCAAAACAGGATGGCGTACGCGCTAATCTTACTCATAAATGTCAGTACATCATTTTTATTCTTGTTCAAATTCCTATCTCCATCGCTGCAATATTGTTAATCCCTGCTACTACGCGAGACGCTTCAACCTCGTGACTTGTTCCCATTCAATACCACTCACCTAATAATATTGTGTTCTACTTAGTGTTCTGCTAGCGCATCTTTTTATAGTACCCGATCAATCCATTTGTCGAGCTATCGTGCGAATCAATCGCCTTGTCGCCCGCCAACTCAGGCAGAATTGCCTTCGCCAGCACTTTACCCAACTCCACGCCCATCTGATCATACGAATTAATATCCCACACAACGCCCTGCACAAAAATTTTATGCTCATACATGGCAATCAGCGCACCTAGCGTGGCGGGCGTTAACTTTTTGTAGAAAAACGTGTTACTTGGCCGATTGCCCGAAAAAGTCTTCGCTTGTGCCAGTAGATCTAACTGTCCATCGGACTGAGTCTCGTCTGCCAACTCCTCGCGGGCCTCCTCCAGCGTGCGACCAGCCATCAGCGCCTCAGTTTGCGCCAGAAAATTCGATATCAAAATTTTGTGGTGTTCCCCGATTGGATTGTGGCTCTGCGCCGCGGCCAAAAAATCACAAGGGATCAACTTTGTTCCTTGATGGATCAACTGGTAAAACGCGTGTTGCCCATTGGTGCCAGGCTGTCCCCAAATTACCGGCCCAGTCGAATATGCCTCAATTGGCTCCCCCGCTCGCGTCACAGACTTGCCGTTGCTCTCCATATCACCCTGCTGAAAATACGACGCAAAATGATTCAAATATTGGTCATAGGGCAGAATCGCATGAGTCTGCGCATCAAAAAAGTTATTGTACCAAATCCCCAAGGCGGCCAACTTTGCTGGAATATTCTCTTCGAGCGGGGCCGTGCGAAAGTGCTCATCCATTGCATGAGCGCCCGCCAACAACTGCTCGAAATTATCCATACCAACGTACAGCGCGATCGACAGCCCAATTGCAGACCAAAGAGAATAGCGGCCACCGACCCAATCCCAAAAGCCGAACATATTTTTAACGTCGATTCCAAAATCGGCCACACCACTTTCGTTAGTCGAGAGCGCAGCAAAGTGCTTCTTCACCGCTGCTTCATCCTGTGCTGCGTCCAGCAGCCACGCTCGCGCCGTGCGCGCATTGGTCATCGTCTCTTGCGTGGTAAAGGTCTTGGATGCCACCAAAAAGAGCGTTCTTTCGGGCTGCACCCGTTTTAGCGTTTCGGCAATGTCCGAGCCATCTACATTTGACACAAAATGAACGCGTAGCCCCTCCTGCGCATAGGGCATCAACGCAGTCGTCACCATCTTTGGCCCCAAATCAGATCCGCCGATGCCGATATTTATGACATCCGTAATCGTCTTGCCCGTATAGCCTTCCCACTTGCCTGAACGCACCGAATCGCTGAAGATACGCATCTTGGCCAGCACCGAGTTGACTTCTGGCATGACATCCTCACCATCGACCATAATGGAACGATCCGAACGATTGCGCAGCGCGACGTGTAGCACCGCCCGATCTTCCGTATTGTTAATTTTTTGTCCCGAGAACATTGCCTCGATTCTCTCTGTCAGGTCGGCCTGCCGTAGCAGATCAAACAGTAGCGTCATTGTTTCTTCGGTGATACGATTTTTCGAATAATCAAATAAAATATCGATCTCACTGTCTGCGGCACTTGTCTGAATTGTTGTCTGAAAGTGTTGCGAAAACTTCTCAAAGCGTTGTGCATCTTCTGCAAAGAGCGTGCGCATGTGTGTGCTCTTTGTCTCTTGTTGATAATTGATTAGCGCCTGCCAAGCGGGTGAGGTAGATAGCGGTGTCATAATAGCTCCTGCGAACAAAAAAGGGATTAAGGCTAATCCAGAAAAAAAATAATTATACGAATTTCAACGGTTTTTCTGAAGTGGCTTGCGGCCATACTGTATATTTTATTTTTTGGAATGGCCTAGATTTTGGAAATATCTCGAATATTTTTAGGGTACTACATTCTTTGCCGAAATCTGAATTCAAGCTATCCTGTTGTTTAGCATTGCACACATTTGGCGAATCATCCTGGCTCAATCGGATCTTATGTGCTTGAGAGTAAAGGTTGGAGTGTAGTAGGCGCGATTTCCATATCACACAAGCATTGAACACCCGATAATAAGGCCATGTTGTTGATACATGGCAGAAGATGGCGAGGGATGCGCAAGATTGTACGATATGGGAATCGTATCTACGTCATCGAATCTGTTAATCTAGTGCATCATCTAGGCTAACGAAAATACAAGATGCATTCTTCATATATTTTTCTGGTTCTATCGGGTTTAGTGGGGAACATCAATCTTGGGCACGAGATATCATGCCCCTACAGGTTTGCACGATCTTTTTTCGAACTAATTGTTCTCCCAACAAATCTGACAGAATTAGCATTTCTTTTTGCGCACCTTCGCGCTTTTGTGTCTTCGTAGAAGGCAGATTATGCATACATGCACAATATAATTTCTACGGATCGCTTTAAGAACTAAACAACACATGCCAAAACCTATATCACTCACCCAAAAAACATTAGCGAGCGCGGTCGAAGAACTTGCCCAGCGCGACGCCGACCTTGCCCGCATTTACGCCCAGTTTGGCGTACCGCCCATGTGGGAACGCAAGCCAGGCTTTGCCACACTTATTCACATGATTCTTGAACAGCAGGTGTCGTTGGCATCAGCCCAAGCTGCGTTTGATAAGCTCTGCGCGCTAGTCGATCCGCTGACGCCAGAAACATTTTTACTGTTAGATGATGAGACATTACGTGGAGCTGGTTTTAGCCGCCAGAAGACAAGCTATGGCCGTTTTTTAGCAGAGGCTATACTTGATGGATCGCTTGATTTGAACGCGTTGGTAACCTTACCTGATGAAGAGGCGAGCGCGGAGTTGTGCAAGCTAAAGGGCATCGGCCCATGGACAGCCGATATCTACCTGCTGATGGTGTTGCGGCGACCCGACCGCTGGCCAATTGGGGATCGAGCGCTGGTTGTGGCCGCACGCGAAGTTAAGGGGCTAGCGGCAGATCCGACGCCGGATGAGATGACCGAGTTAGGTGAGGCATGGCGACCATATCGATCCGTCGCGGCACGGCTGCTTTGGAACTATTATTTGAATACGCCGCGGAAGCGTAGGGCAGTAAGCTCTAGTCGGGTCTAGTGTTTGCGAAGCAGTTGTAAGGCGACACCCGGTGGGGTTGCCCCTGTTTGTTCCGACTAAGCCCACGGGTCACGGACCCGTGGGGAGCAAGGGGTTCTCTTTCACTTAACACCATTGCCCGTGACGGGACCGTATCCACCGGAACCAGCACGTTGAATGGGTTTGATTATTGGCAATGTACGTTTGCTATCAGTCCATATGCGATATGGAAAGCGCACCTACTGTCACCGAATATCGACCGGCTGATCGACCGGACTACCTATCTGCCCAGTACAAATACTGCTGTGCTGGCGAGTAGGTTTTTGAACATTGTTGGCTTTAATTTTCCTGCGCCGGCCAAATAGACCTGCTGATTAATTTGAACATTAATAGTTTGACAGAAGTTTGCAAAATCGGTAATGGTGAAGGCTTGCCAACGCGGTGCTTGATACCAATTTTCTTCGACAAAGGCAGCACGGGGAATGCGCCCGCGTATCAGCAGCGACAGCCGACAACGCCAACTTCCCCAGTTAGGATAGCTCACAATTGCTTGTTTACCCACACGCAACATTTCGTTTAGGATCATGGCTGGGTCGTCCAAAAAATGGAGCGTCTGGCTCAGGATCACATAGTCGAAGTTGGCGTCGGGATAATCGGCTAGCCCCTCTTCAAGATTGCCCTGTCGCACGCTCAACCCACGGCGCACGCAGGTCAATATATTTGCCTCATTTAGCTCTACCCCACGCCCAACCACATGTTTGTGTGTAATCAAATAGTCGAGCAACTCGCCGTCGCCACAACCTAGATCTAAGACGCGTGCGCCATCGGGCACGAGGTCGGCAATGGCTTGCAGATCCGGACGCAGGGTGAGTGCGCCTGATGTGGAACTGTCTGCGTTGGGTGGCCGGATGATTTGGGTCATAGGGTGATGGCTACTTTGGATTGATGATCGGCTGCGACAATGGTGCCGTTCGTAGCGTCGACTTGCGGGAACGGGCTTGCGGGTGCGCTGCCGGGATGCTGCACATTTTCTTCCACAACTAGCCGATGCAAGAACCCACCAATTAAGTCTGTCATGGTTTCTACTTCGAGCAGAAACGCATCGTGGCCCCAGACACTTTCGACATCCAAATAGGTGACGTCGGCTCCGGCTGCTGTCAGCGCTTTGACCAGCTCTTTGCTATGATAGCTGGGGTAGAGCCAATCGCTGGTGAAGCTAACGACTAAGAATTTTAGCGCGGTAGAATTTGCAAATGCCGCAGCTAAGGATCCGGTTGGTCCGCTCAAGTCGAAGTAGTCCATCGCTTTTGTGATGTAGAGATAGCTATTGGCGTCGAAGCGGCGCGTGAAGTTTAGCCCATTATATTTGAGGTAACTTTCTATCTGAAATTCGGCGCGAAACTCGTACCCGTAGCGGGCTTGATCTTGCAAACGACGGCCAAATTTTTCCTGCATCGATTCTTCGCTTAGGTAGGTGATGTGCCCAACCATGCGCGCGACGGCAAGTCCTGCATCGGGCTTCTGTTCGGATGCGTAGTAGTCGCCTTCGTTCCAGTAGGGATCGGCGTAGATCGCCTGCCGCCCCACCTCGCTAAAGGCAATGAGCATTGGGCTGTGGTGCGCGGTGGTTGCAATGGGAATTGCTGCGTGGGCGCGTTTGGGGTGGTTGGCCGACCATTCGAGCACCTGCATTCCGCCCATAGATCCACCCGCCACGCAGAGCAATTTGTCGATGCCTAGATAGTCGATCAATTTTACTTGTGCGCGCACGATGTCGCCAATTGTGACGACGGGAAAGTTCATGGCGTAGGGGATTGCCATGGTTGGGTCGATGTGCGCGGGGCCGGTTGATCCATAGCAGCCGCTGAGAACGTTGCTGCAAATGACGAAGAATTGGTCGGTATCAAACGCTTTTCCGGGACCGATGCAGTCGTCCCACCAGCCGGGCTTTGCGCCTTGCTCTTCGTAGACACCGGCTGCGTGCGCGCTACCGCTTAGCGCGTGACAGATGAGAATGGCATTGCTGCGCTCTGCGTTGAGCCGCCCGTAGGTTTCGTATTCGATTGTAACGGGGCCGATGGATGCGCCACTATCTAACTGAAAGCGTTCGTCTTGGGCAAAGGTAAAGTGCTGCGGTATGACGATGCCGACTGATTTAGGATGGGCAGGGGGCGTAGGTTTTTTGATTTTCATAAGCTAGTTTCTAGTTTGCTAGTTTTTTGAAAAGGCTGACAAGATGACAAGGTGATAAAAACTGACAAGGACTGACAAGATGACAAAGAACGACTAAGGTGAAGAGACGACAGGGTGACGTGGCCAAACTAACGTAGACTGAGCGAAGCCGAAGCGGTGATTCTACGATGCGGGGGTGTCCGCTTTCGCTTGCCGCTATTTGCGGCCACTTCGTGATCTGACCGTGGCACTTTGTGCAAGCGCAGCCAGCGCTATCTAGATTAGAGGCCACATCACCTTGTCACATCTTCGCCCTGTCGTGTTTTTGGCTGTACGATGACATGAACAAAACTGATATACGGTTCAGCGCGTTCATCGGCCAAAATCACTCTGTCACCGCTTCTACCGCTATGCGTTTGCTGTATGCAGAGCTTGGTCTAGATCCCAAACGATGTCTTCAATATCTTCGATGCCGATGCTGAGACGGATGAAGTCTGCCGAGATGCCTGCTTTAATCAGATCCTCTTCGCTGAGCTGACTGTGCGTGGTGCTGCCCGGATGAATGGCTAAGCTTTTGGCGTCGCCAACGTTGGCGACGTGGCTAAACAATTTGAGCGAGTTAATGAATTCCTCGCCAGCATCGCGACCACCCTTAATGCGGAAGCCAAGGATTGCGCCCGGGCCTTTGGGCACATACTTCTTCGCTAACTCGTGCTCTGGATGATTTTCGAGACCTGGATAGGCAACCGCTTCGACACCTGGGTGATCGTCAAGATATTGGGCAACTTTTTTGGCATTGCTTACGTGGCGATCCATGCGTAGGCTCAGCGTTTCCATGCCCAGCAACGTGGTGAATGCGTTAAATGGCGCTTGCGAGCCACCGATATCGCGCAGAACCTGCACACGCGCTTTTAGAATAAATGATGGGGGACCCAAGTCGGCATAGACTAACCCATTGTATGATGGATCTGGCGTGGTAAAGTTGGGGAAGCGCCCGCTTGTCCAGTCAAAATTGCCCCCGTCGACGATTACGCCGCCAATTGCAGTGCCGGATCCGCTGAGGAATTTGGTGGTGCTGTGGGTGATAATATTGGCACCCCACTCGATTGGGCGGCAAAGGTACGGTGTGGCAAAGGTGCTGTCTATATGGAGCGGAATGTTGTGCTCTTTTGCGATTGCCGAAATCTCATCGAAGCGGAAGACCGTAATGTCTGGATTGCCGAGCGTCTCGCCGTAGATCAATTTGGTGTTGGGACGAATGGCGGCTTCGAATTCTTCGGGCTTGGTTGGGTCGACAAAGGTGGTTTCGATCCCCATGCGCGGCAGCGTGTGCAGGAACTGGTTAAATGTGCCGCCATAGAGTCTGCTGCTGCTGACAATGTGGTCGCCTTGTTCACAGATGGTTAAGATAGCCATTAATTGCGCAACGTGTCCACTGCTTGCAACCAGTGCGCCCACGCCACCTTCTAGATCGGCAATGCGTTGTTCCAGTACGTCATTTGTGGGGTTCATGATGCGCGTGTAGATGTTGCCAAATTCCTTTAATGCAAAAAGATTGGCCGCGTGTTCAGTATCTTTAAATTGATAGCTCGTTGTATGATAGATGGGTACCGCACGACTGCCTGTGGCTGGATCCGGCTGCTGGCCAGCGTGAAGTTGACGCGTGGTGAAGCCATATTCGTGTTGCCCATTTGTTCCATTGCTGCTCATATGTATTTCTCCTTTAATAGAATTGAGGATGATAAACAAAATAACGTCTTAACGCTCATTTGGGTTCAACATTCATAAAAATAAGTATAGATATTTTTCTACAATAAAAAACCTCCTGGCTTTAGAAGCGAGAAGGTCAAATTTACGGTAATCTACTTTTTGCATTTCTTTAGCCATAACTCCCTTATGTGTGAGCCATGACAAGATAGAAACTAGCAGTCGTAATAAATTCCCTCTCATCTTCCAGAACAAAAAATTGTGCCTGCAACATTTGTGCAAGACTCTGCGGAATTGGCACCCTGGCGCATTCTGTGCATCTTTACACAACAAGCCGGGTTGCCGAGGTTTCAAAGGGCCGATCCCTCCACCTCTCTGGATAAGAGTAAGTACTATTCAGTTGTTCGAGAGATAGTAACAGCTTGAGTGCCTATTGTCAAAATACGATATCTCCTGAGGTATTGTATGATATGGTGGACTCATTATGGTTGGCTACAATGTCAACCGCGTGCCAGATCCTAAAAGCTATAATTACTAGGTAATAGGATAGATTGTGGATTAAGATACGTATTATGGCCGATGTATTTTGACACGTTATGCGGTAAAATTTGATTAGACTAGATATGTAACATGATTTATCGAATTCAATGAGTGAGTCTACTGCAAAGAGATCAAGAGCAGTTTGACTAGCAATAAATCGACTAGCAATAAATCGACTAGCAATAAATCGACTAGCAATAAATCGACTAGCAATAAATCGACTAGGAAAAAGATGTCAAAGTTTGAATGGATGTTATCTTCAATAAAAAAAAGTGATTTTCTGCGCTTTTCCAAAAGTGAGGCTGACCAAAATCATTTTGATAGAAAGAAAATTTTCTGGCGGACCTTCGGCTGCGGCGTGGTTATCTTGCTGCTTTTCTCTACTATTACCGTTATAAAAGCTGGCTCGTTTGACTTTGCCAAAAATTTAGTTGGGCCACCGCTCTCATTATCGCCCGTTGTAACGGAACTCGGCACTGCGGATACACTTGCACAATCCGTAGGGCTTAATGCTGAACTTTCTGCAGATGTACCGCAACAATTTGATCCACTAACTGTTGTTGAGCAAAATGACGTGGTCAACTTAGCACTGCGCGAAATCGGTCAAAATCCGCAGACGGCGAAACCGATCCAAGCGGCTGGCCTTCAGCGAGAGACGCTGTTGATCGAGCGTCATAAGGAGCCGAAGAATGCTTCTCGTGATAGGGCCGCTGCCATCCCGCGACGAGGCGATGCGTATATTTACGACTATGAAGATGATCTGCTGATTCATGCGATTATCGATCTCGATAGCGGTGAGGTGGATGAGATCGGTCAATCGCAGGGGGTGCAGTTGCCGCTCACGCAAAATGAAATTGACCGTGCATTGACGCTCGCCTACCAAGATGAACGCTTTCGGCAGCAGATCGAAGCTGAGTTTCAAGCCATTGCGGGTCGCACATTAACCGGCCTTAGCGAACTTGAGGTACGCGCATTTATTTTTCACGCCAGCTCTCTGCTCGGCAATATTGTTTCGGAGGCAGAATCATGCGGAATTAATCGCTGCGCACATCTGCTTTTGTATACAACTGAAGATATTGCATTCGAAATGTTGCCGGTTGTGAACTTGTCTACTGGGGTAGTTTTGGCCGAAGCTCGCTTGGCTGTAGAGACATCCAGTCTGGACATGTCAGTTAGCGAACTTTCGAAAAGCGAGCGAACAACTGTGCCGATGCAACTGCTTGAAGAAGAGAACACTGGAGGCGAGCAATGAGAATGGATTCGATAGATAGCAAAAATCCTAGCAAGCGATTGCTAATCGGTAGGCCATTGCTGGCTTTGGCGCTTGGTTTGTTTGCCGTAGTGGGTGCGATTTTGACGCTATTAATGGTTCAGCTCGATTCGACTTCGGCTCAGAACGGTAGCTGTACGGGAGATTATGCAATTGATGTCACGCTGCCAACCACGGCTCGTTGGCAGCTCTGCTGGGAACATAGCCCCGAAGCGGGTATTGTTTTTTCGGACATTTACTTTACTACGGCTACAACGATTACGCGTAAGGTGATGGAGCAGGCAAATCTTGCACAGATCCACACGGTTTATGACGACAATAGCGCCCGTCATCATTATGTAACGGATGATGGCTTGGGCGATGCAAATTTGTTAACGCTGGATGCAAGCGACTGCCCAAACGGTACGTTGCTACAACACAATGGTCAGAATGTACTCTGTCAGTTGGTGCAACCGCGCGGCTATATTTATAACCATGATAATGATCAACGCCAAGGTGATAGGCTGCGTCTCTATAGCGTTTCGCAGGTGAATAGCCAGAATTTTATTGTACAGTGGGATCTTTATGATGATGGGTCAATTGTACCAGGAGTTGGAAATAGCGGCATGTTGAGCCGATATGGCACTGATGCAAACTATGGCTGGCCGCTGGATGCTGGCGACACTACTATTGGCGTCGGCTATACAAATAATTACTATTGGCGCTTAGATTTTGATATTGGTGATAACGGCCCAAATGATGTGGTCGAGGAGTTCAACTTTACACCAATTGTGACGCGCACGCGTAAATCGCTGGCGGTAACCCAACTTTTTACCGAAACGGGCCGAACGGTAAATGCTGACTTAAAACGGTCGTGGCGCGTGCGTGATGAGTTGATTACGAACGCAGACAATCACGCGGTTTCGTACCACTTAGAACCATTATGGAGCGGTAACCGCTATGTCGGTCCGAACTATGAGCCTTGGACAAACCACGATATATACTTTACGCAAGACAATCCCTGCGAGCAATATATTTCGAACAATCCGCAGGCGGGTGGTTGTGGCGAAAATGTTACTGAATTTACCAATGGCGAATCTATCGCTAGTGCTGATGTTGTGCTTTGGTATCGCATTTCGTTTCATCATCTTCCTCGGGATGAGGATGAGGCGTATATTCAGGTACACTGGGACCGTTTTGAGTTGGTCCCGCGGGATTGGACGGCTGTCAGCTCGTTGGATTAGCTGATAGCATATCAAAACGACGCATAAATTAGGAAGGACCTATTCCCTCTTTTACAGAAATATCGAAATATTGCACGACTAGAAAACTTATGTTGCTACAAACTATGGGTAATCAATTGAAATTTTACGCTCGAACAATTAGCTTGTTGCGCGAGGAATCTTTGCGAACTTTAGTTTTATTTGCGGGGATTACGGCTGTGACTTTTTTGACGCAATCGAGCAGCGTGCCAATTCAAGCGCAAAACACAGCAAATTGTTCGGGCCAATATTATGTGAACGAGCAATTGCCCAATGGATCGATCTGGGAGCTGTGCTGGGAGCATCGTAGCCGTGAGGGGATTGTCATTCGGGATGTTTATTTTACGCCACCGGATGGTTCGTCGCGGAAGGTTTTGTACGAAGGCTATATCGCTCAGATCCATGTGCCATATGATGATAATGGTACGCGCTATCATGATATTACGGATTATGGGATTGGTAACGCAAACATGAAAAGGCTTGTACCGGCAGAATGCCCAAATGGGACATTGCTGTTGCACGGTGCGAAAGAGGTTGTTTGCCAGCGAATTAGTCCACGTGGTCATGCTTATAAAGCGGGAACGGTGGGCAAGCAGGGCGATGCGCTAAGCATCTTCAGCGTCTCCCAGGTTGGTTCGTATAGTTATATTCCTCTTTGGCAATTTTTTGATGATGGGACCATTGCACCGGCAATGGGTGCCACGGGTAAGCTTCAACGTCGCGGACCAAATAATTCATTTGGTTGGCCTATCCGCTCGAATTTTGTGACGGGCATTTCGCACACACATAACTACTATTGGTATCTCGATTTTGAACTGGGCGAAGATGGCACGGATGATGTGGTGGAAGAGATAGAATTTACCCCTTCAAATGGTGGGGCAGAACGGATTCTCTCTGTCAACCCGCTTACGACCGAGGCTGCTCGCTCGGTTAACCCCGAAAAGATGCGCTCGTGGCGGATCCGCGATGGGCTGATTCTGAATGGGGATAGACATGCTGTCTCATACGAGTTGATGCCGCTGGGCGTTGGTCATCGTGATGAGGGCCCTGTGGATGAGCCGTGGACGCTAAACGATTTTTATGTAACGAAATATAATCCGTGCGAAGAGTTTGTTTCGCATAATTCGACGGCGAATGGGTGTGGTGACAATGTGAGCGAATTTGTTGATGGTGAGTCGCTCACTGGCGAAGATCCCGTTTTATGGTTTGGGCTTACGTTTCACCATACGCCGCGTGATGAGGATGAAACATTTATGCACGCACATTGGGATGGTTTTCAAGTTGTCCCGCGTGACTGGACCGCTGTAAATCCACTTGTGCCCACGCCAACACCAACGGTGACGAATACGCCAACGGTTACCGATACACCGACCGTTACTTACACGCCTTCTTCCACACCTGTGCCTTCATCTACGCCTACGGTTACGCGAACGCCTACACCAACCGAGACGAGTGTCGCGCCAACAAGCGTTTCACCAACGGCAACAACGATTCTACCAACTGCGACGAGTGTGCCACCAACGAGCGTGTCACCAACGAGCGCACCACCAACGAGCGCACCACCAACGAGCGCACCACCAACCAGTGTGCCACCGACGGCTGTCCCAACAAGCACCATACCTGTACCGATTCGTAGCCAGCTATCTTGCGCCGTATATACAAGTGCAGATACACCACTTTTGTTAGACCAGAGCGTGGCATCGATTGAATCTGCTTTGATAGTTAGTCCCTCTTCACAGATTATTGATTTAAATGTCGAACTGGATTTGACCCATGATTGGGTGGGTGATTTGACGATCAAATTGCTGCACCAGAATACTGGCACGATTGTTACGCTGTTGGAGCGTCCAGGTTCATTGACGAGTCAGTGGGGATGCAATTATGATGACATTGCCGTAACGCTTGATGATAATGCAAGCAGCGCGGTCAGCGCGGCGTGCATTAATCAGACACCTGCAATTGATGGCACGTTACAGCCGCAAGACTCCCTCTCTGTCTTTAATGATACGAATGGACAGGGAACATGGATTTTGACTGTTGATGATGCATACGACTTGGCCGGTCATGGTGCGCTAAATGGTTGGCAACTTGAGCTTTGTAGCAGTCGCCAATATCTATATCTTCCTCTAATTGATTAGGGGCACAATGGCAGGGGCAGGATATATCGTACTCGGCAGATTGACGGAATCATCAGTGCTGGGCACGATATGTCATGCCCCTACTAAATTTTATTGGACATGCTTACTAGATTCGATAGAACTAAAATCGGTTTATATCTCAATCTGTTGTAGTATCGATTGATCGCGCTCCACGCACCACAAATTACCCCCACCCAATAAAACAATTTAATAGGAGGATAGTTCATGTCTCACGTAGAACATCGCGCGCTTTGGAGCGGACTCGTTAGCGACGATAACGACGCCGAAATTGGCGTGCTTGGCATTCCATTCGACAGCGCCGTCAGTTGGCGCACCGGCTCACGCCATGCCCCCGCCGTCATGCGCAGTATTACCCCCCACTTAGCTTACAGCACCGAAGAAGGCGAAATGCTCCACACGCGCGTTAAAGATTATGGCGATGTTGGATCCGATCTAGATTGGGAGCGTTTCTTCAACGCGACGGAAGAGATAGCAGCGCAGATCATCCGCAGCGATCACAAACTGACCTTTTTCATCGGCGGCGATCACAGCGTGGGGATCCCGCTCTTTAAAGCCTTTGCCAAACATTACTCTTTGTCAGAAACTGGCAGCGTCGGCTACATTCAATTCGACTCGCACGCCGATCTGGCCGACAACTTTGAGGGACACCCGTGGAGCCACGCCAATACCGCCCGCCGCAATGTGGAGCAGCCCAACCTGTCGCCCAATCACTTGGCCTTTGTCGGCTTGCGTTCATTTTTGTCCGAGGAGATTGAGTACTACAAAGCCAATCCCGGGATCGGCTGGCACACCGCGCGCAGCGTCTACCAACGCGGCATCGAAACCGTAGCCCGTGATGTGGTGGCGCAAATGCAGGGTCTTGATGCGGTCTACCTCAGCCTCGACATAGACGGCATCGATCCATCCTGCACCCCCGGGACCGGTACCCCCGAACATGGCGGTCCGTCCACGCGTGAATGTCTCGAATTCTTGCGCATTCTTTTCGCCGAATTGCCCATCAAAGCTATGGACATTGTCGAAGTCAGCCCGCCGCTCGACATTGCGGATGTCACGTCGCTGGCCGCGTTAAAGGTGATGTATGAGGTGTTTGGGTTTGTGCAAAAATGGGAGTAATCAATATTTGATTTTAATGAACGCCCTACCTGGAACCTACGCTTTTTTGCTTGAATCATCGATCAATAAGCCAATCCAAATTGGGCGCTGGCGCGAGATAGAACTGCACTGTGGTTACTATATTTATATCGGAAGCGCATTGGGGCCTGGCGGCGTGCGGGCAAGAGTATTACGCCATTTGCGGCTAGAAAAAGCCAACCATTGGCATATTGACTATCTGCGTCAACATTGTCACGCGCTCGGCGCATGGTATCGGTACGGACCCGAACGCCTTGAACATGAATGGGCCGCTTCGCTCGAACGCTCTGGGAACTATCGCGCAATAAAAGGCTTTGGCTGTAGCGATTGTCGGTGCGACTCGCATCTCTTTTATACGCAAATCCGCAATGACGTTGAACCCTATTTGAAAGAGTCTTGCCAAGTGGTCTACTGGCATAAATGCTAAATGTCTGTCAACCAAAAATTTGTGGATGATACGCACTTATAATCCAATTCGAAGTGGGCGGTACGCCACCAAACAAAGCAAGTTTAATGAGTATGATCTCTCACGAATTTGATGTGTCCAAGGACCCTTTTCCCCAAATAATCCCTGAGCAGATCGATACCACTTTTTTCGGTGCGAGTTAATGTCACATCTAATAATAATTCTCTGAGGTGCTGTGGGGTTTAGCTAGGAATGAATTCCTGTCCTGCGGGCGCTACCTAAGAAAAGCGTGGTGGCGAAAACGCTCAATGCGTGAAAAATTATGTCAAAAAGAAGGGGTTCTTTGAGGTATTGTGTGGGTAACTAGGAATGAATTCCCAGCCTGATACGGAAAACGTGATTTATCACGTTAAAATTACGGCATTTAACCTGTTTTAACAGGTTTCCCATAGCAGACGCAGAATTTATTCTGCGGGCCACCCCACAATTCCTCATAGAACCAAAGAAGGCTTCTAACCTGTTTTAACAGGTTTCCCTTTTCAGGCGCAGAATTTATTCTGCGGCCTTACTAAACATCCTCGACGAGTAAACATCCTCTTGCTTGCATCATCCTCTTCTGCGAACAATTGCATCCGCTCAAATTATGGTATACTTTGTGGAACCTGATTCTCCCGATGCACACATGTTTTTTGTACTTGCGCATCACATCAAATACAGTCAAAATTAATCAATTAACAGTAGTGAATGCGTTGAACTAGCTTTATACGACGCTCCAACTCAATCGAACTCGCAAATTTATGAATCAACAGTCCAGCGTAAACTCCCCCATTTTTAAAGTCGTTTCTTTCTATTTCACACTGCTTATACTTTTTATAGTAGTCGGTTGCGCGCCTGCGTCCGAGATTGCTACGCCAACACCAACTAAAACACCGCTAGGCGGCGAAACGGCGAATGTCGCAACAGAAAACACGCCAATAGCAACCACCGTTAGCACCTCGACGGGAATCGTAACAGGTGAGAATGTAGCAGGTGAGAGCATAACAGGTGAGAGCATACCGAATGAGGCTACAGTGGTCGAAGCTACGTCAACGCCCTTTGCACCTGCGGGGACGAACACGACCGTGAGTGTCCAAGTGGTGCCGCCAACCAGTACGGCTGTTGCCATCCAGCCCGCGCTGATCGAGCGCGCGGTAAACGCTGCACCCTACACTGGCCTCACCGTTTCGGATCCGGCCGCGTTAACGCGTCAACCGATTATGATCTGTGTCAACAACGATACCAAGGGGCGATCCCAACACCATGGGCTGTCCCAAGCGGATGTGATTTACGAGTATCTGATGGATGGATATGTCACAACGCGTTTGACCGCCATTTACCACAGCCGCGAAGCGGACCACATCGGGCCTGTGCGATCCGCTCGTTTTCCCAATGTATGGATGGGAGAAATGTATGGCGGCCTGCTTGCCTGTTCGGGTGGCAGCGATGCGATTCGCTATCTCTTGGCCTACGAGGTTTCTTTCTACTATCTTGATGGTGATTTGGACGATTCAGGCAGCAATGTCTATTTTTTCAATGTTCGGGATACTGCAACCGGAGACTTTGATTACCGCACCCGGTTACGCACAAGTACTGCTGGTGTTCGTAAATGGGCTGAAAATAAAGGATATCTTCAAGCATGGAATCGGGCTGGGTTTGTCTACAGTAACGAGCGCCCGAATCATCCTGGTGAACTATCCGAACAGCTTAATATCACCTACCCGGGTGGGAATAGCGTGCGTTGGGTGTACAGCGCCAGCAAGGGTGGCTATCTGCGCTATCAAGGTGGCGAACAACAAATCGATCTCGCGAATGGGCAGCCTATCGTTGCGCAAAATGTCATTGTGATGACTACGCTGCACGAAGTGACCGACGTGGTTGAAGACAGCCTGGGGACCAAAGGAATTGACGTAAAACTTTACGGCATTAACGATGTGTTGATATTCCGCGATGGTCAAGTATATGGTGGTACGTGGCAGGCAGATGCAACGACACCACCGCGCTGGATCGGCTTTGATGGCACGCCGATACCGCTCAAGCCTGGCCAAAGTTGGGTTCAGGCGATTCGAAATAGCGGCGAGATTTCGTATTAGCACATAGATTATTTACTTATCCCAAATACATTACCCAAATTCTATTCAATTGGAGCAGGATATTTGCAATGATTCCCAATAATAAACTTGCCCGAATTACGCCCGCAAAACAGATTTCTACGTGGACTCCTGTCGTGCTGACAGTCCTGTTTATTGGCCTATTTGCCGTGTTGACCTCTTTACCACTGCTTGCACAAGAGCAGCCTGGCTACACGTACGCCGTGCAGCGCGGCGACAATTGGGATACAGTTGCAGCCCGTACCGGCATCCCGGTAGAAACATTGCAGGCAGCCAACCCGCAGGCCATTCGCGAGAACCTATGGTTGAGAATTGGAGACGATCTTTTTGTCCCCACAGAATCTGTCTCTCTGACCGATGCCACAAGCGTACACACAGTAAAGTTCGGTGAATCTTGGAGCATTATTGCGGCCAAGTATGACGTTCCGATTCGTCTACTGCAAGCCGTTAATCCTGATTCAATTCGTACCGATTTGGTCTTGTATCGAGATGAAGAGTTATTGATCCCACCGGCAATTAAGTTGCTATCAGAAGAGACTGAACTGGAAGAGACTGAGAATGAATCGGAAGAGTCTGAACCGAACGCCTCCCAATCAGAAGAAACTCAGCCGGAAGATGCACAGCCGGAAGATTTACAAGCCGAAACGGCTAGTGAAGCAAACAATGCCTCGGTAGAAACAAGCGAGGCCGCCGCTACTGCCATTCCACAGAAAGATGCGGCGTCTGATAACTCATCGGTTCTCCTTTCATCGTCTAAAGAGCCTGCTGTAGAAATATTAGATTCTACGGCGGCTGATGCACAGGCTACAGCCGCAGCGAATATTAGTGCTGCGCAACAAGCCGCAGCCGAAGAAGCCCAAGCAGCGTCTGCCGAAACGGATGTAGCGGCTGTAGAGTCATCATCTATAACTTCTGCCGCAATATTAACTGCAACATCATCTATATCATCTGTCACGTCGACTACAGCTTCGACAGCAACTGTGACTTCTGCCGCGGCATCTAATGTAGATGAAAGTGGGTGCCCTAACGAATTCAGCGACTATCCGAATCCTATCGAAGCCGCGTTGATTGGACCTGATGGCACCCCACAAAAATTGCGCGATTTTCTTGCAAATTGTGGTGCGGAAGTTCTTTTTCAGACCGAGGATTGGACCGCAGATGGGGTGAACGATCTACTCATTATCTATAAGAACCCTGACAAGCAGAATCCTTTTACCGAAAATGATCTGATGATCTTCAATGGTACATCGCCTGATAGAACGGGTGTAGAAACGGATGAAGAATTAAATCAGGGCAGTTTTGAGCTAAAATATCGGGCACGCTCTGCAAGTACTGTCAACCTGATTACCACTGAGGATATGAATAAAGATGGACAGTTCGACATCGCTTGGCTAGAAACCACTTGTGGTGCCAGCACCTGCTTCTCGACTGTAAACATTCGCAGTTGGAATGGAAGCGAATGGGCTGACTGGACTGATGAAACTATTACCATGGCATATGCTGACGTCACTCGACAAGAGATAGAGGATGAGAGTGGTCAGATTGAGCTTGTGCTGAGTGGCGGTATGAACGGCAGCAGCGGTGCTGGCCCGCAACGACCACGTACCGAAACTTGGCGCAGCATTAATGGTGCTCCCTACTCTATGGTCGAACAGATTTATGATGAAAGCCCCTGCCTTTATTTTGCTGCGATAGATGCGAACGCCGCATTGGAGAGTGGCGAGCCGGAAGGGTTGGCAAAAGCGGCAGAACTGTACAGGCGTATAGCTACAGACCGCTCGTTAATCGCATGTAACTGGCGCGAGAATGAAGAGGAAGAGTTGCGCAGCTATGGTCGTTTCCGAACTGCGCTAATGGCCGCTTATCAAGGTGACAGTAGTACGGTTGCCAATCAGATTGAAAAGCTAGAATCCAATCATGCCCAGAGCGCTTATGCAGAACTCGGTCAGATTTGGTTTGACGCATACCAAGAAAGTGGAGACCCAGAATCTGCCTGTGCCGCCACAGACGAGTTTGTGGAAGAAACGCCAGAGACATGGGAGATCTTAGCCGATTATGGGTATACCAATCCCACTTTCTCTGCGGAAGAAGTTTGTCCGCAAATTGGTCGTCTTGCTGCCGTTCTTCAAATTGTAGAATCTGCAACGGTGGAAGAATTGCTTCCCGGAAATCGCGACGGCGAAGAAGATATGGCTGCATCCGAAGCTGACGCACCTGAAGCCACAGTAGAAACAGAAGAAGTAGTAGTGCCCGAGGCTGACGAAGCGGAAGCCACAGCCGAACCAGCCGAAGAAATAGCACCCGAATTTGACGCACCAGAAATTATCGCAGAGCCAGTAGAAGAAGCAGCACCCGAGACTGGCGAAGCAGAAGCTACAGCGGAACCAGCTGAAGAAGCGGCACCCGAAGCTGACACACCGGAAGCCACAGTAGAACCAGTGGAGGAAGCAGCACCCGAAGCTGTCGAAGCGGAAGCCACAGTAGAACCAGTGGAGGAAGCAGCACCCGAAGCTGTCGAAGCGGAAGCCACAGTAGAACTAGTGGAGGAAGCAGCACCCGAGGCTGACGAAGCGGAAGCCACAGTAGAACTAGTGGAGGAAGCAGCACCCGAAGCTGACGCGCTAGAAGCACCCGAAGAAGCAGTGGAGGAAGCAGCACCCGAAGCTGACACACCGGAAGCCACAGTAGAACCAGTGGAGGAAGCAGCACCCGAAGCTGACACACCGGAATCAGCCGAAGAAGCAGTGTCCGAAACTAACGAAGCGGATGAGGATTCGGCTATCATGAAGCTTGCCATCGTACCGAATATATCTATAACGAATACGGACGAAATGAGCGATACAGTCGATGGTGAATCCGATGGTGAAGACAATCCGGAGACAGAGAGCAGCCAGAATGAGGGTATCGCAGTCAAAGAGGTCCCAGCATGTCCGCAGTCGCTGGATCAATACGGTGAGGCTGGTCAACAAGCGCTTAACTATGCTGCCGGCGACGTCACAGCAGTCAAAAAATGGATGCTCGACTGTGGAGTGATGACAGATGAGCAAGGCGCAATTGTTGTTCAGGACATTACGGGCAACGGTCTCAATGATATAGTACTCTACCCCGTGGTTATCGATAGCGCCGGGTATGGGCCAGAGGGAACCCAAGGCTCTGTCTTAATTTATCATCAACTGCCTGCCAGCGATGATCCAGAAGTTGAACAATTCTTCCTTGCTGCAAATCCCGATGTCTTTGGGAAACCGGAACCAATCGGCATTGATGACTTTAACGAAGACGGTAGTATGGACGTCGCTTGGACCGTTGAAGGCTGCTATACATTCTGCGTGACAGAAGTACAGCTGCTGACGTGGAACGGTGAATATTACTTCGTTAATATTGCGCCTGGAGCCACCATTGCAGAGGGCCAAGCAATCTTCCGCCCGATTGAACAACAAACTGACGAATCGGACAGCAACCTTGATCAAGAACCAGTCCAAGGTCAAGAGCTCGTGCTCACCGGCGGCGTCAGCGGAACACCCGAGGGTGGTTTAAGCGTTCCACACGAAGAGATATGGCAGAGCATCAATGGTTCTCCGTATCAACGTGTTAGCTGGACGTATGACCGCGATATCGACTACAACGACTGTATGGGGTTGCGTCTTGTCGAGGCAGACACTGCGTTACAGTCTGGCCCAATCGGCGGCTATGATAAAGCAATTGAGCTCTATATCAACGCGATTAATCCAGTGCTCAAAGCGTGCAGCATCTATGGAATGCCGCAAGAAACTGAAATCATTGCGTTACAAGGGCTTGCTAGCTTCCGACTTGCTCAAGCACAGGCACTAAACGGCGATATCGAAGCCGCCGAACTTACCATGGCGGCGCTCTCTCGTGGGCAGCCAGATAGCGTTTATACCGCATTAACAAAGCAATGGATTGGTGAATATCGGCTCAGCGAAGATCCAGCCTCGGCGTGTGAAATGATCCAGCCCATGATCGACGATAACGATATGATCTGGCAGATCACTGATCACTACGGATATAATCATCCCGCCCTTGCACCCGAACAGATCTGCTTTCAACCCATTGCAACAGGTGAACAATAAAATGTAGCGAAAATGCTAGCAAGATTGTTATGGTTATTAAATTTGTCATAGTTATCAAATAAAGAATAAATGCTTCTGGACCACGCGTGTTTTGTCTGTCCCACATACTGGATGGTCAAGATGCCCGTGGTCCGATTCGATCTATGAGTAAGCGGCAACGATCTTTGCCATGTTCGTCGTTACAAATGCCGTTTAAAAGCCCAGCGAAGAGAATCAAGCAATGAGCAAATATTCCTCTACTTTAGATATCCCATACAATAAAATAGTCGCCCACAAAACGCTGTTGCTGCTCTTTTTTGCTCCCTTCCTTTTGGGCAATTTGCCTTGGTTCACTTTAGATGTGTCTGCCATGGCGTTACACCAAACTGACGGCGATAGTAAGAACGATAGTAGCGCATTACGAGCAGAGGGTGATCGGCTACTGATGAATGGCATTATGCTGCTCGAAACTCGACCTGACGAGGCGGCGTGGCAAGAGGCCGCAAACGAGTTGCAGACTGCGCTACAGATTTATCGCTCAATTGATCGGCGCGATCTGGAGGCATCTGCATGGCAGCAGATCGGGCAAGCCTATAGCAGCCTGCAACAGAATGATCGCGCGCTCAATGCGTATGAAAACGCGGTGGCACTCGCAAGCGAGATAGCCGATCCACAGCGTGAGAGCAAAGCACTGCTGGGCATGGGGCGGATCCATTATGCCATTGGCATGGCGCATCAACAGGTGGATCGACGCGAGCCTAGCCGACAATCGTTTGTCTTGGCTGGAAATGCTTATGCGCGTGCGCTTTTACTGGCCGACGAGATGGATAAGCCTGCATTTCGGGCGCGCATTTTGACGAGTCTGGCAACGCTCTATGTTGAAGAAGGTCGGCTGGATGCAGGCCTGGAGGCATACCAATCGGCACGCGAGTTGGCTACGCTGCTCGAAGATGATGAGTCGCTGGCCCAAATTAGCGCCGCAACGGGTCGAATTTTGCGGCGTAAAGGGCTGCACACCGAAGCAATCGATTCGTTACAGCGGGCGTTGCTGCTTTATGCGCAGGGCGGGCGAGACGATGTCGCGGCTGAACCCTCACAGATCGAAATGATGGCGCGCTTACACTTGGACAGCGGTCGATCCTTCCGTGAACTGGGTCAGTGGCAAGAAGCGGTCGAACAACTGATTGCCGCACGTGATTTGATTCGTTCTGTGGAGGATACAGGGCCAACCAATGCAAACGATAGCAGCGAATCAATCAGAGCGCTGGAAATATCAATATTGTCGATCCTTGCATCGCTTTATCAAAAGGAAGGAGATAGCGCTAACCTGTCACGGACAAATGCCGAATTGTTTGCGTTGGCCAAAGCAGAAAATGACCTACAAATACAGAGCCAATTGCGTACCAAAATGGCAGAGAGCTTTGAGGCAATGGGCGATGCCGATGCAGCCTTGAATGAATATGTGGCTGCGCTTGCGTTGGTGCAAAAAGGAGACGCCATCGAAATGAATAAGTCCAGCACGGCTGCTGTTTTGCTGGATCGAATTGGGCAGCTTCACTGGCAACTTGGTCATTGCGATGAGTCGATTCGGGTATATGAATCTGCGCTTACGTTTACGCAAGATGAAGCGTTTCGCACGCGGTTACTGCGGCAGATTGGTGCTGCGTATCAAGATCTTGGTCACTATTCTGATTCTACGGCTGCTTATGAAAAGATGCTGCTAGAGAGCAGTGCTTCTGCGCAACTGTTTGATGGCTATGCGCTGCTTCAGTTGGGCAGTAACGCACGGCGCACGGGTCAACTGCGTGCCAGCCTGAAAATTTTTGACGAAGTAATTCAAACTGCTCGTTCTGTGGGCGATCTGTCAACCGAAATTGATGCGCGGATCGAAATCGGTCGCAGCCATCGTGCATTGGCGGAGCCTGTGGATGCGTTGCGGGCCTTGAATCGGGCGTTGGCGCTAACGGATCGTTTGGCCGCTGCGGATGATGTGGCCGTTCAACCGTTGCAGACTCGTTTTTCTTTTGTAAGGCTTGCGCGTACCGAGGCGCTTATTTTGCGCGAGATTGGGTTGGTGCATCTTGCTGCTGGTGAGTATGATGAGGCGATCCAGAATTTACGAGATGCGCTAGCCGCGATTGAATTTTCGGCGGCAGAATTGGCTGCTTCGTCCGAAGAAAGTGGGGTGCAAGCGACGTATAACACGCTTTTGCGGTTACGCCTACAAATTTTGATTAATCTGGCTGATGCAACGGGTACTCGTGGTGACAGTGCTGGTGCGCTGGCCTATTTGGATGAAGCAGCACTACTGGCACAGAAAGTTAAGCGTGAGCCGATCAGCTGTGCAGTGGCAGAGCGGAGTGAATTAAGTGCGCAGATTTTCCTTGAAAAGGCTCGTCTGTATCGTATGCAGGATCAGGTTGCGTTGGCACAAGAGGCGTATGCTAGTGCGCTTGCTACAACTGATGAGAGCTGGATAACGGCCACTGCACTGCTTGAAGTCGGGGATCTGCTGCGCCGGGCGGGGGAGGCGACAGAGGCATTGACGCGTTATAAGGGGGCACTTGACGTTGCGTTAGCGCAAGTAGATATGCCTATAGATGCACCACGTATAGATGATTCGTCACGTTGGGTGGAATTGAGCGCGCGATCTTATATGCGAATGAGTGCAGTAGCCGCTGAGGCCGACGGATATGAACAGTCGCTAGCGTGGTTGAATGAAGCGCTGTTGATCACGCAGGCTGCCGCTGCACCTGCGCTAACGAGTGATGTGCTGAGCGAGATGGCGCGCGTCTACGCGTTGCAGGATCGGTATACTCTGTCGATTAAAACGATGCAGCAGGCGCTTGCTTTGCTTGAGCCATCGGGCGCCATTACAGGATCTTATTCTGTTGAGACGGTTCTGAAGCAAGCCAAATTGCTGCACACAATCGGGTCACTTTATCAGGAGTCGACGCAACCCGATAAGGCGATTACGCCGCTTCAACAGGCACTGCAGCTTGTTGTGCAGAAGCTGTCACCATTTACGAGTCAGGCTGTGGCCGAACAGCGTGACTATGAAGCGGAGATGGTCGCGGAGATGGCCAATTTACATCTTGATATTTTGGTCGAATTAGGCCAAGCTTATCAAGAGAACGGCGAGCGTCCAGAGTCGGTTACCTATTTTAAGCGTGCGTTCGAGCTGATCGATAATGAAGAGAGCGATTCTTTGGAATTGCCGCAACGGACTATAAACACCATGAAGATCGATATTTTGCTGGCGATGGCTGACGCTCATTCGGCTTCTAATTCTTCTGGAGAAAGCAGCGCCGCGAAAAACTTGTCCGATAATCGCGCTTTGGTTAATTACGAGCGGGCACTGTCGCTTGCGCAATCGGCAGACATGCCACTGATCGAAAGCAATATTCAAATCGAGCTTGGCCGTCTTTACCGCGACAAGGGCGAATTCGGCAATGCGGCTGATTATTTTCGCGCTGCTTTGCTCCTAACTGAGTCCATCGGCAACATATCACGCTCGACGCAGGTTCGGCTTGAACTTGGGCGGGCGTATGCTCAGATGGATCAAACCGATGATGCGATTGATGTGTTCAGATCTGCTCTTGATGATGCGCGTAAAATTGCCGATGACCATCTTGTGCTAAAGATTCAGAGTAGCCTAGTGCAAAGCTATCGCTCAATTGGCAACTGGGAACAGGTGCTGCAATCGTCAACAGATGCGCTTGATTTGGCACAGCGCATAGAGGATCGGTCATACGAAGCGTCGTTCCTGCGGATGTTGGGGGAAACATACGTTGATCTTGGCGACTATGAGGAAGCAACGAATGTTTTACAGCAAGCTTTGATGGCGGCAAGCGAACTGGGCAATATTGAGCGCGAAATCCGACTGAAATTAGAGCTAGGAAACTTATACAAAACGTTTGCCGATAGTGGGCTTAATCGAAGAAATGTGGATAGCTATGAACAGGCATTGGCCTTTTATGACGATGTGCTCGATTTGGCTATTGTACAATCCGATTATAGTGGGCAGCATGATGTGCTTTTAAAAATGGGACAGCTTTATGCGGAGCGAGGCGACTTTGATTCTGCGCTGCAAACGCAAACACGCCTGCTAAAGTTGGCGCAAGTTGCAGACAATCGTCAATGGGAAATAAACGCCTTAGAATTACTTGGCCGTGCTTATCGCGATAGCGGTCAATCTGCCAAAGCAGTCGAACCGTTTCAGCAGGCGTTGCTGTTGGCGCAGGAATTGTCGGACCGCGGGCTAGAGCAGAAGATGTTGGAGAATATGGCGGCGCTCTATCGCGATGTGAATCAGCCAAACAAAGCGATTGTCGTTTACGAACAGCTTTTAGATTCGGCTGTGCTTTATGGTGACCCGGTGCTCGAACGGAAAGCACTGGAAAACATTGGTAAGCTCCACCGTGCTGTCGGTGCAACCGATAAGGCTATTGACGCATTGGTACGGCTGCTGCGCACCGCTCGCACGTTGGGCGATGTTGGCACAGAACGGATCGCGCTCGTCAATCTGGCAAAAGTACGTGCGGATCAAGGGCATATTGACGATGCGCTGGCACTTCTCCAACAAGTTCTCGATACGACTCAGATAGAGGGCTATCAACTGGGAATCGGTCAGGTGGGAATTGGTCAGGTGGGCACTAGCCAAGCGCGAAATAGTCGAGCGCGGAATAGCCAATTTACAAATGGAGCGTTGATCGCTCTGCAACCGCAGCCGATTGCGCGCTCGGGGCTATCTGCTACAAACGAAAGCTCCTCGACAGAACATCTGGCACTGGCTGCAAACACGCTGCGTGAAATGGGTAAACTTTATGGTCATGCTGGTCAATATAACGAAGCGTTCACCTTTTACAACAGTTCGCTTTATTTATGGCGCGATATTAGCGGGCTGGACAGTAGCAAGAGGGCCATGAACGGCTCTAGTGTAGATATCGTCAAACCTGCAACGTCGTCGCCGATCTATTCAGAGGTGCAGCGCGCCAAAATAGAAGAGGCGCGTACGTTGCTCACCATCGGCAGTACTTATGTAGAGGTAGACCAATATCGTCACGCGCTGCAATATTACAAGCAGGCATTGGAGCTCTTTCAACCTACCTATGATATTACAATTTCGTCACTGGCTCTTTTCGTTAAGCCAATCCAAACGGATTTGCAAGACGATACGACCATGCAGCCAACAGGCTTGCAAAATATAGATGATACGATTACGGCATTTGCAAACATTGCTGACACCTATTACGCCATGGGAAATTACGATGGGGCATTGACTGTTTATGAGCGGGCTGTGGGCATAGCACGGTCAGAAGGAATGGCCGCGCGCGAGCAAGAGCTTTTGTTAGCGCTTGCCAAAACACAGCGCAAACGGCGTAATTTGGGCGCAGCGCTAGAGCTCTATAAGAACGCTCTTGCTACGCACACACAAAGCCGCGAGTTAGGCGACGGGTTGGTCGAAAATAGCGTAGATTCGGCAATTATCCTCAACGAGATCGGACATACATTTAATGATTTAAAGCGCTACGATCAAGCAATTGCGAATTTTTCCGAAGCATTGCAAATCTCTCATGAGCTGGAAGAGACACAGCTCGAAGCCAAAATTATGGTCAACACGGGCAACGCATATCGAAACAGCAAAGAATATGAAATTGCGCTGGAGAAATACGCCGCAGCATTGGGCCTTTACCAGAATATTGGCGACAAATTATCCGAATCCGACACGCTAAACCGCATGGGTGTTGCGCATCTAGCACTCAATCAACTTGATGAAGCGCTTAGTCTCTTTCGAAGCGCGCTGCGCATAGCAGAAGAAAACCAAGAAGCCGAGATGATCAGTAAGAGCCTCATCAACCTTGCGCTGACTTACGAGCAGCAAGAAGATCTTACAGCAGCTACCCAAACCTATGCGCAGGCAATTAACACCCTCTCGACAATGCCCGTTTCGCTCGACGTCTATCAAGAGATTGTTGCGCTGCTAATTGAGGGAGAACGTGGTGAGGATGCATTCCGGTACGTGCAGCACGCATTGGCCCAATCCTATTTGCACCCCAAAGGCAACCCGTGGATCGATTATTCAGCTGGACTCTCTACACGACAGGCTCTCACTGATACGCAATCGCAAAGCGCTGCGTCGGTTCTACCCGACGAGAACGTGGCGCATCTTCAGGACTTGGTCGACCAAGAGCAGACAATCCGCTGGCAGATGGCTGGCGTTCGTCGCGCTCAAAACAGGCTGCGCAAAAGATTAGATCTGGCATCGTCTAGTCAACAAAATCGCGTGCTGGTTAATCGTCTACAAAACGAACGTATCCGTCTTGCCAACGAGCACGAAGCGATCATCTCCGACCTGCAAACGAGCTATCCAGGCTACGCAACCTTTTTTGACGCCAGCACGATTGGTATCGAAGAGATACAGCGTGATCTGCTAGACGAACAGACAACCATCATCCAATATTTTATTTTAGAACGCGAAACGGTCGCTTGGGTCATCAATCAAGACAGAGAATATCTAATCCCGCTCGATGTGACCTATACCGAATTGGCGGATCGAGTTGTGCAGTGGCGGCAGCAATTGGAGCATCCAGCAGAAAAATCCGTAGGGGGCGAGCAGACCAATAGCGAGCAAATTACCAATGAATTGTCTGCCACCTTGGCCGAAAGTCTCTTTATTCCGTTGCGCTCATATGTCGATACAGACAATGTCATTATCATTCCGCACAGCGTGCTCAGCCACATTCCCTTTAGCGCCTTGTGGGATGCCGAACGCAAAGAGTATCTCGTCGAGCGTTACGCCATCAGCTACGCGTCATCCATCACCCAACTAAAGCTAGCCCGCGCCAACCGCAATCAAGATGGCGACCAGATGGTGGCACTGGGCAATCCCACCACCCGTCAGCCATTGAACACAGCAGAATTACAAACCGTGGCAAAACGCTATCAAACAACTGCTTATTCAGGCAGCAACGCAACCGAAAGCCAACTGCGTTTACAAGCAAAAGAGGCGGATCTTTTGCACCTTGCCCTTTCTAGCACCCTTCAGCCACATCAGGTGCTGTTCGATACTTTTGAACTGCGAAGCGAGGGCACAGCAATTTGTACTACAGCCGCTTTACAGGATGACCAAGATGGGCTGCTCAGCCTCTATGAGCTCTACGAACTAGATCTGTCGCAGGCGGATCTGGTCGTCTTTTCGCAGAGCAACACAGCCGTTAATCGTCAAAGCACTGGTCAAGAGCATTTCGAACTTCAGGCTGCGGTCCATCATGCAGGTGCGCCGACCCTTCTCTACTCGCTCTGGGCTATGAAGAATGACGCGCGCGTGCAATTTTTCGACACCTTCTACCTCGGGATGCAAGAGCAGCTTGCCCCAACCAAAGCACTTCGTCTGGCACAGCTTACCATGCTCGAAGAGAAGCAAACGCGCGATCCATACTACTGGGCAACCTTTGTCCTCACCGGAGACCACACCGGCGCAGGACGCTCGCTCAAAACAGAACCGGTCTTTACACCGACCCCTATCCCCACACCCCACCCTACACCAACACCCTTTATCTTACCACCAGTTTGGGAAGATGAAGCGCATAGCCCAACAAATGATGCGCTGGCATTGCTCGATTTTAGACCCTAATTTAAAACCAAGAACCAAGACCACCCAAATAAAGGTTTAGAGAGGTTAACATCCTTAGATGCGGTTGAACCCACGGTTATGCCAGAGAATATCCGTATCTGAGGAACCGCACAGTTGAATTTCTTCACTTTAATATCAGTGACTATAGCAGATACAAAGGGAATGCTCTTCCTGCAACTTGCCCAACCACATGTACCCTCCGATACTAACCCCTCTTATTTAAGGCTAAACCAGAAAAATAATTATACGTATTTTAACAGTTTTCTGGAGTAGCTTGCGGCCATACTGTATATTTCATGTTTTGGAATGGCCTAAATGATCTTAAATTTAGAACACGATAGCCTCTCCCATCGATTTCGGGTATACTTACCCTATGCCAAACACCCACCATCCATCCGACACCCAAACTGGATTCGAAATTCTTGACAGCTTCGAGCGCTTTAGCCAACGCGACGATGTCTTTAGCCGATCCTTTTGGGATCCAGAAATCCGCTCCGATAAATCCGATCTCTTCTACACGACCTACCGCAAACCCTTGGATCGCTGGCGCAAAACTGAAGGCTTTACGCAGAAAGATTATGCGCTGCGCAACGCGTCGTGGCACGTAACCGACATCTTTGCCGAATTGAAAGAAGAGAGTAATCGACGTGAAGGCTTTCTAGATGAATTTACCGTGTTGCGCGAAGGGCCAAGCGAAAAAGCGCCCGTCGAATCTCCCGCTAAAATGAGCGCAGAGATCAAGCACGTGGCCAAGCTCTTTGGCGCGGATCTGGTTGGCGTTACCCATCTTGATGAGCGCTGGCTCTACACCCACAAATATAGCCGCATGGGCGAAAGCGAAAAGCCGCAAGAGATCCCGCACGGGCCGCCCAATGCGCTCCCCAACGCAATCGTGATCGCCCAGTCAATGGATCGCGAACTGATCGAAACAGTCCCCTCTGCGCTCAGCGGTGCGGCCACTGGTCTAGGCTACTCACAGGACACATTGGTCTTGCTAGCACTTACCCAGTATATCCGCAATTTGGGCTATCAGGCCATCGCCAGCATGAACGACAGCGCGTTGGCGATCCCGATGGCGATTCAAGCTGGGCTAGGCGAATATGGCCGCCACGGTCTACTCATCACCAAAGAATTTGGCCCCAGAGTCCGCCTCGGCAAGATCTTCACCGATCTCCCACTGAGTCATGATCAACCAATCCGCTTTGGCGTGCGCGAGTTCTGCGAAACCTGTCGCCGTTGCTCAGCTGCATGTCCGGTCAAAGCCATTCCGACTGGTCCACCATCTGTCGAACCGCTAAACCGTTCGTCTATTCGGGGCGTGCGCAAGTGGTCGGTGGATGGCGAAAAATGTTTCAGCTTCTGGGCCAACCAAAATAGCGACTGCTCGATTTGCATTCGCGTCTGTCCCTACAATAAAGATTATTCAAAATGGTTCAACCGTGCCGGTCGCTGGTTGGCTGGTACACCGCTGCGTGGATTTATGCTCAATCTCGACGAGAAACTCGGTTTTGGGAAACGTAAATCACCTAATAGCTGGTGGCGGCAAGGGCAGTCTAAAGTGAACAGTAGAGAATAATGATTCTTGACCAGTAATGAGTCCACTGCAAAAAGACTAAAATCGCCATAAAAATAGAGAAGACCTAGAAATTTACCCCACTAAATCTGACACTAGCATAGAATTAGAAATTTACTTTATGAATTTTGTGGCTACTCTAAGATTTTTGCAGCAAAATCAGTAATTAGAAGAAAAATGAAGGAGAATCAATGAAGGCGATCATCTGTAGCGAATGGGGCAAACCCGAAAAATTGACGTTAGGCGAACTGCCTTCCCCAACAGTAAAAGCTAGCGAAGTTCGCATTGGCATTCACGCCTGTGGCATCAACTTTGCAGACACATTAATCGTGCAGGGGCTCTATCAAGAAAAACCGACATTTCCCTTTACGCCTGGCTCTGAAATTGCGGGAGAGGTGCTAGAGGTGGGCGCGGGCGTGGCTCACCTGAATGTGGGGGATCGAGTCGCCGCGCTGTGTAGCATCGGTGGCATGGCCGAGGAAGTAGTTGCACACGCCGCATCGGTGGTGCCGATCCCCGCTGAGATGGAGTATCCAACCGCAGCGGGATTTATGGTTGCTTATGGCACGGCACACGTTGCGCTAGAGCATCGCGCCAAGCTGCAAGCGGGCGAGACGCTTTTGGTCCATGGGGCGGCGGGCGGCGTTGGCCTAGCCGCAGTCGAGATCGGCAAGCAGATGGGCGCAACCGTTATCGCCACGGCGAGCACAGCTGAAAAGCTGGCAATTGCCAAAGCCCACGGCGCGGATCACCTGATCAACTACCGCGATGAGCCAGAGTTCCGCAACCAAGTTAAAGAATTAACCAATGGCAAAGGCGCAAACGTAATACTGGATCCGGTTGGCGGCGACGTTTTTAACCAATCCATGCGCTGCATTGCGTGGGAAGGGCGCTTGTTGGTGATAGGTTTTGCCAGTGGCACGATCCCCAAAGTGCCAGCCAACCTGACGCTGGTTAAGAATGTGAGTGTGGTGGGTCTCTACTGGGGTGCCTATAACAAACACGATCCCAAGGTATTAACGGACTCGCTGTCAACGCTCTACAAATGGTTTGTCGCCGGGCATCTCAAGCCGCACATTTCGCAGACGTTCCCTTTAGAAGAAGCAGCAGATGCACTCAACTTTTTGATCGACCGCAAGGCAACAGGCAAGGTAGTGGTGGAGACGAGATAGATAGGTCGTGTATTACATTGGCTCAAAATCATCCAACTCTAAGCCATCCTCATAACCTTCCAGCGTTGGATCAATGGAATCAGCCTCATCAAAACGGGCAATGTGAAAAATTGCATCGCCACGGTGGACAAGGGGCAGATTGAGGCTGCCAATGACGATACCGGATGTAGGCGAAAGAATGGGCTCTTCGTTTTCGCCACCGGGATCCGAAACAATGCTCAGTAGATCGCCCTTATGCACGTGCGTGCCTAGTTTCACGCTGGAATGAATCATCCCACTTTTGGACGCGCGTATCCACTTGGTAGACCGAGCAACAAGTGGTTCAACTACACCTTTTTCTGCCGAGCGCGTCGGTAGCTGACCGATGGCGCGCATCACATTGATGATACCGCGCAGCCCGACGCGGATTGACGCCTCATCAAAGCGCAATGCCTCGCCAGCTTCGTATAGCAGAATTGGCACCCCAAATTCGTTCATTGCCTCGCGCAGAGAACCATCTCTCAGATTGGCATCCAGAACGACGGGTGCGCCAAAGGTTTTTGCGAGACGCGCGGTTTCGGGGTCGTCCAAACAGGCCCGAATTTGGGGCAGATTGGTGCGATGATTTGAGCCAGTATGCAAATCGATGCCGTGGGTGCAGTGTGCGGCAAGCTCATCCATAATCAGGTGAGCGATTTGGCTGGCAAGTGATCCATTCGACGTACCGGGGAATGAGCGGTTGAGGTCGCGACGATCCGGCAGGTAGCGAGTGCGGCTAATGAACCCATAGACATTGACTACAGGAACAACAATCAATGTCCCGCGCAGTCGGTTGAGTAGCTTCATTTTTAAGAGGCGGCGGATAATTTCCACGCCGTTAATCTCGTCGCCATGCACAGCCGCGCAGACCAAAAGAACTGGTCCGGCGCGTTTGTTGCGAATTACATGAACAGGCATGTTAATGTCTGCATATGTATATAACCGAGCGAGCGGCAAATGGATCGTTGCTCGCTCTCCCGGCAGAATAGTTGTGTTCCCAATTTGGAAACTATCAGTCACTGTTTTGCGCCCATTCGCCATATTCTCTGTGTGTCCTTTACTCTATTTATCCCTTGCCGCGCGTGCGCGTTTTGTTGGGCTTTGCATTCTTTTCGATGTGCTCAATAATTAATCCAGCTACATCCTTTTCCGTTGCCTTTTCAATCCCTTCTAGCCCGGGCGATGAGTTCACTTCCATAACCACCGGCCCGTGATTTGCGCGCAGCAGATCAACGCCTGCTACATTTAACCCCATAATCTTTGCCGAGCGCACCGCGGTAGAGCGTTCTTCCGGCGTGATGCGAACAACCTTCGATGTCCCGCCGCGATGAAGATTAGATCGGAAGTCTCCTTCTTTGCCCGTCCGCATCATGGCCGCCACAACCTTTTCGCCAACCACAAAGCAGCGAAGGTCGCTACTTTTGGCTTCCTTAATGAATTCCTGTACGAGAATATTGGCTTTCAGTCCTTTGAAGGCTTCGATAACGCTTTCGCCACTCTTTTCGGTTTCAGCCAGTACGACACCAATACCCTGCGTTCCTTCGAGCAATTTAACGACTAGCGGTGCGCCGCCAACCATCTGGATCAGATCCTGCGTGTAGACCGTTGAGTGAGCAAATCCCGTAACGGGCATACCGATGCCGCGGCGCGCCAGTAGCTGCATACTGCGTAGTTTGTCACGCGAGCGGGTGATGGCAACCGATTCATTTAAGGTATAGACGCCCATCATTTCAAATTGACGAACAACCGCTGTGCCGTAAAAGGTGATAGATGCGCCGATCCTAGGAATAATGGCATCAAATCCGGTTAGCTCTTCGCCACGCAGATGGATGCTAGGATTATGCGAGGTAATGTTCATATAGCAAAGTAGTGGGTTGATGACCTGCACTTCGTGTCCGCGCTCTTTGGCTGCCTCGACTAGTCGATTGGTTGAGTATAGTTCTGCTTTACGCGAAAGGATACCGATTTTCACAATTTTTCTCCGATGAATTAGTTGGGTAATTAGATAAGTGACTGGATAAACAAATATAAGAATTTAACTGTACGCTCGCCTTAACTTTCGGCCATTTGCGTATGAAATTGACGGATCAACGACTATACGGTTACGCATGGCTGTCCGCCCAAGCAACATGCGGAAGCTCATCGTGTCTCGATTGGTCAACGTCATCTCGATCTCCCATGTAGTCTGACCGACCATAATGGGTGTAGAGATAACGTAGCGTTCTTCGCGGTGACCACCAGAATCGGTTACGAAGCGCTGATCGATGACGTCAGCCACGCAGAAAAGCTCCATATCGATGTTCCGCTGTAGTGGATGAATACCGAAGCGTACCTTGGCAACGCCGTTGTCTTCAAATGCCTCCAATTCAAATGCGTGGAGCGCCGACGTTCGCGCACCCGTGTCTACTTTGGCTTTAACTGCCGGAATGCCTAGCTGCGGCAACGCCACCCATTCTCGCCAGCCAACCGTTATTTTGTTGTTATCGATTATATTCGTCATTAACGCAAACCCTTGAGGCTATGTTTCATGCGCAAGATTTCTCGCTCAGCACGTACCGATCAAACTAAACTTTTGTTGTTTTTCATCGGCTCATTTTTTAATCTACTGTATTTTCTTTTGCAATTTCAAGCTAAATCAGCCAGTGTAAGAAATAGGTTGCCAGCCCCAAAAAGATAGCAAAGCCCATCACGTCTGTCGTGGTTGTAACAAAGACGCTAGAGGCCAAAGCCGGATCAACGTTTAGCCGCTTGAGAATCATCGGGACCACAACTCCTGCAACGGCGGCAATGACCAAGTTTGCGAGCATAGCAACGCCGATGATGAGACCCAGCATAGGTTTCCCCGCCCATAGCCAAGCAATAATTCCAATACCTACTCCCAAAATAAGACCGTTTATCAGTCCCACTAACGCTTCGTGGCGCACAGCCTTCCACCATTGCGAGAGCCTGATTTCACCTAGCGCCAGCGAGCGAACCATAATCGTCATGGTCTGATTGCCTGCGTTGCCCCCTTCGCCTGCAACAATGGGCAGGAACGCGGCCAAAATCGCCAAGCGAGCGATGGTTGTTTCGTAATAGGCAACAATCGCCGAGGCAAGTATTGCCGTCCCCAAATTAATGATTAGCCAAGGCAGCCGATTGCGAATCGCGCGGGGTACAGGGCTAAAAACTTCGGAATTCTCACTGACCTGCGCCAATCGATAAATATCTTCGGTGGCCTCCTGCTTAATCACGTCGATCACATCGTCAATTGCAATAATTCCAACGAGCTGCTTGTCCGCATCGACCACCGGCACGGCTAGCAGATCGTAATGAGAAAGTATCTGCGCGACGCCCTCTTGGTCCATATCGACATTGGCAGAAAAGACGCGCCGCACCATAATGTCGTCGATCGTCTGGCTCGGATCAGCAAGAATGAGCGACCGCATGTTGACAACGCCCGATAATGCGCCATAGCGATCAACTACATACAGATAGAGCATGTCGTACTGATCTTGGAAGTGAGTGCGTAGGAATGTAAAGGCTTCTTCAATTGTCATTTGGCGGCGCAAGGCTGGCGGTGGCTCATTCATAATACCGCCTGCGCTTTCGGGGGGATAGGCTAACAGCGATTCGACCACGACCGATGTTTCCATCTCGGTCAACAGACTCTGGCTTTCATCGACTTCTAATTCACCCAAGAAGTCGGCTGCTACATCCGCCTCTACTTCGTCTAAAACATCGGCCAGCATCTCTACATCCATATGCTGAGATAGCGCCGCCATTTCGGTGCTGTCCATCTGTTCGAGAGCGCCCGCAATGTCGTCTACTTCTAGATGCTCGACAAGGATGGCCTGCTGCGCCTGATCAAGGTTCAAAAAGAGGTCGGCACCGTCCGAAGGATGAAGTTCTCGAAAAAACGCGGCGGCATCTTCATGGTTTTGCTCGTCCAGCATCTCTTCTACGATGTTTAGAGCGGTTTCGTCTTGGATGGTTTCAACAACAGTCGAATCTATCTTGTTTTCGTGCATGAAAATTTCTCGTTTTTAAAGCTTTGCTCGTATTCTCTCGAAAAATGGTGCGTTTTCTTATTCTGTTAAAATGGATGGGATGTGGCAAAAAACGACCGGCACTGATATACCTAAATAGTACATCAGTGCCGGTCAAAGGGACGAATATAATTTTTGTGAAGAGATACTTTACTGGTCGGAGCGCCTATTCAAAAATATCAACTTTTATTTTACCGTTTGAATTACGGCGTTTGTCGTTCGATTTTGGCTGTCGATTGTTTCTTTGACTGCCTTTCCCGTTGCGACGACGGTCGTGAAGTGGCCCATACTCATTTTTGCGACGATCTTTGGCAACTTTCCATGACCATAAATTCTCTTCATCTGCTTCGTATAGCTCTTCTTCGGATTCCATTAATTGATCCCAAGAGGAAGAAGTTTCATAAGTCCAGTCTAACTCCACTGGTTCAATGTCAATTATTTGGAATCTGGCATCACAACTGGTACATTCAACCACTGTTCCTACACCTTTTTGATCTAGTTTAATGGGGTTGTCACAGTCCAAACAATAAGCTACGTTCATTATCGTTCCTTTTTGATACACTAACCTCGGATGGAGGTTACAATAAAATTAAAATTTAGAAGAAAGTAATTGAGTAATGCGGAAGGGAGATATCCGATTCATTAATTCATGAATGATGGTAAAAAGCGCAGAATCACGACCATTTCGATAAGACCACAAGCGAAAAGTGTATAAAGCGCATACTGAAAAAGATTTGATACCAAAGTGCTGCTATTTCTCATGAATATTTCCTAAAAACATCGATTTATAGTTTATATAACGAAAAAATTAGATGCTGCATGGTCTGACATAGACCCCAACGCCCTATTATGTGAGAGGCTTCATTCTTTTAGAAGCCCCATCAGTTGGACATAGTGTAATTATATAGCGCTGGTGTGGAAAAAAGGTGTTAGAAGATGTGCGAAATTTGTGACAGAAATAGGTAATTTGTACACTTTATTCTTGATTAGGAACGGCTGTTTTAAAAATGTTCGGATCTCGGGCCGATTCGGCGTTGGTACGCTCATCAGCCCTAGAAGCGACGGTCGCAGTCGAGCGCCAAGAGATAGGGCCTGAGTTGGCGGAATTTTCTGCCACAACAGCAGATGGTGCGGAGCAGCATGTTTTTAACCAAAGTCGTGGCACGTTTAGCGGGGAGAGATATGGCTTATTTCATATCAAATTAGTGTACTGGTTTACTTTAACGTACCTTTTTTATTCGAGCTATATAGGTGTTGCGGAATGGACATCTCTAGGCCGGTAGTCGTAGCGGAAAGATTTGCGTGTGGATGAGGATATGTCGGTGGATGTTAGATCAGGCTGTGCGCCTTTGGTGGTTAACGGTGCTCCGGTAGATTTTGCACCGGCGGAAGATGGTAATCTATGGGTTGCTGCACAATATGAGCTGTGGCAAATGGATGTTGACTAGTCGCTGCGCTATGACATTTTGGCGTCTAGTGTACTAGTCTTGGCGTCTGGTGTACTAGTCGCGGATGATGAATTCGCTTGGATAAATGTATGGTATGGGGGATAGTCGCTGTTGTTTTGTTTATATAGTGGATGGTGTGTTCATCCACTATAACTATGATGAGAAGCTGCTCGTTTCTGCTAAACAGGCGCAACTGATTTTGCTGATGAATCAATAAAAACGAGCATGCACTCAACTGGCGAATGCATGCTCGTTTTGTTAAATCGGTTTTGTCGTTGGCTTTGTGACACAGCCCCTAAATTTAGGCTATGGCATTACATATTCAACTATAACAGTTCCTTGTGCGCTTTCATCTTGTGTTACGACAACAAGCGTTACGGGACCAGATACCATGGGCGCTCCATCTGGCATAGTTGCCGGAATGCTAAAGGAAAGAGTATAGAGTCCATCGGCATCGGTTATTTCAGTACCATAGCTTTCTTCGCTTATGGTGCCGTCAGCTAGCTGTAAAAAGACATTTGCTTCTACATTCGCTGGAAAGCCAGTGCCGCTTATGTCTATCATGCCCGTTGTCTCATTCTGAATTGCCGTCAGGACTGGATCGGGTGTTACACCCTCTACAACCGGCTCTGGCGTATCGGTTGGTTCTACAACTTCAACGGTTGGCTCTGGCGTATTGGTTGGTTCTACCACTTCGACGGTTGGCACTGGCGTGTCGGTTGGTTCTACCACTTCGACGGTCGGCACTGGCGTGTTAGTTGGTTCTACCACTTCGACGGTCGGCACTGGCGTGTTAGTTGGTTCTACCACTTCGACGGTCGGCGCTGGCGTGTTAGTTGGTTCTACCACTTCCACGGTTGGCTCTGGCGTGTCGGTTGGTTCTACAACTTCAACGGTTGGCTCTGGCGTATTGGTTGGTTCGACAACTTCGACAGTAGGTTCTGTCGTGTTGGTTGCTGCTGGCAAAGATGTTGCTGTTGGCAGCGGCGTTTGCGTTGGTGTCGCTGTACTGGTTGGCGAAGGTTGTGGCGTTGGTGTGTTGATATTGCGCTGCCACCAAAACTCTGCGCGCGCCCCGCCTTGATCTTCGTAATATTCAACCTTTAAACTATGGTTCCCATCTAGAGAGACATCGGCTACGTAGAGTTGATTTGAATTGTTGTCGTGCCACTCGTTGATGATTAATTTACCATCTACATAGAAGCGGATTCCATCATCAGCCCGTGTGTAGAATCGATAGTCACCAGAATCAAAGCGAAGGGTACGCGTCCATCGAGCTGAGAAGCGGTCTCGTGGCATACCAGCAGCAACGCCTTCGATAGTCCAGTTGAAATCGATGTTGCGATCATTTCGTACAAGGGTCGGGCTGCCAGCCAAATCACGGTTGGACCAGTACTCACCCTTCCAGTCGGTAAAGTCAATGTCTGTAGGAATGCGCTCCCAGCGAAGATTGATTGATGCGGTGCCGCGGCTCTCATAATACTCAACCCGTACAGGGTGTGTGCCGCTAGACATTTGGCGATCTACCACAAGTTCGCCCGCTCCGCCGTCGCTCCAGTCTTCCAGTATAAGCTGATTGTCGACCCACACACGTACGCCATCATCGGCGCTAACGCGGAAGCGATAGAGACCCGAATCAAACTGGGCTGCACGCGTCCATCGTGCCGAGAAATCATCTGTTACGCCCAGCCCGATTGGTGCATCTGTTCCCCAGCTAAAGTTCACCGCAGAATCGTTGCGCACAATGATTGGATCACCGGTTAAGCTGGTGTTTGCCCAATATTCGCCCTTCCAATCGGTGAATGGTATAACCTGCTCAACTTTTTCCCACCAAAGCTTGGACTTCGCTCGGCCATCCCGTTCATAATATTCCACACGCAGTGAGTGAAATCCTGAAACCATCGGATAGTCAGCCACGATTTCGCGTTCGCCGCCGTCGCGCCACTGGTCGATAACAAGATTGCCGTCAATATAGAGACGCAATCCATCATCCATTATTGTGTGAAAACGATAGACACCTGGTGCGAACTCAATATTGCGTGTCCAGCGTGCAGAAAAGTTGTCATTTGGCAATCCATCGGCTGGCGAGCCCAGCTTCCAATCAAAGTTAATTTCGGGGTCGTTGCGTACGAGCGCTGCGTCTCCACTCAACGTACTGTTAGAGAAGTAAGCCCCGCGCCATTCTGCAAATTTGGTGACTCGTTCCCATCCAAAATCGACCGATGCTAGCCCTTTGTCTTCGTAATATTCAACGCGCAGGGTGTGTGCCGCAAAGGTGTCAAATGTTCGCTCAATAGAGGTCGGCTGGGCTGAAGGGGTGCTCCAGCTATCAATAATCATTTCATTGTCGATCCAAACACGTATGCCACCATTTGCCTTTGCTGTGAAACGATAGGCTCCCGCCGGAAATTCTAGATTGCGTGTCCAGCGGGCAGAGAAGTCATCAGTCTGAATAGCAGCCCGTGGCGATGAGTATCCCCAGTTAAATTTTACATTTAGATCATTGCGCACAAGAGCAGGCGCACCTGAAAGCGTGCGATTGTTAAAGTATTCACCACGCCAGTTTGTAATCTTCGGTGCCGATGACAAAGCTGGCAGAAAGACCTTTGTTGTGATTGCAGGTGCTTCTGCCAGAGTGGCTATTGTGTAGTCTGTCAGTGCGGTTGCCATCCAGCCGTTTACGCCCGAATCCAACCGAATACGCAGCCAGTTGCCCTTTACATTGCGCCCAAGAACGGAAAATGGATCGCCGGCTTTGGCTACAAAAAGAACGGGGTAGGCCGTAGTTGGACCCTGACGTACATTGACAAAACTTCCTGTTACTTGACCACGCCCCGTTGCCACCGCCTGTACTGGCAATGCTGCCCTGGTTGCTGTGGATGTCGGTGCAGAAGCTAACGATGCTGCGGTCGCTGGTTGGTCAAAGGTCAGTGCAATGCTGGCTTCTAGATCAGACGTAGCCGCATTAGCTGTCAAAGTTGTTTTAGAAGCGGGCGTTCGATTGGTAGGCAGCAAAAATGAGACGACAAAATTACCGCTGCTATTGGTTTGTGCTACTGCCGCAACTGCAGCATTTGCGCGACCGCTAGTTACAGTGTTTAAGTTAAGGTAGACGGTCGAGATAGGCTCCCAACCACTGCCGGTAACAGAGATTAATTCACCAGCTTGGCTGATTTCTGGTTCGATAAAAATCTGTGGATCTTCTGAATTTGTGACATCAGCTTCACCCTGATTTGTAACAGTACAGCCAGATAGTATCAACACTAAAAATAGTGCCCCGATGAATAATGCCAGCTTATTAAACCCTCGCTGGGAACGGGTCCAGATGGACGTCTGCATAACTTTTTGTTGCATGTAAACCAACTCCTCATGATGCTGCTAGGTATAACTAAATTATCAGTAGCACACACATTTGTGTACCTGTTTATCAGTATAGATTCCATATGTCAAAAAGTGGTACAAAGTTCCATCAAAAACATGTATGAGATAAGAGATATTCGTACAGGTATTGGACTGTGCGATTATGTTAAGGAACTGTACAATATCGCTTTCCTTTTAAGTTGACTCTACCTCACATGAGATGCTATGGTAATCGGATAAGTATAACAGTAATTTATAGACGCCACGCTTGCTTTAGAATGTACTTAAAAAATGCTCTCTCCATGGTTTGTGGAGAGGTATTCTTCTGGAACGGGCTTAAATATAGGTCCACATCGAGTTTCAAATGACGCAACAAAAACCTTCTCTTCGGCGGCTCTTGAATGCTGTGCGCTACGCAGATAGCATCCTGATTGTGCCGCATAATAATCCAGATCCAGATGCAATTGCTTCGGCTGTCGCGCTCAAGTATCTGTTTGACAAAAAGCTGAATCTGCCGTCACAAATTGCCTATCGAGGCATTGTAGGGCGTGCGGAAAATAGGGCCGTAACGCGCTATTTAGATCACCCGCTACAGCTTTTGAAAATGGCCGATCTTCGTGCTGCCTCGCATATTGTGCTCATCGACACCCAGCCCGAGTTCGGCAACAACCCTGTCTCAAGAGATGATAGCAATATCGCGGCGGTGATTGATCATCATCAATTTGTAGAAGAGCAGAGTAACGTTCGCTTTGTGGATGTTCGGCCCGAAATCGGTGCGTCTGCAACCATGTTGGTGGAATATTTACGCTTGGCAAAATTACCAATACCGCCCGATCTAGCAACGGTTCTGTTTTACGGTATTAAGACAGACACAATGGGGCTACAGCGAGGCGCGTCTGCAGCGGATCATGAGGCGTTTTGCTATTTGCTTGGTTTAGTTGATTTTGAGGCGATTGCCCGGATTGAACGGGCGCAAGTATCTACGGATTACTTCCGAACAATTGTCGAGACGCTTCAATCGACGCTTGTTTTTGATTCTGTGATTACAACGCATATTCCCCAAATGAGCTATCCTGATTTGACGGCAGATATAGCCGATCTTCTGTTACGCACGCGTGGCTGTCGCTGGGTATTTTGCTCGGGTACTTACAATGATGTGATTTACTTTTCGATTCGTACAGAAAATAAGCGTGGGGCTGGTCATATTGCGAGGGAAATTGTTGGCGAACAGGGGACAGCTGGGGGGCATGGTTCGATGGCGGGAGGGCAGTTTCCGCTTAAAGGAATTGAGCCTGAGGAAGTTGTTCTGACGCTGCGGCAGGAGTTCCTTCAACACTTTTCTATCGCGCCCGATCAAAATGGCGAACCACTACTTTAATAACTACTCGGCTGTAGCATAAAGTTGACCGTCTTGACCGTCTTGACCGTTTTGACCGACGATAGACGCCTGCATCAAAGTTGCTTGTGTAGCGGTTAGCGATTCTGATTGAGAATCAATAATTTTTTTGACATCGACCGATATGCTGAAGCGTGCAGTCTGTAAGAAATGCATTCAGGGCAAAGGGTATACCTGCTGTAAGTGCTGACGTAAACAGAGCCAGTAGGGGCTTATATCGACTTTGTAAAATTAGGTTCATCCTATTTTTAAACCTGATGTCAATTTTAAGAGCCGCATGAAAGCCTCAATACATTGGGTTTTCATGCGGCTCTTAAAATTGACCTTTTTCAGTTTTCACAACAGCAGATAAGAATTCTTTATCATCTGATAGATACTAGTAGATGCTAAAAGCTAAAGCTATACAAAACTGCATTGGCAATGGGGCGGAACTCGCGCTGTCGATCTAATGGATAAGAGCTAGAGACCACGTAAATTTTGCCCAATGGTCCTTGAAAATAGCCAATCATCTTCTGTGTTCCGTTCGGCCATTCTGTAATGCTGCGCACGCCGACCAATGAATCTAATTGAATATCATTGGTTAACCCGGCATTGGGTACATTCGCCAAAATCCACTGTTTGAGCGTTAGCAACTCAGGGTTCTCTAAAACATCTGTGTGAATCACCATCCCCGTTCGGGCTAGATCTTCGAGCGATACGTCGCCAACCACCTCCTGACTAGAGACAATTTCACCCCTATCAAAAAATACCGTGGCCAACCAAGAGCGCGGATGAGAGTAAGCATAGCCGAAATTCGTGTTACGATAGGTGGTAAAGTCTGCGGTAAACCATGACCAGTTGTTTAAAAAGTCGCTCCATGCTGGCTGGCAGGTATCAAGTGCGTTTCGAGACATATCAGCCGTAAGTGTAAATTGGCGACCATCCTCGACGATTTGGATCGTCTCATTGATGTAGGGTCGATTCGGATTATCAAAACGCAAACGAACTGCTTCTTTACCCCCCACTGTCGTAGATTCTGCATTTTCATAGGTCTGCGGCGCCTGAGCCATCATCGTCGAGAGCGTTGCACCATAGATATTGGGCGACACATTTGTTTCGAAGAGACAGCCTGTCTCGCGCATGATGTCACGATTGGTTGTGCCTGGATCTAGGTTGCTAAAACTTGCCAGAATTGGACGATTGCCAAAGCCTGTAAACCAACTTTCTGGATACGTAGCAACGTGCCCGTAGGCCACATTAACATATCGACCCGGCGTGCCAATCGATAGCGCCGCAATGCCCATCATGTTGTCATCACCTATGGCTGCGGGCTGTTCGACAGCGGGTTGTTCGACAGCGGACTGTTCAGCAGCGGGCTGTTCGACAGCGGGTTGTTCGACAGCGGGCTGTTCGGCAGCGGGTTGTTCGACAGCGGGTTGTTCTGTTTCCGCTACGGGCTGTTCAGCAGCAGGCTCTTCTACAGGAACCTCAGTTGGTCGTGTCGCTGCCACCTCAGTTGCTGTGGGTTCTGCTTCCTCTGTTGGGGGGACAGTCGTAGCCGTATCTACTGCTGCGAGTGCTACTGTTTCTGTAGGCAGAACAGCCGTCTCAGTTGGAGGCAATGTCTGAGAACTACCCCTTCCACAGCCGCTGATCAACATAAAACAAAATAGGATAGAAAGAGATGGGATGAGTTTCTTCGTAATCAAAATAGTTTTCCTTTCGAATTTGAATTTTGGGCCTTGATGCAAGATAGTGGATTCGTTCTGCTAAATATAATTCCGATAAAGGATGAAAAGTATGCAACTATATTAATTGCTCTTCGCATCTTCTGATATACTAGCCCAGAAAAATCGATACCGTATCTCCAAAAGCTGCAATGGGACAGAACTCTTCTGGAGAGCTATATATTATATAGGGTATCACTTATCGGTGATCTGCTACCAATTTTTGTATTAGGCTCTTGCAGAAATTTAATACAGAGAGTGTGTCTAGCTGTTTGTCGGAGAGAACTCAAACAGCTAGATCAGATTGGCCCTATTTTGTGCTCATTTTGGACTTGTGGGCAATAAACAGCCTACTGAAAAGATACAGAAAGTGTATGGAATTCTCATCTTTTAATGTGATTTTTGTGCATGATGAACACAGCGACGCTTGTTTTTACAGGTGAGCATAAAGATTTGTTCAAGTATTATCGAAAACCTGATAATATTTTGTGCATCTTGAACAATGCGCAGCGCCTGCCGCCAGAGTATACTTGTGCTCAGTTACGGCAAAAAACTGGTCATGGGGAGTCAGTTTTCGTAACGCTTCGATTCCTCCTTTGGTTTTCTCCTTACCCGCCCTCACAGGGCAAGCTAGAAAATGGCCGCTCGCCCGAGCGGCTTTTTTCTTATCTTAAATTATCGGCTAACCCGCCACATATTTGCGCAACCCACCCGTTTGCATAACAATTATGAAATGCTAAACATTTATACCGTATCCCAAGCCCAGTCGACCATTCTACGTCGCGACGATGCTTTTCTCTTTGACCAAATCGAGCTAACCGACACACAGCGCGACCAAGCAATCAAGCTCTATGGCAAAGCGCTCAATCCCGACGAAGGCGTGCGCCATATTCTGAACGATGTGCGTTTGCGTGGCGACGCGGCCCTGCACGAGTGGACCGCCAAACTCGACGGCCACACAAACGCCGCTCTGCGCGTGGAGAAGGCAGATTGGGCCGCCGCACTCGACCGCATCGATTCCGAATTGGCCGCCGCGCTCGACATCGCGGGTCAGCGGATCCGCGACTTTCACAGCCGCCAACCATTGCCCAACTGGACCACAACCGAGATGGGCGGTACCATCGGTCAGCGCGTCACGCCGATTGATCGCGTGGGCGTTTACGTGCCGGGTGGCACCGCACCGCTGCCGTCGACCCTGATCATGTGCGCGATCCCCGCGCGGGTGGCGGGCGTGCGCGAGTTGGTCGTCGTCACACCGCCCGGGCCAGATGGCCGCGTTCCCGACGTGATCCTTGCGGCGGCTGCGATTGCCGACGTGGACGAGCTCTACATGATCGGCGGGGCGCAGGCGATTGGCGCGCTCACCTTTGGCAGCGAGACGATCCCGCGCGTCAACAAGATTGTGGGGCCGGGCAGCCTGTGGGTCACGCTGGCGAAACGGCAAGTCTATGGCATGGTGGGGGTCGATGGCCTCTACGGTCCAACCGAGACTGTGGTTGTGGCAGACGACACGGCCAATCCAAGCTGGGTGGCAGCAGATATGTTAGCCCAAGCAGAACATGATACACTTGCCACCGCGATCCTCTTCACTTCTTCTAAGAAAGTAGCCGAAGCCGTGCAAATCGAGGTTGGCCACCAGCTCGAAGAACGCGGTCGGGCCGACATTATCGCAGAATCGCTCGCTAAGCAGTGCGGCATTGTGATCACCGACAGTATGGATCAAGCCTGTGCGCTCGCCAGCGATTTTGCCGCCGAACATACCTGCATTGCCAGCGCCGATCCCAGCCCGTGGATCGACAAGATTCCCGATGCGGGTGGGCTTTTTATCGGCGAACGCTCGTTCGAGGTGCTAGGCGATTATGTGGCCGGTCCCAGCCACGTAATGCCTACCGGCGCGACCGCTCGTTTTTCGTCACCGCTCAACGTTTCGGACTTTGTTAAGATTACAAGTATCATTGAATTGGACGCCGCAACCTCGGCCCAATTGAGCCCCATTGCCGCTCAAATTGCATCTGCCGAAGGGCTGGACGGTCACGCCGCCGCGGCACAAAAGCGGATCTGACGGGGCGCGGCATAATGTGCATGGCCGTTTTATCTTCTGTCCTAGAGCCTGCGTTCAGCGTGGATGCACCTACTGGTTGCTCTGCGACCTTGGGTGCGAAGCGTCTAATCTTTTATTTCACGCAGAGCGTGGAACGATTAAAAGCCACCTAAATGAAAACACCGAAAATCAACGAAGCCCAATTCCTCCAAGACCTAACCGACCTCGCGAAAATTGGACGCCAGCCCGACGGCGCAGTTCATCGCGTGGCCTACTCGCCAGCAGATCTCGACGCGCGCCAGTGGATCAACGCACGGTTGCGCCAACTTGGCTTGGAGCCTGCCCAAGATGCGGCGGGTAACACCAGCGCCATCTACTCTAGCTCCATTGACACTGGGCGCGAGGATCTGCCGCCAATCGCGATTGGATCACACAGCGATACGGTGCCAATGGGCGGTGCATACGATGGCGCGCTTGGGGTAGTGGCTGCGCTGGCCGTAATCGAGGCGCTTCATACAGCCGATTTGCGTCTGCGCCATCCGCTCGAGCTAATCAATTTCGCAGCAGAAGAGGCAACCATGGCGGGTGGCACCACGGGCAGCCAAGCCATGACTGGCGTCTTCGATATGGCGATTCTTGATAAAAATGCGTGGGACGGACGCCCCGTGCGCGCTCATCTATTGGATGCAGGTCTGTCGCCAGAACAGGTCGATAATGCCGAGCGTGCAGTTGGATCGATGGCCGCGTTCGTGGAACTGCACATCGAGCAGAGCAATCGACTAGAGCAGGCAAATGTCCCCATTGCAATTGTGGATGGGTTTGTGGGCATTCGGCGCTATGCCGTGCGTTTTAGCGGCACGGCCAATCACGCAGGGACAACGCCAATGGCGGGTCGCGACGATGCGCTGATTCACGCGGCACCGCTGATCCACTTTGTGCGCGATGTGGCAGTCGAGCTTGGTATTGTCGGCACAATTGGCGATTTTAACGTACATCCCGGCGCGGCAAATGTGATCCCCGAGCGGGTAGAGATGACGGTCGAGATCCGTGGGCTGGATGATACAATTTTAGATCAAGCGGAAGAGATTATTCGGGATGAAGCGGAGAAGCGAGGCGGCGCATTTGAGCCGATTGTGCTCAAAGAGGTTGTGCCAACGGCAGAGCCGATCCGGCGTGCGGTTGCGGCTGCGTGTGCCAAACTGGGGCTCGAGACATTGATCATGCCGAGTGGTGCCGGTCACGATGCGATGAATATGGAGCGCCTTTGTCCGCAGGGGATCTTCTTTGTGCCAAGTCGCGCTGGCATTAGCCACTCTAAAGATGAGTACACATCGCCCGAAGAGTGCCTAAATGGCGCACGCGTCTATTTGGAGACCGTACTTGCGCTCGACGAGTTGCTCTGAACAGAAGCTACACTTAGCAGCAGATTTATTCTTGAATGTTAATGCCCGTTTCGTTCAACCGTTTATGGATATAAGAGATAATTTTGGGCCGCGCCTTGGCCGCTTGCCCAAATTTTGTTTTGGCTACTACCAATAGCTCAGTTTGCAGACTGTCATCACCGTCGGGGCTAAACACATCCCACGGTTCAAGTAAATTGGGCAAAATCGTAACCGCTTCCTCACCCGCGCTTTCCAGAACGTCTACCGCGTTTTCTAGCTCCTTATTGGGAATTTTTAACCGAATTTTGCAAGTAGAAAAACGGCCACGGCTGAAGTTACGAATAATGCGAATCTCGCCATTTGGGATCGTATAATGCTCTCCAGATGTTGCTCGCAGTACGGTCGTTCGCAGCCGAATTTCTTCTACAACTCCTTCGATTGTTTGTACCCCAAGTAAAATCTCTACTTTTTCGCCGACATCAATCGTATCATCAAAGATGAATCCGATACCGGTCAGATAGTCGCTAATCAATGGACGAGCACCCAGCCCGAAGGCAGCACTAAAGAGACCGATCATCCAGATCAATGTGTCTGTTTTAACAAACAAGGAAAGCGAGATGAGCGTGGCTAGCGTAAAAGCAACAAACGAAATTGCATTAGCCACCAACCCATGAAGTGTTTCGATTCGTTCGTTGCGCCAGCGTCTTCGCTCGGATGCGAAATAATTTATGCCAACAAACAGACCCGCTAGGCGAGGGGAAAAGCGCTGTAAAAGCCACGCAGCTACAAAAAAGACGATGATTAGCAGTATATTTTTCATGCTATTGCTGAATTATTCCTGCATCTTTCGGATCGTTTTGTAAACGGAATTCATAACTAATGTCGCCAAAGCCGATCAGATCATTGTTGCGAATTGGCAATTCTTCACCTGCTTGCAGCCTGTGCCAATTTAAAAATGTACCGGCTGTGCTGTTATTGTCGCGCAAGTAGAGACGCCCTTGTTTCTGAATTACAACTGCATGTTCACGCGAGACACGTTTGGCGTGAATCACAATCGAGTTTACTTGACCGTTACGGCCAATACATATTTGCTTTGCCTCGTCATTTGCGGCTTCTAGCTTGTAAAGCGGTAATTGTAGCGGTAAGTTTGGGTCATCTGTTACTCGGACAAAATAGCCCATGGTTGGCATCGTGTCTAGGTTCTTCTGTAAGCGTAATACATCGTCAGGCTGGGTTGAATTAGAAATTCTACTACCTGTATAACTTTTATTAGTAATCATAGCAGATGGCGCTACAGTACGTGATGATTGAGCTTTAGAGAGCGCCGTATCAAATGTAGGTAGCTCCGAATCGATCTGATTAAGCTGCTTTGGTGGTTTATCTTTAACTACATTATTTTTAGTGGACTGTTGCTTAGTGGGCTGTTGCTTAGTGGGCTGTTGCTCAGTAGATTTCGGCTCGACCGTCTCTTGAACAATAGACTCCTCAGCCAAAAGTTTTTGTGCGATAGGCTCTTGAGTCACTATGTTTTGGTTAATTGGTTCTTTGGTAATTGGCTGTTGAATAGACAAATCCTCGTCAGTCGACTCTTTGTCAGTCGGTTCTTGGGTAGAAAATTCTTGAATAGGCGAGACTTGGTCAGTCGGATCTTTAGCAATTGACTGTTGAGCAATTGGCTCTTCAACTGAAGATTCTTGCTTTACTGCATCTAGCTCAACCGAGTCATCCAGAACAAATCGCTTAATAATTGTGTCTTCATCAACGAGCTCATAATCGGTGGGCTGTGGCGCAATGGTCTCTTGCTGTAAAAACTCATCTAAATAGCCCTTCCCAGCCCGATTCCTTTGATCGGCATCAAGAATATGTGGATCGACCAATGCATTTGTCTTTTGCATCGCAGATGGTCCACGCTGTGAAGGCAAATAATCGTGATGTTTTGGATAAGGCTCCTGCCCACTATTTTCGTACAAGGAGATTAAATCTGATCGCCGCTTCTTTTCTGCACGTCGTGTCAAAATATCTGAAAACAAAAAATAGGCCAATAGCGCCAGCAACATGCCCAAAGCAGTTAAAAGCACATTCCGAAAAATTGATCTCTCCGTGCCCGGGATCGAAATCGAATTCGTCGAATTATCTTCCGCTGCTCCTTCATCTACCCCAATGCGCTCGCCTGATGGATCCACAGTTGGAGCGCCCGCCACTATCGGCTCTGAGCCAATGGTTTCAGCCCTGCTGTTGACCTGCCTCGTTAAGCTATTGCCGTCTGCAAGCGTCAACTGGACACTAATTTCGTTGGGTGACAATTGATCAGAGTTGTATGTGACAATGCGCTGTAGTCGCGTCTCTTCGATTGGCCGAAATAACTCGTTAAGATCAGCTTCTTTGCCCAAAGCCATCAGATAGCCATTTGTATCGCGAGTCAAACGCAACAGGCTTTCATCCACAACTGCCGGTTGATCCGCTGCTGCAAACTGTGCCACATAAAGCTGAACCTGCGCTGCTCGAAGCTGCGCCACCAGTTGATCAAGGTCTTCCTCACTCAGATCGTCTCCATCTAAGCCTGCCGAGAAGAAGAGCAACGCTTTGGCCGAGCGAACGGCTGAGTCTTCTATATCGAACATATTCAATGCGGACAGGATCGACTTGTCAAGAGGTGCGCCCTTATCAACAGTCATGTTGGAGCGCTGCTTTATGACAGAGCGAAAAAGCTGATAGGGATCCGTCGTCCAAGCCTGAATCATTCCAACACCACCATCTTGCTCCGCAGCCAGAGCCGCAAACTGTTCATCGGCAAGCCCACCTGTCGCACCATCCGCACGACTAATCAGCTTCAAAATAAAGCCAACAATCTCCAAGTAGCGCGGCTGACCAGAAGCCCCTTGCATCTCTAGCGTACGCGGATCAATTAGCACCGCCAACTGTAGCGTACTTTCTTCCATCCGATCATCTACAATTGTCTGCGGGATCCCGTCTTCAACAATTTCAACCCGTGTCGAACGAATAAACTCGCCAATTGTGCCATCACTAGTTACTTCGTTAGTTACTTCGCCAGTTACTTCGCCAGTTATATCACTAGTCGCTGCACCACCAGCCAAAGTTACTTCAACCACTGGCAGATCGTCTCTATTTACCTCAAGAATATTAAAATAGGCATTATTTGATCCACCATTTATTTCATCTTGCGCTAGCCCAACCTTAGGATGCATACCCGCCATGACAGAGAGAAAAGCTAAGAGCAGCATCGAAAAGAAAATATTACGAGAACAAGTCATTGAATACCTTCACTAATTTGTTCGGAAAAATGCTGTTTGTTTTCAGTAAATTACCAAAACTATTCTGGATCCGAAATAACGACGCGGAAACCAAGCTGAGGTGTTGCATCTGACGGATCAGCCACCGAGCGCGTTACGCAGCGCAACATAGTCTTTGCATCATAAAAAGAGCCACCGCGGGCCACACGCGGCCCGTTTCCTTCCAGATCCTCACGACCATCGCTACCATCATAAGGATATTTGTCGCTCAAACTACTTGTCCATTCCCCAACGCTTCCGCTCATATCTTGCACGCCGTATGGGCTAGCCCCGGTAGGATAAGAGCCAACAGCCGTCGTCTGACCAACATTATAATTAAAATTGCTCAATGCCTCCGTTGGCGGCTGAGCGCCCCACGGATACAACCGTTGACCCGTACCGCGACAGGCTTTCTCCCACTCTGCTTCCGTTGGCAACCGCCCATTTACCCACGTCGCATAAGCCGTTGCCTGCGCCCAATCAACGTGCGTTACTGGATGCTCTGCATAGTCAGCTAGATCCCAAATCTCGTTTTCTGGCGGCGTACAGTCACCAGCAAGCACGCACAAGCCATAGCGCGCATTCGTCGTCTCTGTCTCTTGCATCCAGAAAGTCTCCACGCTTATGCTATGCTCTGGCGACTCATTTGGGTATACCGCATCAGCTGGCGGTAAGCCCATCACAAAGTCACCTGCCGGTATAAGTGCATAGGATGCATTATCCATTGGATTGGTCCAAACATCTTGGCCCGTGCCAATCACAACCCGAAAGCCAGTCAGCGGATCCGCAGTTGCTGCTGGCGTTGGTGTGCGTACGGTGCATCGCTGTTCAAACGCTGGTTGACTATACGCCCCGCCGCGCGCGATTCGACTGCCGTTTGCAAAGAGATCTTCGCGTCCATCACTTGCACGATACGGGTATGGCTGTTCCAAGCTCATCGTCCATTCCCGCACATTCCCGCTCATGTCGAATAGCCCAAAAAGGCTGGCACCATCGGGGTACAAGCCAACTGCCGTCGTTGTGCCAGTGGCGGCACCGACATTAGCAAAGTCAGCGGTAGGTTGCTCGTTGCCCCAAGGATATGTGCGATAGGTCATGCCGCGACAGGCTTTTTCCCACTCCCCTTCCGTTGGCAATCGACCGCCAGCCCACTCTGCATAGGTAGTTGCCTGCGCCCAGTCGACGTGCGTTACAGGGTGGTCGGCATAAAGCACCTGATTCCAACGTTCATTATTGGGTGGTGTACAGACGTCCGCATCAACACACGTTGCATACTGCGCATTCGTCGTTTCGGCCTGAGCGATCCAAAATGCATCGAGCACAAGCGTATGTGCTGGGCGCTCGTTTGCCGCCGCATTAAGAGAATCGATCGCGCCGATTGTAAAGCCGCCCGCTGGAACAAAAATATAGTTGGCTTGGTCGGTTCGACTTTGCCATACCTCACCCGATATTCCCGTCTCGGGTGGGCCCGTTGACGAAAAGCCAGATGTAGAATCGGGCGAACTTTCATCATCACTCACTGCTTCCAAAATCACACGCGTCGATTCGCTCGCTCTATCCATCACGGCTTGAATCTCTATTACGTGAGCCGTCAATTCATCTGCATAAACGCGCGCCTCCGTCACCGTGTCAGAGGCAAAGATCAAGAGCGATTGCTCAAACGCTTTGGGCATTAGCGTCTCTCCTTCATCAATTGACTCGAGCAGCATCCCAGCTGTGCGCATGTACATTTGCAGTGCGTCAATCGAATTAATTGAATCAGCAAGCGCTATGGCCCGTTCTCCCGCACCTTCCAAATAGACGCGCACCCCTGTACCGCTACCTGAATTTTGAATCGCACCATCCCGATCCACATCGCCAAAAAGAATTCCGTTTTCGCCATCCAAAATATTGATAACCTCTTCCGCATTCTGGCGTGCTTCTTGCAGATCGACGGCAGTTATGGCACGTTGAAGCGATTCTGTCTGGGCAGCCGCAATTTCCGCTTCATCTCCCGCCTTGGCTAAAATTGCTAGTATGGCCTGTACTTCGGCTCTTTCTAAGCGCTGGGCTGTAGCGGGTTCATTTATAGTGGCTTCATCATCTTCGGTTGCACTGTCTTTGGCTGCACTATCTGCACTTGCATCTGTGGTCACAATCTCCAACCCCAACTCAGCGTGCGCAGCTGATAGTGCCGTTTGAACCGCCACATTTTGCGCATAGATAGCTTCAACGAGCGCTTTGAGTTCATCAGCTATAATCTGCGTCTCGGTAATTGTATCAACTGCAAAAATCTTGGCCGCAGTACCTGTTGCCTCGCTCGTTAACTCACTGCCAAGTAATAGTGCATCGGAAATATCTTGTATGCTGTCACCATTTATCGATACGCCAGTAGAATCATCGCTAGTTATATTCGTGTTAGCATCGATACGATTAGAAGCGATAGAGTCAATCAATGCAAGCATATCATCTATATAAACGCGCACGCCTCTGCCGTCGCCAGGATTTTGTGCAAACCCATCTTCATCCAAATCGCCAAAGAGTAGTCCACTTTCGCCATCAAGCGTATTAATGATATGTTCGGTATGGCGGCGTGCTTCAGGCAAATCTGCATCGCTAAGCGCATCTTGCAGGAAGCTGATATGGCGGACGGTAGTCTCTGATTGCAAAATCGTCGTGCTAATAAGTTCGCTGCTGCTTATAATTGCGCTGATCATATTCTCGTCTACTTTGATCATCTCACTCGTTTCGCTGTCGGCAGATTCGCTGTCACTCGTTTCAATTGATTCGGGGGTTGTGCCTATATTTGGAGATGCTGCTTCCTCGTATTCTTGTGGCTCATCGCTCGTTGCTTCGTCTATCGCTTCCTCTGATGTCTCTTCTGATATATCAGGTGTCGCATTTTCGGCATCGTCCGTTGGCTCTTCGATAAGAGCAGGTGTTGCGTTTGGTGTAGTATCTTGCGCCAAAATAGTTTGGGGCAGGAACAAGAGGCTACCAGGCAATATAATCAACAAGAATAATAGTTCAGCACATACAATTTGATAGTGGGTTCGATTTTGAAAGCGGACTCTTTCTTTTCGACTTCCGATCTGCATTTGGGGTCCTCTATAAAATCAGGTTTTGGGTTGGCTTATAAAGTATTCGCCTTTCTAGAAAATTATACCAGAAATTGAAACGCGCCCGACGATTCATAAGGATCAAAAAGGTAACATTGCTAGATCGACATTGCCGCCAGTAATAATGATCCCAACACGCTGCCCCCTAAATTGCTCCCTATTTTTAAGCAACGCAGCAAATGGAACGGCGCAAGATGGCTCGACAATAATCTTCATCCGCTCCCAAATATGGCGCATGGCCTGCACAATTTCATCCTCGCTCACGGTAATGATCTGCTCGACATGTTCTTGAATAATGGCAAAGGTAAGATCGCCAAGCGATGTGCGCAATCCATCGGCAATTGTGGTTGTCTGGCCCACCGGAATCAATTTGCCTGCCTGTACAGATCGATAAGCATCATCCGCTAACTCTGGCTCGCCAGCCAGTACGCGTGTAGCCGGTGCCAATGCAGAAACGGCAAGCGCTGTGCCGCTCAGTAAGCCGCCGCCACCAACTGGCGTCATGAGTACATCTAATTCGGCCACCTGATCCAAAAATTCTAACGCGGCGGTGCCCTGCCCAGCAATTACCCGCTCATCGTTGAATGGGTGAATAAATGCCGCGCCTGTACGTGCAACAACTTGCTCTAGCCCCGCTTCGCGCGCGGCCAACGTTGGTTCGCACAGGATGATCTCGGCACCGTATCCGGCTACCGCAGCCTGCTTCACCGCAGGCGCATCATTCGGCATAACAACATAGGCCTGCATTCCCTGTGATTTTGCCGCCAACGCCACCGCAGCAGCGTGGTTGCCAGAGGAATGGGTGGCTACCGCAGTGGGCGGATCCGCGGATTGGGCCATTAGTAATACCGTATTGGTGGCTCCACGGATCTTGAATGCGCCACATTTTTGGAAGTTATCACATTTGAAGAAAACGTCCGCGCCAACCATTTGATTGATCGCTGTGCTGGTGAGAACAGGTGTGTTGTGAATGCTTGGACCGATGCGATCCGCCGCGGCTTTAATCTCTTTAATTGTTGGAATTTTCATAAAATGTGTAGGCCCTTGGCTTTATACTAACGCTCTATGCGTACTCAGAAAAGTTCTGTGTCGCGTCTCAAAAAACTTAGATGGCTTCGACTATATTCAGCCGAGCGGGACAAAACTTCTCTGGAGAGCTATATATCGCAGTCTGTTTTGCGAAATTACTCTGATTTGATGAAACGCTTTGATAAGAAAATAATTATCATTGATTTAAGAGTATGCTGCCAATTAAGAAGAGAAATGGGAGATTCTTACTTTATCAATAAGTAACACTTTTGTAATATCTTTTTAAGATACTTGGCTAATGAGTCAATTATAAATCTAGTGGTCCACAGGATAATCAACTTTTGCGAACTACTGAAATGAGAACAAGTGGGGTCTAAAAATTATGTTTCGAAAAATTAGCTACTTTCTTACGGTACTATGTATTCAATTTACATTTTTGTTTTTCAGCCACGCGCTTGCATTTGCGCATCATTTCTCAAACCAAGGGGAAACGCGCCAAGCAGATGCAGAACAAAATAATGCAAGCAGTACCGCAGAATATACGGTTACGTTCAACGCGACGTGGAGCGCACAGACGCATCCTACCGATGATTTCCCAACGTCCAATGCACATTTTTCTGGCTTGGTTGGGGCAATGCATAATGATAATGTTACTTTCTGGGCGGAGGGACAAGTGGCGACTGTGGGGATTGAGCTGATGGCGGAAAAGGGGGGTAAAGCAGAGCTGCTTACAGAGATTGATGCTGCCATTGCGGCTGGTTTTGCCAATCTACAGCTTTCAGGCGGTGGCATCGGTCTTTCGCCGGGAGCGGTCTCCATTGGTCCGTTTATGGTCAACCAGTCTCACCCAAAAATGTCGCTTGTCTCGATGATAGCACCTAGCCCCGACTGGTTTGTTGGGGTAAATGGACTGTCTCTTTTGGATGCCAACGGTGAGTGGATCGACAACTTGGTAGCAGAGCTCTATCCATATGATTCGGGGACAGATGATGGCGCAGAGTATCGGTCGGGTAATGTTGATTCGGTACCGCGCGAGGCCATTGCCAACTTTACGGGGGTTGCACCTTTCTCGGAACAGCCAATCGGCACGTTTACTATTTCGCGCATCTTGCAGCCTTCGATAGAGATTCTTACGCCAATCCGCAATGTTACAATTCACGAAGAAGATGAGATTATGCTTACATATCGCCTAGCCGACTTGCCAAGCGATGCTGATCATCTACATCTTTACGTTGATGGCGTTCTCCAAGCTCCACACTATAATTTTTCTGCACCGATTCTTGTGAGTGGGCTGTCGGTTGGAACGCATGAAATTTTGCTCGATGCGTCGAAAGAAGATCACACACCGCTGGGGATTACGGATACGATTAGGGTGACAGTTGTGCCCACGGGGAAAGCGATTGTGCCGCCATCAGACGGGGAAATCTTCTTGCCGATGGTAATGCGGTAAAGAACTGATAAGGTAAAGTGGCCTAGTTGCGTGCATCGGTGGTGCTTTTGTGGATAGTGGTGCTCGTTGTACAATCTGAGTACTGACAAGATGACAAAGTGACAAGATGACAAGATGACATTGTTAAATGCAATCATTGCGCCTAACGATATCATCTTGTCAGGATAGAGAATGTACACCAAGATGAGGTCCACCTCAAGACGGGCAGAAAAGCTTAGATGGATTAATTCACCTTATCACCTTGTCGGCAGTTCAGTCGTTCCAAACCGAAAGAGAGTTGTTTCGTGAAACGCATCTTCTGGTCGTAGAATTGTTGAAGGGTAATTGGGCTGATTAGGTGAATCGGGAAAGTGCTGTGTTTCGAGGCAGAATCCACTGCGAGACTCGTATATAACGCCGCCTTTGCCCCGCAGATCGGATATGTGATTCCCTGTGTAAAACTGTACCCCAGGCTCTGTTGTATAGACTTCGAGCAGACGACCGCTTGTTGGTTCGATAATGCGTGCGGCCAAGCTTAATGCACTTTGCCTTTCGCTTGGATCCTCCTCATGTGGCTTATTAAGCACCCACGTGTGATCAAATCCCTTGCCAAATTTTAGCTGGTCGTCCTCATCATCAATGCGTGCGCCGATTGCTATTGATGTACGAAAATCCATGGGTGTATCGCTCACATCTGCCAGCGGACCTAGTGGAATAGAGCCAGAGTCGGTCGGGATATATTGCTCTGCATTGAGCATAAGTTGATGGTTGAGGATGCTCTCTTCTGTCGCGTGTTGCTGCCCAAGCAGGTTGAAGTACGAATGATTGGTTAAGTTGAGAATTGTTGGTTTGTCTGTCGTTGCGCGATAGTCGATCCGTAATTCGTTTTGTGCCGTTAGGCTGTAGCACACTTCGGCTGTAAGTTGACCGGGGTATCCACCCTCTCCATCGGCGCTTACATAAGTTAATGTTAGCTTCGAATCGGCGGCATCATCCATCTGCGCCCGCCAAATGACCCTGTTGAATCCAGCAGACCCACCATGCAAATGATGCGCGCCATTGTTTCGTTCGAGGAGATATTCTACACCGTCGAGTGCGAAGCGTCCGTTGGCAATGCGGTTGGCATAGCGACCCGCCACACAGCCAAAATATGCTGGGCAGATCTCATAGGCTGCGAGGCTTTCATACCCCAACGCAATATCATCAATGTTCCCCGCTTTATCCGGCACGCGGATCGACTGAATGATGCCACCAAAATTTGTGATCGCAACTTCAATGCCACTTGTATCGCCATTTGAGTTAGATAGGGTGAAAAGATCAGCCGCGTCGCCTGCTGCTGTTGTCCCAAAATTTTGTCGTTTAATACTCATCTACGTATTTTTTGGGGAACCATTCAATTTCCCCTTGGTTTCGATATACTTATCCAGAAAAATTCTGTACTACATTTTAACGGACGTTGCTTTTTTGTTTTTTATACAAGTTTATGCTGATACAACTTTATTTCGTGCCGCGCGGCGCAACGAGGCTTCTAGCATTTGTACGCGGACAGGCTTACTGACAAAGTCATCCATGCCTGCCTTCAGATATTCATCCCGCTGTTGACCCATGGCGTTAGCTGTTAGCGCAATAATTATGGGTTGTTGGGTGGATGGCCAATCGGAACGGATATACTTAGTTGCGGTGATTCCATCCATTTCCGGCATTTGAATATCCATTAGCACAACGTCATACTTTTGACGTTTTAACGCATCTAATGCTTCTAGTCCGTTGGCTGCAATGTCTGCACTGTAACCGAGTCTGCGCAGAATGCCAAGTGCGACCTTTTGGTTGACCACATTATCTTCTGCCAATAAGATTGATAGAGGGTGCGTTTCGCCCAATTTTGGCTGGCCTTCATTGACCTGAACTGTGGTGGGACAAGTTGCTTTTGCCTTGGTCGGTGGTGTGGTTGATATGGTGCGGATTGTAAAGTAGAAAGTGCTGCCTTGATTTTTGCTACTCTTTACCCATATTTTGCCGCCCATCAGTTCACAAAGTTGTTTGCTGATGACTAATCCTAATCCTGTTCCACCATATCGACGACTGGTTGATGAGTCCACTTGACTGAATGGTAAGAAGAGGTATTCTAAGCGATCTGCTGGAATCCCGATCCCCGTATCGCGAACGGTGAAGTATAGCAGGAATGGTGCTTTGCTGTCAGCCGTGTAGGGGCGTTCTGGCACACGATGGCACGATTGATTATTTATAGCATCTATGGGCGTACCACTGTTTATGTTGTGGGGCGGTGGGGCGGTTGATACGGTGATTGTGATTTCTCCCTTTTCCGTGAATTTGGTTGCGTTGGATAATAGGTTCGTTAGAATTTGGCGCAAGCGAGATACGTCTTGAATCAGCCATGTAGGTGTAGATGGATCAACCTGAATGCTGAGTGCAAGTCCTTTTCCCTGTATGGTTGGACGAACCAATTGTACCGATTCTTCGATAGCAGAAGCTAACTCGAACGGGACTTTCTCTAGTTCAAGTTTGTTGGCCTCGATCTTTGAAAAGTCTAAGATGTCGTTAATAATGGTTAATAGAGTATCGCCACTGGAACGAACTGTTTTTACAATGTCTAATTGCTCTGCATCCAAATTCGTATCAAGCAGCAGGCCTGTCATACCGAGTACACCATTCATTGGCGTGCGCAATTCGTGAGTCATATTAGATAGGAAGAGGCTTTTAGTTTTGTTAGCCGCTTCTGCTGATTCTTTGGCGTCGCGCAATATTTGTTCTGTGCGAATCTGTTCGGTTAGGTCGTACACGCTGGATAGAAGCACCTGTTCGCCATAGTAAAGTAGCGAATAAATAGATGTTGCGACCCAAAATTTTTGTCCATTGACTTTCTTAAACTGGACTCTAAAATTGATTACCTCTCTATCTCGCTCTAAAAGTGATAAAATCTCACATCGATCTGTTAGCTCGGCATAAATATCGGATGCAGTCATATTTTGCAATACATGTTCAGCCGTTGTCCCCAGCATATTTTCAAACGCTTCATTTACATATAAATAGGTTCCATCAGCTTTTGCAATACTAATTGGTGTGAATAACTTTCCTAATGCTTTGCTTAAATTTTTCTCGCTACTTTCCAACGCTTGGCTCGTCTCTATTAGCTTTTCTAGCAACCTTATGCGTTGTAGCGCATTACTAATTTGTGATGCAACTTCAATGGCCAGCTCAATATCTTGCGAGGTAAATTCCCACTGTTCACTTGCGTCAAATCCTAGCGCGCCAACTAATTTGTCGGAAATAAATATCGGAACGATAAACATAGAGACTATGCCGAGTTCATTTATCATTTTAATGGCATCGGGTGCAAGTGAAGCATCCTCTCGTGAGTTGTGTACGATCAGGACCTTGTTTGTAGTGAGCACATAGTGTATTGCTAAATGTTCTTTAGTCTTAAAGATCAGACCAAGCGTACTTGGAAATTCGGAAGTCGTATATTCGGCAATGACCTCGGCTTCGCTATATTCGTCGTTAAAGAGGGCAAATCCACAACGTTGAATTTCGTAAAACTCGCCCATGTGTTGACAGATCTGCCTCATTGTCGCTTGAAAATCCTTTTGATTGGCCGTCAATGCCAAAATTTTACTCAGCAGTTCTTCTTGCTTTAACTGTCTACGCAGTTGCGCATCCTTACGGCGACGTTCAGTTATGTCGCTAATTACGGCCAATTGAAATTCGTGGCCTTTGTGGTTCAAATAACTTAGTTGAAGTTCAACGGGGATTTGTTTGCCATCTTTGGTCGTTAGTTTGGTTTCTTTAATGGTAAATTTTTCTTGTCGAAACTCTTCCCACATCTCCTCAGTTGTCTGAATATAGGAGTGATCGATATCGCTTATGTGCATTTGATGGAATTCTTGTGGCGTGTACCCGAGCATTTTGCCTGCTCCTTGGCTGGCATTGAGAAAATTACCATTTAGCTCCACCCAAAAGACGGCCAAGGGTATTGCATCTAATGCAAACTGGGTTAGATACCGCAATTCATCTCGCTCGCGCAGATAGATTAGCTTTTCTATATTTTTTTCTAACTTTTTTGTGCGCCGCTCGGCCTGTTGTAGTAGTTGATGTCTGTGTAGTAGTGGCGCAATGATAGACGATATTTCTACCAGTAACTGCGCATCTTGCTTGTTATACTGACTGATTTGGGTCGACATCACGCTCAATCCACCTAAAACTTTTTTGGCATGGATCAATGGCACGTGGAGAATGCTTTTCAAGCCGTGCGTTGCAAAGTATTGCAATAAGGGTGATTGGCTTTCCGCAACGTTCGCCATACACTGAACTGTTTTTTCAGGGTTATTAGATTCTGAGCCTATTGCACTTAGTGGCAAGCGTGAACCGATGGGGTATTTTTTCTGGAATTCTTTCCATCCTGTTGCCGCGACTAATTCTGCCTCGCATTTATTGTTGTCAAAACGCAGGATGCTGACTGTATTTGTCTTCAATAGATGAGGAACAGAATCGAGAATTACGCCATAAAGCTGTTTTTCATTAGACGCGCGCGTCAATGCTTGGCTCAATTCTTTTAGCTGATTAAGACGTTTGATATCGATTTCTATGGGCAGAATGGTTGGATCGGAGGAAGAATTGAAAGCTGTCATTTGATTCGACATAATAGAATTGTTCTACTTAACTATACGACTATTGATTTTTAACTAAGGCAGAAATTGGATTACTGTGTTATCAGCTAATACTGTGGTTGATATATCGACGAGAGGTTGGCATAAACCAATGTTATTACTGTGTATTATCTCAAAATTGGGGGTAAATAATATGGGTTGAGCTTTATATGCAGCAACAGACACTATGTATCGCGAAGGCAAAATATTGTTATTTGAGGGTATAACCAATATAACAACAGTTCATCTGGTTATTCAATGGCCCAATTGTCCCACAAAAAGGCATACCTTTATGTGACATATAATATATAAAAATTTTTATGTGACTAGGCTTATGCGAAATTTGCTGGCGCGGGAGCGGAAAAAGTTTGTAGAGGAAATGATCCTTCCGCGGGGAGTGTGATGTGTCGCGCATGAAGCATGAGGCGAGTAGATCCGTTTTTTATATTGATTGTGTGCTTATTATACAGCCGATCCCCTAGAATTGGTGCATCCATATATTGCATGTGTACGCGTAGCTGATGGGTACGCCCCGTTTGCGGCCACAACCGCACGCGTTGAACCATGTCACGTTCGCGTTCGATCTCGTATTTTGTTAACGCCAATTTACCGCCTCGTGTCGTAACGGCCATCATATCGCGTCGATCTGGATGCGAGCCGATCCACGCGTTTATTTCTCCAGATTCTTCTAATTTATTGGGCATCTGCACCAGCGCCACATACTCTTTTTGTACCGTGCGTGCTTTGAAGGCTCGATCCAAATATTGGTTTAGCGCATGTTGTTGCTTGCCCGGCAGCGTGAAGAGAAGTACGCCCGATGTGTCGCGATCAAGTCGATGAAAGAGGTTGACCGCACCAAAGCGAGCGATGGTCAGGTCGAGCAAATTCTCGCGCTGCCCATGGCCAGTCGGTTCGGAGAGCAGCCCCTCGGGTTTGTCGATAGCCAAAAGTGCGCTGTCGTTTGCAATGATCCACGAATCGTCAAACATGCTGGGCTGCGTTGGCTTCTCCGCGGGTGGATCGAGCATTTCGACCAAATCATTGGCGCGCACTTTCCACGAGCAGCGCGACACTTTTTTGCCGTTCACTTTCACGTTCCCCGCTTCGATTGTCGATTGCACGGCGTTACGACCCCAGTTGGGGTACTGGCTGCGGACTACGTTGTCGAGCCGAACTGGTTTATTGAATTTTGGAACGTTAAACTTTATTGTCAACTTTTACTTATCTCTTTCCCGATTTCTTTCCCAATTGCCATACCCGAAAGCGCGGCCCCTTCAACCTTTGGCCCACCAAAAATGTCGCCCCCAAAATAGAGCGGCGCTAGCGAACTCGCTTTCAAAAATCGCTCGGGATACATTTCTAACGGTTGTGCATAGCGCCAGCGTTTAAGCTGCTCTTCGACAATTTCAGTGCCTGCGCCCAAAAATAGCTCTAAACTGGCGCGCAACACGGTCAGCACTTCTTCATCCGCCGCGTCGTAATTTTCTGCACTGTATGCCGGACCCGCGTGAACCGTCACCACCCGAGCATCGGGCGAGATCCCCTTGCGCTGATTGTCCGCCATCCAGCTCACAACCTCATCTGGATTTAGCGCCATGCCCGGCTCCTCGAATGTCGTTTCCCCCTCGACCCGAAAGAGCCCACACAGACAGGGTGCGTAGATCAACTTCTCTAGTGCGGCCCGATCCGCCGGATCCAGCGCAACGTTGCCCGCATTCAATAAGGCCAATGTTTGCGGCACCGGCGACGTGATCACAAGTTGAGCAGCTGCATACCCTTTGCCCGCTTCGTCCGTCACGTGCCAGTTCGATTCATCGCCCGTGGAAACTTCGGTGACGCGTATCTGCGTTACAATCTCAACACCCTTTTTCGCTAAGCTCGCGGCCAACTGTTTTGCCAACGCATTAAACCCATTGTGTATAGCATAGCGTGGGTAGCCATCAAAATCTGGCCCCCAACCATCCGACCATTTGTACGCCACCCCATCTGCTAGCCACTGCTCTACGTGTCGCTGAAAAGCATTCTCGCGTACCGTCATAAACTGCGCGCCATGATCGGCCCGCCCAGCGCCGTTCCCCTTGGTATTAAATCTTCTGGTGGCCAGGCGACCGCCCACGCTGCGGCCTTTATCCAAAATCAAAATCTTGGGTGGCGATCCTTGCTTATCCATTCCTCGTTCAACCAAAGTAGCCGCCGCCATCAAACCTGACAACCCCGCACCCACAATCAATACATCTACATTCATGCTTATTCTCCACTTTGTCACTTTTTGACTCAGCCACTCTATCACTTTTCAACCTTGCTACTTTTCACACCTTGCATTACCATCCATTTTATCATGTCATCATCAAGCTCCCTCTATTGGCAACTTCTTAAAAAATATCTTCTACAGCAGCGTGGGCGCGTCTTCTTGCTCAGCGCACTCGTGCTGGGATCCATCGCGCTTGCGCTCATCAACCCGCAAATCATCCGCTATTTTATAGACACGGCCACACTTGGGGCAGCCGATATAGACACGGCTACCGCGAGCGCATCCACAAACGGCACGCAGCAACTCCTTGGCGCGGCCACCCTCTTCATCGTCATCACAATTGTGCAGCAAGCGTTTGTTCTTGGCGCGACGTACGTCGGCGAAAATGTCGGCTGGATAGCAACCAATCAGCTGCGCGCCGACCTCTCGCTGCACATGCTCAAGCTCGACCTCGCCTTCCACAAAACCCATACCCCCGGCGAGCTAATCGAACGCGTTGATGGCGACGTCAATCAACTTGCCCAATTTTTTAGCCAGCTCGTCATCAACCTGCTAGGCAACCTGCTGCTCTTCTTTGGCGTCCTCGTCATGCTCTGGGTCGAAGGCTGGCAGATCGGTCTCTCTATCACCGTCGTCGTCGCGCTCGGCGTTGCCGCAATCGAATGGCTGCGCCGCCGCATCGTTCCCCGCTGGGAAGCCGCTCGCGCCACCGAAGCCGCGCTCTTTGGCTTCCTCGAAGAGCGTCTCAACGGCACCGAAGACATCCGCGCAAATGGGGCTGAAGCCTACACCATGAACCGCCTCTATCACCTCATGCGTGAACGCTGGCTTGCCATGCGCCACACTATGAAGCTCGACGTCTTCGTCATCTCATTTCCAATCTGGATTTTTGGCGTTGCCTACGCAGTCGCCCACTTTATTGGCGGCAACCTCTACTTTTCGCAGGGGCTCACCATCGGCAGCGTCTACCTCATCTTCCACTACATCGGCCTGATGGAAGGTCCACTTTGGTCCACCATGCGCCAAGTCGAAGAGCTGCAAAAAGCAGGGGCCAGCATTAATCGCATCGCCCGCCTCTTCGCCATCCAGCCCACCATCGAAGACGGCCCCGGCATTCCGTTGGAGAAAGGCCCCATCGCCGTCGCATTTAACGATGTCTACTTCGCCTACACCGATGTCGAACATGACGATGCAAGGTATAAACTATCCAATGATGACGAGACGGATTCTACGGACATAGCGCTGTCCACGCAGGCCGTTACGGGCAGTACAGCAACCCGTGGTAGCTTCAACCAGAATCGCTTCAATCAGAATGGCACAGATGAGAGTGACGACGTCGAGGAAATTGTGATCGATGGCCTCACCTTCACGCTCGAAGCGGGCAAAATTATGGGGTTATTGGGGCGCACTGGCAGCGGAAAATCGACCATCAGCAAACTGCTCTATCGCTTCTATGATCCAACCGACGGCTCGGTCCGCATCGGGCAGAACGACAATAGCAACAGTAGTGGCGCAACACACGATCTGCGCCAAGCCAAACGCAGCCAACTGCGCAACCGCATCGCACTCGTCACGCAAGACGTGCAGATCTTCCGTGCGTCGGTCCGCGACAACGTCACCATGTTTGGCAGCATCCAGCTCCAAGGCCAGCCGATCACCGACGCCGCTATCAACACAGTCCTCACCGACGTGGGTCTGGGCGAGTGGCTCGACAGCTTGCCCACTGGACTCGACACAAGGCTTGACGGCGCACGCGGCAGCCTCTCCGCTGGCGAAGCTCAACTGCTCGCATTTGGTCGCATCTTCCTCTCCGACCCGGGTCTCATCATCCTAGACGAAGCCTCCTCGCGTCTCGACCCCGCAACCGAAACCAAAGTTGAACGTGCGTTGGACCAACTGCTGCAAAATCGCACCGTCATCATCATTGCCCACCGTCTGGCAACCGTCCAACGCGCCGACGAAATCTTGATCTTAGAACGGGGTCGCGTGCTGGAACATGGCCCACGCACCGCGTTAGAAGCCGATCCGACCTCGCACTTTAGCTATTTGCTAAAAACCGGCCTGTCGCAAGAAGAGATTGATAAGATATAAATTATGCTCGTAACCCGTTACATCTTCCAACTTGCCCGCTACCGTCTCGGCTACTACATGATGGACATGATAGGCTTCGCCATACGCCTCATCTTTATCCCATTGACCGGACTGGTGCTGCGCGCCTTCTTTAATTACCTAACCGGCGAAGAGGGCACCCAACTCGGCATCCTACCCTCCACCACCCTGCAACTCATCTTTCACATCATCGCAGGTACAGCCATCTGCATTGCCATCTGGGGGCACATCGGCTACAAATATCACAATATGGCCTTGATGATCCGCAACATGCTCGAACGGATCCTCACCCTGCCCGGTGGACAGCCATTGCCCCTTAACCCCGACGGCTCGCGCCAATCCGCTGGTCAAGTCATCAGCACCATGCGCGACGACACCAACGACGTCGTCGAACTCATGGTCGTCTACCTAGATCTCTTCGCTACTGCGCTGACGGCCTTCGTCTCATTCTACTTTATGTGGCAAGTCAGCCCGGCGGTCACATTAGGCGTCCTCGTTCCGCTTGCCATCATCATCTTTGCCTCGCAAGCACTGGGCCGCATCGCCAAGCGGCTGCGCAAAAACAGCCGCGAAGCCACCAGCCAAGTTACGGGCCTTATCGCCGACATGTTCACCAGCACCGAAACCATCAAAGCCGCGCACGCTGAAGAGCACATCGTCGCCCACTTTGCCGAACTTAATGACGCCCGCCGCGTCACCATGGTGCGCGACCGCTTCCTCACTCAAATCGTCGAAATGCTCAACCAAAGCACAACCGCAATCGGCACCGGCCTCATTCTGCTCTTTGCCGCCCAAGCCATGTATGATGGCCGTTTTACCGTAGGCGACTTCGCCCTCTTTACTACCTACCTTTGGCCCATCTCCGTGTGGATGCGCACCATTGGCATGCTCATCACCCGCAATCGCCAAGTCAGCGTCTCGTTCGACCGCATGGAAACAATCATGCAAAACGAAACAAAAGGAACAGCCGTCGCTCACCAACCAACTTATATGGACGGCATTTATCCCGCACTGCCAAAAGTTAAACGCACCCCCGCAGATCGACTCGATCTGCTCACCGCGCGCGGGTTAACCTATCACTATGATGAAGTGCGGCAAGACGATGTCACGCACGCCCAAAATGGCACCAAAAATGGCACCAAAAATGGCATAGAAGACATTTCGCTCACCCTGCCGCGTGGATCTTTTATCGCCATTACGGGCCGCATCGGCTCGGGCAAAACCACGCTGCTCAAAACATTGATCGGCCTGCTGCCCGCGCAATCGGGCGAAATTCAATGGAATGGGGTGAAAGTGGATCAGCCCGATAGCTTTTTTGTTCCCCCTCGTTCGGCCTTCACGCCGCAGGCACCCCGGTTGTTCAGCGAAACATTGCGCAACAACATTCTTTTGGGGGTAGACGTAAATGATGCTGCGCTTCACAATGCAATTGAACAGGCCGTGCTCGAACGCGATCTAGCCGAAATGGAGCACGGCCTCGCTACCGAAGTTGGCTCGCGTGGTGTGCGTCTTTCTGGCGGGCAAGTGCAGCGTACATCTGCTGCCCGCATGTTTGTGCGTAAGCCCGAACTGCTTGTCTTCGACGATCTCTCCAGCGCACTCGATGTGGAAACCGAGCAGCTTCTGTGGGAGCGCCTCTTTAACAGTTGGCAGAGCGAACAACGTGAAGATGAAAATAAAGAAAACGAACAGCAATCCATGCCCACCTGCCTCGTCGTGACCCACCGCCAGCGCGTCCTCCAGCGTGCGGATCACGTCATCGTCATGGCCCATGGCCATATCCTAGACGAAGGTCCACTAGACGATCTGCTCGAACGCTGCGAAGAAATGCAGTCGCTCTGGTCCGGCGAAGAGCAGTTGGCGTAGGAGAATAACCCTGCAACTTTTCACCCTTTACCTTAGAGAAAAATGATGGAAGGCTTTTTGCCCGAATCCAGTTTTGGCCCAAAAGTGGTCGCACAGTGCGATGACGTGCTCCGCGAGGATGAAGACACTGCCGCGGCATTTCTTGCCGACCTCGCACAGGGAAATCACGCGCTCGAATTCACCATCGGCATCGGTCGCATTGCGCTCCCGCTACTGGCAAAGGGCATCCAAGTCGACGGCATCGAACTATCTCTACACATGGTCGAACAGCTTCAGGCCAAGTCCGGCGGCCAGCAGTTCAACATTACCATCGGCGATATGAGCGTCGCCACGACCGGGCAGCAATATAGTCTTGTCCATCTTGTCTACAACACAATCTTCAATCTTTTTACCGCTGATGATCAAATACGATGTTTCGAAAACGCAGCACGTCACCTTACCGCTAATGGATATTTTGTCGTTGAGACAGCGCTTCCGCGTCGCCCGCTATGATCCAGTGACGCAACTGCTTAAGGAAAATTACGTGCGCCTCACATCAAACGGCATTACCATGCAACCGATTGTCTGTCGCCTGATCGCGCCGGGCGAAATGAACCTAATGGCACACATCGCTGGATTGCGCCTCATCGAGCGATGTGCCAACTGACAACGTTCCACCTTTGATGTACACAGCAAAGCACACATCTATGGGTTGGATCATATACAGTAATGATACGGGATAAAAATGCAAAAAGAACAAATCAAAAAGAACTTCGACCAACAAGCCGCGTCCTACGACCAACAGTGGAGCAAGCTTGCCCCAATACGCGATGCGCTGCACCTGTTAATCGGAGCGGTTTTCGCTCACCTTCCAGAAGATGCGCGCATTCTTTCTGTTGGGGCCGGGACAGGTGCCGAAATAATGTATCTTGCTGATAAATTTCCGCGGTGGCGCTTCACAATTGTTGAACCATCTTCAGCCATGTTGGAGGTATGCCGCAGTCGCGCCGAAGAAAATAAGTTTGCAGATCGTTGCTTTTTTCATGAAGGGTATCTCGATTCATTACCCTCTACAGAAGATTTTGACGCCGCTACATCATTACTCGTCTCTCAATTTATTTTAGATGAGAAAGAAAGAACAGACTTTTTCAGCGAGCTTGCTCGTCGGCTTCGCTCGGGCACTGTTTTAGTCAGTTCAGACTTAGCATCCGATCTGAATTCTGTTGAGTATCAAAGTTTGCTTAATGTTTGGCTTGAGATGATGAAGATAACAGGAATGCCTGATGAAGGGCTCGAACGAATGCGCTCTGTTTATGGGAGGGATGTTGCGGTGCTTCCACCGGATCAGATTGAAGCCCTCATTGCAACAAGTGGTTTTAAAATGCCAGTTCAATTTTATCAAGCGGGGCTTATTCACGCATGGTATAGCAAGCGTGTTTAATTTTTCGCTCAGCAATACTTAATGCTAGTGATGCCCGCCTTTTATTAGAAGCGGTGTTAAATCGTCCAGAAAGCAGATAGATAGTGCGCTATAATTGAACTATGAATACAAAACTTATTTCTTTCTTCTTGTTTCTATCATTTATTTCGTTAACAATCGTAGGTTGTACAGAAGTGTCTAACAGCGACTTACCACAATCTGCGCCACAATCTGCGCCACAATCTGGCAGCGTGACGCTACTTGATGATCGTGGTAATACTGTGTCGCTCGAAACTATTGACAACAACCAAACTATTGTTCAAGTTTTTAGCGAAGATGGCTGGGGCAACGCCGATATTAATCTGTCTAGCGAGATCTACCCTAGTCAGATAACATTGCGTTTCCACCTGTCTGGTTTGGAGCAGCTAACGATGGAGTATGGCGACAGTACTCATCTACTTTCACTCTCATCTAGCGGTGATTTTGACGTTCGTCAGACGATGACAAATGCTGCCGGGTCAAGCGAAATAGCAGAGAGCTCTTCCGACTGGGCACCTGCAGGATCAGTCGAGAGCAACGGCACATCTGTCGAGTATATCGACATTACCATGCCCGCTTCATTTGTCGAGCAGCAGATCCGCAACTTTTCGATCCAATGGGTTGATTTTTATCGCTAGATGTACTGTTAGAAATGAATCATCAAAGCAAAAGGGGTCTCATCCAATCGATTGGATGAGACCCCTTTTGCTTTTAGCTGAATCTAGATACCTATATCAATCGGTGGACCGATTATTTAATCGAAAACCATGACCACGGATGGTGGCAATATACGTATTCTCTGGATCGATTTCTGCAATGCGTTCACGCAAGCGGCGGACCAACGCATCAATCGCCTGTTCGCTAATACCATCTATGCTGTCTTCGGGCCAAACTGTTTCGGCAATATCATCACGCGAAACAATAGAAGAATTTGCGTCCCATAAAATCTGCAATAAATGAAACTGCGGTGGACTTAAGGGTGGATCAAGCACTTCATTGCCAATGCGGACCGTTCGGTTCCCCATGTCAATGCTTAACCCCGTACGAACGGGCTCAAGTGAAAGCGGTGCGGTTGCACCATCATCCACAAAGGCGATCCGAAAACTGTGGCCGACCAAAAACTCATCACCATCCATTAACGAAATGGCATCGGCTGCTGATTTCCCATTGATGTATGTTCCATTGGTGCTGCCTAGATCTTCAATCTGATAGGACTTACCATCCCAATGAATCGCAGCATGACGGCGGCTTACTTGCCGATCTGCTAGAACAAGATCGCATTCATCGTCTCGCCCAATAATAAAAGGCTTTGTATGATTCAGCGGCCAACATCTACGCACGTCGTCGTCCATACGCAACATTAGCATCGCATTGTCGCTGCGCTGTATGGTGCCGCTGCGATGGGCGTGATCATCCTGAGCACTCATATTTTCTGAAAGATGATGTGCATTATCGGCAGTAGAATCAAACAAATTTTTCTCTACTGCGGCTAACTCGACTTGTGTCGATTCGATATCAGTATTCGAATCGTTTACTGCATTTTTGATCTGTGTTTCAGACTGACTAAACTCCAAAATCATTTTTTGACTCCCAGTGGCTGACATATCGATAATTCGCTTATCAGTTGGAAGTGTGCATGTATACAAAATCTATCTAACTTTTTGGCTTCCCTAATTTACACCAATCTACGCCTCAAATTAGCATTTTGTGCTGTGGCATATCAAAATATAATCGAGCATCATGCTCTTATTTGGGACTTTAGTGGGATGTCTAAGTTTTACCTATTAGTCAAAAATTATCGTATAACATTTATCGGTGTAAATTCTATAAAGTACACACTATTTCCAATCGTGCTCAATTGAGCCAAAAAGCGAAATCTCGAAGCTTATTGACTTCTTTTGATTGGTTTTTTGGGTAAAAATTCAGAGGGGGGATAAAACGGGTGTATGATCATAAACTATAAAGTAATGCAAAACTATGCTGATGAGAAACTTTTTTATAGGTCTTTATGAGACCTTACTATTTTAAATAGCTTATAAAAATATATTTCTCTGCGCACGTATTTTGTTCTTACAAGGTATATGATCGATTTGTAAAAGTGCGCTGTTACAACAATCTCATATCTCGTAGTACCATAGAAAATTATTTTAATGAAGCATTTGCTAGAACAAAATACTCTATCTAATAACCTTTTTACCGTATTGCGATGACATATAAATCGTTGTAGGTACACGATAACTCTGATAAGATAGTGGTAATTGACGCCTACAGTATGACATACATGCTTTTTCTTGCTTTTTATAAGGTGATTACAATCCTGTAAGAAGCAAACGCGAATCATCCGTATCGTATAGATAGCGTATATTTCAGACCGTTTTCAGACGGCTTGTACTCATAGTCTTGATTTACAGCTGATATAATGCATACATGAATTTTATTGTTTGAATTGATGTGTGTTGAGCCACAAAATTTTGGCATGGCGCAATGTTCGATATACGGATTTTACATATTTTCGTACGATAGCTTGTGGCCATACGCTCTATTTGTTTGTTGAACAACTCCTTAACTTTATATGCGATACGCTTACACGGAACCCGAAAATTAACCATTGTTGAGACAGTCGGTTAGTCGCTTCATAAACCGTACCTATCAAACCCCTTCAATAGAGTAAACTGATTTTGAAAAAAGAGTCTACACTACCCAATACCCTAGATCAGCAGAACCTAAATAGGCAGAATGCCTACTTACTCCTCAACATGATCGCACTACTCATATTTTTTACGGGCTGCGGACGTAATCAATCGCAAGAATCAGCGACAATTGCCCAATTTACTGCTACATCAACCCTGACGCCCAAATCGATTAAGCTCTTTGACTTAGTCGATAGCGAATTGCTGGGTGCATCAGGCTTCTCTATAGAATGTGACCATCCCGAAGATGCATCATTGACCTGTGAATGGAACAATGACAAACCCAACATTACGCCCAAACTTGATGTAGATATCCATGCTGGGACCTATGCCCGATTCAGCATTAGTTGGGATCAGGCTAGCAAGAAAATAAGCGAGGAACTCCTCAATGATGCGTTACTGGATGATGCGATATATGAAGACGATATGTTGAGTGGGCACGAAACGTTCACACTGCGCGCAACTCGATTTGGCACCCTTACGCCTAATTTGTACTTAATTGATGATAGCGATCAGCGGATTCCGGTGCGTCTTGCCTCGGCTGGACTCCAAGAGGGGACACACGAGATCCACATTCCGCTGGCCGAGATTCGTGACGACGATGGAAATAAGCCCGATTTTTCGACGGTACGCGAAATCCAAATTGTTTTTGAGTGGGCCGATATGGAGGGTTCACTGGAGCTCGAAAGCGTGCGTTTCGATTCCGCCTGGCGCGAGCAAATTGAGGCCGCGCCAGCAGAAAGTGCGGCGGAATTGAGCGTGGCCGATGGTTTTCTGATTACGCCACTTGTTGCCGATCTGCAACAGCTAACGCAAATTGCGCACGACGCCGATGGCAACATGTTTGTTAGCTTGCAGAATGGCCGTGTCTGGCACTATACCGATAACGATGGAGACAGGCTGTACGATCAGAGGCACCTTTACGCAAGCGGCCTAACCGAAATAGTGGGCTTACTTTATGATCCGGTCGACCGTGCGGTTTGGGTAGGAGGGCGTGGAAAGTTATACCACTTAGCTGATACAGACGCCGATGGTGTTGCAGATCTATATACCCTGCGCGTTAATGATTTGCCGTGGGGGCGCCATCAAAATAATGGGTTGGTCTGGAATCCTGATCCCGATCCGTTCACGGGGGAGAGCGAGCAAAAGTGGATCTATTTTGGTCTAGGCTCTACAGGTGATTTGGATATTGGTGGAGAGCTTAACGCTACTATATTACGTTTCCCGCGGGAGGGTTCGGGCCAAGAGTCGCTCGAAATTGTGAGCCGCGGCAATCGAAATCCGTATGAGTTGGCGTGGGGTCAAGTAGGTGAGTCTAGTGACGGCATGGAGCCTACTTGGCAGCTTTTTGCTAGCGAAAATGGACCAGATTTTAACGACGCGCCAGATGAGGTGAACCATATCCGCTGGCAGCATCATTATGGGTTTCCCGAGAAATTTGGCACCAGTTTTGACGAGCCAGCGACCAAGATTGAGAGGTTGCCATACAGCGGATCGCTTTACAATGTGACGCCGCACGCCAGCGCGAGTGGACTCACGTACATCCAAAACCCGGCGTGGCCTGCGGCGTATCGAACGCTTTATGTAGGACTTTTTGGGCAGGTTTTTAGCGAAAAAATTGTCGGTCACACCGTGGATCGTATTGTGCTTACAGAGGTCGATTCACCGACGGGTGTCACCTATCGCGGTGAGCCAGAAACGTTTGTTGTCGGGCTAGACCGGCCGCTGCCGCTGACCGTCGATCCAAATGGGGACATGCTGATCGGTGACTATTCTATCGGCGTGATCTACCGCGTGAGTTATGTGGGCGACTAAAGCTTATTCCACAACGATAAACTCGCGTAACTGGTCGACTGTCTTGGCTCCGATTCCGCTTACCTTTTGCAGATCATCCACGCTGCTGTAAGGCCGTCCGGCAATGATCTCTTTTGCCTTACTTGCCCCGATACCCGGCAGAGATTCGATTGCCGATTGGCTTGCGCTGTTAATGTTTATTGTACCTGTGGCGTTACTGCTCGAATCACCAGCAGAGGGTGGTACGTCTGTCCCGGAAAGCCCGATGGGTGGCGGCGGAATCTCTGGCTGTGTGCGTACTTCTGCATTGGATTTAAGTGGAGCTCGCGACGGGATGTGAATCTGCGCACCATCAAATAGCTTCATTGCCCGGTTTACCCGCTCTGGATCCGCTTCGTCCGACAATCCGCCCGCTTGCTCAATTGCATCTTCAATGCGTGCGCCAACCGGTAATTCATAAACGCCGATGTTGCGAACAGAGCCACTAACAAAAATAGTGACCGGAGCCGCGGTTGCAGTTGGAGCTGGCGTTACAGTGGGTTCTGGCGCTAGTGGCGAATGCAGAATAACAGCCGGTGGATCACTTTCCGCCATCATGGCGTGGTACCCTGAAATGCTGACAATGGATGAGGCAAACGCGCTGATGATGCAGGCAATCAGAAGCGAGATTCTTGGCTTGTCTGGTGGGGATGGCTTAACGACAGCCTGGCTTTTTACTGATGATTGAAGAGAGCCATCGTCTATGATTTCGTACAGCGGACGCCAGCCTCTTTGCTGTGTAGCGGCACGCTGTGTAGTAGCCTGCTGTATGTTGGCCTGCGGTGTGACTACGTGTGGCGGAACAGATTGTTCACTGACCGTTTTGTTGCCACTCTCTAACCCTTGAATATCAAGAGGCTGTCTGAGGATCTTCTGGCTCTCATCTCTAAAACGATGAACTGCGCGAGAGGAAGGTGCGGAATTTTTCTGCTCAGTTATGTAATCGGTTGAAGGGTGTTGCATACAAATCTCGTGAATGTTCGTCTACAATGCGGTGGGTGATCTGTTCAGCAAAAAGTCAAAAGCAGCAATATCTAGCATACGCACTTTTCATTTTTACGTGATCGGGCATTTAGCCGAACATCGACCAAATTTGCCTACACCATATGTAGCGATCATCGAGATAGCCACGCTAATTCTTTAGCGCTGCAATCGCACCCTGCCCAAGCGTGATCAACGTCACATCATCATTCATCGGATGATTCAACCCCGCCCGCACATCTCGATAGTACCGTTCTAACGGTAGCGTCTTCATCATACTTGCGCCGCCAGCCACTCGCATACATTCATCTACAGCCCGCACAGCACAGTTAGTCGCCGTATATTTAGCCGTAATTACCGACGCCTTCATCTCGCTCCGACGCTCAGGCAATGAAGACCACATATCCGCAGCTTGGTAAAGCATCACGCGGCTTTGGCGCAACAATAACTCCACCTCGCCCAACCGTCGCTGAACGCCCTCCACCTCTGCAATCGGTTTACCCAAAGCAGTGGGCACACGTTCCTGCGCATAACGGATAGCGGCACGTTGCGCAGCCACAGCAACGCCTACATACACCGCGCTAATACAGAGCATAAACCACGCATTGATCCCCCCGCCAGAGGTTGGCGCGGCGCTATTGCTGCGCCCAATAATATTGCTATTCGGCACCTCAGCATCGTTTAACCGAATGTCGTGGCTAGCCGTACCCCGCATCCCCATCGAATCCCAATTCTCGATGATTTCAACTTGATCCGAAATCGGCACAACAAAGCGCGCCACATCACCACTGCCATCTTGGAGCGCAGCAGGTGTCACCATATAATCAAGCGCAGGGATCATCGTTGCCCATGTCTTTAGGCCATTAACGCGCCAGCTTTTCGGCTCGCCCGCGCTGGTTCCATTAAGAAAAATCGGCTCCGCAGTAGTCTTTGGGATCCCGCCACGACTGGGGCTACCCAATTCTGGTTCGGTGGCGATGGAGTTGATCATGGCCCCTTTCTCCACTGCTGCACGACAGATCTTTTCGAAGAGTGCTGGCGGCCATTTGCGGCTTTCGGCGGTCGCACCGAGTGAGTGCATATGCATTGCTAAGCAGAGTGCCGTACTGCCATCGCCAACGGCTAACGCTTCTGTCGTCATCACAGTTTCTAACAGATTTGCACCCCAGCCGCCAAACTCTTTGGGCACCACAAGCGCCGGTAAGCCAACAGCACGTGCGTCCTCATAGTTGGCCAGCGGAAATGTATTCTGTTGATCGTGTGCGGTCGCGCGGTCATCAAATTTTTCGGCCAGTTTTTGGGCAAGATCCACAAAGGATTCTTGTCGTTCAGTCATTGGGTAAAGCATGAGCAGGATTCTCTTTTTGAGCTTTTGAATAGATGATTATTGTAGTTAGTTGAATAATGGTTCCAAAATACCCTCCGATTATAACATAAAGAATTTACCTGATTCGCAAGGCGTAATGCAATTTAGTAGATATTTTAATTTCTCTCCGACAGCCTACTAAGAAGAATAGACCAAAAAATTAACTAATGTCAATGTCAGATAAGATCATGCAATTTTACCCCACAACGGCGGAACAATCACTTATCGGCACATGCCTAGCGCATCAACTGCGCGACTAGCAAGCAGTACGAAACCGACCATTTGTGCATGCCAACTTCGTTACCAGTATAGATGGGCGAATCGCCATTTCGCATCCATCTGGCAAGAGCTTAACAGTGCCCAAGAATGTGGCAAACGAACGCGACTAGCGACTTTTTCAAGAGTTAGCCACACAGGCGGATAAGGTCGGGCAGATCTTTGCATCCTACGATAGCCGAGCCACGGCTAGCTTAGCATGATGGCTTAATTTTAAATTTGTGGACGGCTTACAATAGAATCAGCCTAGCGCAACAACAAATGCAAGCGCTCTTCCTCTATCGTGAGTAAGGCTAACCGACCACTCATTTAGCTTAATACTTGCTGCATAGGTTGCAGCTTGACCATGCAGTTGCAGAATTGGCGCACCAGTTTCTGCGTCGCGTAGAATTTCGATATCTGCCCAGCCGATGCCATGCCGCCAGATGCCCGTTCCCAATGCTTTTGACGTTGCCTCTTTCGCCGCAAATCGACCAGCTAACGACTCGACTTTTCCATCACATAGCACCAATTCTTGGGCTGTAAAGACGCGCTGCAAGAAGCGGTCCCCATTACGCTGAATGGCTTGTCGAATCCGTTCAATTTCAATTAGATCAACACCTGTTCTTAGCATATATTTTCTCTGCTGGCGGAATCAGTGAATTTTATACATTTGTGTAAAGAAAAAAGCTAGCCCTAAGAATTTATGGCTAGCTTTGATCGTATCTTATTTTTGAGATAGTACCCAATTTATGCAAACGTTACATCTTTGTTGCATTGGCTATTGTCTGTGAGCAAAATTTATGCTTTGGTTTTTGCCTTAGATTTTGATTTGGCGCTGCGACCATTCTGGCGGCCGTTTGCTGACGAAGTAATTGCAGCAGAAACTTCTTCTACAGAGACTGTTGTTGGCTTTAAATTCTTTTGTAGCGCTAATTCGGGGTTGACCCCTTTCCCAACACCTCGATAGGTGAAGCCCATTTCAGTCATCTTCTCACCATCATAGAGGTTACGACCATCGACAACAAGTGGCGTATTCATAGACTTTTTGATGCGATTGAAGTCTAGGTTACGAAACTCGTTCCAATCTGTACAAACAAGTAACGCATCTGCGCCTTCGGCTAAATCATATGCATCTTTGGCAATTTCTACTGTCACATTTTCGCGACGAGCACTCTCTTCGGCTACCGGATCATATGCGCTGACAATTGCGCCTTCGCTCTGCAACATGCGTGCAATCTCGATAGCTGGTGATTCTCGAACGTCATCTGTATTTGGCTTGAATGCAAGACCAAGCAGGCCGATGCGACGCTGATCCAGCGTGCCCCCTAGCTGTTCGCGCAGTGTGCGAATTGCCCAACGGCGAGCATCACGGTTAATGTCCATAACTGCGCGCAGCAGTGCGGGATGTGAACCGTGTACAAGTGCCATATGCTCAAGCGCCTTAACGTCTTTGGGGAAACATGAGCCACCGTACCCTAGACCGGCATTTAGAAATTGTGGTCCAATGCGGCTGTCGTACCCCATTCCAACGGCAACTTCTTCAACATTTGCGCCCATCTTTTCGCAGATCGTTGCAATTTCGTTGATGAAACTAATTTTAGTCGCGAGGAAGGCGTTGCTTGCATACTTAATCATCTCGGCTGTACGCAAATCCGTAACAAGAATGCGTGTGCGCAGCGGTAAATGTAACTGTGCAACCTTCTCTGCTGCGTCTGGATTGCGGCTACCAAGCACGACTCGATCTGGTTGCATAAAATCGTGCAGCGCAGATCCTTCACGCGTAAACTCTGGACAGCTAACTACATCAAAATCAATTGGCGATGGCTGGCTACGTGTGATAATGTCCGATACCCAGTCACCCGTGCCTACTGGAACAGTGCTCTTGTTAATTACAATCAGCGGGTGTGCCATATTCTGAGCAATCGATTCGGCCGCCATGCGTACATAGCGTAGATCTGCTTCGCCGTCGACACCACTTGGTGTACCAACACAGATAAAGACGTACTCTGCGTCGGCCAACGCTTCGGCGTAATCGGTTGTAAAATGTAGCCGACCAGCTTTTTGGTTACGAATGATCATTTCGCTTAGACCAGGTTCGTAAATGGGCACTTCACCCCGACGCAACATTGCAATTTTTTCTTCAGAAATGTCAATAAAGGTAATCTTATTGCCCAAATCGGCAAAACAGGTACCCATGGATAGGCCAACATATCCCGTGCCTGCAACTGCTATATTCTTCATTAAAAATTTTCTCCTAAACTACTTATTCACTCTGCCAACCATAAGGGATAGCAGTACATCCGGTATGTTTTAATAAAAACTAACGAACAATTCGATTGAACAAACTTAATTTTTACGTCATTATTATTTGTCAAAATGATAATGACGTATTAGCTAATAATCTGAGTAATTTCTCTACATAATTCATGAATGTGATTAAACAAATCATTCAGTTTGAAATATGCGCACTGAACAGAACATCTCAAATGGATGAATAAAAGCAGTGTACTTTTTGCTAAGTGAACCGTCGTAATTGCTGATTTGATACATACTGTTGGTAAATCGCTCTAAGAATAGCTCAAAAAGTAATATTATTGTAGGGGAGCTATTTTTGATTCCAACTTTCAATTTACTGACAAATTCTTCAAGAAAAGTATATTTTATTATTTATCCAACTAACTAAATTAGCCATTACCGCTGCCCTCAGCGACGTCATGTGAACTCTCTTTCGCCTCGTATTGTGCCGTCGAAAAATCATCCCATTTCAGTCCTTGTCGCCAGAAGTAAAACGCACCAACAAGCGTAACCGGAACCCAAAGCGCTAAATGTAATGTAAGGGTGTAACTGGTTGCAATATATTTTGCTATTCCAGATGCCTCAAGAACTTTTATACCCGGTCCATCAAATGTCCCGATATGCCCTGGCGCGCCGGGTAAGGTTGTAGCAATATTCACAATGCCGTTCATTAACATTAGCGTAATAAATTTGACCTGAAATGGAAAGGCAAACATAACGAACCAATACTTTACCGTTTCCATCAGCCAAATAACGATACTTGTGAGGAAGATCATAAGCACGTCAGATCCGCTGCTGAGGCTGCCTAACCCTTCCATAAATCGTGCATAGATCGTATCAAATGGGCCTCTTACCCGTTTTGGCAAGAGGCGATCGGCGCACCATATATAAAAGCGTTGCATGCGTTTTGGCTGCACGGCCATCCATATGAAGAGCGCGGTGGCAGCAAAAAAAAAGACGGTCAAACCAATAACGATATTTTGATATTGTGACGGGAGTGGTGCGAAAGGCAGCGCCAAAAATACGAAAAGCAACATAACTAATCCATCAAACGCACGCTCGATAAATACGGTTGTCAGGCTAGAGGTAAAGGGAACGCCTTCCTCTTGCTTCAGTGCATAAGAGCGAATGAACTCGCCTGCACGGAATGGCATCACATTATTGCCAAAGTAGCCAATACAAATTTGTGGGTAAAGGCGCTTAAGGGGAATAGGCTTAATATGGCGCAGTGTATAATGCCAACGCCAAGCACGTGCCCATAACCCAACAAAATAGACGGCGATTCCCGGGATCAGCCACCAGTAATTGGCCGAACGTAGTGCATCCCATACAGTAGGAAAATGTAAATCGGGCAAAACCAAGAAATATATAAAGAGTGCACTGATACCTAGCCCAATCAGCGGATAAAGATATTTTTTCAATTTAAAGAAGTCTCATCTAATACATTTGAATCGTAAAATTAACCCGATACGAAAACAAAATGTCACTTCCCAAGCGGCAATAGAGTTTATGAACCTCTAACCTGCTATTTGAGAAGTGACAATTGAATTTCTTACGGTCAATTTAGTAACTATACTGTACAATCTTCTCTTCCGACAGATGACCACTGTACTATATATGCGGAATTTCGATTGTGACAAATATATGCTAATGCGATTGACCAATCAGAATAATTATTTAATTATTTGACTGGTAGAGATCTAAGATGCAGGAACTTTAATTACCGCAGCCTCCACTGCATCACCTAGAATCTCTTCCATTGCCATGACATGAGAACAAATACCGCGTCGCTCGAACTCATCACACGCACAGTTCCAGTGGCCGCTATCGTAAATAATATTGTGGCTGCCGTGCTCGCCCTGTAATTCTACATTAAAGCTTTGCACCCGAATTCTTTCGTTCTTTTCTTCTGCATACTGTCTAGCTTTTAAAATTCTGTTTGCTATAGAGTCCATTACCTTTATCCTTTTTATACACCTGTCTCTTCGAAGAAAAGGCTCATATAACGTGAGTGTCTATATCTTCGAGAAAACAGGCTTTTTATGAGATGGTTACGGTTAACAAAAGTACTACAATAACAAAAAACACCCTGACAGACGCGCCAGAGTGTTTTTTAACAAGTATGGAATTTCTCTTCTAATAATAGAATTATTCGTATTAGTTTATTCATAGAGAACCTCTTACTAATAAATATTAATCAAATAAGTAAGTGTCAATCAAGTATTGGTGACTGTTTTATCTTAAAACTGAATTGATATCTAGCTACGTGCGAAGAGAAATTGCGGAAGGAAATACTATAGAGTATATGTGGAGTATATAGGAAAGCACTCACCTTGTCAACCACTAAAAATTTGGAAGCGAAAATGTTTTTAGACTACTTCAACAGTGATTCGAGCGTGTCACCCTTGAGCTGTTAGGGATGCATAGATGGACCGCAGAGAAAATATCGGCCACTCTTTATTCGTGGGCTAAGGGGCATCGATGATTATTTTCTGCTGGCGCTATAAGATTGAAATCTCGATGCTTTAGATTCCTGCCTGCCCAGAGGCTGCCCCATGAGACGGGAGAATGATAATGAAACCACTCTCTTCGCTGAATCACATATGTATACCCAAGGCTTATTTGGCAGAATAATTGCATTTTCCTAAAGCTAAAATGTACCTTTTGTCAATTTTACAGTTGAAACCCAACCTTTACACACGCTTGAACTATTGCCTGCTTTCGAGTAAACTAACCCATAAGACAATTCACCTAATTTCATTCCTCGCTTACCTAGAGAATACTACATGAAGAATACTAATGAGTAGACCACAAGTGAATAAACCACAAGTTGTAGGGCAGCCATCCACGTCTAAGCAATTTCAGACGGGTATCAACACGATTGCGGATCTTTTAGCCCCAACGCTTGGACCAACGGGCGGGCACGTTGCCAGTCAGCGCACCTCTTCTTCAAACCCAATTGAATTGATAGACGATGCTGCTACAATTGTGCGCCGCATTTTGAGTTTTGGCACGCAGCAAAAGGATATTGGTGCCATGCTGATGCGGAACTTGGTTTGGCGCATGAGCCAAGAATCGGGCGATGGTGGTGCAACAACCGCTGTACTCGCTCGCGCCTTTTACAATGAGGGGCTAAAACTTGTTGCTGCTGGTGCAAATTCTGTTCAGCTAGAGCGCAGCCTCAAGCATGGAATCGCCATTGCGGTCGATGCGATCCGCGCTCATTCCATACCCGTACGCGATGAGGATACACTGGCCTCTGTCGCGCGCACGATAACCAAAGAGGATGACCTGTCGGCAGTGCTTGGCGAGATGAGCTATTTATTGGGTCCTGATGCATCAGTCATTATCGAAAAATATGTTGCGCCTTATTTATCTCGAGAATATATTGCTGGTGCAAATTATAAAGCCGAAATTCTCAGCATGTATTTCTATAGCGACGTGCAGCGCAAGCGTACGGTACTGACCAATTCTGCGGTCGCATTAGTCAATGACCGCGTAATCGATGCAGCTTTATTAATTCCCGTTCTACAAGCGGCAATATCTGCTGGTCATAAATCGCTCCTTGTTGTTGCCAAAGATATTTCTGGCGATGCATTGAATCTACTTGTCTCCAATCATCAGCTCAAGGAAGAGGCGAAAAAGATCGACATCCTAGCGGTGAAACTGGGTGTAATCGGCGATCTTATGCGCTGGTCTTGGACCGATATCGAGACAATAACGGGCGCGACCATCTTAGGTAGCGAGGGGATCAAAAGTCCGAGCCAGACAACATCAGATGACTTGGGGCAGATTCAGCGAGTCGAATTCGCCAACAAAAGCATCTCGATTGTAGTCAATAAAGAAGCGCGGGCGGCTATGCAAGCCAAGGTGTTAGAGCTGCGCAGCTATCTTTCTACCATCAAATTAGATGATGACGAACGACCCAATCTTATTGCCCGATTGGCAACCTTTACCGGTGGCATCGGGCGGTTAAAAGTGGGGGCAGATAGTAAAGTGCATCGCGAAATTCTTTATAAGCAATCAGAGCGTGCATTCAACGTGCTCTCTTCTGCCCAGCGTAATGGCGTGGTGGTTGGGGGCGGCGGTGCCTACGTTCATGCCGCCGCTGCCGTGCGTGCCGCCATTGCTTCCAACGGCGTCAGTGGCGAAGCCCTAATGGGGTTGCAGCTTATTGAGCGGGTCCTCTCTATCCCAATGAAGCAGATAGTAAAAAATGCCGCGACTGATGTACCCGCTGTGATAGTTGACCGGGTGGCAACGGCTGGCGCACCGATGACTTATGATGCGCTTAGCGGCTCGATTGTCGACGCGTTTGACTCGGGTATCTTGGATATCACCGATGTGGTTGTCGCCGCATTGCGAATTGCGTCAAGTGGTGCAATGATGGCATTATCGACTGATGTCATCATCTATCACAGAAATCCAGAGCAAAGTTTAACGCCTTAGGCTAAATCAGAAAAAAGGTAGGAACGAAGACGAAATGGCAGTAATACTTTCTTTTGCACAATCAGAGCCAAAATCGCCACTGTGGGCTGCTGGCCCAGAAGGGCTTTTTACGGTCAAACAAAAAACGGGTAACATTACCATTGATCCGGTTACACAGCCGCAAACGGATCTGTTTTGTTGCGCTACAGCGGACGATCGCGTGCTGGTTGGTGGGCTGCCGCATGGCGTTGCATTTAGCTTAGACAGTGGAAAGAATTGGCAAGCAGGCTGGATGGATGGCGTCACAACGCCCGTTCTCTGCATTGTCGCCGCACCCGATGTCGAAAAAAGTGGCGTACTGCTGGCAGGCGCCGCTGGCGGGGGAATATTGCGCTCGCGCGACCGGGGCGCTTCGTGGAGCGTCTGTAACTTTGGTCTACACGATTACATGGTGCTCACGGTTGCTTGGGCACCCCTTGCACCCGCGGGCGCTTGGCCGCAGCGCGAAATCGTCTTTGGTGGCACAGAAGAAGGAATCTATCGTTCGCCCAACGGTGGCCGTGGTTGGAAGCGAGTAGAGGGAATCAACAATACCGAGATTAGCGCTGTCTTTCAAACCTTAGCTGTTGCACCCAATTTTCATGAAAATGGTGTTGTACTTGCCGGGAGCGAAGAATCGGGGTTATGGCGTTCGGACGATGGTGGGTACACCTTCGCACCTGTTGACGGTGCGCCACAGCGTGTTGATGCTTTGTGCTTTACAGATAACGGAGCAATGCTTAGCGATGCAAGCAGCCTGTGGTCTTCAAAAGATGGCTCTAAATGGAAGAAAGTGCAAAAGAGCCATGCCTCGCTTGTGCTGTTTCCATCTAAAAAGGGAATTTGGATTGGTGGCGAATTTGGTGTCGAGCAACTGAGTTAACTTTAGCTTGGAGAAATTATGTCTTCCACACTAGATCGTCTACGAAAACTACACGGTTTGCGCCCAAAGCAAACACGCGACGAGCCAAAAATTCCCAAAGATAATACGAGCAAGCCCCCGATCAAAGATCCTGTCTATGTAGACTTTGTCGAACCAACTGCACGACCCACTGTTAATGGGAGCACGGTTAATGAGAGCACACTGGCAGGCTATGCCTTTGACTATTGCGCCACGCTTGAAGAAGTGGTGCCAGGCCAAGAGATCACGAATGATTCCGGCGTCTGCTATTTGGTTACACGCGCCTACCCACTTAATGAATTGCGCGGTCCAATGCCGCTTCAGAACCTGCTCAACGAGCAACCCGCAACCTTCGCCACACATTATCCCAAATTTAATCTCTCTGTTAGAACTGATTTTCGCAAAGCCGCATTTATCGATACCGAAACAACCGGCCTAGGGGTAGGCGCGGGTGTCTACTGCTTTATGATCGGCATCGGTACCTTTGAACATCTTCGCGCACAATCTGCACGCGATATTTCACAGCTTTCACCCATCGCTAACTTTGTCGACGCGCCGACGCACTTTGTAGTGCGTCAATTCTTTATGCGCTCGCCCGATGAAGAAGTTGCGCTGCTGGTTGCTGTCGACGATTCATTACGTGCGTGCGATATGACCGTCACCTTTAATGGGCGAACTTTTGATTTACCCATGTTGCGCGCCCGCTTTCGTCAAAATCGATATGCGCTACCGCCCACACACGAAAAATGTCCACTGCTGGCCGAAACGAAACCTCATTTGGATCTGTTAATGCCCGCACGCAGATTGTGGCGACGGCGATTAGGAAGCTGTCGTTTGGTCAATTTGGAAGAGAAGATTTTGGGTATTGCGCGTAGCGCCGCGGATGTGCCAGGGCATCTTATCCCGATGCTTTACACCGAGTACGCTCGGAGCGGCGAAGCTGGCGCAATGCCGGGTATCTTCTACCACAACTGTGAAGATATCGTATCTATGGTGGGGCTTGCCGAGCGGCTCTGTTACGCGTATACAACAAGTCCATCGCAAGCGGATCAGGCCAACGAGCGTCACGTAACTAATATAACCACTACGAAAACTACCGCAACCGAGATGACAACAGCGAAGATCACCGCTACAGAAATCACCTCTTCACAAATTACATCAACACACCTTACAGCGCAGAGTTCTGAAAGTGAGAAGGCACGCAAGATCGACGATTTGCATGGTCATGAGTGGCTGGCTTTAGGAGATTCTCACGAACGAGTAGGAGATATTGCGCAGGCCGAGATTGCCTTTCAACGGTCAATCTATCTGCTCTCTTTTGATGAATCTGGTGAGCAGAAAATTCATCGAGCGGACGCATTTCGGCGGTTAGGGTTGCTTCAAAAGCGCCAAAACCGTTGGTCTGAGGCAATAGAGACATGGCAGCTTTGGCTGAGTTCTGTTTCGGGACTTGATCCAACGCCATATATTGAGCTGGCAAAATATTTCGAATGGCAAAATTTTGATCTGGCACAGGCTGAAATGTGGACAAGCTGGGCATTGCACAATCTACAATCTTCGCCTATCCGTTCGGTCTATCACCGTCATATTCCCCAAATAAAACATCGATTAGCGCGAATTCAGCGAAAGAAAAAGGCTACGTCCAATATTCAATGTAACTGAATGAACAGTGACAGAAGTAAACTCTTCACTATTTCGCAACAAGTGGCAGATACAAGTTTCCATTTCTTGCTAGTGTCGTGTTAATCATTCCGGCATCCCAACTTACTGTAGCCACACCAGCTTCGATTTCAATTGCTGACGTGCGCCCAATTTGTGGATTGACATCACTGTTGGATGTGTTCACAAACTTGGGATTCTGTGGACTAAAGATGTAGCGTTCATCTGGCAACACAAATTCAATGTAGTAGGTACCTGGAATCACACTTCGGAATAGATAAGTGCCTGTACTATCTGTCTGTGTAACCGTTACAAGCTCTCCATCTTGGTTGTAAAGTTTTACGACAACACTCTGAATTCCACCCTCACCGATATCTTGATAGCCATCACCATCTAAATCGAGCCAAACACGATTGCCTATACTGGATGGAACAGCATCTGCGCTCGTTGCACCACGTCTATAAAATCCAGCATCAAATGTTATATCATTTTCTAAGGGTGTAAGCAGCGTCTGTTCTGTAAGCAGCGTAACTGGATTCATATCGCTATCTAGCCGTTTGTCTATCCCCTGATGTGCCAAACTTGGTACATACTCTTCTGGCGGATCAAAGCCGATGTAGTAAATGCCCGAAAGCAAGTTGTTAAACCGATACTCCCCTTTCTCATCCGTTACCTTGATATCAACCACACCCCCATTTTTTTGATACAAAGTAACCACTACGCCCGGGATACCCGCTGTATTCATTTCTTCATCTTGAATGCCGTTGATATTTACGTCATGCCATACTCTATCACCAATCGAAGAGAGCAGGGTTGCATTGGTGTAAAAGCCAGCATCCCAAGTGCTATCTACCTCCGCACTACTCAATACAGTAGAGACTGTACGACCTGTACTGTCAGAGATATCACTGTCGCGCGATGAATCCGTGCCTGCATTTCTTGGGCTCGCAATAAATCCAGTTGGCGGTACAAAGTAGAGAGAATAATTTCCCGCCGCCAAATTTTGAAAGCGATACTGTCCGTTGCGATCCGTACTAGTTTGTGAAATAGTGCCCTCGACTTCGTTATATAGCTGAACAACAACGTCGGGCATACCCACCTCGTCAATTCCTTGGCTGCCGTCTCTATCGGCATCGAACCAAACAAAATCACCGATAGAAACAGGCAATCCACTTATCAGGTATGCGCCAAGATCAATTGTGGGGTTATGTTCGCCTGCGCTTAGCGTAATTAAATCGGTGCGTAGACTTTGAATATCACTATTAAAATCGGCGTCAGAATCAAAAATATCATTATTAGCCGCATCTTTAGGAGATGGGATATAAGAACGTGGCAGATCAAACTCCACATAGTATGTGCCAGGAATTAAGTTGTGAAAACGATATTGTCCGTCAGAGCCAGTCGTCTGCGTCTCTATTAGATTATTGGACTGCCCATCCAGCAGCTTTACCTGCACGCCTGGAATGCCGATACGCGAGTTGGTGGTCGACAACCCGGTCTCATCGGCTGCTTGAATGCCATCTCTATTGATATCGTACCAAACGATGTCCCCGATAGATGCAGTTTGAATGATGCCCAAATCAAGCGAGCTATCAAGCGTCATCGGATTGATTGAGCCAAAGGTGGGCGCACGACCTGATGTTGGATCGGCGTCGCTATCGCGCGAATCATCTCCACCTATATTGGGACGAGTAGCCAAATAGCCTACCGGCAGCGTATCCAGATCAAAAATTACATAGTAGCTGCCAGGCAGTATATTTAGGAAGAGATAAAGGCCATTTGGCAACGTTTTTGTGCGAGCCAACGGCACAGCAGAATTTGTTGCATCATAGAGTAGGACATCTACATTAGGCACACCCATTTCACCATTCTCTGGATCGTAGCGTCCGTTATTGTCATTATCAAACCACACTCTATCGCCAATCGAAATAGATGAGCTAAAGAAACCAAAGTCAATCGAGTCGATCACCTCTATGGTCTCAGGGCGTTGCTCAATCTGTGCGCTTGCGGTATATAACGAAGGTATCTGCTGCGCCCTCGAATCTATATTCGGTAATGGAATAGTAAACTCTTCTGTTTGGACAGGTGCATATGCAATAGATTGTAGGCCATTATCATCACCATCGACCTTGCTGTTTACTTCTCCATTCACGGAGCTGCTGTTTGGAAAGGTGCTTGGTGGCGTGCTGATATAGACAAAATAGGTACCGGTTTGCACATTCTCGAACTGATAGTAACCATTTAGATTCGATTTTATTATTTTTACTGGTGGATCGATGTCTGGATCGGCACCAGATGAATAGAGCCGTAATTCAACCGAACTAATCCCCATCTCGTTATTGTCGAACAACCCATTGTTGTTGACGTCATGCCAGACGCGGTCCCCAATCGTATAGCTTTCGATTTGTTGCGTCATAAAACCAAAATCAATTGTTAAGTCACCATTGGCATCATCACCATCATCTGTTGGTTCGTCGCCCAATGAAAGCGTTATAAACGCACTTTGTACCGGGCCATTTGGCTGTAGCTGAATACCGCGATTATCAACTGCTCCAGTCATTGTGCTAGTTTCCGTTGCAGCTAGGGGGCTGCTCAGCGGATATGCAACGGGCGGCCTTGGAATATAGACAAAGTACGTCCGCGCATCCAAATTTGTAAAGGAATAATGGCCGCTGCTAGTTGTCGTCTGTGTATAAAGTGGCGCTACAGAAAGTGGCGCCTGCCCTGCGGTAAAGAGCTGTACCTCCAAATCTGGAATACCCGCTTCGCCGATGTCGTATAATCCATTTCGATTTTCATCATGCCAGATCTGATTGCCAAGTGAGAGGGTTGGCGTAAGCACATTTGTTGGCGTTATGGTAATAGTCGGTGTAATAGGGACAGTTGCCGTTGCAACAAAGCCAAAATCAATTGTGAGATTTCCGTTTGCATCATCACCGTCATCGAGTGGCTCAAGTGAAATTTCAAGCAGAACCAAAGGACTTTGAACCGGCCCGCCCTGAATCAGTTGGACACCATTATTGTCATTGTCGACATCATTCATAAGGACGGCTGTCGTGAAGGGGCTGACCGTCGTAATCGGATTTGTAGCGAACAATGGTGCTGTCGTAGTGAGCGGAACAGAGGTCGTCATGGCTGTTCGGCTAGCTAGTGGATACTCCGTTGGGGGGGTAGGTATATAAACAAAATAGGTCTCTGGTATTAGGTTGGTAAAGGTATAGTAGCCACCGTTGCGGGTTGTTTGGGTGTAGAGTGCTGTATCGACGAGCGGATTTTGCCCTGCGATATAGAGCTGTACGTCAACGCCATCAATCCCAATTTCCAGCGGATCGACAAACCCATCGCCATCTGCATCGTACCACACCTGATTGCCAAGCGAAACCGTTGGCGTAATAATGGGGGCCACGCCAAAGTCTAGCGTTAAGTTACCGTGCTCATCTGGTCGATTTACCGTGCCGGAACCCGGAACGCCATCAGATGTTGGCTTCTCTAGAAGTGGCTCGTTGTCGCCAATATCGATAATGCCACTTTTGATTCCTTTTGAGCGTGGCTCTGTATCGTCAAGACCATGATCCACTTGATCACGATTTAGGTTCGGGTCGACTTCTTGATAAAGACCCGTGCTGTGCGTATAATCTGCCAACTTGCCATTTGGGGTAATAAAGTTACCCGCTAGAATTTGCACCCTATATTGTCCAGCGCTCAGATTGTTAAACAAATAGTACCCGTTGGATGTAAGCGCCGTTTTGCCCGCAGATGTTCCATTTGCATAGAGTAATGACAGGACAACCCCATTTGGCACAGGGTCTTCATTCACATCTGCGCGACCGTTGTTGTTAGAATCTAACCAAATATAGTTGCCAATGCTGTGGTCATCGTTTAGAGGAATGCTGCTATTTGTGCTAGCCTGTTCAGTTGATGATGCTGTGGTGGTATCCGAGGGTACATCTTGCGCGTGGAGCGTTAGCGCTGCTCTGTCAAAAAGTACTGTCGTGCAAAGCAGAATCAGTATAGCACCCCAAAAGAATTTTGCTCCATCGTATAGTACTTTATAAGAGACGAGCTTTTCAAGCTGCTTTTTAAGGCAGAACGAAATTTCTTGGGATGAGGCTACAATGAATAAATATCTACGGGTGAAAATCATGATACTTTAACTCCGATTAAGCAATCCTTTCCCATTATCTGAGACATTTGCTACGGTGTTGGCATCAATGATTTTGGGAACTATGTCAGCAAGCCGCAACAAGCGGTCCAATAATATCCATGTTCAGTAGCTCACGAAAGGTCATGATAATCGTGGAATGATATAGTAATTCTACTCAGATAATAGCATATCTTGGGTTGTAAACCGTATTACACCTTTATTACAGGGATATAATAAGTTGCATTGATTGTCTAGCAAATAGGTTACTTAAAGATAAAATTTTAGGTCTACGCTCTTAAATCATATACCGCTGCTTTATATACGAATTTTGTTGACAAAAGGATGTTGGTTTTATAAAGCGGCTATCTATCGGCCTAAGTAGAGTAAATAGATTTTGATTGATTCGTCTGCATTCGTAGAGGTGTTTGAATTAGACGACGCCGTGGCATCGATGTATTTAACCTGTTTTGACAGCTTTATGGTAGTATCTCACCATTAGAAGCCATCATAGCTCGCCGATCATCAAGTCTTGATTTTCGGGTTACCATATCTGTGGAGTGAGCATCGGAAGATATATGCAGTTAAGGAGAGTTTTGAGGTAAGCATTCGCGGACTGCGACGTACGTTTCTAGTAAAACGGATGGACTGTCCAAATAGCTTAGCCTGCGCTCTCTGTACAACTCAATTGATCCCATAACGAACTACTTACTCGGCACCCGATCAAGTAGCAACGCTCACCATCAACCGCAATGTCGGTGATGACATACTGACCGCGCTCGCGACCAATAAACTGTTCAAAAATTGCGTCGGTTGCGGACCGCCATTGTTGAGCTTCGTCTAAACTTCCATGTTGAACTGCAGACCAATCCACGGGAATTTCAACCGCGATCCGCGCTGCATCTGTTTCTGTTACAAGCTGCTTGGGGCCATCATTTATGCGCACAATGTCATTGGCAACTGTATCAACTTGCGATAAATCGATAACCTGAGCACGCTGAGTTTCCATTGCGCATACTCGACTAGCGTTGATAAGCCATGTCAGACTAAAACGCGAGGCGGCCACACGATTGAGTTCATTGCGAAAGGGGTATAAGTCCGCGTGAAAGTCGAAAGCAACCGCACGCAATAGGCCAAAGTTTAGCGCCGCATTGCGAAACTGTAGCGGATCGGCTGTCCAGTGGATAATGTGGACCCCTTCAGCGCGCGCCAACTCAGCCTGTTTCTGCTTGAGGTGATAGCCAACTCGTTGACCTCGAAACTCGGGCAAAACGCCCATACTCTGCGACTCGATTCGCCAGCCACCACGGAGTCGATCGTGCCAATCTGCTGGCAGGTGCGAGCCGTCAAAACGACGGAAGCCCAACAAAAAACCGACAACTTGGTTTCCTTCTTCTCGATTAAGCGCACGCGCAACCAAAGATGTGCCCGCGCCAAATTCAACTGCGTGCATTTCCGCTGGGTAGAGATAGCCAAGAGGGCTGCCCCAAATTTGTTGATGGATCTGTCGGATTTCTTCGGCCTCGGGCGCGGTTGGTCTAGCGAGCAGCAATGTTTCATTGATAGGCTGTGGGCCTGTACTGTGCGTGGTTGTGCCATAGGTGTTGGGCGTATGGGGATCAAAAAGAATGACGCGGGCACCCGTTAGCTCTGCTTTAAGCAAGAGGATCAGCTGGGTTAGGTCGATTGACTGAGTAGTGATCGGATAATAGCGCAGTAGGTAGGTCCGTTGGTTTTCGGTGTGGCCATGTGGAAAAAGAAAGCCCACGCCAGCAGGCTGTTCGGTGAGCGTATCTTGCCGTACGACTGCAACTTGGCCCCCAATTTTGGGGAAGGTTACTTGAGCAAATTGTGGGGGCAGCAGATCGGGGTTATTTGGGAAATCAAGCGCTTGGTAAATTCTTTCGATCAGTTGAACCCAGTCAGGGTTTTGCTTGTTGTGCAGCGACAGAAATATGCTCATGACGGTGTATTTTGGGCGCAAAGCGCCATGGCTGCCTTCGGGCATGACAAAACTGGATAATTTCTCGCTTTTCGCAAAAGCGCCTTATCAATGAACGTTGGAAGCTAATGCCGAGAGTCGTTCACAAGCTGGTCGTTCACAAGCTGGTCGTTCACAAGCTGGTCGATCACCAGTTGATCGGTGGGGAAGGCAAGCGGGGACGGCAGACGGTCGAGCGGGAAATAGTCGACCTGATCAAGATCATCGCCCGCCTGTAGCGAACCACCAATAATATGCCCGCGAAACCAGACACCGACTGTATGTTGTGCTGCGTGATGAAAGTTGGAATGTACCGCGATCACGCTTTCCGCCAGCACAACCTGCATCCCTGTCTCTTCGCCAAATTCGCGCACAGCCGCAATACGCACATCTTCCTCCCATTCTACATGTCCGCAGGGAATGCACCATTGCCCCCCGTAGGAGTGACCGACCGCACGCCGACCAAGCAGAATTTTGTTATCTTGCAAAACGACGACAGCTACGCCAATTGTGGGATTTTGGTAGTGGATAAAGTGACCGGTTGGGCAAATCGCGCGGACGCGACCGCCGCGCTCGGCTTCTTCGAGTTTTGTCGCGCAATGGGGGCAATATGTGTAGGAGTTCATTGGGCTAAGGGTCGATCGCGCGCAATCAGATTATCAACCGTTTCTGCTTGTTGAATGAGCTGCGCACCGTTTGCGTTGAGCCAGAGTACCGCTGGGCGGGTCGCGCCATTGTAGTTGCTGCCCATGCTCAGTTGATAGGCTCCGCTAACGGGGACCGCCATCAACTCTCCGGCTTGGATATCGGGCAACGGTAAGTCTTGGATCAGCACATCGCCGCTCTCGCAATATGGGCCGGCCAGCCACGTTTTAGTAACGGGCGGGCGTTGTGGATCGGCTACTGGTAGGGCCGAATAGCGCGACTCATATAAGGCGGGCCGTGGGTTGTCGGCTAGCCCGCCATCGATCAGGAGCCAGCGTCTATCGGCTGTCTGTTTGACGGAGCCGACTCGATAGAGCGCGACGCCCGCTTGGGCCACGATGCTGCGCCCAGGTTCGAGCTGAAGACGCGGCAAGGGTAAGTTACGCTGATGGCAGCCCGCCTGTATTTGCTCGGCCACAAAGCACACATATGCCGCAATAGTTGGGTGCGGCAACTCATCTTCGTGATAGGCTACACCCCAACCGCCACCTGGACAGATGGTATCGGGCAGCCAGCCGCTTTCTTGATGAATGTGTGCAACGATGTCGAGAACGGTTGCAATTGCGGGGCCAATCGGCGCGGGATCATGGAAGTAGGAGCCCTGATGAAAGTGCAGCCCGGTCAGAGACAGATCGTGCTGTCGACAGCGCGCGATTGCGGTCAACGCTTCGGCTGGCTCCATGCCAAACTTGCTATCTTTTTGTCCGGTTTGGGTGTACGAGTGGGTCTCAACCGCAACGCCTGGGCGAATGCGAATCCATAGCTGCGGTGGTTCGACTGTTGTACTAGTCAGTAAGTTAATCAACTCGCCAAGTTCGTGCAGGTTGTCGACAACAATGATACTGGCTTGATGGACCGCAGCGGCAAGATCGGCGGCGCTTTTGTTCACACCGTGGACCAATATGCGCGAGCGAGCCACCTTGGCTGCGGCGGCAATCCGCAATTCGCCTGCACCCGTACAGTCGAGCCACAGATCGTGTTGCTGGGACCACTGCGCCATGGCTGTACAGAGAAATGCTTTGCCCGCATAGGTAATCGCAGATTCACCCGGGTACTGTTTGGCTAATGCATCACGATATTCTACAACGGCGGCGTCAAGCGTCGCCTGATCGTAGAGATAGAGTGGCGTACCGTACTCGTTAGCAAGCGCGCTTAAATCGCAACCAGCTATTGTTAGCTGCTGATTGCGATTATTCCTCTTATTTCCAACCAATTTTATCTGTGCGGTGGCAGGGAAGAGAGAGAGACGCGGTATGGTCTGCTGTTCTATTTTCAACGTGGTCAACGTGGTATCTTTGCGAGGCTGTTCTACAGCCTTTGTGCCTGCCTAGAACCCTATGCCAGTTCCAGCTGCTTCTGGCACCAGAATGATGTAAACGCTTGCTAAAACCATGCTAAAGATGATCAATAAGCTGAGAAAATAGAAGACTTTTTCGTTTCGAGTATATCTTTTGCGGCGTCTTTGCTTTGCCATAAGTATTGTTCCTTTTACTTCTTGCACTTTGGCGCGCAAGAAATTAACTATTTATCAATGCTAACGATTAAAGTATACCATAATTTTTGGTTCTTTGGATATCCGCAAAACCACTTATTTACCTCATCGTCGTTTTGACTTGCTTGTGGCAAAGAGCAAATCGCCATCTTCTTCGAGGTCAATCGAATTATCCACCACAAAGGCTTGGTCGCGTGCAGTTTCTTGTGCACGGCCCTCGCTAAACCATTTCATCCACTCTTCGGGTGCATTGATGCTTTCACCACCATGTTCGGTAATGCGGCTGCGCACGCGCAACATCACTGGCGTGTTGACGCTGGCCCCGCTAACGATCACCTGCCCCTTGCTCAAGCTCGATAGCTCCTTGAGGAGGTCGCGCCCCACGCTCTCGACCGATTCGGCAATGCGCGCCTGATCAATCGGATTGGTGATCCGCATGATGCACTGCGTCATACATTGCGACAGCACATCACTATCGAGCTTGCCAGGGCGCTGCGTGATCAATCCGATGCTGACGCCAAATTTACGGCCTTCACTGAGGATCGTTTTAAGCACGTCCGAGCTGACCGCATCCGCATTGGCAGGCGCGTAATTGTGCGCCTCCTCCATCAGGCAGAAGACCGGAAATGGGATGTAGCTTTTATCATCCCGCGCGATTTTACCCTTTGCCGTATCGATGCGTGCTTGGTAGACGCGGCGCAAAATGGTGGCGGCAATCACCTGCTGCTCGCGCTGATCTACTTCGTTCAACTGCAAGACCGTACATTGACCTGGCATAAAGAGCTCATCTAGCTCTAAATTTTCGAAGTCGTTAAAAATTCGGCTGTTGCCTAAGACGCTATTTAAGCGCCAGATCAGCGCGCCGGTGGTTGGATCTTCCTCAAAATCCATGTCGCCATCGCTAGACTTATTTTCGGCAGTTTCGCGCACGGCATGCAGCAGTTGCTGAAGGGTGTAGTTGCCCCCTTTGTAACTTTTTTGCGCAAAACGGAACGCTCGGCCTAGCTGATACTGCATTTTTTCAGTTAAATTTGGCAGCAAGTAGCGCAGATCGGCCAATGTCAAACTGTTAGTTGTAATGCGAACATCGCTTGGGCGAAAAATGCGCACACGGGGCTTGTAGTTGCCCTCTTCGAACTCTTTCTTGTTCTGCATTTCTTGCAACGTATCATACTCACCATGCGGATCGACAATCAACACGGAGGCGCGATTGTGCGGCATCATCATCTCTTCGAGCAGCACGCCCGCAAGGTAACTTTTACCGCTACCAGTGCTGGCAATAATGGCTAAATGGGTGCTAGTAAAGCCAGTCACGTCGAGCGCTACGGGGACGTCGCCATTATCACGACTGAGTAGGCTGCCCAAGTGCGCGCTGCCCCGTTCCCCTTTGTGGCGCTTGCTCAGCACGTCGGTTAGCAATTCGTTTCCAGCAATATAAATTGGCGCACCACCAACGGGCGGCACGCGTGGGTTGATGAAGTCGCCAAAGAGCGAACTGTGATAGCCCAGTACGGTGACAGTCAGCTCGAATAGTTCGGTGGCGCTGCTGTCGTAGCCGAGCAGGCCCGCAATTTGAGATGGCGGCACGCTTGGGTCAGCCATAAAGCTGTCGGGAAACGTTTTGACCGACGCCCGACCAGAGATGCGGCCCAAAATTTGGCGCGGCTGCCCCTCTGCCTCGGTTTCGTAGTAGACAAACTCACCATGCTTTAAGCTACGATCTGGGTCGGGTGCAATAAAGGTAAATTCATGGGGCGTTTCGCCTGGCCCCTTAATGGTTCCGATTGGTATTGGGTTCATGTTAGTATTGAGTTCATAGTGTCTTATCCAACTGGCTGCACAACGCTCTTCCATGCGATGTGGTTACGCATGAGTTTTAGCTGATTCTTGCAGTTTTCGTCATCGAACAGGTGAATCAAATTGTCGATAACCGTCATGATTAGCTGCGGTGCTAGAGATAGACTCTGATTTATTAGCAGGGGCATATATTGCATACAGGGTGCCTCTGCACTATTGGTGTGAAAGGTGCAGATCTCATCTTGGGTCAACGCGCTAACTTTGTTATTGATCGTCCCTGAAATCACTGGCATTCCTTGGTGGTAGATCTTTTTCGCATCCATCCAGCCCAGCGTGATCACGCCGACCAGTGTCGCGGTCTCGGCCAAATAATCGGGCGTAAAGACGGCTGTCTCTTGGCGCGGACTTAGACGTGGCCCCATGTTGCCATAGTCAGGATTCATTAGCAACGTATCGTAGATCACGCCGATGAGTTGGCGATCCGCAACCTGTGTGCCAAAGTCATCATCTTCTAGTTCGATGGCAACGAAGGTTCCAAACTTATATTCGGCCGATTCGGGCACCGTTTCGGCTTCACCGGTTCCGTAAATCTGGCAGACATAGTCGATATGGCTATTTGATTTGATAATCTTGCCGATTTCACTTTTTGACATAGTTGATACTCGCAGTTATTAGTTTTCACTTGAAAAACAATCCAAGCGTGCCGAAGGCGACAGTCGCTTGTTTACTTAGTAGCGGTATTATAGCATATGCTTAGAATTTTTGTTCTGTATACAAAAGAGCTGGCATTCGTGCGAACGCCAGCTCTTGATAGAATCTATTCCGTTATTGTCATTTGCTATGAATCAACTGATTTAAAAACCTCAAGCGCTGCGTTTAAGGTATTAATAGCTGTTCAGAATCCATCATATAAAGCCATTTGCCAAATTGTTTCACCTATTTCTTGCTAGATTAACCAGCCTTGAATTTATCTTCAACGTTGACCCTTAATTGTGGTGATGACCTGTCTACCTAAACAGAATTAGAAAATTTCAAATATGTTATATCTCTACGAGCTGCGGCTGATCAGACTTTCGGCCAACGTATAAAGTATTGACTGGCGCGCTCGCTCGCCCAATGCATCATCCAATGCAGAAAGAGCATTCTCATGGTGGATCCGCACCTGTTCCTCGGCAAAATCGCGCGTGTTCGACTCTTCTAACAGGTCGAGCACCTGCGGTAGCTGATTTTCGTCTAGCCCATCTTGCCACATAGTTAACAGCCTTGGTCCAATCTCTTCATGGCTCAACGCGTATAGCAGGGGCAAGCTCTTTTTCTGGCGCAAAATATCGTTACCAGCAGCTTTGCCCGTCACTTCCGGATCGCCCCAAATACCCAAAATATCATCCTGCACCTGAAACGCTAGCCCAACCGATTGACCAAAGCGAGCAAATGCGTTGATTTGCCTTTCGGTGCCGTTGCCAATCAAAGCGCCAATCGAAACGGTCGCGCCAACGAGTGAAGCCGTCTTCCCTTCAATCATGCGAATATATTCACCAACCTGAACCTGCGCCCGCTGCTCGAATGACATATCCATATGCTGACCTTGCGTTAATTCAATACAGGTTGCGGTAAAGCGATTTAATGCATCAACAGTAATTTTGGCAGCAACCCCTCGCCGGCTTGTATTTTGCATAGCTTGATACGCTAACGCAAACATACCGTCACCAATATTAATCGCAAGCGGCACGCCTGTTAGCGTCCACACAGTTGGACGATGGCGGCGCGTCTCATCACCATCCTCAATATCGTCATGAACCAGCGAAAAATTGTGCAAAATTTCGATCGCGCACGCGGCTGGCAGCGCCTGTACCGGGTCCCCGCCAACTTCTTCGCACGCCATCAGGCAGAGTATTGGGCGCAGTCGCTTTCCGGTAGGCAATTGCTGCGGCTGAAACTGAACATTTGTCCAACCCATGTGATAGTGCATATATCCATAGAAGTCGGTCAGATCGGCGTCGGTCTTCTCTGCCACGGGGTAGCGCAAAAGATCTTGCATCTCGCTTTCGAGCCGAGGCAGCCATTGACCAATAAAATTACTGAGAGAGTTCGTGGGCATAGGGGCTATTGTCGCTGTGCTTGTACCAAAAAAATTTCTATATTTTCGATGAGTGAGTTGATGAGGTCGATAATCCTAAATAATGCCTGAAAAGTATAGCCCGATAACGCCTAATCCGGCAACCAAGCAATAGCCAGCAAAGAGATAGAGATTGTTGTTGCGTAGATACGTGAGCATAAAGCGGATGGCGAAAAAGCCTGTAATTGCGCTAACAATAAACCCAGCGAGCAACGCAGGTGCTTCGTTGAGTAAGAGTGCGGGATCTTCGGTTAGCGCATCCCCGATTTGTAGTAGACCCGCCCCAAGGAAAGCGGGCGTGCCAAGCAAAAAGCTAAATCGAGCAGCAGCCTCGCGCTGAATTCCGCGCCCCAAGCCCGCCGCAATGGTGGATCCGCTGCGGCTGACGCCAGGCAACAGCGCAAGTACCTGCGCAACGCCGATGAAGATTGCATCACTCCAGCCCATTTCTTCAATCGACCGTGCCGATTTAGACTGACTCGCCAATCGCTTAGTCAATATTTCGCTGCCGCTAAGCAAGCTAGCAGTAATCAATAACGATACGCCAGCCACAAGCGGCGCAATTGGTCCTTCGAATAAGCCTTCGATAAAATCTTCGAACGTTAGGCCAAAGATAGCGGCTGGAATCGAACCAACGACAATAAACCACGCCAGCCGCGCCATTGGATCAGCCAGTGAAAATTTAAAAATGCTCGTCAGGCCAGCTGTAATCATTGCCAAGAAATCACGCCAAAAGAAGACAAAAATCGCAACGAGCGTTCCCCAGTGAACAATCGCATCGAACAAGAGTGAAGAGTGGGGCCAGCCAAGCAGCCACGGGACAATAACAAGATGCCCACTGCTGCTGACGGGAATAAATTCAGTGGCACCTTGAAGCAGGCCCAAAATTACTGCACGGATAAGTTCCATTTAAGTTCGTAAACCTTCGTTTTTAGCACATCGATATTAAAATTGATGTGTGAGTCCACTACAAAAAGGTCGAAATCTCCACAAAAATAGTGAAGACACAAAAATTTACTTAGTAGCTTTTTGTAAACTTTGTGTTTTTGTGGCGGATCTAAAGTTTTTGCAGTAGAGTCATGTGTATACTATATATTGTATGGACAACCCCCTGATTTTACAGTGTAAAGCAGAATAAAAATCTTTCAGAAGTGTGACTTTACGTATCTGATAACTGTTCACATCCTTCGTCACCCTGAGTGTTTATCATAAGTGTAAACTTAAGAACAAACATTGTTAAATCAAGTCCAGTGTGCGCGCCTCGTGCGGCTCTTTTCAACCATGAACCCGCACGGGGCGTGCTTGCTGGACGGCTTAAGTTTACACCTATGGAGTGTCTATGATTGAGTGAGCCAGAGCAGCATCTGGCTTGTATGGAAACCAGTGCAGAGTGAATGCTTACCATATTTGATGCTTACTGCTCTCAATTGGATATAAAGCTCTGCTTACGCTTTTCTCGCTGTGCGTGCCGAACCGCCTGATTGCTAATTTGATACCGATTTAAAAACCCTTCACGAAAGCTGCCAAACGTTCCCGCCGCAATCGCGTTTTGAACTTGCCTCATCAGCTCTTGCATAAAATGAACATTGTGAATCGTCCCCAATCGCAGCCCCGTTATCTCATTGGATTTATATAAATGACGCAGATACGCGCGGCTAAAATTGCGGCAGGTATAGCAGCTACACTCTTCCTGTATGGGAGCAGAATCTTCGCTGTATAGTGCCTTGCGCATGTTGATGCGACCATCTGGCGTAAAGAGCGCACCGTTGCGGGCAATGCGCGTCGGAAGCACGCAATCAAACATATCGACACCACGATAGACGGCTTCGACAATATCCTCTGGCGCACCAACACCCATTAAATAGCGCGGTTTACTTTCGGGCATCGCGGGCACCGTTGCATCGAGCGTGCTGTACATCTCCTCTTTCGTTTCGCCAACCGCCAACCCACCAATTGCATATCCTGGGAAATCAAGTGTGCTTAAAAATTCCGCACTCTGTTGACGCAGATCGGCAAAGATTCCGCCCTGAACGATACCGAATAAGGCTTGATCGGGACGGGTATGTGCTTTCTTACAGCGTTCGGCCCAGCGATGCGTGCGATCTAGTGCCTGAATATTATAGGCTCGGTCGAGTGGTTCGGGACATTCGTCGAGCACCATGGCAATGTCAGGACCAAGCGCTTGCTCAATCTCCATCACATATTCAGGCGTAAATTTGTGGCGGCTACCGTCAATATGGCTGTTAAAGGTTACGCCATCATCATCTAGTTTGCGCCGATGTGCGAGGCTAAAAACCTGATACCCGCCTGAGTCGGTGAGAATGGGGCCGTCCCACTTCATGAAAGAATGCAGGCCGCCAAACTTTTTGACAAGTTCATGGCCAGGACGCAGGTACAGGTGATAAGTATTGGCTAAAATTAGCGAACAGCCAGCTTCGGTCAGATCACGCGGCTCTAACGTTTTAACATTTGCTAGGGTGCCTACGGGCGCAAAGGCGGGCATCGGGATTGGCCCATGGGGTGTTTGAAATGTGCTCAACCGCGCACTGCCGTCCGTTGCGTGGATGTCAAATTTAAAGGGTGGAAAAGATGGTGAAACGTCGTTGTTTAGCGGTTCCGATTTCATCTAGCTATGTTCCAGTTCTGAGTCCATTGCAAGAAGGTTAAATCTCTGTTTTTGTGGCAAGTTTTAGGTCTTTCAGTCCAGGCCGCAGCCAGCATCGACTTTCCTACGCCCAGGGGACCAGCAATAAACAAGATCATGCCATGCTTCCTTCTGAATTAAAAATATTTATTAATATATGTGGATCAAAATAGTGCGAGGAGAATGCAAGAGGACTATCCATCGAGCGAGCGTAGATGTAAAAGTGGAATGTAGCCGGAGACTAATGTACCATCCTCGGCATCGGGTCGTGGAGACGCAAACTTTAGAGTACCGTTGAGTAACTTTGTGCGCTCGGTCATGTTGAGCAATCCAAAACTGCCCCGTTCTGCATAGTTCTTTGTTGTTTTTTTATAATCGAAACCCTGACCATCATCTTCAACTGAAAAATAGAGTTTCTCGTCATCAGTCTGTACTCGCACCCAGACATTGTCCGCTTTTGCGTGCTTGCGGATGTTGTTGACTGCCTCTTGAATAATGCTAAAAATCGCATTGGCCCCTTGAAGCTCGATCTGGAACTTCAGCGGACGGGCGTCTAAATGCAGCTTGAAGTCTACGCTCTTTTGCAATTGCTGGTAGTAAGATTTTAGCGCAGAAACTAGCCCTTTATGCTCAATAATAATTGGACGAAGCTCAAACAGAAGGGTACGTACTTCTTGATTGGCTTGTCTAGCTAAATTTTCTAACCCATCAATTTCCAGACCCAAATCATCCAATTTGCTCTTTTGAAGCATTCCGCGCGCCATGTCTAGATTCATGATAATCAAGCTCAACATTTGAGCCGTGTTGTCATGCAAATCGCGGGCAAGCTGATGGCGAACTTCCTCTTGTGCTTTGATAATGCGTTCCTGCTCTGCTCGCAGGTTTTGGTAGAGCTCAGCATTTTGCAGGGCAATGGCAGCTTGGTTGGCAAAAGTTTTAAGCAGCTCAAGCTGTTCATCATCAAAGGGTCGCGTGGCAGGCGCGTAGACGATGATCACACCAGCAACCTCGTCTCGATAGGTTAACGGCACAAGCGCCATACAGCTTTCATTCAGCACTGGCAGATCTGTACGAGGAACGTAGCGCGAATCTTGATTGGCCTTACGAATTACAAAGGCTGAATTTTCTCGTGCCGACAGACCAACTAACCCGTCGGAAAGTGCGATTTTGCGTGGTGGTATGCTCTGATCATGCCCATAGCCAGCACTTGCGATCATGTCTAACCGTTGATGTAGCGGATCGAGCAGAAGCAGTTCGCTACGGCTAGCCGCGGAAATATCTAAAATGCTATGCGTAATCTTATCTAACATAAGCGAAACATCAAGCTCACTATTAATCGTCTGACTGACAGCATTTAGCGTGGCTAATTCGACAACGCGCTCTTGTTCGCGGGCAAACAACGCGGCATTTTCAAGCGCGATAGCAACTTGATGCCCCATGGTTGTGAGCCATTTCTCATCTTCATCGGTGAAGCCATAATCAGCTTCTTTATTCATAACTTCGAGCACACCGACGGTTCGCTCTTGAATGCGCAGCGGTACGCAAAGAATATTCTCTGTAGTGAAACCAGTTTGAGAATCGACAGACGAGTTGAAGAGAACATGATTTGTGGTATCGTTAACAATTAGCGGCGTGCCGTGGCGCGCAACATATCCAGCGACGCCACTGTCCATTGGCATTCTTTTCTCTTCAAGAACGCGTGCAGCAGTACCTTTTGTAATGGTGAAGATCAGCTCATCGTTTTCGAGATCGGTGCGAAAAAGGGTGGCTGCTTGTGCATTCAAAACGCTTGCGGCCATCTGTGTCGTCTGATTTAAAACACTGTTTAAATCTAATGTTCTGGTCAGATCCTGTGCAATCAGATAGAAGAGATTCGTTCTTTCCAACTGTCTATCTGTATCGGCCAAATAATGAACGCGCAACCCGTTCCCCGCAAAAAGCTGCACTACATGATAAATGACAGAGAGCTCTTCCCCCATCGGCGCATCCTCTGTTGTAATAACAAAGCTTATTGCACCACGGATAAATTGATCTGCAATAATTAGGCTATGAATCAGCGTATAGTCGCCGTGCACATGCGCTGTGATTACCGCTTGTTCGGATCCGGTCGCCATAGATGATGCGGCAAATTCCTCGAGGCTACTTTCCCACTCATCCAAGCTCTGGAGAATATCGTGCGGAAATAACCCAATCCGAAATGCATCTTTTTCTGCATTCAGAATCGGTTCGAGAAATATTAGGCTGACTGCTTCCGCGCCAAAGCCTTTTGCAATTTTTTCGAGCCCGACTCGCCAATAATCGTCTAAACTAGCTCTGTCAAGCAAGCCTGTTAAATTGCAAAGTGAATTTAGAATTGCGGCTGAATCTAAAGTACCGCTCATTTGTAGACCTACAGTGCTACGTTGAGCAACTTTTGAGGTATATTAAGTAGTCAATTAATCTATTGTTGCTATCTTAGAAGCTGTTTGGAAATAAAACAAATACTCATGCCCACTTATTTTAATTTCAAATAGCTTTCAGCTATAAAAATAATAATCGCCAGAATCGATACAATAAAGGATTAATAAAAACTCACAAACATTTTAGCAGAACACAATTTTTACTATGAAAACCTACAAAGATATTCTACATGATTTATAGGTTAAGTGCTAGTTCTTTGATTATACTCCGCTGCATAGTAGAACATTTTATTTCAAAGAAAATGTTTTAGCGCAAATGCTATTCTACTGTTACCCGATAGCGCCGTGAGACAGAAGGTTCACTAAGGCTTTACTTTGAAAAGTAATTTAAAAATCAGGTTGAAAACTTAGCAGATATTCATTGCTGTATGAAGTTAATCGTGCTGGAAATCTATTTCCTTCTTTTAATTTTTTCTAAAAATTATGCGTAACTTAATGGAAATTAAATTTGTCCTCCAAAAAGAACAGAATGTATAGTTTCCCAGAAAAGTACAAGTCGAAATTTACCCAACTACTGCCTCTCTTTCCTCAAAATGAAACATGATTTATTCGATAGTTTGTAATACTGTTGTTATATTTTGCACAAATTAACCATGTTTTTGCACAAATTAACCATGTTATAGTGGGAAATGAGTACAGTAGCCGTATAGAATGCGTTGAATCTTTCTAAAAATTTTTTACAAACTGTTTGAAATGGTTGTACTGTCGTCAAGCATTCCGACTTCAATGGACCTTTCAGACAACTTCATTATGTAGGGCTACATGCTTGATTTTGAGGAGAATACGTTACTGGGTTAAAGATCTGACCAAAGATATAAAAATTCTGTTTTGTCTCATGTTCGTAACAATACGCAGTTGAAATCATTGACTCACTTAACAACAATCCCGGGCGCGAATGGGATTTCTTCAGTGAGGAATTTTTTGTTCCCGCTGATGCTACCTATGTGTGTTTGCAAATTGAATCACCCGAAGACGATCAAGGAACTAGCGCGGTTTGGGCAGGCACAATCGCCGCAATGGAAATGGGTGATCCCGCAATTGAGTTCCAGAAGACGCCGGACATGCAGACTGTCCAAAGCGGCAGCGCCGTGATCTTCACGATTCGTGTCGAGAATGCGGGCAATATGGATCTGACCGACGTAGCTGTGAGCGATTCGCTGGCACCGGCGTGTGGCGCATCTTTGGCGCTTTTGAAGGTCTAGCCGAGGATTATGGCTAGACCTTTTTGTTTCCTGCAATGTTAGTAGAGCGTCAATGTTATTAAGTCAAGAGATTAGGGCAATCGCGTACTTTGTGGACTAGGGCAGCCTACGGCACCCAGACTATTTACGAAGTAGCTGCTATGCGGCATAACGGAAAGCCCCTTACTAAAGACAGACTATGAAGAGGCGAATTTGGTGCTGCTAACAGGGCTTCAGCCTGTTTCCCATACCGGACGCCGTGTGCCAAAGGCTACCGGCGGTTTAGCTTTTTTTTGCATCAGTTACTTTTCAAAACGTTCAATCCAATCTTCTAATACGGACAATTGATGTGCTCCCCATTTTGTAACAGTGCGGCGTACTTTATCAATTGACTTGGCCTTCCACAACTTTTTTTTGCCCTTTGAATAGAAAAGATCTGCATAAGAGATAATCTCTTCTTCCACGCATTGGGGCGTCATATCGCGATGCGGCAATGGTGACTTGTCGGCAATAATATCGACCACGCGTAGACCGACGCCAATGTGCCGTTCGGCTACCAGTGCATGTTTAGGGTATCCCTCTGCTTCAAGGATCGCGCGCCCTTCTGGTCCATGACACAAATAAGGCAGTTTGCCCACACAGTGCAGATCGGGGGTGTCGGTTTTAATAATGCCAATGTCGTGCAGCATCGCAGCCTCTTCAATAAAGCGCATACTCGACTCATTCAGCTCTAAACGTCTGGCAATCTTTAGCGATTTTTGGGTTACCATGTGACAATGCGTAATATAGATCGGATAGATCTTTGAATTTGGTGGGATATATTTATGGATAATTTTGAAATAGTTCATACATTTAATTTTACTGTAGAGTGCGATCAAAAAGGAAAAGCAAGATGCCGAAAGTATCTGCGCTAAACGAGGAAGAAATTGCAGTTGGACTTGCTGCATTGCCAGATTGGTCGATTGACAATGGCAAGCTCTTTGCTGAATTTACCTTCAAAAACTTTGTCGAAGCGTTTGGCTTTATGACCAAAGTTGCGCTGCACGCCGAACGTATGGAGCATCACCCCGAATGGTTCAATGTCTATAACAGGGTTGGGGTTCACTTGGTGACGCATAGCGCAGATAATTCGGTCAGCGAGTTAGATTTAACGTTGGCTCAGGTAATAAGTAAGTTAGCTAAGTGACCCACAAACCCAAAAATTACCCATTCATTCCAAAAAGATAAAATAATTGCATGATTGACTCAATGGACATTTAACTTCCTTGCCCTTTTTATGACCGTTTGCAGCAGATTGCGAATCAGGCAGAAAGATCGATCCCAGAAACAATGTAGACACACTTTCGACGCAGGTCGATACATTGCCATCAGTAGCAGAAGAAGTAAACCTTACCCCACTTCTCCCCATTCCTCAATGCATTTGCCTCGAAGAGCCATCCATGCGTTCCGTACAGCACTAAGAACACCACGTCCCTAATCAAACTGATCGCAAAAGATACGCCAAGGGGCCAATTTTTGCGCGGGTTATCAGGAGCAAAAGTGCTGAAGAGTTGACCGCTTTCTCCCTAAGCATTCATAATGAACAAAAACACAAAACACTCAAACAAAGGGAATTATGATAAAACCAATCGATCTATCCAAAGTACGTGCCGATACTCGATATTGCGAAGAAATTACCCACTTCAATAACGCTGGCTCCTCGCTTATGCCCATCCCCGTTGCGGATTGCCTGCACAACTATCTGCACCAGGAAGAGCGGATGGGCGGCTACGAAACCGCTGCGGATCAACGAGCGCAGCTAGACAATTTTTATGTTGCCGCGGCCAAATTGCTCAACTGTCAGCCGAGCGAAATTGCGTTTGTCGAAAACGCTACACGGGCATGGGATATGGCTTTTTACAGCTTTAACTTTGCCCCCGGCGACAAGATTCTGACAGCCGTCGCGGAGTACGGCAGCAATGTAGTGGCCTACATTCAGCAGGCCAAACGCTTTGGGGCCGAGGTTGTTTTTGTGCCAAATGACGAGTATGGGCAGATAGATACGCACGCGCTGCAAAATTTGATTGATAAAAAGGTGAAGCTTATCTCCATCAGCCATATTCCAACCGGTGGTGGATTGGTTAATCCTGCCAAAGCGGTGGGCCGAATTGCGAAAAGTGCGGGCATCCCCTATTTGCTCGATTCGTGTCAGGGGGTCGGCCAATTGGGGCTCGACGTGGATGAGATCGGCTGCGACATGTTGAGCGGCACGGGGCGAAAATATCTGCGCGGCCCTCGTGGGACGGGTCTGCTATACGTGCGCGAGAGTATGATGGAGCAGCTCGAACCACCCTTTCTAGATCAATATGCTGCGCCGCTTATTTCGCCAACAGAGTATGAGCTTTTGCCCAGTGCCAAACGTTTTGAAAATTGGGAACGCTATTTTGCAGGACAAGCCGCGCTCGGTGTGGCAATCGACTATGCGCTCTCCATCGGGCTAGAGTCGATCCAAGCGCGGGTCTACGAGCTGGCACAGACGTTGCGCACACGCTTGGCCGATATTGATGGTATCACCCTCACCGATCAGGGGGTGGAGCAGTGTGGCATTGTCACCTTTACCAGCGAGCAAATGAGTGGCAGTGAGATTAAGCAAAAAATGGCCACAAAGCAAATTAACGTCAGCGCCTCATCTGGATCGGGCAGCCTCATTTCGTTTCGGCAGCGTGGGTTGACCGAGGTGGTTCGTGCATCGGTTCACTACTTTAATAGCGAGGATGAAATCGATTATTTTATTTCGACTTTACGCACTTTTCTGGGGTAGCACATAGGCGGCTCGACATCTTGTGTGACGTCACTTTCCCCTTATCACCACGCAGTCGTGCAAGGCGGCCGAAGCCGGACATTGTGCCTCGGCGCAGGGCCGCTTCTGTGAATTCTATGTGAGCAGATTCGCGACACATTCGGTTTTACAGTCAAGGGGCAGGTTGTAACTGACGCACCAAGTTTTGAAATCCTTGCATCGGTTATCGAAAGTATGGTGGGGTAAACTCGCAGAATGAATTCTGCGTCTGGTACGGGAAACCTGTTAAAACAGCTTTAAGATCGACACCATAACGTGATTTATCACGTTTTCCATAGCAGGCTGGAAATTCATTTCTAGTCAACCCCTCCCTAATATGTGCTGCACGCTGGGGCGTGGATTGTTTTATTTCTGGCGGGGGTGGTGAGGCAAAAGCGCTTTATACAAAGCAGGATATATTTGTTATCATACCGCTTAGACGATGCATCTTCGCGAATCCGATTAAGTATTTATGGACAGGACGCTGGCTCGCTCGGAGCAGCGCTGAAAAAACCTGCGTAATCTGTAAATTTTCTGTTTCAAAATCTATTTTTTTGCCTAGTTTTGCTTTACATGGAGAGAGACTAATTAACACCGACTACATACCCGTTACAATGGTTTGCCTAACCTTATCGGACACGCCACATTTTTCACTGCCAGCAGAATATGCTATCCGCACGTACCGTCCTGGTGATGAAACTGCGTGGGCGGCGATTCAAAATGAGGCAGACGACTATAATGCGATCACGCCAGCGCTTTTTGAGCAGGCGTTTGGCTCGGATCAGGCGCTGCTAGAAGCTCGCCAACTCTACTTGCTGGACAAATCCGGCCGCGAGATCGGCACGTCGACTGCATGGTTTGGAGATGATGAATGGGGCAACGCATACGGGCGCGTGCATTGGGTGGCAATTGTGCCAGAATTCCAAGGGCGTGGATTAGCAAAGCCATTGATGAGTGCAACGTGCGCGGCGCTCAAAGAGGCTGGTCATGAGCGCGCTTATTTGACCACCGATTTAAAGCGAGTTGTGGCGCTGAATTTGTATCGCAAGTTTGGATTCGCAATTGAAAAGTAGACCAACATGGCAGAAGGTACACAATTTTTACAAAACAAATTTAAGGCACAATTGGCTGAAAAGAAAAAGCTTGTGGTTGACGCGATTATTGATCATCCGCCACCGATTCCAGCATGTGACTATCACTTCAACTTTCTACTCGAAGAGTGCCGGTTATTGACGCGAATGTTGCGCAAGATTGATGCAATTCCGGAGCATGATGGCACAGCGTTGCTGCAATTTGTTTGAGCGTTAAATGATGAGTTTGAGGAGCAATAAAAGACAAAATGGACGCAGGATCCTATAGTCGAAGCGCGTCCTTAATGGCGCTAATATAGCCCGAGTTTTGGAATTATGTGTGATATCTAGTATGCTTAGTGTAAATTGAACACCAATTGGTTGATCGCAAAAAGAATCATTTTCTCTATATCTTCTCCTATATCTAAGGACATATATAATGCAGCCCGAAAAAAATGATCAAGATGTGAACAAGCCTAGTCGACGTGATTTTTTACGAAACAGTAGTTTAATTGCCAGCGTAACGTTGATTGCGCCAGCCTTTTTGAGCGCATGTACGCCGTCCGCGCCCGACGATTCTGCAAGTGATCCTAACGCTGAAGGCAGCCCCGCGGGTGGCCCCATTATCATTGGTCACCAACCTGAGTTGACGGGCGTGGCGTCGGTCTTTGGTTTTTGGAATGACCGGGCCGCGCAGGCAGCAGTGATCCGCGTCAACGAGATGGGCGGAATTGGGGGCCGCGAAGTAGAGCTTGTCACCCGCGATAGCGGATCAAGCGGTGATCAGGGCGTAGACGCCATGCGGCGCTTGATTCTGGATGACGAAGCCGACTTTGTGCTTGGTTCCATTGTGGCCAACATCAATAAACCATCCGCCGCGCTGGCGGGTGAGCTAGAGACGCTTTACTTCCCTTCGGACGATGTGCCGGTTATTGCGGGCGAGCCAGACGCCAATCGCTTTGTCTTCCGATTGGGCCACAACACCAAGATCAAGGCACAGGCTTCATATCAGTGGGCATTGGATAATTTGGGGAAGAAGTGGTCCTTTCTTACGTCGGACACAACGTGGGGTAACTCGCAGCAAGAATTCTTTACTGAATTAATCGAGGCAAATGGGGGCGAAGTTGTTAGTGCCGTGGTTGCCCCGCTGCTATCCGAAGATTTTATTCCACTTTTCAATCAAGTTGATCTAGACGAAACCGAGGTACTTTACCACAGCTTCTTCGGCGGCGCAGCGATCCGCTTTAACGGACAGGCTGCCACCGCGGGGATCTTCGACAAAGTCAAGATCCTAGCCAGCGTTGGCGTACTCGAAGGACTAGATGCGGCTGATCTACCAGACGGCCAAACTTATATCTCCGAATTTCCGCGCAGCCTCGATCAGATTCCCGAAGAGCTACGCGACTACAATGTAGAGCTGCGGGCGCTGGTTGGTGTGGATGATGAGGGATATGCGACCGACGGCAGCGGGGCCATATTAACGGAGGAGCATTACTGGGTGCCGTGGGTCAATATTCACTTGCTCAAAGAAACGATTGAAGCCAGCGGCTGGCAATCAAAAGAGGACAATGATGCGCTAATTTCCGCTATGGAAGGATTCGAGGCCAAAGCCAGCCTCGATTATCCGTCAGGTGATTTTATCATCCGCCCCGAAGATCACCGCGCGTTTCGCGATTACTTCATCGAGCAGACGGTCGGCGGTCGGTTAGAGGTGGTTGCTAAGTTGCCGAAAGAGGATGGGTTTTACGAGCCGCCGGTGGATTATACGGCTGAATAACGATCATTTTTGGGGTGTTTATAAAATCTCCTTCACCCATCCATCCACAGTTTTTTTGTTCGCTGCTAAAATTGATGCCGAGCAGAACTTTGGGTCGTGGATCGCTAATATACCTGTGCTCAGTATAGGCATTAAATGATATTGCCCGCTTTACTCAACGGCTTCGTTTGGGGCTGGATCACGGCCCTGGTTGCGCTGGGGCTAAACTTAATTTATGGCATCCTTGGGATTGTCAACGTGGCGCACGGCACTTATTATATGTTGGGTGCTGTGTTTGCGCTTGTGCTGCAACCGTATCTTGGATTCTGGGGCGCAGTCGCGGTGTCGGTTCTGCTCGTGGCGTTGATCGGCGCGCTCTCGGAGCGGATTGTTCTGCGCCCACTGTTCGAACAGCCAACCATGACGATTCTGGCAACGTTTGGTATTCTGCTTACGTTTGAACAGGCGGTGGCCCTCACCTTTGGTCTTTCTAGCCGATCCATGGCCGACCCGTTGGGTGCCCGGTTCGAGCTTGGATCCACAATTTATCCAACCTATCGATTGGTGGTGGCGCTATGCGCAATTCTCTCTGTCGTGGGGCTAGAGCTTTTCCTCAAGCGTAGCCGCTGGGGCACGTGGATCCGTGCGGTGAGCCAGAATCGAGAGCTGGCTGCTGTGCAGGGCGTGCCCGCGCCGCTGGTCTATTCACTGACCTTTGCGTTGGGGACGGGACTGGCTGCGCTAGCGGGTGGTCTGACTGCTCCAATTATTGGCGTGCATTATTTAATGGGTGTCGATATTGTGATTTTAGCCTTTGTGGTAGTGATCGTTGGGGGCGTGGGCAATTTATGGGGTTCGGTGGTGGTGGCGATTGGCGCGGCCGAGGTAGAGAATCTGCTGACGCTGGTTACCCGACCGACCGCAGCACGCATGATCACCTTTTTGATTTTAGCGTTGCTGCTTGTCTATCGACCTAACGGCATTTTCGAGAGGCGTAAGGCATGATGAATCTCTCGTGGTGGCGCGTTGGCGGGGCGGTTCTTGGCGCGATCGGGTTGGCGCTGCTGCCCTATGTGCTGCCCCAGTTTTGGATCTTTTTTGTGGCCCAGATCATGGTCTGGATCATTCTTGCACAAAGTTTTAATTTGCTCTTTGGCTATACGGGGTTGCTCAGTCTAGGGCAGTCGGCTTACTTTACATTGGGCGCGTATGGGCTGGCATTGCTGCTGCGCCACGCTGAGTTGGGATTGCCGCTTTTGCTGATTGGTGGTGTTTTGGCTGGGTTGATTGGAGCCGCCATCATCGGCTATTTGGCAGTGCGGGTTCAGGGCCACGGCTTCATTATCGTGACGGCAGTGCCGACGATTTTACTTATCCTTCTCGGGCAGGATCAAAGCTGGCTGACGGGTGGTGACAACGGTATTAATCTTACTCCGCCCAAGCTTTTTGGTCTCTACAGCTTCTTTAAGCCGCTGACCAGTTACTACGTGGTTTTACCCTTCTTTCTACTGATGATGATTTTTATCGCGTGGTTGATCCGCACACCGTTGGGGCGGGCATTTCTATTGGTGCGCGAGAACGAAGAGCGAGCCAGCATTTTAGGCTATAATGTTCTGCGCCTTAAGTATATTGCCTTTGTAATAGCGGGCGGCATTGCGGGGTTGGCCGGTGCGTTGGATGCACTGATTACGGCATATGTGGTACCAAATTCGGCCAGTTGGACCATCTCGGCTGATGCGATTATTTGGACGCTAGTCGGAGGTGCGGGGACGTTACTGGGCCCCATTGTGGGCACGGCGCTGCTGCTGCTTTTGCGAGAATTTTTGAGCGATATTTGGGCATACGGCTATCCACTGCTGTTAGGGATCACGCTGCTTTTGATTGTGCGCTTTGCGCCGAATGGCATTATCGGGGAGTTGAAGTCGTGGACCAGTTCCTAAAAACGCATCAACTCTCCAAATACTTTGGCGGTGTCACCGCAGTGAACCAGCTTGACTTTACGGTGGCCCAAAACGAGATCCGCGCGGTGATTGGTCCCAATGGCGCGGGGAAGACGACGTTGCTGCGGCTCATCATAGGCGAGTTGACTCCGTCTACTGGCGAGATCACCTTCAACGGCCAGCGGATCGATGGGCTGCCCAGCCACAAAATCGCCCGCATGGGCATGGCAAAAGCCTTTCAGATCCCGCAAATTTTCCCCAACTTAAGCGTCTACGACAATTTATGGGCCGCGGCGCAGAATGGTGAGACCAAGCTCTGGGCGGGCCGAGCGTGGCGCAAGCAAATGCACGAGCGAGTCGAAACGGTGTTGGGACAGATTGGGCTTATAGAATCGGCGCACGTCGAAGCGGGTGATCTGGCCCACGGTGACCAGAAACGGCTGGAGATCGGGCTGGCGCTAGGCAATGTGCCGAAGTTATTGCTGCTCGATGAACCAACTGCGGGCCTGAGCCAAAACGAAACTGACGCCATCATGCAGCTGATCGAATCGTTGCGCGGTCAGGTTACGGTGATTATGGTGGAGCACGATATGCGGGTGGTGATGGGTTTGGCCGATACGATAACGGTGCTCCATTTTGGAGAGTTATTGGCGCAAGGCACCCCAGATGAAATTCGGGCCGATCCAAATGTGCGTGAGGTTTATTTGTCGCGGGCGAGTTAAGGTGTCTGTGTAAAGAAGGAATTACCGTTAAGCATGAGACAAGGCTTCGCCTCTAAAACCTTTGAAGGAAACAAAATTACAATATGGCGATGATTGAATCGAAGCGGTAGGGCGGGAAGCCGGGACGTTTTTTACTTCTCTTCCTCCCGTCTTACCGGTCCAAATTCAGTTTCGGCTTATTTTACAACATGGCTGACTTCTACCAGTAGCCGTTCTTTCTTGAGAGGCGCAAAGAAGCGAAGAAAAACAAAGATTCTTGAACCATTGCTGCAAACGAACATCAACGTCTTTGCGTTGATCGGGGGTCCCTGACAGTCCAGCAATTTATTATTGGTAACTAAAAGGAACGGCACTCATTTCCAACACGCTTCTCTCCGTCAATCAACTCAATGTCTTTTACGACAAAATGCAGATCTTGCGCGACGTGTCGCTCGACGTGGGCCAAGCGCGCAACGGGTCGACCAATGAATTTGTCGTACTGCTCGGTCGTAATGGCGCAGGCAAAACTACAACCCTGCGCGCCATCTCGGGGTTGACGCCAACACGCTCAGGCAGCATCTACTTCGAGGGCCAGCCGATCCAAAATGATGCGCCGCACCATATTTCGCAACAGGGAATCAGCCACGTGATGCAGGGGTTGAACATCTTTCCCACTCTCACTGTGACCGAAAATCTACGCTTTAACCTGACACTCGATGATGCCTATCACCAGCAATTGACCGAGCTTTTTGGCTACTTTCCCAACCTAAAAGAGCGGTTGCAGCAGAAGGCTGGAACATTGTCGGGCGGCGAGCGGCAAATGCTGGCGATCTCGCGTGCGTGGTTGGCTCAACCGCGCCTGATCTTGCTGGATGAACCAACCGCCGGGCTGATGCCAAGTCTCGTCTGGCAGGTGCTCAAAACGCTGCGTGACTTGTACGAGAAAAGCGACGTCAGCGTGCTGCTAGTCGAGCAAGAGGTGGAGCTAGCCCTGCAATTTAGCGACCGCGCCTACGTGATGGATAAGGGCGAAATTGTCTTCGAAACCGAGAGCAGAAGCGCCACGGTGGATGATATTTTGCCTCATTTCGGATTGACGGGTTAGCAGCGCGCGGATCAGGATGGGCATTCGTTATCGAGCTGGTTTACCGCGAAGACACAAAGGTACAAAGACATGTGGAGAGCTGCGAAGAAAGCACTTTTTGCTATCTATCGCATTAATATTTTTTGCGACAAGCTGCACCAGAGCCACAAACCCCGAACGACCGCCTATCACCGATGCGCCGCTAGCCACCGATTTGAGCCAGTTGCCCAACGCGGGACAACTCATCCACGACACGCCCAACGGCAAATTATGGACCATGCCGCTGCGCCCGCAGGCCGAATCAACGCTCCTCTTTCCGCAAACGCCCGGCACATTTGCCTTTCAGCCCGTCTGGTCCGCAACCACCAAACAGATTGCCTACGGCTTCATTCGGCCCAACACCGCAACGGGCGTCGTCTCTAGCGCGCGGATATGGAGCGCCAATCTGGACGGCACGAGCGCAGCCGAACGCGCGCAAGGTGAAAGCCCAGACTTCGCAGGGACCTATCGCGACCCGGCATGGGCGCACGACGGTCGATCGATCTGGGCGACGGTGCAACTACCGGAACCGGACGAGCGCGGCGTGATCCGCTTTCGAGCCGAAATTCGGCGCATCGATCTGGCAACTGGCAACGAGACAATTGTGATTGCCGCCGGACGTGGCCCCGCCCTGTCGCCCAACGGCCAGCAGATCGCCTATCTCGCTGCGGACACACAACCAGCCGACACGCAACCAGCCGACACCCAGACGGAGCGTAACGCAATCTGGCTTGCCGCACTGGACGGCAGCGATCCGCAGATTCTTGTTGCGGGCGATCAATTCGAAGAGATCTACGTCCCGATGCGCTTCTCCCCAGATGGCAAAACCATCGCGTTCGCTGCGGCTGATGCGGCCAACCAACTGCAACGTACGCCCCCAGCACCCAACGCGTGGCGTGCCCCATTCGACATGGTGGCATCATGGTTTGCACCGACAGCCATCCACGCGCACGGGCTCTACCCCGCCGACGTTTGGCTGGTCGACGTAGAGACAGGCAACCTAGAGCGGCTGACCAATCTCTCCGAGGATCACCCCACACCAGTCTGGTCACCCGATGGTCAACACATCGCCTTTGCCGGGGTACTTGGCGTCTATGTGATTGATGTTGCGCAACGGAGCGCGCTGCGGATTACGGATCAAGGCGTAGACGGTCAAATTAACTGGGTAGGAAATTAACTATGAATCGAAATAGGCAACATGCTTTGCGATGGATAGAGTTAGAAAAACGCATCAAAAATAAAGAGAAACATGAATCATTCTTGCGCCTCTTGCCAATCGTTTCAGCAGCACGTTCTGAAACAACTCTCCAGAAATTATTTCCCTTCACCAGCCATGAAATCCTATGCTTATCCATCAATGATAGGACTTATCCTAGTAGCGATTTCCCCTGTGTAGCGGCAATTCCAAGAATGACTCATGCAACTGCGTTAAGAATGATGCAGCAAGATTCGAAAAAGCCTGGGATCACGCTAGAAGATATCACTATTATGATTCAGGCTGTATTTAACCAATATGACTTTTTGTTTAAGTTAAAACAACCCAACTTCGAATTGAATGACAAAAATAAAATCACTCATATACACGATCTTTTCGCTGGTATCGACTGGATATTCGAGAGCAGTTATGGAATGTTTTTGAACTATAAAAACACAAAAGCGGCTATGGATGAGACACCGTTTGAAATCAGAAACACGAGTGATACAATTGATTATTTAGTAGAAAGTATAAAGAACAATCCCTTGGATTATACGAGTTCACTCACCAAACATTAAGGGGCCCAAGCAGTTTGCGAAAGAAACGATTCCCTACACATTCACATTCAACGCGCTACCCGACTCGTACCTTCGCAGCCCACCATAAAAAATGGTAATTGCCGCAGCCCAAATCAAGCCGGTCGCACTCCATAACCCCAGCAGCAGCCACCAATTGTGATCGCGAATAATCTGCATTGGCACGGCCCCAATCATGGCCGCGGGCAGCAGCGTATAGAGCAAAAAGCGCACGCCGCCAGAAAAGAGCGTGTGTGGATAGAGCGCAAAGGTCAGCAGCGAATTCGCCATCTGCTGGCTGGCATAGCGCGCGTTTCCCATAAAGAAGGCCAGCGATCCGGCAATTGTGGCAAACCCGACGTAGATCAACGCCGCCGGGATCGTCACCAAAACATAAAGCGCAATCTCTAATGGATGAAACAGCCCCGTAAAAAGATAGGCCAGCAGACCAAACGCAACATCGCCAATTGTTGATACTTTCATGCGCGAGAAGATCACGTGCGACAGCAGCGTCTTCGGTAGGGCAAGATAGTAGTCCAGCCTCCCCTGTGCGATCAGGTACGCAAGCTCCGCAGAGGTGTTTCCTGCAAACATATTGCCGAGCCCATAGCTGAAGGAGACCACCGCAAAGAGCAGGAAGATATCCGTAATTTCGTATCCGCGCACGTTCCCAAACTGCTCAAAAAAGATCACCCAGAAAACAAAGTAGATCCCATTATTGATAAACATGAACAGAATTTGCGTGATAAAGCTGGCGCGGTACTCCATGGCCGACGATAGATTCACGCTGACCAACGCACGTAGAAACGCAAATTCACTCTTTAAAGTTGTCATTAGTCCTACCTTGTAAAAATTTTACCGCGAAGACGCGAAGATGCAAAGATGCGAAGACGCGAAGAACTGTTAAGAAAAGCCAGAACTGCTTTTGAAATCTGCGCAATTTGTGGTTCCACCGCGGTTGTCTTTGAGATATGGTTCAGAGTCTTATCCACCGTTCACCTCTAACCGCCGAATTGACCAGCGATACTGCCGCCGCAAAGAGCAACCCAGCACCACAATCCAAAATATCTGCGTAGCCAACACCTGCCAGAACTGTGAAGCCGAAAAGGCAACAAACAATTTTGCGGGTGCATACGTCACTTGGCTAAAGGGCAAGATCCGCGCGATCCATTGCAGCCACTCGGGCAGGAAATCAATTGGAATCAACAAACCGCCTAAAATAAAGATCAGCTTCTGGTAGATCAGCCGAAACGAAAACGTATCTTCCGTTACAAAGGCCAGCAGACCAATGCTGCTTGCCATCACAAAATCGAGCACCAGCGCCAACAGCAGCACCAATACAACCGCGGGCAGCGTGGTCCACGCAATCGACGGGAACCCCACAGACCACCACACAATTGGCAACCCCAACAGCAAAATCAGCACCATCTTGACCAGCGTTTCGCCCAGCCCGTTGAAGAAATGGTAGATCAAATAGTGATAGGGCCGCGTCAGCGCATAGGCAATCGTTCCATTCTTTACTTCATCCGAGATTTGCTGATCGTGCCGAAACTTGCCCAGCTCTATCATCTCGGCAAAGAGAAAATACCAGATTGTCATCGTCAACGACAGCCCCGCGATCTCGCCGCCACCACGCGACGCATAGACCGACGACCAGAGCTGCACAAAAATGTAGAGAATCAGTACTATAAAAATTGACCGCCCAACCGCATCCCACACATAGGCAAGTTGATTCTGTAAATTCGTTAGCGTAATTGCCCCATATTTCACCACAACACGTCGTACCGCATTCCGCCGTAAGTCTTTGATCCCATCTACTTCACCTACCGCAACCCTAGACACGCTCCCCTCCTGCTTTTTGTGTCACTGCTTTTACTGTTTACCAATCCCCAATCACCGATCCCCAATACCTACTCAGCATAAATCGCTCGAATTACCTCTTCCAGCGGTGGATCCGCAATATTGATATCATTACACGGCTTCGTCGCCATCACCCGCTGTACCACATCGCCTACCGCCACCGCCTGACTATCAAATTCCAGCTTCAGCCCATACTCACCCTGCTTCACCGTCTCGACACCGGCCAATCGAAACGGCTCGTCTAGCGCCTCGCCAAAGCGCACATCGATCACCTTGCGCGTCAGATATTGGCGCTTTAACATCGACGTTCGGTCATCAAAAATAATCCGCCCGTGGTTAATAATGATCACCCGCTTGCATAATATCTCAATATCGCCTGCATCATGGCTCGTCAGAAAAATCGTGGTCTGCTCTTCTTCATTAAACAATCGAATCGCCTCGCGGATCTGCTGCTTCGCCACCACATCTAGCCCGATTGTCGGCTCATCCAAAAAGATCACCTTGGGGCTGTGCAAAAGCGACGCCGCAATCTCGCACTTCATCCGCTGCCCCAAACTTAGCTTGCGCACCGGTGTCTGCAACAGATGCGCAAGCTGAAACGACTCTACCAAAAAATCGTAGCGCCGTTTATACACATCTGCATCCAGCTCATAGATGCGTGAAAAGAGCCGAAACGTATCCTCTGGTGGCAGGTGATACCACAACTGTGGCTTCTGCCCAAAGACAGACCCGATCTGAAAAGCAAGCTGCCGTCGATCGCGCCACGGCGTCAACCCCAACACAGTTGCTTGCCCCCCCGATGGATGCAAAATACCAGTCAGCATTTTAATCGTCGTCGACTTGCCCGCCCCATTCGGACCGATAAATGCCAGCACCTCGCCCACATCTAATCGAAAAGAAATGTCGCGAACCGCTTCAACCTCTTTCGTAACCGGCTGCCACAGCGAACGCACGCTGCCAACCAAACCGGCAGCCTTTTGCTTCAACTGAAACCGCTTTTCTAGTCCCGAAACTACAACTGCTGCTTCGACCGAATCTCTCTCGTGCATGGGGTTGCCTCTAACAGTTAAAAAAAATGGATTATGGTAAAAATATTACAGTAAACCTAAAAATGAATAAAAAAAAACACGGTGCAAACTGCACCGTGTCTGGAGATATCTTGGATGATGACTCGATAGAGTCATCAACACCGTTTCAAAAATCTCAACCTTATCGTAGATAATCCCAAACACGCACAATGGCCCGGGCAGCTAAAGAGCGCTGCCAAGTCGGTACCCATCATTTGGTTCATAACCGCGTATTCGAACTTCATAGAGTAAATGCCGAGATCTTATGACTACATTTAAGGTTTGTAAAAGTTGAGTCATATGCTAACATGCAGAATATGGCTTGTCAAGCATTTTACAAAAAATTCGCAAAAATTAAGTGCGTCAATCAAGATACTATAGGCTGCAATACGCAATGCGCTACAAGTACATTTTTGTGCCTAACCGAAACAAGCCCAAAATAAAAAAAGCTCACCGAGCATGGCTATACAAATAGATAATATCGTACACCCATAAAAACGTGTTTCATTATCCAAACCCTTCCACCCATGATAAATTCAAAAGAGTCAGCAGCAACCCGCGCCCGCATCCCAACCGAAGCGGGTGAATTTTACCTAATCTACTATCCCGATCCGCTCGACGGCAAAGAACATTTAGCAATCGCCCACGGCAACATTCAAAACCAGCACAGCGTTCTTACGCGCGTTCACTCCGAATGTTTCACCGGCGACGTGCTTGGATCCCAGCGCTGCGACTGTGGCGAACAGCTTCAAAGCGCCATGCACCAAATCGTCCAACACGGCAGCGGACTCATCATCTATCTGCGGCAAGAGGGTCGCGGCATCGGCCTAGAGCAAAAATTGCGCGCCTACAATCTACAAGATCAAGGCCACGATACAGTCGACGCCAACCTGCTACTTGGTCACGCCGAAGATGAGCGCGACTACAGCCACGCCGCCACAATCCTGCACGATCTTGGCGTCCACTCGATCCAGCTACTGACCAACAACCCTGCTAAAATCGATGGCCTGAAATCTTTAGGAATTGCGGTGGATGCGCGCATTCCGTTGGTGCCAACCATCACCTCTAGCAATAAGTCGTACATCCGCACAAAAGTAGAGCGGATGCAGCATCTGCTTGACCTGCCTAATAGGTCGGCACCGTCCACGGGTGACCGATTGGTAAACAGCCCCAGCGCGCCCGTCGCCAATGGATCATCCGCACATTCTTCGGCTTCAAGCCACTCATTTTCAGCGCCCATCCAAAAAGAATTAGACGCACTTGCCGCGCGAGCCGATCAACATTTCGAGCGCATCGGTCTGCCCTTCGTTACATTAAGCTACGCCCAAAGCATCGACGGATCCATTGCAGAATCTGCTATAGACCAGCCCAGTCAACCTCTGCTGCTCAGCGGCCCCGAATCCATGCGACTGACCCACTCTCTGCGCGCGCAACACAGCGCCATTCTTGTGGGCATTGGCACACTGCTCGCCGACGACCCGCGCCTCAACGTGCGCCTTGTCGATGGTTCCTCCCCACAGCCAATTATTCTCGACAGCCAACATCGCTGCCCGCCCGACGCCCGCATCTTCCAGCAGCATAAATCTGTCTGGATCGCCACCACAAAGGAACCACATTCAGTCATCGAATCGAGCAGCAAACCAAGCCAAAACGGTTCATCTCATTCCGCCAAAATTCTGCCCATCGATCCAACACCAAACGGCCAAGTCGACCTCTTCGCGCTGCTCAAAATGCTCGGTCAAAAAGGCATCCGCAGCATCATGGTCGAAGGTGGCGCGCAAGTCATCAGCAGCTTCCTGAATGCCCAACTCGTGGATCAACTTGTGATTACCATCGCGCCAACTTTTGTCGGCGGCCTGTCCGCAATTGGTCAAGGCACATTGCCATCAAACGCGCGCCTAGATCATCCCAGCTACACCCCAATCGGAGACGATTTGGTTTTGTGGGGTCAGCCGATTTATTCATGACCCAATCCTCACTCTATTTTACCGCCCCTTGCACCGTCGAAATTCGCGATGAACCGCGTGCCACGCTTCCCGCCGATCGGCTGCGCGTTCAAACTATCGTTTCCGCCATCAGCGCCGGAACCGAAATGCTCTTTTATCGCAGCCAAGTTCCTGCCGAACTCAGCACAGACGCCACAATCGAAGCGCTCTCCGGTGGTATTGCGTATCCACTAAAGTATGGCTATGCCTGCGTGGGTCGTGTCGTTGAGGCAGGCGCTCAAGTGCCCGACGGAGCAAGCTGGATTGATCGCACCGTTTTTGCCTTTAACCCGCACGAAACGCACTTTTGCGCCCTGCCCACTGCGCTGATTCCGGTACCTGACGGCATTGCGCCCGAACAAGCCGCACTGCTGCCCAATATGGAAACCGCCGTCAACTTCACCATCGATGGACAGCCAATTATTGGTGAACGCGTCGCCGTCATTGGTCAAGGCATTGTCGGCTTGCTGACCACCCATCTGCTTGCCCGATTCCCGCTAGCAGAACTCAACGCGCTCGACCGCATTCCGCAGCGGCTGGCACAGGCACAAAAACTGGGTGCAACCCATAGAGTCGATCCCGCGAATGAATCCGCTTTGCCCCGCAACATGGATCTCATCTACGAGCTCTCGGGCAACCCCGCCGCGCTCGATACGGCCATCACTCTTGGCGGCTTTGACGCTCGCGTCATCGTCGGATCGTGGTACGGCACTAAGCGAGCCGAAATCGATCTGGGGGGTCACTTCCACCGCAACCGTATTCGCATCATTAGCAGCCAAGTCAGTACCATCGCGCCAGCCACTAGCGGCCGCTGGACAAAAGCCCGCCGCCTCGATCTTGCATGGTCCATGCTGCGCCAACTCGACACAACTGCGCTGATTACCCATCGCATCTCGTTCCACCAAGCCGCAGACGCATACACGCTGCTCGATCAAGAACCAGAGAGGGTGATTCAGGTGATTTTGAACTACTAACTGGGTGAAGAGGTGAAAAACTGACAGGGTGACAAGGTGAAGTTATCGATCTGACCTTTGCTGCCTATCTTCGCTTGATTTCAATGATGCTGTACACGCTTTATCATGACAGGATGACATTGTTAGGCACAATAATTGTATTGAACGAGGTCACCCCTTCACTTGGTCGTCCAACCTCATTCCGAAAAACCACTCACAGATCTACCAAAAATTTTCAACGCAAAAAGGAATCTAGACCAATGTATACACTTGCCGTAAAACGCGATTTTGTCGCCCAGCACTTTCTCATCGGCGGAGATTGGGGAGCCGAAAATTCTTGGCACTCTCATCACTACGTGCTCGAACTGCAACTTCAAGGCACAGTGCTTGATCAGCATGGCTACATGGTCGACATTGTTGACGTCGAGCATCATCTCAACGCTACGGTTAATCACTATCGCGACAAAACGCTCAACGACCTGCCCGAATTCGACGGCCTCAATCCCAGCATCGAACACTTCACGCGCATTGTCTGCCACCGTCTCGCTGATCTCATTAAGGCTGATAATCTCGCGACGATGACGGTCAAAATCTGGGAAAATGATATTGCTTGGGCGTCGTTTAAAATGGGCTTGGCATAATATATTTGGCATAACTCAGAAGCAATTTTAACGCAAAGAAAAACAACAGTTCTCTTTGAAAACTGCGGTTTGTCATAGGATCAACATGAAGATCGCTCTCCTAATCTACGGCAGCCTAGAGACTATATCGGGCGGCTATCTGTACGACCGTAAACTTGTGCAGTACCTGCGCGACCAAGGCGACAGCGTCGAAATTATCTCGCTGCCGTGGCGATCCTACCCGCGGCACCTGACCGACAACCTGCGCCCCGCACTCTATCGTCGTCTGCTCCAACTCGATGTCGATCTGCTGCTGCAAGATGAGCTTAACCATCCATCACTCTTTTGGATCAACCAGCGGCTGCGCAATCGCGTCCGCTATCCCATCATCAGCATTGTTCATCATCTGCGCATCAGCGAACAACACAAGTCGATAAACCGTTGGCTTCGACCAGTGGACTTTATCCAAGCTCAGCCAGCGGCTTATCGACTTGTTGAAAAACGCTACTTGCAAACTGTTGATGGCTTCATCTTCAACAGCCAAACCACCCGAGATACAGTCTCCGCGCTGGACATCGACACATCGCGCAGCGTCATTGCCTATCCCGCTGCAGATCACCTGCCCGTGCCTGCCACGCTTCAACGTAAGCCAGCGCTGCATAAACCGTTGAGAATTCTCTTTGTTGGCAACCTGATCAAACGAAAAGGCGCACATCATCTAATCGCCGCACTCACCGCGCTGCCCGCCGACGCATGGACACTTGATATTGTTGGCAGCCCAGCAGTTGATCCGCACTACGCGGAAGCGATCCGCCAGCAAATTGCCGTCGCGGATCTCGCCCATAAAATCGCTATTCACGGCGGTGTTCGCGATGAAGAATTGATCGAAAAATATTATCACAACGATCTGCTGATTGTGCCATCTTATGAAGGATTTGGTATCGTTTATCTCGAAGCAATGGGCTTTGGCTTACCCGTCATTGCATCGACCGCGGGCGCAGCCCACGAGATTGTGTCGGAGGGCGAAAATGGCTTCCTCGTTGCTCCAGATGATGTCGCAACGTTGAGTCGACAGATCAAAACAGTTATTGATGATCGCACCCTGCTGCACAAAATGAGCCAAGCCGCACGTCGTCGATATGAGCGACATTCAACTTGGTACGATACGGCAGCACAGATCCGCAACTGGCTCAAACTTATTTATTTCAATAACTCACAATTTCGTGAGGACTGAGAATGCTAACGTTTCCAAATTTGTATCATCAGTGCTTCACACAAGGTCTTAAAATTGTCCAGTTTGCACGCCCACGTGCGAACTGGACGGCAAATCGCGAATTGTTGATCATTGCAATAGTTCGCTTTTCTCTACCTTTGTTCACTAAAACCGACTACTGTCAATCACTCGAAAAGCAAAATCTATGACTATCCCGACCGAATACACCTATGCCCGCTACTTAGCCGCAAAAAAGAGCGTTGACGACCGTGCGCTTAATCAGCATGTTTGGCAGCAGATGACAATCGAACTCCAAAACCGCCAACGTATAACAGAGTCACTTTCGATCCTTGAATTTGGTGCGGGCATCGGCACTATGATCGAGCGCCTGCTGGACGACAACCTATTGCGCAGTGCCACATATACTGCACTTGACGAACTTGATAAGAACACGCGCGTAGCGGATTCACGGATTCAGCAATGGGCTGCCCAAAATGGCTGGCACCTTGAGCACACCGATGGCGCATTGGCCCTTGCTCATTACGGAGACGCGGGTCTGGCACCAAAGCGGGTTGATATCAACCTGCGCACTGCCGAACTCTTCGACTTTCTACAGCAGCAGAAAGAACGCCCAAAATTCCAGCAAACGAAATATGACCTGTTAATTGCCAATGCGTTTCTCGATCTTGTGGACGCGCCAGCTGCCCTCGCCCTTATGTTGCCGCTACTCAAATCCAACGGCCTCGTCTATTTTTCGATCAATTTTGACGGCGCAACCATCTTCGAACCACCAATCGCTCCTGCGTTTGATGCGCAGATAGAGCAGCTCTACCATCGTACAATGGATGAGCGCGTGAACAATGGCAAGCCGTCCGGTCACAGCCAAACAGGGCGTCAACTATTCAAACATTTACGGGATGCGGGCGTAGAGATTCTGGCCGCGGGTAGCTCGGATTGGGTGGTTCACGCAATTGGGGAGAACTATCTACATGACGAGGCATACTTCCTGCATTTTATTGTCGATACCGTGCGGGGCGCTCTCACCGATCACCCTGAATTGGAGCAAGGACGGTTCATGGAATGGATCACCAAGCGCCACAATCAAGTGGAAGCAGGAGAGTTGGTCTACGTTGCGCATCAGCTAGATTTTTTCGGATCTGTCCATGGTGAATAGAGGAATAGTTCTTCAGAAAAGTTCTGTCCCATTTCTGCTTCTGGAAATGTGGTACGGAATTTTTCTGGGCAACGGTGCAACTAAGCCGTTGGCTCCGACCAATGGACTACGCCCACGCTCAGCCAACGGCTCATGTGCATCAATTTTCGTCGCCGATAAATTCGACGTAACGCGGCAGTGGACCAACCTCGAACATTACCTCACCATTTTGGGATACAACTGTTGTGGTGGCTGTGCCATCTCTGTCGCTAACGAGTGCGTCTATGTCCGACGTAAACGTAAGTGTTTGTGTGACCGTATTTGACCAAACGATGAATAGTTCGCTGCTGCCCTTATAGAATCGATAGGCTTCGATATCGGTAGGTAAACCCGATACGCTGCCCTGAACTGGAATCATACCGCTGACTTTATTCGCATAGAATTGATACGTTGCATAGCCTGTAAGTGGTTCGTGATCTTCGGTGAATAGAAATCGCTCGACAAAATTACTTGGTACAATACGGACTCTTGGGTCGAACCAGAAAATATTGTCTACGCCCGCTGCAAAGCCACGCGTCTGCTCTTTGACGATAAAGTCTCTCTGTTTCTCTGCATCCCCGCCGATGATATCATTTGTCCACATGCCTGTTTCTGTTACCCAGATTGGTTTGTGGTCAACGCCATATCTCTTCATGGTTGCTCGAATTTCATCTACTTTATGGGCCATGGTTGGAAAGTCGAGCGCGTTGATTGGGTAGTAGTGAATATTTGCTACGTCGAAATATTGTCCCGCACCTGCCGCCAATATATTTTCCCAAAAGCTGCGTTCATGATTCTCCCAACCATCGTAAGCAAGGCCACCCGACACCACTAATGCAGACGGATCAAATTGCCTCGCACTCCGATAAAAAACGCCTAGTTGATCAGCGTATGCCTCTGCTTCTAACCCCCAACAGCCAACGACTGCCCCCCAGCTTGGATGTGCATCACGTCTATCGGGTTCGTTGGTAAATTCCCATGCATCCACATCGGTTCTATAACGTGTAAAGAGTGCTTCTAAAAAATTTTCGAATGCCGCTATGTCGCGAATTGGTCCACAACTTTGTCCAGCCGCCCATTCAGGTGCACCCCAAACCATACCTAGTGGCTCAAATCCAGCAGCAACGGTTTGCGTAATTACGGCATCCATTACTTGCCAATCGTACATCCCGGGCGCTGTTTCGATTTCGTTCCACGGTACGCTGACGCGATTCCAGCGACTACCCATCTCATGTGCCATTGCTAAATCCGCGGCGACGGTTTCTGTACTCGATACGTATTGGCGGATTTCTGGCTGTAATTGAATCCCAAATTTTGCGGTGAGTGGTGGTAGCTTATCAACTATTAATGGCAAGTAGAGTTCATACTCTGCCTGCTGGGGCGAAAGAGGTGCTTGAATGGTGGTGCCAGCTTCTAGTGGAGACAAGATTGTTGTTGGCAACACGGTATCGAAAATTAGGAAGAGTAACCCACCTGCGATACAGCAAAGCATCGCTAGTGAGACATAAAATTTGCTTCGCATTATTGCTCCTTATACTATTTTGGTAACAGTTCATCTAGCAGGCAAAAACTTAATCAAAGTGAGCAGTGAGCACGCCCTTGTGCGGGTTCGGAGCCAAAATCACTGGGAACGCAGCCGCATGAGGGCGTGCTCACTGGACAGATAACCAGAATGGGTAAACAGGTATCTATTTTGTATAGATATAGTTTGTATAGATAGGGCAGTGTGGCTTTATCTTCCCTGTTTATACGTTTCCCGCAAGCTACGACAAGTATAAAGATTTACTTCGGTTTTGTCTTTGCCAGATCTGGCAAAGTGATCAACTAAATAGATTTGGAGTAAAGAGCGCAAATGGTTCGGGTGCCTCTTTTTTCACACCGTCACATGAAAAAGACCGGCAGTTTCGCTGGGCGACGTCGCGTCGATCTCGTTGAGCACGGCTTGGGGCGGCGTTGGGATTTTTGTACCCGCGAGGATTGGATCATCAGTGTGCTCCATCCAGCTTTGGAGGCGGTTGCGCATGTCGGTGATGATGTTGCTCATGCTGGGATCGGCGGCGAGGTTGTGGCTCTCGTTGGGGTCGAAGATGAGATTGTAGAGTTGCTCAGCGGGGATCTTGCGCTCGCGCCAGCCTTGTGCGAGCAGCAGGTCTTTGCTGATGCTGTCGTCGCAATTGGCAAGCACGGGGCCAACGTGGCTGGTGTGATCGGCAACGTAGCGGCGAATATATTTGTAGCGTTTGGTGCGCACGGCGCGCTGCGGTTCGTAGGCGGCGTGGTAGCTGACTTCGGCGAAGATTTCGTTGTTGATCTCGTCGATTTCGCCGCGCAGAACGGGCAAGAATGATTTGCCTTGCAGCCATGTGGGGGGCGCTATCCCAAGATGATCGCACAGGGTGGGAAACAAATCGATCTGTGAGATCATTGCATCAATGGATCGGCCAGCGGGGAACGCTTCCCCGCCCCGAATAATTAGGCTGACGCCCATACCATGATCGGTTAAATTTCCTTTACATAAAGGAAACGCAACGCCGTGATCGGTGGTAAAAATTACGATAGTTTGGTCAGCAATTTCGGCTTGGTCCAGCGCATCCAGCACCATCCCAACGCCGTCGTCGAGCTTGCGTGCCATGGTGCAATAGGCGGCCATGTCGGCGCGGGTTTCGGGCGTGTCGGGCAGGGGAGCGGGTGGGCGCAAGCTGTTGGGGTCGTCGTTAGGACCGATGTCAGGGAAGTTGCGGTGCGTCTCGAAGAAGCCGATATCCATAAAGAAGGGTTGCTTGGGCGCGTTTTGGATAAAGCTGACGGCGGCGGGAGCGACGTCGTCGACGAGGGTGCTTTTTTCGGGCGCGACGATTTGGTCGAAGCCAAGTTGGGTGCGGTCGTGGTGCAGGTGTTGCAAGCCAGCAAGGACGGTATGATAGCCGTGGGCGTGTAGGGTGTGGAGCAGGTGCTGGCTGTAGTCGTTGAGGCCGAAGCCGCGGTTGACGAGGCCCATCATGCCCGCGCTGTGGGGCGATTGGCCGGTAAGCAGCGCGGCGCGGCTGGGCGAGCAGGTGGGCGCGGCGCAAAAGGCTTGGCGGAAGATCACGCCTTGATCCGCAAGCCGTTGGAGGTTGGGCGTGAGGATGGCGTGTCCATAGGGCTGGATGTAGCGACCGGTGTCGTGCGAGTGGATGTAGATGATGTTGGGGTGGGTCATGGTGGATCTCCTTCTGGCACTATAAAATTTGCTTCAAGCTGTGGAACCACAAATGCTAAAAAGACAAAAAGAGCAACGTTATGCTAACGGCCATCCCCGCTTGGATCCACACGCTGAATTTGCGCAGCCAGTTGATCATCCGCTGCTCGTAGATAAACCAGCCCAGCACCATGATTGATCCAACCAGCCAATACTTGCAATGGGGGTGGACTGTCGGCCTTTTCTAGGAGGGCATGTCTCTAAATTCCCATTGCAAATTGATTGAGATGCCTTTCTGGAAGGATGGATGGATGGCCTTGCGCCGTGGCTTGCACAATTGGTACAATCAGGCTACTTTCTCGGCTTCTCGTACCCGTTGAGCCCTCCCTTAGTTTCGATAAAGCCGCTGCGCTGCCAAATTCACAAACAGCTATAACGTTAGCGGCGGGCATTCAACCGGCGAACGGAAAGCGATTCCATAATAGCGGCGGGCATTCAACCGGCGAACGGAAAGCGATTCCACAATAGCGACAGACCTACCGCCAACGTCGAAAGCAACGCACCCAACGCTGTAAAGATCACGCTGACCTCGCGGTTTTCGGTCTGCATCTTGACATGGTTGGGCAAATTGAGGAAAACGTCCAGCAATTGATCGGCATCTTCGGCCAAGAAATATTCACCGCCGGTCATATCCGCCACGCCACGCAGCGTTGGTTCATCTAGCAGCAAATAACGCCGAAAGCCACCCCCACCACCACCGCCGCCAAAATTACCAAAGCCACCACCACGATCCCCGCCGCCAAAGCTGCCGCTGCCCGGGCCAAAGACATCGCTGCCCAACTGCGCCCGCGTGCAAACCATCTGGCCCGGATCCTGCGTGCCGAAGCCAATCGTGTAGATTCGCAGCTTGCGATCCGCGGCTTGCTGCGCGGCCACCATCGGGTCGATCCCGCGCGTGCTCGCCCCGTCGGTCAGCACCACGATGATGTCTGGCTCATAGCCCGTCTCTGCCACGTCAAGCTGCGAGAGAAGTGACTCTTCGCTGCCGTCTTCCGCCGCGCTGAGATCCACGCCGCTGGGCAAGACAGCGTCATTTGTCTCGGCAATCGAATCGATTGACTTGAGGATCGCACTACCCATTGCCGTGCCAATCGCCGTCGTAAAACCATCCACCGCTGCGTGAAGCTGATCTTTGTCGTTGGTCGGCGGCACCAAAATTTGCGCATAGCCCGTAAATGCCACGATGCCGATGCGCGTACTTTCCGCCTGATCGTCAATAAACGAATTCATCGCATCTTGGGCCACCGTCAAGCGGTTGGGCGGTACATCGGTCGCACACATGCTGCGTGAGACATCAATTGCCAGCAAGATGCTTGCTTTGCTCAACGGCACCTGCACTTGTGCCACCGGTCGCGCCATCGCCGTGATCAAGCTAGTGACGGCCACCATCAGCAGCGCAAATGGAATGTGACGCCGCCACTGCGAGCGCTTGGGTAACGCCGCGCGGATCAGCGCCACGTTGGAGTAACGCACGGCAAAGCGCCGCTTGCCTCGCAGCATCCAAACATAGAGCGCGATCAGCAGCGGAACAATCAACAGAAAGAGCAAAACCAAAGGCCAAAGTACGTTCATCTTACTAAACCTCAATCACTACTATTTTACGGCATCCGCCCAAACCAAAGCATCGACAGCGCTGCGCCGATCAACACTAGCAGCAGGCTCCCCCCCGCAAAAAGGGACGTCACCTCCATCATATCTGGATCAAGTGTCAATTGCAGATCCACGCTTTCGTAAATCTCCGCCAGCGCCGCTTCATTGTCCGCTCGATAGTAGACCCCGTTGGTCACATTTGCGATCTTATCCAGCGCCACCTCGTCTAGTCGCGTCATCAAATTAAAGCCGTCTACTTCCACCACCGCACCCGCTTCGGTGCCGACCCCAATCGGATAAATGCGCACGCCCGCAGACGCTGCAAGCTCTGCAATTTGAATCGGATCGGGCGAGCCAATATTTTCGCCATCCGTCAGCAGCAGAATCACCGCCGACGAAAATTCCTCGATCTCGATCTGCGAAAGATCAATCGTTCCGCTCTCCACATCCACCGCTTCCGGGTCCAGCGTCAACTGCTCGCTCGATAGCGTATTCAGCGCCGTAAAAATCCCCTGCCCAAGCGACGTACTGCCGCCCGCCGTCACCCGCTCAATCGCATCATACACGTCCAGCCGCACATCTGTCGGCGGCTGCACCACAAAACCGCCATTGCTAAAGGCCACCACGCCCATGAGAATATTCGCTGGCTGCGCATCTACAAACCCCCGCGCAATCTCTTTCGAAACCGCAATGCGCGTCGGTTCTAAATCATCTGCCAACATGCTATTCGACGTATCAAAAGCTAGAATCACCGTGCCCTCGATCCGCGGCAAGCGCACCGTCATCTCGGGTCGCGCCAGCGAAACCAGCAGCAGCGTCAGGCCACCCAAAAAGAACCAATAGGGCAGGTCTCTTTGCCGCTCGCCCAGCGCCAACCCCGCCGAATCTTGCACCTGCCCCAGCGGACCAAGCCGCCTCGTCGCTGTGACAGATCGTCGCCGCAGTCGCTGATAGATCCATACAAAAATTGGCAAAAGTAGCAACGAAAAGAGCATCCACGGCCAAATAAACGCCATCGCTACACCCTGCGCCTTTTGCGTAAAGAAGCCATCCGAACCAGCGCACTCATCACATCTTCTTCCGTCGAAATATCAAAGAGATCCGTCCCCGCACGCGTCATCGCCGTTGCCAAATCAGCCTCTCGCTGCGCCGCCAGCTCGACAAAATTTTCCCGAAAAGCAGGGTCGCCCGTATCCACAAAAAGATACTCACCCGTCTCCGCATCCTCCACCACAATCTGCCCCGCATCGGGCAACGCCGCCTCTCTTGCATCCCACAAGCGCACCGCAATCAACTCATGTTTGCGCGCCAGCAGCGAAAGCGGTCGCTCCCACCCCGGCTCGCTGATAAAATCGGAAACAACAAAAACTAACGAGCGCCGCCCAAAGCTATTCAACCCTGCCCGCAGCAGCGTCGTCAAATCTGTCGAACCACCTTTTGAAGAACGATCGGCCTGCTTTTTGGCTCGTCCAAATAATCGACTCCATAGTGACCGTTGCTCCTCATTCCCACTGCCGGACGAGGACGGGTCTGGTTGGGCTGGCAGCAGCTCACGGATCAGACGCAGAACTTGGTTGCGACCACTGCGTGGTGGAATCGTTTGGGTCACCTTATCTGTGTACAGAATCGCGCCCACCCGGTTCCCATCGCGCGTCAGCAGCCGCGCCAGCGTACCTACAAAATCAACCAGTACCTGCTCCTTCGGTCGATCTGCTGGCCCAAAATTCATCGACGAACTCAAGTCCAGCAGAAACCACGCCGTCACCTCGCGGTCCTCAACGTATTGGCGCACATATGGCGTATCCATGCGCGCCGTCACGTTCCAATCGATGTGGCGGATATCGTCCTGCGCCTGATACTCGCGCAGATCCGCAAAATCGATCCCCGTACCGTAAAAGAGCGTGCGATAATTGCCCTGTAGCAGCCCATCCAGCCGCTTGATAACGCGCCACTCTAGCCGCTGCAAAATCCGCTCGGGCGAGGATTGATTTACGATTTTGGATTGTTGATTTACGATTGGTTCGTCCATCAATGATTTCTCTGTATTAGAGTCCAGAATAATTAGCGAGGCCTCAGCTAGACTTTGTACGACGTCGATCTATCACATGCATGGAAAGGTTGTGGAGCACTTAAGGAACGCCAATGGCTTTACTTAGGTTTTTGAGTTGGAGCGAAGGAGTGTACTCGATCAATTTTATATTTTGATATCATATGTTGACATCAAAATTCTCCCGATGAAAATGCCCAATCATGCTTTTTATAAATGTGAAATATCCGTTTTTGCGAAGAGAAGTGATTAATGGAGCATATTTTGAATCAATCAATTTGCGGTAATGCATTGGATTGTATCTAATTACATTGCTGAGGTGAAAGTATGCTAGTGCAATAGATATTTCCTCATTGAACACATGTTTTTTCCCGCCGACAAATGTATACAAATGGAAATCATTGCACGCATTGCAGAAAAAATTTCTCACATAATACTTGTTGACGTTGTTTTCTAAAAATTGATCTATTTCTAACTGATTGGCAATGGTACATTTTGATAAATAGGATTCAGCCGTGCCTGTCAACTGAAATTGCTTGATAGACTTTACGACGCGTAGTCTAGGGAGTTTATCGTAATGGTTAGAGTGATTCCTCAATTCAATATACTTCTGACCATTAATCTCTTTGATTCCTCCTTTAAGTTCAATAATTTGGGGCACACTTGAACTAACTAAAACGTATTCAGCTGAGATATCATTGACCTTTGCATATATATCGTTGAGTTGAATCTTGATTTTTTCATTGCGTCCTATTGTAGCTCCCGATGTGATTCTATAGTATAGAGGAACAGCGCCTTTCTTATAGAAATATATTTCCTCGTTGAAAAAATCCCTGCGTATGTGCTTGTCATCATATGACATACCATGCACAAGATTTCTATTTAATTCTCTTCTTTTGTTCATGAACAGCAGGTGTGTCTTAATCAAGTTTAGGCAAGAATAATATAATGGCAAATAAGACAATTCTTCCTTGCCCCCAAATGCTTGGTTTGCCAAGTCGATTGATATTGACACATGTTCTTTGATATGCCTTGCAAGGATTGAACGTTCAGCGGAATTTCGAATTTTATGCTTTTTTAAAAGCACTTCTTCCGTAAATTCACTGCTTCTGAAGAAGGAAAGATAATTTATAGTTTCTTCCAATACGTCTAATCTGGTGCTAATTATATTTGAATCGCTATATCTTAATAGGTTTGCTTTCATATATTTTTATTTTACTTAGGTGCACTGTGTAACTCTGAATTCTTGTTTTGTCTCTCTACCCCGTAACCAACTCATCCACGCGCACCTGGGGCAGCGGCACCACGCCCAAACCGTCACGAATATCATATCCGCACGGACGAAACAACGACGCCATCGCGCAAACAATCGTCACGGACGGATATGAGGTCAGCGGAAGATTGTCACAACGCGTTGGCAACGAAATGGGTCGCTGATCTCGTATCCCTACGATTGGCACATCGACTTACCGACCCACTATCCCCATCTCCTGTGGCTGGACTTGTGGCAACGGTACCGTGCCCAATATGCGATTCAACAACGTATCACTATCCACATTGTCGGCCAACGCTTCATACGACAATACCAACCTGTGGCGCATCACGTCCAGCGCCAAATCGCGCACATCCTCGGGCAGCGCATACGTGCGATCACGCAGCAGCGCCAACGCCCGCGCCGCCAAGATCAGATTGATCGACGCGCGTGGGCTGGCACCGAAGGTCAAATATTGTGCCAACTCGCCCTGCCCCACCGACTGCGGATCGCGCGTGGCTGCAACCAGTTTCACCGCATACTCCATCAGCGCCGGATCCACATAAACCTGCGCCGCCTGATTTTGCAGTGCCAAAAGCTGTTCCGGCGTGAGCACCTGCGCCGCACTCTGTAGCGCCTGCGTCATGCGCTCGACAATCACAAATTCTTCCGTCGCGGTGGGATAGCCTACCAACACCTTGAGCATGAAACGATCCACCTGCGCTTCGGGCAGCGGATATGTTCCCTCAGATTCAATCGGATTTTGCGTCGCCATCACCAGAAACGGATTGGGCACCTTATGCGTCTCGCGGCCAATCGTCACCTGCCGCTCCTGCATCACTTCGAGCAGCGCGCTCTGCACCTTAGCAGGCGCACGATTGATCTCGTCGGCCAGCAGCAGGTTGGTAAAAACGGGACCCAACGAGGTGCTAAAATCACCCGTCTTTTGGCTGTAAATGCGCGTGCCGATCAGATCTGCTGGCACCAGATCGGGCGTAAATTGGATGCGTTGAAACTGACCGCCAATCGTATTGGCCAAGGTCTTGATCGCCATCGTCTTCGCCAGCCCTGGTACGCCCTCTACCAAAACATGCCCACGCGCCAGCAACGCCACCAACAGTCGCTCCAGCAGATGATCCTGCCCAACGATTACTTTTTTGACCTCGTAGAGCACCTGCTCCATTGGCTTCTTTCGTTCAATATTTGTCGATATATTCATGGGCTTTCCTTTCCTGTCATCCTGCTCAGCAGTTTCGTCTTGTCATCTAGTCAGCTTTTGTCATCTGGTCACATTTACTGCGGAGGCGCACCACCCGCCCCAGTTGCCGCTTCATCAATGCGTACCGCTAGCCCGATCCCGCTGAATGCAGCTTGACCGGCTGGATTCGCCAACGCGACCACGATCCCGATTACCTCGCCATTGCGGTTGAGCAGTGGTCCACCCGACGTACCCGTATTCACCGCCGCGTCAAACTGGATCAATCGCGTCAACGCATAGCCAAGATTGGGCGGCGTAAAAGAACGGTCAAACCCCGAGATTACCCCCGCACTCATCGAACCGGTAAGCCCTAGCGGATTGCCCACCACATATACTTCGTCACCGATGCGCATGGCGTTGGGATTCCCCAAAATAGCGGGCGCAAAGGTCTCGGGCAATTGGGTCACTGCCAGTACGGCAATGTCATTATCTGGCTCTGCCGCCACCAGCACGCCTTCGGTCTCGGTCCCGTTGGCAAAAGTTACTTTGATGTATCCCGCATCTTCAACTACATGGAGCGCAGTCAAAATTGCACCCTCTGCGCTGATCACAACGCCACTGGCAATGTCTATCAACTCAGCATTTCGATCCTCTGGATCGTCTTCGCCATCTTGGGGTTTATCGGCAATCAGGCGGAGATGACTGGCTGCGCCATTATTGTCCTGATTATCGAACAATAATGGCGCAGTTGAGCGCGCCACATCCCCATCAGTTGGTTCGGCGTCACTCGTCTCGATAAAAACAATTGATGGCAGAATCATCTGATACACAAGCTGCGAGTAGGGTGGCGGCGGTGTTGCAGATGCCATCGCTTCGATTACGCTATTTTCGATATCACGTTGGGTTAGTGGATCAGGGGGTGGGGAGAGGTAATTGTAAAGAAGTAGCCCAATTATTGTTGCTACGACTCCGATAAAAAAGGGCAGTACTCGATATAGATAGCCACGCAAGCGTTGCCACTGCGTGCGATGTTGTTGGCCTTGCACGCGATCTGCTGACTGGATATTTGCTGGTTGAGTATCTACTAATGGCCTTTTATCTTGGGTGTTTACCATGGTAACGTTATCTATGAGGGCTTTTAGATTCTGTAGCAGTATATCATTGATTTATAGATTTTGGGTTAATTTGCAAACAAATTGCTAACGAAAAATAGGCGGATCGCAAACACAACCCAGACATAATAGAAGTGACTGCTCGATTTTGCAGTTCATATTAATAGTTATTCTACTGAAATTAATGTTGGCAACATGATTTGCTATGCATTCTAATTGAACACAAGCTTAATTTGGTTACACTCTTTCCGCTTGTTATACTCAATATCCCAAATGTTGTAACAGATAAATGTTGTAACAAATGTAGTATATTCTCTGTTTTAACTAGACAACATTTTCAAAGAAGAAGAATAGCTGTTCGATATCTATAAATTTTTACCAACAGCGCTTTAAGAATTATGCCGTTCTCATCTGTTGAAAACAGAATTCAACAGTGAAGTAGGAGCGTGGATAATTCAGTAAGCATTTTTAAGGAGAGTTTTATGAGTTTTATTACAGATATGATTGTGCAGCAGATTGGTACAAGCGGTGCGAAGATGGTTGCAGACAAGTTTGGCATTCCACAGAACGTTGCCCAAATGGCCATCTCTGCTGCATTGCCAATGTTGATCGGTGGCCTTGGCCGCAACGCATCGAATCCATCCGGTGCTCAGTCGCTTGCTGGCGCGCTCGAGCGTGATCATACCGGTGGCATTCTAAATAATGTCCCACGTGCGCTAGAAAGCCAAGCCGAAACGCAGGATGGTATGGCAATTTTGGGTCACATTCTTGGCAACAAAAAGCAGAATGCCAGTCAGGCTTTGGGTCAGACTGCTGGTCTCGAGCCATCTCAGTCCGAAGAGCTAATGGCAATGCTTGCACCAATCGTTTTGGGGCAGCTTGGCAAGACAAAACAAGAGCAGAATCTTGATGCGTCTGGATTGGCTGATCTGCTGGGTAAAGAAAAAGAAGTTGCCGACGAACAACTAGGTGGAATGTCTCGCTTGTTGGACATGGATGGCGATGGTGATATCTCAGATGACATGCTCAAGTTGGGCAGCAGCCTTTTGGGTGGTCTTTTCAAGTAGATCTATCGAGTTGCAAATAAAATAAGAAATAAAAAAGCTGTGGCAGATCTGCCACAGCTTTTTTATTTCTGAAATTCCCTACCATGGCAATCCACATAAATCGATCACGTCCTTGGCGGGTACGTCGTTACAGCCTGCCAGCACCATTGGCTGGTTGAATGTGAACTTCGTTTTGCCCGCCAACTGATCGACCAGCAAATCGCCCGTAAAATGGTGCCACCCCAGACGAGCGTAGTAAGAGACCACCTCCTCGCGGCAGACAAGCAGCGAGAAGTCCACTGCTAGTTCGGTGCGTAAAAATTTGATGGCATGGTCGACTCCCGCGCGTGCATAGCCACGTCGACGCGCGGTGGGATGGGTCTTAACGCCACCAATGCCGCCGATCAAAACTGGGCTATCGTTGATTGTTCCTTGGCGGGTGAGCAGCCCCACATGCGAAACGAGCATTTTTCGGTGTAAATACCACGACGGTTTGTTTGCTGAGCTTTCCCGTAAATCATGGTGAGAAACGATTGGACTGTTTGCCTCGGGATTTACTGATTCGCCCGCTTTATCCCAAACGAGGACACTCGATGTCGTTGCTGCCCATTGAATTGAGTTTGTGGGAATGGATGTAGCGGCCATTGATGGGTAGACGGCTTGGGACAGATCGGCAAGAGCTTGGGATTGATTAGCTGTTAACTCAATCTTTTTGACAATTTCTATCTCCATAGATCAGCAGCACTTCTCCAGTCGACAGAAGCACGACGCCTCGATTGGCACATCCGCGCGTGCCTTCGCTAGATCCAGCCGCATACGCATTGCCGTGGCCTCGTCCGCTTTGTCTAACTTCTCTAAACATTCGACATAGCCGTGCAGCGCCCACACATTTTCTGGGTGTTGCGACGCGCGACTCAGCTTGTCATCTAGCCCCAAATCGGCGCGATAGACGGCCTCGGCTTCGGCTACCCGTCCCTGTTCCAAAAGTAGCGCGCCCAAGGCGTGGCGGGCAGGCTGCATCCACGCCCACGGTTCATCGTAGAGCAGATTGTCATCTAAGTCGACTGCCTGCCGCAGAGAGGCAAATGCATGATCATAATTGCCCTTGCGGTATTCAATCTCGCCATTGAGCATGGCCGACGCAATTGCCAAGACATCAATACAGCTGTTGTTATGAATACGTCGCGTCTCGGGGACGGTTTTATACGCCGCGTCGAAGCGCACTTTTTCGGCCTCAGCAGCTTGGACATTGCCCGTAGCTGCGTGCGCAATCGCCTTGGCATAGTGAAGCATGGTCGTAGTGACGCAGTAGAGCGTTTGATCGGTGGGTAGCGATTCGGCCAATATTTCTTGCCACTTCCCAAAGCGCACAAGCACGTGCATCTTCATCGAGATAGCACTTTCCATGCGATCCGCCATGGCTGGTTCTTCGATGCGCAGAAGTTTTTCCGGCGTGTTGTCGATCAGCGCATTGGCCGCATCGAGTGCGGGCTTGTATTGGCCCAGAAACATGGCCGCGAAGAGTTTGAAGTGATAGTTATGGCCGCGATAGCCTGCGTAATAGTTGAAAGCACCGACGCGCTCAACATATTTTTGATCGACCACAATGGCTTTGCTATTTGCCACCACCGCGTTGTAATAATGGCCGCATAGAATGTCGATGTGGGAAGGCATATGTTGCAAGTGACCGGCATCCGGCACCAGATCGCGCAGATCGTCTGATGCACGTAAGGCTCGCTCGGGGTGAGGCGACATCTCCATTACGTGAATGTAAATGTGTAGGATGCCCGGGTGCGGATCGAGATTATGCGTGTCCACAAATTTCTGCCCCGTCTCTAGCACGTCAATCGCCTCCATTGTGTCCGAGTCGGGCGTGGCTAAACCGGTGCGCAGATCCCATAAACGCCATGGCGTCCGATTCACAAGCGCTTCCGCCGTGAGCGCAATCAGATCTAAATCTGTGGGAAACTTGGCATGGACGTCGCGCATTGCGTCAGCGTACGCATCATTCCAACGGGTGAATTCGTCCTCGCTCACCACGCTTGCCGACTGATATCGCTGCCCTAGCGCTTGGATCAGCGCTTGTTCTGGCTCGGTGCAGCCCGCCATTTTTTCGATTGCCGTTTGGGTGGCTGCGTAGGTATCTGCCACTACTTGAATCAGCAATCCCGGCTCGAACATGTGCCACTCGCGATTATAGTTTGGTCCGCTGGCGTAGGCGATACCCCAATAGGCCATGGCGCACTCTGGATCAAACTCGAGCGCTTTTTGAAAGCAGCGCACCGACTCTTCATGAGCAAATCCATAGCACCAATTTAGGCCGCGGTCGAACCAAAGCTGGGCGTCAGGCGAGCTTGTTGTAATCGGGCGGCTGTACGAACCGAGATCAAAGTAATCTTCCATTTTTTCTTCCTGTAAGGTTACTGCTAGAGCGATGCGTTATACGCATATTCCAAAATGTCCACTGCATCCACAGTTTGAGCGCAAGAATCGGATAGTTTTTTCCAACCAATAGGTTTATGATAGAGACAAAATATTCTGCTCCTTACTCAGCGGCAAGAAAATGGCTTGAATTTTTGCCGTAAAGTCATTGTTTAGAGTAGTGAGCGTCGGTTGAGTGGGCGGCAGTTTACCGTATCGAAACCCGTGAAGGGGCCGACACGTTGGGTTTCGATAGAGGCGCTACGCTTCCGAGCCCACAAATTGCTATAGCGTAGCGGTGGCATTCAACCGTCACTAGTCTAAATAACTATGCCACAAAAACACAAATTTCATGGCAAAGGAGCCAACGGAAAGTATGAGCACAGCAATCGAACAGACAATGGGTCGACGCCAGTGGATATTACTATTGATCTTATCCATTTTGTGGGGTGGCTCTTTCTTCTTCGTTGGGGTTGCCATTAAGGAACTGCCACCGTTTACAATTGTCGCGTTGCGTGTAGCAATTGCATCGTTAACATTATGGTCCGTATTATATTTCTTGGGGCACCGTCCACCGCGTTCGCTCAAGGTGTGGGCTGCATTTTTCACTATGGGATTGATCAACAACGTCATTCCCTTTTCGCTAATAGTTTGGGGGCAGACTCACATTGCGTCAGGTTTGGCATCGATCCTAAACGCGACCACGCCACTGTTCACGGTGATCATCGCCGGGCTTTTGCTTCCGGATGAGCGTATGACCACACACAAGCTGCTCGGCGTTGTAATCGGATTTGTCGGCGTCGTTGTGTTGATCGGACCATCCTCATTTGCCGAAATAGGGACCACCACACTGGCACAAATTGCAATCTTGGGCGCGGCCATTTCATACAGCTTTGCCGGTGTCTACGGGCGGCGCTTTAAAGAAATGGGGGTTGATTCAAAAGTGACCGCTGCTGGGCAGGTAACCGCTTCGGCAATCCTGCTTATTCCGATTTCGCTGTTGGTGGATCGCTCCTATCAACTTGGGTTGCCCGGTGTAGGCGTCTGGTTGGCCGTGATTGGATTAGCCGTTTTGTCGACAGCGCTTGCGTACATTTTGTACTTCCAACTACTTTCGTCATCTGGCGCGACGAATCTATTGCTCGTGACGTTTTTGATTCCTATCTCTGCTATCCTGCTTGGCTCAGTCATCCTGCGGGAAAGACTGGGTGTCGAGCACTTTATTGGCATGGGGTTAATTGGCATTGGCTTGTCCGCAATAGATGGCCGACTTTGGAAGCGAATGAGTGGCTAGTCAAAATAAATTTCGTTAGAGGAGAAATTTTATGCTAAACGAACAATTCAAGACCGATGCAGAGCAATGGCAAGCCGTTTTGGATCGCAACCAAGCGGCAGATGGCCTATTTTATTACGCTGTCAAAACTACGCAGATCTACTGCCAGCCGACCTGCCCGTCGCGCCGACCTAAGCGCGAAAATGTCTCGTTTTTTGCCACAACAGACGAAGCCGAAAATGCTGGCTTTCGTGCCTGCAAACGCTGTACACCAAACGAAGTCAGCACAAAATCACAGGCGATTGCCGCAGTCATCAACCTGCTCGAAACGGCTAGCCCAACGCCAACCTTAACTCAATTAGGTGCGGCCGTTGCCATGAGCCCTTATCACCTACAGCGGATCTTCAAAGCCGCGACAGGCTTGAGTCCCAAAGCGTATGCAAAGACACTTAAAGCCGAACGCTTGGCCAGCGCGCTGCAAACTGGCGAACCTGTAACCACCGCAATGCTCGATGCGGGCTATCAATCTAGCCGCGAATTATATGATGGAATTGGAGAGGATTTGGGGATGACACCAACCGCTTATAAGCAGAACGGCAGTGGAACCGAAATGGCGTACGATCTCTTCGAAACGGTACTGGGATCAATGCTTATTGTGGCAACAGATCGTGGGGTCAGCGCGCTGCGTTTTGGTGGGAGCGAGATGCTGGCAGAGGTCGAGAAGGAGTTTCCCAACGCCAAGATTGTGCATCAGCCAACGCGAGTTGCGCCCCACATTGCTGCGGTGCAATCCTACCTTTCTGCTGCGGGGCAGGTGCTCGACCTGCCGCTGGACGTCAACGCGACTGACTTTCAGCGGCGAGTTTGGGCTGCGCTGCGGCAGATTCCTGTGGGCGAGACTCGGTCGTACAAAGAGGTCGCCGAGATGATCGATCAGCCGAACGCGGTGCGAGCCGTGGCGCAGGCCTGTGCCACCAATCCCGTGGCGCTGGCTGTCCCCTGTCATCGCGTGGTGCGTACCGGCGGCGCTCTCAGTGGCTATCGTTGGGGCGTGGAGACAAAGCAAAAATTACTAGAAAGAGAGGCAGACAGCTATTGATTTTGAAAACTAAACGCGGCCTACCTCTTCACCCTCTATGATCTCTTTTTCCATGCGGGCCGCGTCGAACCATTTTTTGATCGCAGCATCATCTAGCACCATTCGCATATACTCGGCGCAGAGATCGCCACACTCGACCCCATAGGTGTTAAAGCGAAAGACAACGGGGGCGTACATGGCGTCGGCGATGCTAAATGAGCCAAAGAGCCACGGCCCGTTTTGCGCATACTTTGTGCGACACCTGCGCCAGATAGTTAGCACGCGGTCGATATCTGCATCGAGTGCTGGCGTCCGCTCGACCACGCGGCCCGTTGCGCGGCAGTTCATGGGCATGGCTTGGCGTAAGGCAAAGAAGCCCGAATGCATTTCCGCGGCCACGCAGCGCGCGTGCGCTCGATCCGCCGCACTTTTTGGCCACAATTGCGTATGGCTCTCGGCCAAATATTCTGCAATAGCCAGCGAATCCCAAACGGCCAAGTCGCCGTCAATCAGCGTTGGCACCTTGCCCGCAGATGAATAACTTTGTATACGTTCTTTAAAGCCGTCAGTATCGAGCGCAATGAAGATCTCTTCAAAATCAAGCCCAAGTTTCGCCAGAACGATCCACGCCCGCAGTGACCAAGATGAGTAATTTTTGTTACCAATAATTAGTTTCATGGATTTACCTTACACGTGCGGTAACTTCAATCTCAAGCTTCATCTCATCATCAAGTAACCCCGCCACAAAGACCGTCGCGGCTGGGCGCGCCTCGCCAAGATATTTCTGAAAAACGGGCCAACATGGCTCAAAGTCAGCTCTGTCTGGGTAGATATAATGAACGCGCACAACTCGGTCCAGAGAGCTGCCCGCCTCGGCTAGCGCTTTTTCAATATTTCTAAAGCACTGATCAGCCTGTTCTACAACATCATCCGAAATGGACATAGTCTCATAATTGTAGCCGGTTGTGCCCGACACAAAGACATACTCTCCATCAATAACGGCGCGTGAATAGCCGATTTTTTCTTCGAACTCCGAGCCGCTAGAAATTAATTTTCGATTCATGAAATTCTCTTTTTAGTCTTTTATAGGAGAGGTTTTTGCTTTAACTGCGCAAATAAAAGTAGCCCTACACCCAGCATAATCAGCATATCAGCTACATTGAAGATGCCGGTCTGCAATCGCCCTACGCGCATGATCATAAAATCGATCACGTGTCCATCATTCATGAATCGATCAATCAGATTCCCAAGCCCACCCGCTAGATAAAACGTGAGTGCAATCGTGAGTAATGAAGGTTCGTCGACTACGTTGTTCACAATATTGTAGACGATATATGCAAGCAAACAGGTTAATAGTAGACTGACTGCTATTATAAAGATTTGCGCGCGCGTTTCGGGTGCTAAGGTTGCGCCCAAACTTAAAAACGCGCCCGGATTTTCTGCGTATTTAAAATGCAGCAGCCCCGAAAGAAATGCCACTGGTTCTTGACCCAACAAATATTGCTGCGCCGCCGATTTGGTGGCTTGATCACACCCCACGCAGATGAAAACGAGTAAGGCAAGATAGCTGATACGTTTAATAATAGTCATAAATTAAGTATATGGATATGGGTAAAACAGAAATGGGTAAATCGATACTCATCAGGAGCTGTGATAAGCGTTCAGTCTCAACCACACGGGTCGAACTAAGCGCGCTTACAGGAGGTCAGTATGCCGAAGACACACTGACCTCCTGCTTATTTTCATATTATTGTTTAGGCACCCAACATATCTTCCACTGCTGCGCGTTCTTCCTTCAATTCGTTAGCTGTTGCTGCAATTTTTTCCTTATCAAAATCACTCAGATCTATCCCCTCAACAATCGAATAAATGCCGTCCTTGATTGTTACTGGATAGCCAAAGATAACACCTTTTGGCGAATCATACGCACCCGTGCTTGGAACCGCCATACTCACCCATTCACCCTCTGGCGTACCGTGATGCCATGATTGAACGTGATTGATCGCTGCATTTGCCGCACTGGCTGCACTGCTCTGCCCGCGTGCTTCGATAATGGCTGCACCCCGTTTCTGCACGGTGGGAATAAAGGTCTCTTTGATCCACGTATCGTCATTGATGACGGCTGCGGCAGATTTGCCGTTGATCTCCGCATGGTACGCATCTGGATATTGGGTTGCGCTGTGGTTGCCCCAAATGGTTATATTCTTTACATCTTTCACTGCAACGCCCGCCTTTTGCGCAATCTGCGTCATGGCTCGGTTGTGGTCTAGCCGCATCATTGCCGTGAAGCGCTCGGCTGGAATATCTGGCGCATTCTCTTTGGTGATCAAACAGTTGGTGTTGGCGGGATTCCCCACCACAAGCACGCGAATATCTGATGCGGCGTTTTTATTTAGCGCCTCTCCCGTGGGCTTAAAGATCCCACCATTTGCTTGCAATAAATCTTTGCGCTCCATGCCTTTGCCGCGGGGGCGCGCACCGACTAGTAACGCCCAGTTTGTGTTATCAAACGCACTGTTTGCATCGTCCGTTAGCACCATGTCTTGCAGCAGTGGGAACGCACAATCATCAAGCTCCATGGCAACGCCTTCGAGCGCATTCATCGCTGGCGTAATTTCTAGCATCTGCAAAATTACGGGTTGATCCGGCCCAAACAGATCGCCATTTGCGATACGAAATAGTAATGCATATCCAATATTTCCTGCTGCGCCAGTTACTGCAACGCGAATAGGAGATGTCATAGTTAAGTCCTCCAAGGTTCCTTTTTTGAGCCCCTTCATCGAAAATCAAAAAGAAGGAATTATCGATTTCTTGAGCGTTTGTCGGGTTATAAAAGAGTCCACTGCAAAAAGATCAAAATTGCTATAAAACTTATAGAGAAGACATTAAAAAATTACTCAATGATTTTTGTGATTTTTATATTTGTGTGGCTAATTTGAATTTTTGCAACAGAGTCGTAATGTATTACGCATAAGGGTAAACTTAAGCATACACACCGTACATTACGTCCAGTAAGCACGCTCGCGTGCTCACTGGACAGATTAAGTCTACAGCTATGATATACCTATAACATTTCGAAAAATAAATTATACAGCACTCTATAATCGAGACTAATAAAGTTGATTTATTTAAAGCCAATTGTACTGCAATATTGAATTTTCACGTGCTGCACCAATATTCACTAGATGTTAAAATCTTTTATCCAAACAGAATTTGGGGTAAAATAACGGGCTGTTATTTTCAGTTTGACCACATCTGTTGATTTACATAAGACGATGTGAGTCTCATAATGCTCTGCCTATGAGAACAAAATTCTCGTCAGTACCGTTAAGCATGTATGCTACACTTTACACGTTTAGCATACCGCTATTTTAACGAATAGGCAACGTAAAAGAACTGTAATAACCATTTTCCCAAATTTATCTTTATGAAGGAGATATACCCTATGGACTGCCATAGTATGGCCGACCGTATGACGCGATTATTTACGACATACATAAGTCGGTATCAATCAAATTCGAAAAACCAAGCAATAGGAAAAAAGGGTAGGCGAAAGCCACTGACCCCAACACTTTCCTCGCTTGGCATTGTCACCTCGCTACTTCTAGCATTGATGCCAATGTCGGGCACGCTTTCTACCGTTGCCCTGGCGCAAGATCAAACATCAACTGATACTGCTTCATCTGCTCAACTCGAACAAGGTGCTACAGGCCAAGAGACAATAGATATTCAAGAAGAAATTGCGACGATCAGCAGCGCATCTGGTGCTGGCGTGCGCCTGAAACCCAATGCAAGCTCAGACATTGTACGACTTCTAAAGCAGGGTGAAGAGTTCTCTATTATAGGGCGCAGCTACGACGAGGATGCCGGAACTGAATGGGTTGCAATCAAAACGGAAGCAGACGAAACGCTTTGGGTGAACGCTTTATCGATCGATAGCTACAGGATTGATAGCCCGAAAGAAGTACTCTCTACAATGGCCGCAGCTATTGCACCAACTGCTGATATTTTGAATACGGATGAAGAAATTGTCTACATTGATAATGTCGGTCGTATTAAGGTGCTCGATCTTGTGCAGACTGGCGATCAACTTGTTACATGGCAAAGTCCTGAGACTGCCTTCACTGATATCGCGCTAGGTGATTTTAATAATGATGGCGATCAAGAAATCGTTGGTATTCGCGGCATTGGTGCTGCGGGTGAGCTAGTCATCTACGACCCGGTGCTAAATTCGACAACAATTCAGGCCGATAACGCTGGAACTGCGGAGATCCCTTGGGCCGAACTTTACCGACAGGCGATTGGCTTTACCCCAACTCTCGTTGGTACGGGTGAATTAGATGAAGGTATTCCTGGCGATGAGATTCTCTTCGGGTACTCAACTGGTAGCACAACATCAGAGATTGTTGTAATTAAGGGGAACAGTCTGACGCCTGATGGTGCTGGCTGGTTGAAACATATCCCTGGTGATACCCGCAGTGGCGTTGCTTTCCCATATCTTTGGGAGACGGTTTCTATTGGTAATTTAAACAATAGCGGCACCGATGAGGTCGTGTTTACATCTTCGAAATTTGCGCCGAAGAGCTATCTGCAAATTTATCGTGTTGACAATGGTGGGTTAAATTCAGGTGTATCCGCAGTGGATGCGAATAGCAGTAAGCTCTCTTGGCGAGGCACCACAATTGCCAATGTGCGCGATAACACCACCCCAGAATTGATCTCGTATCGTAAGGCAACGGGTAATAGTGTCGGCTCTGCAACGGCGTTTATTTCGCGCTTTACCGGATCCGCATTGGAAGAGGAAGAGAATGACGCGATTGTCTATAACCCACAGCCATACTATGCGTTTACAGCCGATGTCAATGCTGCTGGCACCGGTGTTCGTCATGAGGAACTCTTCTTTATTCGCGAAGTGACCGGTAACGCCGGAGGGATCCGCCTAATTGCCTTAGGTCGTGGGACGGATATAATCGACGAAGCAAGGAGCGAGCAATCGCTCGATGCGGATAACCGCTGGAAGGTTGGCGTTGGTGCCGATGTTGATGGGAATGGGATTGATGAAGTTGTGCTGATGCAGGCAAATGGATTCCGCTTTCTACGATATGAGGCATCGGGTGACGCCCATCTTAAGCTCTATCGTAACGATGAGGCGCTTCCTACAAATGCAGCAACAATTCGGGCGGGCAACCTAGACGCAATCGGGTACCAATCGGGTGCTTCGGTTGATTTTGAAATTATCGGATTAGAGAGCGGGATTCCGGCTGGCGAAGCAAGTAGCGCCTTTTTGGTGAATCTCTCTACAACCTCTGCAACCGACGTGTCATATCAGATCCAACCGACTTCTCAACCCTCATGGATCACCGGCTTTAGTCCACGTTCTGGTGTAATCAGCTCGCAGAATGGGGCCAATCTAACGGTTACGGTGAATTCTCAGGGACTCGCTCCTGGTGTCTATCCCTTCAGCGCTTTGCTGACCACCGTTGGTGCAGATATTATTAATTCTCCATTGACCATTCCGATGGAGATAACGATTTTGCCATCGTTGTTGGAAGTGAATCCAGGCTCACTGAGTTTTGTTTACAATGGGTGCGTTCCACCACACGACCTAGAACCCAAAGCACTTACGCTTACGGTCGATGGCACGATTGGTGTTCGGTATAATGCCGTTATTACAGACATTCCAACTGTAACCGCTGCTAGAAGATCGCTTACCGGTAATGCTCTGACGGGCAAACTCGATGAATCTGGTCTGCTACAGTTGAGCGATGGCTGGGGCAATGCATCCTCTATTCAAACAGCGCACAGGGGTAGCCTGTCTGCTAGCTCTGTCAATAGCGCTGCGCCGGATGATTCAGACTGGTTGACTGTAACGCCTGATTTTGGAACGGTCGAAGCGTCGATTACTGTAACCATCACGCCAAGCGCATTACCAACCACCACGACTACAGCAGAAGCGTTATTGATTATCGTGGGTGATCCCTCTGCAGGCAACACTCCGGACAATATGGAGTTTGTTCCCATTCAGTTCCTCTGTGCAAGCTCTGATGTTTATGTACCACTTATAACGAGGCAGAGTGTAGCGAGGTAATGTTCTGACGATTTCGTGAACCACTAAATTTACAGAAATAAATTTACAGAAATTTGATATGTAGTATCCTTCAAAAATAGTACGCTCTTAAAAGAGGTGCGGGATTTCAACTTGGATCCCGCACCTCTTTATTTTTGTGGTTTTGCATCCTGCACTATTTTATTTTGTTTTGATTTTCTTAGTTTATGTTAACTTATATAATCGAGATAATATGAAATATTATGTGTCATTTGTTTGGCATTTCATCTGGCTCAATAGTAAGATTGTGGCGAGCGTGTATGCAATCTGCTTTTGTTTGCTCGTGCAGGATGCATACTTTTGTAATTGAGCGTGATGCGTTTTATATGATGTTGCTCGTGATATTATTCATTATGATATTAGTGATGTTGCTCGTGACGTGACTACCACCCAATAATCTACTCTCGAATCTGCAAGCGCATAAAATAGGATAGTAGCCTGTCTTTCATCGAATCAATCCTATGGAAAAATTCTTACTAAGTTTGATTCTACCCTTACGCGCTGCCTACTGTTTTGCTCTGCACACCAAGAAGGAGAGCGATCATGCTAAATAAATATGCAAGATGGGTTGTTCAAGCGCCGTTGGAGATGCTGGCAAGAAAATTGCACGCGGCAAATATTACGCCCAATATGGTATCTGTTGCTGGATTTATATTGACGTTGCTGTCTGCATTAATTATCGCAAATGGTGCATTTATAATAGGAGCTATTGTTTATTCTGTTGCAGCGATTAATGACATGCTCGATGGCACTTTGGCGCGCCTGACCCAGTCGAGTACATTTGGCGCGTTTCTCGATAGTACGCTGGATCGTTACTCGGAGAGTATTACCTGTTTTGGGCTGATGTATTTCTTTATGACGCAACCGGGGCGCGAAACAGAGCTTGTCTTAGTTTTCCTAATGCTTGTTGGATCTCTAATGGTTAGCTATACACGTGCTCGGGCCGAGGGGCTGAACGTTGAATGTAAAGCCGGCCTACTACAAAGGCCCGAACGAGTTGTTTTGTTGATTGCGGGACTGTTGTTGCCCGGATTGTTGGTTCCAACTCTGTGGGTTTTGGCTATCTTCTCGAATTTTACCGCACTGCAACGAATTTATGAGGTCTATATTCGAACCAGTCAAGCACAGATCAATGTACCGCCACATAAAGAAGCATAATTAGCAGCTTGTCGGAAACTTTTCTGAATACAAAATTAGCCGTTTGGAAATCTCTCAACTCTGACAACCTGTTATTAAGCATTTGCGCCCAGATCGAATACTCTTTGGTTTTAATCAGCACCCTGTAATATATAGCCGTATAGTATAGTATACAATGGAAGGGACACCATTTGTACAACAACTATACGTTATTTATACGGAAATTATTTCGTACCGTGACTTTTCTGTAACATTTCCGTCATGAAGAGTAACCCACGGGCTAAATCTCGTACTACACAGCACATCGAGGCCATGTTATCTACTGAAATCACCGAGACAGAGTTGCTTACTGCCGCTATGAATTTTGATGAAGGCGCGCTTGGGGAACTTTATGATCGGTACGAGGCCAAAATATATAGCTATATCTATCGTCGAACCGGAGAGCCAGCGCTAGCAGAGGATCTGACAGCGCAAGTCTTTCTAAAGATGTTAGAGGCAATTCGAAAGAACAAAGCTTGGCAGACTTCATTTTCTGGCTGGCTCTATCGCATTGCCCACAACTTGGTTATAGATTACTATCGTCGTCGAGATCGACAACAGCAAGTATCAATCGATGATATGGTAATTCCATCGGACAGCGATGGCCCTGCACGATTTGCCGAGCTGCGTTTAGATGCAGAGCGATTACGCTCTGCCATTCGCAGTTTAACCGACGAACAAGCAGAGGTGCTGAGTTTACGATTTTTCGAGGGATATAGCATTAATGAAGTTGCAGGTATGATGGAAAAAACTGATGGCGCGATCAAGGCATTGCAATATCGAGCCGTTGCAACCTTGCGTCATATTCTTGAAAAAGAGCAACTCCATTAAAAATGCATTTTTAGGCGTAATATGGATAACGTAGACGGACAAAACAAACTTATTATCGAAGAGCTATTCGAACGGGCGCTAGAACGCATTGACGCGGGCGAGCCTGTTGACGCAATTCTAAACTCCTGCCCAGAAGAGCTCTATGAAGAACTATTGGTTCTACTACCAGTCTCTGGCGGGTTGAAAGATATCGCCTATAGTTCTATACCATTGCCACCTGTAGAGAGACGGCAGCGGGCGAAAAGCCAATTTCTGATGGCTGTCGCCGATGAGCGCGCGCGGCAAGTTTCTACACCTACTATTGCAGCGCAGCAGTTTGTGCCGGACGAGTATGAGGCGATTGAGACGACTCAAGCCTCTGTTGTCGATACGGGCGTGGCAACGCCGAAAGCTCAATACCCTACACGAACCTTAGTTGAACCTGAGAAGCCTGGTTTTTTGGAACGCGTTTCTTCTCTATTCGCATTTCCGAAAGCACGCCTCGCAACCTTTGCTGTGGCTCTTCTTCTGCTCTTGGGCGCGGGAACATATGTTACTTCGACCTCCTATGTTGGACATTGGGCATACCCCGTCAAACAAATTTCTCGCGACGTTGGTCTTGCCTTGGTGCCAGAAGCCGCACGCGAACGGCGGGAGCTAGCACAATCTGAAGCAATAGAAAAGGATATTCAGCGCGGTAAAGATGTGGCCGTTGAAAAGAATGAAGAGGTTACATTTTCCGATAAAGCAACTGTAGAAAAAATTGAAAAGAGTGAAGATGGCACCATCTTGCATACAAGCGTTGGGGATTTTGTTGTTGCGCTAGATGAGGAATCAGAGATTCTATCTGCGCCTGCAAGTGTAAAAATCGGCGATGTCATAGAAATTGATGCGTTGATCGTGCCGATTAACGAAGCACCCGTAAAGATTCTGCAAGTAGAAGTTGTTGCAACCGCAGCGCCGCCACCTACTTCTACTAATACACCTCAGCCAACTAATACACTTCAACCGACTGTGGCACCGACGGTAATCGCTTGCCAACCCAATGTAGATAATTGGCGAGCATATATTGTTAAACCGAATGATACGCTAGTCGCTCTTGCACTGCGTGGCCAGACTACTTATGCAGTTCTTGCACAACGTAACTGTATTGTTAATGCAGATAACCTCGTCTCTGGTCGAACTATTTATTTGCCGCCTATCGCATTTGCGCAGCCGACACCTTTCACTGTTGCAACAACTGCCCCAACCTTAACGATTGCACCTGTTTTAGCTGAGCAAACACCAACAGAGATGCCAGCCGTGAGCCCAAATGCTTTACAGCCAGACGTAATCGCTACATCGATACCTCTGGTGCCAACATCGGTTGAAGTTGACGGTACTGTTACCATAACTATTACTAAAGTATCTACAGCGATACCGACGGCAATACTGACGACGATACCTACTGTGATCCCGTCGATAAATACGGCATTGCCTACTGCCCCAACTCCAACTGCTACGGTTCTACTTACAGCGTTACCCACCGTAGCATCTGGTGTGAGTGTGCCGCTTACGCCGACCGTAGAGATTGCGCCAACGGTTGGCGTATCAATAACAGAGCCCGCACCTGCGCAGCCAACCTCGGTTTCACCTCCTGTAATCATTACGAATACAGTAACCGTGACAGCGTCGCCAAGCGAGAGCGGATCTACGCCAGAAGCGGTTGTCGAAACACCAACGCTCGCGCCGACTACTGTTGAAGAGACATCTATTGTCACAGCGACTCAGACAGTTGTACCGCCAACTCCTGTTAGTGCAACTGAAACAAGCCTACCCGAAACGAGCGTGCCTGAAACGAGCACGCCTGGGGCTGAAATTGAGCCAAATATTCCCATAACTACGCCAGCAATCGAAACAGCAGTTGCTGGCGAGATAATTGCGACCGTGCCAATTAGTGCAACCGTGCAGCCCATTGAGACGGCTGAACCACCAAGTAGCGAACCACCAAGTAGCGAACTACCTACTGCCGCCCCGCCTCTTGAGCCGACCGTGACTCCAACTTCTACTGCTGTACCGACTGCACAACCTGTATTTCAACCACCAGTAGATCCAACAACAGATCCAGTGGTAGCGCCCACAGTGGGTACACCTGAAAATTTTGAAGAAAATAATACGCCCGCAGCTATAAACACGGCTGTTGGAGTGAGCACGGTGATAGTTCTAACACCTGTAATTACGCCAGATGCTGAGGTGATTATTGCTGCCACAGCAACAATTACACCTGTTATAATGATCCCGCCTACATCTCCAGCGCCCGCTATGTCGCCGGTGCCGCCTGCCCCCCCACCGCCTCAAGCAACAGCACAGACGGCACCGATAATTGTCACCGCTGGCGTGCCCTTGCCCCCAGCACCCCTTCCTGTGGGCGCGACCGCAACGCTTGCCGTAGAGGCAACCGCAACCGCAATGCCTGTGGTAACGGTTGAAGTCATGCCAGAAGAGCTTCAACCCCCAGCAACAGTTTCAGGCGATTCATCTGACCAGCAAATTCAAGCGGCTGAAGTTCAACCAACGATAATCGAGTCTGTAAATCCAATCGTGCCAACTGTCACGATTGTTGTTGATCCTAATGAGGTTGTTCCTATGCCAACCGTGCTCACCGCAACTGAAGTTCCACAATCATTTCCTACGGATGTCCCACCCGTTGTGACAGCCGTCCCGCCCACTGTTACGGCCGTTGTGATTGTTCCAACTGCAACGATTATCGGGTTAGACCCCATTTCGCCTCTAGCTCCCTAATTCCTAACCTCGCTATCCTACATATCAGGGCATGAAGGCGAATCTTGGGATTTGTCATGCCCGAATGTTGTTGTCGGGCATCCACTCTTTCATACGTCCTGTAAATGCCCGCTACCCTGCATTTGAGTGTTTGATCGGGGGTGTGGGTACGACATGGAAGAAGTAGTGACTCTGGCCTATTACGCAAGTGTAGGTTAATGAAACTCATAACTTCATTGGTTGACCTTTTTCCGCACTTTCTCCTATGCTTGCACAGAAAAATCTACCCTACAATCCTAGAATTTGAGTTTGCAAAAATCGAAATGGACGGAACTTTTCTGGGAAGCTATATTTGACCAAACCAATCATTTAGAAGTAAAATTATTATTTGGTTCTCATGCGTTGTAAACGTATGAGGGTGAAACCGCACTGTACATAATTGAGTGTGCATAATTTTCATTTGAAAGACTTCAATCTAGGTCGGTTAATTCGTGTTTGAATCGCTTTCTGACAAATTACAGAATGTCTTCGACAAACTTTCGCGGCAAGGCAAGCTGAGTGAAAGTGATGTTAACGCGGCAATGCGAGAAGTTCGCTTGGCACTGCTTGAGGCAGATGTCAATTTCAAAGTTGTCAAAGACTTCATTAATCGCGTAAAAGAGCGGGCTGTTGGCGTAGAGGTGATGCAAAGCCTGACGCCTGCCCAGCAAGTTGTCAAAATTGTTAATGAGGAGCTGATAGAGCTTCTGGGTAAAGCCGAGCCGCTAAATCAAACCGGCCCCCCACCACGTACGATTATGTTAGTTGGCTTACAAGGTGCCGGTAAGACGACTATGGCGGCCAAGTTGGCACTGCGCCTGAGAAAATCAGGGCAGCGACCCTTACTGGTTGCGGCTGATATTTACCGTCCCGCAGCAATCCAGCAGCTTGAGGTGTTAAGCAAGCAAATTGATGTTCCTATCTACAGTGAAGGGACTGACGTCGCGGCATCGACCATTGCCAAGAATGCAATGCGTGTCGCCCGCGAGAAGGCGTATACCACGGTCATTATTGATACCGCTGGTCGCCTTCAAATTGATACTCAAATGATGCAAGAACTAGAGCAGGTGCGCATGGTGTCTAAGCCATCTGACGTTCTGCTGGTTGTGGATGCGATGACTGGTCAGGAAGCGGTCAACGTGGCTGCTGGCTTTAATGAGCGCGTGGCGCTGACTGGCCTAATCATGACCAAGATTGATGGCGATGCACGTGGTGGTGCTGCGCTTAGCGTACGTCAGGTAACGGGCGTCCCGATTAAATTTCTGGGTACCGGTGAAAAATTGCCCGACCTTGAAGCATTTGAGCCGGATCGATTGGCGGGTCGGATTCTTGGCATGGGCGACATGCTTTCATTAATCGAACGAGCGCAAGATTCGATTACCGAAGAAGACGCCATGGCCATGGAACAGCGTCTGCAAGAAGGTCAATTTGATTTCGAAGACTTTTTAGAGCAGCTTCAGCAGGTCAAAAAACTTGGGCCGATCTCGAATGTGCTTGGCATGATTCCTGGAATGGGAAAAATGACTAAAGATATTGACATGCAGGATGCTGAGGCTAGTTTGAAAAAAACTGAAGCCATTATCAATAGCATGACGAAACAAGAACGAAAAACACCAAAGCTTTTAAACGCTAGCCGTCGTCGCCGAATTGCAACCGGCAGCGGAACGACTACTCAAGACGTAAATGCCTTGCTCAAACAATTCCGTGATATGCAAAATATGATGAAGCAAATGGGCTTGCTTGGTGGCGGAAAGGGCAAGAAACGTCGGCGCGGTATGCCAAATGATTTAATGAAGATGCTGGGTGGCGGTGGCATGTAGAGCCTATATACGATATTGCTCTTCATCCCTAATGTCGCTTTTCAACCCTATACCTATATAAAACAATTATTTAGACCTCACTGCGGCCTACCTCTTATAAAAGGGCCGTTTCGTAAGCGAAAAGATTCAAAAAAGTAAACATTACACAAAAAGATATTAAAAAGACAAACATTTAAATAGACAAAAACGTAGAAAATAATTAAGCAAGGAGCTAAATTCCAGTGGTTCGAATCCGTCTGCGCCGAATGGGTGCAAAGAAAAAACCTTTTTATCGTATTGTTGTTGCTGATCAACGTTCACCGCGTGATGGTCGCTTTATTGAAAATATTGGTACGTACAATCCATTGACCAATCCAGAGACTATCGATGTGAAGCATGATCGAGCCGCATACTGGCTTAGCGTCGGTGCACAGCCAAGTGAAGCAGTTGGCCGCATTTTGAAGAATGTAACGCTTCTTGATGATAAGAATAAACCTGTACCGTACGATCCAGAGACGGTAATGGCTGCAATCGCCGAATCACAAGCTGAAGCAGAAAAGAAAATGGCCAGCGCCAAGGCAGAAGCAGAAAAGAAAGCAGCCGAAGCAAAAGCCGCTGCCACTGCAAAGCTGGAAGCAGAAGCTGCCGCTGCAGAAGCCGCCGCTATTGAGGCTGAACAAGCCGCCGCTGAAGCTGAAAAAGCAGCAAAAGAAGCCGCTGCTGCCGCTGAAGTAGAGAGCGAGGAAAGCGCTGAATCGACTGACGATGCCGAGAGTGCTAAATCTGAATAAGTAGTTTATAGCCTACATTTTTTATGTGATGCTGGAATGTGCTCCTTATGGAAGAACTTGTAAAGTTTGTTGCCCAATCATTAGTTGAAGAACCCGATGAAGTTTCAGTCTATACAAAGTCGACGCGGCGGACTGACATATTAAAATTACGGGTTGCCCAAGATGATATGGGGCGTGTTATCGGACGAAATGGTCGAGTGGCAAATGCGTTACGTTCATTGCTGCGAGCATCGGCTAGGTCGAGCGAACGCCCGATTATACTGGAAATTGACTGAAAGAGTATCTAAGTTTTACATCTTAAAAAGCAGCGGCTGGGTATACCCTCCGCTGCTTTTCGATCTAACTACTATTCCTCCAAATTTGATAGAATTACTGAACAACTCTAATAAACAAAGAAATCATCTAGCCGAAAAGACTAAGAGACTTATGGGACAAAAATCTGTTGACAAGGGCGCACAGCCAGCCTATACTCATCGTAATCAGCGCGTGATCATTCCTGATGACTATTTAGCAATTGGCCTAATTGTTGGAGTCCATGGCATTCATGGAGAATTGAAGGTCGAATTGCATACTGACTTTCCTGAACGCTTTACGAATGGTAGCACAATCTACATGACTGAAAAATTGAAAGAGATTACCATTCAAAAAGCACGTCCGCATAAAGGCCATATATTAATCACATTGGACGGCATCAACAGTCGTAACCAAGCTCAAGAGTTGCGTCAAAGCTGGCTTTTTGTGAGCGAAGATGATGCAATGGAACTTGATGCCGACACATACTGGGTTCATGATCTGATCGGCATGACGGTTGTAGAACTTGCACCCACTGATAAAAGTAGTGACGCATCGGAGCTACAAAATCATCAAGCGGATCGGGAACTCGGCCGAATTACCGATGTGATTGTGACGGGTGCAAATGATGTCTATGTGATTGCACCTATTGGCTCATTGAATCGTGGTCGCGAACTTTTACTGCCGGCGATAGCTGACGTTGTCGACCGCGTGGATCTGGAAAATAAGCGCATGTTTGTGCATCTACAGCCAGGGTTACTTGAAGAAGATATTGATGAAGAGATCGAAGAAGAGATCGATAAAGAAAGTTGATGAAGCAAGCTAAATGAATTCAAAAGCCTACTGGATTGCGTTTAATAAAGTTCCTGGGATTGGCCCTGCAAGACTTGGCGCGCTGCTGGAAACATGTGGAAGCGTAGAGGCAGCATGGAAAGCCTCAATTACTCAATTGAAAGAGGCGGGGTTAGATAAACGAAGCTTAGAAAGCCTGCTCAACTCGAGACGAAAAATTGATCCAGCTGCGGAGTTGGAGAAAGTGTTGGCCTCTGGTATCACTGCACTTAGTTGGGAAGATGAAACGTATCCGACCAATCTGCGAATGATGAGCGCCCCACCCCCTATTCTATACATTCGGGGTGAAATTACAGAGCTTGATGAGTGGTCGGTGGCCATTGTCGGCACCCGCCGTGCTAGTGCATACGGTCGAGAAGTCGCGCACACATTGGCTACACAGTTGGCCCATAACGGCGTCACTATCATTAGTGGATTAGCGCTGGGGATCGATGCTGTTGCACACCAAGCTGCTTTGGATGCAGGCGGACGCACCATAGCCGTATTGGGCAGCGGCGTGGATCAACTCTATCCGGCTCAAAATCGCAACCTAGCGCTAAATATGGTTGCCCGAGGCGCAGTTGTGAGCGAATATGCGCTTGGCACGCAACCCGAAGCAAACAATTTCCCCCCACGTAATCGCATTATTAGCGGTTTGAGCCGCGGCGTAATAGTTGTAGAAGCGGGCGAGCGAAGTGGTGCATTGATAACCACGCGCTATGCCGCTGAACAAGGCCGAGATGTTTTTGCTGTTCCTGGCAGTATTTTACATCCTGGCAGCATCGGTTGTAATACGCTCATTCAAAATGGTGCGACCCCTCTCCTTTCGATTGACGACGTTCTAGAGCAACTCGATCTTACTCGTATCAGCGAGCAGAGTATTACCCGCAAGTCAGTCCCACTTGATCCCTATGAAACAGATTTGCTAGCTTACCTTTCCGCAGAACCAAGCTATATCGACGAAATAGTGCGTCGCTCGAATATGCCATCCGAAAAGGTGAGCAGCCTGCTGACAATTATGGAGCTTAAGGGCGTCGTGCGTCAGAGTAGCTCGATGAGTTACGTGCGCACTATTTAGTCGGTAAATCTACTTGATAAGCTGTACAACTACCCCCCGAAAAAGCCCGTAAATTGTCACAACCATTTTTAGATCCGTTACTTATACTATTTAGCAACAGCTACTATTTGGCAACAGCTACTATTTAGCAACATAATTTATATGCTGCGTAGTAACATAAAGTAACCATCTCTGTTTAGAGCAAAATAAATAGCAACCATTCAGCTCTTCCTGCCGGGTGAGTGCCCACGGCTGTTTGTGGGCTTGGAAGCGAAGCGGCTGTATCGAAACTAAGAGAGCTGAACGATTACAATAAATAGGCGCTGAAAATTATATACTGAGCAAGTATATATGATCTATACATATAAATGAGTGCGATACAGTACAAGAACATGTTACAAAGGAGTAACCCCTATAATGTATGTAGCAATTTTAGCGGGCGGTGTTGGTACCCGTCTTTGGCCGCGTAGTCGACAATCGAACCCGAAACAATTTAGCGACATAACCGGTTCAGGACGCACAATGATTCAAGCAACAGCCGACCGTTTAGCCGATTTTGTGCGGGATGACGAAATTTATGTGATCACTGGTGAGCGCTACGCTGACCTAACCGCCACACAACTCCCACAAATTCCAACCGAAAATATTATTGTAGAGCCAAGTGGGCGCAATACCGCACCCGCTATTGGCCTTGCCTGTGTCCATCTCTATCATCGCGATCCAGAAGCAGTTATTGCCATCGTTTCAGCCGATCACGTCATTACCGACGACGCTGAATATCAAGCATCGCTAAAGCAAGCGCGTGCTACCGCGTTGCAAGATTATTTAGTCACCATCGGAATCGAGCCAGATTCTCCCCATACAGGATTTGGATACATTAAACGTAGTGACGAGATTTCGCTGCCCGACCCATCAAACGAACTGCCCGCATTCCAAGTCGATAGCTTTCTCGAAAAGCCAGATCTTGAAACAGCCAAATCGTTTTTGGCTGAGGGTGGCTATTACTGGAACGGCGGCTACTTTATCTTTACCGCAAAACATATGCTGGCAGAAATAGAGCGCCAAATGCCAGAAATGTACGCACTGCTGATGGAGGTCAAAGCGGGACTAGAACGTGGCAATGTCGAGCAAATCTTGGCCGAAACTTGGCCGAAGATGCCAAGCGAAAGCATCGATTATGCCATTGCAGAAGGAGCGCAACGCGTGGCCGTTGTTCCTCTGCGTACTGGTTGGCACGATATTGGCAGTTGGGAAGCCCTTGAAACTGTCCGCCCGTTGGATGATGATGAAAACTGTGTCGCCCGAGGGGAGATCACGACAATTGACAGTAAACGGAATGTCATTTATAGCGAAAAAATGGTTGCGCTAATTGGAATTGACGATATTGTGGTTGTTGAAACTGAAGACGCATTGTTAATTGGCAAAAAGGATCAAATGCAAGAAGTGAAGCAAGTTGTGGAAAAGCTGAAAACACGCGATCTTACGGATCTGCTCTAAGTAGCTTTTTTTGGTAAAATAAACATAAGTTTCGCATCTATTCTGAAAATACAGTATGTAGTGTAAATTTTTGCATACTGTATTTTCAGAGATATTATCTATTACTTTGCAATCCAAAGGAGCTTGCATATTATGCAAGACCTATTAGAACGAGTGCGAGAATTTATGGGCTTTTACGATGATACAACAGAATCAAGAGTACCCTTTTCGCTCGGGCCGATGTTGCTTAGCGCTGTATTGGGATTATTGCTCGGCTTATTTATTGGTTGGGTGCTGTGGCCGGTCGAATGGGAAAATATACGGCCAACCCACCTCGATGTAGATGCACGATCTCAATATATTGCGTCTATTGCAGATACATATGTAGCCAATGGTGAATCACCTGAAGCATACGATCTTGCGCTCCGCCGCCTTTCGGGTATGAATGTGCGTCAGGATCTTGGGTTAGCATACAAATATTTTTATGGTGAGTTGGCGGACGATGAGTATGCACAGGATCTTCAACCCGATAGAAATATTCGGCTCTCTAATCTAGATCGCCTTGCTGATGCATTAAACATTGAGCCACTTGTAGCAGTCAACTCGGTGGATATGAGCGGAATCGCTACTAGAGAATCTGTCGAATCAGATGATGCAGCGGGCATTCCTGATGGCCAAGCTGATGCAGAACAGTTAGGTACTGGTCAATTAGATGGTGGCCAATCACTCGATTTACTGCCAGGTGATGAACAAAATAGTTCAACAGCGGACGAAGGCGGCTCTACTTTTGGCCAAATGTTGCAGCTCGGCTTTATGTGCTTAACGGCACTCGCTTTTATATTAGGTGGACTTTATCTTTTACGCTACTGGTGGAAGCAGCAAGCTTTAGCCGATGATTTAGATGACAACAATGCCTCTGATCGTATTGGCCCTTATCGAGATAAACCAAAAGCCGGTAGCGTCGGGACAACAACCGATCAAAGCAATGAGGAGTATGATGATGAAGACTTTGACGACTTTGATGAGGATGCGAATAAAGAGCAAGAATATGAACCAAACAATGCGTGGCAGTCTAATGTGGAGGAGATAAATCCATATCAACCACCAGCCGCGCAGCGTGCGCCAGACGAAATAGCGCGCAATACCATTGCACCATTTGATTCTGAGAGTGAAGAACGACGATACAGTGTTGATTCCCTGGCGAGTACAACTGCTTCTACTAAACAAACTTTTCAATCTCGAACGCCGCAATCTCAACCAGCGCATATAGAATCATCTGCGCCCCCACAATCAGCCCAGCCGCAATCAGCCCAGCCGCATCAGCAGAATGTACCTTCTGCGGTTAAAGAGAGAAGGCAAAGCGCACCTGCACCAACTATGCGCACATCGCCTGCCGGAGTTACAACTGCAGCACCTGTAGGAGTGGGCGAAGTATTAACTCAATTTACGGCGCGTTATCAAAGAGGAACACAGCAGTATGAACAGCAACGAGCAATTGTTGCTAGCGGTAACATGCAACGTGGCGATGTGGATGGATTAAATATCGGCGAATATGGCATGGGGGTTAACATCAAAAATGGCATTTTACAAAGCGATGCAGAAAATGTCATTGTGCTTGATGTGTGGCTTTTCGACAAGACTGATCAACAAGGTCCACGTAATCAGACGCGTGTACTAATTAGCGAATATGTGATTGACCATGACTTATCTGACGCAATTATGCGGGATGATGTCAAAGCGGTTCCACCAATTGTGCCACAAAAGGGTGATGAATTTGAGATCCGTGGAACCACACTTCGTTTAATCTGCAAAGTGATTGAGGCTACCTACGTCAATAGTGGAGAAATGAAGGGCGTCTTTCAATCCATTGCGGTAGACATGACCGTTGTACACGGATAGAAGTATCAATTTTGGGACAGTTCCCGTACAAATGGTGTTAGATTACTTGGCCCAACAAAATCATTTATACACTTTGGGGTACAGTCCTCCGCAAGAGTGAAAGAGCGTGCCTAGGCACGCTCTTCTGGATCATAGAGCCGTCGATGCTCTTGAATCGCGTATCGATCCGTCATACCCGCGAGATAATTGCAAACGGCGCTGTGTAAATTTACGTTGTATTGTCCCGATTCAGCCGCAGTCCTTTCGGTAATCTTCCTCTGAACCGACGTCGGTAATTGTAATGGCTCTTCGACATACGCATTAAAGAGCGCGCGCAGGACACGTTCTGCCTTGGATGCCATCCGCACTACTCGATAGTGGCGATAGAAACTGTTAAACAAGTAGTGTTTCAGCTCTGAATTTAACTCTGTTAGTTCTGGTGAGTAATCGGCTGCATTTCTAGGTAGATTGCGGATATCTTGCAGCGACTGCACACTATGTGCCTCAATATTTCTATGCGTTGTTTCAATCGTATCTGTCACTTCAATGCCTACTAAGCGGCGGATAAATCGATGGCGCAACATGGTATCTTTATTTAAATTCTGAGTGCCTGATTCACCCAAATCGCGAAAAGCTCGTTTTGCAATTTCTAACTCTGTCACTTCCGCTGATTCAAGAATTCCGCTGCGTAGGCCGTCGTCAAGATCGCTCGTATTGTACGCAATCTCATCTGCAAGATTGCTTAACTGACACTCCAGCGTGCCACGCGTCGTGGGATCATACTCTCTTGCATCGACAATGTCATAGTCCGTATCGTGCTTGACAACCCCTTCGCGCACCTCATATGTTAGATTTAACCCCGGATGATCGGGATAGCGATTCGAAAGTTCGGTAATCACTCGATAGGTCTGCTTTTGGTGATCAAATCCGCCGTAATCCGCCATGAGGTCATCTAACGTCTGCTCCCCAACGTGACCAAATGGCGGATGCCCCAAATCGTGTGCTAAACATATCGCCTCGATCAAGTCCTCGTTGCAGCCTAAACTTCGCGCCAGCGTGCGTCCAACCTGCGCCACTTCGATACTGTGCGTTAGGCGATTGCGATAGTGATCGCCTTCAGAGTAGACAAATACCTGTGTCTTATACTCCAGCCGTCGAAAAGCCGTCGTATGGATAACCCGATCACGGTCACGTTGATATGCCGTACGGTATGGATGCTCATCTTCTACAAAGGCACGCCCCAGACTCTGGCTGCTGTGCATAGCATATGGGGCAAGAAACTGCTTTTCCCGTTCTTCCAGCTCTTTCCGTGTAATCATCATGAGAGTCCCCTCGTTGTTCGGCACACCATTTTAGTTAGCTTCAGTTCATTATTTCTTTTTACGCGGCTTGTTTTGTCCGTATCGTTCGCCGCCATCAACCGTTAGAATATCGCCCGTAACATACTCTGCTTCCACCAAATATCTCACCGCACGCGCCACGTCTGCTGGATCACCCCACCGTTCGAGTAATGTACGATTCGCAATATATTGATTTGTGGCATCGCTATAGTCGAGCAAGGGCAACACAGGGCCGGGTGCAATGGCGTTAACCCGCACTGTGGGCGCAAGCTCTAGCGCCATCTGTCGCGTTAGCGCCTGCAGGCCCGATTTTCCCACAGCGTGTGCCATAAATTTTGGCCACGGTTGCCAAACAGAGAGATCAATAATGTTGATAATTGCCCCTTCACTCTCTCCCGCATTGGCTCGCTCGAGCATCGACGGGACCAACCGTGTGCAGACATAAAATGCACCATCGAGCGATACGCGCGTCACCCGTTGCCACATTTCAATCGTCTCTGAATCTTGCGTTGGAAAATCGATTTTCCCAAAGTAGCTTGCTGCGTTCACAATTATATCGACGCCACCAAAACGGTTGTCTATGGCATCTCCCATTTGTTGCACCGCATCCCACTCCGACACATCGCACTGCACCGCCAGTGCATCCACGCCCAGCGCCTTAGCCTCGCTCACGGTCTCGTTGGCCGCATCACCCGACGAGTTATAATTGACCACCACCGATGCACCAAGCTCGGCCAACTTCATGGTGATCGCCTTGCCCACACGATGCGCACCACCCGTAACCAGCGCCACTTTTCCTCTTGGATCCATTCTAATTCACACCCACATTACCCTGCCACTCTACAATCCTTCACCAAGTCACCTTTTCAACCCTGCAACTCTTTAGCCCTGCAACTTTTCGACCCTTAGTAGTACTTCCCGATGATTAAATCAAGCTGCTTAAGGGCATCTGCGGACGTAGTCGCTTTGTTCGACATGATCGCGTCTTTCAATGCATCGGCTTGAGGAGACGGGCCCGCATTGGCCAGCAACTTGATTGCATTCTCGACCGACTGTTTGGCCACATCAGCATTGCCCATCACCGTCTCGATAACCATCTCCACCGTCACGGGTTTCTCACTCTCGTGCCACACATCGTAATCTGTCACGTGCGCCATACAGGCATAGCTCATCTCGGCTTCGCGCGCAAGCTGTGCCTCGGGCGTCGTCGTCATGCCGATAATATCCATACCCCATGATCGGAAAACGCGACTCTCAGCCTTGGTGCTGAAACGTGGACCTTCGATCGTGACAAAGCCACCGCCCTTATGCACTGGATTGCCGGTCTTCTCCACTGCTTGGTAGCAGACATCGCTGAGAAACGGACAAAATGGATCCGCAATACTGACGTGCGCCACGATCCCCTCTGTTCCTACGCTCGGGTCATCGAAAAAACTTAGGCTACGTCCACTCGTGCGATCAAATAGCTGGTCGGGGATCACAATATGACCGGGCGCATATTGCTCTTGCAGCGATCCGCATGCGCTAATCGCAATCAGGTACTCGACGCCCAATGTTTTGAAGCCGTATATATTTGCGCGTTGATTCAAGCGAGTCGGGCTAATTGTATGACCACGCCCGTGCCGTGCCAAAAACGCTACTCGCTGCCCTGCCAACGTACCAACCGTAAAATTGTCCGACGGATCGCCAAAGGGCGTATCGACCTTAATTTCTTCCACATCTTGCAGCGCTTCCATTTGGTAAACACCACTGCCACCAATTACGCCAAAACGAATTTTTTCTGCCACAGATTTTTTCTCTCTTTTTCTTTTTAGACGATTTCTTAGGAGTTTCTAACGACTATACACTTTGTTATAAGGAGCATCTTAGTTTGGGAGACGGATGACCACTAAACTCTAAAAAGGCTAATTCTGTCAGATTTAGTGGGGTATCAATTGATTCGAAAAAAGATGATTTAAAGCTATAGGGGCATGAATTATCGTGCCCAAGATTGATGTGCCCGTTAACTATCCAGAACACCCAGTCATTATTTCACCACGCCCCGCATCGCGTCGATCATCCCCTTCACCGCGTCCGCCTTCAACCGATACGACGCTCGATTCACAATCAACGCAGCCTGCGTATGCAAGATTGTGCGAATCTCCACCAATCCATTCTCGCGCAACGTCTCGCCTGTCTCCACCACGTCTACAACCAGATCGGCTAAGCCCAACAGCGGAGCCAACTCGACCGAGCCGTGCATCTTGATCACCTCGGCGTTGATCCCCCGTTCGCGGAAAAAACGTTGCGTAATGTTTGGATAGCTTGTTGCCACCCGCGGCTGACTCTCGTAGCGCAGCGGCGTCTGTGGTCGATCCGCTGGCCCGCAGAGGCTGATGCGCGCCTGTACCGCTGGCATGAGCAGCGGCTCGTAGACGCTGCTGCCGTTTTCGCGCAACTTGTCTAGCCCACAAATGCCAATGTCTGCCGCACCATATTGCACCATGGTTGGAATGTCGGTCGGCTTTGCCATCACGTAGCGGATCGTTCCATCTTCGCTCGGAATGATTAGCTTGCGATCATTATTTACCACAGGCAATGAAATACCCGCATCTGTCAGCAACCGCAAACTACTCTTTGTCATGCGCCCGGTGCCCAGCGCAAAGAAGAGTGGCTCTGTAATCCCATTTGTTGCGATATTCATCACGACATCGCCTCTGCCGGATTACTATTAGCCTGTAAAATCCCCACAATATAACTCTGAATTTCTGCCTGCGAAACCAGCGTCGCTGGCGTTTTCACTTGCTCCAGATCATCATAAACGTTAAAACCATTATCCGTCCACACCAACACACGCGGGATCGCCATATGCTGGGCTAGCCCCCACAAGGTGCTTGCGTCGGATCCGTTTACGTCGATGGCCGCGCGTATTCCCTGCTGTCGCCATTCGTCAATCAGCTTGTAGCAAGCCGCGTGGCCGTTGGTCGAAACAAGAATGTCTGGTGCGTAACGGCCACTCTCTTTTTCCAGCGCACTATTTACACTTTGATTTGCCTGAATTTTGCGCGCCAGCAAAATGCGTTCCAAACCAAGCGCCACACCCACCGCGGGCTGGGCTGGGCCAAAGGTGCCTATCAGATTATCATAGCGCCCGCCACCCGCCACGCCTTGCCCAAGCCCCGGCACCAGCGCCTGAAAGGTGATGCCGGTGTAGTAGCCAAGGCTGCGCACCTCGGTCAGATCGAGGTGCAAATAGTGTGCCACACCATATGCTTCGAGCACGCTGCGGATGGCCCGTAAATTTTCTAGCGCAACGTGCATCTCGTCATTTAAACAGAAAGATTCCGCCGCAGTCAGCACCGAGTTCCAGCCATCTTTTTCGCTGCCAACAAGCGCTAAAAATCCCTCTATTGTGGCTTGCTGCCGCGCGGTCGGTTGTGCATGTGTTAAGAAATCGTGCAGATCTGGCTCGCTTTTGCGCATGACCGCCCGCTGCAACATAACCCGCGCCGCCGGATCCAAATTGAGCGCGTGCAATATGCCGTGAAAGTAGCGGATTTGCCCCACGGCCAGCCGAAAATCGTGCAGCCCCGCAGCTTCGAGCGCCTTTGCGGTCAGCGCCAAAATCTCGCCATCCGCCTCTGCCGAATTCGCGCCGATCAGCTCGACGCCCGCCTGCCAAAATTCGCGTTGTTGACCGGCCAACGGTTCACCATGGCGAAAAACGCTGCCCGCATAGCAGAAGCGCTGCGGCATCGGGGCATCGTGCAAACGTGTGCCCATTAGGCGCGCGATCGCTAGCGTCATGTCGTAGCGCAACGCCAATGTGTGTCCATCATTATCTTGAAAGCGGTGGATGAGTGCCTGTTGCGTCGCGTCGGAGGCCGCGGCGAGCGTATCTGCATACTCAAGCGTCGGTGGAATAATATCGCTGTAGCCCCAGCCACGACAGAGGTCGAGCAACTTATATTCAAGATCTCGCCGCTGAGCCGCTTCATTCCAAAAATAGTCTGCTACCCCCGGCGGAATGTGCGCCGGGGGGCTGCTGGTATCTATCATCTTTTGGGTTTTGTTTGGGATGTTTGTGAGTGAGTTTAGGTAGGATGCGCTTTAACCGTCGCTTGATTCAGCCTCTTCGTCAGAATCATCAGCGTCAGAATCTTCATCCGAATTAGTTGCATCTTCGTCGCTCTCTGATTCTTCCTCATCTACATCAGCGTCAGAATCTTCATTTGAATCAGTTGCATCTTCATCGCTCTCTAATTCTTCTTCATCTACGTCAGCGTCAGAATCATCAGCGTCCTCTTCTACAACATTAATCGGAGAAACGAATGCTGGGCTATTCTGCACTTCGACTGAAAGATCAACTGCATCAATTGGCCCAACCGTGAGGTTAATATTTAATTTTAGCGGAACCGTTACTGTCTGCACACCCGTTGTGGTGCTTAACAAGAGCGTAATATCGACCGGCACCTCTTGGCTGATACCACCCTCTAAAACCTGAACTACTACTTCGTCTGTTGTGTCGTCTGCCGCGTCATTTGCTGCCTGTTGGCTAAAGGCCGTAATGCCTAGTACACTAATAAAAAGAAGCGCCAAACTCACGCTTATTCCAATACGTTTCATACAAAAGTCTCCCGAAAAAAAAGTTAATAATAGATCAGCAATTTTTGAATTTATATAGTTAATGAATATAGATTGCTGCATTGCCAACTAAAGTATATCATAATCTAGAATATAGAATGTAAAAATGATACTTTTAGGCTGTTGAAACGTACCTCCTAATAGTAGTGGTAGCGCTGGTTAAGTGCTGCGGTAGTATGCAGCTTGGAAGCATAGCGGCTGTATTGAAACCAAATGGATATTTTACCACCATCTATTGAGAAGATACGTTTCAACAAAGAAATAAGGAGAATAAATCGATGTGTGGACGTTTTACTTTAAGAACCGCGGGGAACACGCTGGCAACGCTCTTTGATCTCTCCGCCCCACCTGTATTAGCCCCGCGCTACAATATTGCGCCAACCCAGCCGGTTGCAATTGTGCGTATGAACTCGCACACAAAAAAACGCGAGTGGACTCACGTGATGTGGGGCTTGATTCCTTCGTGGTCCAAGGACCCGAGCATAGGCGCACGTATGATCAACGCACGATCCGAAACCGTGGCCGAGAAGCCCTCTTTCCGCGCGGCCTATAAACGCCGTCGCTGCCTTGTTCCCGCCGATGGTTTTTACGAATGGAAAAAGGAGGGAAAGACCAAGCAGCCCTATCATATCACTATCAATGAACCCGAAACTAAAGCGCTTCTCGGTGACGATGTCGATAAGGACTTGCCCTTTGCCATTGCCGGTCTGTGGGAAGAGTGGAATAGTGCAGATGGCTCGGCAATTGAATCTTGCACGCTGCTCACGACTGAGCCAAATGATACCATGGCGGCCATCCATAACCGGATGCCCGTGATCCTCGCACCCAGCGATTACGAATTCTGGCTCGGCAGCGGTACAGACGAACTGCCCGAATATCGTCGCGATCTCCCACACCTGATGCGCGCCTGCCCACCCGAGTGGATCAACATGCGTGCGGTGAGTACATTTGTGAGTAATTCGCGTAACGAAGGAGAAGAATGTTTAGCAGGGGTGTGAGCGGCAGAAGACTGTATGATGAGGAACCCAAATAGCGCTAGCTGAGCTTGTGCAACGCACAATAGTCGAAGTCGAAGCGGACAATCTTGCCCAACGAATATTATACAGTTCACAAACATTCACAAATCCTGCGGAGCGAGCATTCTCTAATGCAGCACCAACACGAACAGCTCCATAATGGGGAACGCATGGCATTTCATTACAAATACTCAAAACAATCTACACAATCCAACCAAGCTCAACGCATTAACGTAAGAATCCTTGCGTCCGAGTTGTCTGAATAAATATAGAGTTAGAGAAAAGAAAGCTTAAAAAAATTATACGTTAGACAACAGTACATTGAGAGAATGGAGAAAAACAGAAATGACCGTAACGCTTGAAGCCACACAAGAAAAAAGTGAAGAGACAGTCATTAACAAAACCACTAGCCCGCAGACAAATGACTCCAGCCAAAATGACACCGCCAACGGATTTAACATCCCTAAACTGATGCCAATGGATGAGTACAACGCCAAATTACAGGCCAACGTTTCTCCACCAGCATGGAGAAACCCGCAGCCAGCACCAATGTACAATCTTGCCATCATCGGCAGCGGATCCGCTGGGCTTGTGGCCGCAGTTGGTGCCGCCGGACTTGGTGCCAAGGTCGCAATGATCGAGCGCCACGCACTGGGTGGTGACTGTTTGAACGTAGGGTGTGTGCCCTCCAAAAGCATAATTCGTCCATCCAAAGCGATGGGTGAAATTATACGAGCCGAACAATTTGGCATTAATGTGCCCGATGGTGTTAACGTCGATTTTTCTTCTGTCATGAAACGAATGCGGCGCGTGCGGGCCGATATTAGCGAGCACGATTCTGCTGCTCATTTTGCAGAGATTGGCATTGATCTCTTCTTTGGCGAAGGTCGCTTTGGTGGACCCGATACAGTTGAGGTCGTGCGCGGAGATGACATTGTAACCCTCAATTTTAAGAAAGCACTCATTTCTACCGGATCACGTCCCGCACCGCTGCCCATTCCAGGCTTAGTCGAAGCTGGTTACTTAACAAATGAAACCGTCTTCTCGTTAACCGAAGCGCCAAAGAGTTTAGCCATTATCGGTGCTGGCCCGATTGGAGCCGAATTGGCCCAAGCTTTTAATCGCTTTGGTATTGAGATAACAATCTTCGATCTTGAGCCACAGTTGCTGGGTCGCGAAGATCCTGACGCTGCTGCGGTGATCAAGAATGTGTTCGAAACCGAAGGCATTCATCTAGTGCTCGGTGCGAAGACTAGCAAAATAAGCGGTGGCGCAACGGGAAAAACGCTTCATTATGAATTGAATGGCGAAGAAAAAACTTTAACGGTCGACGAAATTCTGGTCTCTGTCGGACGCATTCCAAACATCGACAACTTGAACTTAGAAGCGGCCAATATCGATTATCATAAAAAGGGCGTTACAGTTGACGATCAGCTTGTCACAACAAATGAAAATGTCTTTGCCGCGGGTGATGTCGCTCAAAAATATCAATTTACCCATACTGCTGATGCAACGGCCCGCATTGTTTTGCAGAACGCGCTCTTCCCTGGCCCCAAAAAGAAGCTGAGCAATTTGGTTGTGCCGTGGAGCACGTACACCGATCCGGAAGTGGCACACGTTGGTATGTATGAATCTGATGCAAAAGAGCAGGGCATCAAAGTGGAGACCTTTGTGCAATCGATTGGTGACGTTGATCGCGGTAAAACTGATGGCGAACTTGACGGCTTTGTCAAAGTTCACGTCAAAAAAGGGACGGATAAGATTCTTGGCGCGACGATTGTGGCTAGCCATGCCGGTGAAATGATCAACGAGTTGACGCTGGCTATGACGGCAGAGATCGGGCTAAAAACTTTGGCAACGGTTATTCACCCATACCCAACGCAAAGCGAGGCGATCAAGAAAATTGCCGATGCCTACAACCGTACCCGCATGACGCCGCTAGTAGAAAAAATCTTCTCGTGGTGGATGAAGTTTAGATTGAGGTAGGTGGTGGGCTTTACCCCACAAGAATTTTTATTTGACTTTTACACAAAACGGAATGATGTGACTAGCACTATTCGTCGCACCATTCCGTTTGTGCGTTACGAGGAAATATCTCGGACAATGTATAATGGCCTAATCATTACCAACCAATCTTTAACGGAGAACAAAACCCATGTCAACCAAACCCACATCTATTATCATCTTTGGTGCCTCGGGCGACTTGACGCGCCGCAAACTGATCCCTTCGTTGTACAACGCCTATGCCAAAGGTCGATTACCCGAAAAGTTGAGCGTGATCGGCACCTCGCGCACCGACTATTCGGATGAAAGCTTTCGCGTGCATCTGAAAGAGAGCATGACTGAATTCGAAATAGAATTTGAGCAGGAATGTTGGGATTCATTTGCAGCGATGCTGCATTATGAACAGGGCGATCTCGGTTCGGCGGACGAATTTGCCGAGCTAGATGAGCGACTGCGCTCTTATGAAGATGGGCCATCCAATCGACTTTACTATCTCTCCATTGCGCCCCGTCTTTTTGCGCAAACGGTCGCAAATTTGGGTGCAGCAGGCATGGCGGATCAGAGTGAGGGTTCGCGCAATATTGTGATCGAGAAACCTTTCGGCACTGATCTTGCATCGGCCAAAGAACTTGGTGCTAATATCCACAAAGTTTTTGATGAAAGCCAAATCTATCGGATCGATCATTATTTGGGCAAAGAGACCGCGCAAAATATTCTCTTCTTCCGCTTTGCCAACACGGTTTACGAACCCATTTGGAATCGTCAATATATCGACAATGTGCAGATTACGGTGGCCGAAAGCGTAGAGGTTGGGCGACGTGGTGAATACTATGAAAAAGCGGGTGTACTGCGCGACATGTTCCAGAATCACCTGATGCAGTTGCTGACACTAGTGGCGATGGAGGCTCCGGCCAAGTACGATGCGACCATGTTACGCAACGAAAAAGTGAAGGTGCTGACTGCGGTGAAGCCAATCGACATTAATGACACCGTGCGGGCGCAGTACGACGGCTATCTTTCGACGCCAGATGTTGCGCCCGATTCAGAGACGCCCACCTTTGCGTCAATTCGGTTAGAGATTGAAAATTGGCGTTGGAAAGATGTGCCGTTTTATTTGCGTTCGGGTAAAGGGCTGAAAAAGAAAGCGTCCGAAATTACCATTGAATTTAAGCCGCCACCCTATCGTATGTTTGGTGCATTTCAGGATCCAACGCCCAACATTCTCTCGATCTGTATTCAGCCGGATGAGGGAATCCACTTCTATTTTGACGCAAAAGTGCCAGACAAAGCGAAAGAAACACGCGCGGTAGAGATGGACTTTCACTATCGAGACGCATTCGAGAATATTGACCTGCCCGATGCGTACGAACGGCTGCTGCTGGATGCGCTCAATGAGGATGCCTCGCTCTTTGCGCGCATCGACGAGATTGAAAACGCCTGGAGCATTATCGACCCAATTTTAGAGGGCTGGACAAAACCCGATGCGCCGCCAATAGAAAAGTATGAAGTTGGCACGTGGGGGCCCGATGCGGCGAATGATCTGCTGGGGCGTGCGGGAAATAAGTGGCATATGGGCTGCGGTGGTCATGATGAGTAAACACCCTATTCAGCTTGCCCCTTCTATTTTGACTGCCGATTTTGGTAACCTCGAAGCAACCATTCGCGCGGCGGATGAAGGCGGGGCCGACCTGCTTCATCTGGACGTGATGGATGGCCAATTTGTGCCGAATATCAGCTTTGGGCCGATGCTTATTAAGTCCATCCGCGCGTATACCGATCTGCCCTTTGATGTGCATTTAATGGTGCAGGAGCCGGGTCATCTGCTGGCGGGCTTTGCCGAGGCGGGCGCAAACAATATTACAGTTCATGTCGAGGCGTGTTTACATCTGCATCGCACGCTGCAACAGATCCGCGATTTGGGCTGCACTGCGGGTGTGGCGATCAATCCGGCGACGCCTATCGACCATGTGGCGGAGGTGCTAGAGTTGCTGGAACTGGTGCTGGTGATGAGCGTTAACCCCGGCTTTGGCGGCCAACGCTTTATTGATCGAACGCACGATCGACTTCGTGCCGCTCGCACGCTGCTTGACGAGCAGAACCCAGACTGTCACCTTCAAGTGGATGGTGGCGTGAAGGCAGGAAACATTGCCGCGGTTGCAGCTAGCGGTGCCGATATGTTTGTAGTTGGCAGCGCAGTCTATAGTGATGGGGCCTACCGTGATGCTGGGGTTGTTGCCGACAATATTGCAGCGTTGCGCACGGCAGTTGCGAAGGGAGGTTCGAATGAGTGAGCATAAGCTAAACGAGGCGGACATTGATCGGATTATTGGTATGGCGTGGGAAGACCGAACGCCGTTTGATGCGATTGAGCTTCAGTTTGGCCTAAAAGAGAAGGAAGTGATTGCGCTCATGCGGCGCGAGATGAAGGCGTCGAGCTTTCGTATGTGGCGCAAACGGGTGACCGGCCGCAACACTAAACATGTGCAAAAACGGGGCTTTCAAGTTGGCCGCTTTAAGTCTTCGAATCAAGACAAGTAGCCTAGCGTAACGTCAAACCTACAAACAGGACTTATTCGTGTCTTTTTTAGTGGTGGAGAGAGCATCGGAGGTACGCGCAGTAGGCGCGAGTAGTATAGACATAACTCGTGTGCGTCGCTCTGGTTTGCAACTTTAGGGGCACTTGCTCTCACGGAGACCAGTGCGACGCACACTTTCACACGGGAATAGACACGACTAGCGTGCCCGCAGATTAGACTTGCGTGCGTCGCATTGACCAAGGCTCGCCCCGAATGCCCGAGATTGTTTGGTCAAAGCGGCGCATGCGGTTGTACCCAACTGCATGTAACCTCAGATGCAGCTTTACGTGCATAAGCCGCATCTGAGATTGCTCTCTCCGCACTCCACATTTGTAGGTAACCCAAAAATTAAGGCTTGATAATGTACTAGAAAGATTGAGGAAGGAAAGACAATGAAAGGATTACGTGGAAAGAATGTTTTGATTACCGGCGCAAGCTCGGGGATCGGTCGTGCGGTAGCGGTGCGAATGGGTGTCGAGGGCTGCAATGTTGGGATCAACTACTTCAGTGATCGAGCCAATGGGGAGGAGACGGAGCGATTGATGCGCGCTGCGATTGCGGCTGATCCAACCGAGGCAAATGCAGATGTGAGCGCTACGATTGTTTATGCCGATGTGTCTAAGGAAGAGGATGTGACGCGCATGGTTGATGAGACGATAGCGGCTCTCGGCGGGATCGACATTTTAGTCAACAATGCTGGGTTTCAACTGGAGGGTGCCAGCCACGAGATCCCGCTAAGCAAGTTTACGAACGTGCTGAATGTAAATTTGGTGGGTGCGTTTATCTGTGCGCAGCGTGCGATTCGACACTTTTTGGCTGAGGATAAAGCGGGCATCATTTTGAATATGACAAGCGTGCATCAAATCATTCCGAAGCCTTCGTATTTGGGCTATTCTGTCAGTAAGGGCGGAATGCAGAATTTGACGCGCACGCTGGCGCTAGAGTACGCTGATCGCAACATTCGGGTCAATGGATTGGGGCCGGGTGCGACGATAACGCCTATCAACAATTCGTGGGCGAATGATAAGGAAAAGAAGGCTGAGGTGGCGAGCCATATTCCATTGGGGCGAGTGGCTGAGGCGTCTGAGATGGCGGGTGTAACGGCCTTTCTCTGTTCGGATGAAGCTTCGTACATTACGGGGCAGACGCTCTTTGTGGATGGCGGTATTACGCTCTTTAACGATTTTCGTGAGAACTGGTCGAGTTAGGCTAAAAATAGGAACACATCTTGAGCAATAAGCAACAAGAATTAAAACAACAGGCCGCGGAATATGCGGTCAACTTTATCAAACCGGGCATGGTTGTAGGGCTTGGCACTGGCAGCACCGCGATTTTGGCTGTGCATCACATTGCCAAGTTATTGGACTTGGGCGAGCTGACCAACATTGTTGGGATCCCTACGTCGACTCAGATCGAAGAAGCTGCCCGCGAATTAGGCATTCCGTTAACAACGTTAGAAGAGCAGTCGGTTATCGACCTGACGATTGACGGCGCGGATGAGGTTAATCCGGCGTTGGATGTGATTAAAGGGGGGGGCGGTGCGCTTTTGCGCGAAAAGATTGTAGCCCAAGCATCTAAACGACAAATTATTATTGTGGACGATAGCAAGACATCCGCCGCGCTTGGCACAAAGTGGGCTGTACCGATCGAGGTGATCCCATTTGGCTGGGGATCGCAGCGTGCGTTTCTCGAATCGATTAGCAAATCGGTTACTCTGCGCCGTACGGCTGCGGGTGAACAATTCGAGACCGATCATGGCAACATGATTCTCGACTGTGATTTTGGGCCAATTGCCGATACCGCGTCTTTGGCGCAGCAGCTTAATTATCGCACGGGCGTTGTGGAGCATGGTCTGTTTTTGGATCTAGTAACGGATGTAATTATTGCTGGCGAGCAGGGGATCGAACATAAGGAGCGAGAGCGCACAAATGCCAATGATTGATGGGAAGTATGTTGACAGCGATGTCGTTTCTGCTGGTCTGCGTGCAATGTTTGCTATTTATGATCACGATACTGTATTGTCCATGCTTGAGAGCAGATCGATAACGGTTGCCGACCGCGAAAATAAGGGAACAGTAACTGTACCCAAGCCAGAATATGCGGATCGGCATGAGCTATATTTGAGCGATGTGGACTATTGGAAGGCCGAGGCCGCCAAAGAATTTGTGCCAAATGTTCCGACGAACAAAAAAGAGGCGGGCTATTAATCAATAATCAGTAGGCCGTACTATGAATATATAACCAGGGGTGCCAGGGGCATTCTACTAAAGAGCGTGAATGACTTTGTCTGGTTAAATAACCTAACACAATTGACACACTTTATATCGAAAAACGCTCCTCTGAGTTTCATCGCGAGGTGGAATGGGTTTAGGTTGATCTTACTATGGTGATTATAGAATCAGTTTAGGCAACAGCTAATAGTAATACATTCGTTTTTTCTTTTTGCGATGCTGGCCTTTTTCTAGCGCTATTCGCACCCCAACTGAAGTAATGAGTAAAATTACTGCGAGCACTGTGGCTAAAATAAATTGACTGATGAATGTATTTCTATCCTGAGAAAAAAATGAAATGCTAACAATCGCTAGCCAGAAGACAATGATGCCAATCGGGATGACTTTCCACATGTTTTCCTTCTTTATTGAATTGTTGTGAGAAGCACTTCTATACAGAAACGTATGTAAAGTAATATAGGTAGTAGAGAATTCACATTTGGGTGTGTGTATGGTAGATGCAAATACTTTACCATATTTGCAGTGTAATTTCAACATAATAGCTCTTAATCTAACAAAATATTAAGAACTTGTAAAAAATTTAATAGTAAGCCGTAACAATTCTCCCTGTGAGCAGCCAACGTTGGGGTTATGCAGCTTTACCCTTTGAAATAGTACATTTAAAACAGTAAGCAAATCACCGCGCGATAGTAAAATTATATAGAAATTACATTGTAACTAACTTTGGATCGTTCGTTATTACTCCTCTGACTAGGCAAAAAGAGATCCAACTTTGTGCCATTATTGATAGTGCACTCTTGGTCAACCACCCCTGCACAACCACCCCTGCACAACCACCACGGGAAAAAAGTAAACACACGGTAAGAAGTTGTGCTACACTATAAATCATGAATATTGCATCTGCTTTTTCTGTCTCTCTATATTCCAAAGCAGGCGGGCGAACAAAAAACGAGGACGTTGGTCTCTTTAGTAGCCACCCAGCTGATGAAACTGTGTTGATCTGCGTGCTGGCAGATGGACAGGGCGGGCGACCGGGCGGGCAGGCTGCGGCTGAAACCGCGTGTCGAGTTGCGCTAGAGGTGGCGTGTGCCTATTCGCTCAGACAGCTATGCAAATCAAAAACATGGGGCAAAATTTTGCGCGCGGCGGACAGTGCAGTCCGCGAACAGCCCGAAGCAGGGGCTACCACATTGGTGGCTCTGTGTATTTTGGGCGACAGCGTTTATGGCGCATCGAGCGGAGATAGTGCAGCAGTACTGTTAAACGTTTACGATCAGTATCATGAGTTGAGTGCTGAGCAGCTTAAGAATCCACCGATTGGTTCGGGCAATGCGAAAATTGTGCCATTTTCCCAACCGTTGCTCGACCCGTGGCTAGTAATGTTGGCATCTGATGGGCTATGGAAATATGTGGGGTGGCCGGGTGTTAAAAGCATCCTGCAAACGCACCAAATCGAGGGCGGCAAATCTGACGAGTTGACTACTCTACTAGTCGATGCGGCGCGTTCTGCGGGCCAACGCACGTTGAGCGATGACACAACCGTAATTGTGGTCGAGTCGAGTAAAGTGGTCGAGCCGAGTAAAAACGATAACGAATAGAGAAAATATTTAACAGGACAAACAACTTAGATGCACGAAATTCCTTCCACAAATTATCAGATGGCGGTGCGCGATTTTCAGCGCGCGCGCAAATCTGCTGTGCTGCGCCAGATATTGGCACGGCTGCGTGGGCAATCGCCAGAGTTATTAGATTATGAAACAATCTATCAGCAGCTAAAGCCAACCAAGCATATTTTTAATCACGGATTAGAAGAGATTCCACTGGACAAGATTGTGGGCAGCGTTGGGCGTTATCGAGACTTTACGCGCGAGTTTTTGCCTACCCAACAGGTGGATGAAACGCGCTGGGCTGGGGTAAAGGCTGCGATGATGGATATGAATGGTCTGCCGCCGATTGAAGTCTATCAGATAGGGGATGCTTATTTTGTGCTGGATGGGAATCATCGTGTGTCGGTGGCGCGTAAAGCAGGCGCGCAGACGATTAGCGCATATGTGATTGAGGTAGAGATGCGCGTACCGCTGGCAGCAGATGACGATCCGAATGAAGTGATTTGTAAAGCGCGCTATGCTGATTTTTTAGCGCGCACAAATTTGGATCAGCACGTACCAGACGTTGATATGTTGATGACTGTGGCGGGCCACTACCAAACATTACTCCATCAAATTGAGGTCTATCAAGAGCGATTAACGACTGGGCATGAAGATGATGCTAGCAGAGATGATGTAACTTTTGAAGATGCTGCACTGCTTTGGTATGGTTCGGTCTATTGGCCTGTAATTATGATTCTGCGAGATTTGGGTGTAATGCGCCGTTTTTCTAAGCAGACTGAAACCGACATTTATGTCTTGCTTTCGGAACGACGCGAAGAGTTGGAGCAAGCACTTGGGTGGCAATTAGAGTTAGATGAAGTGTTGCCGAGGTTGGTGCAAAATGAGCTGCAAAGCGAAACACAGCAGATCGCGTTGGCGAATCCAGTAGGCTATTTATCGAACATGCTTGACTCGCTTCGGTCGGCAATTTTAGCCGAGGCGGATGTGGGTACGTGGCGCTTGCAGCAGCTTGCCATGCGGCGCGAAGGTCGTCTTTTCTCGGATCTACTTGTGCTCTTCGAGGGGATTGATGAGGACTGGGATCTTTTGGAGGCGGCGATTTTTGTGGCCTCTGCAGATAATGATCGAATTTTGGGTCTGCATATTGCAAATGATGTTTCGCAATTGGAGAGAACGCGCGTGATCCGGATGGTCGCACGGTTTGAGCGCCGCTGTAAGGCTGCGGGGTTGGTTGGCGAATTTGCGCTCGAAGCGGGCAATGCGGTGGAACGCGTGCTACAGCGTGCTGCGTGGTCCGATCTGCTCTTTATTAATTTAACCCATCCGCCAGAATCGACCGTGCTTGATCGGCTGCGCTCGTTTTGGGGACCGGTAATTACGCGCTGCCCGCGCCCACTGTTGCTTGTGCCCCACGCACGATACCGGGGGATGGATCGCATGTTGTTGGCCTACGATGGTAGCCCAAAGGCAGATGAGGCACTCTTTGTTGCGGCGTACAATGCTTCGCGTTGGGGCGATTCGTTGACGGTTTTGGCGATAGAAACACAGTATACAAAATCTGATGCACTGGCGAAGGCACGTGCGTATCTCGAAAGTTGCGATGTATGGGATGCAACTTACTTAATAAAACAGGCTCCGATTGGCCCAGCGATTTTAGAGACGGCTCAAGAGTATGAGAGTACGATTATTGTGATGGGTGGTTTTGGCGCACGCCCCATTATGCGGCTGCTGGGCGGGAGCGTGGTGGAGTATGTGTTGCAGCATGTGACAGATCAGGCTGTGCTGATCTGCCAGTAATACGACTTCACTTAGTGATGGTTGCATCGGCATAAAGTATGCTTTCAAGACCATTCCAAAAAATAAAATGTAACAGTCAAGGTGAACTGTTACAATAAAATATACGCATGGCTGCAAGCTGTTCCAGAAAATCGCTTAAATCTATATAATTATTTTTATGGTTTAGCCTAACTCGCTATAACACTGAACTCGGTTTAACGGCTCTTTGAGATCCGGTTGAACCGCTTTAACTTATAAACGCACAATCTATTTTCTCGAATAGACTAAACCAATCCAAAAAAAACCTATGCAAAACAAAATCTGCCTCGTGACTGGGGCCAACAGCGGTATCGGTAAAGAAACAGCTCTTGCGCTAGCCGAGAAAGGCGCAACCGTGGTTATGATCTGCCGCGATCAGGCGCGCGGTGAGGCCGCACGCCAAGAAATCATTGAGCAAAGTGGAAATAATGCAGTCGATCTGCTCATCGCTGATATGTCCTCGCAGCAGTCGATCCGCCAAGTTGCGGCCAAATTCCAGCAAAAGTATGATGCACTGCACGTTTTGGTCAACAATGCGGGGGCTGCGTTTCGCGGTCGGCAAGAAAGCGTGGATGGGGTTGAGCTCACTTTCGCGCTCAATCATCTGGGCTACTTCCTCTTGACCGACCTGCTGCTGGAGACGATCAAAGCGAGCGCGCCAGCCCGAATTGTCAACGTGGCTTCTGACGCCCATAAGGGTGCTAATTTCGATCTGGACGATGTGCAGCTAACCAAGAAGTACGCCTTGTTCAAAGCCTATGCCAATTCCAAGTTGGCTAATGTTCTCTTCAGCAACGAACTGGATCGACGGCTGAACGCCACTGAGGATTCTGGCGTAACGGTCAATGCCCTACACCCCGGCGTCGTGCGGACCAACATTTGGGGCGGCATGATCCCATTGCTTGGGCCCATCATCAGGTTCATCGGGCGCTTTGTCATGCGCACGCCAGAAGAGGGTGCAACCACGTCGATCTATCTGGCTTCCTCTCCCGAAGTGGACGGGGTCAGCGGCAAATATTTTGTGGACTGTGCCGAGAAATACCCGTCAAGATTGGCGCAGGACGAGGACGCGGCGCGCAAGTTGTGGGAAGTGAGCGAGGGGCTGTGTTTGTAGTTTAATTGCTTAGCCCGAAAGTAGCTGGATACACGTCCCCCGCACGTAGTTCTAGTAGATCCGCTATCGAAACTTTATTCACTCCGTGCCGGGGACGTGGTATCCCGTGTGACTCGCGTTTTGTCTTTGCGTGTAGGGTGAAAAACAGCGACAAACTGTGCTATAATTAGGTGGAATTTGAATCAAAACTCGTATAGATGAGTCCTGTAATTACCGAAAAGGTGTGCAATGTCTACAGCAACAATTAGCATCCAACTTGAAGAAAATGCTGCTCAAATTTACTTAGAGGCATCTGAACAGAAAAAAGAAAAGCTAGGTCTGCTTATTGGTCTTTGGTTGCGAGAATTTGAAGATTTATCTCTGCCTGCTTTAATGGATCAGATAAGCGATAACGCGCACAAACGAGGCTTAACGCCTGAAATCTTGGATGAGCTACTCAATGACGACTAAGTGCCGCTTGATTGATGAGCCATCAATATAAAGTTTATGGTACTTCAATGAGGTACCATTGGTGCATGTAGAATCCCAAATTGTATGAGTGTCTCTTGTTGCTAGACTCTTGAATGAGAACACTCACCTGCTCCAAATGGTTGACATAAATGGAAATTTCTAATTTAAAAAGCTTTCAACTGACTGACTGGATAGTGACGTGTGGTGCTTGTAGAAATAAAGGCTTAATGTATCTCGTTTGTGATGGTAAAATCAAAAAAGCAGATGACGAATCACAAATCGATGTGTCCCATCACTGGCAAGTTGTAATATGCCCAGCCTGCAATCAAGTAAATGTACTTCGTGATTCTAAATGGGATGTAGGCGAATACATAATTGTCGGCTTTGACGAACGCGGGAACGAAATTGAAGAAACCATGTATAGAGTCGATATGAAATATCTACATCCTCTTAAAAGCCTGTCTCTGCCACTACCTCACTCTCATATGTCAGAAAATGTTCGTCGTGATTACGAAGAGGCTATGGAAGTGTTTCCAGTATCCTCACGCAGTGCTGCAGCGCTGCTACGGCTTGCAATTCAAAAATTAATTAAGGAGTTAGGTTGTTCAGGAAAGAACATCAATAATGATATAAAGACTCTTGTAGAGCATGGCCTATCTACACATATTCAGCAGGCATTGGATATTGTTAGAGTAGTTGGAAATGAGGCAGTTCATCCTGGTGAACTAGACGTAGGGGATAAGCCACACATAGCAAAACAGTTATTTGATCTCGTTAATGCAATTATTGATGACCAGATATATGACCCGATCAGAAGAAGGAAAATTGAAGATGCATTTGAGGCATTACCATCCTCAAAACGTCGAGGGATAGCCGAACGCGATAAGAATCGTGTAGATTAATGTTCAGACTGCGTAGAAAGATACTACAGATATGTTAAAACAAAAATTGATTATGGATTTGGGTAAACAAGGACAAGGTAACGGTCTTGCCATCAATAGAAACGCTAGGCAATATGCAACAGCTTACGACAATGATATAAAAATATGGCGTTTTGATGATCAGATGTTCCTTCGTTCTTTAGATGGAAGTGGATATGTTCGAGACCTGATATATACACCCGATGGTTCTCGATTAATTAGTTCACACTATTGGAAAACGATTGTCTGGGATACCGAAAACTTTAAGCGACTATCGAGTTATGATTATAGAAGTGCGACGTTGGCATGTCATCCGTCCGGCAATAGTTTTGCATTGACGCACTTGGGCTTATGTGAAATAGATATTTGGGGTTTGAACGTTGGTGGTGTCTGTTCAATCACAATCCCTACAGAAGACACCCAGAAAAGCTCAAGTATATGCACCGCTCTGTCATACTCCCGAAAGGGTGATCTGCTCGCGTCAGGAAATAAAAATGGAGTTGTTGAGATCTGGAACATTGAAACAAAAGATCAAGTCTATATAAACAAATATGATTACCCAGTTTCTTGTTTGAGTTTTAGTCAGAAACAAAGCATTCTTGCCGTCGGATATGAAGATGGACGAATCATAAAACACAATTATTTAGGGAGTAAGGTAGAATCCAGTTTTCGCCTGCATGAAACTGAGGTTGTAAATATAAATTGGCTGATTGCTGATACAAATTTAATAGCGTCGACAAGCTCTGACGGATGTGTACTAATATGGGATACAAATAATACGAAGTTATTGGAGCGTAAAAAATTTAAGTATCCAGTTTCTAATATAGCTTGGGATACTGAACAACGTCATTTCTTAGTAGCAGATAAATCGGTCAGGGTATTTGCATGTGAATTTACTCAAGATGAATTACCTCTAAAAAAAACAAAATTTAGTATGACTGCCAATGCAAAATCTATTGATCTAGCAGCTATACATAGAGCCTTTCTCGACGGATATTCAAAGGAAGATGATTTGAAAATGATGTTGAGACTTGAGCTTGATATTAAACTTGATTTGGTTGCAGGAGGCGATAATTTAACATTGAAGGTTTTTAACCTCATTGAATGGGCTGAGAATCAGGGGCGACTCAAGGAACTGATCGTGGCCGCATATAAACATAATCCTGAAAATAACTCATTAAGGCAGTTAGTAGAGAACTATTAAGTTTTCTATACGGCTTGGGCGAAGCGCTAACATAACAATGTTTTATAATAAACGAAAGATACTCTTGCTATGGATACATTTGTTTTAATTGAACAAGGCAAAGGAAATTTAAAAATGTCGGAGCCCACCCCTTCAACTCGAATAACCCAAGTTTTTGATATTGCCAAAGAATTTACCACATCCGAACGGTTAATTCTTGCCAAGCTTTTACTGGATAGCTTGATCGTAGACGAAGCAGCAGACGAAACTGATTGGAATAATATGAGCCGGGCATCATTCGAAAAAGATTTGGATAATCCAGAAGACGTCGTTTACGACAACTATGAAGAGGAATATGACATACTAGCGAGGTGATGTTGCTCTATAGTAGTTTTACGATTCCGGTTGATGGCAACGACATCTTTTCTAATACGACTGTTACAGACACGCATATTCCATAGTTTTATCAACACTCACGCAGCCGCAAATTCTGTGTGGACCCGCATATCTGGTGGATGAAACGCTAACACCACATTTTGAGCAGAGATCCCTTTTTCAACTAGCTCATTTGCCAAGCCTTCATCGGTCCAATCATTCTCAATCCATAGTTTCCATCTTTTAGACGGGCGTAGAGAGTCGGTCTCTTCATCAAATGTTACTTCAATCTCAGTATTTGGTTGCGGGTTACGTCTCATGCGTTCAGCATGACTCATCAGCAGCTCTTTGAGTAGTGAACGGTACGTATCTAGTCGATCCATAAGTCGAGCTCCTCGCTTTCTTGAAAATTTCCTCTATCATAACGCACTCAATTCTGTTATAATAAACGAAAGATATTCTCGCTATGATGCATGATACATTTGTTTTGGTTGCACAGCGCAAAGGAAAGTTAAAAATGCTTGAGCTAACTCCCACAACTCGAATAACCCAAGTTTTTGATATTGCCAAAGGATTTACCACATCCGAACGGTTAGTGCTTGCCAAACTTTTGCTGGATAGCTTGATCGTAGACGAAGCAGCGGACGAAACCGACTGGAATAATATGGGACTGGCATCGTTCGAAAAAGATTGGGATAATCCAGAAGACGCTGTTTACGATAACTGGAGAGAACATTATGCCGTTCCAGCGGAATGATATTGTTCTCATTCCTTTTCCATACACGGATCTCTCCGCGACTAAGACGCGACCAGCTGTAGTTGTGAGTAGCTCATTGTATGCACAGGCTCGTTCCGAATTAATCCTTTTGTATGTCTCCTCTCAAGTGGTAAAAGCCGATCCCACGGTAGATTATGTGTTTAAAGATTGGAAGAGTGCTGGTTTAATCAAGCCTTCATTTGTCCGCCCTAAAATTGCAACGATCGATCCCGCGCTTATTGTACATCGTGTTGGAAATCTCTCGAAACAAGATTCTGAAGCTGTGGATTTATCATTACGTCAGGCATTAGATTTACCCGCGGCCAACCTGCAAGAGCTTATATCTGACGTGGACCTTTTGACTCAGCCTGTCACCGTAGTCCAGAAAATGGCTGAAAAGGCAATTTCGGCGATACAGGTATTTGAAAACCAGAATAATTCTGCTGCGGATGTGTCTAAACTTCGAGAACTACTTGACGACAACGTCCCATAGAACAAAGCTATGAGCTTTATTGTTTGTTTGTAACTCCACCCCAGCCATCTAAAATCCCTTCTTCAAGCCACCCGTCCCACTTGCAAAACCGCCACCCAATGAACTATCATCACCCCAACTCATAATTTCCACCCCTCGAACAAATAGGAACCAACCAAACTATGCGCATAATCGTAGACGGAACCCCCGTTCCGATTACCGAAAACGACAGCGTCCTCTCCGCCATGCTCAAAGCGGATCAGCACCCTACCGGCGGCGGGACCCTATGCTGCGGGGGCGATTGCCCGCACTGCTTGGCCACCGTCGACGGGATCGCGTATGTCCGCACCTGCCAGGTGACACCCAAGCCGGGCATGGTCGTCGAACGGCAGCATCTCTGCGGCGAGTATCCGCCGCTGCCAGTGGATGATCGGCTGCGCGCCGAGACCCACGCTCAGAATCTATTCTGCGACGTGGTCGTGATCGGCCAAGGTGAATCGGGATCCGCGGCCAAGGCAGAGGCTGAAGCAGCGGGCAAAAGCGTGATCACCGTCGACGCGAACAAGGGCGAAGAAGCCGTCGGCATTTATGCTGGTCCGCTGGTGGTGGCGCGCACGGATAGCGGGATGCTGCACATTCACGCCAAGGAAGAAGTGATCGTGGCGACGGGCGCGGCCGAACTGCAACCCGTTGCGCCGGGATCCTATCTGGCTGGGCTGATGACCACACGGGCAGCAGAATCACTGGCCGCCGCGGGGCTAGATTTGGGCAAAGTTGTGGCAATTGGCACACCACCCAACGGCATCGACCATGAAATAGTCGCCGGCGATATTGTTCGCTTCGAGGGCAACAGCGTGGGTAACGTTAACGCCGTGATCATGCGCGACTCAACAGGCAACGAAACCACCCACGATTGCGACACCGTGGTGATGGGCCTTGGCCTGCACCCGCGTAACGCGCTGCACAAAATGGGTGCGGATCTGCCCGTGCGCGCCGTTGGCGAAGCCACGATCGATGCGACCGTGCCAGCCTGCCCCACCGAGCCCGACAGCATGATTTGCGCCTGCTCGGGTATCAAACTCTCGGATCTCGACTACACATGGGAGAGCGGCTTCCGCGAAATGGAGCTGATCAAACGCTCGACACTGGCCGGAACCGGCACCTGCCAAGGCATGGGCTGCATCCCCTACATGCGCAGCTTTATCCAAGCCCGCGGCGGCGAACTGCAAGATCGTTTTACCGCCCGCCCCGTCAACCGCCAACTCACCCTCGGCGAGATCTCGGCAGGCAGCCACCATCACCCCACCGCCAAGACCGCGCTCGACCAAGTACATCGCGACCTCGGTGCGCAAATGGAGCGCTCGGGCGGCTGGTGGCGTCCGTGGAACTATGGCAACCTACAGGCCGAATACTGGGCCGTACGCGAGGCCGTCTCCATAATGGATGTCTCAACGTTGGGCAAAATGACGGTCACCGGCCCCGATGCGCTGGCTTTCCTAGAAAAACTCTACCCCACCAAAGTTTCCACAATCAAAGAAGGGCGCACTCGCTACGTGCTGCTGCTCAACGAGCGCGGCTTTGTCATGGACGACGGCCTAATCGGCAAAGAGGCCGACGACCGCTACATTCTCACGCTCACCTCGGGCGGCACAAGCCACAGCGAAATGTGGATCCGCGATTGGGCCGACGGTTTCGACATGGACGTGCGTCTGATCAACCAAACGTACACGCAGGGCGCCATCAACGTCACCGGACCGCTGGCAAACGAACTGCTCAAACGGGCGGGCATGGCCGAGCCGCTCAACTTTATGCGCTTTGCCGACATGGACATTGCGGGCGTGCCCTGCCGCGTCTTCCGCCTGAGCTTTACGGGAGAACTGAGTTACGAACTGCATCACCCTGTGGAACGGTCGGTCGACCTGTGGCAAGCGCTCATGGATCTGGGCCACGATTTGGGCATCAAGCCGCACGGGTTAGAGGCTTTGACTGCGCTGCGGCTAGAGAAGGGCCACGTGATTGTGGGCCAAGATACGGACTTTGATTCGACGCCACGACGCATTCACCACGAGTGGATGTGCAAGCTCGACAAGGACTACTTTCTGGGTCGAGCGTCCGTATTGCGCACCAACAAAATTCCGCTCGACAAGATGCTGGTTGGCTTCGAGATTGCCGAGGGCGCGCCCAATGAAGGGGCCATCATTTGGCACAAAGATAAAAATGGCAGCAACGAGTTTGCTGGGCACGTCACTTCCTCGGCGTGGTCGTGGGCGCTGGGCCGCGGCGTGGCGCTGGGCTGGCTCGACTATTTTGATGGCGAGTTGCCCGAAAAAGTGACAATTAACGGCATGGAGGCGCGTCGAGTGGCTGTGCCGTTTTATGATAAGGAGGCGTCTCGTGCACGCGTATAAAGAACTCTCGTTTGTGCGGCTGGCTGGCACGCGTATCGTTTCGAAAAAAGATGTGATTGATCGGACCATGGTCAACGTGGTCCCCCTTGGCAACGAGTCTATTTGCCTACGCTTTGCGCCCGACGAATGCTTTGTGATGCCCGTCTTAACCGCAGCGCAAACGGACGCGATTTTATCCGATGACCCACACGCTATTCTCCTAAACGAAGGCGCCTTTTCGGGCGCATGGGTGGACGAAACTCACGCGCTCGATCTACTGGCACGGCTGGCCGAATGGGAAATGCCATCGGACCGACCCGCATTTGTGCAAGGGGCGGTCGCTGGAATTGCAACGAAATTGTGGTTTGATGACGCGTTGGTCTTGTTTGTGGTGCAAACGCCCTACGCACATGAGCTGGCAGATCGGCTACGATAAACTTTGTCCAGTATTTTCAGTGGGGTACGATACATCATGCCCCTAAAGTCAGAGTGGCATTGTAAAGATATAGCAGTTAGAAACGAATTCAACTACCTAACATGACAAAACGGACCAATATAAGTTTAGCTTTATTGAACGCATTAAAAGAACATGGCGCGCAGGAAATTTTCGGCATTCCGGGTGACTTTGCGCTGCCTTTTTTTAAAGTGATTGAAGAATCAAAAATCTTGCCGCTCTACACGTTGAGCCACGAACCGGCGGTGGGCTTTGCAGCGGACGCCGCAGCGCGACTGCATGGTGGCTTAGGCGTGGCCGCGGTAACTTATGGCGCAGGCGCGCTCAACATGGTGAATCCGGTGGCAGCGGCTTATGCGGAAAAATCGCCGCTGGTAGTGATTTCGGGTGCGCCGGGTATTTATGAAAGCAAGAGCGGTTTGCTGCTGCACCATCAGGCCAAGTCGCTCGATTCACAACTGGAGATCTACAAGCAGATTACGTGCGATCAGATCCGGCTGGATAACTCAGAAGAAGCGCCAGAGAAAATTGCCCAGGCGCTGTCTCAGTGCAAACGCCTATCTCGCCCAGTTTATATCGAGGTGCCGCGCGATCAGGTGCTCGAAGCGTGTGATCCTGTGGTGCCGATGGCCGCGGCTTCATATAATAGGGAAGCGCTCGCCGCCTGTGTGGAAGATGTGCTGGAGACACTCCACGCAGCGCGTTCGCCGGTGCTAATGGTTGGGATCGAGGCGCGGCGTTACGGCGTGGAGACGAAAGTGGCCGAAGTCGCCAATCGACTGGGCATTCCGGTGGTGACGAGCTTTATGGGGCGCGGTCTGCTGGCGGATCACGAGTCACCGCTGCTGGGCACATATATGGGTGTAGCAGGTGACGAAGCGCTCACCGAACTGGTCGAAGAGTCGGATGCGCTGCTGCTCTTGGGCGTGATCCTGTCGGACACAAATATCGGCGTGTCGGCCACTAAACTTGCAATGAGCCACATGATTCACGTGGAAGATGAAGCGGTGCGGGTTGGTTTCCGAACGTATGTGCATATTCCAATCGAGGCGCTGCTGGACGGGATGATTAAGCGCTTGCCTGCCGACCATCCAACACAGGTGATCGAGAGCGAGGGCTGTCCACGTGATTTGGTGGCAGATGCTGAACGTATTACGCCCACGGATATTGCCCGCGCGGTGAACGATTTTATGGACAAGTATGGTCGAATGCCAATTGCCGCGGACATGGGCGATTGTCTCTTTACCGCGCTGGAGATGGAGAATACCGAGTTGGTTGCACCGGGCTATTACGCCACCATGGGTTTTGGTGTTCCCGCGGGGCTGGGCGTTCAGGCCGCAACGGGGAAGCGTCCGTTAATTCTGGTGGGCGACGGTGCGTTTCAGATGACGGGCTGGGAGCTGGGAAATTGTCGGCGCTACGGCTGGAACCCGATTGTGCTGCTCTTTAACAATTCTAGCTGGGAGATGCTGCGTACCTTTCAGCCGGAGTCTGCTTTTAACGATTTGGATGATTGGCACTTTGCAAAACAGGCCGAGTCGCTGGGTGGTCATGGGCGGCGCGTGACAACGCGCAAAGAGCTACGCAATGCGCTCAATCACGCCGTGAAGAATACAGATCGTTTTTATCTGATTGAGATTATGATAGAGCGGGGCGTGCTTTCGACCACGTTGGAGCGGTTTGCGGCAGGGGTAAAGCGGCTACATAAGGCAAGTTGAGTGGGGAATTATTTGATATGAACGAGTTTATGGAAAAACAGGTCAAGCTGACCTGGTACGAACCCAAGAAAACCTACGATGTGATTATTATTGGTGGCGGCGGGCATGGTTTGTCTACCGCCTATCATCTGGCTACGCGACACGATATCACCGATGTAGCCGTGCTGGAGCGCAAATACATCGGCGGCGGCAATTCGGGGCGCAACACTACCGTGATCCGCGCGAACTATGGCATCCCCGAAGCGGTCAAATTTTATCAGCACTCACTAGAGCGCTACCATTCGCTGGAAGAAGAGACAGGCCGCTGGCTGATGTTCAAGAAGAAGGGCATCTTTTGGATGGCCCACTCAGAAGCGGACGTGCGGCAGGAGATGGCGCGGACCGAGATCAACACTGCGTTTGGGGCCAAGACTCGCTTTGTGACGCCAAGCGAAATTAAAGAGATCTGCCCTGAAATCGACATTACGGGCGGCGGCGTTTGGCCCGTTGTGGGCGCGTCGTGGCACGAAGAAGGCGCAACCGCGCGGCATGATCGAGTCAACTGGGCGCTGGCCGAGGGCGCGAATCGCAGGGGCGTTCATATCCACCAGCGAACAGAGGTACTAGATCTGCTGAAAGAGGGCAACAAAGTCATCGGCGTGACGACCAACCATGGCGACATGTACGCGGATAAGGTGATGTGTGCGGTGGGTGGTCACGTGACTCAAGTGACCGACATGGCGGGCTTCCGGCTGCCGATCCGCACGCACCCATTGCAGGCATATGTGACGAACCATTATGCACGCACCTTCGATCCGATTGTGGCGTCGACAAGCTTGCTCTTTTACGTATCGCAGACCGCACGTGGCGAGATGTTGATGGGGGCAGAGATTGATCCGCAGCCGTCGTTCAACTATCGATCTGGCCACCATCTGATCCAGAATTGTTCGTTCCGCATTACAACGCTCCTGCCCTTTATGCGCAACCTGCGGGTACTGCGCCAGTGGACAGGTGTATGCGATATGTCGCCTGACTATTCGCCGATTATGGGTTTGACGCCGGTCGAGAATTTCCTGATCACAACTGGCTGGGGCACGTGGGGTTTTAAGGCGATTCCGGCTGGTGGCGAGACAATGGCGGAGTTGATCGCAACGGGCAAAACGCCAGAGATGATCGCCCCGTTTGGGTGGGATCGATTCGAGAAGGATCGAACGATGGCGGATCGAGGATCCGCTGGAACGCATTAGGATTCAAAGGAGAGTCCGAATTTGAGTGTTTCAACAAACGAACGCGAATTAATTCGCGCGGCGCAGCAGGGCGATCAATCCGCTGTAGTAGCACTATATGAAGAGCATCGGGATTGCGTCTATACGTACATTTATCACCGCGTAAATCGCGACCCAGACATTGCCGAGGATATCACGGCTGATGTGTTTGTACGCATGGTCTCTAGCTTGCATACGTACAAGATCAAGAGCACCCCGCTCATCGCATGGCTATACACAATTGCGCGCAACCACATTATTGATTATTACCGAGACCTAGATAAATATAAGCATACGCAGCTTTCTGAGAGTATGAAGGACACGGCATCATTGCCCGACAGCCATGTCATGTTGAACTCTGATTTGGATACGCTACGCAGCGCAATGGAGAATCTAACCGAGTCGCAGCGCGACGTGCTGATTTGTCGATTTATGAGTGAAATGAGTGTAAAAGAGACTGCCAAAATATTAAACCGTAACGAAGGCGCTATCAAAACATTGACGCGACGAGCCATCTCAGCACTCCAACGCCAGATCCGACCGGAGGTGCGCTATGCTTAATCCTCGTTCAAAGAAAAGAGTTATCGACGATTGCTTAAAGCGTTTGGCAGATGGTGCGACAATTGAAGAATGTTTGCAGCAATACCCAAAACATTATAAAGAACTATGGCCCATTTTGCAGACGGCAGCCGCACTACGGCAGCCACGTGTCAAACCTTCGGCCAGCGCAGATGCACGGATAAAGGCGGCAATGCTCGTTGCATACAACGAAAATAGAGAGATCGAAAAGTCACCCGTTTCCTATTTGGATTCTGCCCGTTATACAGGGCGGCAACACAAATCAAATAATAATAGGAGACAAGTTAAAATGAACAACCGATCTATCTTTACGCAACTTGCTGGCGCAGCAATCGCACTCATATTCGTCGCAGCGGCTGGCTGGTTTGTCTATACAAACGTGAACCAAATCGCTCAACCAAATGGAACCACCGAAACAACCGGAGGCGTCGCCAGCGAGACAGCAGGGCCAACTGAAGTTGAGCCTATACTTGCCGCACCTACACCGTCGGCAACTGTTGGAACAGGCATTGGACCAGATGTTGAAGCAGACGGTAGTGACGGGCCACAAACACCATCGCCAGACGCACCAAACAATCAACTGACCGTGACATGGCCTTCGCCCGATGAAAAGTGGGTCGCGTCTGCAAGTAAAGTGGATTCGGACGGAAGCCGAACAGTCACGCTTACTGTTACAGATCAAAGCGGCACTGTCCATACGCCGATTTCTAAAAGCGAAAAGTTGACCATGCTGTCGACCGAGGCGTATGTATTTGGATGGTCGTCAAATAGTCAATATGTGTACTATGCCGAAAGTGGATTTGCTGATGGCTGCGAAGTATTGCCCACATTTTACATAAACCTGAGCCGACTTGATGTAAACACAGGCGCAACCGATCTGCTGAGCAACGACTATTTGGCCGATGTTCTGCTCTCGCCCGATGGCACGCAACTTGCTATCATGAATACCTTCTGGAACAATAATTATTCGGAGAGTGACTTGGACAATATTACGGTCGATATTGTTGACACCCTTTCGGCTGAAACTACATCGCAAACCAAGATTTTCGACAAGTCCGAAGCCTTTGTGGGTGGTACCTTGAACAATCTGCTGCACTGGTCAGAGGATGGCTCTCGGCTTGTGGCACAGCTACACGATAACCCTTGCCCGGTGTTGGGTGGCGAACAGGCATACCAGTTAATCGATCCAGCAGGCGAGTCGCCATTACTGCTCTCATCCGCAGACCTTCAGCTTGACGATGCCTCAGTTATGTTAGAGAAAAGAGTGCTAACCGCCGAACAATTGCAGCTAATGGATGCAGCTAATAACTGTGATTATAGCATTTACCTGGCCTCCAAACGCATTACTTCACAGATGTGCCCAGAGAGCATTGGCGAAAATACCGAAGAGGAGAGCGAAAATTCGAGACGGCCAGTATCAGAGTATGGCATTTGGTCTGTAACCCAAATGACAGAAGATCTAGGTGGCGACCTGTTTAAGATTCAGCTAATTTTGGAAAATCAAGAGACGGGTGAGCGCTTTGCACCAATCGATGAAGTGCGCGAATCTGCAATGGGATTTGCTGCCCCCGTCCAGCTTGATTGGTCAGTGGATGGTCGCTATTTCTACTTTGCCAACCTGTTACCAATTGACGGGTGCGAAGATTTAGAGGTCTTTAATACTCTGCAACGCATTGATGTGACGGATGGCGCAATTGAAACAGTTGTCTCGGGAGAGATGGCAGATATCAAACTCTCGCCCGACCTTCAAAAAATTGCAGTGCTCTCTCGCAGCGTTGAGATCATTGCCACTGAATTTGATACGATTACAGCCGAGGTACTTTCTACAACAACATTTGATGCGAAGTACGTAGACGGTGGCGCAATCAATAAAGTGCATTATTCTTCGGACAGCACTCATCTTGTGGCCGAATTAAATACGATGTGGTGTCCAGTCTTGGGTGGCGATACCGACTTCTGGTCCGTAAATGAGTCGGGCAAAGCAATCGAGGTGTTTTCATCTCGCACAATCGCAACAGACGATCAGCAGAATGCACTGCTCTCTGTTCGTAGATTTGAGCAAAACGTCTTGCTGCTTATAGATGGTCGAGATTCATGTGAATTTGACGTTAATGTTGAGACACAAGAGGTAGCGTACACAAGCTGCCCCACACGGTTGCAATAATTCATCTGACATGAACCTGCGCAAGTATACATTTGTGAAAACAAAATAATAAAATAGAATAAAGAAAGGTTAGCATCCCCCAATACAGTTAGCTAGACTCAAGCTGCATTGGGGAATGCTATTTACTTTTTACCAACCATCAACAAATATGATATACCGAGCGTAGGATTCGAGAGATTAGAATGAGCATCAAAATACCGTGTGAAAACTGCGGCGAACGGTCCGTGGAAGAGTTTGTTTATGGCGAGGTACCCGTTGTGCCAGACGAGATCAAGGCGCAGGGCGGGGAAGAGTATGAATTCGACTTTGGCTACATGCACAACAACACACTCAAGGCGTGCAGCGTGAGGCGTGGTTCCACTAGTACGGCTGGCGGCGAGACGACGGCCGTACTAGTGGAACCACGGGCAAGACGCCAGAGAGATGTCGCTCCCTTTTCGTGGGATCGATTTGAGAAGGATCGAACGATGGCGGATCGAGGATCCGCTGGAACGTATTAATCGCTCGATGCAAATGGTTTCGATATAAAGGGTATTGCCATTGAATGCGGTTGTTGCGTACGGATCAACCACACGCGTTATGGCCTATGGTTATGAAAAATCCGCAGCACCACAATTTTTGTGGAATGATTAAATGGGGCAGGATCAGAGACAGGGTCTAGCTGAATAGTATGAGGATACCCGGTAATATCTTCTGGCACGGGAATAATCTCTTCTACCTCGACAAAGCCATTCTTGTACAGCGATTGTAGCGTGTTCATATAGTCTGCACCGCTAAGATAGAGAGCGTTGTTGATGGCAATAATGCGACCGCCATCCTTAACGAGCGGACGCAGCTTATTGATAAGGCGCACAGAGTCAGTGGCCATATCTACAGTGCCATGATCGGTCGATGAAAAGAAAGGTGGATCAAGAATCACGCAGTCAAAGCGCTCTGATTCTCTCTTAAGACGATTGACTTGAGGAAAGAAATCGCCCGTTTGAAAGTCTCGTTTGTGAATCGGATAACCATTTAGCGTGTACGAAGTTTTCGCCATATTAAGAAATCGCCGATTCAGGTCAGTATGAACGACTCTACTTGCGTTACCAGCTTGGGCAGCTACGCCTAGGCTCCCAGTATAGGCAAAGGTATTGAGCATGCTCTGTTCGGCTGAATTCTTAGCTAACCAGTGCCTCGCATTGCGCGTATCAAGATAAAAGCTGGCATCCTGATTGAGGAGCAAATCAACCGCATACCAGATCCCATTTTCTCGCACTCTGGTGGGTAATTTTTCACCATAAAGCAGGTATCCCTGTTTAGCCTCGGTCGTTACACCATTTCGTTCTTTTAATACAATTGACTCTAGCCAAGGGAGCTGCTCTCGGATGTGCGATTGTGCAAACTGGATTAGCTGATCTCCGTCGCCTGGTGGGTCTGCAAAGTTGTGGAAAAGGGCGGTCGTGCCGTACAGATCAATTACCAACTCTGGATAGCCCTCTAAATGACCATTGAATAGTCGACAGGCAGATAGATGTTTTTCATCGGATGCCAGCAATAATTTTCTTGCCGCAATTGATTTTTCGAGCTGGGTTAAGAACAGTTCTTTATTCAGTCGCATATCTTTTGAATATAGGCTCTTCGCCATCGGGTGTAAAAAGTGCCGGTTGTGTGAAAAGTGCTACGCTAACAGCAGTATGTGAGTGTATCGCAACCAAAACGGTGAGTTCAATAACTATTTTGACCACAGGTTCCGCAGATCTTTAATACTTTTTCTGCGCTCGTCTGCGTCCTAATTCACAGTAAGCATTCACATCTTCTTCCTCTCCTAACAATGTGGGTTATTGTAACAGTTCACCTAAATTTACGCGAGCAATAGGTGATTGACTATCATCTTTGGTCTACGGTTACGCGATATTCTTATAAAGAGTCCCGCCTTTTTTCTAAATTGACTGTTGAGTCCATTACAATGTGATTTGTACAATAGAGTTGTTCTCAATTAAGCACGAATAGGTGACTGTCACTTTAGCCCCTTCGTTTCCAAAGCGAAACCGCATGTGAAGTGACAGTCACCTGGGCATATCCTTATTTAGGAGCAACTCTAATATAACTTGAATAGTTTGAACGATTTGGAGTAGAGAATGAGTATAAAAATACCGTGTAAGAATTGTGGCGAACGACCAGTCGAAGAGTTTGTTTATGGCGAGGTACCGATTGTGCCAGACGAGATCAAGGCGCAGGGCGAAGAGGCGACGGAGTTCGACTTTGGCTACATGCGCAACAACACCCAAGGCGTGCAGCGCGAAGCGTGGTTCCACTCATATGGCTGTCGTCGCTGGACCTACATCCATCGAGATACGGTGACGGATGGGGTTGTCCATCCAGATAGAAAATGAGCTCTTTAAAGTAGACTCACAATTAACTCACAACGAGGTGAACCAATGTCAACGAAAACCTACGATCGGCTGCGGCAAGAACTAGCAGCCATCGAGCAGGACGGTCTCTACAAGCGTGAACGCCTAATTACCTCTCCTCAATCGGGCAAAATTTCCATTCAAAAAGAGGTTGGGCAAACATCAACCATCAACCTCTGCGCCAACAACTATCTTGGATTAGCCAACAATCCAGAGATTATTGAAGCCGCGGCCCAAGCAATGCAGAACTATGGCTACGGCATGGCTTCGGTCCGCTTCATCTGCGGCACGACCGACTATCACCGCGAGCTAGAGCAGACAATAGCGGATTTTGTGCAGTTAGATGATGCGATCCTTTACGCTGCCTGTTTTGATGCCAACGGTGGTGTCTTCGAGCCCCTCCTTACGGACGAAGACGCAATCGTCTCCGACTCGCTTAACCACGCCTCTATTATCGACGGAATTCGGCTTTGCAAGGCGAAGCGCTACCGTTTTGCAAATAATGACATGGCCGATCTAGAGGCCCAATTAAAAGCGGCGCGAGAGGCCGACCCTCGCACTATCATTATCGCGACTGACGGTGTCTTCTCCATGGATGGTTACATTGCCAATGTGCCAGAATTGCGCCAACTGGCTGATAAATATGACGCGCTGCTGATGATCGATGACTGTCACTCAACCGGTATCCTTGGCCCCGAAGGGCAGGGAACTGCGGCGCATTATGGCCTCAAGCCCGACATTCTGACCGGCACACTAGGCAAGAGTCTTGGTGGTGCGGCGGGTGGTTTTGTAGCTGCTGCCCAACCAGTTATTGACATGCTGCGCCAACGTTCTCGACCCTATCTTTTCTCTAATTCGCTACCGCCAGCCATCGTCGGTGGGGCCATGAAGGCCATCGAAATTTGCCGCAACGGTGATGATCTGCGCACGAAGCTCATGGGCAATACACAATACTTCCGTGCTGGGTTAGAGATGGCTGGATTCGAGTTGTTGCCTGGTGAACATCCAATTATTCCCGTTATGTTGGGCGAGGCTGAACTCGCACAGAAAATGGCCAATCGGCTGGATGAACTGGGCGTCTACGTGACCGGTTTCTTTTACCCTGTCGTGCCGTTGGGCAAGGCACGCATCCGCACTCAAATGTCCGCAGGGTTAACAACCCAAATGCTGGATCAAGCCATTGCCGCATTTGCCCAAGCGGGTGAAGAATTAGGTGTTTTATGAATGCGCTTGTGAAATCAAAGGCCGAGCCGGGAATTTGGCTTCAATCCGATGTGCAAAAACCTGAGCCTGGGCCAGATGAAGTGCGTATCAAAGTGTTACGTACATCAATCTGCGGTACCGACGTTCATATCTACGAGTGGGACGAATGGGCGCAGAAAACCGTCCCTGTCCCGCTCGTAACGGGGCATGAATACGCGGGGGTGATCGATGCGCTGGGCAAAGATGTGAACAATCTAGAAATTGGTCAGCGGGTAACGGGCGAGGGCCATATTGTTGGCCGCAACAGCCGTAGCAGTCGTGCCGGACGCTTCCATCTTGATCCGAACACCAAAGGCGTGGGCGTCAACTGGCCTGGTGCTTTTGCCGAATATTTAGTGCTCCCAGCCTTTAATGTAATCGCCTTGCCCGATAGCGTGTCGCTGGAGATTGGATCCATTCTCGATCCGTTTGGTAATGCAGTGCATACGGTCCTCTCTTTTGAGATAGTCGGTGAAGATGTCCTAATTACCGGGGCTGGGCCCATTGGCATTATGGCCGCGGCAGTGGCCCGTCATGCGGGCGCGCGCCACGTGGTGCTAACCGATGTAAACTCTTATCGGCTTGACTTAGCCAAGCAGATCACAGACGTGCATGCAGTCAATATTATGGAGAAAAAGTTGCCCGACGTTATGAAACAGATCGGCATGAAAGAGGGCTTTGATATTGGCCTTGAAATGAGTGGGAATCCCCTTGCGTTCGAGCAGATGGTTGACAATATGATTATGGGCGGCCATATTGGCATCTTAGGAATCCCAAAAGGCAAGGTGCCCACCGACTGGAGCAAGATTATTTTTAAGGCGCTGACCATTAAAGCAATTTATGGGCGCGAGATGTTTGATACGTGGTACAAGTCGCTAGCAATGATCGAGAGCGGGTTAAATTTAGAGCCGCTAATCACCCATCGATTTGATTTCTCCGAATACGAAAAAGGTTTTGACGCGGCGCGTAGTGGTATGAGTGGGAAAGTTATCTTAGCATGGGATAGTTGATGTGTGATATTGAATAATCACAGCTATCAGAGCCACGATTGCTACCTTTACCCCGATTTTAGTCAACCGCAGAAAGCCGTTTTTATTTTCCCCCAAATTTGGGACGCCCTCTATGTGTAATGGGTCAAGCAAAAACTGTTAGTGAACTCACGTGCGCCGCTCAGGTTTGTCATCACGTGCATATTCACAAGATGAAGGAGACGTGTGCCATGATGACGAGCAAATGTTAAACCTGAGCGATGCACGCAGGTCAACCCGGCTTTGCACCTTTGATGACAACTCTTGCTTGCGCCCGTATGTAATCAGTGCGACACACTCCTTGCAATATGTGATATAATTTGGCTACGAAAAGCTGATTGGAGTAAGGGAATAAATCATAGCTCAGTTATCCCCATGCGGTTGTTGAACTCAATAGAAGCACCAATTGATCATGCCTCGGCAATTCGCAGTCCGTGGGGTAAGCGCCAAGCTGTTGGTATTTACGAAGTTGACGTCAGAATAGCTAACTCGATAGTTGTGTTTTTAAACGATGCAAGATTTAACACGGTTTTTAGCGATTTTGAGGCGAAATTGGTCTAAATCTGCCTGTTTTCGCAACACTGAAATGATTCTCAGGATGAATCTGGCACAATTCGTGCATATTTTCAAAGGCGAAGCGCCTTGAATTTTGCAGAACGGGCGTATTTTTGCTTCAGAAAACCCTTTTTGATGCCGAAATCCATGTCAAATTCGCAACAGACTAAAAACACAACTGTCGAATAGCTAATGCGATTCTACCTAGAAATTGGATTGCTGGCGATTTTGCTACAAACGAAACCATTTTTGGACGTAACATTCTTAACTATCTCGATATTCAGCTAGATGCCCAAATCTAGAACTACGGCTATTGAATATCTGAGATAAGCTGCTGTCATTATAGCAGAGGACACTTTCCCCTCTGTTTCTACGCACCGAAACACATCTCTGCCCGCGACTGTTAAGTCAACTTTCTCCCCCGCAATTTAAGGAACTGTTTGCCCGTGATAATCGACCAAACCGACCGCCGCCGCGAGCGCCGAGAGCGCCGCAGCGCTGAACAAAGCAACACAGCCTACACCCAGCCCTTCGCCAAAATCCCCCCGTATACCCTCTTCACCGAAGAGCAGATCGACCAAGTTCACGACAAATCCATGCAAATCTTGGAAGAAGGCGGCATTGCCTTTATCTACGAACCTGCTTTGGAGATCTTCCGCAAGGCTGGCGTTAAAGTCAAAGGGGACATTGTCTATATCGATCGCGAATTGGTAAAAGAATCGGTTGAAAAAGCGCCCGCTACTTTTACATGGTCAGCGCGCAATCCCGCACACGACGTGCAGCTTGGCGGCAACGCGGTCTGCTTCGCGCCAGTGGTCGGTCCACCCTTTGTGACCGATGCTGAGGGTGGTCGACGCGAAGGCACGCTGCACGATCTGGAGAATTTCTATAAGATGACGCAGATGTCGCCGCACCTGCATTGCGCCACCTCTGAAATGTGTGTGCCAGCGGACATCCCGATCATCCATCGCCATCTCGACACGATGTACGCCAATCTCACGCTGGGCGACAAGCCGATTATGGGCGTTTACCATACAGGGATGACGGGCCAAGATTCGATCAACATGGCACAGATAGCTTTCGGCGAAGAGGCCATGCGCCAGAAGCACTACCTGCACTGTATCGTCAACGTCAGCAGCCCGCGCCGCATCGACGATCGAATGCTCTCGCTGCTCATCGCCTACGCCGAGAATAACCAGATCGTCAACGTGACGCCCTTTATCCTGTCGGGCGCAATGGGGCCAGTCTCGATTTTGGGGACGGTGGCGCAGTTGAACGCCGAAGCGCTTTCGGGCATTGTGCTGGCCCAGTTGATCAATCCAAGCAACCCATGCGTTTACGGATCATTTCAATCGGTTGTGGATCTGCAAAGTGGTGCGCCGGTCATGGGTGCGCCCGAGAGTCAACTGGCGCTCTACGTTAGCAGCCAATTGGCGCGGCGCTACGGCATCCCTTTTCGCCCAGCTGGAACATACTCTAGCTCCAAGCTGATCGACGCGCAGGGGGCGTACGAGAGCATCATGTCCATGTTCCCGTCGCTGCAATGTCAGCCCAATTTTGTACTGCACGCCGCAGGCTGGTTGGAATCGGGGCTGACCGCGGGCTACGAAAAATTTGTGCTTGATCTGGAGATGCTGGGCATGTTCCGCACCTTTTTAGAGGGCGTGCGCTGGAGCGAAGAAGAGTGGGCCATGGACGAGATCATCAATCAGGTGGAGCCAGGTGGTCACCATTTAGGCACGGATCACACCATGCGCAATATGAAGACCGCCTTCTATCGTGCGGGACTCTTTGATTACGAGGCTGGCGAGACGTGGATCGCCAATGGAGCCGAGGATTCGATCACGCGGGCGGGGCGCAAGGTCAAGGAGCTGATCGGCTCGTACGAGAAGCCGCCGATCGATGCGGGGATGGAAGAGGCGTTGCGTGAGTATATGGAGAAGCGTAAGCCAAGCATTAGCTCGTCGAGCATTATTTGGCCGTAACTGTATGTTATAATTCACTCTATGCGATACTTTAATACCCTTGGACCAGTCAACGATAAAGATCACTATGTCGTCCCGCGGAGAGAGCTAGTCGTCGATCTAGTTTCTCAGATTGAGGGTCGATCTGCTTTCTCAATATGAAGCAGAAACAGGGCAGAAATTTGTGCCGGGCGTTGCCGAAAATTTGGCTCATCTTACTGGTGGACATCCATTTCTCGTTAATCGTGTAGCGGCTATACTAACCGAAGAAATCGCCACAGATCGTTCTCAGCCAATCGAACAATCTCAGCTCGACGAGGCCGAACGACGCATTATGCGTGAGCGAAACTTTAATTTCGAAACACTGGGACGTCACGCTAAAGTATATAGTGAGGAAGTTTTGGGGATCCTCTTTGGGAAACTCTATCAGTTTAACCTGAACAACCCGATAATACATGAACTCTACATGCACGGGATTGTAACTGAAAACGCAGACGGATTTTGTGACATTGCCAATCCTATCTACCGTCAGGTATTGATTGCCTATCTACGTCCACTAGAGTTAGGCACGCAGGGCGATCTACTTTTAAATGGCCACGACGCCCGCGTCCATGCCCAAGACGGCAAACTGGACATGATCACGATTTTGTCGAATTTTTGAATTTTTGTTGAGCGGCGAGGGCGGGATGCTTTTAAGATTAGCCCTATGCCTCAAGAGGCAACCGGACAGTATCTGCTCATGGCTTATCCTGATTCGATTGTGCGGCAGGTTGGCGGTTCAGTCTTTACCGAAGCTCCATCAGGCGGCGGTTTTCTTGACTTAATCCTAAGCTATGAAAAAGAACGATATGTTATCGAGACAAAGATTTGGCGCGGCCCCAAAAAATTCGAGGAGGGGTTAGATCAATTGGCTGATTACTTAGACACAGAAGGGGAAAAAATAGGGTATTACGTTGTTTTCCACGCCCGCCCTAACGTTTATGGCAAGTTAGCAGAACAGGAAATGGAAACCATTCAGCAGTACAAAGGTAAAGATATCCATATTTATTTGGTGCGTTTGGGACACATTTTTAGTGACGTAATGATAGAAGAATCATAAAAAAAACCGGACTCATCTTGAATATGAATTCGGTTTTGTCGTTTGACAATCTTGTGTCTAGAAAATCGCTAATGCTTGTTGCAGATCAGCAATTAGATCATTCACATCCTCAATACCGGTCGAATAGCGGAGTAAGCTTTCGGGAATGCCCATGGCCGCTCGTTCTTCAGAAGTACACTCGACGTGACTGGTCGTTGCTGGTGGGCCTACAATTGTTTCAACAGAACCAAGGTTTGCCGCCGCATGTGCATACTTAAGGCGCGGCACAAATCGGCGTACGGCATCAAAACTGTTTTCCTTCAAAGTAAACCCGAGCATGCCACCAAAGCCGCTCATCTGTTGTTTTGCAATTTCATGGCCCTCGTTAGAGGCCAAACCGGGGTAGCGCACAGTACCAACCGCAGAATGAGATTCTAGAAACTGGGCAATTGTTAACGCACTCGCATTCTGTTGGCGGATTCTCAGATCGAGCGTCTTCATCCCGCGTAAGAGTAGATAGGCTGCCATTGGATGCAATGTGGCCCCATTGATCTCGCGAAAATGGTAGATTTTTTCAATCAGCGATTTCTCTCCACAAATGACGCCGCCGAGCGCATCGGCATGTCCGCCGAGAAATTTGGTCGCGCTATGCAGCACCAAATCGGCACCTAAAGAGAGAGGCTGCTGGTTAATAGGGGTTGCAAACGTATTATCAGCAATAACGGTCGCGCCGACTTTGTGCCCTGCTGCGGCAAGCCGAGCCAAATCAACTACTTTGACGGTTGGATTGGTCGGGCTTTCAAGATAAAGCACAGTACAGCCTTTCGCCACCTCGCGTTCGATAGCCTCATGATCGGTTGTGTCGCACAGGGTTACCTCAATTTGGAATCGTGACAGAAATTCAGTGAAGATCACGTTGGTCCCGCCATAGGTATCCTTAACCGAGACGATGCGATCTCCGGGCGAGAGCAGCGCAAAGAGAGTGCTGCTAATGATGCCCATTCCCGTCGAAGCACTCGTCGCTGCTTCTGCACCCTCTAGCTGACGGGTCTTTTCTTCAAAAATGTGGACGGTTGGGTTGGTATTACGGCCATAAATATGGCCCGGCTTATTGCCTAAAGCGACCTCAAGCCATTCATCTACATCGTTGTATCCAAAAGAAACACTATGTACAACTGGAACTTGTGTGGCTCCTTGCATTAAGTATTCATCTTCACCCGCCCATACACACTGGGTTCCGGTTGGGATTTGCTGATTGGTCATCTTGCATCCTTTTTTAGCTATTGTCTGATACCATCTGTGAGATAGCTTTGATGAGGTAGCTAACTGTACTATTGATTGGCACTTTTCCATAAAACTTTGGCTCTTCGGGGTTTATGTCGTTGACATTGCCATCAATCACCGTGGATCCTCCATGTCGCACTCTGGCAATCACGTGAGATCCGATTGAACCAAAACTTTTTGTCTTCCGTTATGATAAGAATATTCTTTCAATGAGTGCCCAAAAAACAGTTGCCATTATCGGCGGCGGACCAGCTGGATTGATGGCGGCTGAGGTATTGACAAACGAAGGGATTCGCGTTGATCTCTACGAGGCCAAACCGTCTGTCGGACGCAAATTTCTCATTGCGGGGAAAGGGGGCCTCAACCTGACCCACTCCGAGCCGTTGGATCCGTTTCTGGCGCGCTACGGCACGCAGCGGCCAAATATCGAACCATTGCTTGCAGCATTCGGACCGGAACAACTAAAAACGTGGAGCCGTGCGCTAGGCATCGAAACATTTGTCGGTTCGTCGGGGCGTGTATTCCCCGAGGGGATGAAGGCTGCACCGCTGCTGCGTCGTTGGGTGCAGCGGCTGCGAGCGGCTGGCGTGTATTTTCACGTGCGCCATCGTTGGCAAGGTTGGGCCGAGACTGGCGCACTGCTCTTTTCGACACCCGATGGTCCCAAGACAATTAACCCAACCGCGACGGTGCTGGCGCTTGGTGGCGCAAGCTGGCCCCAACTAGGATCGGACGGAGAGTGGGTACCGTGGCTAAGAGAGCGCAGCATCCACGTGGCAGACTTTTTACCATCCAACTGTGGATTCGACGTTGGAGAAACCGCTCGCACAGCGGGGATTAGAAACGGCTGGAGCGACCACTTCCAAAACAAGTTTGCGGGTGCGCCGCTCAAGTCGGTCAAAATTGCATTTGCAAACAGCCATGGCGTGCGCTTCCAAAAACGAGGTGCCTGCGTCGTCACCGAAACCGGCATCGAAGGCAGCCTCATTTATGCCACCTCTGTGCCGATTCGGGATGGAATCGCGCAATGTGGCAAAGCCGTGATTCATTTCGATCTTGCCCCAGATCGCGGCCAAGATGCGCTTGCGGCAAAGCTTGCCCAGTCGCGCAACGCCCGCTCTCTTTCTACCCATCTCCAGCGCAAAGCCAACCTCAAAGGTGTCCAAATTGGTCTGCTGCACGAGCTTGCGCCCGACGCATTTTCCGATCCAACCACGCTTGCTCAAGCGATCAAACATCTGCCGCTCAATCTGATTGCCCCGCGCCCGCTACAAGAAGCGATTAGCAGTGCGGGTGGCATCTGTTTTGAACAGCTTGACGAGTGGTTGATGGTGAAAAAAGATGCAGGTCTTTTCTGCGCTGGCGAGATGCTAGATTGGGAAGCGCCAACGGGGGGCTATCTGCTAACGGCCTGTTTTGCCAGCGGATACGTTGCAGGAAATGGAGCTTTAAATTATATTTAAGCACCAAAAATTTGTTTTTGTAATTTGAGTTGGCATAAATGTTTTAGTACTCGGCTCTGAGCCGTTTGAGTACTAATTTTAAATCGCGAACTGGTTACCATACACGTTGTGCCATAAAGTGTACGGTCAGCTAAAATCACGAACTAAAGTTCCTATATTGTTGGAGTAATAACCATGACCATACAAGCAAAAGTAGTAATCGTCGGCGGTGGAATTGTTGGCACCTCCTGTGCCTATCATCTAGCTAAAATGGGCTGGACTGACATCCATCTTGTCGATAAAGGCGATCTGTACGAGAACGACGGTTCGACCTCGCACGCGCCGGGCGGTGTGGGGGCGATTAATCACTCAAAATTGATGACCGATTTCGCCCAATATACTTCTAAACTTTACTCAGAGCTGCCCGAATATGACCAGTGGCGGCGCACGCATACGGCCACCGGCGGGCTAGAGTTGGCGCGTAGCCAAGAGCGCTGGGAAGACATCCACCGCCTGCACAGCGCGGCCCAATCTTTTGGCGTGGAGACGCGCATTATGACGGCGCAAGAGATCAAAGATGAGCTGTGGCCGATTATTAACCCCGACTGCTTTAAAGGGGCCCTACATATCCCAACGACCTGTCTAGTTTCCGGCGCGGGGGCGGCTGGCTCGATGGCTACTGAGGCGGTTAAGACAGGCGGCTGTACTGTCCATTCTCACACCGAGATTGTAGATGTTGAGATTAAAAACAATCACGTGACGGCTGTCCTAACCAGCAACCCCGATATGCCAAAGATCGAGTGTGAACATGTGCTCATCTGTACCAACATTTGGGGGCCGATTCTGGGCGATAAATTCAACGTGCCGCTGCCGCTGTTGGCCTTTGAGCACCAGTACATGGTCTCGGAACCGCTGGAGGAACTGAGTATGTACGACCCAGAAAATCGCGATGATGAATGCCCCTTCCCGCTGATTCGCGATTTAGATGTGACGATGTATTACCGGGCGCACTGGAACAAACTGGGCATCGGTTCTTATTGGCATAAGCCGCTGGCGGTGAACCCATACGATGTGGGCGAGAAGGCAATGCGCGACTTTACGCCCGAAGATTATGTGGACGCACGCAAGTTGGCTAACGAGATGATCCCTATCTATGCGGGCAAGAGCCACGAGCGCGAGTTCAACGGCATGTTTGCGTTCTCGGTGGATGGCTACCCCATGATGGGCGAGACGCACATCGACGGTTTGTGGACCTGTGTTGCTTCGTGGATCACGCATGCGGGTGGCGTGGGTAAGACCATGGCGGAATGGATGACCCATGGCGAAACGGAGTGGGACATGCGCGCCTGCGACGTCAACCGCTTCCACGATTTTCAGACCACGCAAAAATATATCAATACTCTTTCTAATTGCAACTATGCAGAAGTTTACGATATCATCCATCCACGCCTAACGCGTACTGTGGCACGCAATGCCCGCTTGACGCCTTTTTATATGCGCCATCTAGAATTGGATGGCGAGATGGTGCCCTTTGCAGGCATCGAATTGCCCAACTGGTTCAAATCAAATACACGGCTGCTAGAGAAGCACGAAGATCAGATCCCCGAACGAGATCGCTGGGGGGCCATGTTCTGGTCGCCGATTGCGGCTGCCGAGCACATAGAAGTGCGCGAAAATGCGGGCATGTTCGACTTGACCGGTCTGTCGATCATCGAGATCAGCGGGCCGGGTGCGCTGGCATACGCCAATCATCTTTGCACTAACGAAATGGATCGCCCCATCGATTCGGTGATCTACACCTGTTGGCTAACCCCAAGTGGTGGCATCAAGCGAGATTTGGCCGCTAGCCGCATCTCTGACGATACATTTTGGTTTTATGTGGGCGAAGGCACGCTTCCGCTAGACATGGATTGGGTGAGGCGTAACGCGCCCGAAGATGGATCGGTCACTATACGCGACGTCTCTAATCTTTACTCCGCAATTGGCCTGTGGGGACCCAACGCACGCAAGATTTTAGAGAAGGTGACGGGTGACGATGTCAGCAATGAAGGCTTTCCCTATTACACGGCCAAGTGGATCGAAATTGGGCTGGCAAAGGTCTATGCGCTGCGCATTTCGTATGTGGGCGAGTTGGGCTGGGAGTTGCATATTCCGATGGACCAATCGCTGGCGGTGTGGGATGCGCTGTGGGAAGCGGGCCGTGAGTTCGAGATGATTGCGGCTGGCTCGGGCGCGATGGATTCGATGCGAGTGGAGAAGGGATATCGGCTGTGGGGGGGCGATATTTATACCGAGTACAATCTGTACGAGGCGGGTCTGCGCTGGACGGCCAAGGTGAAGAAAGAGGGTGGCTTTATCGGGCGCGATGCAACCGTAGCAGCGAAAGAGACGGTGAAAAAGAAGCTCTGCTGCCTGACGTTGGAGAATCCCAAGGCCACGCTCTTTGGCTACGAGCCGATCCACTCGAATGGGTCGGTGATCGGTCACGTAACAACGTCTAATTATGGCTATACGGTGGGTAAGCAGCTCGCATTTGGCTATCTGCCGTCGGAATATACGGAGCCAGGCACGGAACTAGAGATTTCGTATTTCGATGTGCGTTATCCGGCGGTCGTAGCCGCGGAGCCGGTGTTGGATTCGGGGAATGAGCGGATGAAGGGATAGGTTTTAGTAAGAAGGGGTCAAAACAAAAGGGGGTCAGCACCGTTGGGAGGTGCTGACCCCCTTTTGTTTCACTCAGCTTGCTGCTACGCGGATGTTTTGTCGTCTTCATCGTAAAGAGATGCAAGTTTAAAGTAAGCATAGTGCAGCTTTATTGCAACTGAACGATTTAGGCTTAACTAGGAAAATAAAGGTATACAGATTGAAGCGATTTCTGATTTAGCTTGCGGCTATACGGTATATTTTCTTTTTTGAAATGGCCTTATCTAATAATAATTGGCAATAAATATGAACGATTCTGCGGCAATGTGTTATCCGTACTATTATCCGTAGATAAGAGAGTGTCGCGTTGCACTGTAACCTCGCTGCTACTATGAGTGGACGCAAGAACCGATGCGCCCATAACCCAGCCCACGCTTATGGAAGCGTTGTTCGTAATAGTGGTTATTGATTCGTCTAAAAGTGGATCAACAATGACCGAAATAATTACCTGACCATTTGACCCAGCTGCAACCAGCCCTATATTAAATGCACAGCGGGTGCCTGCCGGGCTACCGTCGGCACAATCCCAGCCGCTATCGCTTTCAGCTTGATGGAATGTAGTGTGTTCGGGTACCGTCTCGTCGATAATAACGGTTGGTGCATCGATGCTGCCTGTGTTCGTGTAACGCAATGTGTAACGGATCAACCTATCGCCCGTGAGCGTCACCATAGATGAGTCTGCACTTTTGTTGAACTTAAAGTCTAATATCGAGCCAACTGGTTCGGCTGTAGGTGTTGCCCCTGGAACTTCCGTAGGAGAAACAGTAGGAGAAACGGTGGGAGAGGTCACAACTGGCACAGTAGGTATGGTCGGCACTATTGCCGGAGCAGTCGGAACCGTTGGGATCGTTGTTGGGACAGTTGGTACTGTTGGGACCGTTGGCATGGTTGGAACAGTCGGCACCGTTGGCACAGTTGGGACCGTCAGCATGGTTGGAACAGTCGGCACCGTTGGGACCGTCGGCACAGTCAGCACAGTTGGGACCGTTGGGACAGTCAGCACAGTCGGAACCGTTGGGATCGTTGTTGGGACAGTTGGTACTGTTGGGACCGTTGGCATGGTTGGGACCGTTGGCATGGTTGGAACAGTCGGCACCGTTGGCACAGTTGGGACAGTCAGCACAGTCGGAACCGTTGGGATCGTTGTTGGGACCGTCGGCACGGTTGGGATAGTTGAGACCGTTGGCACGGTCGGCACGGTTGGGACCGTCGGGACCGTCGGGACAGTCAGCATGGTTGGAACAGTCGGCACCGTCGTTGGGACAGTCGGCACAGTTGGTACCGTCGGTACCTGTGCTTGAGCAATGGTCTGTGTGAGTAACAGCAATCCGATCACAATGGCTGAAGTAAAGATTAATTTTATCGATGCGAAGGGTTTGATGGCGGATGTTAATCTTGTCGAACGGTTATTGAAATAAGATAAAAATTTGTGGCTTTTCATTATATACGTCCTCGGGGATATCTGGCTCTGCTTTTCGCCACACCCAGTGATAGTTTTCAAACTTTGAAAACCATCACTGTGCAGGCGCTGCTAGCTGATCCGAATAAGCGTAGATATTTGCGTCGAATTGATCGTTAAATCCATAAGCGCTAGCTAGAACGGCACTATTTAGGCAATTCCAAAGTATCTTCTCGATAAGTAGCGGTACAGTCCCTATCAGTTAGTTTCGATCTGGCCGCTATAGTTCCCAGCTGCACAGTGCAATAACGTCATCGGTTAGTACTCAACCGACGCTATCGTCAATCTTGAAGAGATAGTCCAAAAAATAAAATATACGCGTATAGCTGCAGCAAAACTGAAAAAACGCTGCAATCCATATAATCACTTTTCTGAATTAGCCTTATATCTAGCCGCGCCGTAAAGCAACATTTTTCTCAAGTGCCTACCTCGGATAAAAATGTTATGTTGGACTGCTGCAAAGTATGACTAAAAGAGAGAACTAGCGATTGATTGGGAATCAACAGTTCGTTCTGCTTCGTTGTAACAATAAACGAGTAACAATAGACGAAGTGGGTAAGAATAGTCGGTAAATGATGGAGAATCTGTGGAGATAGCGGCTCTTACTTTATAGAATTCGCTACTTTATCTCATCTCTTTAAGTAATTTTGAAATTGAGATTGTCTATAAAGTAAAAGCGCCATTATCTGCAAGTGTTGCGAAGTGAATATGTAGACTATACTTGCGACAAGTATATAACAATATTTTAGAGAAATGTGTGACGAAGAGATGACAAATTTGTAAGGCGATTTACTGAGGATATTTAACATTGAGCCAAAGAGATTCTAACCCATGGAAATGATATGTATCTTTATAGGCTGGTACGTTTTTGAGAACAAGAGTGGGGATGCGATTGAGCAAGATTGGCAGCGCGATTTGCAACTCTAGCCGAGCCAACGGCGCACCCAAGCAATAGTGGATACCGCCGCCCAACGAAAGATGCGGATTGGGATGGCGCTGAAGGTTGAGCCGTGTTGGAGCATCAAAAATGTTGGGATCACGATTGGCAGCACCCAGCATGAGCGCGATCTGCGTCCCCTTGGCGAACTGTTGCCCCTTGTGCGTAAGATCTTCCAGCACCCAACGGTTGAAAAGATGGAGTGGCGTATCGAAACGCAATAACTCTTCCACCGCAGTCGGCGTGATCGTTAGATCCTGCCGCCACGCTACTAGCTGTGCTGGATTGTGCAGCAGCGCGCGCACGCCATTGCCTATCACGTTGACGGTTGCTTCGTGCCCCGCGTTGAGCAGCAGAATACAGGTCGAGACCAGCTCATCCTCGCTCAGCTTTTCGCCCGCCTCCTCTGCTTCGATTAACCGCGACAGGAGATCGTCTTGGGGCTTTTTGCGGCGCATGGCTACATAGTCACGCAAGTAAGCAACAAATTCCTGTGCTGCCCGCACCGCCTTCTGCTCTTGTCGAGGCGAGCGGGCTAATTCGTACATGCCTACCATTGCGTGCGACCAGTCGAGCAAATTTTGGCTCATGTCGGTGGGCACACCCAACAATTTGGCGATCACGTGAACGGGGATGGGCGTGGCAAAATCCGCCAGCAGATCAACCGAGTCGCCTTTCTCTAACATCGCATCGATTAGCCGATTGGTCAACGATTCGATCTCGCCGCGCAGCTGTTCGATCTGGCGCGCCATGAAGGCCTTCTGCACCAAGCTGCGAATGCGCGTATGATCCGGTGGCTCCAATTCGAGCATCGAATAACGGTCTACATCGTAGAAGGGCTTAAGATCCGCACGCTCTGGTGGCATGCCCAATTCATCCCGCGTGGCCACATGCAGAATCTGCCGTCCAAAACGTCGGTCGCGCAGAATCGCGTCCACATCTTCGTGTGCCAGAAAGCACCAGAAGTTAAACTCTTCCCAGAAGAAGATCGGCGTTTGGGCGCGCAAGATCTCGTAGGTTGGATAAGGGTCATTGTAAAAAGATGGATCGCGTGGATTTAGCTGGACGTGGCGCGTTTCTCTGTTTATTTGCATGATTTTGTCAAAGAAAGATGTGCTTTAGAATAATTGCTCTTTCATGATAATTTACCTCCTATTATTCATCCAAAGAGCCGCAATGCAAGTAAGCCAAAAAATCCTGATAGATTAAGCAACATCATCTTGTTGTTATATCTCAAGTCTCAAGAGTCAGCCAACGTCGTAACCATCGAAGCGCTCGAAACGCGACCATACATGACGGGTCAAGATGCGGGTGCTGTCTATGCGGTGTTGTAAAAACGGTAAAGGAAAAAATAGCTGCGGTTCAATCACAAATGTCGCAGATTTACATAGATTAAAAGCTTTTCTGGCTCTCTGAGCAATTGTGGGGTTGACTAGAAATGAATTTCCAGCCTGCTATGGAAAACGTGATAAATCACGTTATGGTGTCGATCTTGAAGCTGTTTTAACAGGTTTCCCATACCAGACGCAGAATTCATTCTGCGAGTTTACCCCATATTTAGTTCGTAGGGGCATGATACATTGTGTCTGGCATAGTTGACGGGAATATCAATCTTGGGCACGATGTATCATGTCCCTAAAGGTTTGAATCATCTTTCTTCGAACCAATTTATGTCCTACCAAATCTGACAGGATAAGAAAATTTTAAATTTTGATGTGGTTGGCGAAGCGCCCACTGCGTAAATACAAACTGACAAAATAGATTAACGGTTTCGATTTACGTCGATGCGAACGATATATATATATCTTCTTCAACAAAATAAACTACTGAAATCTGCAAACCAGCAACCATAATCTGCGGTTCCATTAATGTAAAACGGAGTTCATATGTCAACCCGAACACGCGAGCGTAAAGCCCGCCGCAAACCCTCTCTTTCTTGGACCAAGATGTCCTTCCAGCAGTTGACCAATCCAGTTGCGCCCGTTAATTGGGTCTCGCAAGAAAAGCTCGACAAATTGCACGAAGCTTCGATGTGGATTTTGGAAAATGTGGGCATGGCTTTTATGGATCCGCAAGCGCTGGACATTTGGGAGAAAGCAGGCGCAAAAGTTGATCACAAAGAAGAGCGAGTTTGGATCGACCGTGGGCTGTTGATGGAAGCGGTTGCCAAGGCTCCGAGCCAATTCACGTGGCACGCACGCAACCCCGAATTCAACACGATTATCGGCGGCAACCATATTGCCTTTAACCCCAATTCGGGTATGCCTTACGCATCGGATCTCGACCGCGGTCGTCGCCCGGGCACGCTAGAAGATTTTACCAATTTTGCAAAATTAGCCCACAGCCTGCCCTTCTTTCAGATTGCGGGCGCACCCTTTGTGGAGCCGCAGGATGTGCCGGTTTCGCAGCGCCATTTGGAAAAGATGCGCGTTATGCTCACCCACACGGATCGGGCGGTGCGTGATGTGGCGCACGGCTATATTATCCCCGAAGACGAAGTCGCCATGGCGAAGATTGCATTCGGTGGCGACCTGCCGGGTGCCTGCATCGGTGGCACTATCAACGTGACCAGCCCTCTGCGCCTTGACGACCGCATGATCGGCGGCATTCTCGCCTACGCACGCCACGGTCAAGTGACCACAAATACGCCGTTCATTATGGCCGGTGCCACTAGTCCGGCCACCATTGCCTCGGCGCTGGCACAACAAAATGCGGAAGCGCTCGGGGCCATTGCGCTCGCCCAGCTCGATAGCCCGGGCGCGCCAGTAATTTACGGTGGGTTTACTCAAAATGTGGATATGCGATCCGGCAGCCCAGCCTTTGGCGGACCAGAAGGTGCGTGGGGAATTTTTGTGGGCGCGCAACTGGCTCGCCGCTATAATTTACCCTTTCGCGCCAGCGGCAGCTTGACCAATTCGAAGGTGGCCGATGCGCAAGCGGCTTACGAATCGCAGTGGACCATGTGGCCCGCGATCATGGCGCATACCAACTTTATTATGCACGCGGTTGGCTGGCTGGAAGGTGGATTGGTGGCGTCGTTTGAGAAGTTTATTATCGATGCTGAATGTATTGCCATGTTCGTGCATATGCTCAACAATTTTGTGATCGACGACGACGAATTGGGGCTCGATTCAATTGCCGAAATCGGCATCGGCGGGCACCACTTTGGCACCGCCCACACCATGGAACGCTTCGAAACCGCGTTTTACGATCCTGGTCTCAGCGACCGTCAAGGCTTCGACCCGTGGCAAAATGCAGGCGGCCAAGACGCGGCCCAACGCGCCAACGGCATTTACAAGCAGCTACTCGAAAATTACGAAGCACCGCCAATTGATGACGCGATCCGCGAGGAGTTGGATGCGTTTGTGGAACGACGGAAAAGCGAATTAGTGGGCGTGGATTTATATGGGTAAGAATAAATTTACTGTAGAAAAATACAACGGTCACAAAGATACAAAATTCACAAAAACTTTTGGCCTAAGTTTAGTATCTTCTCAATAAATGGGGGTGACCATTTAGCCTCGACCATTTGTACGCAGTGCAAAGCTCAGCCTGCACTATCACTTCTCCACAATATTGAGAAGATGCTAATTTTTATGGCCGATTCAAAAATATGATCCGAACGCTTAGATTACATAATTTTACTGCGTTTGAAGGGCCATTATATTGACAGTCAAACGTAAGACACAAACCCACTTATATTTGCTATGATTGAAGTGCGAGAAATTTATTGACTGGAATCAACTCATCGTTCTAATATCTTCATAATGGAGCTATACCAACGTCTATTAGTAATTTGTTCGTGTTATATAGCACGTTTAGCTACTGATATACAGTTTCGGAGAATCTCCACGCTGCATTAAATCCTCGCTACAAATCTTTTTCAACTATTCCCCCTATAGAAGCTCTGGTAATTTTTTAATGAATACGATTAAAACCGAATATATAAGAGATCGCATCATAGTACGCAAATCAACTTTTGGATACAGCGCAGTCATATTTTGCGTGCTGTTTAGCTTGCTTATTGGCTCTACACCAATTGTTCTGGTTCCTTCTGCGCTATTTGCACAAGAAACAAATACGAACAACGCTAATCAGCTCTTTTTACCCATCATAAATCAAAACAGTGTGCAACAAAACGGTGTGCAGCAAAACGGTGTGCAGCAAAACGGTGTGCAGCAAAACGGTGTGCAGCAAAGTGCAGAAGCAGAGCCGTTACTTCGAGCTGCGGCCACCGAAACGATTGTTATTTCAGAGTTCTTGACCTCAAACGATACGGTTTTAGCTGACTCTGATGGTGAGTATGTGGATTGGATTGAAATTCACAATCCTAGTGGTGCAGCAGTTTCGCTCGATAGTTGGCATTTGACTGATGATGCCGCGAACCTAACACAATGGGCGTTCCCCGCCGTGACAATCGGCGCAGGTGAATATATGGTGATCTTTGCATCGGGCAAGGATTTGGCCGTAGCCGGGAGCCAACTACACACTAACTTCAAACTTAGCGCTGGTGGAGAATATTTAGCGCTTGTCGAAGCTGATGGTGCGACCATTGCGGATGAATATGCGCCCACTTATCCGGCACAGTCGACCGATGTTTCGTATGGCCGGACAGCAAGTGGCAGTGCGGCATATTTTGTTACGCCATCGCCAAATAGCGCCAATCCTACAGTTGGGCCAACCGTCAGCAATACGGCACATTCCCCGCAGACGCCTGCAACAAACCAATCCGTCACTGTCACAGCAGATGTCGTGAGTAGTGACGCCCCCATTTCGTCGGTGACTCTCTACTATCGCGTGATGTTTGGTGCAGAAGGTGCCGTCACGATGAACAATAGCGGTGCTGGCACATACAGCGCAACGATCCCCGCAAATGCAGCCGCAGGGGAGATGGTTCGCTACTATATTGTGGCGACAGATACAAACGCCAACACCGGACGCTGGCCGCTTTTTGCCGATCCAAACGCGGAGCCGGGCAAGAGCTCGCCCGAGTATTTGGGCTACATGATCGCCGACCCGATCGGCAGCAATTTGCCAATATTACACTGGTTTATCGAGAACCCGTCGATTGTTGAAGGCGTGCCAGCAGCTGGTCAGGAAGATGTCGGCACGCGTGCTGCGCTTGTATACGATGGTAAATTATACGATAACGTTTTTGTACGGCGACGAGGACGCGTCTCTCTCTATTTTCCAAAACAGAGCTACAAATTTGACTTTAATAAGGGCGACTATTTTGTATATGATGCCGCAAAACCCGCTGTAGAAGAGATCAATGTCAACACGACATGGGCCGATAAATCGTACGTGCGGCAGCTTCTCTCATATGAGACTTATCGCGATGTTGGCATTCCTGCATCGGATGCATTTTTGGTGCGCGTGCAGCAGAATGGCGATTTTTACAGCGTAGCCACTTTTATAGAACAGATAGACGAACGTTATCTTGACCGAAACGATCTCGATACGGATGGTGCGCTTTATAAAATGCGCGATCATTCGCTGAATGTAAACGACAATTTGAGCGGGGCTGATAAGAAAACTCGTTTGGATGAGGATAAGAGCGACTTGCAAGCGCTGATCAACGGGATTAGCCCGATAAATGCAAACAGCGAGCGCGAGCGCTACATTTATGATCATGTGAACGTGCCAGAAGTGATTAACTATTTGGCCGTTTCTGTTGCCATCCATCACACTGACCGAATGCGTAAAAACTACTATCTTTATCGGGATACGGATGACAACGGCGAGTGGATGATCCTACCTTGGGACAAAGATTTGACCTTTGGTCGCGCTACGGTTGTAGGCGGCGGTGGAGCATTAAACGATTTTGTCTGGGCCGATAGTGACCCGCAAAGTAGCCCGCTTTTTGCCGACTCGGACCATCGCCGCGAATATCAAAACTCGTGGAATGTGATGGATGATGCCTTCCACGACAGCCCCGAATTGCGCGAGATGTACCTGCGCCGCCTGCGTTCTATTGTGGACGAATACTTCCCCGCGAGCGGCAGCGTCTACGAGCAGCGCATGAATGAACTATACAATTTGGCACAGGCCGATGTCTCTCTTGACCGCAATAAATGGGGGCAGTATGGGCAGTCACAAACATTTTCGCGGGCGCTGAACATTATTAAGAACAACTATATCCCAACGCGGCGCAATCATCTGCTTTCTACTCACTCATCACTTGTGCCCGCCATGCAGCCGACCAATGTCTCGCTGGATTTTGAGACAATTGTGGCGGGAACCGGTAGCCGAGATGTGGACGAACAGTACTTTGTGATCCGCAACAACAATAACTATGCGGTGGACATGTCTGGCTGGTCTCTTGACGGCTCTGCAACATACACCTTTAAGCAAGGTGTTGTAATTCCAGCTGGTGGCGCGCTCTACGTTACACCAGATGCAAACACCTTCCGTGCCCGCCCGTCGGGGCCATCTGGTCAGCAGCGTCTTTTTGTTCAAGGGGGATACACGGGCAAGCTTTCGGCTTGTGCGGGAGGAGCTCTGCAACTTTATAACGCGTCTGGCGCATCGGCTGGATCGGCAACCTTTGCGGGTCAGCCCAACCCAGTCTTAGACAATCTGGCAATCACCGAGATCATGTACAATCCACCTAATTTTAATGGTGTGGATGGGGATGAGCTTGAATTTATCGAACTTCAAAATGTGGGGTCATCGACGCTTGATCTGAGCAACACGGCATTTACAAACGGCATTGAATATGTTTTCCCTGCTGGAACAACCGTGGCGCCAGGCGATTATATTGTATTGGCCCAAAACTCGGTCGAATTTGCCAATAAGTATAGCGGCAGCACGCCTGACGGCATTTTTGCTGCGGGCAAGCTGAGCAACTCGGGCGAAACAATTACATTGCGCGACAATGGCTGTGCCGTAGAAAAGATAAAGTACAGCGATGCTGATGGTTGGCCCAGCGGTGCGGACGATGGCGGCTATTCACTTGTACCAGTTACGGTTGATCCGGCAGCAGATTCGAACTTGGCAAGCTATTGGCGCGAAAGCTATTTGATCGGTGGCTCGCCCGGTGCGGCAGATGAACAAAGTGTTCCAACTGCGACGCCAGCTGCAACTGCCACACCAACGAACACGCCGACCGCAACCAGCATAGCAACTACAGCACCAACAACCGTGCCAACAGCAATACCAACAAGCACGCCGACGAATACACTGCTGCCAACAAACACGCCGACACCGACCAATACACCAACGAGTGTGCCAACTAGCACGCCACAAGCGGGACCGATCTGCTCTATCTACACTTCTGCTGATGTGCCAAAAGGATTGCCTGCTGGAAGTGATTCGGCAAATTCACAGCTATCTATTGCAGACGATTTGACAATCACAGATCTCTCTGTCTCGCTCAATATGGATCACGACTGGGTTGGGGATATCGGTATTCGCCTCGTTCATTTGGAGACTGGTACTTCGGTCACGCTTTTGGATCGACCTGGGCAACCGGCTAGTTCTTGGGGCTGTCAACGCGATGATATTGTAGCAACTTTCGGCGACAGCACAAACGCAAATGCTGAGAATCAGTGTGGCACGACTGCACCAACAATCAACGGCACATTTGCGCCGATGACGCCGCTATCGGCCTTTGACGGGGAAAGCAGCGACGGTGTCTGGCAACTGGAATTGACTGATGCGTATCCAAGTGCAGATGGTGGAACGCTCAATAGTTGGAGCCTTGAAGTCTGTGGTTTGTCTACTGCTGCGCCAACCTCGACACCATTGTCGACCGCCACCGCTACGCCGACAGATCAACCAACGATGACACCGACGCCAACCTTTACACCAACGCCAACGCAAACGTCGACGCCGGGCAGCACACCGGTTAATCCAACCGCGACGCCAACGCCAACCTTTACACCGACGCCAACGCAAACGTCAACGAGCGTGCCAACGGCAACCTTCACGCCGACAGCCACTCAGACACCGACGATGACGCCGACGAGTCCACCTGCGCCAACGGCAACGGCGACTGCACAGCCATCGTTCTACTTTGATGATGATTTTGAAAGCGCAAACGGCTGGATCACAAACTCGGCTGGCACGGATACTGCAACAACGGGCACGTGGACGCGCGGCAATCCGCAGCAGACAAGCTACTCGGGCTACACATTCCAGTTAGATCAGACCGTCAGCGGCAGTAACGCATTAGTAACCGGCCCACTAGCTGGTAATTCCGTTGGCACGCATGATATCGACGCTGGCGTAACGACTATGCGCTCTCCACAGATTGCGCTGCCGAGCAACAGCGCGGTTACGCTTTCGTTCTCATACTATCTTGCGCACTGGTCTAATTCCAACGCAGACGATTTCTTACGCATCAAGGTAGTTGGCGATACTACGCAGACTGTCTTTAACGTGAATGGAACCAATCAACGTAAGAGTGCCGTGTGGAACACACAAGTTGTATCGCTTGATGCGTTTGCCGGCCAAAACATTTATCTGCTCATCGAAGCGGCGGATGGTGGCGTACCAAGTTTGATAGAAGCTGCGATTGACAATATTCGAATTGCTGATTCACTTGTCAATGATGCAACGCTCGAACTTTCACCACCACGCGCCAATGTTGTGCCGCAGATGCAATCTGAGCGGCTCTACTTGCCGCTTGTTCAAGGTAGCAGCAGCGGTATCGTCGAAGGGCCGCAGTAACCGAAAAAGATAATAGTTGAACCAATTCAAAAGGGAGGTGACAGATCCAGATCTGTCACCTCCCTTTTTTGTTTAGGGTTACGTATCTTCTTAATACTTTGGGGGGTAGCATCGCCAATCGACGACTCGATCCGCGAGGAGTTGGATGCGCTTGTGGAGAAGCGTAAGGGCGAATGGGTGGGGGTCGATTTGTATGGGTAAACTTGGTATACAGCTCTGCTATGTATACAGCTCTGCTATGTATACAGCTCTGCTATGTATACAGCTCTGCTATGTATACAGCTCTGCTATCATATGTAAAAAAGCGACAGTATTTGATATACTGAACGTAAAAGTTGTTTAGTTGTTATAGAAAATATGTTTAGATTACCTGGAGTGAGTTTTGCCGAAGAAATCGATCCCCCAAAACATTGATTCTGAAGCTCGAGCCATAGCGGAACTGGCCAGAGATGATATTGCAAAAAGTATGGAAACTGTTTTAGGTGGGCTACTACCATCTCGAACTTTGAGCCTAGTAAAGCAATTCGAATCTGCTGCAAATATTCTTGGGCCTACGCTGTATACACGAGAATTGACGAAAGTTGGCTCAACCGCAATGGGTATAATTAGTAAGCAGCTATCTGGAGCGTCTGCCCGCCCGTCAGACGAGGCACTTAAGGCTATTGTAAAACTTGGCGCGTTTGCTCACCTATTAGACGAAACACGTGAGGCTATTGCAAAACTTGAATCGTCTGCTCGTCCATCAGAAGAGGCACTTAAGGCTATTGCAAAACTTGGAGTGCCTGGCGACTTTGCTAGCTTACGTGACAATTTACCAAATATTTTAGAAGCTAGTACAATTGCTTTTGGGTTAAGCAACCAGAGTATAACGGCAACATTAACAAGCTTTGCCTCTAATGAAATAATTAGCTCAAGTGTTCGTGAACAGTTCAATAAAGCATTTCGAGATATATACTCCGCCAACGCGTCTTTAACTAAGTTTTCTACCTCTTTGCCTAATACCTCTTGGATCAAGGATTTACAATATTTTACTGCACCCTATGTTGAGGCATCCTTCATAACTGATACTCCTACGTTTCCAAACCTACTGGGAGCGACCGCAGGTATTATCGCTCAGCAAATGTATATTGAAGTAGCTTCAACTCATGATACTGAGGGGCAAGACAATTTTGTTGAAAAATTTAACAATGTGATTAATGAGGTGTCAGCCTCGCTACCAGCATCTGTTCGCAACAATATATTCCACCTTGTTACAATTTTTCTTATGATACTCCCTATGTATATGGATACAGGTGATACAAGGCTGCTACATCAAATAGCTAACAATACAGAAGAGCCAAATATTCTATCTGAGCAAACAAATGTGCTTCTTGCTGAAATAAGCAATAGCTCAGAAAGCGATGTGCTTATTGCCAAACGCACTACTATAGTCCGGACTAAGCCTGAGCGAAATGCGATTACGAAGGTTGTTTTGCCACAGGATTCAACTGTTGAGAAAATCGAACAAAGTGAAGGCTGGGTGTACATTAAGTACCGTGATCCAGGTGACGGTGATTATTATTATGGTTGGGTGGCGCGTCGAAATTTAATTTTGCCGAGAAACTATCCCCGCTACATTGAAGCGATGCAACAGAGAGAGAGTAACATCCCCGAAGAATAATTTCTGCGTGTTTAATGATAGCGAAGCAGCAGAATTTGGCATGGGCGGCGAAATAAAAGTGGTGGCGATAGTTGGCGCGATATGGCATCATTTTGCGGTTATCAACGTTTCAACCCCACCTTAATCCTCCCCAGTTTAGGGAGGAAACTGATCTCGGGCGCACGGATCTGCTCGAAATGCAAGCAAGATCGGGCGTCTCGTGACGATCCCTTTCCATAGCAGGGGAAGGCTAGGATGGGGTCGATAACATGGGCTGTCCCATAATGATTTGTATACCTTCATTTGTTTTTTCGCATCCACCAACTCAACAGGATCATTCATATGAGCACAAGCCAACTCCCTCCGACCCAAACGGGACCCGCCGCATGGGTCGGACCCGATATACGCAGCCGCCAAGACGAGTGGCTGATTCCCTTCTCTTCAACCGAGATCAATGAGTTAGAAGCCGCTGCCGAGCCGCTAGTCGCCGCCGAATCGGATATTGGGGCGATGACACAGGCTGATTTTTCGCTGCCTACATTGGCTCCGAAGCTGGCCGCGCTGCGCCAAGAATTGATCCATGGGCGGGGGTTCGCGCTGCTGCGTGGGCTGCCCATCGACCGCTACAGCGAGCGCGAGGCCGTGACTATCTTCTACGGGATTGGCGCGCACCTTGGCAACGCCCGCTCGCAAAATGCCGATGGTCACGTGCTGGGCCATGTGCGCAATTTGGGCGTCGACAGCAGCGATCCGAACGTGCGTATCTACCAGACGCAAGAGCGCCAAACGTTCCACACCGATTCGTGCGACGTCGTGGGCTTGCTCTGCTTGCAGCCCGCTAAAGTAGGCGGACTGTCGCTGCTGGTGAGCGCGGAAACACTCTTCAACGAAATCAAAAATCGGCGGCCCGATCTGCTGCAGTTGTTGCTCGACCCTATTGCAACCGACCGCCGCGGCGAAGTGCCGGAGGGCATGTTGCCGTACTTGTTAATCCCAATCTTCAATTGGCACAATGGCCGAATCACACCCTTCTATCAGCGCCAATATATCGAATCGGCCCAGCGCTTTCCAAACGCCCCGCGCTTGACCGACGCACACATCGAGGCCCTCGATCTCTTGGACGACCTAGCTAATAATGCCGCACTAAATTTATCCATGATGTTAGAGAAGGGCGACATGCAATTTGTCTATAATCACGCCATGCTGCACGACCGCACCGGCTTTGAAGATTGGCCCGAAATCGAGAATCGTCGCCATCTGCTGCGACTTTGGCTGTCGATTCCAGGCGACCGCGAATTGCCCAATGTCTTCGCCACCCGCTACGGATCAATCGAAGTTGGCAAGCGTGGCGGCATCGTCGTGCCGGGCACCAAATTTTGCATCCCATGGACGCGCGAAGTTGTGGGGCAAAACTGATGAACCACCCAGATATCATCATTATTGGCTCCGGCATCATCGGCTGTGCCATTGCGTTCGAACTCTCCAAAGCTGGCTACCGCACGCTCAACATCGACAAAAATGGTGACGCCGGTCTCGGATCCACCAGCAACTCGTGCGCGCTAATTCGCCTGAGCTACTCGACTTATGACGGCATTCAAATGGCGCGCGAATGTTTCTCGTACTGGAAAGAGTGGGACAATTATCTGGAGGTCGCAGACCCACGTGGCAACGCTCGTTTTGTCAACAACGGCACGCTTATGACCATGTCGGACGCGCCCAATTTCCCCCGTATGATCCGCATCTTCAAAGAGCTCGGTGTCCCCTACAGTCTGCTCACCCGCGACCAAATCGCGCAGAAAGCGCCATTCATGTCGCTCGGCACCTTTTACCCGCCAACCCGCATGGACGACGACCGTTTTTGGGCCAATGCGGATGAACAACTTGAACAGATGATCCACATTAAAGATGGAGGGTACATAACGGATCCGCAGCTAGCGACACATAATTTGATGGTGGCTGCGCAGGCCAAGGGCGGCACATTTCTCTTTAACAGGGTCGTCACGGGGATCCGGCATGAGGGCGGTGACCAAGAGCGGCACGCTCCTAAAAGACGGGCACTCGAAAGACGGGTAGTGGGGGTGACGCTCGACGACGGCACGCGGATCGACGCGCCGATTATCGTCAACGTTGCGGGGCCACACTCGCGCGTCATCAATCAAATGGCGGGGGTCGAAGCCGATATGCGCATCAACACGCGCCCGCTGCGCCACGAAGTTCACTTTATTCCCAACCCGCACCCCGACCTGCCCAGCGTTGCCAGCCACTGGTCCGACGCAGACACGGGCGTCTACTTTCGCCCCGAAACGGGCAACGCACTGCTCATCGGCAGCAAAGATCCCGCGTGCGATCCGCGCGATTGGGTCGATGATCCCGACGAGTGGAATCGCGATGTCACGCGCGAGCAGTGGGAGCATCAAGTCTATCGCGTGGCGCGTCGTCTGCCTGCTGTGAAGATCCCAACCGAGCCACGCGGCATTGTCGATTTATACGATGTCACCGATGATTGGATCCCGATTTACGACAGGTCGAACCTGCCCGGTTACTACATGGCAATCGGCACCAGCGGTAACCAGTTCAAAAATGCCGGGCCAGTTGGCTACCTCATGGCGCAACTGATTCACGCTGTCGAGAACGGCCACGATCAGGACGCGGATCCGCTGACGTATCGCGCTGTCTATAACGATTTTGAGATTGATACGGGTTTCTATTCGCGGCTGCGCGAGATCAACGAGGATAGTAGTTTTTCGGTTAGCGGTTGACGTTTCGATATTCTTGCGTTATCATCTTTATCAGGATAGTGCAATTTTATTGGAGGCAGGTAATGACAACTACACAGGTGAGTATCGGGCAAGTAAAAAGAGATATTTCTGAGCTGGTCAATCGGGTTGCGTTTGGCAATGAACGCATTGTATTAACCTCTAGGGGTAAGCCAAAAGCGGTAATTATCAGTATCGATGATTTTGAGCGCCTTGATGCAGAGAAACATGGGCAACGCCAGAAAGAATGGAAAAATTGGTTGGCCGAAAATAATAAGCTCAATGACGCCATTACTCAAAGACGAAAAGAGGTAGGCTTAACGGACGAAATCGATCTTGATGCGGCTTTAAAAGCATCTCGCATAGATTTGGATCAGCGTCATGAATTCTGATAGGAATAGTAGTGATGTACTGGTCATTGATGCCAGTCTTATTTTACGGTTAACAATAGAGAATCCAACTAAACCGATTGTAGAAAACTATTTTAATCGTTGGTACGAAGCAAAGTTTTCATTTATTGCACCTACTCTCTGGGTTTACGAAATCACATCAACTGTGAATAAGTTGGTTCATTTTGGGGATCTCGAGGAAGAGGCGGGGAAGATGGCTATCGAGCAAATTATGCAAACGCATGTTGAACTAATACATCCGACTGAATCCTTAGCCAAGTCGGCTTTTGATTGGACGCGCAAACTCAAACGAGCAAGCGCGTACGATAGCTTTTATTTAGCGCTTGCTGATGAATATAACGCACCTTTTTGGACAGCCGACGGTAATTTATTGCGCTCGACAAATGTTGAATGGATTCATTTAGGAACAGAGTGATGAATAACGAAATCAACACCAATGGCACAAACGGCAAAGTCCGTTACGAAGATCTCTACCCCAAACAGTTCGCCCCCGCCGATTACATTAACCCCGATACATACAAGCACACTCGTGCGCCGGTCGAAGCTGCGTTGACCATTATTCCCGAAGCGTACACGTGCGAAGAATTTGCCCGCATCGAAAACGAGCGCGTCTTCAGCAATAGCTGGGTGACGGTGGCCGTTACCTCGCAGGTAAGCAAGCCGGGCGACGTGCGCGTGGTCGAAGTCGCGGGCCAGTCGATCATTGTCACGCGCAACGAAGAGGGCGAACTACGCGCCTTCTACAACGTCTGTCGGCATCGCGGCGCGCAGATGTTGGATCACGATTGCACTGCGCTCAACGGCTCGCGGATCCGCTGTCCCTATCACAGTTGGGCCTACAACCTAGATGGTGAGTGCATCGGCACCCCGCTCTTCGAAGGTTCGGACATTCCCGAAGAGATGCAGGGTGTCTTCTCCATGGGTAGCGTGGACAAGTTCAGCGCGGACGACTACCCACTGTTTCCCATCCACGTGGCTGAATGGGGCTTTCTGATCTTCGTCAATCTGGCCGAGGAGTCCACCCCGTTGTTTGAACAGCTTGGTGATCTGCCCGGGCGGCTGGCTCCCTACCGGCTGGATGAGTGGCAGATAGTGCGCGAGAGGGAGTTTATCTTCAAGGCAAACTACAAGCTAGTGGGCGAGAACTTTATGGAGTACTATCATCTGCCGTGGGTCCACCCCGAGTTAATTAAAGTTTCGCGCATGGAGGATCATTACCGCTGGCAGGGGCGCGGTATGTATACTGGTATGATGACGTGGCCCATCTCTGCGGGCGATGAAGGCGGCTGGTTGGGTTTGCCTCCGATGAGCGGTTTGGCCGTTCAATACTTGGAGAGCGCCCGCTTCATATGGCTCTTTCCCAACGCATCGATCAGTATTATGCCCAATCACACCTTCGTGATGATTACCCGCCCAAGCGGACCGGCCTATACCGTAGAAGAGACCTACATTCTAGTCCATCCCGAATCGCTCGAAAATGACGCGGCCGAAACGGAGCTGGAGCAGCTGAACGATTTTTGGACGCTGGTCAATAATCAAGATATTGACATTGTCGAGAAGGTGCAGGCGGGCCTCAGCATGAAGCCGTATCGCGGCGGACGCATGTGCTATCACTTCGAGGAGCCGCTGCACCGCTTCCAAAATATGATCATCGACAAGATGGTCGGGATCGAGCAGGTGCCGGAAGGCGACGCAGAGGAACGGCAGCAGATGTTTGGGGGAAAGAAGCCAAGCTAATTAGCATTATTCGAAGCGACTAAAAACATTAACATGAACCAATCACTTAATAACGTCTATGAACTTTGAAAAAGATTTTGGGGAACTACTCAGTCAGAAATTGGAAGAAGCACTGCTGCAACGCGGCAGAGTTAACATATTGATCGCGGGCAAAACTGGGATCGGGAAAAGCACGCTGATCAACGCTGTATTTCAGGGCAATCTGGCCGAAACTGGCGATGGCCGCCCTGTTACGCAATCAACTCGCGAAATTCAGAAAGCGGATATTCCACTCAGCATTTTTGATACCCGAGGAATGGAGATAAATGAGTACAAGGATACGGTGCAAGAGCTTGAACAGCTGATCTTAGAGAGACGGAAACTTGATGACCCAAATCAGCACATCCATATTGCGTGGGTCTGTATTATGGAAGAGTCGCGCCGCGTTGAAGATGCGGAGATAGAACTTGTAGAGATGTTGGATGAGCATCTCCCGGTGGTAGCCGTGATCACCAAGTGCATGGCAGACAATGGGTTTCGCCAAACCGTGCAGGACCTTCTGCCCAAAGCGCGCAATGTGGTCCGAGTGCTCGCTCAAGAGGTTGTGCTTGACGGTGGTCACACCATTGCGCCTATGGGTCTCGAAAATCTTGTGGATCTCACAATGTCCCTAGTGCCAGAAGCACAGCGCGATGCATTGGTTGCGGCGCAACGTGTTAGCCTGAAACACAAACGCCAGCGGGCGCGCGCTGTGGTTGCGGGGGCCGCACTCTCAGCTGGTGGGGCTGGCGCGGTGCCAGTCTCTTTTTCTGACGCGCTCACGATTGTACCGATTCAAGTCTCCATGCTGGCTGGTATTAGCGCAGTTTGGGGGCTGCCGATGTCGACTGCCTTTTTGGGCACATTGATCAGCGGCGCAATTACGGGATCGGCTGCTTCTGTTGTGGGACGGGCGGCTGTGGGAAGCTTGCTGAAATTAATTCCGGGTGTTGGGTCAATTGTCGGTGGGGCAATCAGCGCCAGCGTAGCCAGCGCATTAACGACCGCATTTGGGGAAGCATATATCGCCGCACTATACGGACTTACCCAAACCAATCCTGGTCGCGTTCCGTCCGCCGAAGAGATCCAAGAGGAGTTCATGGAACAGTTGCAGACGGCGAATAGTTAGGGTGGCTCACGCGGACTGAAAGAACTTCAAGTTAACAGAGAAATCTGAATAAAAATAGGCACTAATTGAGGATTAATTTACCGCACCGGAATTTCAGAATTGTATTGACTCATAAGTATGACTATGTTACTCTTTGATTATGGCTAACTTAGAATTCTTAATCCAACCAGAAATTATTCCAAAAGCAGAATCTTTAGTGAAATCATTGCGCGAGGAAGGCCGCTCTGCTGAGGCCGATACGGTTGACACATTATTGTCCGTTGTCTCCCCCGGTAAACCGAATGAACTATTGACCATTGTTCAGATGGCCGAACTCTATCAGCTTTCATCAGATGTTATCCTTAAATGGATAGATGGCGGCAAGTTGCTGGCTGTTCAGCTTCAAGATGACCTAATGGTTTTGCTTCCTAGCGCAACAGTGGCGTGGATAAATGAGCTACATGCGTTAGAAGCCGATCTTATGAATACGCGGCCACCTGCGACCGAAAACGAAATCAATAAAGCACTTGCACCCGGACGTAAGGATTGGACGTGGATTGGCAAAGAGACAAAATAAGAGCAGTTTTGGATACAAATGTGCTGCTTGGTAGCTACCGTTTGCCGTTGCTGCGTATGGCGGCCGCTGACCTATTTACTATTGTCTGGAGTGATTATATTGCCGCCGAGATGGAGCGCAAATTTGTTGAAATCGGTTGGAGTGAGAATCAATCAACAAAGTTACGTGCTTTAATTGATCGCGTTGCCATTATAGTTGATCACACGAAAATTACGGCTGGGAATTATGATGAATGGCTTTTGGATCTTGATGATCATCCAATAATGGCTACGGCAATTGCCGGTGAGGTTGATTATTTGGTAACAGCCAACACCAAAGACTTTCCGCCTAAGAAACGTTTTGCTGGAATTACGATTATCACACCTGACGCGTTTGAACAGTTGTTTATATCTTGATAAGCGGATCGCTACATAGAATCCCCCCTTCCCCAGAACATACCTATCCCGCATCTGATCCATCCACGCCACTTTTAGACTAAAAGAATATAGATTTTTCTAGTGAGCTATGATCTGATATGCTTGAGGAAATCTGCGGCTAAAATTGATTTTCACTGTCGTATCTGCAGTGAGTATGAACAATGTTTCGGCATAAAGCGGCGCGATTTCGAATGTTACCGAATTTAGCGCTGTAAACTTGAGTTATCAAATAGAAAAGTAAGAATTTTGGCCGCAGATTTTTCTTCTAAAATTAACTATGAAACTTCAGCTTGATATATCTCCTAAAGAAGCACGAAAGGCATTTTCTAAATTAGAATCTCGTTCTGACGTTGCCAGAATGCTAGAAGTGCCGGTTGATAAGTTGAACTTTCATCTTTATAAATTGCCCGATGAAAAAAAATACGCAACTTTTCAAATAAGAAAGGCAGGAGGTGGCAGTCGACAGATAACGGCTCCCATATCACCCATTAAAATTCTTCAGCAGAAGCTTAATTTTATTCTCCAACATGTCTATGTACCGAAATACTCTGTTCATGGTTTCGTACCTGAACGTAGCATATATACAAATGCGATAAATCATACAGGCAAGCGTTACGTCTTTAACATAGATATTGAAGATTTTTTCCCTTCGATAAATTTTGGCCGCGTTCGCGGTTTATTTATGGCTTATCCATACAATCTACCTCGTCAAGCTGCGACAACAATTGCACAAATATGTTGTTTTGATAACTATCTCCCACAAGGTGCTCCAACTTCTCCAACGATCGCCAATATGATATGTGCTAAGATGGATACCCGCCTCAAACGTTTAGCTCAAGAATATAGATGCTTTTACACAAGGTATGCGGACGATATAACTTTTTCTACATATGCTAATTCTTTTCCATCAGCAATTGCGGCAGAAGGCGAACGGGTTAATGAGATAAAAGTTGGTCATGAGCTTGCTAGCGCTATTAACGAAAATGGCTTTACGGTAAATACGAGCAAAGTGCGACTACAGTCAAGATTTCAAAGACAAGAAGTTACTGGGCTTATAGTAAACAAATCTGTCAATGTCAACAGGAGATATATTCGAAAAATTAGAGCAGCGCTATACAACTTAGAGGTCAATGGGATAGACAAAGTTCAACGTCAAATGGATGAAAAGAGCGATACATCTAATGCTCCGCAAATACAAAAAATACTCCGTGGGCAAATCGAATTTGTTGGAATGATTCGCGGAAAGCATGATCCCATTTACCTCAAATTCTTACAGAGATTGTATAAAATAGCGCCAGAAATTGTAAAAATGGAAGAAGCAGATTTAAGCAGCGTGCTTGAGGTGACAGAAGGTAAACGTTGGAAAGAATGCTCTTCAGCATTGTTAAATGCATTTCCAAACCAATCGAGCTTAGAGCGAATGGTAAAATTTCAACTAAGCTGTAATTTGGCAGAGATTACCACTCACAATAATTTACGCGAAATGATATTTGAAGTGCTCAAGTGGGCGGAAACACATGGTAGATGGGAGGAGTTAATTAAAGGAGCAATTGCTGAAAATTTGGGTAATCTGGATCTGAAAAAATTTGTAGAGCGCCACCATCCCGATCTGATACTATAAGAATAAACGCACTGTAATACGAAATGAAAAAATTGTTAGCGCGAATAAGCGCTGGGTTAACCTATGTACTGATTTTGATTCCCCGATGTGTTGCTCGGGATTAAATACCCCATTTGGGGTATATACACAATCACTTTTGCAACTTAATCCAGTACTTATTCGCGCTAACAAAAGTTTCATGTCTCTTATAAAGAATGGATCGCTCAATCCAGTGATCAATTTGAAGTAATCATTAACAACAGATACATTGCTGCCATCATGTGCGACGAACTGCTGCTCGACATCCGTCCAGACCCGCAAGGCCAAAATAGTTCCTCCTCAACCATTCAACGCCTTCGCTGCAGGAAGGCAGACATTAACTCTTGCCTAATTTGAATTCCCTTTCCAGTACGTTTCACCAAGTCCATTTCAATAAGCACATTAATATCTCTTTGAATCGTCTTATCTGTTTTACCAACATACGCTTCTGCAATTCTTGGAGAGACATAGGGCAGATTGGCTATCGAGACAGGCTCAGCTTTAAGCGTCAGATCGATGACAAGCCGACGGCGGCGAATATCTGTTTTGCTATCTACATCTCGAAATTGACTATGTACATGGTTGATCCAATGTACATGTAACTGTTGGGCTTCGATCAACTCTATCTGCTCATTTAAGCCATCAATAAAGCCTTGAATCGCATATTTTACAAACGGCAGCACGTCACCACCAGATCCGCTCGCGTAGTCTAAGTCTAATTGTCTATAGTATTCGGTGCGCGTCTGGTTATAAAAGTTGCTGAGTAATTGCGAAGAGGTAGACGGCACACCGCTAAACAACAATATTTAGAATTCTACCAGTCGTGCCGTGCGTCCATTGCCATCTCCAAACGGATGGATCCATGCGATATAGAGATGAGCAATAATTGCCTTCAAAATTCCAGAGACAATTTTATACGTTTCGTTTGGCGGCTCGAAGTCCTCATTGAGCCATCTGCACAGTTCACGCAGTAAATATTCACAATCTTCAGGTGGCGCACCTAGATAGTTGCCGACAACTACGCTGTTTCTTCTTATCTCTCCTGGATGAACATCCTCATTTAGAGGCAGCTTTTTCAGAATTAATCTGTTGAATTCTTTGATCTGTTCAAATGTTAGTAGAACGATTTTTTCTGAAAAGATTTAATCTGCAACCAAATTACAAGTCTTAATAATGTTCTCGATCTCTTGACCCAAATATTCTTTAGATGGCGGCAGAGTTAGTTCGCCTTTGAGCAATTTTAGCGCTTCTTCTTCAGAAAGCGTATTGCCCTCAATAGCCGTTGTGGCCAATGCACCTTTCGCTAAAAATAACTGGTGAAGACGTTCTGCAATTTCGGGTAATAGCGGAACACCAGCTACTTGTTCGCATTTAGCCTTTGCCTCTCCCAATTGAAACCGAAGATCAAAATTTACTTTGCGTAAATCGAGTTCAAATTTTATCCACGGATGGGTCTCTTTAAATATCCAATTTTTTGTCATAAAAAATGTCCAGTCACCTTGCAGCTTGACAGTCAATAGCCACCTGCTACTATTATACTATGACAAAAAGAAGAATTTATTAAGGATGACAACAGATTTTTGTTGAATTTGAAGGTGGATTTTTTTAGCTGTCGGATAGACAATAGTTAATTCTGTGCCAAAATAATTTCAAGAATGTCTCTAATAATGTCCCACACACCCACTATGCCAAAAATCGGAAACTTAAACTTAAACGAAAAACCCCTCCACGCCTCGCTCAAGAAGTGGATTGCCCAGCCTGGTGATCAGTTCGAAGTAGCCGTCGACGGCTACGTGATCGACATTGTACGCGGCGACCTGCTGCTCGAAATTCAGACCGGCAATTTTGCGGCAATGAAGACAAAGCTAGAAGCCCTTGTTCGCACCCATCGGATCCATTTGATCTACCCAATTGCCCAAGAAAAGTGGATCATTAAACAGGCCAAAACGGAGGATAACAAAGAGGCGCGCCGTAAATCGCCCAAGCGTGGTCGAGTAGAGGATCTATTTTGGGAGCTGGTGAGCTTCCCGCACCTGTTGCTCCACAAGAACTTTACGCTCGAAGTGCTGATGGTTCAAGCCGAAGAGGTGCAACAGTACGATGGAACGGTCAATTGGCGCAGGAAAGGGTGGCGCATCGAAGAGCGGCGGCTGCTGAATGTGGCAGGTCAACATATCTACGAAAAGCCACAAGATTTGTTAGACTCAATGCCAGAAAGTTTAGGCAAAACATTTACAGCCAAAGAGTTAGGCAAGGAGATAGGTATCCGCAAAGAGCTGGCTCAAAAAATGGTGTATTGTCTGCGCAAAATGAACGCAATTGAACTTGTTGGAAAGAAGGAGCGTGCAAATTTATATAAGCAGCGTTAAAGAATAATTGATCGCACAATTCCCTCGCCCTTCGACTTTTCAACTTCCTTATTCCTTCAGTACCTGATAAATTTGGATGAGATTGCCGCATGTATCATCAAAGACCGCGGCGATAGCTTCTCCCATCTTCGTCGGCTCCATTATAAATTCTACACCCAACTTCGTCATCCGCTCGTACTCTGCACGAACATCATCAACCTGAAAAGCGGTAAAGGGAATCCCATCACGCACGAGATCCGCCTTGAGCGCCTTCATAGCGGGGTATTCTGCATTTGGCTCCAGCAGCAGCTCCGTGCCATCCTGTTCTGCGGGCGAAACAACGGTGAGCCAGCGTTCGCCACCTCCTAATGGCATATCCTGCTTTTTGAGAAAGCCCACTTTTTCTGTATAGAATGCAAGCGCTTTATCATAGTCATCAATCGAGACGCTGGTTAGTTTAATTTTGATCATACTTCCTCATTTAGTTAAAATGTTTGAACATCGTTTTTCGTAAGCGTATTTTAACACACCAGAATATTCGTCTGTTACTCGTCTGAGAAGTAGGATAATTTGCAAGGAGAGAAAGATGGCAGAAAATAAAACTGTACCAACCGATGCATCCGTTGATGAATTTATCGCGACAATCGACAACTCTCGCCGTCGTGCCGATGCATTGACCGCGCTAGAGATCTTCAAAGAAGTGACTGGCCTTTCCCCAGTAATGTGGGGACCATCGATTATCGGTTTTGGATCCTATCATTACAAGTACGATTCGGGACGCGAAGGCGACATGCCCGCCGCTGGCTTCTCGCCGCGCAAGGCAAATACGACTTTCTACATCGGTGACGAATTCGACGATGCCGAGGCACTTCTGGCAAAATTGGGCAAGCACAAAAAATCAGTTGCCTGCCTCTATATTAACAAGTTGGACGATGTGGATCTTGACGTGCTGCGCGAGATCATCGCCCGCCAATATGCGGCAAATGTTGCGAAGTTGTGAGCATTCCGATGAAGGTTGTTTTTCATGACGAACTGCGTATTGAGACCAGCCACTGATGTAAAGGCAAAATTGCCTTTGCATGCTCGAAACAGACATCGACTAGCTCTGGCGTCATGACAACTTCGGGTGGAATGCCAGCCGAAACAGCCACGATTCCCTTTCGTTTGAGCAACTCGGCCCGGGGATGTTCCTTATTAAAGTCACGCGGCACTCGGCTATATTTACCAATGCCGCTGATCTCCAATCCGGCTAATTCGGCGCGGGCAACGGCTTTTTCTAGTGTAGCCCCTTGCTTATCATCTACCGCTTTGCGGTAAGCAGCCATCACCTCTTTGGAAAAGGCATACATTCCACCTGCAAACCAGGCCCCATCTCTATCCAGATGAAAGAAGTAGCCAGGCTCTTCCATTTTTTTGCCTGAGCCCTCCCACCACGAAATACCCAAGTTGGTCTTGTAGGGCGTTTTGTCCTTGCTAAAGCGCACGTCTCGATAGATCCGCATGATGGAGCCAGAGCCATTAAGCTTTGTGTCATGCCGGATATCGGGAGCCAACGTTTCGAGCCGTTCGCCTAGCGCTTCAACAAATTGTTGCGCTGGAAGCTGTACATACTTTTTAAAATCGGGTTTATGTTCTTCGAACCATTTTTTATTATTGTTGTGAACTATCTCGATAAAAAACTGAAATGCTTCGCTGGGAAAGCCTTGAAATTGGGTCATCTTATTGTTTCCTTATTTTGTTGCGATTTGCATTGAGCAAATTTTTCTGCTTTAACTGGATCTCATGTAGTAATAACAGAGGGCGAAACGACGGATCCATAACAGCCCTAAACGCTCCGAGTAGCAGAATGGGAATTCGTCTAAACAATCAGCCTATTCATGCTAAAAATCGACCATAAAAATCTGCTTGTCTCTGTAATCGTAGCGGCATCCGTTGTAATATATTTGGATACCCCACCAATTCTGACAGGACCAGTTGTTTTCTGGATTAGCCATAATTATCTCGATGCGATTAATGACCGAAAATTAGAGAAGTGTTAAAATGGATTCAGAAGCTGTTTAGGAACTGCAAATCCTCTCGGCGGGTGAACCTATCTGCTAAGTAAATTTGTATAATTTTACTAAAACAATATGAAAATCGAGAAAATTCACGTCGTTATCAACCCTGCCTCTGGTCAGGATAAACCAATCTTGGCGATTTTAAATCGTACATTTGCCGAGCGCAATCTAACTTGGACGGTTTCCGTTACTCAAAAAGAGGGCGATGCCGAAGCTCAGACTCACAAAGCATTGTCAGATGGTGCAGATGTGATTGCCGTTTGTGGTGGCGATGGAACTGTTACAGCAGTTGCCGATGCTCTTCTTGGGTGCAAGACGCCTTTGGCCGTGCTGCCTGCCGGAACAGCCAACGTTTTTGCTCAAGAACTGGGCATTTCAGTAAACCTTGGGCAGGCGGCACTTTTGGCTTGCGGAGATGATGCAGTAATCCGCGCAGTGGATGTGGGTCAGATCAATGGAAAACCGTTTTTGTTACGTGTCGGCGTCGGGTTCGAAGCTAATATGGTTGCAAAAGCGGATAGAAAGCTAAAAGATCAGCTGGGATTCTTGGCCTATGTTTGGTCCGCTGCTCAAAATGTTGTTGATCTCCAGCCCGCCACATATCACCTTACGTTAGATGGTAAAGAGGTGACGATAGATGCCATCACTTGCGGTATCATCAATTCTGGTCAACTCGGTGTTGGAGTCAATATATCCAATCTGGTAAGCGTGGATGATGGACTGCTCGATGTGATTGCGGTGCGTCAGGCCGATCTGCCCACTGCTGCACAAATTATGGGCAGCGTTATGGGCATCTCTCCATCTGCGCCGGAACTTTCCGACAGTGACTCGAGTTCGTTTTTACACTGGCAAGCGAAAAATATCTCGTTGACAACAGAGCCATTACAGGCGGTTCAGTTTGATGGTGAGATGCTGGAGACGGGAATAATAGAGTGCTCTGTTTTGCCTCAAGCTTTGCGTGTCCTTGTGCCTCAATAAAGTTTATCCAGAAGAACAAATGCCTACCAGTTGCGCAGATTTTTGTAGACATTTATTAAGAACCCACATATTGAGCGCATAAAAAAAGGTCGGTGCTAGATTATCTAGCACCGACCTTTTTTACATCAACTCCATTTACGCTTTATTATACCGCGTAAGATTCTATTGCATAAACGGCAGGAACAAACGAAGCGTCTGCTCTTGAACTGGTTCGGCCACCATATCGAGCGCAGTAGGAGCAGCTGCAATAACTGCACCTACTGAACAGGCCGTTTCGGGAATGGGCACACCCATCTGATCCAATCCATTAACTGGTTCGGATGTACAAGCCTCTACATCACCTGCGGCAAAGACTGGGCTTCCATCGCCTGGCCAGTGCGTTGCAGTTGGGCCACCATTGTTAAAGAGTTCGTTTAACTGCGGATCGGCTGTAACGCTTGCACCACAGGTCCCGTCGCTGTCGAGATTAAACTCGCCAACCGTAACGTTGCTACAATCTGCACCGGTTGCGCTTGTGTGTGCAATCAAGCTGTTTGAACTAGTAACAGTTCCACCTTGGTTGCTGAGGCCACCGGCACCGCTAGTTGAGCTGTTTTGGTAAACAGTAACATTGTAGAGTTGGAGTGTTCCCAAATTCTTAATACCGCCACCATCTGTCGGGGCCGAGTTAGTACTGATGGTGCTAGTTACAAGGGTTAAGAAGCCACCGTCGTTGTAAACACCACCTCCGCCATTGTCTCCGTTGCTTCCTGTGGCACTATTGTTGTCGATTGTGCTGCGAAGAACGAAGAGCGAGCCAACAGCTGAGTTCCACAAACCACCACCTTCTGCCGATGCGGTATTGCCAGTCACCGTGCTTTCGACAATGTTCACATTTCCTGCTCCGGTGATGTGTAGTGCACCACCATTGCCCGGTGCGGATCCGGTGCTGTTGTCACTAAGCAACACTCGCGTAATTGTCACTTCTGTTTCGGCGTTAGCGCCATTATCTTCAATACCACCGCCAGCACGTACGGCACTATTATTCGAAATTTCGCCATTGCTAACGGTTAGTGTACCGCCATTGTTTAAGATACCACCGCCGCTACCGGCTGCGCCATCTGCTACGTTGTTGGTGACAGTAGCGTTGGAGACACTCATCATACCACCGTCGTTGAATAGACCACCACCACCTTGGTCGGCATCAGCACCACTGGCTGTGTTGCCGCTGACGATGGTGTTTGTGATAGTAAGCGAACCAACCGCCGAGTTCCATAGACCGCCACCTTCTGCCGAGGCTACATTGCTTAATACTTCACCACCTATGATCGTAACTTCGCCTCCGCCGGTAATGTGCAAGCCACCACCATTGCCCGGTGCAGACCCGGTGCTGTTGTTGTTGAGCTTGGTATTTGTAATGGTGACAAGCGTATCGCCATCTGCACTACTATTGTCTTCAATGCCACCACCTGCGCGCATTGAACTGTTGTTAGAGATATTACTATCTGTCACAATCAGCTCGCCGTTAAGGTTCAAAATACCGCCACCACTGCCTGCTGCACCATCTGCTACGTTGTTGGTAATGGTTGCATTGGTGACAGTCATGAGACCACCGTCATTGAAGAGGCCACCGCCACCTTGGTCGGCGTCATCACCGCTGGCCGTGTTGCTGTCAAGCGTTGCACCCACAACAGTTAGCGTGCCGCCAGCCGAATTCCACAGGCCACCACCTTCTTTCCCCGCAAAGTTATTTGATGCAGTTCCATTTGTAAAGGTGACAATACCTGCACCGGAAATGTGCAAACCTCCACCATTGATGCCGGTCGTGTTGCTGTCTAATGTGACATCTGTAAAAGTCACTGTGCCACCATTATTCTCGACACCACCACCCGCGCGTGCGGCTTCGTTGCCCGTAATTGTGCCGCCAGAAATTGTCAAGGCTGCGCCCATGTCGTTGAATATACCACCACCGTTACCGAGTGTAATCACAGCGCTGTTGTTGATTACAGTTGCATTCAACAAATTCATCGTACTATCCATGCCGTTGAAAAGGCCACCGCCACCTTTGCCTGGGCCATCCCCCTGTGCCGCGTTGCTGGCAATTGTGCTATTGGTCAAAGTCAGCGTTGCACCGCCTTCATTCGCAATACCACCACCGTTGCCATCAACCTGAGTGAGACCATTTTGGATGGTCACATCCGTCATCGATACGTCAATCATTCCGAGAATATGGAAAACGCGATCGATGCCTGCACCAGCCGTTGCCCCAGACTGAATGATTACTTGATCTGCACCTGCACTAACGAATTGAACAGACGCTAGAACATCCAAATCACCAGTCGCATTAGAGTCTTCATTCATGCCCGCAATGGTTAGCTCATAGACACCAGCCCCAAGACTGATCGTGTATGGTGCTGTTCCTGTTAGGATACAGCCACCAAAACCCGTGTTGGTATTAACGCTCTCTACTGCCTCGCGTAGAGAACAGAATTCAGTATTGCTGCCAAAGTCATCTGCCGTTGTATCGACAATAAGTGTACCCGTTTCAACATTCGGCGCTGTGCCAGCTGCTGAACCTAACGAACAGGTCTCTGTCGTGACTATCATACCAGTCTGATCAATTCCATCGACCGGCTCCGAAAAACAAGCGGCCGCATCGCCAACACCAACAGTAGGGCTTTGTGCGCTAGGCAAGTGAATCGCGGTCGAACCACCATTAATTGCTAGTGTGTTCAACAGTGGGTCGGCTGTGATGCTGGCACCGCAGGTACCGTCGCTATCCAGATTCGAGCCCGTGAGGGTAAATCCACCACAGTCTGCGCCGGTCCCCGTCGTGTGAGCGATGATGCTGTTGCTTGTATCAACGGTGCCACCCATATTGGCAACCCCACCAACCCCGTTGGCTGAGCTATTTTCAAAAATGGT
>ENA-ORXT01000010-ORXT01000010.1-marine-metagenome-genome-assembly--contig:-NODE-10-length-270437-cov-6.367991_pt1 | contig 270437 bp, 243 predicted proteins | sample MGYA00237868_ERZ511482 | MGnify/ENA metagenome assembly ERZ511482
TTCCTGAGAAATACCAATGCCATTATCTTTTATACTTATGATGTGATGCGTAGGACTTGCACTGTATGAAAATGAAATTGATTTTTTATTCGACTCATTATATTTTATGGCGTTACTTATTAAATTCTGAAGTAGGGCAGAAATTTGGTTTTTGCAGCAAATGATGGTTTTAGGAAATTTACTTCCAATGGAAAACTTGTGCTCTGGTTCTAAAATCTTATTTATAACTAGGTCCTTATTTTGATAAATTAATTCCTTAAGATTTATTTCTGAAAATTCAATGGTTTGCTGATTGATTCGGCCATAGTCTAATATGTCTTCAATGATCGTGGTCATTTTTTCAGCACTGTCATTAATGATTTGCGTGTATTTTATGACCGATTCTACATCATCAGAATTTAGCTTCATTTTTATAAGAGAGGCAAACGAATGAATATTCCGCAGGGGTGATTTTAAATCGTGGGAAACTGCGTAATTTAAATGTTGAAGTTCTTTGTTCTTTTCATGCAAGAGTTTGGTTCGTTCTGTTACCATTTCTTCCAAGCCAGAATTAGAATTTTTGAGTTGCGATTGCAACGCTCTATTTTTAGACGCAATTTGACTTTTATAATTTTCTGTAATAAGAAAAATGCAAAGTAAAATAGTAGTCGCAAGGGGAAAAATTTCAGGGTTAAAGGAATATTGTCCGGTAGAAAAATCTAGTAAATACATCAATGCTGCAGTAACGCTAAACAGAAAGCCGAAAATTAAAGTTTTACTGAGAAGAACAGAAGCTGTGGCTGCAATGGCTGTAAATAAAACAATGATGTAATTGGCTCGGAATTCATTAAGATTGCAAATATAGATCGCCCAGACACTGCCTAAAACGAGCGTTATAGTTGTTAGTATATTTATTCTGGATTTTATTTTATCTGAATAGAAAGAGCCAACAATCAGTAAGAAGAAAGCGGCAGTTATGACTATTCGATGAAGCATTCTTTCTTGAGCAAGTGGATCAATTTGCAGCAGAATAATGCCTACGAAAGTGTAAAGAAAACCTGCGGCCAAACAGATTACTCTGAAATAGTTTATTTCATGGTTTTCTAAAACAGTTCTGTTTACCTTTTTAGAGATGGTCCTTTATTTATGTCTGTTAATTAGGTATTAAGCAGGCACATTTGTTATAATTCCATTTTAATGCCAATATCCATGAGAATTGGTCATGCATCTTACAAATACTTAACAATGTTAAATTTTTTATTTTATCAAGTGTATGTAGGCATTACTCAGTAGTAGATACAATCTAGGCTTCCTTTCTGCTGTTCAATTTGGATAAGACACACACTCATGAAATACTGCTTTCTCTTTTTTTATTTATTTGGCTTGCTCCAACCGACCTTTGCCCAATCAGATCTTTGCTCTGAATTAGAAAAATATGCCAATGGCATTAAATCTATTGACCTTGAAAGTTTTAGCTATAATCTATCTGTGTTTATATCGAATAATACGGTAAGAGATCAAGTAAATTTTACGGTTCCGACTTATGATTATTGGTCTTTTCATTCTTGGCTAGAGAATTTAGATGACCCCAATTTTCAAGATTGTCTTAAACATGCGGACGGTAAGGTTGTCGCCACTGCCTTGATTGCAATTTACTACACATCTAATATTCAAATGGTCTATGATTTTGCTAAATTTTCAGATGATGATAGGCCTTCTTTAAAATATGTTTCAAATAGAAGGAGTGTGCGATTTTCAGCTGATTTGACAACAGAAAAGCAAGCCCAAGAATATTCAGAAAAGGTCAGCAATACTGCTCCATTGGAGTTGAGCAAAATTGCCAACCAACTTCTTAGTATTTGTTTTAAGTTTGCTGGATATGGTAGAATGGATCAAGACTTAGAACAGTTTCTTAAAGATCACAAGGGCTTGACAGAAACTTATGGCCACACCAAAACATTATTTTACCGTGTGAAAAAAAATGCAAGGATGGGAGCAGAAAGTTCGCGCAATCCTAGCGTCTTATTTAAATCAAATTATGTTGACAAACTCTCCGAGCCCGAACATTCTATTTATTCTTTGATGTTAGGTTCTGAAGACTATGAATATAATCCAAGTTCGGTCTTTAAGGAAGAGGAAATGATTCAGGCAATAGAGCGATTAGAAAGAAAGGAATTACTGAACATCCTTGGAAGAAAACCGAGCAGTGATGATCCTGATCTTTATAGGGTAAGGGATGAGAATTATTACAATTATGATTATGCTCAGATGTGTAAAGAGATTCTTAAACGAGCAGCGAACTATTTTAATAAAGATGATATCCATTTTTTACTTGAACGAGCAGAATACGAGGTCACAGAATTGAAGCAGCATTCTTTAAATTTGCAATTTTCAGATTGGTACATCGCTTGCGCAAATTTAGATCCTGCTGAGGCCAGTGATTATTTAAATTTAGGGCTGACCAAATCAACAGAAAATTACAAGGATTTTGAAAGAGCAGACCTGTACCGAAATTTACTAGGTGGAGATAAAAAAAGTCAGGAACAGACCTTAGATTGGTTTTATGGAACCTATAGTATTAACCAGAAAAATGAGGAAAAACCAGATCATCTTATCAATGAAATAAAAAGCATGGACCTCATAAAACTCATTGTCTCGGATCGTAGATTTATGAATAGGTGCAGAATTCAACATGTGGTTGGATTGGCTCAGCGAGCAAATTATTTGGCTGAAGATAAGGTGATTTCAGTGGATCTGATTGAATCCATTTGGCATCCATTGAGTTTAGCTTCGGTAGAAACCAGATATGATCAAGCGCTTGAAAAATATCCAGAAGAAACAGCACAGGCAGAATTGCAGTCGGAAAAATTGAAAGAGGCCTTGATTGAATATTTTCAATAATGCGATACTTCATCCTAGTTGTTTGCCACCCTTGATTAGTTCTTGCAATGGTAGACCTGCATCACTCATTGATAAGTCCATTGATTTTCTTATTTTTAGAGCATGAACTCTAGTAGGGATTTGATATTAATAGTGATCGGAGTGAGTGGGGTAGGAAAGACCACCGTAGCCAAGCTTTTGGCTAAAGAATTACAGCTCGATTTTGCAGATGCGGATGACTTTCATCCGGCAGAAAATATTTCCAAAATGAGCCAAGGACATTCCTTAGATGATGAGGATAGGGGACCCTGGCTTTCCATTTTAAATCAAATGTTCAGAGACCTACCTGCTGGGAAAGGTACGGTATTGGCTTGCTCGGCCCTCAAGGAGTCCTATCGCCAGCAATTGGTTTTAGGGCTTAAAAGTGAGGTTCATTGGGTAATATTGAATGGGGATACTGATTTGATTGAAGATAGAATGCGCGAGAGAAATCACTTTATGCCTCCCGAACTTTTGAAGTCCCAATTTGAAACTTGGGAGGAACCGGAGTATGGAATTAAAGTCGATGTAAGTAAAAGTCCAACTGAAATTGTTGATTTAGTGGTTGAAAAAATAAATATGAAAGAGAAATCAGAAATTGGATTAATTGGTCTAGGTGTGATGGGTAAAAGTTTGGCCCGAAATATCGCAGGAAGAGGATTTGGTATAAGTGTTTACAATAGACATGTAGATGGCAAGGAAGAAAAAGTAGCGGAGTGTTTTGTCGAAGATTATGAGGAGATGTCTGCAGCTCAAGCTTTTGATGATTTATCTGCTTTCGCAAATTCATTATCCAGTCCAAGAAAAATATTCTTGATGGTAAATGCCGGTTCGGCCGTAGACGCAGTCATAAATGACTTGACCCCATTTCTAGAAAATGGAGATTTAATAATTGACGGCGGAAACTCTCACTATAAGGATAGCGAGCGTAGGTTTAAAGACTTAGCATCTCAAGGTCTACAGTTTATTGGCACTGGAGTTTCAGGTGGCGAGGAAGGAGCGTTGAAAGGTCCGTCCATTATGCCTGGAGGATCAAAAGAAGCATATGAGCTCGTAGAAAATATATTTACATCCATAGCCGCCAAAGATGCCGCTGGATCCAATTGCTGTGCCTACATTGGGAACGGTGGTGCTGGTCATTTTGTGAAGATGGTGCACAATGGGATCGAGTATGGGGAGATGCAATTGATCGCGGAAGTATACGGACTTTTAAGACACCATATGAAATTTGACCACGAGCAAATCTCTAATCTATTTAAAGAATGGAATGCCTCTGAATGCTCCAGTTACCTTCTAGAAATTACCGCAGATATTTTGACTAAGAAGGAAGGTGAAAATTACTTGATTGATCTTATTTTGGACCGTGCGGGGAATAAGGGGACCGGTGGCTGGACCACGGTGGCTGCCACGGAATTAGGAGTAGCGATACCGACCTTGACTGCTGCATTGTATGCACGTTACCAATCCGCCCAGATAGACCTAAGGCAGGCCGCAGCTAAAATTTATCCTGCAAATAAAGAGAGCCTATCAATCGGAATTAAAGACTTGAAGGTCGCTTATCAAATGGCTCGGATTATAAATCATCATCAAGGCTACGATCTGATTTTTACGGCTTCGGAAGAGTATGGTTGGGATATCAATTTTAAAGACCTTTCAAGAATCTGGACCAATGGCTGCATCATCCGCTCTAAACTCATGGAGCAATTGTCTGAATCAGATTTTTCAGAGCCTCAAATATTGATGCAAGAACCCATACGCGCATATGTCAACTCTAATCGAGGCAAGTTTCAGGAAGTGATTTCACGATTGGCAGCAAGCGCAATTTCTGCGCCTTGTTTTTTAAGCAGTTTGAGCTATCTCAATGGCTACGTAGAATCAAAATCATTGGCCAACGTAATTCAAGCTCAGCGAGACTATTTTGGAGCGCATACGTACGAAAGGGTAGATGCTAATCGTGGGGATAAATTTCATACCAACTGGATATAAATGAGCAGTTTAATGTTGGCTGTCCTCGCAGGAGTAATCCTGTTACTGTTTATGATCTTGAAGCTGAAGCTTCCTGCTTTCCTTTCTTTGTTGGTGTCAAGCATTGTTGTCGGTTTACTTGCTGGTTTAAATGGCGCTGAGGTAATCAACAGCATTAAAAATGGAATGGGCTCTAGTCTAGGATTTGTTGCGACTGTTGTCGGGCTTGGTGCTTTGTTTGGAGGGATCTTAGAAATTTCAGGAGGAGCCAAGGCCATTGCTCAACATTTGCTTAAAGCGTTTGGAGAAAATAATTCAGGTATGTCTTTGGGGTTTACTGGTTTCTTGGTTGCCATCCCTGTATTCTTTGATGTCGCCTTTATTATTCTAATTCCAGTCATCTATGCCTTGCAGAAAAGTACTGGCAAGTCTTTGTTGCACTATGCAATCCCTCTATTGTCTGGCCTCGCCGTAACTCATTCGTTCATTCCGCCGACCCCTGGTCCTATTGCCGTTGCAGATATTATTGATGTGCCATTGGGTTGGGTTATGCTCGTGGGCATCATCGCCGGAATTCCTACAATGATAGTTAGCGGAATTATCTTTGGCCGGTATATTGGGAACAAAATATTTATTGATGCTCCCGAAGATTACGCGGATGCACCGGAAGAATTAGAGCTTCCAAATTTTTATAAAATTTTGGGAATCATCCTACTCCCGATCTTATTGATTGTATTAAATACATTCACCTCCGAAGGTTTTATTCCTATTGAAAGTGAGTCTACGAAGGATATTATAAAACTTCTAGGTCACCCATTCATTGCGTTAATTATAGCCAATTTAATTGCCTGGTACGCGCTCGGGAAGGCCGGTGGCTTTAGTTCTGAACAATTATTAGAAGTCAGTTCGAAATCTTTAAAGCCAGCAGGGGTTATCATTTTATTGACGGGTGCGGGATCTGTATTTAAGCAGGTCTTGGTTGACACGGAAGCTGGATCGATGATGGCAACCGCTCTTTCTGAAATCGGCATGCCAGTCATTCTTTTTGCTTTTATTGCTGCCGTTCTTGTGAGAGTAATTCAAGGATCAGCGACTGTAGCAATGATTACTGCTGCAGGATTGGTCTATCCATTTTTACAGGGCAATGACTTTTCTGGAATGCAACTTGGCTCCATCGTGATTGCTATTGCTTCTGGTGCTTCCATTTTTTCTCATGTCAACGATAGTGGTTTTTGGTTGGTTAAGGAGTATCTTGGGATGACAGAGAAGGAGACTTTTCAGTCTTGGACGATGATGACAGGAGTTCTTGCGATGACTGGATTTTCAATATCCTTAATTTTATTTTGGATCTTTTGAAATCCTTATAAATAATGCAGTCTTAAAGTCTTTAATGCATGGTCGTTTAGGACAATGTAAACATTCATTAGGACTTAGCTGTTACAAAATTTAGCACATTAATGATGATCATATGAGGATACTATTAACTGGGGTAACTGGATATATTGGGAAGAGGTTATTGCCCAGCCTTGTAAATAATGGTCATCATGTCATATGTTGCGTGCGAGATGCCAATAGGTTCAGTCCACCGGAGTCAATGAAGTCATATATTGAAGTTATCCACGTAGATTTCCTTCAAATAGATACGCTCAAGAATATTCCAAAAGATATAGACGCAGCCTATTATCTAATTCACTCGATGTCTAGCTCAAATGAGTATGAAAAACTAGAAGCAATATCTGCCAACAATTTCAAAAGTGCAATTGATGAAACTACAGCAGAGCAGGTGATATATTTAAGTGGCATTGTGAATGAGGATAGTTTGTCCAAGCATTTGAATTCTCGTAAAAATGTGGAGAATATTTTAAATAGTGGTCGATTTCAATTGACTACACTTCGGGCAGGGATAATCATTGGTTCTGGTTCTGCTTCTTTTGAAATTATCAGAGACTTAGTTGAGAAGTTACCAATAATGATCGCCCCTAAATGGTTAAATACCAAAAGTCAGCCCATCGGAATTAGAGATGTTCTTCTATTTTTGGAGAAATCATTATTCAATGAAAAGCTCTACGGTCAGAATTTTGATATTGGAGGTCCAGATGTGCTTAGCTATAAGGAAATGTTGCTTGGTTTTGCCTCCTACCGGAAATTGAAAAGACGAATTTATACGGTCCCAGTAATGACCCCACGATTATCGTCATATTGGCTTTTTTTCGTTACGTCTACCTCTTATAATTTAGCTGCCTCCCTTGTTCAGAGCATGAAAATCGAAGTGGTTTGTAGAGATTCTAAGATTAATGAACTCCTGAATATTAACCCAGAGACCTATGAGCAAGCATTGGACAGAGCCTTTGCAAAAATTGAAAGCAACCTTATTGTTTCAAGTTGGAAAGACTCACAAGTCAGTGGGGTGAAGCAATTCAATATTTCTGAATTCCTAGATGTTCCTAGCTTTGGATGTTTTAAGGATGTCAAAGAGAGAACTTTCGAATCAGAGGAAAAGGTGATTGCTAAAATATGGAGCATTGGTGGAATCACTGGTTGGTATTATGCCAATTCGCTCTGGAAAATTAGAGGGTACATGGATAAATTGTTTGGGGGAGTAGGCTTGAGAAGAGGACGAACAAGCACGGACTCCTTAGCCTCCGGAGATGCGCTAGATTTCTGGCGAGTACTTTATGCCAATAAGACAGAAGGAAGATTATTACTCTTTGCTGAAATGAAATTGCCTGGAGAAGCCTGGCTTGAATTTAAAATTAAAGACAACAAACTTATCCAAACAGCCACCTTTAGACCTCATGGAATTCTTGGCCGTCTTTATTGGTATTCTGTTTTGCCCTTCCATGGTTTTATATTCAATGGAATGATCCGTGAGTTGACGAAGTAATAATCTTTCCCTGAGTTAACCAAAGCACTAGGTTGTTATTTTCGTTCTCAATTCTACTCATTCAGCTAATACTTCAATTAAAATTTATTAGGAGTTGAAACGTATTAGAATCAGGATTTTCAAGATTCAAGGATGTACTCGATTCCTAGTGGATTCCATTGAATAAATATCATTTATTATGTTGCAATTTATTTCTTAGAATTCTCTAATCACCTCCATCTCAACCATCAGATAAATCAAGTCTCTAAACGATTATGTTTTTTCTTATCCAGTTATTTTCTTTCATTTCTAATAATTCACCACATGCTTGTTCTTATACCCGAAAGAAGTATTACCTTTATTTGCTTACACACAGAAGGAGCAAATAGACTATTAACTTGTAGATAAATGAGACCAATAAAACTATGGTCTTGTGTTATTTTGATCAATAAAAATCTTTTCTCCTTAAATAACAAAATAGAAGTACATGGAAATTTCACAACAATCAAGAAGATTAAAAGAATTTAAAAGGACTGTTACCAACAAGTTTGCTTTATATAACAGCCTTTTCTTGAGTCTTCCTTTTGGAGATGTGAAAAATGTAGGTAAGTTGTTGCCCTTATTGACTGATCAATGCGAACAAGGACTTTCGGAAGGAAAAAGTCCTCAAGAAATATTAGAGGTGTTCTTTACAAATTTTGCAGACCTTGAAGATCCTAAGGAAAGGATAGACCTTATGTTCAAGATTATCCAATATGTTGAGCGACAAGTCGTTCTTTATGATAGTGTTGAAGATGCTGCTTTTCCAAAACTTCAAAAATTCACAGATTCCTTTTCAATAAAAGACTATCTTAAATTGGTTGAGGAGAACGAGAATAGAGGTAAAATCAGAGAGAAACTAGCCACTTTCAGCGCGCGCATTGTCTTAACAGCGCATCCAACGCAATTCTATACCCCAGATATCCTGGACATTATTAAGGAACTTCGGACCCTGATAGATAATAATCAAGTGGATGCCATTGACATTACACTGCAACAACTCGGACTGACTTCTCTGGTCAATGCCAAAAAACCGACTCCTCTTAAAGAAGCCCGGAACATCATTCATATTTTGAGATACACTTACTATGATGCCATCGGTGATCTTTTTCAACACATTAAGAGCAACATTCATGATGAAACATTTGATAATTACGGACTGATAAAATTAGGATTTTGGCCTGGTGGTGACAGAGATGGTAATCCATTTGTGACAGCGAAAACAACAAGAAAGGTAGCTAATGAATTAAGGACCAACATCATGAAATGTTACTATAATGATCTGAAAGCTCTTAGTAAAAAGCTCACCTTTCCTGGGTTGCGCGAAAATATGAAAACCCTGACGAAGAAGCTTTACGATGCGATGTTCGATCCTAAAAGGATTGTCAGTTATGAAGAAATCATAGAAAGGCTTTCTGAAATGAAAAAAGATTTAATTGAAGATTATCATGGCCTGTATTTAGAGGAACTAAACGCGTTTATTGATAAGGTCCATATCTTTAAAACACATTTCGCTACTTTGGATATCAGAGAGGATCACAGTAAACACCATCTAGCCGTACAATCAATTCTTATGAATGAGGGGGTGATCAAAGAAAGTTTGGACGAGCTCAGTCAGGAGGAATTGATTAAATGTTTAATTGAAAACGAATATTATCTGGATGCTGAAGATTACGATGAAGAACGGGTGGTTGACATCATCGAAAATATCCAGCAATTGAAAATGATTCAGTACAAAAATGGGGAGGAGGGTTGCAATCGATACATCATCAGTAATTCAGAGGATGTCTTTTCAGTGTTATTTGTTTTTGGATTGTTTAGATGGAGTGGCTTGAAGGTTGAAGAAATTAGCTTTGATATTGTACCATTGTTTGAAACAATGGTTGGAATGGAAAATTCCGAGGCCGTCATGAATGCGCTGTTGGAGTTACCAATATATCGAAAACATATCCAACGCAGGCATGAAAAGCAAACCATCATGTTGGGCTTTTCCGATGGAACTAAAGATGGTGGCTACTTAAAAGCCAATTGGTCTATCTTAAAAACTAAAAAGACTTTAAGTAAGGTCTGCAGTGATCACAAGATCAAGGCAATCTTTTTCGATGGTAGAGGAGGCCCGCCTGCGAGGGGAGGAGGGAAAACGCATCGCTTCTACGCATCTCAAACGAATGCAGTCGCCAATCATGAAATCCAGTTAACAATTCAAGGACAGACCATTACTAGCACTTATGGAACAACAGAACAATTCATGCATAATGCAGAGCAACTGCTTACCGCTGGGTTGAGTAACAACATTCCAGGAAAGGAACATGTGATTTCAGAAGAGCAAAGTGATTTAATTGAAGAACTTTCTAATATTAGTTTTGAGAAATACGATGCCTTAAAGCAACACGAGAAGTTCATTCCTTACTTGGAGCAAAGGAGTACCCTGAATTATTATAAGCAAGCAAATATTGGGAGTAGACCAGGAAAGCGTGGGAAGAAGGACAAGTTGACCTTAACGGATTTACGCGCGATCTCTTTTGTCGGCTCTTGGAACCAACTAAAACAGAATGTGCCAGGATACTTTGGCTTAGGCACCGCGATTAAAAATTTAGCGGACCAGGGTAGAATGGATGAAGTTAAAAGTCTATTTAAAGAAGAGCCATTCTTTCAAGCCTTGATGTTGAATAGCATGATGGCCTTAACAAAAACAAATTTTAATCTGACGAAGTATATGGAAGATGATGCTGAGTTTAGTGAGTTCTGGAATATACTTTATGAAGAATGTGAATTGTCCATAAAAATGTTGTTGGAAATTTCAGGTCTAGAAAATTTAATGGAGAATGAAGTAGTTTCTAGGGAGTCCATCAAGATTAGAGAAAATATCGTTTTACCTTTATTGGTCATCCAGCAGAATGCCTTATATCAAATCATCCAAGATTCAGAGTTTAAGGAACTCTATGAAAAGATTGTTACACGATCTTTATATGGAAATATTAATGCTAGCAGAAACTCCGCCTAATATATGTACCGATAAAAAAATAGGGGATAGGCATTTTAAATATTAGACAAGACCATGAAATTTCAGCTGAGACCAGTATTGACTGAAATAAAAGAATTGTATCAGAAACCAATTTCTCCAGAACGTTTCAAGGAGTATCTTCAAAAATCACAAGGAGATAGTAAGAATGATATGATTCTGCCGATTGCTGGTTTTAATCCTATGGCAAAGAATCATCTGTTGGTTAAGATCGAAGAGCTAGAAGTGCTCAAGGTAGAAGAGCTAATGACATCTACCATCGAACAGTTTAATTGCACTTTAGAAGTTGACGAAGATATGATTTTTAAGGTAGTCTTAAATCTAGCAGATGATATGAAAGGTGCATGGACCAATCACTACACCACAGATTTTGATAGTAAGTTTAAGTTGAATGCCTTTGTTTCTAGAAAATTCTGTGTCCCTTATTTTTGGACCAATGAAAACTATACTGAAACACTCATTCAGAATCGCACCAACGAATATTTAAATCGCACACTTTATTGGATATATAATGGCAGTCCCAAAACCTTAGAAGACCATTACAAGCAGGAGATGTTTGCTGTTAAAAATAGCAGTAAAATTTCCTTAATGAATACAGCCAAGTCTTTTGATTTTTTAGAGCCCTTTTATCAGAAACATAAGAACAACGAAGACTACGATTTGATCTTTAATTTCTTTTATGGGGATGAAGCTTGTGATAGCTTAGGCTATAAAAAATATGGTGTAGGAGAAATGACCGGCTCTAATTATGTGAGGAGGGTTTGATTCAAGATTTAGGAAATCCAAGATAATTTAAATGGAACATTTTCTGAACATCATAAATCTTATAAACTTTATATTTCAATCCCAAATTTGGATCTTCTATTGAGTCTATTTCAATATTATAACCGTATCTGCCCCAAAATGCGAGCGGATAAGTTGACTTGAAGGACTTTTTAAGCAATCTTTTTACTCCCTTGGCGCATTTATTTGCACCAGCGAAAACAATTATATGCGAATAATCCTTATACCTTTGTAGGATACATTATTGACTTTCGAGAGAGAAAATGGAGCAATTAAAGGAAATATTACGGAAACGAGCCTTGAAGGCAACTTCGACGAGGCTTGATGTATTGGCCACCATATCCAATTATAATTCTGCCATTCCATATTCTGAAATCCAAAAATCGCTGAAGGATTTTGATCGGGTTACGCTTTATCGGACCATCAACATTTTAGTAGATAAGGGCATCATTCATAAGGCAACTACCATCGGTGAAGAATCCTACTTTGCGATGTGTGGAACAACGTGTAATTCTGAAGATCATCAGCATGATCACATTCATTTTACCTGTAATCGCTGTGCCAAGGTTTCCTGTCTTCATTTATCTGATAAAATTATGGTTTCTGTTAAAGGACATCAAATAGATAAATTGAACATTGAGGCGAATGGAATTTGTGAAACCTGTAATGCTTAAACCCAGAAAGCTATTTCCCTAACTTGAAAATCGGTTTCCCACCGACATACCATTTACATCCTATACCTAAATCTGTGAAGGTAAAACCGGCGGCTGTTGCTGATGCAATATTTGATCTTTCGGCATAGGCATGAACCAATAGTTGCTCATGTATTACATAACCTAGTTTAAATTTTAAACGATAGGTCCATTGTTTTTCAGCTCCATCTATAAATTGAAATCCTGTAGCTGCCGTAGCAGTATAATACCATTCTTTTTTTCGAGCGCTCAATTCTTCCTTCACCGAATCAATAAAAAATTCTACCGCATGAAAAGTCTCTGGGCTGAAATAGATTTCAGGAACCCGTTGATCAAAGCTTATGTATTGGTAATTTAATCCCGCTTTCGCAAATGGATTTTTTGCAATGTTATAATAGAGTGAGGTGAAATATAACTTTCGATTATTTCCATCACTTTGCTTTGTATAAAATAATTGGTGATAGGAGCCTAGTTTGAAATTAGTCGCCAGCGTGTAATTCAAATAGAAATGCTCTTGCAGAATATTTTCCTCAATCAAGGAGGTATTAAAATCTTGTAGTTCTCTTTTATAACCCATGCTTAACCATTGAAGACTACTCGGTTTAGCATTGATAGAAAAGTCAGCAAGGAATTGTTCATTCGAACTTGTATTGGTAGTCGCTTGAAGAATTCCACCCATGGCTTTCAGATATACATGCGGAAATAACTTGAATTTTGCTCCCGCAAGAAATTGCTTTGAATCGGCAGCTTCTTCTAATTGATCATTCTGTGTATTTCTTAATTTTCCTTGAGCAAGAAAACTCAATCGTAAACTCAAAGGAAGACCAAGTTTGATTTCTTTTCCATTGGCAACATTTTTTCCGTTATCTCTCGTATGATTTACCTTTAGATCCAAAGTAGGCGCGAAGTCTCGTTGAATGTTTCGTAGAAACATGGAGGCATCTTTTTGATTGGGGTAGAATTCTAGTGTTTTCCTCGCTTTGTCCGCTGCAATATCCCATCGATCCAACGCTTTATATGCATTTGCAGAGCCAAGGTTTCCATCAAAGGAGGTACTGTCTTTTTCTAAGATGTTTTCATATTCATCGATGCCTTTTTTAAACTCGCTGCGATAAGTGTAAAGCATCGCCTGTAATGCTAGCACCCATTTTTGATCTTTATATTTACTTTTAAGCAGTTCAATTTCATTTTCTGCCACAGCATATTTTCCATTCCAAATTAATGCTTGGATGTAACGTTCCTTAGTTTGTTGGAATAACTTACCATTTTCAAGACTATCCAAACTAGCCAGTGCCTTCTCAGCGTAATCTAGCGCTTCAAGATCGCGGTTCCTAGAATGAGAAACCAAGGCTAGACCTAAAAGTCCTCTAGTGAAATCCTCTTTGGTATCAGAAAGACGTACAAAGACTGTTTCTGCCTTGTCTAGTTTTCTCTGATTGATGTAGACCTCGGCTAGTGTCCGTAGACTTTCTTTGTCTTCAGGAAAAAGCTCTAGATTCTTATGTAGCAACTCTACCGCAAGATCATAATTCTGATATTGACTGGACTGTGCAGCATAAGCAAGCTGGATATATTTTTTTGAAATCTTAGCATTCGGTTGATTCGGAGTTATCTCTAAAGCCTTGTTAACATAGCTTAAGGCACCCGGATATTCTTTAAGATTTGACAGCGTATTAGCTAGGCCCAGATTAACAGCAAAGTTTTCTGGCACTTTCTGTAAAAGCGTAGAATAATAGCTCTTGGCATGTACATATTTTTTTTGCCAAAGCAAACATTCTGCATAGTTCAATTCGATCTCTAGGTCATCTTTATAGTCTAGCAAGAGTTCTTTGAATATTTCTCCAGCCTCTTCCGGATTTCCAGAAAGACCAGTTGCTCGACCATAGCAAAGTCGTGCGGTTTTATTCTCAGGATAATCGCCCAGAACTACGCTAAAAAATCTCTTTGCTTCTGCAAAATCGCCTTTTTCTAATAATTCAAAGCCAGGCGTCATTTCCTGTGCAGCCAACGGACTGATCAAAGTACTCATGAAAGCACTCACCATAAGAAATATGTATACGTATATCTTCATCTATTAAAAGACAATTGGTGAAGGGTAAACTAGAATATAATGGGTGATGAAGTGGGAATACGCAAACTAGACGACATTAATTTGCGGCTTGCTCAATCTCTTGGTATGCTGGTTTTTGCTTTCCTTCCAGATCCATTAGACCAAATCCCTGTTGCTTGGCCTTCTTCCATGGCGCTTTACCAACCACTTCTACTGGAATCATCTCAAAATCATACAAGGTCCAAAGCATGTACTGCAAATTGTGGTCCTTTATTTTCTTTTGAACTTCTCGATAATAGTCTGCCTGGGCTTCTGCAGAACTGCTAAATAGATTCCAAATTCCTCCATAAGATGAAAGACCATATTCTTGAAGCACTAATTGCTTGTTTGGACATTCTGCCTTCAGAGCTTCCACAGCGGCTGAAAATTGATCCAACTTCTGGTAATAATGAAAAGATACAAAATCAACTTCCTCCGTTAAGTTTTCCGCCGCTTGAGTCGTAGACCATCCGATTGTGATTGGATGATTTCTATCTGTACTTTTAATCAATTGAATCATCATCGACAACCAATTCATGACCCGTTCCTTGCCTCTAGAATCGAAGTCTAAATCTGGCTCGTTCTTTACATCCCAAGCAAGCAGTGCTGGATGATTCATGCAAGCATTTACAATGCCCGTTAAATGCAGTTGATTTAGGTTCCAGTCTCTGACAGAATAGTCTCCATAAAAATCAAAAAGAGTAATGACCACTCCCAGCTCCGCCTCTTGTGCCAGGTCCAAAAGCTTTTGCAAACGTTCGACCTTAAAGGGATATAAATTAGCCTGCCCAAAATCTCGATATTGACAGAAGATTCTAATAGAGTTCAAACCAAGTTCTTTGATAATCCGTAAGTCAGTTTTAATTTGATTCTCGTCAAAGTTCCGACCAAAAGTGTTCCATGGATTTTTCTGAGGGTAGTAGTTAATGCCTTTTATGGCATAAGGCAGGTTGAGCGTTTTTCTTTCCTTGGTTCGCAGGCTAGATTCCATGCGGATCATATGCCTTATTCGCCAGAAGCCATCTTCAAGTAAAAGTATGATTCTATAATCTGAAGTATCCGTTGTGCTCTGAATCAATCGATCATCCTGATACATCTGAATATGCTCAACGACTCCTCGATCTCGCATAGAAACCAATTGACCATCCTCACTAAATAAATCAAGTTCCAATCGATGGGAAAGACTGGTCGTCTCTATGTGTATTCCTCTGCGCTTATGATCCTCAATCAAATGATAAAGATTTTGTCGAGCACTTTGAGTAAATAGATCGTCAATACCAGCCAACTCATTGGTAAAGAAAGCCGTGTTTTTTACCTGCCAAGCCTTGAGGTAGTCTGCTTGTAACTCAGCTCTGGTCTGTTCACTCATCAAACGGCCATCATTTTCTCCAACCATCCATGAACAGAGTGGTCGATAATTACTTTCTTGAATGATCTCCGTGTGAAGTATTTGCTTTCTCTCTGCACCTTGATGAAAAAAGGTGAAAATCTTACTGACGGTGAATACAATCAATATCAGAATCAAGAGATAAGCCAATCCCCAGATGAGTCGTTTGCTATTTGATTTGGGTTGGTTCACAGGGTTAAATCTTCAATTCTTTTTTCTATGCCAGCAGTTTTTATCGTACAGTTATAATCACCGGCTGGGATATTCTCTTTCAGTAAATGGAAGCTAGCTTTTCCATCAATTGATTCTTCATAAAAGGATTGTATGAGTTGATTATCCTTATAAAGATTGAGGGTGATCGCCAGTCCATCTGGCACCAATTGATCCATAAAGCTCTTGAGCGGGCCGATGGCTATCTTTCGATTAGAGGACATCAGTTCATAATTAAAATCATCCATGATGTTTTGGTAAATAAGCCTCAGTGGACCACTTTCAGCGATGCCTTCTATGAACGCTTTGATCGTCCATTCATCGTAAGATTTAGGATGCAACATATTAGACTGTGCGATGCCATTGACGGTCGAACCAAAGCACTGTAGGGTGTTGTTATTTTTGTCTCTAATGATGAATTTCACAAAGGTTCCGTCTGCAACCATGTTCCCATAAATATCTTTGATCGTAGAAGTGTACAATCGCGTTATCTGATTACCATCGGCGTAATTGTGATTTCTATCTGCAAAAATCTTGAATGACTTTGGAATTTCAGGAACAATGTTTATGGTCATTTCTTTAGATACGACTCCTTTTGATTCACTAGAGACGAGCATTCTATTTGTCCTTGGGTAAGAATAGAGATTTTTATAAGCCACTCGATCTTTGACATAGCATATTTCTGACTCTATGTTCCTTTGGAATTGATGATTTACATTGACTAACGTACCGTTAGCCAATGGATTATCTAAAACGTCTGTTGGGATGCTGACCAGCATGCTGTAGTCACTTAGTCCAGCAATAATGCTCGGAGGTCCGATGTAGGTTTCCATGACATGTACGCTGTCTTGAGCTTCAATGTATAGTCGTCCTGAAAGATCGCCCAAGGTCCAGTCAATCCTTCCTGCTTTATGCGCTAAATGTTTGGGTAGATCAAATGCTACCGCTGAATCCATTTGTTTTCCCTGTATTAACGTGCTGCCATAGCTGGCATGACATAATAATTGATCCTGATTATTCCAGTTTTCAATGGGAATTTTAAGGACAATATTCTCACCTGCAATGTATCTTTTTATTTCACTGTGATCTGAAGCATTTGCATGCAAATGCCTATTCTGAAAAGCATAGACCGTACTCAAGAGGAGCACTGAAACTAAGAGATATGTTGTGCCGCGTTTTGTCATTTAGGGTTACCTATGAAATTATTAAGTTCAATTTTCAAATATTTAGCTCCGTTCAAATGTATATTTTGTAATAATTCTTCGGGTTGATGGATCTTTCTTTTCGGAATCACTTTACGGCTGATGGCTTCATTAGGAAGACCATTGACAAAGCAATTAGATAGGTCTTCGCTTATAACTTTCACGGACATCTTATCTTCGAGCGGAACACTAAAATTTCTTGTTCTTTGTTGGCGCACTCCATCTTTGATAAACTCGTAGTCAACCCAGATCAATTCTTTAGCTTCATCGTAATAGGAAAGAATCAATTGAGGTACGGTTACTTCTTCTATCCCTCCGTTAAAAATGCTACCTTTTAAAATTCCATCGGTTGTTGACAATGCACTTAATGCTAGATCCTTATATAAATCGTGAGAAGAGACATTGCCTGCCGCTTGTAAGTTGAATTTAATAGGATCATTTTCAAAATATACGGGAGTAAATTCCTCTGGGTTAAATTTTTCAGGAATCTTATCTCCATTGTTTATCCAAGCAACTCCTTGAAATTCTATTTTAAAACTGCTGGTTTCTTTCGGCATGAGCTTGTGCTTCAGATGATACATGGAATTATAAGTCGCTAGGTTCTTATTATTTTTGTCATAGATAGTACCCGTAAGGACAACATCGGCTGGGACGTTATCAATATTTTGTACCTCACCGATCAGGGCATATTCGCCCTCCTTTTTCACCAATCGTGCAGACAATATTTCAAGCACCGGTTGTTTCAAAACATCCTCGTGATAGCTTTGCTCCGTGCTTATTTTTCTTCGACCTTGACTGTGATATAGGATAGATGGTTTTCGGTATAATTGATCAGGTGGAAGATCAGCTTCCGTTTTCACATGCTTGATAAACCATTTGCCATTTCTCTGGACAAGTGTTTTAGTGAAACTGCGTTGAATATTCTTCAATGGGGAAATCCAATCTCCCTCCACGGATATAATCGCAAGGCTATCACTTTCTTCCAAGATCGAAGTCCTCAGCTCATCTAGCTTACCATAGGAGTTAACGAGCCCATCTGAAACTGAGATTTCAAGCATGAATTGATCAATGTTCAATTCTTCTTCAGGATCAATCATCTGGTGTGCTGCTTCAAATTGTTTAAAATCTAAATGATCAAAATAAGCAATCACCGCTTTAGTCGGGCTTGACTGGCTTTGGTTGAAAATATAAATCATATAAATGGAAGCGATGATGATAACCGCCAGTAGATAGCCCCAAATATGTTGAAGGCTAAAAAGTAATTTTGGGAAGGGCTTGTCTTTATCTTTTTTCTCAGCAATTTCTTCTACTAAATCCAACCATGGCTTTCGCTTCCTTCGCCTCAAGGCATAGATATTTATAAACAGGGCTAGAAAGACTGTGGTAAATGGCATTATACCCCAAAGTATTTTTTGCCAGCGATCAACGTCTTCGATGGGTAGGATAGATGATAGAGGTTTTACATTTAATTTCTCCCAGACATTGATCCCGTTCTCCAGTTGACTTAACCTTTGCCATCCGCAGAAGTAAAGCATGGGATCGTAAAACTTATCATTGGAGAAGACGTACTTGAGATTGTATTTTTCAGGGACTGTCAAGAATTGTTGCAAGGAACCCAATCCTTCAACTCCTCTGAACTTCGAATTCTCAAGTCGTTCTACGGCTCTGGTCGTGAGTTCCGGTAGTCTGCGGGCTGAATGGTAATTCCCATCTACTGACAAAGCACCAGACTGTGATGCGAGCCAGGCAATTTGATCTCCGAATCCTAAAGTCAAGTAACGCCAGTGATCGTGTTGATCCTGATGTAAGAAATTGACAATGGGAAGCATGTTAATTTTGGCTGGTTGGCCCGGTCGGAAATAATTTAAGCTCAGGGTGAAAATGGTGACAATCAACATTAAGCCTGCCATCATTCCTGCTAACATCCGATGATAAGGCGCGCCCAATTTCCGATCAACAAACTCCTTTAAATCTCCTTCAGAAAATCGATACACAAATTCACCAAACATCGGTAAGGCCATGATTGACGCCCAAAGTGTAAATCTATCCAAGGTCAATATATTGAAGGCCGTTTCTCCCAACATCATTCTAGGGATCGGGGTAGTTCCACCTGTACCTAGGATAAACAACAAGGTAAATGACAATCCAAAGAAGATCAAACGCTTGCTGTAAAATCTGTAGAAGAAGTACGGAAGAATGATTAAGAGCACCCCCCAAGGAATTAAGAAAAAGGCAAGACCTGAAGAGCCGACCTCAATGAAACTATCTCGTGAGCCATGTGGAATCGGGACCTGACTGATGGGATTTTTCTTGGAATTTATCCAATAGGGAAGAATGCATAAAATAATGATATCTAAGGCGAAAAATCCAAAGCCAATAATTCTTGGCAAAAGCTTCCAGAGGTAAATAAAAAAGTGTTTTACTTTAATGTTACCATAGGCTCCTATTTTTTCCTTTGCTTGGTCAAGGATCGCCATTCCAATCAATGGAAAGATGAAGAAAATCATTCCGAAGATGGGAGTCACATGATGGGAAGTAACTGTGACGGCAATCAAGGACAAAGAAGTTGCTAAAAATAATAAACGGCCGGTTCTTAACCATTTATAGATTTCGGGTAAGGCATGCATTAAGACCGATATTCCGATGATGCTGGGTAACTGACCAAAGACATGTAGTGTTTCGACAAAAGAGGAGGAGAAGGCAGCAAGGATAGAAGCGTAACCAGCCACCTTTTTATTGGAAGTAATCAGATAGCTGTATCGAAACACCCCGGTTATAAATAAAACAACCCCTATGATTGCCACCGTAAACATTCCAAATTTTAACCCACCAATTAAGGAAAGAAACCCGATACTTTGATGCACCAAGGGAGGGTAGGACATGACCGTAAATCCAGTATACCATTGATAGTTCCAAGGCTCAAACCAGCTCTCCGAATAGTGATTGCCAAAGAACATATGAATCAACGCATCATAAGTTGATTCTAGGGTGTAGAACATTGCAGAACCATGAAAGATGATTCCGAGCAGTAAGGCTATGATTAAGTATTTATTCGTCTTTTTCACCACGCTGGCAAACTCAACTACAAGTTAGTTAAGTAAAGGCAGCTAGTGCTTTCTCTGAATGCTGTGATATGGTCAGACTAACAGAAAGTACTTAATTCAGGATAGAAAATAAGTGAATTAATTAGAGATGCTGAAATAGGACTATTTTTCACCACCAACCTGGTATAGATAGTCAGACTCTGCAGCCAAATAAGCGAAAGAAGACTTGTTGCCATCGTTTAACAATTTATCAAAATATTCATTAGCTCTTATGCTGTCTTTGGCCTCATAGAGGTTCCAATTTCCTAGGCCGTAAAGATGCGCATCTGTCAGGCCATCTTCGTTCATTTCCTGCAGCTCAATCACCGAAAGTTCGCCCTTGTAAAAGAGACACAATTGATGATAAGCGAAGTTTTCGATGATGTTCATATCTTTATTGATAGGCTCCAAAAGGGCTTTAGCTTCTTCGTCTCTTCCTAAGCCTTTCAGCGTCATATAGTACCAATGCGTTGCTGATACAATGTTATCATCATTTTGATGGGTTTCAAATCGTTTTTCATAGATCTTTGCTGCTGACTTTAAGTCTTGATTGAGATAATGCGCAAGTGCAAGGTGATACCAAATATTGCCGTGCAGCGTCGAAATAGGCGTATTCTCAGCATTTGGAATTCCGTCTTGTTCGATCTGGTCCTCGGTGCCTTCAATCAATTGACTAGCTAATGTTAGATCACGAATCGCTTCTGTATATTTTTTGGTAGAGATTAATCGGTGCCCTCTGTGTCGGAGCATCCTTGCGTCCTTTGGGAATTTGTTTATTCCTTCAGAATATATATCGATGGCTTCATCAAAATTTCCTAGGTAAGCTGCTCGACGGCCATACCAGATGAGTGCTTCTGCATCGTCCGGACTTTCTTCATAGGCTTTTTTTGCGGCCTCATATTTTTCCTGAGCTTCTTTATTGTTAGTTCCGTATGAAATAATGGTGGTATCCTCCTCGCTTTCAACACCTTGGTTCTTGTCCTTAGATGCATCTTGTTTGCATGCAAATGCTAAACAACTACAGAGGAATATTGTCAATAGAGTTCTCATAAGTTTAAGATTTTAAATAACCATTAATTTTAGAAACGCTGTCCTTAGCATCGCCGTAAAGCATGTTCGTATTTGGTTTAAAAAATAGAGGATTTTGGACGCCGGCATAACCTGTTGCCATGGAACGTTTCATAACGACGACGTTTTCAGCATTCCATACCTCGATGACCGGCATGCCATAGATGGGACTATTGGGATCATCTAAAGCCCCTGGGTTTACGATATCATTGGCACCGATCACTAGGACTAGGTCTGTCTCTTCTAGATCATCGTTGATTTCCTCCATTTCTAATACAATGTCATAAGGAACATTGGCTTCCGCTAAAAGTACATTCATGTGACCGGGTAAACGCCCAGCCACCGGATGAATTCCAAACCGAACTTCCTTGCCCTGCTTTTTCAACAACTCGACCAATTCAAAAACGGGAAATTGTGCTTTTGCCACGGCCATTCCATATCCTGGAACAATAACCACAGATTTCGCTTCTTTAACCAAATCTGCAACTTCCTCATGGTTCATATCTGTGACAATACCTGTCATTTCTTTGGCAGGACCACTCGGCGCATCACCAAAACCTCCAAAAATTACCGACCAGAAAGATCGATTCATGGCCTCACACATGATGATGGATAGAATGGCACCGGACGAACCTACCAAGGCTCCAGTTACAATGAGTAGATCATTCCCTAGCATAAATCCTGCCGCGGCTGCTGCCCATCCAGAATATGAGTTAAGCATGGAAACTACCACGGGCATGTCTGCACCTCCGATGGCCATGACAAGCATCACTCCTATAAAACAAGAGATGGCGGTCATGATGTATAGATAGATCATTCCACTCGTTCCGTTCGCTTGCGCAAATAAAATCCCAAGCACGATGCAAGCAATGACTAATAGTATATTTATAATGTGACGCCCAGGATAAAGTAAAGGCTTAGACCTAATTTTTCCATCCAATTTCCCCCAGGCGACTATCGAACCAGTAAAGGTGATCGCACCGATAAATACACCGATGAAAATCTCTCCGATGTGAATGTTGTGTTCCACACCAGTTAAGGTCTGTGTGTGGGGATCCAGGAAGGAACCATAACCTACCAGCACAGCAGCCAACCCAACAAAGCTATGGAGAATGGCAACAAGCTGAGGCATGGAAGTCATTTCGACTTTACGAGCGACCAAGATGCCGATAACAGAAGCAATGGCAACAGCCACAATGATGTAAATATGACCACTTACTCCCTCGCCGAGGACGGTGGAGATGATGGCAATAATCATCCCTGCAATACCAAAGAAAACACCACGTTTGGCAGATTCTTGAGATGATAGCCCTCCGAGACTTAAGATGAATAAGATACTCGCAAAGAGGTAAGACGCTAATTGTATTTGACTCGAGATCATATCTTATTTTCTAAACATTTTTAACATTCGATGAGTGACAACAAAGCCACCAACGATATTTATACTCGCCACTAATATGGCAATGAAGGCAAGGATGGTCATCGGATTGGAAAGGTCATTGTTTACTTGTAGTAAGCCACCGATGATGATGATCCCACTGATGGCATTGGTCACAGCCATTAATGGTGTGTGCAATGAATGGGATACATTCCAGATAACCTGCCACCCAATAAAAACAGACAGGACAAAGACTGTCAAATGCTGCATGAAATCACCTGGTGCAACCATGCCTAAAAAGTAAAGTAAGGCGCCGACCAAAGCTAGGGTGGTTATTAGCTTTCTTGTTTTTCTTTTGCTGAGTTCTGCTTCTGAGATCGGTTGGGGTAGGTCTGTTTCTGCGACCATGGCCGCCGCTCTTTGCGGACTCACCGGGAGCGGTTCTGGTGGCCAGTTTACTTTTCCGTTGTGGGTCACCATGGCTCTTGAAACCACCGCATCTTTCATGTCAATAGCAAAATTTTCTGCCTTGCCCATGTCATCAAGTAGGTGGCAAAGATTGTTTCCATATAACTGAGATGCCTGTGCAGGCAGTTGATCTAATTTCCCGATAATGGTTACCCCGTTGTCGGTAGTATATATTTCTCCATCTTTAGTCTTGGTGCAATTACCACCGGTTGAAGCGGCTAGATCAACAATTACAGATCCAGGTTTCATCACTTCTACATGATAATCTAGGATTAACTTTGGAGCTTCTCTACCCGGTATTTGTGCTGTGGTTATAATGATGTCTACTTCTTTGGCCTGTTCTTTAAAGAGAAGCATTTCTGCTTCAATGAATGCTTTTGACATGACTTTAGAATATCCAGAGCTGGTTGAACCATCTTCATCAATTTCTACGGTTAGGAAAGTTGCACCCATGCTTTCTATCTGCTCTGCTACTTCTTTACGCGTGTCAAAAGCACGGACTATGGCTCCAAGCGAACGAGCTGTTCCGATGGCTGCAAGACCAGCGACGCCTGCTCCAATCACAAGTACCTTGGCGGGATCAACTTTTCCTGCAGCTGTTATCTGTCCGTTCAGGAATCGACCAAAATGATTGGCTCCTTCAATGACTGAACGATAGCCGGCAATATTGGCCATGGAGGAAAGTACATCCATTTTTTGTGCCCGAGAAATTCTTGGGATCGCATCCATGGCAATCGCATTGATTCCCTTCGCTGCTAATTGATCCAATAACTCTGGATTTCTAGCAGGATGTAGGTATGATAAAAGGACCTGGTCCTTGTGCATTAATTCAATCTCAGAGGATTGGACGGGTTGAACCTTGAGGATAATGTCGGCGGTTTCATAGACCCTAGCAGCCCCCTGAACGATATGAGCCCCTGCTTTTTCAAATTCTCGATCTTGAATGTTGGCCCTTTCCCCAGCACCATTCTCAACAAAGACCTTAAACCCTTGTTTGCGCAAGCGAAGAACAGTTTTTGGGGTTGCGCCCACTCTGAGTTCTCCGTCAGAAATTTCTTTTGGTATGCCTACTTTCATTCTATTATAGCTTTGAAATTCTATCAGCGAATAAACAAATTAGAAAAACTATGCATATATCGGGTTTCTAGTCAAGAAATAAGGTCTTGAAAGGGAGGAATTTCACGCATGAAGCCATTCTTTGTACAGAGTTTGATAGAAAAATAAACGTTGTTGTCTGATTTTCGTAAGTTAGAAACTCAATTCATATAAATGATCAAACGACTTCTCATATTTCTAGTGATAAATTTTGCGGCCATTGGAATAGGTGGATTGGCCACTCGCTCGGGTGTTGTAGGTGAATGGTATCTTGGGTTGAACAAGGCCCCATGGACACCGCCCGGATGGGTTTTCGGTGCGGCCTGGACAACGATCATGGTTTGCTTTTCGATCTTTATGGCTTATGCATGGGAAGCAGTAGCTGATCAAAAGACCTTGCTAACTTTTTTTATTCTTCAGTTGATTCTGAATATTGGTTGGAACCCAATTTTCTTTGTAAGCCAAGAGGTGGCAATGGGGCTCTTTGTTATATCCGCTTTAACGATTTTACTTTTTTCATTTTTCTGGAGGTATAAAATTGAAATGGGCGGAAAAATCTATTTATTAATGCCGTACATAATATGGTTGGTCATCGCCACCTCATTGAATGCATATGTATTATTAAACAATTAAATCATGGAATTAAAACAAGTAGAAGAATGGTATAATTTTGAAAGTGCACGAAATAATAGGATGCTGGTAATAGGACCTATTTTTTTTATTGTTGGAATCTTATGCACCATTTTTCTAGGTAGCAGTAATGATTTTGTGCGCGGCTTTTTAGAGTTTTTCCTCATTCTTGGAGGTATAGTTTTTTTTACGGCATTTGTAATGAGAAAGCCTTTCCAAGATATTTTTTTAGACATTAAAGAATTCTATAAGACAAATTCTGAAGTCGACCTGACCAGTTTGAAAAATCAATTACAGGAGGAGAGGATAAATCTAAAGTTTGCTTTATTGATCATTATCAGCTCAATTATCGTGGCCATAATGTTATACTTATACGTCCTGGATAGCCCTTATTTTAGAGGACAGAGTGTAGGGGTAGTTGCCGCCTTCATGTGGGCTGGTTTAGAATCATGGTTTAGAGTTAAAAGAATGAATAAGTTGTTTGTGGATGAAGCTTAATTATTAGTTTATGGAATTAAAACAAGTTGAAAATTGGTATGCGAAGGAAAGTTCTCGGCAAACAAAAATGATTTGGGCTGGAGTAATTTTCGCTCTTAGCGGGTTTTTTATTCCTATTTTTTTGACTAGAGATTTTAAATTTCTCAGTGGTTTTATGCAGTTTTTTTTTAATTGCTGGAATAGTTATGGGATTTAATGCCAATCTTTTGAGAAAACAGTACAAAGGTCTTGTTGAAGAAATAAAGGATTTCTATGACAATCATTCTAAAATCAATCTTGTGAACCTTAGAATCCAAAATACTGACGAAAAGCAATATCTAAAATTTGGAATATTTTTAATATTTGCTTCAATTATAATTTCTTTTATATTTTTTCGTCCTTGATGATCCATATTATAAAGGCGTGGCCTTAGCTATTGTTCTATTATTTATTTTGACATATTTAGATTCTTTGTTCAGAGTAAAAAGAATGGAGAAGTTGTTTGTGGATGAAGCTTAGTTATTAGTTTATGGAATTAAAACAAGTTGAAAATTGGTATGAATGAGAAATGTCTCGACAAAATAAAATGGCATGGATTGGACCAATTTTATTAATTGGAGATTTTTTATATCAATTTTTAAACTTAAAAAAGAGCATGACCAGATTCTACTTTTCTTCTTTTTTTATCCTTTTCTTTGCATTGATATCTTTGCTTTCTTGTGAGTCAATGTCAAACAAAACTACAGTAGCAACCACCAATAAAATTAGCCCAGAAGTAAATAAAAAGAACTTTGAACAAGCATTACAGAAACATCTTGATGCGGTTGCAAGCAGAGATTTGGAATCCTTAGCTTCAACCATGTCGCCGGATGGGAAGATGCAATTAATCTTACCTGGTGCCGAAATTTTTGAAGGAGTAAGCAGTTTTATGGACTATCACAGGGAGTGGTTTCAAGATACATCATGGACCTTTGAAACTAAGATTTTAAATTCCGAAGTAGGGGAGCAGATCGGAATGGCCGTAACAGAAATTACTTATCGAGAACCAGAACGAAATGGAGCGCCATATTTCAATAGAATGATTGTTAGTTACGCGCTAGAAAAAGTAGATGACAAGTGGAGCATTATTTTAGACCATTGCAGCTCTGTTGAGAAATCAACAGATAAAAAATAAAGCTATTTCCGGTTAGTTCAACACGATAAAAGGCACTACTTTCTTTTTTCCATTTACAATGGCAGTTAGAAAGTAACTCCCGTTTTCTAGGCTTAGTTGGTCAACCAGCAGGTACTTACTTTCAGCTTTACCAGTCCAGATTAGTTCGCCGATGGAATCATAAATAAACAGTGCTTCTGGAATAGAAGAAAACTCAGCTTGCAATTGATTTCTTACTGGGTTAGGGTATATTTTCACCATGGCTTCCTGCTGCAGGTCATCCGTCGAACTCGTTAAACCTAGGCCCATATTTTTAAGAAATACTTGCGTGGCGTTAAGCACCTTTCTTTCGGATAGCGTAGAGCCATGTTGGTTGATGGTGGCTACAAGACTCATTCTATCTGGTTTGTAGCTTTCAGGAATTTCATAACTGAAGCTGTACTCATATTCTACAGATGGATCGGGGGTATCATCTATGATGTCGGCTACGCCCCAGTGATCCTCAAGAATGTCTCTCACAACATCCCGATGAGGATAGGCCCAGATAATGTCACCTAGACCTTCCAGTGGATGTCCAGGTACATTGTTGAAATAACTATATTGCTCTTGTCCCCAGACATTGTCTTCTACCACCATGGCAGTTAATCTAAATGGACCGGGTGTAGATATTTCAGTAAGTGTAGCTTTGACCGTGAAGTTTAGCATACGTGTGTTACTGTCATACTTAAGATCTTCAATCCTTACCTCACCTTCATTTTCTGTGGCTGCTGTTTGAGTTAGGGCATTGCTCCAGCCTCCGGAGTAAACGATGAGATCTCCATTATAAATCTTTCGGTCAATCATGGCTGCAGGATTGCCAGGAACATTGATGTCATTCCAAAGGGCACCACTCATGTCGTTGGTCAATGGATTATCATCAAAGTCTATGGGTTTATGGTGTTTGACCAGAATTGCATTGGGATGGCCCGCTCTCAAGGTGTCTAAAACTATGGAACCATTGGGGCAGGCTCCACAATATGCATTGGTTAATTTTTCAATGAGTATGGTTTTCTGGCCCTGAGCCGTGGAGAAACATACAAATAAGAATAGAATAGGCAAAAATGCACGTATTTTCATAATGCAAAGTTACAGCTTTAGAGGGAAGGGTGCAGCAAAAATTTTGTCTGCTGGAATACCTGTTAATTCTTTACTTCTAGGCTTTCGTCGTAGGAATACTTGATATTGAAACTGTGGTCTTTATGTAATTCAAACGCTGCTCTATTCCAATCTATGTGTTTTGGATTTGACTGGGTAGTTATGTTATGAAGCTGGTGTATAAATTTGCCATCGAGCGTAAAATTAAAAATATCCAACCAATGCTTATTCCCTTCATTGTCTAAGTAGTGTCCTGTGTATCCAACATTCATGGGTAAACGTTTAATCTCAAGGAGGGCATTTGTAAAGCCATTTTTTGGGATGATAGACACCATTTTTGAGGCTATTTCTTCAAATATTTCTTCCGGCTTAATTTCCATTTTCAAACTCCTCTTTAAATGGTTGGCCGTCTATGGTGTACTTGACGATAAATTCCTCAGGTCTAGCATCGTTATCTTCATAAATAGCTTCAATCTGCACAAAAACCTCTTGACCATCCTCAACGGCACCGGCCCAGGTGTTCTCCATTATTTTCCAGGCACTGAGGTTTAACTCAGCATCCATCGGGTAGTAGTTTATCTGTTCTCCTGGTCCGAAAAATCTGGCGGCAATGATGTGTCCTCCTTGATCTGTTTCTAAGCCATCTTTTATATCTACCGCCCTTCCTTGCTGGCTCTCAAGTCGTATTCTTGCCTCTTCCTGTAATTCACCACTGGTCTCAACGACCCGTCCAGAATCATCTGTTTCATATTCAAAACCATCTACCGTATAGGTCATGTCGCCTACCAAGGGAAAGCGATTCAGAATGGTGTTTCCTCTTTGGCCAGAAACGGTACGTCCCTCGGCATCAATGCGGTCTTCATAAATCGTTCCGATGACTCGTCCAGTACTATCGGTGACAATGACGGAATCACCGCTGGTTGTGAAATCCCAGCTTTTAGGCCATGGATTGTCGGGGTCAGAAATATTTTCTAGGAGTGCTTGATTGGAGAGAATTCCTTCGGGTGCCCCTTCTAAGCGGATAATAGCGGCATCAACATTCGGGGACTCCAAGGTATCTGCCATTGCTTCGATGGCCTCCCGGATAATTTCCAATGCTCGTTCTAAACCGCTAAATGATAATTCCATTCTGCTGGTAAATATAAGTCATTGACCTCAATACTTACACTGAATTTACGCTTCTGAGTACTGATTCTATTTTATTTCCAGCTTGCGCAAATGAAGCAGCTCAATAACAAAGACCTTTTGAAACAATTTGAGTTTCAGGCTTAGTATTTGATTTCGTAAGAATTGATTATTAATCCTTCCTCATATTTAGCTGTGTCGATTAAATTCAGTTGATAGCTCTTATTTGATTCACCAAATATTTTAATTCCTTTTCCTAGGATCAATGGATTAACTTTCAATTTCAGAATGTCAATCTGCTCATTTTCTAATAACCACCCAGCAAAAAGTCCTCCTCCACATAAATAGACATCTGTTATTGAGTTCTTTTTTATTTTAAAAATTTCGTCTATATTATAATTACTTATAATTTGGACATTGTCTTCAGCATCCTCAAGAACTAAACTTTTAGAGAAAATGAAATGATTCATATTTGGATACGCCGGGGCACCGGGCTTTAATCCAAATTCATATCCAAATTCATAGGTCTTCCGACCCATAATGACCGTTTCGTATTGCAAAAGGTCATTCAGGTATTGTTGTACTCCGCTTCCATGTGCTGTAAAGCCACTTATATCTCCGTTCTCTCCAGATATGAAGCCATCAAGAGAGCTTGCAACGTAGTAGATTATTTTATTCATAATTCGTCTTTATAATTTCATAAGACTACTTTCTAGGCTGTACCTCAATATTCATTGGATAATAATATATTCATTGCAAATTTGATATAACTAGGTGATTTTTTTCGAAGCTAGTATATAAATTGGCATCGAGCCTAAATTGAAGATGTCAAATTCAATGCTTCTTGATTTCATTTTCAAAAGGGGGACACAATATAAAACAGGTCACATGCTACTGGTTGTCTTATTCTTAATGAGTTTAAGCAATAAAGAGATTTGTCCAAAGTGATAATAGCTATGTTCAATTAAGCCTTCAATGTTTCGTTCATAGGAACCATAGGCTTCCTTAACAAAAGCTTCTTCCCATCTATTCTCCGGAAAATTTCTTATATGATCTATCATAGCATGCGCATTGCTTTTAAAGGAATCCACCAATGCACGCCAATCATTGTCTGACTTGATGTCCGCCATTTCAAAACTGTATTGATCTCTTATGGTTAAATCGCCACCATTAAATACTTCTAGAATCCCTCTTAGATAATAATTAATGTGAAAGGTGAGTGCTGCGATGCTATTGTGATCGCCAATTTTAAAATTCGCTTCTTCAAGATTCGTTTTGTTCAGTTGTTCTTGAATGTTGGTCTTTGCAATCCAGGAACCATCTACAAGAACTTCCTGTAATCGACTAGCCAAATTTTTACTTTTCGACATTGATCTTTCTTTTATTCGTCAGTTAATAATCTATCGACCGCATTGTAACCAGAGAGGATCGCTCCCGGTACTCCCATTTGCTGGTAAGTGTCATAAATCTCACCAGCAAAATATATCTTTTTATCTAACGGTTGATTAAGAACTTCAAGCTGTGATTTCTTTTCATTGAAAGCCTGAGTCCAAGTACCTTTTGTAAATTCGTGTTGCCCCCAATTTTCCATAATATAATCTCCAGAATAAGATGCGGAGGCCTTCCCATCAAACATTTGATCTAACTCTTGTAATAGACTGGAAATAATTTCTTCTTCAGAATTGAGATCATAGTAGTTTCGTGTTTCACTGCCAGTACAAAGAAATCCTAGTACATTGGTTTGGGCATTTTTTTTGAAAGCAAGGTCGTAGAATCCCTTTTCTCCACTTTTTACTTTACAGCTAATGACATCAGGATAAAATTTATCGGTGAATTTCATTGCTACTTTAAATCCAGGGAGGAAGGTGATGGAATGAATCGCCTGTTGTTTCTTTTCATTCATTTGTGGTGTAAAGCTGATCATGTTAGATTTTAAAACTCCAATTGAAACAGTAACCAAAACACGATCAGCTGTATAAGTATTTCCATTGGTGGTTGTAATGGAAATATCTTCGCTTGAATAGTCAATGGCGGACACAGGAGCATTGAATTGAATCTTATGTTTTACGGTTTTTGCAATATTCTCATCAACGAAGTCATACCAAGTGGTTTCTTTAAACTTAGATTCTGGCATAAAACGGTACATAAAATTATTTTGCATGCTAGGACTAATTTTATATTCTTTTCCGTCCCAGACAGCAGTATTATCCAGATGATAAGGGATGAGTTCTTCATCAATTACGCCGCCATTTTTTCCTTTCAATTTGTTCAAGGTAATCGGACTGCTGTGTAGCCATTCCGCTCCGATGTCAATAGGGAAGTCTGCTAAACTTATATCCTTTTTTAGCCTACCTCCATATCTATTGGTGGCTTCAAGAATGGTGTACTCAATATTATTTTGTTCTAATACTTTTGCCGCTGCTAAGCCAGCAGCTCCCGCTCCAACGATGATTACCTTTCCATCATAATCGTATGATTTATGCAAGGCAGTTTCATTGGGCAGTTTACTCTGAGCCCTAGCTGCCCATTGAAAGCAGCCAGATAGACATATGCATAGAATAAAAAAAATAATGAGAGGTATTACGTTGCCTAGGCTCATGCTCGGATATTTGTCATATTATTAGGTTGCAAATATCGGTGACTTGTTCCAAATTTCATTTGATAAATGTCACAAAACTATTTTTTGCCTCTAATTCTACTCAGTGTTTCTCTGCTTACACCGAGGTAGGAGGCAATATCGGTCAGGGATAATTTTTGCAATATTTCTGGAGCGATTTTGATTAATGCCTTATAGCGTTCTTGACTAGTCATGAATTGTAATTGATAAAGTCTTTCTTCTAAGAAAATGGCATGATCTGTAATGACTTCTGTAATCCAATGGCTAATAGCTAAATCATGTTGAGCAAGCTCTTTGATTGGTTTAGTTTTTAATTGAATGAATGCGGAATCTTGCAAGAGTTCTATCGTTTCATTAGAAGGATGGCCATGAAAAGTTTTAATGGTTGAAACCATTTCATTTTCAAAGGCAAACCATAAGCATACCTCTTTTGATTCCTTTTGATAAAAGGATTTAACACTGCCATCAAGTATCAAGTAGAAGTAGGGATGATGCTTACCTTCAGAAATTATTTTTGTTCCTTTTTTATCCTGCAAAAAAGTCGCATGGTCTGTAATCGCATCAATGGATTGTTCCATCAAATTGGGGAAGATTGATTTAAAATGTTCTTTGATTATGGACTGATTCATTTTTTGAAAGAACTAAAATGCTTAGCGGATGACCCATTTAAATTTAGCAAGCTATTGTAATACTTATAGTGAGCGTCATCATGAATAACTATAGTGAAAGATAACAATATATTCTAAAGTGCTCAGGACCTTTGTCCGCCAGTTTTGTGACAGAAAATACTTATAAGCTGCAAGGGTGATGAAGATTTCTCATGGCCTGAAAGGTCTGAAATTTATGGAGTGAGAGGATTTTAAGTAATTTCTGTCAGTTAGTTGTGGATATCTGTTGGCAGAGGCGAATAAGCATTTTGCTAATATGGTAAAGAAAAAATTGAAAATATATTTATTGAAACAGTTTCGGATTTCTAGATTTTAAGTTTAGAACTTTGAGCTCTCCACTTTTTATTGGAAGCCTTATGTATATTATTTTTTTATTCTTTAAACATTACTTTTTCTGAGTTTTTCCAATTTCTGGAATCTTTTAAAGTGTGTATTTGGACCTGGAAAATGAAGCATACTATCTGTGAATATGCTAATGATTGATGGGCAAGTATTTATACGAAGCTAAAGAAGGTAGATGAGTGTTTAAGAAACAGACTGGGATTCTGTATATGGCATGACTGGAAAAAGCCTGAGCGTAAACGAAAGAATCTCATCAGCTTAGAAATCAAGAAAGGGCAAGCTTATGCGCTGAGTAGAACAAGAATGGGAGGATGGGCAGTAGCCCAAAGTCCTATTCTGGGTACAACAATTAAAGTATCACTACTTAAAGAATAAAATGATCTCTAAGCTTAGTGGCATGATCATAGGGAGTCTGACGGGTAGTAGCCTTTCTCAGATTGCGAACCTAATGGCTCGTAAATTACGTGGATGGATTAATTACCTCGGTAAGATTTATTCAAAGGGAATGAGTCCTGTATTTATTACATCCAGCAACGATTAATGAGATGGGCAACACGGCGGTACAAACGCTTTAAGGGTAATCGAATTAAAGCGGCTAACTTTCTAAAGCGCATTGCGCGATCGTATCCCAATCTCTTTTATCATTGGAGACTTAGGTAAAACTTTTTGTAAGTATCTGTTTTACAAGAGCCGTATAAATCGAGAGATTCATGTCCGGTTCTGTGAGAAGTTAAGGGTGAAATTCCCTTACCTTACTCGACTCCCACACGTTTCATTTCGTGTATGCACCTGACGAATATGTTAATTCATAACTGTGAGTATAAATTTCAAATACAATTCCAAATGGGTCTTCTACATAGCACATTTTGAATGGTTTTTCATTAGGATAGTATTGTCTTATTGGCATTCTTTGTTTTCCACCATAGGATACAATTTTTTCAATCAGATCCTCAATATTTGGGTCTTGCACGCAGAAATGAAAAAGTCCCGTATTAAATGGATTAAATTCAGGCGCTTTTTTTGTTCCTTTCTGAAAACAAAACAATTCAATTCCAATTCCGTCCGATGTGGCTAAATGAGCTATCTCAAATTCATTCCAATCATTTCCGAAAACATCAATGCACATTTGCCCAATTGCAGTTTCTTTTTCTTTTTTAATTTTCGAAGGCTCCATTATGATGTACCAGCCCATTACTTCTGAATAGAATTTTACAGCCTCGTTTATATTCGGAACTGTAATTCCGATGTGCGAAAAAGATTTTGGATAATTCTTATTGTCTTTCATATTATTTAATTGTTAGTTTTTAGTATAGAACTTTGTCGTTTACTTAACTTGTGGGTAACTATGGTATAACCGGAAGCTGATCGTCCAACTTAAACCGATGGTCAATCAATCGAAGTCTGTGCCGTTTGCCTAGCTTGTATTTTTTGCCCTTATAGGTGAAACGCAAGATGGCTCCGATACCTATGGCAGATCCTGAAATGATGAGATTCGTTGGTGTTAACACATCTTCCGTAAGATTGAAAAGTTCGACAATAGACCCAATAAAAAGTGCAGATACTCCGACCTGCATAAGCTTATTTCCAAGATCTCGGATAAGGCCTTTGCTACCGGTCAATCGGATATCTTTGATCTCATCCAACTGGAAAAGATTGCCGTCTAGGAAAATAGTCTGGGCCTCAAAGAGCACCTGTCCTAGCGCTCCACTTCGCCAGGTATCTGGGTAGGCCACCGTGCGGAATTCAATGATATCTCCAGGGGAGAATTTAATCGTTTTTAGCTTGTATGAAGTTTCAAGTTGCAGATATACTTGAGCATTACTTGCATAACCTAATCCTAGCAAGAGTATGACAAGTCCAAACAACTTTGTAAAATTCATAAACTTAGACTTTTTCTAGAATCACCGCATAGCCTTGACCAACCCCAATACACATCGTTGCAAGGCCATACTGTTTATCCTGCTTCTGCATTTCTAGTGCCAGTGAATGCGTAATTCGTGTTCCTGAAACTCCGAGTGGATGACCGATGGCGATGGCACCTCCATTTGGGTTAATCCTAGGATCATCATCTTGAAGGCCTAACTCACGTATACAAGCTAAACTCTGCGATGAAAAGGCTTCATTTAATTCGATGACGCCCATGTCACTTAATTCTAATCCAGCTTTCTGCAGTGCTTTTTTAGTAGCGCCCACAGGGCCGATGCCCATAATCCTAGGTTCGACACCGACAACTGCGGAAGACACTATTCGAGCCAATGGTTTCAATCCAAATTCTTTGATGGCAGATTCAGAGGCGACAATTACAGCAGCTGATCCATCATTTAATCCACTGGCATTTCCAGCAGTTACGGAACCATCATCTTTAAAGACTGTACGCAATTTGCCTAGGGCTTCAAGATTAGTGTCATGTCGTATAAATTCATCTTGATCAAAAACCAATGGGTCTTGCTTTCTGCGAGGAATTGTAATGGCTACAATCTCTTGAGCTAATCGTCCACTTTTTTGTGCTGCGGAAGCTTTCATCTGGGAATTATAAGCAAATAAGTCTTGGTCTTCCCTAGATATTTTATACAACTCCGCTAGATTTTCTGCAGTATTCCCCATGGCTTCTGTTCCATAAAGCGCCTTCATCTTGGGATTGATAAAGCGCCATCCGAAGCTTGTATCATAAATGTTCATATCTCCACCAAAAGCTCTAGTAGATTTGGACATGGCTAATGGGCCCCTTGTCATGTGTTCGATACCACCACTGATGAATAAGTCGCCATCATCGGCTTTAATGGCTCGATTGGCCTGAACGATAGAGGACATTCCAGAAGAGCAGAGCCTATTTATGGTTTCGCCAGGCACGGACCATGGAAGACCAGCAAGCAGTGCTCCCATTCGTGCGACATTTCTGTTGTCTTCGCCAGCCTGATTGGCACAGCCAATGATCACATCATCGTAGGCTTCTCCCGGAATATTTTCATTTCGGTCCGTCAGTGATTGAATCACATGTGCGAGTAAATCATCTGTCCTTATATTTGCTAGTGTGCCCCTGAATTTTCCAAAGGCCGTGCGTAGGCCGTCTATAATAAATGCTTGTTTCAAGATATTTTATTTTAATGCGAAGATAGGAAAGAAACGAAATAGCTTCTTGGAATGTTTTGGACAAAGACATGCTCTTGCAAAAATATGAATTGAGGGCAGGTGAGATCTTTATTGGAATGATTGACCTGATTATCGAAATTCAGCAGAGTGCTATTTGATTAATTTATATCGTTTTTTGGTGCTTTCAGTTTAAAAACGGAGATGCTGCCTTTAACCAATAAGATATCTTCAATATATCTGTTAAATTCTGGATTAGAATTTATCGCTTCTGAATCAGAGTACATATACTTTATTCCATAATTAACGATGATGTCATCTATCCAGTTAATTGGTAATTTATCATTGGCAAATATATGACCCATTTTATCTATTCGATAAGAAAAAACATACCCTGTATAATCATTAAGAATAATACATTGATCATTATTAGGAACAATATTTTTAAGTTCCTCAGAGTACTTGAAAAGATCGTGATTAAAAGCAGAATTTTCATAGTCCCATTGAGGATCAATTTTTTTCATGGTGTAATGACTGCAAAGAAAACATAAAATAAAAGGCACTATGATAAGTGCTTGGTGAAGTTTATAAAAGAAATAAGTACCTAAGCCAACTACAATATATAGCCAAGGTAGAAATGGCATCATGTAATAATCATGAACGACTCCAATGGGCTTGAGTTCAATAAGCCAAAAAAGGATGGTCATAAACATTAGGGCAAATATCCAAAAGGACTCAAATCTAGTTTTAAATAATTGTACTACTCCTAGTATAAATAATATCCAAACAGGCCAAGAAAGTAATACATGTGGAAACATTACTTTCATATGGTAATCATACAAAATTTTAAAATATTCTTTCACGTCAAAACCTTCCAAACCGGCATTTAAAATTGGATTTCCGGTCCAAGTTGGTATTACCCATATATACCATACGATGGCTGGACTAATCAGTAAAAGTTGCAGTCCAGCGAAAGCTAACAGATTAGAAGTAATTTTTTTCTTACTACAAATTCTTACACAAAAATGAGTAATACTTACGATTGAGAACATTAGAAATGGCAACTTGGCTAAAGTTGCCAATAGAAGAAATAAGGAAGCGACGAATAAAGTCCCAAATTTACTATTCTTAAAGTACTTTAGGATAAAAACCAAATACCAAATGCTACAAGCCAAGGCTAGATTATCAGGAATCGGATTGATCGTATAGTAATAAAAGACTGGCGAAAATTGCAAAAGCGAGGCCGCAATCCCCGCAACGAGCCAATCATCGATAATATGAAGCATCAGAAAAAAGAATCCTGTAACACCAAATAGCCCGATTAAGAAAAGGGAGACTCTTACATATTTGATATCCTCTCCACAAGCCAATTGAACTTTTGAGATGCACCATTGCATGATCGGAAATTCGTATCTTAGAATGTTATCTTTTCCACCATTAAATTTGTTAATTCTAGGGTTTAAAATATTAGCATCATGTCTTGTGAAATTACGAATGTTCCACATAGTCTGAGATTGACGCCAAGAATGATTGCCTTGAATGTCAGTAGAGAAATGCTTACTGTGCTGATAACAGCTTATCCCAATAAATATGATAAAAGGGAGAAGTTTATACCATTGATTTGTGTGTGTGTGTGTGTGTGTCAAATCCTCAATATTATAAAGCGTAACGCTACACAAGTATAAGAATGATACCCAGAACAGACGGCACAGTCTGTATAAATAGGATCTTTTTTTCAACAGTTAATGCCCCATATATTCCAGCCACAGCAATGCAGCCTAAGAAGAACAAGGCTACGTTGCTTTGCCATTCTGTATTCTGAATAAGAAGACTCCAGATAAGACCAGCCGCTAAAAAGCCGTTATATAAGCCCTGATTGGCGGCCATCGCTTTAGTTTTGCTGAATAGGTCCTTAGGGAATTTACGGAAGACCTTCCTTCCCTTGGTTTCCCAAGCAAACATTTCAAACCATAGGATATAGAGATGAAGGAAGGCAATGAGCCCTATAAGTATTTGGATGTGCAGTCCCATGATATTATTTTAAAGATTGATACTCATTAAATTGTAACTTATAAACTCAATCTAAACTAAGGATACTTTTGATGCTTTCGCAAATAGGAATTACCTATATAAATTAAGTTGAGATGGAGGGACTGAATATGCTTTTCAAACTTGATCGATTAAGGCCGTATCTTCCTTGTTGGGATAGAAAATTTAAATAGGCAACCGGATTCATTATTATCTTCAACCCAAAGATTACCCATATACCTTTCAACGATTTTTTTACAAATGGATAAACCAATGCCTGTTCCAGCACTTTCATTTTTATTTAATCTTTTAAAGATTTCAAAGATTTGATTTTTATACTTATCCTCAATTCCAATTCCATTATCTCCAATTGTAAATAGGTATTCTTCTGATTTTTTTTCAACACTAATGTCTAAGAATAATGGCGTTTCTTCTTTCTTAAATTTCTTTGAATTTTTGATTAAATTTTCAAGAATAATTTCTAAATGAAAAGTCCGAATTGGGGCAGTTTTCAAACCATTAGTTTGAAGTTGATATTGTTTTTCCGCAATGCCATTATCTTGGAGTGCTCCTAGAATTACCTTTTCTAAATTACAATCCTCAAAAACTTCATTTTCCCCATTTTCAAAAGAAACGTATTGCATAAGACCTGAAAGCATGGCTGTTAGATTTCCAGCACTTTTAATTACATATTCTAAATAACCTTTTCCCTTAACATCAATATTATCTTCATACATTTTTAGAAAAAGGCCAGCAAAATTTGAAATATTTGTCAAAGGAGTTTTAAGGTCATGGGTAACGATATAGGCAAATTGCTTTAGCTCATCCTTTTGCAGTTGCATGATCCTATTCTTATTCTCTAAAGCTAAAATCTCTTCTTCTTTACTTACCAATATTTGAGATATGTTGAATTCTTGATGTTTGGCTTTTATGTCTTCTGAGTTTTTTATTATTTCCTTGGTGATATGAAAGGCTTTTTTATAATCACCATTTCGCTCATGAATTTTTTGCATTTCGGTTAACCATTCATGCTTACTCCTGAGCAATCCTTGTTCTTCACAACGTTTGATAGAAGTATTAAAAAGTCTTTCATATTCAGCTAGGTTATTTTCTTGAATAAGTAATTGACCTTCTAGTAAATACATTTTTGCTAACGAATCAAATTGATTTTTCTCTTCGGCAAAAACTTTCCCAATCTCAAGGGCTTTTTTCGCCATCTGAGCTTGGTTCATATTTAAGTATGCCTGTGATGTTAAGTACTGACTCCAAGCACTTATCCAATAAGAGCTCATAAGCTCCACCTTATCTTGGGTAATCTGATTAAATTTCTCGCAATAAGCTAAGGATATCTCAAAGTATTTCAGCGACCGTTCGGGAAAACCTAACTCAATTTGTACCTCTCCACAATTAGTATTCAGATAGGCAAGATTGAGCTCATCAGTTTCCTCATTAGAATTATTTATTCCTTTGTTGTAAAAAAACATGGCCTTATCATATTGTTTAAGGCTCATATGGTTTGATCCTATGTTGTTTAGGAAAACACAATTAAGTTTTGGAACATTTAAATGATATCCTTTCGTTTGATATTCTATACCTGTAAGATAGTCTTTCAACGAATTAGAATATACATTGCCAAGGCTTCTATAAATTTCGGCTAACTTTTCTTTCTTATGAGGGAAATTCGAGTTTAAAGAAATGTAGGCCTTGTTCAGTGCGTTAATCGATTTAAATGCATCATTAGTAAGCCTGTAGGCTCTACCTAAATAGGTGAGTATGTCACATTCTAATTCTAACTCATTAGATTCACCAGCTTTTTCAGCCAGCAATTCAGCTTCTGCTATTAAACTGTCCTCAAGTTCAAAAGAACTGTTCTTTAATGCTTTAAAACTTCTGTATAACTTTGTATCAATGGTCTCGGTAATCACCCTTTAATTTAGATATTCTTAGTGACTAAATGAATCAAAAATAATGGCTTGAATAAAGTGGGTTTCTTTAGATATGTTCATTCAAAAATTGTGCACTTATCTAGCTAAACGAAATTAAAGGTCTATAAAAACCATTATTTGTCAATAAATTGACATCCAAAGTTACAAAGTCTCTTCGAATTATGTCTTTCTAAGAAGCCTAATTATTTCAGTTATGTGTGTGTAAATTACAATAGGGACGATCGTTGCCGGTAAAAGAATATATGGAAAAAAGGTAACAGCTATGTTAGGTTGATCATAACCAAATTGTTGAAAGGGTAGTTCGGCGGAAAGAATGCCAATAATCATTATAAGTAATATTAAAATCAAACCTATAATATTCCAAGCAAGAAGTATCTTTTCAGAGATCAACTTTTTATAAAGCATAATCACAATGAATGGAGCAGTAATCCCCATGACTATATCAAAATTCCAACCTTCATAGGTCATAAGTTCAGGGACTAATTTATGTGTAAACAAGGCAAACAAAATGAGCTCGATTGGAAATCTAACAGTATGAATTAAGGTCGTTAAGTAGGGATCTCTCTGACTCAGTATGGAGCTCAAAGATTTTGATTTCAGGCCGTAAATTATAAGTAGCGTCGAAGGAATTAAAAGCAAAGCAAATCGAGGCGGAATTGTCTCCGTGATCTTATAGAATCCGGTGGAGGCTATCAAGGATTGAAGAATGGACCAAAGAATTATTATGGAGGCAGTCTTAATGGCTTTGCCATTTGCAAAATAATAAAGGAGTATAGTCGCTACCGTAGCAAAGATAAAAAGTGCTGAAACCCAAATTGGTAGTTCTTCTATCATTGGTTACCCTTTTTATTGAAAGGTACCATTTAAAAATTGATTTTAATTAAACATGCTGATCTATCAATATTTGATTGCCATCTGGATCGGTTAAAATAATACTTGCTGGTCCAGAGCTCTGCTCGTTAGCTTCTGTAATCAATTCAATTTGCTGCGAGTTTAAATTTTTCTGGATTGATCTCACATCTTCAAATTCTTCAATTTTCCTTGCTTGTTGATCCCAGCCAGGATTGAAGGTCAGTATGTTCTTATCAAACATGCCTTGAAACAAACCGATTGTTGAGTTTTCATTTTGCATAATGAGGTAGTTCATTTTGTCATCCCCACCGATTTTGGTAAAGCCTAATTTCTTGTAAAATTGCTTGGAAGCCTGAAGGTCCTTGACAGATAAGCTGATAGAAAAAGCTCCTAGTTTCATGTTTATTTGTTTTTAACTAATTTAAGCAATCGATTGAATTCACTCAATCCATATTCATTGTTTATTTCTGTAGCTATTTTTAAACCTTTGTCTATATTAATTTTTGCTTCATCCCATTTATTAAGTTCTACAAGCAGTATGGCTTTTACTCTGTAATACCACCATGCGGGTTTATCTTGCATGTCGATGGCCTGAGTGATCCATTTTAAACCTTGTGCATAATCCTTTTCGGATTCCATCTGATAAACTGCAGCTGAATAATAATCCGTAGCCTTTGGTCCACTTAAAACATCGGTAATGGTCTCAGCCATAATCTCTTTGGTGTCTAATTGGAAAGGAACAACGAGCCTGGTCCGATCCCACTGAATAACTAAATCAAATTCGTAATTCGTAAAATCACCAATACCGATTGAAAGTGCTTCATAGGTCTCGCTGGTGCTTTGAGGAGTAACTCTAAATACTGCGACCATTTTTGAAGAATCTAAAGGGTCGGGTGCATCCCAATTAGTAGTTTCATTGTATAAAATAAAATCCCATTGATCCTTTCTCGGGATTGTGAGTATGGAGTATTTTCCTCTATCTATTTTCGATCCCTGGAGGTAAAAGTCATCGCTGATTTCAATGGTTGTATTTTTATTGGCACCTGTTCGCCAGACCTTATCATAAGGAACCAAACCTCCGAAAATTTCTCTTTCTTTCATCTGAGGGCGCGAGTAAACAATCGTCACATCTGTTTTGGCTATCTTCTGCTCTATCTTTTGTAGTGGACTTAAGGCCAGTCTTCCGATCTGGGCTTGCATAAGATCCATCGATAAAAAGCTTAGAATTAGAAGACTTAATATTTCTTGTTTCATTTTCATGATTGGATATTTAGAATCAATTATATTATGCACGCGATCTATAGAATTAATTTTGCTACTTAAGTACATACCACATTTCTATAAATCGTCCATTTGCGAAAGCATAAAATATGAGATGATGTCTTTAAAACTAACTGCAATAAAATCTATACATAAAATCCCATTACAAATGTGTAAATTCCATTGTACATCAATGCAGAATTCACGATCGAATGAAAATATTTAAACTTTCCTTAACCCTTATCAGCATCATTATTTATTGTAGTCTTGATGCGCAGGAGGTACCTATTTTAAGTTAATCTGTTGACAACAATGGCGTTACTCAAATCGAGGTTGCCTCTTCTGAGGATAATTATTATTTGTTACGAGTGAAGCATAGCGAAGATGGCGACTATGGTTGGCCAACTTCGATGACCTTGGGAAAGGAAGGGACGACCATTTTAACAGAGTCATTGGAAGCCTATCCTGAAGACTATTATCGAGTGGAAGAATTTCCAATATCAGATCCAGGTGATATTGATTTAGATGGTTTTGATGATGTGCAGGAGTTTAATAATATCCCTACGCAAGCTCCAGCAAATGCCGGAGATCTTTTGCAAATAGTTGACGGTGCAGCGGCGGTGGAAAGTTATCCAAGATTTAAGGAGCTGGCATTGAAGGATACAGAAATACAATGGGCTCCTTTTCTTTCAGATAAGGAGTTTGTGAAATTTGTAATTCAGGACATTCACTCAGAAGAACCTAAAATTTATTTTGTTAATAGTCAGACGCATGAAACACATTCTCGTTTTATGCAGGAGTTAGATATATCTTATGCAGATGATGTTACTACTGGGGAGATTATTTTTCATCCGAGTACAGTTGCCAACAATGGAGTCCCTGGAGTCTTTAGCTTTAATTTTAGCTTGAGTTTTTCTTTTCCTTTTGAGACCACCAGATTAACACATGAATTGTTGGCAAGTCATATGCCCTTTCTGAAAAATAATTTATCCTAATTTTTAACAGCGACCAATTCCATAGATTATTTCAATGCCCAATCATTGTATGACGACTCAAGAATTCCTGTGCTTTTTGAAAATGAGTTATATGCTGACATTGATTATCTAGCCATGAATGTTGCAGAGGGATTTGGTATTTTTCGATTGATGGACAATGTAGAAACGCCTGGTTCTCGGGATGTTGTTTTATACGAGTCACTTCCCAATGCTATGCCGAGGGTTGGAGGAATTATGACCTCAGTGATCCAGACCCCTCTGTCACATGTTAATCTCCGAGCAATACAAGACAACTTGCCGAATGCTTTTATCAGAGATCCTCTGGAGGTCGATTCAGTGGTAGCGCTTTTAAATAAGCCGGTTTATTATCGAGTAGATCAGGATAAATATTTCTTAAGAGAAGCGACGACTCAAGAATTGGATGAGTGGTTTGAATCGATAAGACCAGTAGAAAGTCAAATGCCTGACTTGAACTTAAGTTATACTTCAATATTACCCTTAGATGGTATTGGTTTTGAGATGTCTGATGGTTTTGGCGCTAAGTGCGCAAATGTAGCGACCATGCGTACCTTTGGTTTTCCAGACGAGGCAATTCCTGATGGCTTTGGGGTTCCCTTTTATTTTTATCGAGAATTTATGCTTCATAATGGTTTCGATGCAGAGGTCGATGCACTTCTTTCTGATTCAGAATTCCTGACTAATCTAGATGTGAAAATTGAAAAATTAAATGACTTTCGTAAAAAGATCAGAGATGGCTCTATGCCTGATTGGATGTTGGATGAATTACAAGAGATGCACGATGCTTTTCCAGAAGGCAGTTCTGTAAGATGCCGATCAAGTACCAACAATGAGGATCTTCCAGGGTTTAGTGGAGCGGGGCTTTATAGCTCTAAAACCCAACATCCAGAAGAAGGACACATTTCTAAGTCTATTAAACAGGTGTATGCTAGCATGTGGAATTTTCGAGCCTTTGATGAAAGAGATTTTTATCGCATTGATCATCATAAGACGGCAATGGGCGTGCTCTGTCATTTAAATTTTTCAGATGAAAGGGGCAACGGAGTTGGTGTCAGCCTTGATCCGATCTATCAGACCGAAGGGACCTATTATTTAAATACACAACTCGGAGAAGACCTCGTTACCAATCCAGATGCAAATTCAATTCCTGAGGAGATTTTACTAGATGCAGTTTCAGTGACTGATAATGATTACACATTGATAAGATACTCCAATCTTGTCCTTGAAGGAACGTTAATCATGAAAGAGTACTTCCTTGATTTGATGCGAGAATATCTCGGTAAAATTCATGAGGAATTAGAAATCCTATATAAAGCAGAAGGCTTGGATGGATTTGCAATGGATATAGAGTATAAGATTACGCATGATTATAAATTGGTGATTAAACAGGCGAGACCATGGGCTACCTTCTGGTCAGAACAAGGTCCATCTGATATCAATGAACCATCCATCCACAGTTTCGATATTTATCCGAATCCAACGGATGATATGTTATATGTAGAAGGAGAGGCTAGGAGCTTAAGCTTACAGGTTTATGATATTTATGGCCATAAATGTTTGTCTGAGTCTGTGAACTTTGAGAATGGTGCAGCGAAAATAACCACCAGTCATTTATCTAGCGGAATGTACTTTGTTCAGGGGGTAAATGCTGCTGATGAGATTTACTTTGTGGAGAAGTTTTTTAGGGAATAGCAAAGATTATTTTACCTGAAGAAAAGAAGCATCATCATGATTACTGCCTCTTTTATTAAAGGATTTTAGTTTAATTAACCTCAGCCCTATCTTGTTTTGCATTTTCAGTTGCTTCTCCACCCAATACATGTTTGAGCTTTTCTTTTATGATACAAGCGTCAATCGCTCGTATTTGAATGTCTTTGATTTTAAATTTCATTTTTTTGATTATAGGTGTTACGAAGTAAATATGAGTGAGGAGTTTATAAAAATTATTGTACACCACTTCTTGTTTTAATAGAGGTGTCACCTTCTCCACCAGTAACAAATATTAAATTTTCTTTTTGAATAATGGCGTGTTCAGCTTGTACTAGGAAATCATTGATTTTTGCTTTATTTTTCATGATATGTATATTTATAATGTGATAATTGATTCAATTTAAAAGATTTTCCTGCAAGTAATTTTCAGTCAATTAAAAATCTTGAACCTTGAGATATTATTAGGCTAAAGAATTAACATTTATCTACATTTCTAGAAGCTGGAAGAATTATTTGTCCTAGCATTTGTTGTGATATTGGTAGCTAAATCTTATGCTTCAGGATATATACAATTTGCCATAATTGGGAATTTAAATAATTGGCCTATAAAACTCTTCGATTTTGGCTCTAATCACATGAAAATTTGATAATGTTCATAGAGGCTTAGTGTATTTAATACGTTATATTGTAATCCTCTAAACCAACTTGATTATTATAACATGGCAATATTTTCCTTTCTATTCTTTACAGCCCTAGTAGCGGGAATTTCCTATTTCATGACCCGTAAAGCGGAGCAGACAACCTCAGATGGCTATTTTTTAGCTGGTAGAAGCTTAACTGGTGGTGTTATCGCTGGATCTTTGCTACTTACCAATTTATCTACTGAGCAGATTGTAGGGCTCAATGGACAAGCTTATACAGAAGGGATTCTAGTCATGTGTTGGGAAACGCTTGCAGCCATTGCAATGGTTATCACGGCTTTGTTTTTATTGCCTAGATATTTAAAAGGAGGAATCACGACAGTACCTCAGTTTCTAGAAACGAGGTACGATACGATGACGAAAACCATAGCTTCTGGACTATTCTTGACTGGGTATGTAGTAGTTCTTTTGCCGATCGTCCTTTATTCTGGCGCTCTAGCAATCCTCACGATGTTTGATCTTCCAGAAGTTTTTGGAATGTCTCAGACGGCCACCTTGTGGCTTTGTGTTTGGGGAATTGGCTTAATAGGATCTGTTTATGCGATTTTTGGTGGATTAAAAGCTGTTGCAATATCTGATTCCATCAATGCCATCGGCTTATTGATCGGAGGTATTATGATTCCTATTTTCGGTTTGATGTACATCGGAGATGGTTCTGTAGGGAAGGGATGGTCAGATTTATATAATAGTAATCCTGAAAAATGGAACGCCATCGGAGACTCTGATGCAAGTGTTCCATTTGCAACTATATTTACTGGGATGATGTTGGTTCAATTATTTTATTGGGGGACCAATCAAGCCATAATACAAAGAGCACTCGGAGCCAAAAACCTGAAGGAAGGGCAGAAAGGTCTCTTACTTGCTGCCGGTGTCAAGATACTAGGCCCTCTAATTTTAGTACTCCCAGGGATGATCGCCTACTATATTTTTAAAGGAGAATTGACGGTCGCTGATGAAGCTTATCCTAGATTGGTGAAAACGGTACTTCCAGTTTCCTTGGTTGGATTTTTTGCAGCCGTATTGTTTGGTGCGATTCTGAGTTCCTTTAATAGTGCTTTGAATAGTTCAATTACCTTGTTTGGTTTGGACATATATAAGCAGTATTTTAATAAGGAGGCGAGTGATGAGACGGTCGTCAAATATGGCAAAAGATTTGGAGTATTATTGGCCCTTTTTGCTATGTTCATTGCACCATTAATCGCCAATGCACCGGACGGATTGTTTGGCTACTTACAAGAAGTGAACGGATGTTATAGTATTCCTATTTTGACAATTATTGTTGTTGGATATCTCACCAAGTATGTTCCAGCCATCGCCGCCAAAATTGCCATTATCTTAGGTGCAGTTTTATATTTTATCAGTCAGTTCGTAATGAAGCCCTACGTTTTTGGTGAAGAAAATTATCCGCACTTCCTGCATGTCATGGCCATCTTGTTTGTGATGAATGTGATTATCATGTTAATCATTGGAAAAATGAAACCTAGACGCGAGGCCTTCGAATTACCTTTTACCGAGCAAGTGGATATTACGCCTTACAGATATGTCAAGCCTGTTGGCTTAGCAATCGTGATTATTGTAATTTGTAGTTATGTCTATTTCTCCTAGGAATTAAGATTGCATTACTTTAGAATGTTGCTAAAGTATTCTGATTTTAAAAATCAACTATGAAATTAATTGTCATTATCAGTGGAATGCTTTGTTTGGTTTCTTGTAATAACTCTGTGAAATCACCTACTCCAAAGGTTGACTCTATAATCAATAAAGAAGTAGAAAGTGATTACAAGTTGGCAACTACTCAGGAGCTAGCCAAGATCAACAAACTGGTCGCGGAAAATGAAATTAAATCACCTGAAGAAATTGTAAAGCTGTACCGACCACAAGCAGAGGTATCAGAAGGAAATTATACCTACAATATTTCTCATAAGATTGATGATCAGCTTCGCATTCAACTCACATTAATTGAAGACGGATTATTGGATGATTCTCAAAGATCCCGGAAATCAGTTTTTACAATGAACATGAAAGATAAGGAATTGATCGTCCTTCAATTGAAGGAGCAATTCAGGTGTAGGAAAAATAGAGGTTCGCAAGAATGGGGAGTGACGCCTTGTTTATAAATTCAATAACCTGATTCCATTATTTTTTTTTACGTATAAAAGATAGCTTTTGATATTAGAATCAGGGCGGAACTAGCTTTTAAATCATATGACTTCAGCAGATGATATTAGAATCAGGGAGGACAAAACTTTCAAAAATAGAAAACATTTCACCCATAGAAGTAATCAAGCAAAACTTAAATTATAACGAAAGCCTTCCTCCAAATCAAAGAAAACCTATGTTACATGACCAGTGGCAGCCAAAATTGAATTTAGTTCATAATTTAAATCACATCTACTGTATTTTTGACTTATATTATTCAATTCAGCGAATAATTGTTAATAAAACATATGAGTTTTCCTTTTTTTAAACAGCTTGATGCGATGGATTGTGGGCCCACAAGCCTACGTATGATCGCCAAGCACTACGGGAAAAATATATCCATATCATATCTTAGAGAGCATTGTTACATCACCCGAAGAGGTGTAAGTCTCCTTGGAATCTCTGAAGCAGCAGATAAAATCGGTTTTCGAACCATGGGGATTAAGGTTCCTTTTGAATCCGATGAGGAAAGTATGGGGCTTGTGGATGCTCCCGTACCTTTTATCGCTCACTGGAATCAGAAACACTTTCTAGTTGTCTACAGGATTAACAAACGACATGTTTGGATATCCGATCCAGCATCGGGAAAATATAAACTAACCAAAGCTGAATTTTGTAAGCACTGGTTGACGGAGGAAGGAAAAGGGATTGTTTTACTACTGGAAATAACCAGTGAGTTTAATGAGGACGAACTTGGCTTTAAATCAAATGTTGGCTTTGGGTTTCTGAAGCAATACTTCAAGCCACATAAGAAATTATTATTTCAAGTAATTCTTGGTTTACTTTTAGGAACAATTTTCCAATTAATCGTGCCGTTTCTTACGCAGTCTTTGGTTGATATTGGTATTGATACCAAAAACTTAAACTTCATCTACCTTGTCCTTGCTGGACAATTAATGTTGTTTTTTAGTTCGACCGTTGTAAAGTTTATCCAAAGTTGGATTTTACTCCACGTTAGTGTGCGAATTAATGTAAGCCTAATATCCGATTTCTTATCAAAACTTATGAGGCTACCGATCAGCTTCTTTGATACAAAACATACGGGTGATCTCTTACAAAGAATTGGCGACCATAAAAGGATTGAAACTTTTCTGACGCAGTCATCGATTTCAGTTTTGTTATCTATTACTAATTTGGTGGTCTTCGGAATTGTTCTTGGAATTTATAGCCTTTCGATTTTAGGAATATTTGTCGTCTTTTCCTTGTTATATGTATTTTGGATTTTCTTCTTTTTGAAAGTTCGAAAAGAAGTCGATTACAAAGCTTTTCAGGAACTTTCCGATAATCAAGATTCACTGATTGAAATTATACAGGGAATTTCTGAAATAAAAATGCAAGGAAGTCAGAACAAGCGTCGTTTGAAATGGACTGAAATTCAAGCTAGATATTTCAAGACTCAGATCAAGTCCCTGAGCATTACTCAATATCAAGATGCGGGCGCGATGTCTATCAATCAGTTGAAAGATATTTTGATAACCTTTCTTGCGGCTAAGCTGGTGCTAGAAGGTTCGATGACACTGGGGATGATGTTGGCCATTCAATACATTATTGGTCAATTGAATGGACCTCTTTCTCAATTAATTGGTTTTATCCGAGCGGCTCAAGATGCTTCTATAAGTTTGGAAAGACTTTCAGAAATCCATGTGGTAAAAAATGAGGAGGACAAAGGAGATGTGAAAATTAATCAACTGCCGGAAGGAGATATTGTTTTGAAGGACCTGAATTTTTCTTATACACCGATTACAGAGCAAGTATTAAAAAATATTAATCTTACCATACCTCGAGGAAAAACAACCGCAATCGTTGGAACAAGCGGATCTGGCAAAACGACCTTGATCAAGCTTCTCCTCGGTTTCTATCAACCATCCAGTGGTTCCATAAAAATAGGGCCACAAGATCTATCGACGATCCAGCTAAATTTACTGAGAAAAAAATGTGGGGTGGTGCTGCAAGATGGTTTTGTGTTTTCTGATACCATCGCCAACAACATCGCTGAAAGTGATACGACAACCAATATTTCTAAGGTTTTAGCAGCCTGCACAACGGCAAATATTATGGACTATGTACAATCCTTGCCACTGGGCTTAAATACGGTCATTGGTGCCAAAGGGAATGGTCTCAGTCAAGGCCAAAATCAACGCTTGTTTATTGCAAGAGCGGTTTATAAAGACCCAGAAATTTTATTTTTCGATGAGGCAACGAATGCGCTTGACGCAAATAATGAACTGGTCATCATGAAAAATTTGAAACAATTTTCTGAAGGGAAAACGACCATTGTTGTAGCTCACCGATTAAGCACAGTAAAATATGCAGATCAGATTGTTGTACTCGAAAATGGAGAGGTAGCAGAACATGGATCTCATGCAGAACTCGTACTAACCAAAGGGAAGTACTTCCAGCTTATTAAGAACCAACTTGAACTAGGATCATAATGGCTCAAGAATATCACGAAGAATCTCAAGTAGATAACATTGCTTATATAAATCAGTTTATTGGGTCAGCCCCTAACTGGTTGATGCGCAGTGGTATCACAATGATTGCCATTGTTATCACCGTACTTTTAATCATGAGTTTCATTTTTAAGTATCCCGATAAACTCACAATGAAAGGAGAGCTGACTTCTATGTATCCTCCGATTGACGTTATAAATAAACAAGCTGGAATCGTTTCTAAAATCTATGTAAAAGATGGTCAATCAGTCAGCAGTGGCCAAGAGATACTCTACATTCGCAATAATGCCTCCTTACCTGATGTAGGGAAATTAGAGTCTTTTATAAAAAGGTATAAGGCGGTTAATACCCTAAATAGACTCATCCAATTACGAGTGCCAGAGAATTTAACACTGGGCGAGTTACAAAGCGACTATTCTAATCTAATATTAAAAATTAGAGAAGTACAGAGTCTGGTAAAGCAAACAACAACCCTTGAACAGATTAAAAATATAAATAAGGAAATTGAGAACATAAAAGCGTTGAGCCAATCGGTAGCCATTGAAAAGGAAATATTTGGAGCAGAGAAAGCATTAATCCAAAAAGATCTAGACAGGTCAAAGACCTTAAATTCAGATGGCGTAATCAGTGATCAAGAACAAGAGCAGACAGCTACTAAGATGCTCCAATATGATCAGAAACAAGCAAGAATGTCTTCAAGTATTATTGAGAATGATATTACCATCGAGCAATTGGAATTTCGAAAATTGCAATTGCAAAGTGAACGAGATCAAGCCATAAAGCAGTATAAATTTCAAATCGCAGAAATTATATCCCGACTTGAATCTAATCTTATAAGCTGGAAGGATGGCTTTTTGTTAACGGCACCTTCAGATGGTGTCCTTAACTTTAATTCTGAACTAGTAGTTAATAAAACTTTAGAAGCCAACACTAGCGTAGGATATGTTATTTCTAGGGAGATAGAACAGGATAAATACATCAAGGCTATTGCACCCGTTCAAGGCCTTGGTAAAATAAATATTAATGATCGTGTTTTAATAAAGCTCGATGGTTTTCCATTCAAGGAGTATGGAATCCTAGAAAGTACATTGGCCTACATATCGCCAATCCCCACCCAAATCATAGATGGACAAAGTTTTTATGAACTACGTATTCCTTTGGAAGATACCCTTGAGACAAGCTATAAGAAGATCGTACCCTTTAAATCGAAAGGAACGGCGAGCATCGAAATTATCACAGAGGATAAAAGCATTTCCGAACGAATCTTCAGTCAAATCTTAGATGTAATGAATAACGGGTAGGACACTTGGTTTCCTCGGTCCTTTCTTTGTAATTCTATTCCAATACTGTGACCGAATGCTGTAAATATTTCATTTGTTTATACAGTTTCGAAGGAGAATCGCCTTCTCAACTAAGTATTTTCACTTCTAAAGTCACACTAAGGTTTTCTTTGACTTATATAGGTAGTAATCACTACCAAAAATAACACCTATGGACTTTATTGAAAAGCTGAAATTGATAGAGAGAATTGACTCTTTAATTTCAAGAAAATCAACCGGCACTCCAGCCCATCTTTCACAACGTGTCGGCGTTTCAGAAAGGACGCTATACAACATCATTGCTATTATGAAAAATTTAGGTGCGCCTATATTTTATTGTAATGCCAGAACCAGTTATTGCTATACTGCTTCTGTTTCTTTCTCTTACGCATATAATGTTGTTGAAGAAGAGGAAGATATTCAATCTGATGATGAAAAAAATCTAAAGGAGCATGAAGGCAGTCAAATAGACAGCGAAGATGCTAAAAAAGAAGAGATAGATTTTGTGGAGAACCATGAACTTACTCCTTATCCACCGAATAATAATATTCGAAAACTTACCCCAACCAATAAGCCTTCCCAAGATATAACACCAGACAAAAGCAATGAATGGGTATCTCAAAAGGAAAGCAGAAATTTGTTTTTTCCTAGAAGGACTTTCTGATGTGTTTCCAATGACTCTATTCTACTTTTTCACAGGAGTACATTCTTTTTTTTAACCATTTTGGACATACTTCAAAGTTCATATTCTTTGCTAAAGTTGGTACCCTGGGTTGCTTAATTATTCATAACATTTATTACTACAATATGGAAAATTTTAAATCTAACGAACTTTCAAGATTAGATTTAATCCTAGGGGGCACAGAACCTAACAATGTTAACAATATTGGTTCCGTAGGCATTATCTCAGAAGACAATGATCTAAAGACTGCGTTGTAGATTTAGTTTAAGATAAAAAAAAAGGAATGTTGAGTAGACATTCCTTTTTTTTAGTCTTTAATTAAACTGATAGACCAAGCCAAACCCATTATGAGTGGGACCTAATTTTAGGCTACCCAAATCTTTATTTTCATTGTAAGTCAGAATCGATTTCCTTTTTAATTTATTGGCTAATAAAGAGAATCCAATAGAAGCAGCTGCTGTTCCCAAGACTCCAATTAACGGCCCAAATTGACGTTCTCCATTACAAATAATTTAGATTTCATTTATAAAGTTTTGTTATGAGATCATTAGCCAATTTTTTAAACTTTATTATTTGCCATATTTTAACGCTCGCATTTTTAACGAATCATCGCTGCGCAGATATAATTCATAAATTTTATTATATGTATTATGGTCGATGTTCGCAACTCTTGGTTTTGCCCCAAATAAATTGGCAGCTTCTGGAGTTGTATTGGAGTGCCCAACGATTAATATATTCTGCCCTCTGTGGTTATCCTTAATTTTCTTTATCAAGGCCGGCATATCTGAAGCGTCATAAATTTTAGGCTTTTTACCGATTGCTTTTGAAAGAGGTCTGGCCGTTTGTTTGGTGCGATTGAAATCTGATGAAAAGATAATATCAATGTTTTTGTTTATCAAAAATTTCTTCAAGTCCTCGGCTCTTTGAATGCCGAGTGGTGTAAGTGCATCCTCCGATTCCATCCTATCTGCATGTCGCACCAAGAATATCGTTGTTCCATCTTTTTCATCCTTTAAATCTGTACTTGGAGCAATATTAGAGTAATCAAACATGAAAGGTATGAGGCAACAAAGGGCAACCAAAAGCCCTAACCAAAGGGAGCCATAATTTATTTCTTTGTCCATGATGTTTTTGTATTTAAAGTGAAAATAAAAAGAATTATGAATTTATATATTTTCATGATTGGCAAATCTTAAAATTACCAGTCAATTGGTCGATAGTCTTTCAGAAATTTGCCACACCAATGTTTTTTAGAATTTATTCCATCAAATAGTGGATCAAGTACGCGTGCCGCTCCATCTACAATATCCAAAGGTGGTTGGAAATCATGCAAGTCTTCCTTTCTTTTAGCAAGCTCTATAGGATCCTCATCTGTGACCCAACCCGTGTCAACAGCATTCATATAAATACCAAACTTTGCAAAATCTGACGCAGCGGTATGTGTCATCATATTTAAGGCGGCCTTCGCCATATTGGTATGTGGATGTCGATCCTCCTTGTGCCAGCGATGGAACTTTCCCTCCATTGCAGAAACGTTTATAATGTGCTTTATTCCCGTATTTTCTTTTTTCATTAATGCAGCCAATCGATTGCATAACACAAATGGAGCAACTGAATTTACCAATTGCACTTCTAGCATTTCATTGGTATGGATTTCCCCCAGCTTTAATCTCCAACTGTTTGTTTTTCGCAAATCAACTTGCTGAAGATCGGCATCTAATTCACCCTTCGGAAAGACCTCTTCTGCGGTAATAGAACGATCAATACTGTATGGAATTTGGGATAATTTTGCGGAAGCGTGCAATCCAATACCTAATTGATTACCATGCCAACTTACCGGAAGATTTTTCTCTTCATCTTCTGAGAAATCTGTGCTCAAAGATTGTATCTCCTTTACACAGGAATCGTGATCAGATAAAAGTTGTTGGGCCTCTGGAGGAAGATTTTCAAACGACAATTCTTCATTCGGCATCAAGTGTGCATAAAAGCCCGAAGGTCGTCTCACGGTTTGAGCCGCATTGTTTATTAAAATGTCCAAGCGTTCATATTTCTGCTCAATAAAGCTGCAGAAAATCTCTACGCTAGGAATATGTCTTAAGTCTAAACCATGAATATGTAATCGATCACACCATTGCGCAAAATCATCTTCCTTAGAATACCGTAGGGCAGAGTCGACTGGAAATCTAGTAGTAGCAATAACCGTGGCTCCAGCTCTCAACATCTGTAAAGTTATATGGTACCCGATCTTTAACCTTGAACCTGTAACCAGTGCAACCTGATCCGTTAGGTCAGCTGTTTGAAATCTTTTAGCATAATTAAAATCACCACATTCTTGACACATGGTATCATAAAAATGATGTAGAAAATGGAATACGCTTTTGCAAACGTAGCAGTTACGAGGAGACTCAAGTTCAATTTTTTGATCCTCTTTTCCTGTCAAGGCAATCATGGCCGGGGCAACAAAAACTGCAGCATCCCTGGCAGATCTAATTCCAGTCGTATTTCTTGAATGTTTGTCCTTTTCTCTGATCTTGCGCTTCTCAACTTTCTTCGCCTCCTTTTTCCTCCGTGCAAATTCTTCTCGACTAGGTCTTGAAAGCTGACCCGCTGCCATAATCAAAGAAAGACGCTGTTGTTTTGGGATCTCGAAGATTTCATTAGTATCTGAGTTAAGCCTTTCTAAAACTTCAATACACGCAATGATCTGGTCCTGGCTAAGTTTTGACTTTTCTTCTGGCTTCTTTTCACCCCCCATAGTTTAAAATAAAATTTGCACGAAATTAATTATATAAATCACGACTGGGCCATCTAATGGATTTTAATTTGAGACAATTAAGCCTCTTACCCAAATATTACGCCTCAGCCCAAGGCCTAACTGCTCAATGGGCGTTTAATGACAATAATCATGACCCCAATAATGATAAAAATGCCACTAATCATATGATAAGCATATAACTTTTCTCCAAACACCAAAGAAAAAGCTGCCGCAGAGAGCGGCACTACATTAATAAAGACTCCGGCTTGATTAGCACTCTTTAAATCGATGCCTTTGTTCCAAAGAATATATGCCAAAGCTGTACCGAAGACTCCAATACCAACAGTAGCCAACCAGAAATTCGTTGAATAAGAACCAATGGACCCGAAGCTCATAAAGGGCATCAATAAGCTAAAACTGAGCAGACAAAATAGGGTAGTGAATAGGGTAAAATTGAGATTCGACATTTTCCCACCATAACTTTTTACCCAAACATTTTGAACAGCAAAAAAATTGGATGAAGTAAAGAGTAAAAGGTCCCCCCAACTAAAAGTTAAGTCTACAAGGTTTGAAAAATTTCCTTTCAACATCAAATAAAGGACACCAAGGAATGAAAATAGTACCCCGATAATTTCCCTCAAATGTAACTTTGTTTTTAGAATTCTATTGGAGTAAAGTAAAGTGAGAGCAGGAGTCAAACTTACAATTAGGGCACCATTGATTGCTGGGCTAAATTTTAATCCTAGGAAGAAAAATACATTAAAACCAAACAGGCAGATAACCCCAATCATCAATAAGCCTCTTAAATTTTCTTTAAGTACCGAAAGACTTGGCAACTGACGGAAGGCTAGTATGGCCAATGGAAGAAATCCGAAGAGGTATCTCCAGAAACCTGCTTCTATGAAATTTACTTCCTGAAGCATTATTCTTGCACAGTGGAAATTTAATCCCCAGAAAATGGCGGTTATGACAAAGAAGATGTATGCTCTCAAAATTTAATTTATATCAGCGACCATTGTTTGAAATTTGATATGCAAGTAGAAATATCATCCGATTGATAAAACTGTCGGAATCGTGAAATTTATAATTGATTTTCCGCAAAACTTCTAAACTGATTCATCCATTTTTGACTTTGCTGTTTAAACTTACCAGGAAAAAGTTTGGCAAAAAGTTTAATCATAAAGCCATTAAATTTGGTGTACTCAACTTCTGATGTAAAAAGCGTTCGGTTATTGTCGATTGCTTCAAATCTTGTCGTTTGTGTATTGGTCATGTGCTTGTGATCATACTGGCCCACTTTTATTCTTGGTAGATCATTCTTGAGAATTGTTTCTGCAAGCACAATCTTAGGAGTACCATTGTATTTTATTTTTGACAAAGATCCTATGGCACCGCGAGCTCCTTCTATTAATTCGATGCTTTCAAAGTCATCTTGCCATTGCGCAAAATGATTTTCATCTGCCCACAGCTCGGCTACTTGTTCAATGGGAGCATCGATTTCAATCGTACAAGTGTATTTCATTTTGCCTTTCTTATTATCATAGTTACTAAATTTCTTAGTCTATCATAAGATTATAATTAAAAAACAAAGCTAATTGTTTTAAATTAAAATACTCCCACACGGGCTGAGCAAGGCAGATAAATTATTTGATTGGATATTTGTCTCGGATGTTGATAAGGTTGATGACGCAACTCGTATGGTCACCTGCCGTCAATGCAAAATCTTGCTTCACCTTAAGGCCATTAGAATATTGTGCTGGGATCCAATCTGGCATATTGCAGATAGCATCCAATAAAAGCTCATCCACTTTTTTATCTTGGGAATGCTCCATAAGCTCAACATCTACGACTTTTCCATCCTCCGTAATAGAGAAGGTAACAACCGTTAGCTGATAGATTGCAAAATTATTTATGGATAAGTATTGAAAAGCCTTTTCATGAAGATATGCTTTTAGCTTATCTTGACCATTCACAAAATGAGCTTCAGTTTCTGGATCTATACTAAATGAAAAATCAATTTCTTTCACTTCCTTGATTGATAGACTATTTTCAGGTAAGTATCTTACATTGACATGAATGTCCGTATTTGCGTCAGCGGAAAGTAGAAGCTTCTTTTGCTCGGCATTTAAATTTTCTGTATCACCAAATGCAATTTTTTCCTTACCCTTAATACTTGCTCTAAGCTCAACTGATATGTACTCTTTTATCCAAGATGGTTTATAGTACTTGTTTAGGTCGGCAATGGATTCTGCGACAATTGCTTCAGCCTTAGAAAGACTTAAACTAGGGTGTACTCTATTCACGTCATAGGCAAAATCAAATGACAAACTATCCTGGGCTGCTGCAAAATATAGCTGGTTGAATAGTAAGAAAAATACAAATGTTAGATTAGGTAGCATATGATCTAAAACTAAGCCTAAAGTTATGGATTAAAGTCCTTGAATTCAAGTAGGCTAAATTTTTCTTAATTCATAAAACATATAAATTATAAGCATTTAGGTTTTAGACCAAACTAACATCTCTGAATACAAGGCATCTAAACTAATTTCTGAAGCACAGATTTGATCAAAGTTTAAGCCTTTTTGTTCTATTAAATACTGAGTGACTAGGGCATACTTATAATAATAAAACAATTGGCAGTTACCATCTTCTAATAGAAAGACAGGAAAACCTGAATGTTCTTTTTGTTCCTCCAATATATAAGCTTTGATTTTGTCCTTTAATATGCCATCATTTATAAATTCTCTAGCAATGTATTCAGCATAGCCCTCCAGCTTCCAATTTATTTTCCTAAAGTTGACTTAAAAACATAATTGAAATCATTTTGATTTTGCAAGTTGTGTGTAAACTCATGTGCTAATAAATTAACCAAGTTAAATTTCCTATCCTCTAAGTTATTCGCAGCCCACTTTGTGTATACCAACCTATCTTTAAAACTTACCCTACAATTTTTAAGTGTGGTGACATTTAGCGTTGCAAAAGCAAGGCATTGGCCATATAATTGATTGAGATTAGGATAAATTTTATCATCATTCAAGCACAGATCAATGGCAGTCGCTTTATTGTAAAGTGGTGACGTTTTTAATATAGCAATGGCCTCAGTGATCACCTCCTCAGTTTCTTGCTCCAACTCCAAATTGTGATGAACCGTAACGAAATCTATTGTAGTTTGATTAGCGTATGACCAGCTCGGATTCAACACAATCAAAGAAAGAGTGAGTGCACTTAAGCACAGGATAGATATGGATCCAAGAAAAACCCTCATTATAACTTTTAGCATAGTTTTATTTTATGATTCTAATTTGACTAAATCGCATCAAATAAGAGGAATAATTAGACCGACGTCCTCCTTTTATGTATGGATGTATATTATCAGAGAATCAGATAGTTGGTTGTTGGCAGTAAAGTTTCTTGCCTGGTAGGAAAGTTGATGAAAAAAAATGTGCCAAGCTCTAGTTTATCAATTCTGAGAAGAAATTTAATTCTTGCGAATAAGTTGGGCTAAAATCTTTGGTATAAAAAAAACGATCAATATTTCAAATATTGATCGCTTTATAAGAATAGGTAATAATAATTATCCACCTCTACGGCCGTCCCCGTCTTCATCATCACCTCTTCGCACGGCATTACCACCTCTCACTTTATCCAACTGAGCGTTAGAAATTTTGATTGACTCAATGTTTAAAGTTGTAAAGGCGCTCTTTTTTGCTCTCAAGGATTTCATGATAAAGAAGTTTAATTTAAAGAAATGTTTTTCTCAATACTATAATGCATAATACCTCATAATGTGACATAGTTTCTTTAAATTTTGAATTAACAATTAAGTTGGTTCATCGACGAATATAGTGGATTGATTAAATTTGCGAGATGAAGTCAGCGGAAATATTTGCATTAGGATTAGGACTTAAAGATCCTTGGTATATAAAAGAGGTAAAATTAGAAGGTAAGACAGAAAAGAAGACATTACATATATACTTAAGGCATAAGGCTCATTCCTTATTTGAGTATGAAGGAACAAAGTACTCTGTATGTGATCATCAACAACGTAAGTGGCATCATCTCCGTTTTTTTCAACATGTGTGCTATATACATGCAGGTGTACCACGAATAAAGAATAGCTCAGGTAAAGTAAAGTTAGTGGAAGTACCTTGGGCTCAACCAGGAAGCTCATTTAGTTTGCTATTTGAATATGACGTTATTGATTTAGTATCAGAAGGGATGAGTATGAGCGGAGTATCAAGAAGATTAAATGTAGTAGATAAGCGAATAGCAAGAATCATTCGTCGACACGTATCACAATGTCTAAGTAGCCAAGAAATAGGGGAAGTAAAGAAATTGTCGGTAGATGAGACGAGTAGGCGCAAAGGTCATAATTATTTTACAATAATGAGTGACCGAGAAGCTAAGAAAGTAGTTGGTGTCGGAATTGGTAAAGACAAAGAAGCCTTTGCTCATGCCTTGGTTGACTTGGAGATACGGGGAGGATCAAGAGAAGCGATAAGATCGATCACCATGGATATTTCAAGATCGTATATAGCCGCAGCATCGGAGACGATGAGTCAAGCAGATATTATATTTGATCGATTTCATATTGTAAAAAAGCTAAATGAAGCTGTTGATAAAATAAGAAGAAGAGAACAAAAAGAACATGAAGAGCTGAAGAAAACAAGATATATCTGGCTTAGAAATAATCAAAATTTAAACAAAGACCAACGTGAACAAATTAACTATTTAGCCAGTACTTATCCTAGTATCGGCAAAGCCTATAGACTTAAAGAATTGTTGTAACTGGTATTAGGCTAAGCCTATCACAGCAACCTACTAAAACCAATAAACCAATGGATGAAAGAGGCTTGGAAAAGTGGATTAGAACCAATTCAAGAATTTGTAAATATGCTAAAACGACATTGGTATGGAATAAAAACTTACTTTAAACGATTAGCAACAAATGCCTTTGCTGAAAGAGTAAATCTAAAAATACAACAAATCAAAAGAGTGGCCAAAGGATTTAGAAATCCCCTTAATTTTATCATGATGATTTATTTCCACCTTGGTGGGCTAAATCTCAAAACCCACTAAAAGTGACGAAGAACCATTAAGTTCAATAACTGCATTATTTATATTGACCTAGAGGTCATCCAAATATTGTTTTATAAAAAGATTAGATGCAGGTCTTTTTATGATAGGAGGACATACAAATGCCAAAAAAATTAGTCTTCGGCAATAGCTTTCTAACAAGTTCTATAGAGCTACTGAAAGAAACGTGCAGTGAATTTTACATAAAAAAAGCGATCAATATTTTAAATACTGATCGCTTTATAAGAATAGATAATAATAATTATCCGCCTCTACGGCCGTCAATGTCCTTGTCATCGCCTCTTCGTGCGGCGTTGCCACCTCTTACTTTATCCAACTGAGAATCGGAAATTCTGATTGACTCAATGTTTAAAGTTGTAAAGGCACTTTTTTTTACTCTCAATGATTTCATAATAAAAAAGTTTAATTAAAAGAAAGTTTATCCCTTCTAATATAATAAAAAAACGCCCATTCTTGTAATATAATTTATAAAGTTTCAGTAACTTTTGTTTCATTATTAAAGGTAAGTTAACAACAGAAATTTCTACTCATGGCGACTAACTCAACTCCTTCGGAGAATTGGATGGATATATTGGTTTCAAAGACCAATGATCTTGTGGATCATTATTTCTGGCCATCTTTTTGGGATGTCAATGAATCTGTGATTGCCGACCTGAAGGCCATGTTTGGTAAATTTAAAGATGCCAAGGCAGTTCCTGACATTGAAGTTTATGTCAATAATGGAAAACGATTCGATTACCCACATAAAGTGAAAAAGGCGGACTATGATCTGTCTTTAAGTTTGGATGAACACATTAGAAAGGTGATAGGCGAAGAGAACTATTGTGTGACCATTAATGGATTGACTAAATGGGATCCTCATTTCACGGTGCACATGCAAGAACAGATCATCCAACCAATCATTGAATCCAAAAAAGGAGTTTTTAATGGTTTAAGTTTTTACTTATTTATGGGCAACTATGGATACACCTCATTCGGAGCGCATAAAGACCCGGACCACAGTTTAATTTTTCAATTAGGTCCTGCGAATAAAGAAGTATGGATATGGCCCAATGAATTATGGAAAAAACTAAACAACGGTAGCTTAGAAAATAGCTTTGATTTTGATCGGTTGTTGCCAAAGGCCAAGTATTACAATTTAGCACCTGGCGATTTCATTTTTATTCCGAAAGATTGCTTTCATCTATTTAAGACCCCAGATTTATCCTTAATGCTCGGAGGGATCATCACAAATGCCTCTGAAGGAAGCTTGATGATGGATGGATTGGAGTTATACCTCAAAGGTAAAAAAGCAACTTCTCGTCAATATTTTGATCCTGTTAATTTGGGTGAAGAAGTCCAAAATATTTTCACGAAAACCATGGGCGAGGATCATGACTATACCAACGTTGTCATCATGGAAAACCTCATTCGTCATAAGCTAATGCTCATGAGCAATGGTTACCTAGTCAACCTACCAGAAGAAAAGGATGAATTAGAAAACATAAATCCGTCGCTGGACTATATCGTTCCCAAAGGTTTTGAATTGCAATACATGGATTTTGGCGAAGTAATTCAGGTTTATGTCCGAGGGAAGACCATCGAACTCCCAAGTTCAGAGAGTCTGCCAAAGTGTTTGGAAAGGATTAACAGCAATCAGTCTTTCAATTACATAGACTTCAAAGATTGTTTACAGCCAGAGTGGCCCGATGATACAGTAGGTTATTTCTTTAAACAGATCCACAAGTATAATGGGTGCTATGAATTGAAAGAAGTGCTGGCAAGAGTGTAGCCACCTTGCTTCGATATTGTCAAGTATTCTTGGTTTTTTGTTAATCAAATAAGTTGGTCTTTGACAGGACTAAAGTTCACTTAATAATACTTTTTTGTGTTCATCTTTTTTATTAAAAATTAGCAGGCAAAATCTTATTGTAGCCTGTTTAATATTCAGACTACAGACCAATTTGTTAAGGTTCTTTTTATATTGCTTTTTTGAATATGTGTTTACAAAATTAATATTGGCTTAACATTAGGATAGTTAATTTTGTGTCATATTTTGCGGCAAAATACTTAAACAATGAAATTCATATCTGTTTGGTTCTTTTGCTTATTATTTTTAATTCAAGGAGAAAAATTAACCGCCCAATTCAAAGCGCCAAGCTTTGGCAAAGGAATACAGATAATGGCTCAAGATTCTTCCTTTTACTTAAAATTTGGATTTCGATTTCAAACGCTATTCCAAAGTAGTTGGAACCTACAAAATGATGAACTCTCCTCATTCGAAGATTATCAAAGTGCTATTTTTATTCGACGTTCAAGATTAAAATTTGATGGTTGGGCCATTAGTCCAAAATTAAAATACAAGCTAGAGTTGGCTCTTTCAAACCGAGATAACGGTGGAGGAAATAGTCAGCTTTTTAACAATGCAGCCAACATTATCTTAGATGCAAACATTACATGGAATTTTCATCGGGGATGGAGTTTATGGGCAGGACAGGGTAAAATGCTAGGCAACAGGGAGAGAATCGTCTCGTCTGGTGATCTCCAATTTGTAGATCGATCAAGATTGAACTCAAGATTTAACATTGATAGAGATGTTGGGATAATGATATTACATAAGCAACTCATAGGAGATAGATTTATTATAAAAAAAGGAATTTCGATTACCTCAGGTGAAGGAAAAAATGTAACAGCAGGTAATCTAGGAGGCATGGCTTATGGAGCTAAAATCGAATTTTTTCCATTCGGCGATTTTCAAGCCAAGGGTGCCTATACTGGCTCTGCCATAAAGTATGAGGATCAACCAAAATTAGCCTTTGCTATAGCGTATGAATTTAACGATAGAGCTGGTCGTACAAGAGGTCAATTGGGATCCTTTTTATTTGATATCGATGGAGAATCTATAGGTAAAGACCTCAATTCTTGGTTTGTAGACTTAATGTTTAAATATCAAAATTGGTCGGTCATGGCTGAATACGCGCAGCGTGGTACAGGAGATGAATCACCAAATATTTTAAATGATGTAGGAAGCGTAATAGGTACTTATTATACTGGCAATGCAACTAATATTGCCGTAGGGTACATGTTTGAAAATGATGTGGAATTTGCCGTGAGATGGACAGATGTTAATCCAGAAGTTATAGTAGCATCTCCCGAAGTTCAATATACTTTGGGCCTTTCAAAATATATCAGAGAACACAAACTTAAAGTCCAAACTGACCTTACATATAGACTCATAGAATTTGCAGAGGATGATGTATTGTATCGTTTACAATTGGACTTTCATTTTTAATTATTAAGACAGCACATATCAACAAAAGCAGATGAAATCATTTTTTAAAAGAACAACACTCATTGGTTCTTTATTACTTATCAGTTCTATTTCATTATTAGCAGGAACCCAACAAGAAGGCACTTCGTTCGGTATTGGAGATCTGATTAGTATTATTGGCTCCTTGGCATTTTTCATTTTTGGTATGAAAATGATGAGTGATGGTATTCAACGAGCAGCAGGTTCCCAAATGCGGAACATTTTAAGAACTATGACAAAGAATAGATACTTAGGTGTTGTCACAGGTTTCTTAATCACTGCATTAGTTCAATCTTCTTCCGCAACTACAGTAATGACCGTTTCTTTTGTGAATGCTGGGTTATTAACGCTAGTTGAATCAGCTGGAGTAATGATGGGAGCCAATATTGGAACAACAATTACTGGATGGATTGTTTCATTATTAGGTTTTAAAATGAAATTATCTGCTTATTCCATTCCTATTTTTGCTTTTGGTGTTCCGCTCTTATTTAGTAACAAGGGTAAATTAAAATATTGGGGAGAGTTCTTGGTTGGATTTGCCATCCTGTTTCTAGGATTGAGTTATCTGAAGTCCGCAGTGCCAGATTTGAAGAACAATGCGGAACTGCTTACCTTCCTATCAAAATTTACAGAATGGGGCTTTCTCTCCCGCTTGTTTTTCGTTTTTGTGGGAACATTAGTAACTATAATTGTTCAATCCTCAAGTGCAGCTATGGCGATTACTCTTACCCTATGCTCACAAGGAATTTTACCATTTGAGGTTGCCGCAGCAATGATCTTAGGTGAGAATATTGGAACAACCATAACGGCGGAATTAGCTTCACTTGTAGGAAATACTAACGCCAAGAGATCGGCTAGAATACACTCAATGTTTAATATCATTGGAGTAACTTGGATGGTGATAATGTTGCCCTATATCCTCCCAATTTTAGCTAATGTGGTGCAGTCAATGTTTGGGATTGCTGATCCTTTTACTAGTGCAGAAGACATGCCTATTGCTCTTTCTGCTTTTCATACTTTTTTCAATCTGACCAATGTGGTCTTGCTTTTGCCCTTTGTTCCGTGGCTAGTGAAAATGGCTATAAAAACGGTGCCTCAGAAGGTAGGAGAAGAAGGGGTAGAAACCTTGAAATTTATTACTTCAAGCAATAGAACACCTGAGCTTGCGACCGTTGAATTGCAAAAAGAAGTTGCGCGATATGGAGAAATAACAACACGAATGCTCGGATTTACTAAATCACTGATTAATTCAACAGAAGAAAAGGAAATGTTAGCCTTGATTTCGAAATTGAAAAAGTACGAAGACATTACTGATAAGTTTGAAGAGGAAATTACAGAGTATATTACCAATCTTTCCGATAAAGAAATGACTCATAAAACGAGCATTAGACTAAGAAGTTTCTTTAATATTTGTAACGATATGGAACGCATTGGGGATATATTTTATCAAATTTCTAAGACTGTTGAAAATAAGTTGAACCTCAAAATATATTTTACACCAAAGCAAAGAGAATTATTGAATGAATTAATAGAAATTGTAGACAGAGCATTCCAAGAAATGAATTCCAATTTGAATTTAACCACCTATGATAACGTTACGCTAAACATCTGCTATGATCTTGAAGATGAAATAAATTCGCAGAGAAATCTTATGCGGAGATATAATCAAGATAATTTAGGTAATGCAGAGTATAACACAAATTCAGCGATGACCTTTACTAATTTGTTTTCAAACCTTGAAAGGATAGGAGACCATATTGTAAATATCAATGAGTCGGTAGCGGGAGAGATTTAATCGAAAGCTTAAAAATAATTAGTTAAAAGAGTCCCGATAAATCGGGACTCTTTTTATTTTAAGGAAGCTTTCATCTATCATGTCGATATAAAATCGGGCAGCCATTTATTTAGTATTGTAGAATTCCTGAAGTATAAAAAAGACCATTTTCTTTCGACCTTCTTCTGAGATTAACCCTTTACGATTCCATCCTTCCTGGATGACTGGAAGCACTCTTCTCGGAGATCTAAAGTCAACCAATATCCAAGGCGACATGCCTTGAACTTTTTTATTTTTATCCAGCATCTTTAGAGATTCGATGTAAAGATTCTCTTGAAATTCTTCCGTCCAACGTTCATTAACTCCACCGTGGAGACCCTGCTTTGCGCCACCTCCAAATTCAGAAATCAAGACTGGTTTATCTTGCGTGATTTTCCATTGTATAGAAGCACATTTATCAGGTAGTCCATCATACCAACCGATGTACTCATTGAAACTTAATACATCCACAACCTCTGCGAATGGATCATCAATGGTTCTTGTAAATGGATCATCTTTGTAATCTTTTTGCTCTAGCGCTGCACTAAGTAATCGAGTGGGATCCTTTGTTCTTGTAAATTTAGCAAGCTTGTTCAAGAAAATATTTCTTGCGTCTGAAGTAGGCGTTTCATTGGCCATAGACCAGATAATGACACTCGCACGATTTTTATCCCTAGTAATTAATTCATGAAGTTGGTTTTCTGCATTCTGATAGGTCGCTTCGTTTTCCCAATCGATCGTCCAATAGACCTGATTCTCTTCCCAGACCAAGATTCCTTTTTTATCGGCCAAGCGCACCATATGTTCGTTATGCGGATAGTGTGCAAGACGCACGTAATTGCAGCCTAATTCTATCGCCCAGTCCAAAAGTTTCTCTGCGTCTTCTTCAGAATGACCCCTGCCAACTTTTAAAGGAGACTCCTCGTGAATTGAAATTCCTTTTAAATAGATGGGTTCATTGTTAAGTAGAATTTGAGATCCCATAGTGCTAATGCTCCGAAAACCAATTTGATCTACAACCGTCTCTTCCTTAGATTGTATCATAACTTCATATAGATGCGGATTTTTTGTTGACCAATATTTAACTTTATCCGCGGTTAGATTGAAAGTAGCCCTGCCTTTGTCATCTGTCTTTATGCGCTGTTTAATATTCAACCCAGGTATAACAATTTCTATCTGCTTATCAGAGATGTCCGATCCATTAACTTTACATTTCCAATAATTTTATTCCCATCGTCTTGATCCAGTTGGATAAAGTAATCTTCTATATAATTAGGAGCAACTTCAACCAATTTTACATCTCTGGTAAGACCACCATAATTCCACCAGTCCGTATTCTTTGTTGGTACCCCTTCTTCCAATCGTGTATTATCCACCTTAACCACGACAAAGTTTTCTATATCTTTCAACAAATCCGTGATCTCAAAATTGAAAGGGGTAAAACCTCCAATGTGTGTCCCTAGTTTTTTTTCATTGAAATATACCTCTGCCTTATAATTGCAAGCTTCAAAATATAGGTAAACCCGTTTCATCGGATCTAGTGAATGATCAAATGACTTTTGATACCATATCGTCCCTTCATAATACAATAGTTCCTTCTTTTGACTATTCCAATCGCCAGGAACTTGAATACTATCGCTTAGCGCAAAGTTGTATTCTAGCAATTCAGAATCATCCTTAGTTTTTGAATTTAAAAAGAAGGCGCTTGCCCGCGGTATTCTTGTTGGTCAAACGGCTCGTAACGTTAGTTGTAGTAACCATTTTCATAAGGATCAACAATGTATTTCCAATACCCATCCAATGAAGTAGTGGAGCGATTATATACATTGTGGACAAGTGCTTCCTGAGACCATATTTGCGAATTGCAGAAGAAAGTAAATAGAATATGTAATAGATGGTTTTTCATTGAGCGATCATGATACTAATCACTCAAGCTAATGAAAATTGTGAATTTATTGTTGCCTAAAAATTCACAATTTTAAAATATTAGCTATTTTAGAAGCCTAGTCTAAGCAATAAATAAATTCATGGATAACCTTTCCTCTAGCTTTTGCAAATCCTTTATCTTCTCCAATGCGTTTAAATCCAGCCTTCTCCAAAACTCTCTGCGAGCCAATGTTATCAAAAGCGGTATGCCCATAGATGGGGCGAGTAGTTTCTATTGTTAGGAAATTAATTACGGCCTGGGTAGTTAAACCTTTGCCCCAGTGTTCCTTAGAGATAGCATAAGTAATTTCTGCCTTGCCATCCATTACAAATTTTGTAATGGTCCCAATTACTTTAGAGTCAACAAGGATGGTCTGCATATGTATACGATCGTCTTTTAAATGCTTTGTCCATTTCGTCAAGTAAGCTTCTTTATCTTGAGGATCAAGTGAGGTAAAGGCCGCCATTTGATTCGCCTCTTCATCTGCTTGGTTCAAGAAGAATACCTCCAAGTCAGCTTCAATCGATTTTCTGAGAGTTATTTCCATTATTTAGTTAAATCCGTTATCAACCTTATTTTTAAAGGCCTTGAGATTATTGTCATTTAATGTTAAAATATTTATTCCATCATCTATAGTTATTATCTTATCAAAATTAATATGACTCAGTTTTTCGAGTTGAGCCAGGTTTACAATATTGATATGATGAAGTTTTTGTATAATTCCTTCTTCAATTAGACCTAGATTGTTTTCCCAGTCAATGAGGACTTCATTGTTTTTATAATAGCTACCAAAAATTGATCGTTGCAAGTAATTTTCGGAATGATTGTTCATGCTTGAAAGGGTAGGATACCCATAGCCATATTCTATATTTACAATTTTTTTTAATTGATTAATTATTGATTCAGTATAGGGCGTAAATTGATGGCTTTCTAAAGGAAGATTAAAGTATAAGTTGATGAATTGAGTTTTGCGTGCTTTTGGTTCAGTTGCAACACTAATTTCAATATCGCCCTCCTTACTTCTTATCAATAGGCCGTGACAATTCTTGAACCCTTTTTTTATGAATTTATTATTTAGGGCTTTTTCTTGAATAAAAGGAGATCCCTTACTTATGCCATAACCAGGGCCTGATATATCATAGGTGTAGGGTAGGGCCTTTGGGAAAAGCTTTTCGGAAAGTGCTTTAGTTTCCATGACAAGAAGTTCTTTTTCGCGCTTTGTATAATCTGATTTGTGCAGATTGCAATATAGCTTAAGATAGAACTGAGACTTCTTTTTTCTCCTAAATAGATTCAATAAATTCATTTATTTTTCTAAAAGCTTATGATGCTATATTTATTTTTTTTCGGCCAATTTTTTTCTAATCCTACTAAGGGTTTCGGGTTTAATGGCCAGGTAACTTGCAATCAGGTATTGTGGGACTCTTTGAAGTAGGTCCGATCTTTCTTCTTTTAATTTAAGGTAGCGCTGTTCTGGTTTTAATAAAATAAGGTCAGTTAATTGGGTTTGTTTATTCCCCATCATTTGCTCCATACCTGTTCGGCAAAAAGACTCAAATCGTGGAAATTGTTTGTAGAGTTCTTGTTCTTTTTCGGCATTTAAAACTGCTACAGTAGTTTCTTCAGTGCAAGTTAAATAGTATGAAGATGGGGAATTGGTTGATAGACTTTGAAAATTAGCTGCTGCATCTCCTTCCGTATAAAAGGCAGTAGTTCGTTCTTCTTCTGGACTGATTTCATAGGCCCTGATGCAGCCCTTTATTACTTGGTAAGCATTCTTTGCTATCTGACCTTCTTTCAATAAGTGCTTATCCTTTTTATAGGTTTTAATTGGAAATTTTGCAGTAATTGCTTGTTCTTCTTCCTCGGATAATGAAGTCATGCCTGACAATATCTCTACTAATATGTGTTTCATTTTCTTCCGTACTTTGACTTTTATGAAATCGTAAGTACGTAAGATAGGAGTAATTTGTGTTGTATAATAATTCGCTTGCGCAAATGATTATATTTCCCTATTTGTTTAAATTTCATTAATCACACGAAAGAATTCTCTTAATTTATTTTCATCCAACTTATCATTTGTACGCACACCGCTGCATAGATCAATACCATACGGTTGAACAGTTTGTATGGCCTGCGCTACATTTTTAGCATTGATGCCACCTGCTAGATATACAGGGACTGAAACAGATTTTCTGATTTTTCTACTCAATTCCCAATTATGAGTTCTGCCCGATCCTCCTAATATTTTCACAGCAGCCTTTGGATTTCCACTGTCAAGGAGCAAGAAATCCACAAATTTTGAGACCGCAACTGCTTCCATTATTGATGTCTCATCTATGACATGTATTACCTGAACAAGCTCAACCTGCGGTAACTCTTTCCTAATGGTTTCATATGCTTGGTGGTCAACAGTGTCTACTAATTGAATGGCGTCAGTATTTACTTTTTTATAATGGGCGATAATTTTTTCGACCCATGTTTCACTAGTTAAAAGGAAGGTGGATATTGGTGAAGGAATGTTACTAGCAATTTGATGAATCATTTCATTTGAAATAATTCCAGGACCACTTGGCATGGGCCCAACCAATCCTATGACTGAAGCTCCATACCTACTGGCTAGTTCAGCTTCAATTTCGCTACTTATGCAGCAGATCTTTACCTTAGGTCTTGCTTGATTCTTAAAGTCCATAGGTCCTTTTGGCACTTTCAATTTGTAGTGACTCTGTAGTTTCTGGGTATAGAAGATAACTTGGAGCGAGAATTGGTTTTGTAGATGTTACCTTAATCCTTGTTATTGTCTTAAATGGATATTTGCCTAGAGTCAATTCAAGCAATAGGGCAAACATGGCTTGAAACTCTTCAGAGCTTTCATCAATAATATCTGCTGTGCCTTTTATTTGATAACCTTTTTGAACAAGGATATCTATAAAGCTTAGACAGTCCATCTGATTTATTCTAATATTCTTAACTGTTTGTGGGGAGGCAATGTTGGCAATAATTATATCCTCTTTATGTAAGCGGAACACCTCCTTTGGTGAAACATTTGGTTGCCCATCCTTTGATGCAGTTGCAAGCCAACATAGAACGCTTCGGTCAAGGTATTCTTTGATGTCTTCTGTGAGTTTCATATGCTAAATCTTCAATTGGACTTTTTGAAATACTTTTGTAGCATTGCTTTATTACTTAAGTAAATATCTTTGACATCTATTAAATGATTGACATCAGTAATTAGTTTTGGATCTGTATAGAAGTCTATAAGAGAAGCTGGTTTTATCCACTTATAATCCGTATGTTCCTCAGATAAGGCAATTGAACCAGAAATGTATTCACAGATGTAGTTAATGCCAACCATCTCTGCTTGAGGGTCATCTCCTTTATAGAAATGATAGAATGAAATAGGTGCAATAAGCCTAATCTTAAAATTATCTCCTAACTCTTCCCTAATTTCCCGAAGTAATTCATCCTCAACTGTTCCAAAATTTTGATTAAATCTACCGCTGACACATTCCCATTTATTTGGATCATGGTCTCGACTCGAACTTCTCTTCGTAATTAATATTTTGTTGTCTTTGAATATAAAAGCATTCGCAGCAACAATAAATTTCCCCTTGCTTTCTTTTTTAAGTTCGTCTGATTCTTTCATTTTTATTTGGCTTTTAGTACTAATCTTCCTTAAATAATTTCTCTATATCTTTTCGATAACTTGTCCCGATGGGCAGTTTATAACCCTCTATTTCAATTTCTGATTGATTGTAGGAATGTACCTTATTTCGAGCAATGGCATAGGATCTATGAATTCTAAAGAATTGATCAGAAGGAAATAATTTCAATACAGTCCCTAGATTACCTTTTACTACTAAACGATCTGTCTTTGTATGAATTCTAACATAGTCCTTCAAGCTTTCAATATATAAAATATCCTCGAATATAAATTTTGTTTTACTTCGGTTGACATTTAAGAAGATGTGTCCTGGTTGTGTATTGCCTTTAGGATTGAAGTTAGTGGTGTTTCTTTCTCTATATCTTTCGACCGACTTTATAAATCTTTCGAAACTTATTGGTTTTAAAAGATAATCTATAATGTCAATATCGTAACCTTCGACTGCATATTCCCGATATGCCGTTGTAAGAATAACTGCTGGGGGATTTTTTAAGGTTTTAACAAATTCAATTCCGTTAAGTACAGGCATTTGTATGTCTAAGAAAATTAAATCTATTTGTTTGTCGTGCAATAGATCAAAGGCTTTCACCGCACTATTACTTGTCCCGACAATGTTGAGTTGATCAATCATGCCGATATACCTTTCCAACAAAGTAATCGCAGGAGGCTCATCGTCAATAAGCAAGCAGTGGATAGTATTCATGAGTTGTTGTTGATTATCAGGTTAAGATTAAAATAATTATCCTGATTGTCAATGACCAATTCATGTTGACCAGGGTAGGATAGATTAAGTTGACGTTTTATATTGCTTAGACCGATTCCTTCTTTGTACGCATCATTAATCTCTCCGCTTATTTGACTTTTAGTATTCCATACTTCACAGTTAATCACTTTATTATCTGCTTTAATTTTTATTTTAATAGAAGGATTTTCGATGTCTCCACTAGCTCCGTGCTTATAAGCATTTTCAACTATGGACAATAGAATCATTGGAGCAATGGGAATTTCTAGATTTCCTTCAGTCTTATATTTCACCTGCAGTCTTTCTCCATACCTTATCTCTTCCAATCCAATAAAATCACGAATGATGCTTACCTCATCCTGAAGTTGGACTTCGCTGTTGTGACTCTTATTTAGAATGTAGTCTAAGATTCCTGATAGACGTTTGATCATTTCAGGAGCCTTTGGGGAATCGGTCACCACAAAAGAATAAAGATTATTCAAGGTGTTGAATAGGAAATGCGGGTTGATCTGCGCCCTTAAAAATTTAAGCTCGGTTGCTATCCTTTCTTTTTCTAATAAATCAATCCTTTCTCTCTCTTTATTTCTTTGATGATAGACTTCCCAGGTGAGCACAGCTAGTCCCGGCGAATATAATCTTATGATGATAATAAGAAATGAAGACCAAGTAAACATTTTTAGTAGATGCTCTTTATGGAGTACATCTTTAAGGAAAGCATGAGCTATTATATCCAGTAGGAATAGTAGGATAGCTGATCCAGCTAGACTGAGAATAAAATATAAAGTTTTTCCTTTGTTGTACAAGAGTGGTAATTGAACATACTTCAAAAGATAATATGCAGACATGAAAAGTGGAACATTGACCAAGTTAATAGCTAGTGATTTTGGATATGACACAGAGAAGGAAAGGATAAAACTATATATAAAGTAGATGCTTACCCAAAGAAATATTTGCAGCCATATTGTATCAATTGCTTGTGGCTTTCTAATAGTTTCAGAGAGTTTCAAAGTGTTGGATTTAATTCAAGTAATATTTGATATGCCTCTTTTTCTTCGGTTATACTTAAAACATATGCTGTAGGGTAGATGAGATTCATTTGCCTTTTATAGTCTACCAGTGAATCTGATATTTTCGCGAGATCTGCTTGCGCAAATTTAGTTGGTGATATTAAAATCTGACCTACTATCTGACTTGGTAATTCTGATATTTCTATTTTATAATTTAAGATTTTACTTGATAAATTGCTTATTTTGAAAACGTTTTCAATGAGTGATAAAATACTTAGAGGTGATATGTTGGTAGTGAAATTTCTGTGGTTTGAAAATACTATTCGTTGTTTATGGCCAAGTCTTTTCTGTTCCAAATTTAAAAACTTCTCAATAATGAGTACTTCTTCCTTCAATGGAATGGATTCTTTATTTCCTTTATGTAGAACATAGTCAAGTATAGCTGATAAATTCAAAATCATATCCCCAGAGTCCATTTCTTTTGCTAATACATTGCTGTGAAGACTATTAAGAGTATTGATCAGAAAATGAGGATTTATCTTAGCCTTTAAAAAACTGAGCTCATTTGCTAATTTTTCTTTTTCCAATTTATTCTTTAGTTGCAGCGTATTTTTTCTTTCAGCAAATGATTCCCACGCAAGCAGCGCCACTGCTGGAGAATATGCTTGGACTACTTCTATAAGATAAGAAGCAATACCCATATTTAGAACACCGCATTTCTCTCCAGTTTGTTTTTCTATAAAGATTAACCCACATCTCCACAGTAAGATGAGAAGGATAGATGACAAGATAATGCTGAAAAAAAATAAGACTTTCTTCCCTTTATTAAACAGTAATGGTATTTGCACATAGCGTAATAAATAGTAAACCCCAATATATAAACCTAGGTTCACCAAATTGAAAGTCAAAGCAATCGGCTGAATATTCCCATTAGTCTTCATATATGTCCATAAGATATATATAGTCAACCAAAATAGGAGATGCTTTAAGAACAATTGCATTAACTAAAGATAAACCAAACTTGAATAGATTGATGCCCTTTGTATACGAATGGGCTTATTTTGTCTAAGTATGAAGTCTTTTAAGACTTCCTCATCTAATAGGCCTGTTCCTATACTAATTTTACCTCTCGATATACTTTTGGAATTTCATATGCATCAAGCTTCTACCTTGAATTAAATTCAGCATCTATTCAAATCTAAATCAGTAAAATGAAGCTATTTGTTACCATCTGTCTACTTGCCGTAAGCGTATTGCAAGGAGCTGCTCAAAATGAAATACAGGATATAACTACAACTCTGATGAAATACATCGAAGGATCCACGGAGGGTAAGCCAGAGCTACTTAAAGAAGCATTTCATCCAAATCTGAATTTGTTATATGTGAAAAATGACAGCCTTAAAGTATGGTCAGGGAAATCCTATATAGAGTCGACTAAGCAAGGAGAACCAACAGGAGAAGCGGGGAAAATAATTTCTATTGATTTTGAAAACGATGCCGCTGTTGCAAAGGTGGAAATATCCCATCCAGAAAGTCCTAGGACCTATGTCGATTATTTTCTCTTGCTTAAACTGGAGGGAGGATGGACAATAATAAATAAGGCTTTTACAAAAAGAACAAGTAATAAATTAATTAAATCAAATTAAGGAATCTCATTATCATTGCTATGAAACTTGTAATCCTTTTTACCATCCTCCTTTGTTCCTCCTATTTATGCTCCCAGATAGAAAGCTCCTATGCCATTAGCTTTCATGATCAAGAAATCACTGTTGATGGAGTGCACAAGGATGAAGTGTGGAGTCAGGTTCCATCGATTTCCGGATTTTATAATTATTTCCCGATTGACACTGGTCTATGTGCAAATCAAACAGAAATCAAAGCATTTCATAATGGAGATTTTCTATTCATTGCAGCCGTCTATCATGACACGGAGGCCAGAAATAATATAAGTTCTCTTAAGAGGGATTTCTACTCAGATGCCATGTTCCTAAGCGATTATTTTGCCGTAAGTATTGATCCCTACAATGAAGGTTATAATGGATATTTTTTTGGCGTAAACGCAAGTGGTGTTCAATACGACGCTCTTATCGGAAATATAAATAATCTTAGTCCTAGTTGGAACACCGTATGGTATAGTGCTGTATCCGTTAATGGAAATGATAAATATTATGAATTAGCCATTCCATTGGATGCAATTAATTTTAATGCAGAAAAAAATAACTGGGGATTTCAATTTATTATTAATGATACTAAAATAAATCTCTTCAGCACGCTTGAGCAATCTCAAAGAATTTATAGTCCTTTTGATCTGAGGATTACAAAGGAAATGATCATAGAGGATCTTCCAAGTAAAACCTTGCGCAGGGCTTCAGTACTGCCATCTATCGCATATAACTACGGTCAGGATATTTCTACAAAGGAGAATGTAAGTCAGTTAATTCCCGGCATAGATGTGCAGTATAATATAAACTCCTCCTTAAAGCTAGATGCTACCATCAATCCCGATTTTTCACAGGTCGAAGTAGATGAACAAGTGACTAATTTAAGCAGATTTGCGATTAATTTTCCTGAACGACGAAAGTTCTTCTTAGAGAATAGTGATCTTTTCAATGAGCTTGGCACCTTTTGGGTCAACCCATTTTATTCTAGAATTATTGGCTCGGAAACTGGCATCTTAGCGGGGCTAAAGTTGTCTGGTAACTTGACAGATCAAACAAGGATTGGTTTTTTAAATGTACAGACAAAAGATACGGAGGAAACAAAAGGTAAAAACTATTCAGTCCTTGTTGCAAGACAAAACATTTCTAAAGCATTTAGTTCTAGTATTTATCTGGTCAATAGCCAACAAAAGAATAAATATAATCGGGTTTTTGGTGGGAATGTACTCTTTAAATCTAGTGATAATATTTGGACAAGTAATGTAAATTATGCCAAAGCAATTACAAACGAAATTTCAGGTCAGAATGATTTTGTCAGTGCGCGCTTGTCGTTTGAAAAAAGAAGAATTTATTGGGGCTTATCTTATGAGAGAATAGGCGATAACTTCATTGCAGAGACTGGATTTACTCCGCTATTGTACAATTACGATGCGCTCTCAGGTCAGACAACAAGAGCTGGATACTATAGTTCTGGGCAAGAGGTGGAATTAAAGCGATATCATAAAGATTCCTCCATAATTGATTGGTCTCGAATCTTTTTGATTGAAAATACGGCCACCTTTAATCTTGATAATACATTAAGGGAAAATAGATTATTCTTTAGTCCATTTGCTTTAAGGTTTAAAGATAGGAGCTATGTCTATGTTTCTTTTCTGAGCACATTGGAGCAATTGGATTACCATTTCGATATACTTCAAAATAATAATTTTATTACTCCCGGTCGATATAATCATACCTTTGCAAGGACAGGCTATTGGTCTCCTACCAATAAAAAGATATTTTATATGATTTGGTTTGAATATGGGCAGTTTTACAATGGGACACGATTTAAGCCTGCTGCTGAACTGAGTATTAGACTATTACCTAGAGCCGTCATTTCCGCTTCTTATAATTTTAATACCCTTGATCTTCAAGAGCTAGGCAATCGCACCTATCATCTCGCTCGATTGACCGCAGAAATTTACATCAGTAATAAATTGAATTGGACTAGCTACTTTCAATATAGTACTCAATGGAATAATTTCAATATTAACAGCCGAGTACAGTGGGAATATAAACCCTTATCCTTCATTTATCTTGTCTTGACGGATAATTACTCTGAAAGCTTTGGACGTAAGAATTGGGGTGTTTCATTCAAGATCAATCGGAGATTTGATTTCTAGTATTTGAAGGGATTAGAGTAATTAGAGAATTGTTCTGATCCTTCCATAATCTAATTTAGAATGATGCCTTGGATCTCTCGGAAGACTTGAAGTAAGCAACAATCTGTCATAAATTTGATTGGTAAGTCTGGGTTTAAGTTGGTCTTCTGACTGGTCAGTTTCTAAGGCAAGAACTAAATTGCCTTCATGCTCAAGTAAGGTGCCGGCTGAAACACCTTCAATATCTTGAATTTGGTTTTCGAGGATGAAAGGGGAGAGGATCTGATTATTTCGAAGAACTAGTTGTTGACACCTACCAGTCAAAAACAATTGACCATCTTTAATAAATCCACTATCTCCTGTCCTATGCCAGATTTTATTCCCAACAACTATTTTATTTTCTTTAAATGCCTCAGGGTTATTGTAATATCGTTTTAGGACATGATCTCCGGCAACTATTATTTCGCCAATTTCATGCTCCTTGTGGTCATGATTATTAAACTCATCAATGTTGCAAGAATGCTTGCTCCATTCTAAAGAAATAATTTTCAATTCAGTGGCTTGGTGAACCGCACCTACCGGTAACCCTATTTTTAGTGTTTCTGCTTGATTAACTAGAGCTTTGGCATTTATGCTACTGATGGGTTCTGCTTCGGTTGATCCATAAATAATGTTAAGTTCGGATGTCGGGAAGGCTTCAAGATACCGCTTGCCTTCTCTAGGGAATACTGGAGCCCCGCCAGTAAATACTTGTCGTAGCGAATGTAACTGCTCCCTGTTGTTTATTAAATAATCACTTAAACATTTAACGACAAAAGGAGAGGCTGTCAAACGATTGACATGATGGAATTTTAATTGGTTAAAGATGAGTTTGGGTTGTATCAATTCTGGTTTTCTGCTGTTGAAATTGGCAATAATAGAAGTTGCCCCTACGCCAAGATTTAAAAATAGAACGATGGGCATCATCGTCATGTCAACATCACTAGGTTTACTTCCTAATTTGGTTTTAAGAATTTTAAATTGTTCCAATAAAAATCCGTGAGAACGATCTGCTGCCTTTGGTGTACCTGTACTCCCAGTTGTATAGGTGATAAGTGCAGAAGTATCTGGATGGACTTCAATGCCTTGACTTTCAATGTTATGTTTTTTGTTGAGGCCAAGTTTGATGGGTATTTGTCGTATCTCCTTTGCCATAAGGCCAAGAAGTCTCGCCTTATTAGTACCAATGAATCCTTTACAATTTGCTAATCGACAGCATAGCAATAGTCTTTCTCTACTTACCCACTCATCTAAGAAAACTGCTGTTGCCCCGATATGAAATAAGGCCAAAACGATTCTATAAAGTTTAATACTCATTGGCATAAACACCAAAACTCTATCTCCTTTAACGATCCCTTTATCTGTGAAATACATGGCAGTTTGCCTCACATCTGTTACTAAATTTTGATAGGATATCTGATCCTCTCCTTCAATGATGGCAATATTTTTCGGATACTTCTGAGCAGCTTCGAGAAATAATTGGACGATATTGTAATTTGTCTGGTTCATTCTAAGCTTATATTTTCTTGCCGTATAATGCATATTGATTAATGGTCGTGCCTGACTTCAGTGAGGTTCGAAGCGAACTGTTTCCTTCATGCATTAAGGCGTGAATGAATCTATTATAGCCTTTGGTGCGTGCCTGATCCATAAGTCGAAGGCTTAAGAAGGTCGTTAATCCTCGATATTTATAGTCTTTTCTTGCCGCTATGGTTTTCATAATCAAGGTCTTATCTGTGCAGTCTTGAGGGTCTTTTAAAGCAAAAATCATAGAGCATATTTCTCTTTTATTATTTTCTGCGATTAGAATAAAATCAGCATCCATATATCTTTTCAGACGACTATAATTTGATACAAAATTTTCGATCTTAATAGGCGTGAAAAGAAAGTTGTCCTGAAAGGCTTCATTTGAAAACTGGCCTAACTTTGTCAACTCCTCCTCTAAATTTTCAAGATCTAAATTTCTTACTTTTATGCCTTTACTATTAAAATGTTCTTCAAAGTCCGTTTCGGATTTATGGTCAGAAACTTTTCCTTTTTCTACACTGGAATTATATTTGGCAACAGACTTAAAACCGGCATCCTTAAATTGCTTATTGTAGTATAATGGATTTACAAGGTCCATCGCGAAAGGGTTAACCGTTGCTTGTGTACTAAATCTATAGGGATACCAAGTTGATCCGTTCATTGGTCCAAGGCAGTAATCATATCCTAATTCAGCACATAGATTCAGGGCCCATTGAAGTAGGTGATCAGCAACTTTCTCATTAACAATGCACGCATAAGCTCCGATACAAATGGCAGGAAATCCTTTATACTTTAAGGCCTGATTAACGTACAAGGCAAAACGTCCAAGCACTTGATCGCCTTTAAGCATTAAATGGCAGGAAAGTAAATGTTCGTTGACAAGCTGTTCCGAGTGAGTACTTAATTTTTGTTCCAATGGAAATCGCTGAAACAAATCAAATTCGGGGTCAGTTGGTTGGAAGCTTAATTGTTTAAAGTTCATAACTAACATCCGATAGATTTTCCAAGACTTGATATAACAATTACAACAGAGCAAGGGATCGTCAAATTATCATAGCCATCTTTTGAAACCGCCTCAGCGATCGATGCTACAAAAGCTATCAAAAGACTTGAATTAATATCTATGCCCATACTCCATGAAATTCCAAATGCTGAAAGCCAAAATGCAGTGGACCCAGCCATGGTTTTCGTATGGCCTAGTATGTTATATTTACCTAAAGGAAATTTTTGACCGACGATTGCAGCTAATGGATCAGATAACGTCAAAATTAAAATTGGCAGTGAATAGTATAATATGTTGTCTGTCTGGGCTTGAAGTAAAAAGCAAAAATAGACAGTCACAGGAAACAATGTGGCTCCGCAAGTTTTCCTAGAGACACCATTGATAGAATTTAAGAACTTTTTCTTTTGACTCATCAAAAGAATAGCTAAAAAGGAAAAACAAAGAAGGAAAACAAACCAATGATTTTCAAATAATATTGGGAAGGTCAAACTTAATAAACCAGTTCCAATATGCACAAACTTTCTAGTCCATTCAGCTTTTACCTTCAGATATGTCTTTAGAAATTCTCCTATTGCAAAGAGAAAAAGGAATCCTAAACTTAAGATTGATAAATTACTTAAGGTATTCATGTTAATTGATTTAAGTGAAAACTAGAATAGAAAAATCCACGATCTACATAGGTGTTAGGAGTAAGGTCCTTCATTTCTTCAGATACATGATGCATTGCTCGCGGTACCATAAGATTCCAGTAAGCATATTTGGCTTTGGGCAAACTTCCTTTTTTGAAAATATCAACGACTGAATTGAAGGAAGATTCATCCATGTATTCAAAAATATTTGACAAATTAAATTTATTGAAACTACCAAATTCTAGGATGGCATCCTGAGCATAGCCTTCGACAATTTCTAACCTTTCAATGTTGCTTGATATCTTATGAAAATTTTCTATCCTTGCATAGTGGGGTAGATTGGTGTCGAATTTTCCCTTGAGTATAAACTGTAAAAAATAATTGGTCTGACAACTTGAATCACCCAGCTGCTTTTGAGCTTGTTCTAAGATAAAATCTGAAACTGAAATATCTACTTCGGAAAGAAATTTTGGATCCCGTCCGAGCCAACCCATCATTCTTTTAGAAAAGAACAGCCTGAAAATAGTTCGCCATCTTATACTGTTCCACTTACGCTTAAAATATTGTAATTGATCTTCTTTACTTTTTTCTAAGAATAGTTTTTCAATGCTACGTTTCGAATGAATGAGTGGTAATAATTTAGTTCTAAAATGTCTAAAATATTGCTCAAATTTTCCTTGATAAATTAAGCCTGATATAAGTAATTCTTGATTTGACTTCCAGTATTCAACACTGCTTTCACTTAGTTTGCTTTTTACCTTATTAAATAGTCTTATTCTATCATTGCTATTTTCGAAGCCGATGAACTGAAGGAATTCAGAATGTGTCAGTGATTGAAAACTTGCTTTTTTAAGTTTTATCAGTTCAAGTTGGGCTGGGTTTATATCAACTGCTACCACGAGTTTTGGGTTGCTGGATAGAAGTGAAAAGCAATTGTCACCTGCCGAGCCTATTGATAGAACCTTATCGCTTTCGCAAATGGCTAAGTTGTTTAACAAGAGATCAGCATCCTCCCAGCAATTAGCGTAGCGGATATAGCTGTGATCGACTTTTTGTAGATGCTTTGTCATGTTAATAATTTAAGTATTTAAAATTTTTATGGTTCCCGAGCTACCGTCCATTAGTACTTCATCTCCAGTTTTAAGGGTTCTCAATAGACCATCGACACTTACAATGCATGGAATACCCATCTCTCTTGCTACAATTGCCGAGTGACTTAGCAGGGATCCTCGTTCGACGATGATCGCAGAAGCGGAGGGGAAGAGGGTAACCCATCCTGGGTCCGTAGATTGTGTTACTAAAATATCTCCATTGAGAGAGTCGATAGATCTCGGATCTTCAATTATTTGTACTCTTGCTTTGATTTGACCAGGGCAGCATCCAATTCCTTGAAGATCACCCGTAATGGCTGTCATTTTTTCTTCAGAGTAAATGTAATTATCTGTGAAATCGTAACCATGAGTATAGAATCTTTCACATGGTTGCGGTTGCATCTGGTAGGCTTCGAAGGTAGCTTTTGTTTTTTTGATTTTACTTGCTAATTGAGAGAGGTCTTTACTTTCAAGCTGCAGTAATTTTTCTAGTTTTAGATAAAAGATATCCTTTGAATCTTCAATTATTTTTTGTTCAGCTAATCGCGTTCCTATGCCTGAAACCATCTTTCTCACGATTCCAAAAGCCCTTGTTCGTTCGTATCTTAAGTTTTCTCGGTTGCTTACTAAAGCCCTTGCTTGCTTCAAAACAATATTGAACCAGAATTTTTTTAATGGTCGATTTTTTAAAGTGGAAGCGATTTTTGCTTCAGCTACTATGCGTAATTTTTCATCTAAGCCTTCCGTTTTTTTGGTTGTGCTAAAATCACTTATTACATAGCTTTTTAATATTTGGATGAATAGCGCGGGGTTCTGTGTGTATGAGGTTGTTTCAAGCTTGAGTTCTCCCATACATCTTTCTCCAAAATCTTCTAGGTATCTATCAATAGGTTTTTTCAAATCAGGATGGCTTCCATCTTCTAGTAGTTTCCAAATATAATCTGCAGGTTGATCAATGAATAATTGCTTCCATTCAGTATCTGATTTTATTAAATGGCTCAAGGCAATGGTTCTGTGGATGGGTTCAACAGAAATGATGTCCTTTGAGCCACATAATAGATCATTATGAATGTTTGGTTCTGTAGGCAATAATTTTTCAACTTGTTTCTTCAGTAATCCAAACCAAATCATTGAGAAAAAGTCATTGACCAATGGCACCTTCCATTCTTCTAATAGAGTTTTCTCATAGTTTTTGTAATGCTTAATTGTTGCAGCTATTTCAAGTGTTTCATAATTGTGTGACTTGTATTCCTTTAATTTTTGATTAAGATAATTTTGAAATTTATTCCGTTCTTTACTCAATGTGAGGTTTAGCCAAATCATCCGAAGGATCATCAATACTATTCTGAACCCTGCTTTAGTTTTCGACATTTTATAGACATCGTCTAATTCAAAGGTCTCTTTGACTCCCATCATGGTTTCCATGAATTCTGCATTAAGAGAATAGCCAGGAACCATGGCCAACATCTTATACCAATGAAGAAGATTGTAGTAAACTCTTCCACGAACAAGACCCAGCGTAGATTCGAAAATATGCATATTCTCAGTGATCATTTTTGAGGATACACCTAGTAATTGACAGAGTTGAATGTAGACTGCTGTGTACATCTTATTTATAAAAGAAAAGGTCATTGGAGTTGTTATGCCGGGGTAAGATTCAATGATGTTACTATTGTCCCAGACAAGGTATTCTCCTTCTTCTTTTGCTATGTTCGTTGTTATTGGTCTTGTTTGTAAAACATAAAGTTGCCCATTTGCGTAAGCGAATTCTACATCTTGTGCCATTCCTGTCCTATCATTGAGTGCGTCTAATAAATCTCCAATCTCAATTACTTGATCGTCGTTTAATGTTCCTAATTTATTCAAAGGACCTTGAGATATGCCTCGTGGCGAAATTGTGAAATTGTCAGCATTTAACTTACCAGAAACAAGTCCTTCACCTAAGCCATGCACCGCAGAAATTACTTTTCTATCAGCATCTCCACTCACCGGATCAATTCCAAAAGCAACGCCAGAAATCTCAGAGGGAACCATTTCTTGAATGATGACTGCAATCCCTAAATCTTCACTAAGCATATGCTCCGATCTATAGCTCTTCAAATGATTGGAGTCCACAGATTGCCACACTTCTTTGATGGCATTTTCAAGATCATGGAATGACACATTTAGTTTGGTTTCAAATTGACCGGCAAAGGAATGGTACGCTCCATCTTCTGCTGCTGCAGAAGATCTAACGGCATAATTTAGAGATTTATATTCTGGACCGAAATGTAAGGGTAGATCATTCAGTAAATGATCAGGTACCTTCAAGTCCTTTAGCGATTGAGTGGTTGAATTATGGGGGCTATTGCAGTGCATTTGGCCAGTCATGACCTCCTTAGGAATAACAACCCAAGGCGGAACATTCAACATCATCTGATCCATGAGTAGCAGATTGTTGGCTTTACCACCATATTGAGAAGAAGCGGTAGATGGTTTTATAATTTTATATTTCTTCATACAATTAGGGTTTTAATCATCGGAATTGCACCAAGACTTAGGTACATAAATACGGTCCAAAGACCTGAGGCCTTTTCTATTTGGCCTGCATATTTAGTGGTAGGATTTTTTAAGAAGAAGAGGGCAGGCAGAGTGCAAAGAATCCATAGACTGATTAAGAAGACGAATGCTTGAAAGCCATAGCCAGCATACTGTGCTGCACCTAAGGCGGCCAATAAAGTGGAAGTTAAAAGTCCAATCCAAATAAAAATAGCATTCTTAGTTCCGTAAAGATTTGTGTAGGAAATGACACCATCTTCTTCACTTTCCTTGGATCTTATTTTTCTTCCGATTTCTAGTACGAGACCATTGAGAAATGAAACCAACATAAACCACGCAACCCCGAGGTGTATTTTATCTCCAGCAAGGGACCAATCTAGACCACTCGAATACAAATCAATTAAAGGAATGATCATCATGTGTGATAGAATGTAGATCAATTGTCTTTCTCTAAGCCAATTTTCAATAAAAAATTCTTTAGTCATAAAGAACAGGTAAACCATGCTTAAAAGATAGAGTGGAAACATTTTGACTTGGAAGAAAAATAATAAGGTGAGTTGAATAGATACAATGCCAATTCCTAGATATTTCAATTCATTGAGGGAGACCAAACCTCTCGGGACAGGCAGATAAGCTCTGTACTTGAGATCGTCTTCCTGGTCTTTGAACTCATCACAAATTCTTATCAGCAGAAAAAAAGCAAAGCTCATCCAAATTCCAATAAGAAAATCTTGGATTGAAATGAATCCTTCGACTCCTCTACAAATCCTAGAATAAGCAATGGCTGAAAAAGTAAAGGCAGTGATAAGGCAACCGTGGGCTATGATTGGGAATCGTTCTTTTTGGTAAAGGAATAATCTGTGGTAGAGTGGTTTATTGTTGTCCATGTCTTTTATTTTTTTCTTCCCAAATGTTTGTGTGCAGATGTAAAATGATCTTCAGCGATTGCAGCAGCAATGGAAAGCTCTCCGGCCAATGCTGTAGCCCCACAGATTTCTGCGAATTTTTGTGCCTTACCTGAACCTAAGCAATCCATTATTTTTAATCCTTCTGATTGGGTTGATAAACCTGTTCCTCCACCCACAGTTCCGACGACTAAAGAGGGTAATGTAAGTGAGGCATAAAGATCCTTGTTGTCTGTACACTCCATTCTCAAAATACCTATCGAAGATTCTACCGCACAAGCTACATCCTGTCCGCAGGCAAGATAGAGTGCGGTCAATCCGTTGGCAATGTGCCCCATGTTTCCGATGGCACCGACTGTGATAGAAGCGAGTGTTGAGGTCAGAAAATAAGCACACATTTTTTCTGGCGTTGATTTTAAAACCTTCTGAACAAGATCTCTAGGTATGATTACTTCTGTGATGATTTTTTTTCCTCGGGTTTGATTAAGGGCTCTTCTCGTCGCTTTCTTGTCTCCTGAAGAATTAGATTCAATGTACCATTGGATTGGTTGGATTGCAGAATTCTGTAAGATGAATCGACAGATAGCATCTGTCGCGATTGTTGTCATATTTTGCCCGGAAGCGTCACCGGTTTTGAATGAAAGAAAGATGGTCACTGCATTTCCTTCTTGATGGCAGTCGATCTTTATTAGCTTACAAAATCGACTGGTATTTTCTACAGAGGTTTTAAAAGCTGGGAAATGTGCTTCTGCCCATTGACTAAAATTCATGGCCTCAGACAGCGTATCAAACTTAAAGTACGGAGCTCTAATCATTAAATCTTTGACACATGCCACCTTGACACCACCTGCCAATCTACAAGCTTTCATGCCTCTGCTATAGGAAGCGACTAAAGCACCTTCTGTTGTTGCTAAAGGGATACTAAATGAGCCTTGGGCATGAATTCCCTTAATTAAAATAGGACCAGCAAGTCCTACAGGAATCTGAGCATAGCCTATAAAGTTCTCAATATTTCCATTCAAAGATTTATTGCGATCTATGGACTTTTCTCCTTTTATATAAGGAAGATTGCTGGTATGGCCATCTTTTATTTGATTGGTCTTCCCCTTTTTTTGTTGACTAATGTTATCCGTCATAAGTAAGTTCATATTTATTAATGGGATAAATATCAACTATGTAAACACCTGGTGTTGGGAGATAAGGTGTAATTCAGAGCTTTCTGTTAACTTATCGTAGGATATTGAGGTTAAGTCTGCATAGGTGTTTACAATTTATAAACCTTAGGTTGTAGCTATGACATTAATGCAATTCTGGACCAGCTATTTATTCAAATGCTATTCTTTTAAGAATCTTCTTAGAGCTATTCGGACTTGCGAGCGTGAGGAAATATATGTATCCGTTATGAATTCTAAAACTTTGACTGTTTTGGGAATTTGTTTCTATGGTGCTGACCAATAAAGTGGTGCCATTCATGATGTTTAGCTTTTCTACATTTACCCCGTTTTGACCTTTGAATAAAGTGTAGACTTCCTTTGTTTTTTGATCTAAAATTATGTGTTCCAACCACTTTTTATTTTCTGTATAACTTATTTCCTGCGATGATTTTAATTTATAATTGAGATAAGTGTCTATTCTACCTTTGATGTGGTTTAAAAATATAAGTTTATAAGCTTTAAAGAAAATGAAATTTTGAAATTCCGGTCGATAATAATTCATTTCTAAGAAGTCTCCCTTCTTTTGTAAGTCTCTGATTTTTTTGTTCAGTTGGGTACTATTTGTCCTAATATTTGTAATGCTTTGACTTTTATTAATGAGGCTCAGATCCCCTTTGTATTGCTCGATCTCTTCATCTTGAGAAACAGTAATGAAGTTTGATACAGTTTCAGATTTTACATTGTACCTAGCATAAATTGTTTTTAATCCATTGAAGGAAGTTGTTTTGTAAATTAGATCATTATCCTGACGTAAAATGCAAGGTTTTATAAAGTCATTAAAGACAGAAATTTTGATTTCCTTTCCGAGCTTGATCTCGCCTGAATTCATTATGATAGCATAAGCAAAATCTCGGGTTATTAAATAGGCTTGATCAATACAACTGATGTATAAGCTTTCTATAAATTTTACATTGTCTAATTCGAGGAACAATTTTTCTTGTGATTGCAGATCGAGAATTGTCAGTATTTTACTGTTAAATGAACTACGATATTCTAACCAAAGTAGTTTGTCTTCGGATATCTCAAAATTTATAATGGAGTAATTTTCTTCTGTTGAAACAGTTTCATAAACTTGGGTCGATTGTATAAATACTTCATCTAAAATTTTACTGCTGGGGATTAATTGAATTACAATTTTTTCACTGGCTTCTGTGATACGTGCTGTCTGAGTTTCATAGCCAATGTGAGTAAACTTTAAGTCCAAAGGGAATCTAGTTGCTTCTATCTTGAATTCTCCAACTGAGTTAGTCGCAGTTCCAAGCGCAAGATCATATTCACTGGGTTGAATGTTTACATCTGAAATTGGGATTCCAGTCACTATATCTACCACGATTCCTTTTACGGTCGATTGGCTACTTCCTAGTTGTATTAGAAACAATAAATGGATCAACACAAATATTTTCTTGATGCCATTATTCATAAGCGAACATATATCACTGTTGTCAATTGATTTAGTAGTTCAAAATACACCTTAAATAATTTAGTTAGTGCATTAGCCAGTGACATTTTCAATTCCAAGGTGTCGTGAAGCACACTTATAACAGGAGCCTAGTATGATTTTGATTTCATTTGCATACCTTAGGATAGTAAGTATGATTCAATCTAGATTTCTAAGGTTTAAATTTGCGAAAGCGGAATCCTTTCGGCGGACAATGAATGTTGAGAATTATAATTTCTCTAAGACGTATAATTGCACTAACTAGTGTAAAAAAGGACATAAACTTTTTATAATAATGAGCTGCAATTCCTTTCTCAATGATCAGATTTAAGAGTGATATTCTATCCCAAAATAAATAGTTCATTTTTCAAAAGGAGTTAATTTCTAACAATTAATCATGTCTTCGAACAATAAATGAAATTTATAATCACCATAAATTTTTGCTTGTCCTGCTTTTTCTTGATTGCTCAAGAAGATCGTTTTATAGGCTTAATCGATGGAATACTCGTAGAAGTTAATCCATTTGAGCCTTCTGTTGAAACAATTGTTGATTTAAATTTTGACGTTGATATTAAAGGTACGGATATGGCCTATTCAGTGGAGGATTGTTTATTTTATACGATAATAGATGCTACGAATAAGCCAAAACTTCTGAGTTTTGATTTTCTAGGAAATTATAACATCATTGGTGAATTTAGTTTGTTCGAAGGAACAATATTTGTTGCGGAGGCCATCGCCTACGATGAAATCACAGGACTCATGTACATTTCAGCTAGTCTGGATGCTCATGATTTTTACTCTGAATCTTTGCTTGTAGTTGATGTGCTTAATGCAGAGTGCAGTTTGGTAACCCAATTAGATTTTTTAAATGGTAGACGAGCGGATATGGACAATATGGTTATTCATGAACAAACACTTTATTTCAATGATGGCCAGCCTGGGGATGATGACACTGATCATTACGAGCTTAGTTAATAAATCTGCCTTCTGTAACAGGCGTAAATCAATATTTTCGAGCTCCGTACGATGCTTCTTCGGACGTAGTTTTCTTTGAAGACAGATTATATTATCCCACCTTAGACAGAGGTCTTCTAACTCATAATCCTCAATCACCTGTAGAAACCAATGTAGGATTTACACATTCCAATACAGAATATGATGGGATCAGAATGAGAGGTTTGGAATACATTACTGGTTGGACGGATTTGGATATCAATGGCTTGACAGATGACAACCCTAAATGCCTCGGTGAATCAGAGCTTGTAAGTCTTGAGCTGGGAGCGTTTGACGTACTATGGAATACAGGAGAAACAAGTTCTTCTTTAGATATATTTTTGCCGGGTGAATATTATGCATCAATTTATTTAAACGACTGCCTTATTTTAAATACAGATACCTTGATTGTATTGGAGGAATACGAGGTTTTTTTGGATGTAGAAATCTGCGCTGCAGATTCAGTGGAAGTAAATGGTATATTCTACGATGCAGAGGGGATATTTCTTCAAAACTATTTTACAGAAGAAGGCTGTGATAGCATCTACATCATTGCCGTTGAATTCACCGATAATTTCAGTAAGGAGGAATCCCATTTTCTTTGTGATGGTGAGGAATTAAATATCTATGAACTAAACATAACAGAGCCGGGTACTTTTGATGTAATCCTCGAAGGCCAAAACTGTGATACGATTCTTACTCTTGAGATTTTACCTGCTGATCTGGCTATAGAAGAAATAAGTATAGATTTCTGCCAAAACGAATTTATTGAAGTAAACAATATCACCTATGATACAGACGGCACCTATATCCAAAATCTAATCAGTCATCAAGGTTGCGATAGTACACTTATTGTAAATGTCAATATGCTAGATGATGTAACTTCTGAACTAACTTTTTCTTTTTGCGATGGTTTTATTATTGAGGTAAATGAGGAACTTTTTCAAAATGAAGGATGGTATACTCAATTGTTTTCAGCTGAAAATGGTTGTGATAGTTTATTGCATATACAGATTATTACAACTGGCATTTTTATCCCGAATGTGTTTACACCTAATCAACCCAGCAATGAAAGCTTTTATCCATTTATAAGCTGTGACATAAACGTTTACCAATGTCATATTTTTGATCGTTGGGGTAATCTTGTTTTTTATACGGACAAGCTTATTGAACCGTGGGATGGAAGGATTCTTGGTGGGCAGCATGCAGAAGAAGGGGTCTATACCTATCTCATGGAATTTGGGCAAGGTGAAGGAAATGCAATTTTAAGGACCGGTGATGTTCTTTTGTTGAAATGATTTTATTTACACTTATATGCTCTATAATAGCATATACTTCTTCCACCTAGAAGTAGATAGTTCGTGGTTTTATCCTTTAAGAATTTCTTGTAATTAGGAGATAAATTTTGGGACTGTAATTCCTTTTTACTGGACTGGATTTTGATCTTGTTCAACTGTGGGATATCTCTCAGGAGAGCAAAAATCAGTTTGCCTTTCCCAGTATTTTTAAGGTATAATTAAGCTGTGAATCGATGTTGTTTTTAAAGTCGGCCACCGATTGTTCTATTGGGAAATCTGGCATGACACCACTTCCTAATAATTGATTTTCCTTTTCGATGACATCTTGCGTAATGTTGACTATAGAGAAGCTTGTTGAAATATTAGACTTGGGTAATTTATATACGACCGGAAAGGAACCATTGTGACCATAATAACCACCACCAGTTTCTTCGCCTGCTATAATTGCATCAGAATTAGAGGAGACCATAGCTGCAAATAGTGAGGCAGCAGAGGCAACTGCTGGACCTATTAGTAGATAAGTCTGCCCATCAAATTTATTAATACTAGGTTGGTGTACGACTATGTCTTTATAATATCTCTTATTGTCTCTAACAATTGGTAGTTCCTGTTTCATTATTTTCTTAAGTTTACTTTTAGCGATTGGTCTAAAAAAGAAGGGGATATCTAATTGGAAATGTCTCCAGTATGGAACTTCTTCAGTGAAACTGATCCACGCAGATTCTACTTCTTTTTGAGGACTGTCAACAAGATAGGATAGGGTCAGCATATCATTGGGAGGATTTCCGCCGCCATTGTTTCGGATATCAATGATGAGATTTGAGAATTCATTTTGATTTAAATCTATCATGACAGAATCTATAAAGGTTTTGAACTTTAAATGACTTTCACTTTTTTCACTTCCAAGACTGAAGGAATTTATGGTCAGGATTCCTGTGGAAGAGTTTATTTTTTCAAAGGAGTAATATTCATCCTTTGAAATGTCCTCGTATAGGATTCTGTCGAGTATGATAGAATGCCTTAGGTTAAAATTTTCATAGTATTTTTTGTAGCTGACACTTTGTATAATAGTGGTTTGAACATAATCCTCCGAAGGAAATTTATGGGTAATTTCAAACTCGGAGGATAGGCCATAATAGTATCGGTAATATTTACTTAAATGTTTATCAAGTCCAACCTTCTTTCCTGTTTGGTTGAAACCGTCGGTGGTATAATAATTCCCTAAAACGGATATGAGTTCATTATTTTCATTTCCGTTTATGCTTAGAATTTCTGAGCCTAAAGGAATCTCAGAACCTGTAATATTTACTAGTAATTTACCTTGTATTATTTTTAATGGAAGGGGGAAGTAGCCTTTTTCTTCTGATTTGAGCGAGCTTAGTAATTCTTTGGACCAGGAGGTACTGTTATGAATACTTCCTTCATATGCCGTCAGATTTATTAGGAGGGTATAGAACTCTCGATAAGATTTTAGTAATGGAAGCTTCAGGAATGCTTCTTGATAAATACTATCTATTTGAGCCTTGCTTCTGTAGGTATATAGCCCAGAATTGGCCTTTTCTCTGATGGATTTGAAGAACTCCAAGTCCACAGTCATTTTCCGCAAAGGAAACGAATCATCGATGCTTTGAGCATAAGCGTTGTTGTAAAAGAAAACAAATAGAATTACGAGAATTAATGTTCTTGACATTGAAAATTATTTGCTCAAATTTATGGCTTTAGCATTTCTTGTGCTTGTATTATCTTGGTATAGTTAAGCTTATGCAAATATCCATTAGACCTTAAAGATTTCAATTTCTCCTATTTTAATTCGCCAGCTAAGTTCCAAAAATCTGCTACCATTTCTAGACCCGTAATATTAGATTTATCTGAGTAGTGTAACTGGGATTTAGAAAAGAAGTTTTCTCCTATGCGAATGGCAAATGCTGATCTGGAGAAAGCGAAGTCTTCAATTGGAAAGCTGTAATAGCTGGTTTGGGCAGTCGTACAATCGATGATCTGGATAAAAGCATGCTGTTCTTCTTCAGACTTGAAAGTGCAATGCCTGGGATGACACTGATGATCGATTCTCCATCCTGTCCGACCATCTTGAAGTACCAACCTTCAAAGTAATTCTTTTTCTTATTATTACCTTGGAAGATGGTTGTATTGCCACTCTTCTTTAAGCCGTAGAATGGTAGAAATCTGTGCTTCGAAAACTGAATTTCTTTGTTGAGCTCATTGTTAGAGTCTTGACTGAATCCAGAGGCCGAATAAACTAAAAACAGGATAAGTGTGAAAGAATAATTTTTTATCAATGGAATGCTTCAATAGAAGCAATAATGATTTATTAGTACTTAGTAATTATTCTACTATTTCATATTCAATCCCTAATTTTCTTAATGCTCTAAAGGCTGAGCTTTGGTTTTTATCTTCTACTTCTATATCAACGGGATCGCCTTCTAGCAGTATGTCTGTGAGTTCTCTTGCTAAAGAACTATCAATGCCTACCGCATTTCCTTCAATGCAAGCGGAGATCGCTCTTTTGTCAGGTCTTTGAGCATCGCAGGATATTAGATTGAGTTTCATATTAATTTTTTATAAATGTAACAAACTTAAGTTGAGAATGTTATTTCTTGCCAAGCTTGTTGAATTATACTACAATTTTTACTGCGGTATAGTTCCTAGATCTCTTTCTCATAATTCTATTTTATAGCATGGCCTTAGTAGCTTGTGTCATAAACAATTATAGAATGTCCAAGCTTCTGTATTCCATTTTAATATTCATATCAGTTTTGATTTCAATCTTTTTAGATTTCAAGGAGAATATGAATTGGTATCAGCTGTTCAAGCCGTTGACAACAATTCTAATCCTAGGATTACCCATCTTGTTCTGGAATAAAGAAAATACGAGGTATAATTACCTTATTATTTCTGCTTTGGTTTTTTGTTTGATTGGGGATGTTCTTCTTCTGAAAGAAGAGTTGTTTGTTTATGGTTTGGGTTCTTTTCTATTAGGTCATCTCATTTTCGTAGCTGCTTTTGCATCAATACAAGGAATAAATAAAAACATGGGGACCTTACTAGCGCTAGCTGTAATCGGTGGCCTGTACTTCTACTTTATTATGCCGAGTCTAGGATCTTTAACCGTTCCAGTTTTAGTTTATGTTACTGTTATAACGATGATGAATTGGCAAGCGGTGAGCTTAGCGATTAATAATAGAAAGGGGGTATTTATGATGATAGGATTTGCTGCTCTTTTGTTTTCATTTTCAGATTCAATGATCGCCTATCATAAATTCGTTAGCCCACTGAAATATTCGAGTGTTCTCATTCTTCTGACCTATTGGACGTCTATATTCTTATTTGCTTTTTCAACGCAGTTATTAGGAAAAAATAATTTTTGATGGCTTTCGCAAATGTGGTTTTACCTACTAGTTAGGCGGAATACATTTGACGAAAGTCTAGAAGAGAGAATTAAAAGATAATAATGGACCTGAATAGTTGACGATTGAAATTCCAAAATAGAAGTGGATTTTGTCAATCATTTTCGAATGTTTAATTTTATTAAATTCTATCGAAAGGGAAGCATTAAAATACGAACCATAATAATGTTATTCTTCTTCTTCGCTGTCCAATTGTTCGACCAATGAAAGCACCCAGTTAATAACCTTAGGGCTAAGGTACTTTGATATGCCGGCTTTGCGCTGTGCAGTTTTAAGAATATTAATGTTTTTATATCCCATACCTCTGGCCTCTGCAATATCAATATACTCTTGCCAGTCATCCGCTGTATTCATATCAAATTGACCTCGCATAATGTCCAGGTCTGTCGGGTCTTGTAAGTCGAAGTTTGGCAAATTGAAATCTTATAATTAACAAAATATTATTCGATTAATGAAGATAGAAAATTTTAATTGCTCCAGTGACATATTCCCTCATTCCCAAAGCTATAAATGATATTTTATGAAGATTAAAACCAAAATGTGCAGATCAAGAATTTTCGATTAAATAATAAAGGCGTTGAAGAATGTGACTGGCGGTCACATTTTATTATTTTTGACTAACTTACTGTACCGAATGAAGTTCTGAAATGCCTAAGAAAACATTTTTTAAGTTGAATGATGCAAAGCGGAAGCTTATAACAGATGCCTTCATGCATGAATTTAGCAATCGCAGCTTTGATCAGGCCTCGATTAGTTCTGTGGTAAAGACCTTGAGAATTTCCAAAGGTAGTATTTATCAATATTTTGAGGATAAACTTGACTTGGTGCTGTATCTTAAGGATCAATGCGAGGCAGTTAAATTGAAGTACATCATTGATGTCAAGCGTGAAAATTATGTAGACTTTTGGGTTTACTTCCGCAACTTATATGTACAGGGAGTTAAGTTTGATATGGAGCACCCTCTAAAAGCAAAGTTACTCTACAATATAGGAAAAAGTCGTCACACACCTGACTTGCAAGAAGTTTTTGAAGCTTGGAAAAGTCGGTCACTACAGATGCTCGGGGCAATGATTAAACAGGAGGTAGATCGTGGCAATTTTCACAGTAATGTATCGATAGAATCAATGGCCTATTTTCTTTATTCGATATCTTCAAGCATTGGGGATTATATGGCAGATCTGTACGCTGTTGATTTTGAGAAGGACATCAAAGCCAATAAACCACTTTCTAAGTCTCATAAGATACTGCTTCTCAAGTCCATTGATGAATTAATAATACTTCTAAAGAAGGCTTTCAATAAATAGGAATTATGATTGTTGTAAAAAATCTAAGCTATACTTATCCAAAGACAATGAAGCCTGCTTTGAAGGGATTGAATTTTGAAATTTCAAGGGGTGAAATATTTGGATTCTTAGGGCCGTCTGGAGCTGGTAAAAGTACCTGCCAGAAAGTGCTGTATAAAATCATAAATCAATTCACAGGGGAAATTCAGATTGGCGGAAAAAGTTTAAATAAGTGGGGTAGTGAGTACTTTTCAAATATTGGTGTAGGATTTGAATTACCCAATCATTATGGGAAATTAACAGCCAAGGAAAATTTGGATTTATTTGCTGCTTTTTATCCGAAGGATCAGTGTCAACCAATTCTCCCTTTACTAGAGATGGTAGGTTTGGAAAAGGAGCGTAACGATCAAGTGGATACTTTTTCTAAAGGTATGAAAATGCGTTTAAATTTTGTGAGAGCTATTATGCATAATCCCGATATTCTTTTCTTTGATGAGCCTACCTCCGGATTAGACCCAGTCAATGGTCTGATACTAAAAAATCATATCAAAGAACTTAAGAACCAAGGAAAGACCATATTTATTACCACTCACGATATGACGACTGCCGATGAATTGTGCGATCGCGTTTCATTCATCGTAGATGGGGAGATTATTATTACAGACCAGCCTTCTAGCTTAAAGCTTGAACATGGGAAGAATAGTGTGAAGGTAGAGATGGAGGGTGGTTCTGACGCCGAATTTTCGTTACAGGGTCTAGGATCCAATCCTGATTTTATTAATTTTCTGGCCACTGGGGATGTTCTTCGCATTCATACCCAGGAGGCTACCTTGGAACAGGTTTTCATTGATGTAACAGGGAAAAATTTATTGAAATGAGGAGCATTCTATCACAGCTAAGATGGCAGTTTGTAATCCTATATAAGAATAAGTTAATTCACATTAGTATTATTGTTACTGCGCTTTATGGACTTGTCTTTTATTTAATAAAAGACCTTCCAAAGGTAGAACCTTTTCTCACCTTGTTAATATATAATGATCCTGCCATCATCGGCGTATTTTTTGTGGGCCTAAGTATTATTATGGAGAACAATGACCACTTACTGTCGGCTTTATTTGTTACTCCGTTAAATCATCATGTTTACTTATTAGCAAAAGTTATCGCCTTGTCATTTATTGGATTAGCCTGTGCAGCAGGTATGACTTTCGCAGTTTTAGGTTTTGGAATAAATTGGTTTGAGTTTTCAATTGCTGTCTTTAGTACGTGTTTTATATTTAGTCTTGCTGGTATTTTTTTAGTGTGTTGCACGATGGAATTTTTAAATTTTATGTTGCGCTCCATCCCTTTATTGCTGCTGCTAAGTTTGCCTTTATTAAATTACTTTGGTATTACGGATATTTTACTTTTTAGGTTTTTACCTACTCAAGGTCCTCTAGACTTGTTGATTTCTTCCTTTAGTGCTGAAGCGCCTTCTCAAGCCAATTGGATATCCTATTTAAGTATATTATTGTGGATACCATTGCTATATTTTTCGGCATACAAGCTATTCGTTCATCGTGTGATTAAATCGAATTAAAGTGAAGCGACTCATCTTACTTTCTATGATTGATTTGAAATTGATATTTCGGGATCAATCTTTACGAATATTTCTGGCCATGCCTTTGATTATCCTGCTTGTGGTGCTGGTCGCATTGCCTATGTTGGTAGATAGTTACGAAGGGGTTCAGAGATTCGTGCCCATTGTTTTGATGGGAGCAACCATTCAGACAAGCACAATGTTTGCCTTTATATACGGGATGGTTTTAATTCATGAAAAAGATATTCAAGTTTCAAAGATTTACGGGATTTTACCAGTCTCGAAAACAGGTTTTGTAACTACAAGGTTAGTTTTTCCTTTTGCGATTTCTAGCTTGGCTACATTTATCTTGCTTTTCACGCAATCCTTTTACTCCTTTTCAATTCTGTCTATGTTGTTATTGGCGATCTTGTGTGGATCTGTTGCACCTATAATGACTTTGCTTGTCAGCATAATATCAAAAAATAAAATGGAGGGATTGACTTGGTTCAAATTAATAAATCTAATATTGACGATACCCTTAGTTGCTTTTTTTATTTCTAAATTTGGAGTACTCTTCGGAGTCATACCAAGCTATTGGGCATTTGAAATGCTGGATAAAATGATAGGAAACGAGCCTTATCTCTTGCCATTTTTTATAGGTCTCGCTTTTTCTATCTTACTGCTTCTATTATGTGTTAAGCGTTTTTCGAAAGTGCACTTTTTGTAATTTCACTACTTTACAATAATTATCGGATGAGTTTCCACATGCTTTTTTCCTCCTAATTTTAAGATATATTTGCCGGAAGGTAAAGAAGAAACATCAATGGTAATTTCTGACAGAAGGTCTTCAAGTTGTTGTGTGAGAACAAGAATACCTGTTGAATTATAAAGCTGAATATGTTCTGTATTTAATGGAACTTGTTTGATGAAAATGGATCCGTATGCAGGATTTGAAACGATCGAGTTTTTCTTATTTATATTTGATTCTTTGATGGAAGTTGTACCTATTTCTTCAATACTAAAATTTGCAAATAAAACCATTTCATCTCTAAGGTCTTGTGCATTTATTAAGCTACGATAGATTCCCCATTTTGGTCTTACAAATTCTGCACCTGGTCTCCAATTTACTATTGAACCATTTGCATAAGCAAACAAGATTGAATCATCCGCTACTTTTTTAATTTCTATTTTGTAGTTGCCATCAACGCCATATCCAATCGTTTCAGTGACCTCAAGCCATGAACCAATAAATGGAGCGAGATCTGTCTTTTGTAAGGTTACTTGAGAACTAGTTTTAGCATATCTTAATTCTAGTTGATCTGGAGTTCCTTTTCGAGCAGTCAGGGTATACATTGGCATACTAGCCAGTGAACCTCCCACCGATTTCAGTTGATGCAAATGAGTAAAGTTAGGAGAGGATTGAAATCCTGATGGAAGTTTAAATTTCCATTTATAAACAACCTTTTCATTTTCTATTCCCAATAGATTATCCGGAGATTTGTCATAGGATTTAATTTCATTACGTTGTCTATCGAATTTAATACATCGATCATCGTCTGGCGTCGTATGGATGTGAAATCGGAATACGTGAATGTTTAAAGTGCTATCAAAAACTTCATCAATATGTTCACCGAATTCCATATGGTTGCAGTCAGGGACTTCTATCGGATTATAACCAGGAGCTAAAATTGAGCTTATTAGTTCATATGTTTCTCCAGGTGCATCTGCATCCAAAACGACCTGTCCATATCCAAGCTGGCAAAGAAAAATTAGTGTAAAAAGTGAAATGAGCTTCATGTTCAATTTTTAGGAAGTAGACCTAGACGTAAAAGTAGATAGAAAAATAATGACTTATGCTTCCTGCAATAACAAACACATGGAAAATTGCATGATTGAATCGAATCTTTTTTAAGCTAAAGAAAACGGCTCCAAGTGAATAAAAAATTCCACCAGCAAAAAGTAAAATTAAGGCTGGGGTAGTGAGTGCTGCTATCAATGGATTGATTACAAAAATCCCCAACCATCCCATGATAATGAACATAGCTGTTGATAATTTTTCAAATCTTCCAGTAAAAAAAAGTTTGAAAATAATACCAATTAAGGCAATGATCCAGACGATGGCGAAAACTGACCAGCCAACCGTACCTTTTAAAGTTATGATTGTAAATGGGGTGTAGCTTCCAGCGATCAACAAGAATATTGCGGCATGGTCAATGATGTTCAGTTTTCTCCGCCATTTAAGATTTTTGGCACTATGATATAGGGTGGATGCACCATAGAGGATTATCAAACTGAAACTATAAATAATATAGCTGAAGTATTCCATCGGGGCCTCTGGTGGATAGGCCTTTGTCAATAGAAAGTATGCCCCGACAATGCTAGCTATAAAACCTATGCCATGGGTTATTATATTAAATCTCTCTTCCAATTCTGAATAGAAGTGAACCAAATGATCTTTTGCCTCTTTTACCTTGCCATCCATCGGATTTATTACTTTTTTCACTTTAAACTATATGTTTACTCAATACTTAAACGAAGTTAAGTACTTTTTATGCAAGAAGTTGGAAAAGTATTAAGGAGTACAATTAAGATGTTAAGTGCTTACGGCCAGTAAAATGGCTAGGTACAAGCCTTTTTCAATCGTAGCATAGCACTTCTTTCTTTACGTGATAAATCTAGGAGTATTTCTGAGGCCCGCTTTATATAATTTTCGTCTTGAGTTTCTCCAATTTCATGAAATAGGTGTGCAATTTCTGTCCATGATCGAGCTATTTTTAAAAATTCTTTATGTACCAATTCTATTTCTTGATTCTCAAGTAATGCTGCGCTTTCTTCTAAGAAATCTGTATATAAATTCCTGAAAAGAGCACCTCCTGTTCCTGCACGCTCCATTAGGATAGCAGAAGTTTGAAATTCTTCTTTAATGTTTAAGCTACTTCTGTACCACTTGTAAATTTCAGTTGCAGTCTTCTTGATTCCCATATATCCAAAATTTTTAATCGGCGGATTTAGATAGATTTCCGTATTGTCGTAAATCGCCTTTTTTACCACTGATTTTAGATCCGGCAAATCCTCGATTTGCTCAATGGTGTAACTTTTATTCCTAGAAGACATCGGTCCATTTTCATTCCTAGCAAGCGCTAGGTTTTTCAAGGTGGTTTTGACCTGACCTCCTTGTTGGTCAGTATCTACTAGATATGCGTAGTTTTCATCATAACCGTACATGGCAACATAGTGACCAGCAAAATGAATTTTATTACTAAAATAATCTAAATGATAACAATCCAATTTTAATCCAACGGCCTTGCCCTTTGATAATGTTCCTTTAATATTTTCCCAAGCTTTTTTAACTGAAGATGTTTCTTTGACCCTTAATTCTAGGTCTAAATTTCTGCATATATTTTCGGTTAGCTGATCAGTTTTTACTCTTCCTCCGATGAAAGGGAAATCCATTGTTTTCATTTTCCAGATGAGGTACCCTAATCCTTGTCCGATCCCAAACAACATTGGCTCTGAAAACTCAAGTCCTAGCTGGTTTAGTAAAGAACCAGTGGCTGTTGTCTCACAATGCTGACCTACAAACGGTTTAAAATTATCAATGATCATTTCTTTAGACTTCTTACTGGAATAAAAATTTCGATGATGGACTTTTGTTTGGGAGCTTGAGTAAATTCAGTGTGATGCAATTCATAGCAAGTTCTATTCTCGTCAGGGATTAATCCGCGTTCGGCAACCCAGACCATCATTGATTGCCAAGCCTTTTCTAGATCTGTCAGCGCGATTTCATATTTTCCTACCGCATGTTTTCCCGGGACAATGGTAGAAAAGGAAATGTCTTCACTTTCGTCAAATGTGTTTGATATTTCAAAACAAGCACTTTGCCTCATTTGATTTAAGTCAGTAACTTCTGGACTGTCGTGGAATCGTGTCAGAGCTTTCATTTGCGATAGTCTTTGTCGAACAGCCCATTTTATAAGCTTTGAATACGCGGCTCCTATTTTATTAAATGGGCCAACATGATTTACATAGGCCACTTGTATAGAGGGTAAATTTTTAACGCTTATCGGTTCAAGACTTGGTATTTTCAGTAAATGAATCACGCTATAAATATCAGTGTTTATTTCAACGATCTTTTGTCCATTCTTGCTATTGATTTGTCGAATCTTGCTAAACTCATCACTATTGGTCTTGAGGTAACTTGGACTGATTCCATAGTGGTTTTTAAAGGCTTTACTGAAACTTGCATTGCTTGAAAATCCAGTCGCAATGGCAATATCAGAGATGCTTAAATTTCGATCTTTTTTTAGGAGTGTTGAGGCTCTTTCGATTCTTAGTCGTTGAACGTATTTATTTGGATTTTCACCAGTTACTGCAGTAAAAAGTCGATGGAAATGAAAAGGAGAGTATAGGGCGATCTGAGCAAGTATTGAAAGATTTAATGCTTTGTCAAGATTGCTATTAATGTATTCAATGCTTAAGTTTATGCGTTGGATGTACTCCTTATTCAAATGAGATATATTTTATTATTTTTTTTAGCTAATGTCTGTGGGTCTTTCTTGATGGAGTAGCGTATAAAAATAAAATTTAAATGTAGTCCAAAATAGGGCCCTTAAAGGAGTATTTATCCCTAATTCCAACTTTTCAAGCTCGAGAATTTTGATAAATTCAGAAAAAGTAGACATTTAGAAAAATCACTGAAATCATAATTAGATCCTAGATTTTAACCTATAATATTTTCTTTAAGTTCAAAATTCTTCATTTGTGCGAGAATATTAGGTTTGAGCGATAAAAAATATCACCTTTTTTTCACCCATAATTGTTCAAACTAAAAACAATTAAAGTTTAAATTACAGATAAGGGAAAACCATGTGACTAATATGATTATTATAAAGTGATTAAACGCGATAGCATAAAATATTTAAAAATTTTCATCATAGCGCTTCTACCTGTTTGGTTTGGAGCAGACAATCTTATGTCACAAACATTTGTGATAGAAAAATTAGGATTGGAAGAAGGTTTAAGTCATGAAGTTCAATGGGGTTATCGGGTAATATTAGAGGACCAGTTTGGCTTTATTTGGATTGCTACAATGAATGGTTTAAATAGATATGATGGCTATGAGATGCATCAGTATCTGAGTGATGTTCCGATAGAAAGAATGAAAATTCCTTTTCAGGGAATCTCAGCCTTAACTGAAGACAAACTAGGGAACATTTGGATCGGTGGTCAATATGCTGGAGTAGGAATTTATGATATAAAAGAAGAAAAATTTGAAAGTTTCAATGCCGCAGCTGAACAACTAGGTGAGGCTCCGTTTTCACAAATTAATGCCTTATTTCAGCATGAAGATTACATGTATATCAGTGCACCCTGGCAAGGAATATACAGGTACCATTTGTATGAAGAAAAAATTGAGAAACTAATTTTGCGAACCGAAGAAGATAAAAATAGAGACGATTATGATTCGGATAGATCTCTTTTAAATGGACATATATATGATTTCTTAACCACTGCCAATGGAGAGTTGGCTGCCATAAATTACCAGGGTGTATTTGTTCTAAATGATCTAGGTACTAGACACTATGCAATTGAAGAATCCTTTTCTACCAGAAACTTTGCTGAGATTGAAGACAATAAAATTTTAGTTAACTCATATAAAGAAATCGCAAGTGTCGTTATTGATTTGAATTCTGATACAGTTGAAAAATTTGATGAAATTGAAGAACCAGCTATGCATCATTTTGTCGATAATGAAAATAGAATATGGACCAATTATTACGATGGTAAGCTGGTTGCTAATTCTCTTTCTAAAAAGAATAAAATTATCAAAGAGGATGGTATAACCAATTTTAATATCGATGAAGAAAATTACATATTAGACATGATTCAAAGTAGATCTGGTGACTACTATTTTATGTCGATTACCAATGGTGCTGGAAAAATTGAAAGAAGGGAGGATTCTTTTAAAATGATTCATCGGGGAGAATTTATTAATTTTTCTTTGATAAATGAGACCTTATATTTCTGGAGGCGAGATAGTCTTTTTATTGCTAAGGATAACCAAACTTCCATTGTTCCAATTGATATTCCTTCAAAGTTTGAAATTAGTAGTGTATTTATAGATAAAGATCAAAATTACTACATATGCGGATACAATTGGTTTAAATCTGAATTATTCAAGCTTGACTCAAATTATAACTTAATATACAGACACCACTGTCGATTTATTGAGGAGTTTGCAGAATTGGATGATGGAACTATTATTATGGATTCTGAGGTATTAGAGGAAAATCAAGATTGTAGATATTTAGGTCGATACTATAGTGACATTTTGGGAGAGGAGTATAAAGATGCATTCATTAAGGATATGGTGAAATTGCAAAATGGCGATATTTGGGGAGCAACTTCAAACAATGGAATAAATGTTTTGGATAAAAGTTTAGACTCACTAACTTTTCATAGAAAAGAAGAATCAGGTGAAGGAAATTTAAACTCTAATAATATTAAATTCTTTGCTGAAACGAAAGAGGGATATGTCTTTTGTCACTCAGATCAAGGAATCAATATCTGGGATCCCAATGAAGAGTATTTTTATTCTTTGGGTGCTGCTGATGGTATAAAAGTAAATGAGATTACTGGAATAATTCAAGATGATGATGGTCTCGTCTGGATGTTGACCACAAACAAATTTTACTCGTACGATCTCGAAACCAAGAATATTCAATCATTTGTGGTTCCTGAACAATTCAAGGCAGTAGTAAATATGGAGTCAGGATATGAAACAAAAGTATTAAAAGACAAGGAAGGAATAATATTATTTGCTGGTGTCAATGGGATCGTTGGCTTTGATCCACATTTACTAAAGAAAAAAATTAAACCAAGACCAGTTTTAATCACCGACTTATTTATAAACAGAACCCGTATATACCCAGGGGATCAAACTGGAATTTTAGACTCTTCTATTTTGTTTCAAAAACAATTTGAATTAGATTTCAAAAATCGTAACCCAGGATTCAGTTTTATTTCAATTGAGGGTGACGAACTGGATTCAGAATATTCATATCGCTTGACAGGTTTGCAAGATGATTGGATTTCTTTAGGGAAAGAAAGAACCATTAATTTCACTAACCTTGATCCTGGGGATTACCAATTTGATGTTCGAGTAAAGAGCGGAGCTGGCAAATCCGTGGAAAAATTTAGTTCACTAAAATTTACTGTGAATCCACCATGGTATAGAACCTTCGCTGCCTACATTATTTACGCGCTAATAGGAATAGGATTGTTTGTTGCCTATTTACAGATGAGAATTAGAAAAGCAGTTGCTCAAATTCAGATCACAGAGAATATTCGTACAAAGATTTCCGCAGATTTACATGATGATGTAGGAACCATCCTTGCGGGTGTTGCCATGCAAGCAGAATTATTGGCTATAAATCCTGATAATGAATCTAAAGAAGAATTAGATGACTTATCGAGAGATACCCGTAACGCCATGGAGAAGATGCGGGATATTGTTTGGGCCCTAGACTCTCATAAGGACAAGTTTGAGAATCTTTTCGATAAAATGAAATACTTTGCAGAGACCAATTTTCAAAATTCTAATTTTACTTATCAATTCACGATAAAAGAATTGCCTGGCGGTCAAAAAATAAATCCTGACGTCCGTCAAAATTTATATCTAATATTTAAAGAGGCCGTAATAAATATTAAAAAACATTCCAACGGCAATAGGGTCATTTTTGAAATTGCTCAATCTAAAATGGATCTTAAATTTTCAATCAAGGATAATGGCACCTATAACTCGATCAATAAAAGTGAGGGCGCAGGATTAAAAAACATGAAAATGCGAGCAGAAAAAATAGGTGCCCAATTTAAAATAGACAATACAGATGGCTTTGAGATAATCATCATACTTAAAAAATCATAGAACAATCATATGGAAAATCAAATACCCCACAGAGACTCTGAACAATCAACGATTGTGCTTTCAATGATTGAGGACAACAAGAAAGTTAGAGAAAGTGTACTTTCTTATTTAAATTATCATTCTGATATTACAATTCCAATGAGTTTCGGATCTGCCGAATCCTATTTTGAACACATCGAAGCAAATCCCGATTTCGTAGTAGACCTCCTTCTATTAGACATTGGTCTACCAGGCATAAGTGGGCTAGATGCCATTGAGAATATAGTCAAACATAATCCTGATATAGATATAATTATTCTTACAACATATGAAGAAGAAAAAATCATCTTGAAAGCAATGTGCCTTGGAGCAGTTGCCTATCTGTCCAAAAGATCAAGTTTGGAATCCATCTTAGAAGCAGTGCGTGTGGTTAATAGAGGAGGATCATATATGTCTCCTATGATCGCTAGAGAATTTTTTAAAGTAATGGTCAAAGGAGAATCTACTTCGAAAGAAAAGAAGGTGTTAACGCAAAGACAAAAAGAGATACTTGAACGATTGGTTGAACGGAAAACCTATGGTGAGATTGCTTCCGAATTATATATTTCCGTTGAAACTGTGCGCTCGCACATAAAAAAATTATATAAAATCTTGAATGTAAGCAATAGGACGGAGGCCATTCAAAAATGGATAGACGGAAGAATTGCTTAAAAAGGGAGACAACCCTAATACCTCAAAATCACCCTTTTATCACCCTATTGAAATTTGTTGTAAGCGTAATTTGAATGTACTTTTGAAGTAGAGTTTAAAGTAATTCATTATAGATTTTAAGTTTTATATTTTTCTTCTTTGATTTTAGTACCCTTACAGGATTTAGCCCAAAAGGAAAACCGCAGTTAGAATACTTCCAATTTAAAGTGCGCCGTCTAGAACCCCATCGAAGAACGTTTAGATCATTTGAACAACGACTAGAACAACTTTTATTATTTAATACAACTGCATGGAAATTGGAATAATAGGTACAACACTTAATAATTCCAATATTCCTTTCTAGGTAACAAAAGCCTTTTAATTATGAAGGGCTTCTAGCCGATCATTTAGAATCAACTTCCAAATTTTTATTGGAACATTAGTAGCGAAGGCCATAGCACTTAGGGTGATATGGCCTTTGTTTTTAACTTATTTTTCTTCAATTAATTTCAGGTGGAATAATCAATCCATTAAGTCACAATTTTCAGCAAGAAATAATTTTTAACCCTCCCTAATTCAAATTAACTTCTCCAAGTTAAGAGTGCACATTTGTAATAAGCATGTGGCAGAGTCTGTGGACTTCAATGTAGATTGAATAAATAAATTTAAAGTCTAAACGCTGATATAATTTCATCAGTTGGCTACAGTCAAATGAAGGTTATTAATTTAAGCTGTAATTTGACTTTTTCATAAGCAAAAATCTTGTAAGTTGTTTACGTATTTTAATATGTAGCTAAACATTTACGGATTGAAAAATATATCTTCCGTCATTCAGATTCTTTTTACTTTAATTCTAAATACTGAGATTTCATCAAGCAATATTTCACAGATCCAATTGGCGAAGATATATTATAAAAGGTTCAAAAATTGGAATATAAACAAGTCCTTAGGATCCTTTTTAATCAGCTCAGCAAAGTCAGTCCATGTTTCTACATTGGAGTCCTAACAATACATTTCAAAATACAATTGGTGTGAAAGACAGCATTTTATACTACATTTATTTCTCTTTATGTAACATGAGATGGCTGAACTCGAATACGTCAACCATTTTTAAATTTTTGAAATGAAGTTCCAAGTTCTTATTTATTTCTTTCTTACATGCTCGTTATTTTCTCAGGATGCTTATCATTTGAGTTTGTTGGAAAACTTGGAGATGGATTATGGTCTAGTCGGAGGAACTTTTATTTTTCGTGATACGGAAGAGAGTATGTTTACAAACACGTACACCTATGGAGACATAGAGGCAACAGACGAGGACATAACAAATAGGGATTTTACAAGGAGTAAACATATTTTAGTTAATGCGGTCGGAGATAATTCCTATGATGCTGGCTACGGAACTGTGTCAACGCAAAGCATAAGCACGGAAGATATAATCTTAGTAACTTTTTGGGCAAAGCATAATTCTAGTTCTTCACAGGTCTTTGCATTTGCCGAAGAGTCAACAACCTATGAAAAGCAATATTTTTTCCCAATAAGCTTTACGCCAGATTGGACTCAATATTACATGGCCTTTAAGTCTACGGTCAGTTTTGAAGCAGGTGTTTTTCAAGCTGGTTTTCATCTTGCTTCTCAGGTGCAGGACATTGACATCGCCGGTTTTGCCGCGATAAATTATGGGGACGCATATGAACTTGAGGATATTCCTTCCAGTTTTTCCTCTTTTGACTATGAAGGAAGTGAAGATGATGCTCCTTGGAGAGCTCTGGCCGAATCAAGAATTGAAAATTTACGGAAGGCGGATCTAAATATTTTGATTGCTGACATAAACGGTAACCCCATTAGTGATGCTACTGTTGAATTAGAAATGCAGCAGCATGAATTTGGTTTTGGTTCAGCTTTGGTAACCTGCCGATTTCCTGGCAATAATTGTTACGATGAAACCTACGTTGAAAAAGTGTTAGATCTTGATGGGAAAGGTCATGGCTTTAATGAATGTGTGAATGAAAATGCACTGAAATGGAGAGCATGGGAGCAAGAGTGGTTGGGTACGCCCGAGGAAACTGTAGGAGCTTTTGAATGGTTGACAGCGCAAGGAATTACGATGAGAGGTCACAACCTTTTTTGGCCTGGAGAAGATTATTTGCCTGAAGATGTCAAAGACAATTTGAGCAACATCGATTATCTCAGAGATAGGATTGATAACCGAATAGAGGAGATCATTAATCACCCTCAGTTAAGTCAATTTGTCAGAGATTGGGATATTCTAAATGAAATAACGACCAATAGAGCACTAGAGAATTCATTTAACAATGATCCTACCTTAGAAAATGGGAGAAAACTATACAATGAAATTTATGAGAAAGTAAAAGCACTAGATCCAGAATTAGAGTTATATGTCAATGATTATATTGTTATCTCTGATGGATCAGCAAATTTGGTCAACAGATATAAAGGATTCTTGGATGAATTGCTGGCGGATGATGTTCCTTTTGATGGCATCGGGTTTCAATGTCACATTGGTTCTGTGCCCAATTCAATTCCAAAGGTTGAAGAAGTATTTAATGACTTTTATCAACGCTATGGAAAACGTATGAAGGTTACAGAATACGACATCAACACTTCCGTCGATGAAATTACTGCTGCCAATTATTTAGGTGATCTGATGACCCTTACCTTCAGTCATCCAGGAATGGATGCGTTCATTATGTGGGGATTTTGGGATGGCAATCATTGGAAGCAAAACGCACCTATGTTCAATCTAGATTGGACGCTTAAGCCTTCTGGCGAAGCCTTTATTCAGAAAGTTTTTAATGATTGGTGGACTGTTGACTCTGATATTTCTGACAGCTTGGGCAAGGTTGAGTTTAGACCTTTTAAAGGGAAACATCTTATTACGGTCACGGTGGATGGAAAAACACAGACGGTAGCGTTGACTGTTGATGAGACTGAATCTATCACAATTATACTTGATGGTGTAAATGCAATCTCCGAATTAAATCCAGAAATTTTTAAAATATTTCCAAACCCAGTCATTGATGGCCCATTTCAGATTAGGTTTCCAAAAGAGTATGGTCTTATTGACTTGGATATTTTTAATATTAAAGGGAAACAGGTGCACAGTATCAAGAGAGTTGCCACTGAGCAATTTCTAGATTTTGACTTAAGCCCGGGGAGTTACCAACTGAAGCTTACGACAAAGAATGGTTGGGCATTAAAAACCTTTATTAAATTGTAAGGACTTAAATGGAATAAAATAGGTCCTCAATTATAATGACTGAGTTCAAATACTTTAATTATGTACTTAATGAGGTGGCATGACTTTCGTCAAATATTTCATGATAATTTAAAAGATAAAAGTCTAAATAAATTTTTCACGATATTCTGAAGGAGTCATCTTTTCAATTTCTTTAAATCTCCGATTGAAATAGGATAGGTTCTTAAAACCTGAATCATAACATACTTCAGCAATGGTCATTTTGGTACTTGATAATTTTTTAGAAGCATGTTCGATTCTATATTCAGAAAGTAATTGTGTAAATTTTTTCTTTGTGTGTCTTTTGACAAACTTGTAAAAGGCGGAATCAGTGAGATTAATATGTGCCGCTGCATCAGAAATTGTAAGGTCTTTATTATAATTGGCTTCAAGGTAGTCGAAGATTTTTTTCATCCTAGAAGAGTATTCTTGCGAGCAACTTTTAATTTTTAAAATAATAGTTTTTTCATAGAAAGGAGGGCGATATTGTCGTCCTCCTTTTCTATTTATTATAATTGCATATGCAAACACGCGCTTTAGATATTATTAGAGGTAATTGGAGAAATGGATTTACCATTCCAACAAGTAAATTATATCCCTTCCAATGGTTATGGGATTCTGGATTTGTGGCCATGGGCAATGGGATCTATAATTTGCCGCAAGCAATTGAAGAAATTGATAAAATGTTCTCAGGACAGTGGGCCAATGGCATGGTACCACACATTCTCTTTCACAGCGAAAAGGAAAGCACCTATTTTCCAAATTTCGACTTTTGGAATTCTAACGTGAATCCTGGCGCACCTCTTTTTCCTAAATCCTCCGGCATAACTCAACCTCCAGTTTTTGGCTTTGTTCTAAAAGCATTATTAGAAAATCATCCCGATGATGAATCATTAAAAGAGTTTACCAAAAAGATATTTCCAAAAATTAAAGCTTTTCATAAGTTTTTATACACCTATAGAGACCACAATAGAGAAGGCCTTTTCCACATTTTCCATCCATGGGAATCGGGGAGAGATAATTCTCCGATTTGGGATAAATCTTTAGATCGAATTGTCATAGATGAAAAGAGACTGCCAGAGTATACTAGGAGAGATACAAATCTTGCCGATGCTTCTGAGCGACCGACCACAGATCAATATAACCGTTATGTTTACCTTCTTGAGTTAGGAAAGAAATACCGATATGATGGCAAAGAAATTGCAGAAGAAAGCCCTTTCTTAATTCAGGATTCCATGATGAATGCCATCCTCATAAAATCCAATCAATCTTTGATAGAAATTGCCAATGACTTTGGATTTGATTCTGGAGAGATTGAAGAATGGCAGGCACAAACTAAGTTAAGTTTCAATGGAAAATTTTGGAATGAAGAGATCAAAAGCTTTGTATCTTACGATTGTCGAGTAGAAGAACAATTGGTACACAAGGAGATCGGTGGATTTATATCATTGTTTGCAGAATGTGCAACAAAGGGCCAAGCGGAAAGCATGGCAAGCGATCTGCAAAGTTTGCACGATCGAGGATTTTATCTGTGCCCTAGTTTTGATGTCGACAGTGAGTTGTTTGATTCCAAAAGATATTGGCGTGGACCTGTATGGCCTCAAATGAATTGGATGATAGCAAAGGGCTTGAAATCTTACGGCCATGATGACCTTGCCAAAATTGTTAGGGCGGACCTGCTGGAGTTAGTAGAAAAACTTGGCTTTTTTGAGTATTTTGAATCGAACAAAAAAATTGTGCAGACCTTGAACCATGGATATGGAGGGGATAATTTTTCATGGACGGCATCATCAGTTTTAAGTTTTTTGAACACTGAATTATGAATGGATTAGACTATGCGATCATTGCGATATACATTCTTGCCTTTTTACTTTTAGGAAGGGCATTTAAAGAATCTAAATCAGGTAAAGATTATTTCCTTGGAGGAAATAGTTTTGGCTGGTTTCCATTATCGCTTAGTACTGCAGCGACCCAGTTGTCTGCCATAAGTTTTATTTCAGCTCCCGCTTTTGTGGGTCTGAAACAAGGGGGTGGCATGATGTGGTTGACCTATGAATTTGCTGTTCCGGTCGCCATGTTGTTTCTTATGGTCTTCCTGATTCCACCCATGTTTAAAGCAGGAATCGTAAGTGTTTATGCCTTTTTAGAAGAAAGATATCATAGCTCAACAAGAATATTACTCAGCATCGTTTTTCAGATATCTAGAGCCTTTGCGACCAGTGTCATGGTTTACACCGTTGCTCTGATTCTTACCAGTGTCATGGAAATCCCCATGTATGCGACGATACTGATCATTGGTGCCGTAACGCTCATCTACTCTTATCAAGGAGGGATGAAGGCCGTCGTATACGGTGACGTTATCCAAATGCTTATTTTATTTTTAGGCATTATTATCTGCTTAGTATTTGGTCTCAATTATTTAGGTGGATGGTCCGAGTTTTTGGCCAATGTGGATACCGACCGATTAACAGTCATTGATTTTGATGCTTATGGTTTTGAAGGTGGATCTCAATTTGGTTTCTGGCCGATGTTTATTGGAGGATTTTTCTTATATGCTTCATACTACGGTACGGATCAAAGCCAGGTGCAACGCCTTTTTTCTGCCAAAGATTTATCAACGGTCCGAAAGGCACTTTTGTGTAATGGCTTGATGCGTTTTCCGATTACTTTGACCTATTGCATTATGGGATTAATTGTGGGAACCATGGTTATGGAAAATTCCGAATTCCGTGCAATGATTCCACTTGATAAGCCGGATCTCATGATCCCTGTATTTATAAAAGAATATTTACCACATGGAATCATTGGAATCCTACTTGTGGCGATCTTTTCTGCAGCCATGTCCTCTTTGAGTTCTACGATAAATTCACTCAGCGCCGCGACGGTTGAAGATTTCTTTAATAGAAATAAAAAGTTAGACGACAAGGAATATATGAAATACTCCAAAATCGCCGCCATCTTTTGGGGCGTTGTCTGTATTGTCCTTGCTTTCTTTACTGGTGACATTGCCAAAACGGTCATTGAAGCCATCAATAAAATAGGCTCTGTTTTCTACGGTCCGATTTTCGCAACATTCATCGCCGCCATCGGGATTAAACGAACAAATTTTATTGGGGCAAATGCTGGTCTTTTGATTGGGGTTGGAGTCAATGTTTATCTCTGGTTATACTGCCCTGAAATATTCTGGTTTTGGTGGAATGCCATTGGCACGGTTGTGACCTTAGTTGTCTCTGTAATTGTAAGTATGATTTTTAGCACAGAACAGAAGCATGTACCAGATTATAAGTCAGATGAAGGCATAGATATATCCAAGGCACTTATATTAATTGCTTTTACCATGCTCATCATTGGTTTTAGTTATCTTTTCCCTAAGTTCTTTTAATGCAGATATTAATTTGTTGTGATAAATTCAAGGGTACGCTCGGGGCTAATGAAGTTTGTCTTGCCATCGCATCTGGCATACAAAAAATAGATCCAAGCGTTACATGCACAATTTTACCGTTGGCAGATGGAGGAGATGGTACGGGTCTTGTTTTAAAGCACGTGCTAGGCCTACATGAAATCCAAATAGATACGATCGACGCGTTAGGTAGACCTATTCAAGCGAAGTATTACAATAATCAAGAAACCGCCTTCATTGAGTTGGCCGAAGCTTCAGGAATGTGGCGATTGAAGCCTGATGAATTAGATGTGCTTGAAACAACGACCATAGGGACTGGTGTTTTAATGAAAGATGCCATCACTTCAGGGTTTAAGAAAATTGTTCTTAGCCTTGGCGGTAGTTCGACCAATGATGTCGGACTCGGAATCGCACAGAGCCTCGGATTTATATTTCTAGATAAGTCAGGAAATGAACTCATCCCTAAAGGAGCTAAGCTCTCATCCATTTCTGAAATAGTGAATCCTCAGCAGCCGATAGATGTCTCTCTCAGGATTCTCTGTGATGTAAACAATACATTGTACGGACCCAACGGTGCAGCACAGGTTTTTGCACGACAGAAGGGGGCCAGTGATCAGACCATAACTATACTAGATGAAGGTATGCGACAGGTCGCTCAACTGATTCTGGAAACAACAGGAAAGCAAGTTGAAAATATAGAGGGTTCTGGAGCAGCCGGAGGGATTGCAGCTGGATTATTCGGTCTTTTGGATAATGTGCAGATTGTAAACGGATTTAATTACCTATCAGAAATCTTAAACCTGTCCGAGGCTATAAGTAAATCAGATCTAGTCATAACAGGAGAGGGGAGACTGGATCAACAGTCTCTACAAGGTAAGGTCGTAGGTGAGGTTGCTAAGCTCTGTCAAGTGCACCAGAAGGAATTAATGGTAGTTGCAGGAAGTAGTCACCTAAATCAAAGGGAGTTATCCGGTGTAGGTATAAGTAGATGCCACGCACTAGAGGCTAGGGCCAGTTCTCAAGCTGATTCTATGGCGCATCCTGAGAGATATCTGAAAGAAGTAGGAGAAGAACTGATTAAGTCACTATAATTTGAATTTCATAGGAATTATCATGAGCGTTGTCGTAAGTCTATCTTTCTCGCGCCCAGGAATCCATTTAGGCATCAATTTTACAACATCAACCGCTGCTTTACCATTCTGATAACTATAGACTACTTATTCTCTATTCCCTTATTTTTAGATTTCTAAACTCCCCTTTAGATTTGTGTGCGACCCACAATGCTATTTTATCTGACATTTGTTCGCTTAATCTATCAATGGCCAGTAATTCTGTTTTTGACTCTTTATCATAAACCTTTACTTTCTTATCATCAATGGCGATCCGCACACTAAACCAATCATCTGGTGAGGGTTGCCGTGGGAATTCTACTTCATACTGTCCTTCGAAGTTTGTTCTTAAATATCTCCAAGGATTTTTGGGATGAAAAACATATTGAACAGAATGTTCTCTTCTTATCTTTTCCTCAGCTTGAAAATTAAAAGGCCTGAAGTAAATGGCCTCGAAGGTTGAGTCATTCTGGATATTAAATGCAAGCCCCACAAAACTTTTACCCGGATTGTTTTCACCCTTAATATCTAATTCAATAGTTCCTTAATCAAAGGCTATCTGTTGGAGTATTGCCAGGCCTTCTCCTGGTTTATCATCTAAAGTGACTATGTTGTCATTCAGAGATACAAGGTCTCTATTTACAAGGGATAGAATTTTCCTTCGCGAAGTTTGTTGATTCATTCGAGCATCCAAAGAATATTAGGATTGCTAGAAGTATGGTTATGGACGATAATTCTTTTCTCATATCGGAAAGGTAGCGATTTAATTTAGCGAAGAAGAGTTTCATGGACGAACGATGGAGAGTCTTCGTTAGTCGTGAGATTATGATGGATAAAGACTGCACAATTAGCAAGTCTTTAAGAAATTTACGGGCCTTTTGCTCGTTCGTTATCTGCATATGGTTTCATAAGAACAAATGGTTGAAGAAATTACTGAGAAGAACAAACCACATTAGATTTATCAGTTTTTCATAATTGTTCTAATGGCATTGTGTCCAATATTAGAAATTTGCACCTGCAAGATAAGAAATGTGGTTCTAGTCTAAGACAGTTTTACGGTAAGGTGACATTTTTGAACTTCAATCCTTTTTGTAATTTTTATGACCACTACAAGCCCGTGCGAATGATCTTTCAAATCTTAATAACAAGTTTCATAACCTCCATTCCCTCAAAGTCACGAAAATTAAAATAGAGAAGGCAAGGTTGGTTATTTTATCTGTCTAGCTTTTCTTAAAAATCCCAAACAACTCATTTCCCATTCTTGGCTTAATAGAATTATAACAATCTTCAAAAACGACCACCTCATAGCTGTCCTCAAAATATTCCAAATATTCCGCTCGAGTACCACCATAAGGCCGCTTAGCTCCCTCAATCAATGGATGTTTAAACCAAACACCTACAAGTTTACCGTTGGGTTTTAAAAGTGCGTGCATTTTCTTTGCGTAGTTTCGTCGATTTTCTACGCTGGGTTCGAAGGAACAAAAGAAGGTCTGCTCTAGGATTAAATCGTATTGCCCTGTATGTCGGAAGAAATCTTCTTGCAATAATTGCGAATCTGGAAATTCAGATACTCGTTTCTTCAGCGCTTGAAGCGGCAAAGCTGAAATGTCCAGAACATGAATATTTTTAAATCCTTCATTAAAAAGATATTCCGCTTCATAGGAATTTCCAGCACCTGGGATTAATATCTGCAGGTCTTTATCTGTCAACTGATCAATGTACATTTTCAATGGGGTCGAAGGATATCCTATATCCCATCCTGTATTCTCTTCTTCATAACGCCCCGTCCAATATGCCTCTTGATCCTGCTCTTTCATTCTTGCTTTTATAATATCAGACTTAATTAAAAGAATACTTTAGACTGAAAGTGCCATACATTTGCGAAAGCATCAAGATTAAAATTTTATGGACAGGATGTGACTTAATTATAATCCTAATTCTGGGATTCTGTCCTTACAGCTTCAAAGACAGTAACAAAGTCTTCTTCCTTTCTAAGTTTTAATCCATTTGCTTTAGCATAGCTCTGAATTTTCTTGGCATCCCTCTCCTTGAATCCTGCCAAAATATCTTTTTTAGTCAGATTGACTTTTTCTATGACTCCACCTCCATGCTTTACAAAATATTTTTCGCGTAGATTAAATTTTGGTTCTGTCTTAGAAACGCCATGATTTTCTCCTTGCCTGATCGTTGCATATTTCTTTTTGAAAAATAATAAATCTTGATCCTGGTAAAGTTTAATGTATAAATCATTTGGATTTTTAAAATCCATCTTCTTAAATATCAATTCTTTACCATCCACAGGCATTATGACTTCCCAAATGAAGCTTTTGTCAAGGAAATATTCCTCTCCCTCATCCGTGGTAACTATAATTTCATCTGAATATAAATCAGCTGATAGAAGAACGTCTTTGTATTCAGTGCCATCTTTTAAAACAATACGACCTTTAACAGGTTCCTCCGTAAGATAGGGGCTTCCTTTAATGTTTTGATAGGTCAATCTCACATCAGTATATGATTGATTTAATGGTCGATTAAAAAAGACCATACCAAAAGATGAATTTGTATTCATTCCATTAACTTCATTTGCCTTGGTTGAAGTTGGACCAGAATTTTCAGCCTGTATGACCGTTTGAGCTTGTAGCGTTAAAGAAGTAAAAAGTAAAATAAAAGAAGTTATTATTGCTCTCATTTGAAAATCAATTTTGTTATAGTACTAAGCTAACTTTGATTTAGAAATATCTATGTATGAATTAGATATTTAACGTCCTCTTAAAACAACACGTTATTTACTAAAAATGTTATAAAAATTCATTTATACTCAACGGACGACGATAACATCCCCATATTTACATAGGATTCTGCCACTATAAAGAAGTACCCTTAGGTAATATACATACACGCCATTATCTACAAATCTATTATTAAATCTTCCATCCCAACATATTTCTTGTGAAACCAATGTGCTCATATCTGAAGTGAAAACTCGATTGCCCCACCGATCATGATTATGAAATTCCTAGGCGGTCCGACGATTAAGGGAGACTGCGATTTTGATACCAAAAAAATGAGTTTTTGATCTAATATGGCTAGAAAGCTCCTAGAGTATTAACCTTCCCCGACAAATGCCATATTTTATCTCTAATCCTTCATTAGCTTTATAGATAGTGTTTAAATTTAGTCTCAGAAATAATTCAAATGAACAGACTTAATAAAAATTCCTTCCAGCGACTTCCAGGCTTGCTAGCCATTTTACTGATGGTTCAGATTAACCTCACGGCACAATTAGCTGGAGTTCTACTCAATGAACCTGAGGCTGAGAATGGCTATGTGCTTTTGAAAATTCCTGATCTAGATGAATATTTTTTAATAGATAATTGCGGTGGAGTAGTAAATTCATGGAAGGTAGAAGATCCTTATTATAACCACGCCAAATTACTTCCCAACGGTAATCTCTTATACTTCAGACATGATAGAATTGTAGAATTAACTTGGGAAGGTAGTGTTGATCATGTCATATTATTTGAGCAGCTCAACATTGAATTAGATTATGAAGTTATTAAAATGGAATCTGGAAATTATTTAGCTGTTGGCCGTAAAAATAAAAGTGATCAAGAATTTTTAGACTTAGGTTTTGATTTAAGTGACCAATTTCCACAAGTAGTGGATGTCATTATAGAAATAGATTATGAAACTGGAGACCTAGTATGGGAATGGGACATCAGTGATCACATCATTCAAGAAAGAAACCCAAACGCTGGTAATTTTGGGGTAGTAGCGGAACATCCTGAACTGCTAGATGTTGATGCCATATCAGATTTTGATTGGACCTTTTATGAGTCTTTTATGATAAATGGTTTTGATTATAATCCGACCCTTGATCAATGTGCCCTCAGCATACGTAAAATGTCTGAAGTGATTATCATCGATCAGTCAACTACAACGGCTGAAGCAGCAACCGGATCCGGAGGTAATTCTGGAAAAGGGGGAGATGTACTTTTTAGATGGGGGAATCCACAGAATTACGGCCGTGGAAATGAAAACGATCGAAAACTATGGTTTCAGCACAATCCAAAGTGGGCAACTGTAGGTCCTTATGCAGGCAAACTCACAGCTTTTAATAATGGACTTGACCGCCAGTTTAATTCTTTTTCATTTTCAGAAGCACCAGTCATTGATACTGAAGTTGATGCCACTGGACAATACCAACTAGATGAAAATGATGAGTACTCCTCAGGTGAACCACTGTTTATCTATCATTCAGTTAGTGAGTCTGATAACTTCTATTCTGGCTATTTATCAGGCGCTCAATTGTTACCCAATGGCAATGCATTTATAACAGTAGGTGGATCTGCCCAACTTAAAGAATTTGATCGTGATGGGAAATTGCTTTGGGAATTTCAATATCCTGGGAATGATTCTCCATTTAGAACAGAAAAATATTTGGATGATTATCCGGCCTTCGAAGGAAAGGATTTAAGCCCTGATGGATTAATTATGTTTACTAAGCCCTTGGCAGGTTGTACAACCACCTCTATAGAGGAACCCTACAAGCAATTGAGCAACATAGGGATCAAGCGTATTGATAAATCCTCTTATGAAATTACTAATCCAGATCAATTAAATTTGAACTTGCAGTTGCACGATATGAAAGGGCAAAAGCTGAGTACTTTAACTGTAGAATATGCTTTGATCATTTATGAAATTCCATCATTGGTCTCTGGCATGTATCTGCTGTCAATCCAAGATAAAGACTCAGGCCAACAAAAAAGTATTAAACTGGTTATCACAGAATAAAAAAAAGAAGGTGCGGCTCTCCGTCGCACCTTCCAATCTTCCTTACCTCCCCGTCGTCTCAAGTGGTTTCTCAATCTTGTCTTAATGGAGATCTGAATAAAGATAAACTAAGGCCGTGTCAGTTCGGCTGTACATTTTTTCAGAAATAATGGTAGGGTGAATTACAGTCTTAAACTCTGTAGTCACATTCTGATTTTCTAGTAAACTGCTTTGCTCTGGGCTAAGTCCCGTGACATGATTTCTCTTAGAACTGAGCCCCTCGCTCATCGGTTTAGAACAAGATAAATTCATGAAAACAAACATCGCTAGAATAGAGATTATTTTTAAAAGCTTCATTTTGATGTTATTAAATAATGATCCTACTTCTTTTTATGGAGTTTCGGAATCTCCTCCTTACCAGCAGCATGATGGCCATCTGGTCATTGGTTTATAAGTTGGTTGTATTCCATTTACAATGGAACTTAAAAGTTGGTTAAATAAAAGTTGGAGTGATTTCGGCATTCGTCAGCATCCGTTGTCACATTTCAAGTATTAATGGGACCTATTAAAAGAAAGTAAACACTTTTTTATTATCTTCCTTGAAGAATTTAATGAGTGACCGACCCAACATAAGTTTTCGACAGGCTTTTCCGCCCATCGCTTTTTTCTTTATCCTATTGATCTACGGACTTTTTGTTCACCCTGTAGCCTTTAGAAAAGAGATGCTCTCCTTGGAGATTTTAATTCTGGCAGCGATTTGTTTTAGCTCTTATTATGTGATGAATCTAGGATATAGCTGGGAGACCATCCAGAAACACATCACCGCTAAAGTCGGAGAATCCTTGCCCGTAATTTTTATTCTCTTCGCCATTGGAGTGCTAATTGGTAGTTGGATTGTAAGCGGAACCATCCCTATGTTGATCTTTTATGGAATCTCCATCATTGACCCGGATTGGATTTACATCTTTAGCTTCCTGATCTGTATCGTTTTTTCCCTGCTTACTGGAACCTCGTGGGGTTCAGCAGGAACCATTGGAATTGTGATGATTGGAATATCTGATGTGTTCGGAGCCAACATTGCCATAACCGCTGGAGCAGTCGTCGGTGGGTCATTTTTTGGAGACAAACTTTCACCTCTTTCTGATACGACCAACATTGCTTCTTTAGCAACGGATGTACCATTGTATCAGCACATACATTCAATGATGTTTACGACAGGTCCTGCAGCCATATTAGCAGCCTGCGTTTATATTTATCTTTCGCCCAGTCTTGGTGGAGATATTTCACAGGGTGGAGTAGAGAACCTTGTTTTGATAGAGGATACATTAAATGACATCGATTCAATTTTCAACTTTAATCCTATATTACTTTTACCACTGCTCATTGTAGTTTACGGAACGATGACCAAGAAATCTATTTTTCTTACCCTATTAAATTCAGCGTGGGTAGCGTTGATTCTAGCCTTGATCTTCCAAGACTTTACATTAACGGACATTATAAAATCTTTCAAAAGCGGTTTTAATACCTCCATGGCTGCCATTGATATATCTTCGGATTCACCAGTATTAAACATCTTGAATCGGGGAGGTCTTTACAATTTAATTGAAGGCATTGTGGTGTCGTTATTAATTTTTACTTACATCGGAGTTCTAGATGTAATTGATGCGATTGAGGTGAGCATAAGATCCTTGATGACTCGGATAAAGAAAAGATATCAATTGGTAGCTGCCGCCCTGACTTCCACTTGGGTAACCAACATTACCACCTCTAATCAGTATGCAACCAGCTTCATCATCGGAACAGCCTTTGCCAAAAAATTTGACGACATGGGAATCAATCGAAAAGTCTTAAGTCGGTCGATTGAGGATGCTGGCACTATGATGGAAAACCTGCTTCCATGGACACCCTCTGGAATATTCATGGCTGCCACATTAGGAGTCACCACTTTCGAATACGCACCCTATCAATTCATATCCTTATTCAATATTGCGATTGCCTATTTCTTTGCCTTTACGGGCATCGCCTGCTTTTATAACTCGAAGAATGACAGACCAGAAAAAGAACTCGATTAAAACGATCTTGGCCAATGATGAGCAGATCTATTGGGAAAATAAAGGAGCCATCGTTCCGCCCATATATCAGAATTCCTTGTTTGCTTTTGAATCTTGGGATCATATTGATGACGCTTTCGCAAATGCAGATAAATCATTTATTTATAGCCGCTTACATAATCCCACCTCACGCATCGCGGAAAAGAAAATAGCAGCCATCGCTGGGGCAGAAGACGCTAAACTTACGGCCAGTGGAATGGGGGCTATCTCCGCTGCAATCTTACACTATGTTAATCAAGGCGATCATATCATCACCATTAAAGATGTTTATGGTCCCGCCAATACTTTCATCAACACTTTTCTTAAAGAAAAGTGTGGGGTAGAATCAACCTATGTTGATGGAACTTCACTCGCAGCTTTCGAGCAAGCCATCCAAGCCAACACCAAATTATTCTACCTAGAAAGTCCAGCGTCTATCACCATGCAGTTACAAGACCTAAAAGCCTTGGTGACCCTTGCCAAAAGTAAAGGAATAAATACAGTCATCGACAACACTTGGGCAACCCCACTTTTCCAGAACTGCATAGAGATGGGCATCGATATGGAAGTCCATTCAGTCTCCAAATATCTCTGTGGTCACAGTGACGTCGTCGCCGGTGTAATAATCGGAAAGCAGAAAGACCTCGATGAAATTCTCCTTAAAGAACACGCACTGCTCGGACCCAAAATGGCTCCCTTCGAAGCGTGGTTGATTCTAAGGAGCCTCCGTACCCTCAACCTCAGAATGCAAGCCCACCACAAAGCTGGACTCGAGATCGCAGCATTCCTAGAAGCCCAACCCAACATCGTTAAAGTGCATCATCCTGGACTACCTAGCTTCCCACAACACAAGCTCGCCAAGTCTCAAATGAAAGGCTATGGAAGCCTCCTAAGCATCGAATTAGACACAGAAGACCTAAGTCGCATAAAAGCTTTCGTGAATGCCTTAAAACTGTTTCATTTAGGCGTCAGCTGGGGAGGACACGAATCACTCGTTTACGCCCCAGTCATCAGTTACGCCAAAGAATTACCGCCCGATCAGTTTGCCGCCATGGGCATCGTCCCAGGCATGATCCGTCTCTCAATTGGACTCGAGGATGAGAACGATTTAAAACAAGATCTCCTTCAAGCCCTGACACAATTAGATAAGCCTTTAGCCAAACTAAAATGACTCAAGCCGAGTCAAAGGTACGCAGCCCAGCGTCTCAGCTCTGCGAAAAAATGTCATACCCCCAAATTTTACATTTGGATAACGCCATTGCTCCATCAGAGCCAAACATCCGCAGCCCAGAGCCTCAGCTCTGGAAAAAAATGTCACACCCCCAATTTTTACATTTGGATAACGCCATGGCTCCATCGGAGCCAAACATCCGTAGCCCAGAGCCTCAGCTCCGGAAAAAAATGTCACACCCCCAATTCTATATCTGGATAACGCCATGTCTCCATCGGAGTCAAACATCCGTATCCCAAAGCCTCAGCTCTGGGCATAAGAAAATCACAAATTCGCGACCCCAACACTTAGGTCGGGACTCACCAAAAAAAAAGCCCATCCTTGCGGATGAGCCTTTCATTTATCTATTGAAAATAAGATCTTACATCATACCTCCCATGCCGCCACCTGGAGGCATCATCGGCATCGGTGCATCTTCTTTCATATCATTTATCACACATTCTGTTGTCAATACCATACCTGCAATAGAAGCTGCATTTTCAACAGCAACTCTTGTTACTTTGGTTGGATCAATAACACCAGCTTTCTTAAGGTCCTCATAAACCTCAGTTCTTGCATTGAAACCATTGGTTCCTTTAGCCTTAGCAACTGCCTGAAGGACAACTGAACCATCAACACCTGCATTCTCTGCAATCGTTCTTAATGGATATTCCAAAGCTTTCTTCACAATCTGAACACCCATCATTTGGTCTTCATTCTCAGCCGTTACTTTGTCTAAACCTTTAATACATCTTACCAATGCAACACCTCCACCAGCAACGATGCCTTCTTCGATAGCTGCTCTTGTTGCGTGTAAAGCATCATCAACTCTATCTTTCTTCTCTTTCATCTCAACCTCAGTAGCTGCTCCTACATGTAGTACCGCAACACCACCTGCAAGCTTCGCCAATCTTTCTTGAAGCTTCTCTCTATCATAGTCAGAAGTTGTAGTCTCAATCTGAGCTTTAATCTGATTGATTCTTGATTTGATGTCTGCTTTCTTACCGCCACCTTTCACGATGGTTGTATTGTCTTTGTCAACAGTAATGGTCGCTGCGCCACCCAACATCTTAAGTTCGGTCTTGTCCAATGCATATCCTTTTTCTTCAGAAACTACCGTTCCACCAGTTAGAATTGCGATGTCTTCCAACATTGCTTTTCTTCTATCTCCAAAACCCGGAGCTTTTACTGCTACAACTTTCAATCCTGCTCTCAATCTGTTAACAACCAATAAACCAAGCGCCTGACTATCTACATCTTCTGCAATGATTAATAGTGGACGACCAGACTGCGATGACTGCTCCAAAATCGGAAGGATGTCTTGAACATTTGATATCTTCTTATCGTGGATAAGAATCAAAGGATTCTCATATTCCGTGACCATGTCCTCAGAGTTGGTTACGAAGTACGGTGATAAATATCCTCTATCAAACTGCATTCCGATCACCTCATCAACATAGGTATCTGTTCCTTTAGCTTCCTCTACAGTGATAACACCGTCTTTGGTAACTCTTTTCATAGCATCCGCTATGAGTGAACCGATCTCATTATCATTGTTGGCAGAAATAGATCCTACTTGTCTGATTTTTTCAAAATCATTACCGATAACTTCACTTTGCTTTTGAAGATTGTTGATAACTGCCTCAACAGCCTTTTCAATTCCTCTTTTAAGATCCATTGGATTTGCACCAGCAGCAACATACTTTAATCCAGCAGTTACCATCGCTTGAGCAAGTACAGTGGCAGTAGTTGTTCCATCTCCAGCAATATCTGCTGTTTTAGAGGCAACTTCCTTGACCATCTGAGCACCCATATTCTCTACCTGATCTTCTAATTCAACTTCTTTGGCAACCGTTACACCATCTTTCGTGATAGCAGGAGCTCCAAAGCTTTTCTGAATAACTACATTTCTTCCTTTAGGACCAAGTGTTACTTTAACTGCATCGGCCAATGCGTCGATCCCTTTTTTTAATTTTACCCTAGCATCTGAGCCAAAGGTTATTTGCTTTGCCATTATAATTTTGTTTTAAATTGTTATCAAAATGAATTTGTAAGGACTATCCTAGAATTACTAGAATATCATCTTCACGCATGATCAAATAGTCCTTTCCTTCGAAGTTAATCTCTTGTCCAGAATACTTTCCATAAAGCACCTTGTCTCCTTTTTTGACAGACATGGCGATGCCGTCCTTTCCAGGTCCTACAGCTATGATTTTTCCTTTTTGGGGCTTTTCTTTGGCAGTATCAGGAATGATAATTCCACCGCTGGTTTTTGTATCAGCTTTGGCTGGTTCTACGACTACCCGGTCGTTGATGGGTTTCATCTTCATACTGTTTTAAATTTTTAAGTTTTTGTGTTTTAAGAATTCATTAATATATAGCTATTGGTCACGTATCGTGCCAACTGCATATAAACTGACATATTTTCAAAGAGGGGAGCATAGTCCCATATGGGCTGCCAAAAATGCCAAAACAATTAGACAAATTGGCAAAAAAAAGCCTCCGATCGTTGTCAGAGGCTACTTGTTTTATCCTTGCGATTGAAGCGGTATTTGGCCCCCGCCTGAGGCATTGGTTACCATGACGGCCGTTATTATGCACAAAACAAATAAGGCGATACCTAGTATCCATGTAAGTTTCTCAATTCCATCAGATGATTTAGCTGCACCAAATATCTGAGTGGCTCCAGCACCTCCAAAAGTTGAATCAATTCCTCCTCCTTTTGGGTTTTGAACTAGAACTACTGCCATTAATAATAGACAGTTAATCGCGATAAGTATTGTTAATCCTGTAATCATGATATATTTTTAGCTTTGATGCTTTCAATTTTGTCCGCAAAGAAACTACTTTTTTCAGGATTTTTCAAAGATAGACGCTCGTACATCTCAATCGATTGCATAAAGTGTCCTTGCGTGGCCAATAATTCAGCCAATGGCTCCGAAATTATATCTCCTGAAACCTCCAGACTTTCCTGAAATTTCTTGGTTTTCTTCTTTTTCTTCTTCTTTTTCACTTTCGTCAAACGCGTATCGTCAATCGAATTAATCCAAACAGTAAATGGATCTAACTCTTTTTGGTCATAGTCAGAAGGCGTGTAAGACAACCACCGGAATTCTTGTTGGAAACTGGAAGTTTTCTTTTTCTTCTTTTTCCCTTTCTTCTTTTTTCCCTTTTTCTTGAAAATAGGTTGGTCCGTATCTTCTAAAGCTTTTTGCTTAATTGCTGCTTGCTCCAGTGGATTGACAGTGTCTGTCTCCGGCGTTGATTCTTCAGTTGCTGCCTTTTCAATGGTAACGTCCTCCATGACCTTCCGCATTGGGTCTACCGCTGGTGATGAACCCTCCGGTCTCTCATATTTCAGATCCTCAGCAACATATTTCTTCTCAATTCTACTAAGAAAACCAAGCAAACCACTTTCTTCTATCGATGAAGTGTTAGAAACGATCTCTGTTGTTTCCATTTTCTCAGTTTTACTAGCTTTTACCGCCAAACTTGGAATTGAACCGACCATCGCTGCACCAGCGCCTATGGCAGCCCCCGTGATACGGGAAGCTTTGCTAGTTTCATCGTTGGTTTTCTTAACCTTTGGGTTTTCTTTTTTGCTTTCTGCTACCACATTTGCGGAAGCGGACGTAGATTTATCTTCTAGGATAATGTCTCGGACATACTGTATGGAACTACTTTTAGCCTTTTGATTAACAATAATCTCATCAATCATGTCGGCAATATGTCCAGTGGATTTATTCTTCTTCTCTACCAAAAGTGCTCTAAGCTGTTTATTGAAAGGCTCTTTCTTTAATTTGTCTTCAAGCCAATCTTGTGATACAGACTGAAGCAAAGACCGATTCGCCAATATATTCTCTAGAGTGATTTCGTTCACATGACAAATTTAAAAAATATGTGCGAAAACGGAGCCTATTTTTCTCGGAGTCTTTTAGAAAGGGTTCCGATTAATGCTATTCGACTTTTCTTGGTATAATTTAGTAGGGCGTAATTACGTCGAAAGCAGGAATTTTAAAAAGGTCTTTTGATAAGGGTATTTCACGATAATTTACCATCTCATTGACAGTAAGAACAGATTCTGTTGCAGTTTCAACTTTAAAAGGAAAGCATCCTATTTGTTTGGCATATTGATTCTGTTGATACATTGTCGTATCCATTCTGAAATAATCCGTATTGTACCAATAAGCTGTCGTAAGTGAACCTGCTGATATTACTAGTCCTTTACACTCGATACCTAAAATTATTTGGGTTGTATCAATTTCTTGTACTTTTTCTTCTGATTCCAGATGATTTTCAAAATCATGTGTCAGTGCTGTATTATTGCCCTCAGTCCAAGCATAAATGAGTCCATCGATGGGGTTGAAAACATGAAATTCCGTAACATCTTTATGCGCTGTAATACTTGCATAGTTTCCTTTCTTGTAATAATTTACAGAAGTGCTCGCCCCATCTTTTTCTAAGTCCTTTCTGATATTAATTTCTACATCATCGCTTAAACGTTCTAAAATTGCAACCTCTGTTTTATAAGTGATGCTACCTTCAAAAATTTGAGAATAACCATTAAATGAAAGGAAAATTCCGTAGGTGAAAATGCAAAATGTGAAGACTTTGTTACTCCTCGATAAATTAAACATGTTGTTTTTTTTAGTTTGTCTCTATTCTTTAATCAAGAAAAGAAATACTCATATTTTAAGGAGGTTTGAAAAGGAAGAATGGTTGCATCAGTGTCTAAAAAAATCACAGTACTACCATAAGCAAGTCGACTGCTAAGGGACATTTAGCTTTTCTCAGCAATAAGCCCCAACAAAAATGTTTCTCTTTCAATCGATAGACCTTTTTTAGCACTAGATGCCATGGTTTTATTGTTGTGTTCTATCGCTTGATGAATGTTGCACCATACTGGCTTCATACCGTTCTTTATTTCATAGGATTCCAGATTGGTTGAACCTAAATCTTTGTGGATGTCGCAGGTGTAACAATAAGAGATCATATGTAGTATGTCATATTCTGATTTGTACCAAGGTCTATATTCTTCGTAAGCTCCAAAGGGTTTTATATTTGTAATATTTTTGGCCCCAGTTTCTTCATTGAGTTCTCGCTTCATTCCTTGGATCTTATCTTCACCGGGATCTAAGCCTCCTCCAGGAAGACTGTAGTCATCATATCTTGCGGTATACATCAGAAGAATGTTCTCTGCATCTTGAGCGATACTCCGCGTAGCTATCCTTGTTAAGATTGATTTGTTTTCTAAAGTTTTAACTTCAGGATGATAGTGAGTTTTTAAGATTTGCATGCACTGGTTAACTGTTAGGCGCTTAAATGGATGAGGCCAATGAGAAACATTTTAATGTATAAGATTTTCAATTGGATAATATCTACCTTTTAAAGTCATCACCAATTTACCAATCTGAAAAAGTATCGTTGAAAATACGCTCTGTGATATCATCAAAGATCGTAGCAATCAATTCTTCCTCCCGATCTTGAAAATTTTCATTGGCAGGATAGTCTTCAAAGGCATTAAAGGTCTTGGTGTAATCATTCTCTTCATTTTTGGTATCTTCATAGCTGATGCTTATGCTAATATCCAATCGGTTAAAAGCAACCAAATCTCCTTCTTGCGGTGCAACGGAATTCACAGAATATTTAGTAATTACAGGGGTGAAAATCACATGTGGGTCGCTATCATCGAATATAAGTTTAGATTGTTCACGAACCTTTTGACGAAGAGTTTCCATGAATACCTGAGAAATCTCAGCTGGGGCATTTAGTTCCCTTATTTCAACGGGCTCTACATAATAGGTCTTGACTTCTGTAGGAATGGTAATACCCTTAAAGGATAGACAAGAACTTAGGAAGACGACCATTAGGATGATGAAATATCTCATTCGGCAATATTGTGCTCTTTAATTTTTCTATATAACGTTCGTTCTGATATTCCTAGTTCTTCTGCGGCATCCTTTCTTCTGCCTTTATGTTTTTTTAAGGCCTTCTGGATCATTTCAATGGTTTTATCCTCCAATGAAAGATTTTCTTCCACGACTTCTGTATCTCTGTAGCCATCGTTATAAGACTGGATGATCACCGGTTGATTTTTTTCCTCTGAATAATCATGACTGTTAGACATAGCCATTTCACGTTCGTACTTTGCCAGATCAGATGGGGGCGAAATACTCACCTTCTCAGGCACATTTAGATTGTTGGTTTTTATCAAGTTGTAGACAAGATTCTTAAGGTCATTCAAGTCTCCCTTCATGTCAAATAAGAATTTATACAGAATCTCTCGCTCCTCAAAATTACTTTCATTTTTACCCCCACTATTAGGAATGCTGGGAAGATTTCGCTTGCCAAGTTTCGGTGCAATTCGCAATAAGTCTTCGGCACTGATTACCTGCTCCTCTGACAGTACCGACAATTGTTCAACCAAGTTTCTCAACTCTCTAATATTCCCAGGCCAGCGGTAATTTTCGATGAGTTTTATTCCATCTTCATTTAGACGGATAGGGTCTGTGTGATATTTTCCTGCAAAATCCGTAGCAAATTTTCTGAATAAAATATGTATGTCTTCTCTGCGCTCATGCAAAGATGGTACTCTGATCGGTACGGTATTCAATCGATAGTAAAGATCTTCTCTGAATTTATTCCGCCTTATTTTATCTGCCAGATCCACATTCGTTGCAGCGATTATTCTTACATCAGTTTTTTGAACTTTGGACGATCCTACCTTGATGTATTCACCGGATTCAAGGACTCTCAACAAGTAGGCTTGAGTGTCCAATGGCATCTCACCAATTTCATCTAGAAAAATAGTACCTCCATTGACCGTTTCAAAATATCCTTTTCGATCGGTGGAGGCTCCGGTAAAGGCTCCTTTCTCATGCCCAAACAATTCTGAATTAATCGTTCCCTCTGGGATGGCACCAGTATTAATCGCTATGGATGGTCCATGCTTTCTTTTACTAAGTTCATGAATAATCTTGTGGATGGCTTCCTTTCCTACACCGCTTTCTCCCTCAACCAAAACCGTCAAGTCGGTACTAGCAACTTGTATGGCGGTGCGGATGGCTCTGTTCAATCCTTCAGAGTTTCCCACAATACCGAATCTTCGCTTGACTGCTTGTAAATCCATATTAATTGTTCTGCTTTACAACGTGACCAAATAGGGTAGCTGAGTTACAGGTTTCCACTTTTACCTGTACATAATCTCCCACAGAAATCCCTGGGATTTTATCAAGGATAACTACCTTATAGTGGCTTGTTTTTGCTTTAAATTGTTGATCAGACTTTTTGGAATCGCCTTCAATTAGAACTTCAAAAGTCTTTCCCAAATCTTTTAAATTACTGCGCTTTGAAACTGCACGCTGCATATCAACAATCTCCTGAAGTCTTCGCTTTTTGGTATCGTATGGAATATCATCCTCGTATTTCCTTGCGGCCAATGTTCCTGGTCGTTCTGAATAATAATACATGTAAGAGATAATGAATTCAGCCCAGTCTATCAACTCGACAGATGCCTTATGCTCCTCCTCAGTTTCTGTGCAGAATCCAGTAATCATGTCAGAAGAAATAGTACATCCTGGAATAATTTCTCGGATGCGATTTACTTTCTGTTCGTACCATGGACGATCATATGTTCTATTCATCAATTTTAAAACACGACTACTCCCAGACTGTGCCGGAAGGTGTATATAATTGCAAATGTTGTGATGATCTCTGATGGCATACATCACCTCATCCGTGATATCCTTAGGATGTGAGGTTGAAAATCTGACCCTTAATTTTGGGTTTATCTCGGCAACCTTCACCAGTAGCTCAGCGAAACTTATAGCCACACCAGTTTCTGGATTTTCCCAATGATAAGAGTCCACATTCTGACCTAATAAAGTTACCTCCCGATAACCACGATCAAACAAGTCCTGGGCTTCAGCAACTACTGTAAAAGCATTGCGACTTCTTTCTCTCCCCCTGGTAAATGGTACCACACAGAAAGAGCACATATTATCACATCCTCGCATGATAGAAATATAGGCAAGCACTCCATTGCTGTCCAATCGCATCGGTGTAATATCAGCATAGGTCTCCTCTCTGGATAGAAGGACATTGATTCCTTTCTGCCCAGTCCGAGCTGCATGAACTAAGTCAGGTAATTCTCGATAAGCATCTGGTCCTACGACTAAATCAACCAATTTCTCATCTTCCATGAGCTTGGTCTTGAGCCGCTCAGCCATACAGCCCAATACTCCGATAACCAATTTATTATTTTCTCTTTTTGCCTTGTTAAACACCGTAAGTCGCTGTCGCACATTGTCTTCTGCCTTTTCTCTGATGGAACAGGTATTAATAAGGATAAGATCGGCCTGATCCATTTGTTTGGTAGGCCCATAACCTTCCTTACTCAGGATAGAGGCCACAATTTCTGTATCGCTAAAGTTCATAGCGCAGCCATAACTTTCTATGTAGAATGATCTCTGGGGTTTGAATGAATCCTGATTATCCAAAACCTCTCCTTGTCGCTCGGTCAGTATCTCCTTCTCTTTGATTTCCATTTCTTGCTCGTGCATGCTTTAACCCGTTGGGAGGGCAAAGTTAAACAATTCTAGGGAGTATGACAATATGGCAGAAAAGAACGATTGATTATTTAAAGCACTTCAGCTTGCTCAAGAAGTTTGAGTAGTTCAACCATTGCTTTAGGGCTAGCAGGATTGATGCCACTAGATTCGATCAAAGATTTAATTTTCTTTCTTTTTCCAAAGAAATGTCGATTCAATCCCTTTTTGCCCAGTTTAATTTCTGATAGCTTTGAACCCTCCAAGATATAAAAGCTGCTCGCATGTTCAATGTGCTTATGTGTCCCAGGCTTGCTCACGGATTCTTGGGTAATTTTCACCTCATTAGAAAAGGCATAATAGGCGGCTTTTGATTTATGCAGATATGGATGAAACCTTTCGAAAAATTCAAACCCATTTCCACGGTAATGGCTAATTATGTAATTATTTGGGTAAAGAGGATGGAGTTTTGTTGTAAAGAATAATGTGTCAGGATAAGCTTCTAAATCCTCGATGGAACGATCCTGTATAATCATCACTTTTGGATAAAGCTTTACCGGAAGTACAACAAATTTATTTTGATAAAAGACTTCAAAACACTCTTCAATGCCATTATAATTCAATTTCACTTGATCAAATTTTACACCTCCTACACTTTCGATTTCGGCGCTTTTATAGGTTTCAAAAATGAAAGGATTTCCTAGCGTATTATTATATCTAACGGGATTAACCTCGACAGGATTATGAATAAATAGCTCCACATTTTGAGCCATTAAGCCAACTTGAAATAAGCAGCTTGACAGAAAGATGATGCATATTAAGTTGGCAGAAGTTTTAAACATGCTCTTAAACTAAAAGAAGTCTGATATAGTACCAAGCTTCTTATAAGTTTTAAGATTATTTTATTTGCTCAAGGCAAATTTTACATTTTCTTTATAACAATAGCTGATGCACCGCCTCCTCCATTGCAAAGAGTAGCGCATCCGATATCCCCACCTTTATTTTTCAAGGCATGATTTAAGGTGGTTACAATTCTCGCTCCCGAAGCACCTAAAGGGTGACCTAGAGAGACAGCTCCTCCATGGACATTAATCTTATCTTGAGAAAGTTCAAGCTCTTTGGCAAAGGCCATGGTAACCACAGAAAAGGCCTCATTTACTTCGAAAAGATCAACGTCTGATTTAGATAATCCTGCTCTTTGAAGTGCAAGCGGTGCAGCTTCAGTCGGAGCAGTTGTGAACCAAGCAGGCTCATGGGCTGCATCTGCAAAAGATAGGATCTCTGCGATGGGTGTTAGTCCATATTTTTCTACCGCTTTTTCACTGGCTAGTAAAAGTGCTGAAGCTCCATCATTAATCGTAGATGCATTGGCCGCAGTTACAGTACCATCTTTTGTAAATGCTGGTCTCAGATTTGGAATTTTATCAAACTTTACTTTCTTATATTCTTCGTCTTCGGTCATGATGATAGGATCTCCTTTTCTTTGAGGAATTGAGATTGGAATTATTTCATCTTTGAATAAGCCAGCCTCTGTTGCTGCAGCCGATCTTTGATAAGATTGAACGGCAAATTCATCCTGTGCTTCTCTACTGATATTATATTTGACAGCAGTCGCATCTGCAAATATCCCCATGGGTTTTTGATCATAAGCATCCATCAGACCATCTTTAGAAAGTCCATCTATGATGGCACCATCTCCGTATTTATATCCCCATCTTGCCTTGGGAATATAGTAGGGTATGTTGGACATTGATTCCATACCACCGGTCATAACAACCTCGCTTAATCCTAGCATAATGGACTGAGCACCAAACATAATGGTCTTCATTCCTGAAGAGCAGACCTTGTTAACTGTAGTACAAGGGACTGTGTTCGGAATTCCTGCAGCCAGAGCAGCTTGACGCGCTGGAGCTTGACCTAAGTTGGACTGCACCACATTTCCAAAAAACACTTCTTGAATATGTTCAGCAGATATCCCAGCTTTTGTGATGGCTCCTTTAATGGCCTCTGTTCCCAATTGTACGGCTGAAAATCCAGCCAATTGTCCTCCAAAGCTTCCAAGAGGCGTACGAGTAGCTGAAACGATGTAAACTTTATTCATTCTTAAATTTTTATATTATCCTTGATTATATGCTTCTTTAAGCCATTTGATCACTTTTTTATTGACCTCAGACTTTTCTGTTATTTTTATACGGTGAGAAACCATAGTATTCCACGATCCTGCAATTGTTGCTATTTCATCTGCTTCGACGGACTTCAGATTGATTCCTATATCAACCCGTGTTTTCGTAGATGGTTGAATAAGAGCAAATTGTTTTTTACGCCTCAAACTAACATATGCCTTTTTAGGGGCAATTTCTATATCCTTTCCAAACTTATTAACCTCCTTGATAAGTGCTTCATAAATAGGATAAAGGCTTTCTTTTCCATCGTACTGTTTAGTAATCAGGCTACTTTTATCTTTCGTATTGTAGGCGGAATCCTCCTTTGCCATGAGAACAACCATATTAGCATACCCATGAGTAAATCCATGTTTCTCCTTTAGAAGTTTCATTTTCTCACCATGCTTCTCTAAACCTGACGTCTTAACAATCTTAACCCAATGATCTATCTTTTTACCTGTCTTTTCTTGAAGGTTGTCTATCATTTTTTGAACGGCTGGATCCATTATGATATATTTTTAACGGAAAGGTACAAAGCACATCTGAATAACTAAAGAAAGGTTTATTTTTGTGGTTCATGGTTAAGATAGCAGACATAGAATTAGGAGAATTCCCGCTTTTACTAGCACCGATGGAGGATGTAAGTGACCCACCGTTTAGAGCCTTATGCAAGGAGCAGGGTTGTGATATGATGTACACTGAGTTTATTTCTGTAGAAGGATTGATACGAGACGCCACCAAAAGTGTCCAAAAATTGGACATTTATGATTACGAACGTCCGGTAGGGATCCAGATTTTTGGTGCAGAGATAGATTCTATGAGACGAGCTGCTGAGATTGTTGAAGAGGCTCAACCAGAGCTTCTAGATATCAACTTTGGCTGTCCAGTAAAGAAAGTAGTCTGTAAAATGGCCGGAGCAGGAATTCTACAGGACATTGATAGAATGGTAAAGTTAACCGATGAGATCGTTAGAGCTACAAATCTGCCGGTGACAGTAAAGACAAGATTGGGCTGGGATGACAACACCTTATATATTGAAGAGGTAGCCGAAAGACTGCAAGATGTCGGAATAAAGGCACTCAGCATACATGGCCGTACCCGTAAACAAATGTATAAAGGGGAGGCGGATTGGGAGCTCATCGGCAAGATTGCACAGAATCCTAAAATACACATCCCAATTTTTGGAAATGGAGACATTACCTCACCCCAGAAAGCAGAAGAATACAGAAATAGATACGGTGTTGATGGAATTATGATTGGGCGTGCTAGCATAGGTAATCCTTGGATTTTTAGGGAAATAAAGCATTACTTCGCTACTGGTGAATTACTGGTTCCACCGACCGTGGAAGAACGAGTAGAAGCAGCAAAAAAACATTTGACACATAGCCTAGCCTGGAAAGGACCAAAATTAGGTGTGCTTGAAATGAGAAGACATTACACCAATTATTTTAGAGGCTACCCACATATAAAACCATACAGATCTAGATTAGTCACCCTCGATGATGCCAATGAAATCATGGAAGTGATGGATGAGATCCAGGCTATCTATGGTCATGAAATTCTAGCGTAACATTATGGACTTTAATTTCAGTACATATGAAGATTCTTTGTTTAGAGTCATCCAAGAAGCGGCAGATGAATTAGCTTATGAGGTATTTGTCATAGGTGGCTTTGTTCGAGACAAAATTTTAGAGCGGGAAAACAATGATATTGACTTTGTATGTAAAGGGAGTGGGATAGCCTTGGCTAAGCTGGTTTGTGATAAATTACCCGGAGAAAATGCCTGTAATTATTTCAAAAACTTTGGAACAGCCATGATCAATTATAAAGGCTATGAACTTGAATTCGTAGGGGCGAGAAAAGAATCCTACCGGATTGAAAGTCGTAAACCAATTGTTGAAGATGGAACGCTTGAAGATGATCAGAACCGGAGAGATTTTACAATGAATGCACTAGCCATTGATTTAGGTAAATCTAACTTCGGTAAATTGGTAGATCCTTTTGGCGGGGTCGCCGATATTAAAGCAAAAATTATACGTACTCCGCTCGATCCAGACACAACTTTTTCTGATGATCCATTGAGGATGTTGAGGGCGATAAGATTTGCAACTCAATTGCAATTTACAATAGAAGAAAAAACCTTAGCATCTATCCAACGAAATGCACAGCGATTAAAAATTATCTCTGCTGAAAGAGTTGCTACAGAAGTCAATAAAATAATTCTTTCTTCCAAACCTTCTTATGGATTCAAACTATTAGATCAGACAGGTTTATTGGCTATCTTTTTCAGAGAAATGGTGGACCTTAAAGGAGTGGATATTGAAAATGGACAAGGACACAAAGATAATTTTTACCATACGCTGGAGGTTTTAGATAATATCTGTGAAACCACAGATGATCTATGGCTGCGTTGGGCTGCAATTCTACACGACATTGCTAAGCCACCTACAAAGAGATTTAAAGAGGGGATCGGTTGGACTTTTCACGGGCACGAGGTTGTCGGAGCTCGATGGGTCCCTAGGATTTTCAGAAGATTGAAATTGCCCTTGGATCATAAAATGAAGTATGTGCAAAAGATGGTGCGGTTACACCTACGCCCGATAAGTTTGACCAATGAAGAAATTACAGATGCAGCGGTGCGTCGTTTAATATATGATGCAGGAGATGACCTAGAAGATTTGATGAAGTTGTGTCGAGCGGATATCACAAGTAAGAACCCAAAGAAGGTTGCTAAATATTTAGAAAACTACAAGTTGTTACAGCAGAAAATCATTGATGTGGAGGAAAGAGATCACATCAGAAATTGGCAGCCTCCAATCGATGGGCTGTTAATCATGGAAACCTTCAAGATCAAACCCACCATACTCGTCGGTCAAATTAAAGAAGCCATTAAAGAAGCCATTCTAGATGGGGACATTCCCAATGATTATGATGCCGCATTTGCATTCATGCTAGAAAAGGCAAAGGAGCTAGGAGTAGAAAAACCTAAACATTAGAAATCCTATTTTTTTTTGAAACATGTCAGATGGTTTATTGTATTGTTCTACCATTAACCTTACTAAATGAAAACTTTTTTTCTAAGTCCTGTAATCCTTCATTCGACGATAGACCTGTAAGCTCAAATAGAACTTTTATAGGAAGGGGCGAATATCAATACTGCATATATCACCTTTTATAGCAACCTACCAATGGTCGCAAATGTTACTTTATACACTCGGAGCAAATTTAGTCTTTACAGATGATCTATTAAAACTATGTTTTGACAATTCAATTTATCAAATCCAATCTCCGATTTCTAAACCATTATAATTGAAGAGACTTGCAATACTGGCTATGACATCAAAGTTTTTAATTCTCCAGGTATTTTGATGAGCGCAGATTTTCAATTTTTAAATAATAGAAGTGAGCGTATTATTATCTCTAAGCGACTAAGTGAAATGAATATGATTCAAAGTGCTAAAAGAAAGCGTGTTAGAACAATGTCACTGTTGTTACTTAGCATGGAACGCAAGTACAGAATTAAGAAAGCTTTCCCACATTCGATGACATGACAAGTTTTGCTCTATTCTCGATTTGAAAAAGCAATCAATTTAACAATCTAATAAAAGCAAAGTCTTATCTTGAGATTAATCTATATTCAAAGATAAAGTCATTAATACAAAGTTGAACATAAAGAGCCTGCGCTCAATTCTCTTTAGAGCTGTAAAGAGCAATGGAAAAATTTCTTAAAGTTTTTTATAAAAATACTACATGTCAATTCACCCACTTGCTGGAAAGACAGCATCTAAAGATCAGCTAACTAATATTCCGAAACTTATTACGGATTACTTTACGCAAGAGCCTGATCTCTCAAAGCGCGAACAGAGGACTTCGTTTGGGACTTCCGGTCATCGAGGATCTTCCATGTATGGGTCATTTAATGAGCAACATATTCTTGCAATTACACAGGCTATCTGTAATTATAGAGAAAAGGAAGGTATTAGTGGACCTGTTTTCGTTGGAATCGACTCACATGCTTTATCTACACCTGCACAGGCCACAACATTAGAAGTACTTGCAGCCAATGAGGTCGTGACAATGATAGCTGCTAATGATGAATATACTCCTACTCCTGCCGTAAGCCATGCCATACTAGAATATAACAATGGAAGAAAATCTGGTCTGGCAGATGGAATCGTGATTACTCCTTCACATAATCCTCCTCAAGATGGTGGCTTCAAATACAACATGACAAATGGTGGTCCCGCAGAGGGAGCCGTTACTTCATGGATAGAATCTAGAGCGAATGAAATATTAGAAAATAAACTACAAGAGGTCAAAAGGATACCATACTCCAAAGCGTTGGCTGCTTCTACCACTAAACGCTTTGATTATCTTGAAATGTATACTGCTCATTTGGATCAAGTCATAGACACCGATTTACTCAGGGATTCAGGACTTAAAATGGGCGTCGATCCGCTTGGCGGTGCGGGGGTAAAGTATTGGCAAAAAATTGCTGACCGTTATAACTTGGACCTTACAGTAGTGGATGATTCTGTAGACCATACCTTTAGTTTTATGTCTTTAGACTGGGATGGTAAAATTAGAATGGACCCTTCATCCAGTTATGCTATGCAAAGACTTATACAATTAAAGGATAAATTTCCTGTGGCATTTGCATGTGATACGGATCATGATCGTCACGGGATCGTGACCCAAAGTGCTGGGCTTATGCAACCCAATCACTTTCTCGCAGTGGCCATTCACTATTTATTTCAGAACAGACCCATGTGGGACGCAGCAACAGGTATTGGCAAAACACTGGTCAGTAGCCAAATGATTGATCGAGTAGCTAAGAAGTTAGGCCGTAAACTAGTAGAGGTACCCGTAGGTTTCAAATGGTTTGTCGATGGACTCTATGATGGAAGTCTGGGATTCGGAGGAGAGGAAAGTGCTGGAGCTTCCTTTTTAAATAGGCAAGGGAAGGTATGGTCTACTGATAAAGACGGGATCATTGCTGCCTTGCTTGCTGGTGAAATTACTGCGAGCACGGGTAAAGACCCAGCGGAGATCTACCAAGAATTTATCACCGAATTTGGCGAGCCTCTATATGACCGAATAGATGCGCCTGCTACTCCTGAACAAAAAGATAAACTTAAAAATTTATCCTCGAAACAGATCACTTCATCTGAACTCGCCGGAGAAAAAATTACTAACATTCTCACCAGTGCCCCTGGTAATGGAGCCGCTATTGGAGGTTTAAAAGTAGAAACTGCTAATGGTTGGTTTGCAGCTCGACCGTCCGGCACAGAAAATATTTATAAGATATATGCTGAAAGTTTTAAGGGCGAGAAACATTTACTGGAATTACAGGAAGAAGCCCAAAAAGTTGTAAATGATGCCATAAGCTAGGGGTATAAAGAACTGTTGATTGCAAGCGGTAATAGATATGATCAGCTAAAGCTCTACTATATTTCTTATCGCAGGGTCGTAAGAATTTAATAATGGTTGATCGATATTAAGAGACTACATCCTCTTCCGGCAAATATATAATGAAGGGTTAATAAGGAGATCATATCAGAAAGTGGCGGCCTCCGATTGAAGGTCTATTGATCAAGAAAGCTTCAAAAATATGCCAACTAAAAATACTGAGATAATAAAAGATACCATGGTAGGCGTCATGTTAGATGATGATTTTACCAATGACTGCGATTCCGATTTTGCATTCATATTGCCAAGAGCAAAAGACTTGCAATCTAACCTCCTGAGATTTTATTGGAAAGTTCTGGCACTCCTGCTCTTATTAGCTTATTATTATAGATCACACATCAGTCAAAGAATTCACGGGGAATGATGCCTTTATAATCTCATTATTGTCCTTGTATTAATTTCTTTATTTACTCCACCATTTACCTCTTATTTTTATAACTAATCTACAGTGGTCCAAAGTCAAAGAATTTTTGTTCAGTTTAAATTAATAATATACAAGTGAAATATTAATAAGAACTGAAGGACTTTTAGGGATCCAATCAGCTTTTTCAAAGCATTAATTTGATCAACTACATACAACTACATATTCATGTAGGGAATAGTAACAATCTGATATTTACATTTAGACTATTATTTAAATCATTATATAACATTTTAAAATTTCCACAATGTCAGATATTTTAGCAAATGACAACAGTTACAAAGACCAGATAGAGGCGATCATGCAAGAAATGCAAGGATTAAATGAAGAATCCCAATCCCTTCACTCAGAAATTGAACAAACTTTAACCAACGCCAATGAGGTGATGCAGCAAATGCAGGAAATGATGAGTGATTTTGCTGAACAAGGACAAAGTTCATTGCAAGACATAATTTCTGTAAGAGATGATTCAGAATCACAGGCAGCAGAACTTGTTCAAATGCTTACAGAAAACATGCAAGAGGCTCAAGAAGTAGCCAACAGCTCTTTAGAAGAAATGAATGCTACTAAAGAAGAAATGAATTCTACCAAAGATGAAATGATTGAGGCCGGAACTCAATTGCTTAATCAAACGCAAGAGACTTTTGAAGGCGTACAATCTACCTCAGATGAAATACTTCAAACGCTAGAAGTAAAAGGTCAAGAGTTAGGATCACAAGGAGAAGAGCTAATGTCAGCTGTTCAAAATGTTCTTGAAATATCTCAAGAAACGGCGAATGCAACCATTGATGAATTGACTTCTGCAAAAGATCAAATCGTAGCAAGTGGAGAAGAGATTTCTGGTAACATGCAACAATTATTTGAAACAACTCAAGAAACGGCAACAAGCACTAGCGAGGAGTTAATGAGTGCAAGTGAAACTATTCAAGGAGAGGCAACTAATTTACTTACCAACCTTGAGTCTACTTCAAACGAAGCGATCGAACTTGCAAACAACACAAACCAAAGTTTATCAGATACTGCTGAAGCTGCTGCGGCAAGAGCTGAAGAGATGAATGCAGAACTAGAAGCTGCAGGAGAAACTGCAAAGGCCACAGCAGAAGAAACAAACGCTGCACTACAAGCTGCTGCAGAAGAAGCTGCTGCAAAAGCAGAAGCAATGAACGCAGATTTAGAAGCTGCGGCAGAAGCTGCCAAGGCAACGGCTGAAGAAACGAATGCTGCACTACAAGCTGCTGCCGAAGAAGCACAATCACAAGCAGAAGAGATGAATTCAAATTTACAAGCTGCTGCGGAAGAAGCAAAGTCTCAAGCAGAAGAAATGAATGCAAATTTACTAGCTGCTTCAGAAGAAGCTACAGCCCAGGCTGCAGAAATGAATGCAAATTTACTAGCTGCTTCAGAAGAAGCTACAGCCCAGGCTGCAGAAATGAATGCAAATTTACAAGCTGCTGCAGAAGAAGCTGCTGCTACTGCTGCTCAAACAAATGCAGACCTACAGGCTGCTGCAGAAGAAGCTACAGCTACTGCGGCTCAAATGAATGATGATTTAGCTACTGCTTCAGAGCAAGCAAAAGCAACGGCAGAGGAAACAGTAGAATCACTAAGAGCTGCATCAGAAGAAGGTCAGGCTACCGCAACCGAGTATGTTTCATTCTGTGGAACCAGCTACGAGCAAACAATAGAAATTAAGGATAACTCTGATCAAGCAGCGAGTGAGCTTTTGGAAATGATGCAAGAAGCATCTCAAACGCTACAAGAGCAAGGAACTAACTTAGTTGAGCAGCAAACAGAATTATTGAGTACATCATCTGAACAAGCAGAAACTTTACTTTCATCATTATCTGAAGCATCTGAATCAGCGCAAGCAACGATGCAAGAAACGGTAGAAGCTCAGCAAAACCTTGTTGAAGAAACAACAAGTACTGCTCAAGAATTTATGAGTAATATGGAGACAACTGGAGATGCCTTTGTGGAAACTATGACGGCACTTCAAGAAAGCACAGAGCAAATAAATGATAACACTCAGGAGTTAATGGAGAATTCTTCAGAGATGACGACCAACATCGAGAATTTACAAGAAGAGTGTATCAGCAATAAGGAAATGATCGAAGCTGCGGCAGATGAAATCAGAGAGGCGTTAAACAATATAGCAGATACACTAGATGGAGCACAAGAACATGCAGAAACTGTGAAAGGTGAAATCGAGGATACACAAGGAGAAGCAGAATCTGCGAGAGATGAGTGTGAATCTGCGAAAGAAAATTGTCTTGCCTTAGAATCTGATTGTGAAAGCCTTAAAACTGATTGTGAGCAATCCTCAGATGGTGCACATGATGCAGAAAGTGCAGCGATGGATTCAATGGAAGAAGCAAGATCAGCAATGAGCGATGCGGAAAGGTCAGCAAGCGATGCAAGAAGGTCAGCAGATGATGCTGAGAGAGCATCCAGTGAAGCTCAGAAAGAAGCAGAACAGGCTGGAAATTACTCAGACATGGCGAGAAACGCTGCTTCAGATATCATGGGATAATACTTTTTAAATAAGCGTGGAGGTTCAGGATTGAACCTCCCCAATATTAGAAAAATCCTTATTAAATAAAGTATTAAATTAAAAATCATGAGTTTTATAGAAACTTTGCAAAGAGCAGATGCCAATGTTCTTAGAGCAATAGAAATAATGGGCGGCTTGAGAACCGGAGCAGCAGATGTATCCGCACCTAGTCGGCCCGAAATAGGCGTTTCAAATATGACTGGAATTTTTCCTCCTGAATTGCTAGGAGGACCGGTTTCCATCGAAGATATGGTGCCTCATTTACCAGAAGGCTCTACCATTATAAATATTCCTCAAGGCTTTGACCCAGTCATAGTTAATGGCGAACTGACCGTTGAACCAAATGGTGATCCAATGCATCCATCTTTTGATGAGTCCCTTGTAAGTTTCACTGTAGATAGCGAACATGGACAAGCTTCTTTGGAATTTTTACAGCATGAAGGATCCGCAAGTGCAAGTGTAGTTATTTCCGGTGGAAAAATAATTGCTCAAGCAAATGCAAATTATGAGGCGAACTTAATAAATGCTCAAGGAAGCGCTGAATTTGGTCCTTTATCCATGCAAGGAAGTTTTAATGTGGGTTTAGAAACTGCGGCTGGGGCAAGCGCTACTTTGGATCCCTTGAAAGGACAAATTCAATTAGCAGCAGATGCTCATTTACAAATAGGAGCAGAAGTAGAAGCTGCAGCCCAATTAGAGTTGGAACTATTAGGTTTAAATCTTGGCCAAGTGTATGCTGAAGGGTATGCGTTTGCAGGAGCAGAGGTAGCTGGTCATGCAGAAGCAACTTTTGATATAATCAATGGACAAATTAATGTCGATGCTGGGTTTGATGCATTTGCTGGAGCCGAAGCAGGCTTTGAAGCTGGAATTGATACAGACCTTGTTGATGCCAGTGTATCTGGAAATTTGCAAGCAGGAATAGGCGCAAGTGGAAATCTTGCAGCAGGATTAAATGAGGACGGAGTGTTGGAAATAGAGGCATCACTTGGCTTAGCTATTGGGATAGGGGCAGAAATAGGATTTAACGTAGGAATAGATGTCAAAAATATCAAAGCTAATATTCTCGCAGCAGCCGATAATTTTTCCGGAGCGATAGACGCAATTAAAGAAGGTGACGTGGGAGGTGCAGTAAACAGCGCACTTGATTCAATTGAAAATGCTACAGAAGTATTATCAGATAGCGTAGATACAGCCACAGACATAGCATCTGGTGTAATTGAAGGTATAGGAGATGTTGTTGGGGGAGTTGCCGATGTCTTGGGCCTTGATTTCATGGAAAACACCATTAATGATATTACTGACTTCATATCTGGTGGAATCGATACAGTAGGGAGTTTTGTAGCCGATGGAATAGACTTCGTTGGAGATAAACTTGATGAATTTGGAAATACAGCAGAAGCGGTATTACAACCTGTAACAGAGTTTGTCCAAAATATAATGGATGATCCTCTTGAGGCAATTGGAGGAGCGATCGAAGATATTGGAGGAAGCTTCATAGATACTGTCGAAGATGTTGCTGGCGTTGTAGAAGACTTTGTAGCAGATCCTGTGGGAACTTTAGTATCTGGAGTCGAAAATATTGGAAATTCCATTGGAAATTTATTCAGGTCTTTTTAAGTAAAAAACTCAACATTCTCAATTATATAAAAATAATTTAAAAATCAAATATTATGAACAACATGTATATATGCGAAAATCTAAGAACTCCCTTTGCCAGCATAGGCGGATTCTTATCCAGAATCAATCCTAAATTGGTCGGTAGTTTAATGATTCATCGTTTACTAGAAAAGAATGCTTCTTTAAGTCCAGACATGATAGATGAACTATTAATTGGTAACATATTAGGTTCCAACTTAGGATCTGATTTTGCAAGCCAAGTCATTAGAACATCTAAATTGAATGATGACATTGAAAGAGGAATGATAAATTGTGGCCACATTACTGGCTTAAAGTTGGTTGACTTCGCAGTGAAGTCATTAACGGATGGACCGAGTGTGATTGCTGCAATGGCGATAGAAAATATTTCATCTGCCCCTAACTATATTCCAAACGCAAGAGTTAAAGAAGCCATAGAAGGAGAGGTGCCTACTTTAAATGGAGTGTTACGTGATGCTTACTTTGTAGATGAAATTAAAAACTTTGCAGGTCAACTGGCTGAAACTGTCATTAAAAATGGCAAGTTAACAAGAAAGGAAATTGATAAATATGTCTTGGAATCTGTAGGTAGAACGAAGGCAGCCGCTGAAGCAGGAAAGTTTACCAATGAAATCTGTAAAGTCAAGATTGACATCAAAGATGGTGCTGACTTTATCTTTACTGAAGATACTGAGTACAAGCGGTATGATGAGACTCCAGACATCACAACCTTAGATCCTTCTTTCCAAAAAGACGGTGTACTTACATTGGCTTCTAGTGCTAGAAGTGCAGATGGAGGTTCAGTAGCGCTTATAGCCAATGAGGAGGCTGTTAAAAAGTACGGACTTAAACCTTCTGCAAGAATTTCTGGATACAGTGAGGTATACGGCAAGGCAGAAGACTATGTTAAGTCAGGAGCGAAGGCAGCTAAAAATGCCTTGAAACAAGGAGGAGTTAAACTTGGAGACGTGGACTTTTTTGAGCTTCATGAAGACTTTGCTTCGACACCACTTTTATTTTCTAAGTCAATGAAAATTTCAAAGGATAAATTGAATAGAAATGGTGGTAGCCTTGGGGTAGGAAATCCTATTTCGTCCACAGGTCTAAGGTTGGTTAACTCTGTTTGTAACCAATTTGATCAGAATGATGGCACCAAAGCAGTAGCGACGCTTTGTGGACCTTCTGGAGGAAGTGCTGCCTTGTTCTTAGAAAAAGTATAGTTCTTTAATTCCTAATGATAATTAAAGCGGGGTTCCAATTTAGGAACCCCTTTTTATTGCCTTTTATAAAGTATAGTAGAAAGGAAAATTCAACTTTAAATAGTATACATTAAATTTTACTTGGTCGATCGCATTTGCATGCAAATGAAAATACCAATATTGAACTTTTAACTTTACCCTCTAAGTTTGAGGTAAGAAGAAATCGCCTCTGCCTTATTACTTGCATGAAGTACACTATAAAGCTCCTTTATATGGTATCTCACGGTATCAATAGAAATGTATAACTCTTTAGCAATCCCAGCATAAGTTTTACCATCTACTAAAAGCTCAATAATTTCTTGTTGTCTTTCTTTTAACTTAATGACGGGCTTTTTAACCTTCCCATTGATGAAATAATTTACAATTTCTCTTGCAATACAAGGAGACATATAAGATCCGCCTTCATTTACAAGATTAATGGTATCCAAAATTGACTTGAGACCACTTTTTTTTGAAACATATGAGCAAGCACCTGAACACAAGGCTCTTAATATTTTATCCTCTTCTTCAAAGCTTGAAAATATTATAATATCAATATCTTGTTTGATTCTTTTAAAATCAGGAATGGCTGAAATTCCATCTTTGCCTGGGAGGCCAATGTCAAGTAAAATAATTTGTGTAGAAGGTAAAGATTTCAATTTACTGCAACCTTGCTCTGCACTCTCTGCAAGAAATTGAACCTCAATGTGATCAATTATTGAGAAATATTTCGACAAGGTATTCTTAATAGATTGATCATCTTCAACAATACCAATATTGATAATTTTATTCATTTTTGAAAATAGTAGGAAAAAAAGTCGATCTAAAATACAAAATAAAACTATTTCATGTATACGAACTTAATAAAATACTTCAACGAGATATTTTAATTTATAAATAATTTTCTATTGGCCAAAATTCTAATATGGATGTGTACAAAGTATTTTATACAAGCTTTAAAGTTATATAATAATTTGACTGCACGCTAAATGATTGTGACAAGAGAGAATAATCAATTTCTTTAAATTACTCCATAGTATAAATAACTTTTTTATTTTTTTCTGTAACAAAATTGCTATTTTAGATTAGCGAATTAATTGAAATTTAATTTGCATCAAAAAATTATAGAATGGTCAATTTCCACCCACTTCCCATGTGTAAGTCCTGCATTTTAATATCAATATATTTCTTTTTTTTTAGCAACTTGGTTTTTGGTCAAGTCAATTTAAAAGATAAATCATCGGAAGAATTAGATGAATATTTAGGAGCACAATTGGACTCTATTATGAAAATAGAAAGTAAAAACCCTGTACTAGCTATTCAAATGAGTCAAGAAGCAAAGTCGATTGCAAAAAAGAACAAAAACCTAGTTCGTGAATTGCAATTTAATAACAGAATAGGTCAATCTGTTCTGAGAACAATGGATAAGCCGATTCTTGATGAATTTTTAGAGGAGGGTGAGCGATTATCAAAACTTGCGTTAAAACCAAAAGGAGTAGCCAACTTTTACTATCTAAAATATCGGTATTTTTCCATGGTAGGCCCTAAAGATTCTGTTGATCTTTATTTAAATAAAGAATTAAATATTAGGGAAGAGATCAAGGACACCACCGGAATCATCGGTTCCTATTTTAATTTGGCAAATAATAGTTGTGATGATATCAAGTGCTCCTTAATTTACTTGAGAAAGGCCTACAACTTTGCTCAGATTAAAAAAGACAGTCTGCGATTGGCAATTGCTATGGGGAATATGGGTAATCAGTATTTAGTGAAATCTAGAGATTTAGATTCCTCTATGTTCTACTTCGTTGAATCAAATAAAATTTTTAGACGATTAAAATATAATGTAGCTGTGGCTCAAGGATATTTTAATATGGGAAAGGTTTATAAGTTTAGAGGTGACTACAAAAATGCAATTGAATATCAAATCAAACATTTAAATTTAAGAGAAGAACTGGGAGATATTGGTGGACAGATTACCGCCTTACATCAGCTATCTAATATTTATTCACTAATGGATAGACCAAACGATGGCTTGGTCTATTTACTTATATCACATAATTTGGCAAAGTCGAAAAACTCTAAGCGGAACCTAGTACATTCCTTAAATTCTTTAGGTGAGTTTTTCATTGAAAGTAATCAAGACTCCGCTCTATATTATTTTAATAAATGTTTAGAATTATCAGAAGAAATAGGGGAAGAAAAAACAATCGGGGCAGCCAATACAAATATTGGTAAAGTTTATTCATTAAACGGTCAATTTAAGATCGCAGAGAAATATATGAATAAAGGCTTGGAATTTTCGAGCACTGCAAATGCTGGAGAAGACTTTCCAGTATCCTTGCTCGCCTTGTCTGAAATGTATTTAGATTGGTTTGATCAAAGTAAGGAAGCCAATATTCAAGGCCCCAATCTACTCGAAGTTGAAAAGATATTAAATAGAATTGAAGAAAGGATTGAGACCAATTCACAGTTTGAAATTGAAGAAACGCTTTATAAAAATTATATAAGAATTTATAGAGCAAGAAATGAGAACATTCCTTTGGCGATGTATCAGGAAAAATTAATAACTCTTCGAGATTCATTCATAGAACACCGCAATATAGAGGTGGCCAATGATTTTGCTGAAAAGTTAAAAACAGCGGACAAAGAGAAAGAAATTTTAGCGCTAGAATCTAAAAACAAAATTGTAAGTTTTCGAAATAAAATGTTCGCATGTAGTCTTGCTGGTTTGGGCCTTTTCTTTTCAGCTTTGTTTTTCTTCTATAAGAAATTGACAACAGAAAGAAATATTCAAAGAAGATTAAAAGAAAATCAAGAATTCCGTACTAGAATATCTAGAAATCTACATGATGATGTGAGTTCCTTGCTCAATAGTTTAGCCATGCAGTCAGAGCTGGCCGCAGTAACTGTTGACCACTCCAATAAAAAAATATACGAAGAAATAGCGATTAAAAGCAGGCAGGCTGTTGACAACTTGCGCGATACTGTATGGGCCATAGATTCAAGCAAGGATAAATTTGAAAATCTATTAGATAGGATCGTCGATTATGGTGAGGATAATCTGTCAATCAAGAATTTTGAATTCAAAGTAGATAAGGTTAATTGGAAAAGTGAGTTGGATTTAAATCCAGCTTTCAAACAAAATATATATTTAATCTTCAAAGAATCGGTAACAAACATTTTAAAACATTCTACTGGTACCGCAGTTAAACTCATCATTGGTTTTAAAAATCAGAATTTTATCATGAGTATTCATGACAATGGTTCTAATTTTATAGAAAAGAAATCTGGAGTAGGAATGAGTAGCATTAAAAAAAGAGCGAAGGAACTAGGTGGGCACATTACCTTTAAAACCACTCATGGATTCTTAACGGATTTACAAATTCCTCTATAAATACTGACACCAGAAAATCCAATAAACAAATCAAATTTTCAACGTAACTTCCATTTGATTCCATCAAGCTAGATCACTGAAGTGAGATCATCTCCAACGTAATCCTCGTCAATACCATTAATAGAAATTTCAATAGGTCTAATGTCGATCTCTGCATTTTTATCACCTCAATCTTCCTCTGAAGTGTATCAATCACCATCTGTAAGGAGAACGGATCACACCATAAAAATTCTGGACAAGACATCTTTGCAATAGGCCTCATCACACCTTTGCACGTAAGAGCTTAAGTCTTGCTACTCTTCTAAAACTTGTAAGGTTATGAGGAAATCTTTTAAAAGATAAGCCTAATTGTTCATGACAATGTGGAAATCATATAACTTTAATGTTATTATGAGCTTTATTATCTGCGAAATAATTTATGATAATTTCTACGTGAAGCTATTTTCATGCATAATTGTCAGCCGGATAACAGTTTGAACTGCCTTGATGTGCATATATGTTTAGTTATGTGTACCATATAAGTTTAGGTATGTGTAATTTACATATCTTTTTAAGTTGTATATCTTTAAACATCAAATTAACCTGGATGGAGTTATAGAAAAGGTGTGACCTTGCGTATACTTGAACTTCATCGAAATGATAAAACTGTAGTTGGCATGCAAAAACGGAAGTTAGAGACTGAAATGCACAAATTAAAAACATATTATAATGAATTAAGAAATGAGATTATTCACTCAGAGAATAAAGAACAGGTATCATACTTGCAGAAAAGAGTAAATAATGCCATTGCTATCGCTAGAAAATATGCTAAAAAAGAAGGTCTTTCTCAAGAAGACTTTGTAGTTACTCAAATTTACATCTTCTTATTTTATTTTAGAATATTTGATTCGTTAGATAAAACATCTACCGAATCAGAAGAAACTTCAGGTAAGAAAGGCAAATTACTAATAGATAGAAATAAAATTTACGAGGATTTCAACCTATCAGCAGAAACGCTAGCTGAAATAAACAGAGCATTAGCAGACTATACGGTCCCTGTTGCCAAGCATTTCTCTTTGCCCATACAGGTTGGACATGATGCAGTAACTTCCATTTTTGGACAGAAAAAATTTATTAAAAGGCTCAATGAGACCATCGATGAATTTGATTTCTATTTTCCTACTTCCGTAGGTAGGAGCTCTGAACGTTATGCGCATGTGCTAGACTATTTAACAAAGACAAGGTATTATTCTAGTGTGGCTGTTGATACACTTTTAAAGAAGAAAATTCAAAATAAAAATAAGCTCATAAAGTATATACAGCAACAAAAAACAGCTTCTTCTATTTCGAATAATAAACAAGCCATGACAATGGTGAAAACTTCTTCCAGGAATCAAATCGATCTAGTGAGTATAGCTGACAAAAAAGCAGGGATCATGATCACCGTCAATTCAATATTATTGACCATTTTAATTCCTTTATTTGCAAGTTATATTTTTGACTTTACCAGTTACATCATTCCAATCATTATCCTTGTGGTTACCTGTGGATTTACAATACTATTTGCAACACTAGCAACTCGACCATCTGCTAATCCGAGTGATATTGAGAAAGGGGAAAAACTAACTTCAGGAGAAAAAAGTATCTTTTATTTTAAAAATTTTGCAGGCTTGACTAAAGACCAATTTGTAGAAGGGGCCCACGAATTGTTAACAAAAGATGCAGCCTTCGATAAGGCAATATTTACAGATCTCTATGATGTTGGGATTGACTTAGACAGAAAGTATAATCGATTGAGGTGGTGTTATACAATTTTTGCAAGTGGAATTTTATTAACTGTCTTGAGTTTTATTTCTTGTGTTATTTTTTTTAGTGCAACATAGTTAATTGAATGAGCAATAGGAATATGTATTTGATCTCTTGCCTCGGTATAGTGTTTACCTCAGGACTGGTTTACCTTATTAATGACACAAATACAGTTGTTAATGATAAATTTTCAGGATTTCATCAAGAGCAATTCGACTTGCCATATAATTTAGCTAGTCCAGATACATTTTATTTAATGCCTAAAGAGTTGAAAGAAATTTCAGGATTAAGCTTTTTAGAACCGGATAAAGTTTTGACGATTAATGATGAGAAAGCTAATCTTTACACTTACGATTTTACCAAAGAAGAAATTGTTTCTAAAATTGATTTTGGTAAATCTGGAGATTATGAATCTATTACCCGCAGGGGTAGCACAGTCTATATCGCAGAGAGCAATGGTAATATAAAAGTTATAGACCTTGAGAAAGGAGAAAAAGTAGACGAATACGATCCACCTTTATCTAGTAGAAATAACGTAGAAGGACTATGCTACGATGCTACTAATAATCAATTGCTCATAGCCTGCAAAGGTCAATTAGAAAAAAAAGGAAAAAGTAATCAATTAAAGGGAATCTACCGTTTTAATCTAGAAAACAATGAACTCAATAAAGAACCATATAAAATAATAGACATAAAGGAAGAAAGTAAAACGCTAAAACCTTTAAATCTAACGAATGACCGATTGAGTCAATTAAGTATCAATTCTCGTCTAAAATCTTTTGCTCCCTCGGGAATCGCAATCAATCCAATAAGTCTCAATACTTATATTATTTCTTTTAGGGGAGGAATTCTTACAGTTCTGGATCCAGCTAAAAATGTTTTGGGAATTTACTTCTTAGCGAAAAGCATCTATGGACAGCCAGAAGGGATTACCTTCAATAAAGAAGGAGATCTGTACATAAGCAATGAAGCTAGATCGACCACAGCTAATATCCTTAAAATTAAAAGAAGGAAAATTTAAATTGATGATTGCAATGTAAAGATTTTCCCTAGAGCTATTTAAAGCCCTAACTCAGCACCGAAATAAGCACCCCTGCAGCTACCGCCGAACCAATAACTCCAGAGATATTACTAGACATACAATACTGCAATATGTGGTTGCTTGAATCTTTCTTTAAGGCTATTTCATTGGCAACTCTTGAAGCCATCGGGACAGCACTCAGACCAGTTGCTCCGATCAATGGATTGATTTTCTTCTTAGCAAATAGATTATAGATCTTGACAGCAAAAATGCCTCCGACAATCGAAATGGCAAAAGCTAGAAATCCACCGAAAATAATAAGCAAGGTGTCCTTGGTCAAGAATGTACTCGCAGTCATAGTTGCACCAACACAAAGACCCAAAAAGATCGTCGCAGTGTTCATTATAGTGCTAGAGGCTGCTTCAAATAGTCTTGAAGTATCACTGCCAATTTCTTTCACTAAATTCCCGAAAAGTAACATACCGATTAATGGGGTAGAGCTTGGAACCAACAAAGAAATTATGGTAGCCAACATCAACGGGAATAAAATCTTAACCAACTTTAGATTCTTTATTTTAACCTTAGAAGGATAAAGTCTATCCTGCTCTTTCATGTTAATTAATAAGTCCTTTTCTGTAGTTGTAAATCTAACAACTAAAGGTATAATGACAGGAACCAATGCCATATATGAATAGGCAGCAATAGCGATTGGTCCCAGCATGTGTGGCGCTAGTATAATGGCTGTGTAAATGGCCGTTGGTCCATCAGCACCACCTATAATTCCTAGGGCACCGGCCTCTTTGGGGGTAAAGCCCAACCAAATTGCTCCTAGCAATACGGTAAAGATTCCGATCTGAGCCGCAGCGCCGAAAAAAGCCAATTTCAGATTCCGTAACATTGGGCCAAAATCAGTCATGGCACCCACACCCATAAATATTAACGGTGGAAGTAATCCAGTTTTAATCAGTAAGTAATATAACATATTCATAATGCCATATTCCTTGGCAATCTCTAGGATGGTCATATGCGCAATGACTTCTGATCCTTGCACGACCGCCATATTACCTGTGGGGAAATTAGCAAGCAACACTCCGAAGCCTATAGGTACCAAAAGTAATGGCTCGTACTTTTTAAAGATGCCTAAATAGAGTAGTCCAAAGGCAATGAATAGCATGATGAAATAAGAAGGCTGTGCTGCCAACTCATCAAAGGCACTCATCTCATATAACTTGCTCAAGTAATCCATATCAAACGATCATTATCAACTGGTCATCTTCATCAATATCATCGCCATGGTTGACAAGGATTTGTTCTACTTTCCCTTCTACAGTACTTGTGATTGCATTTATAACTTTCATAGATTCTACATATGCGATCGTATCTCCTTTCTTGACTTGGTCGCCTACCTTCACCGCTGTGTCATTGCTATCTTTTGTTAGGTAAAACTTTCCTTCCAGTGGTGCAAGTACATATTTAGCATTGCTTGGAGTTGCAGCTGGCTGTGTTGCATTGTTGGCTGGTGCGGCAGCTGCTGCATTTTTTTGGTCTCCTTCTGGATAGTCAATGGACACATTATAATTCTGGCCTTCTACATTGATAACCAGTGATTTAGGCATTGGAGCTGATGCAGCCACTGGAGCAACTGCTGTAGCTGAAGCTGTACTATTGGCAGCCTTACGCTTGGCTAAGTCTGCTTCAAAGTTCTCCTTGGCCTTCCCACTTTTATACGCTTCATATTGTTCCGGATGCATGGCATATTCAAACAATTCTTCTTCATCTTCTCCAAGATCCCAAGCTTTCTCTTCCATCTTTTTTCTGAAGTCATCAAGCACATCTGGATATAGATCTTGTGGATTTCCAGTATAGAATTCTCGTTGCTGCACATCCGCCAAGTCTTTCAATTCAGGAGCTAGTTCTCCTGGTAATTTCCCAGACTGTCCTAGCATCATGCCCCAAGTATTCTCATCAATCATGGACCATCGTTCTTTGCCCTTTATCATTGCCATAACATTCATCAGACATACGTTCTTTACATATTGAGAAAACGGAGTCACTAGCGGCGGGTATCCTAATTTAGGCCAAGAATGTTGAACTTCTTCAAACAGCATGATCAATAGATCATCTTGCGAGAGCAGTGGTTTATCATTTTTTGCTAGCCATTTATTGACACTTTTCAGATTGTTGGCAAGATCAGACATTAAACTTCCCATCATCCCACCAGGTAGACCCGGTCCAATGAGTAGGGAATTCATTGATCTATTTTTCTGGTTTATATAGTAGCCTAAGAAATCATCAATGAATTCTTGTGTAAGGGTTCTTACATGCATGTAAGCTTTGAAGTTAAGATCGGGAACGCGGAATCCAGCATCTCTCAACATTTCATGAACAGCCAAAAGATCCGCATGTCCTGTTCCCCATGATAGAGGTTCCATACCACAATCAATGATGTCTGCTCCGTTTCTTGCTGCTTCCAAGGAGGAAGTTAAAGAAAATCCTGGAGTAGAATGACCGTGGTATTGTATGATGATATCAGGGTGACGTTCTCGTATTCCTTTGACAATTTTTCCTACAGAAGCCGGCCTTCCTATGCCTGCCATATCTTTGATGCAAATCTCCTCAGCACCTTTCTCGATGTATTTATCCGCAAGATCAATGTAATATTCTACAGTATGAACGGGAGAATAGGTAAGGGAAAGGGCACCCTGTGCAATCATACCTCCTTCTTTGGCGTATTGAAAAGAAAGCTCAACATTTTGTGGATTATTCAAGCCATCAAAAGTTCTTGAAATATCAGTCCCTTGCAGTTTTTTTAGCTTGAACATCATCTTTCTTAGATCCTTGGAACAAGGACTCATTCGGATGCCGTTTAATCCACGCTCAAGCATCTGCGTCTGAATCCCAGCATCATTGAAAGGCTGTGTCCAAGCCCTTACAGACTTATTAGGATTTTCTCCAAACAATAAATTAATTTGCTCAAAGCCTCCACCGTTGGTTTCTACTCTGCTCAAGCAACCTATGTCAATAATAGGCTGTGCTACTCTTACCAATTGATCAACTCTCGGCATATATTTCCCAGAAGATTGCCACATATCACGGTAAACCAAAGCTAATTTTATTTCTCTTCCCATAAGTCGTTCTTGTGTTAGGCTTTTTTGATTTCTGTAATTTCTCCTCTTCCTGAGGTAATATGTGATACAACAGCTGATAAAATGGCTACTTCCTTAGAATGAATCTTTGGTTGCTTTTCTTGTTTAGTAATCTGAGCAGGACCATATTTGTTGACCAATTTGATCAGCAGGTTGGAAAATAATACAACAAGTAGTAAAATTAGGAAGACTGTAACCATTCCTGAAAACAAAAGGTACAGCGCTAAATCAAAATTTTCAGTCATTTCTATTTTTAAAGGATTGGAAATTACTAAATAAATATCGTTTGCATAAGCAAATATTAATAATGATTTCGGATTAATAGATGAACGTAAATAAATTTGGTGGAGCCTCCATAAAGGATGCTCAAAGAATAGAAAATGTGGTTGAGATTATCAAGAACCATATAAAACGTCCTAGCGTTGTTGTGGTCTCCGCTATCGGAAAAACAACAAACGCTCTGGAATTTTTGCATAAGCATTACTTAATCGGTAATTCTACGGAAGCTTTTGATACATTAAATCAAATTAAAAGTGAACATTATAAACTTTGTCAAGAGTTATTTCAAGGAAGTGCTTTGGACCATATTGTCAATGAGCTCAATGACACTTTTGTTGAAATAGAATGGGTAATAGAAGAAGAAATATCTGATGGACCCAACTTTATTTACGATCAAATTATTTCTATTGGAGAATTGGCTTCAAGTAAAATTATTTCGGCTAAACTTAAAGCTGAAGGACTGGGTGCGCATTGGTTGGATGCTAGAGATGTGATTAGGACGGATAATCGATATAGGAATGCTTCCATTGAATGGGATGAAACCAAAGATCTCACCAAACAGTTCATTCCCAAAATATTGGAACAACATAATTTCTGTGTAACACAGGGTTTTATTGGAGGGACCTCTGAAAATTTTACGACAACCCTTGGTAGAGAAGGTTCTGATTTTACAGCCGCTATAATAGCAAACTGCCTGAAGGCAAATGAGGTAACGGTATGGAAAGATGTACCGGGTATTATGAATGCAGACCCTAATCTCATGGAAGAGGCTCAACTTCTTCCAAATATTAGTTATGATGAAGCACTGGCCATGACTTATTATGGAGCCAAGGTCATTCATCCAAAGACCATTAAACCACTGATGGAATTAGGAATACCTTTGAGGGTAAAATCATTTCTAAACCCCGAGGCAGATGGAACTTTTGTTGGTGCGCTAGCTTCTGAATTAAAGTATCCAAGCATACTTGTTCATGAGCCCAAAAATATATTAATAAAGTTGACTTCCAAGGACAATAGCTTTATCCGAGAGAGACATCTTGCAGAGATTTTTAAACTCATGAATGCCTCAGGATTGGTGCTGAAATTAGATCAAAACATGCCTGCACACTTGACGCTTTGTGTTGGTGACCCTTACGCAAATGTAGATCGATTTATAAAAGAAGCATCAGATAATTTTAATGTAGAATTATCAAATGAAGTGGATTTAATAACGGTCAGACATGGAGATGAAGCCGACATTCTAAGTCAACTAGTGGGTAAGAAAATTTTGTACAAAATGACGACTCAGAATACCATACAATATGTGGTCGGTGAGAGCTAATTTTTAGTGCCGCCTATATATCTCTTTTCATCAATAAAAATCGAGCAAGTGCAATAAATGCAATCAAGGAGATCATAGAAATGATAACAGCACTTTGCATAGTCAATACAAAATCAAAGTCTATATCCTTTACTGGAATCATTTCTGTGTATTTCCAGAAAGGCATCGGCATTAAATCTTCAATGGCGTTTAAGGGGAAGTGATTCGCTACCTCTCCGGAGGTCAATTTCCAACGCAGTCCCATTCTGACAAGTAATTCGATAATTAATACATAGGACATATAAACGAAGATTGCCAAGCCTGCTTTACGCAATAGAAATCCAAGCATAAGTGCAAAAGAAAGATAGGAGACGCTCATTAGAAAATATCTTGCAATGGCCCAATTATTTTCAAAAGCATAAGCAAGATCCCAATCGTCAGTAAAGTAAACACCGATTCCAAAAGCTACAATAGCGTAATAAATGGTTGCGAAAAGGGAAATAGCAAAGATGGCTGAAAGCTTAGATAAAAAATAGGTCTGTCGTGACATTCCGTTTATAATGGTCTGCCGCTGTGTTTTGTAATTTATTTCTGCGGTCACTAGGTAAATGGCGACAACACCCAAGAAGAAAAATACAACCCAGTTTCCAGCATATCCAAGATATTCCCAAACGCCAGGGAAGCTGTAAAAGGTCTGGGGACCCGGCATAAAAATGGGCATGCCTTCTGTGTCAAAATCCTTGAGCAAAAGAAGTCCTGCTGGTAGAAACAACACATAGAAAAAACATAAAAGACTCACCACTGAATTCTTGCTAAACTTTTTCCACTCTAACGCTAATAGATTCAACATGCTTAAGATTTACTTGTAATTTCTAAAAATTCCTCTTCCAATTTTTTCTTCCTTTCTACGAGATGAGTAGGGTAGATTCCTGCTCTAGACATTTCCTCACTCATTCTTGCTACATTAAAATCCTCCGCCACAACACAGTCAAAAAAGAAGCCTTTCTTCTCAAAGGATTGTATGCTTGGATTGCCTCTCAACCAGTTTTCTAAAGCACTTTCTCCGAGTGAAGCAACCTCTATTGTTTTGTCATTCGATAAAATAGATCCAACCGAACCTGTTGCCAATAGCTTGCCCTTTTTTATGATGGCTACATGTGTGCATATTTTTTCTACCTCATCAAGAATGTGACTGGCTAGAATTACAGTACGACCTGAGCTAGCAACTTTCTGCAAGGTATTTCTTACATCTGCAATTCCTTGCGGGTCAAGCCCATTCGTGGGCTCATCGAAGATAAGGACATCTGGATCACCAATCATTGTAGCAGCTATAGCAAGTCTCTGCTTCATCCCCAAAGAGTAGGAAGCAAATTTAGAGTTTCTACGCCCATCAAGATTTACTAATTGAAGAATCTCTGTGAAATCTTTGTTAGGGGTTCCTTTAATGTGTCTTATAATTTCTAGGTTCTCGTCGGCTGTCAAATAAGGAAAGAAATTCGGGGTTTCTAGAATAGTGCCGATCTTTTTCAATGGTTGAGATTCGGATCCAGAAAACCATTGATAGGTCCCAGAATCTGGTTTCAGCACACTTGTTATCATTCCTAGAGTCGTCGTTTTTCCACTTCCGTTGGGTCCAAGTATACCATATATCTGGCCAGCTTCAATACTTAGGTTAAGATTGTCTACCGCCCGGATAGGTCCGTAGGATTTTGTTAAATTTTTAATTTCAAGAACACTCATTTAGGATAAGATTCTGATGAACCGTAAACTAATTAATTTCTCAATAGAAAGTGGAAATTATCGATTGAAACCACGAAAAATAGGACGTAATTTAGAAAGGGTAATTGATGGCAATATTAATATTTCCTATATTCTGACCGATCGGACTTTCAAAATAGGACATAACACCACCTCCTCGATCCGTTTTATAGGTATTCTTAAGCCGATATCCGAAATCAAACCGTAGCAGAAAATAAGTGAAATCAATTCTCAAACCCCAGCCCCAACCAATGGCCATTTGATTAAAAAAATTAGTCAATTCAGCTCCAGGTCGTCCCGGGTCTGGCTGCAGTGTCCACACATTTCCTGCATCAACAAACAGCGCATATTCAAGCCTACCAAAAAGATCTGCTCGATACTCTACATTCAATTCAAATTTGAAATCACCGGTCTGGTAGAAGGTTTGTATTGAGTCTGGGGTAATCAATAATTCACTATAACTTCCTGGCCCCAATTCTCTAGATTGCCAAGCCCTTAAACTGTTGGGTCCTCCGACGAAAAATTGACGGATAAACGGAACAGCAGAATCATCGCCGTAAGGAGATGCATAACCCGTATAAATACGACTTGCAAAAGAAGAGGTCTGATTGATCTTTTGGTTTATTCTAAATTCAGCATCTATTTTCATGAAATTAGCAAAATCCAAAGATTCTGATAATTTGAAATTTACAGAATTGTTTCCAATTGAATTGTATAATTTATTTGCTAGGAATACCTCACCACCAGATAACTCTATGCCTGAAATAAAACTCCAACTAAAACCTTTGGGCCCAGCAGGTTTGGAGTAAATCCCAGAAATATCTTTAAAGATTATTCCTGAGAAAAATGTAGACTGGAAGGACTTTTCTAATAAAGGTCCATTATTTAAAATAGCCTCCCATCCTGGTCGAAACTCATACTTGAGTAAACTGAAACCTGTCGGTGAAAATAGTATTCGCCAATTTTTTCCAGAATCATATTTATACGTTGCTTTTGCATTAAAAATGTTGAACTTATATAAGTTGAATACATCTTGATAGTTAAACCCAGCGGAGAATGATGTGCTTGTACCTACCTCATATCTTTGCCTCACCTCAGGGGCGGTTTTGGTAAGTGAATAAATCAAGCCTATGACTCCTAAATAATCAACTTGAGTAGGATAGGACAGCACGTCCGATATTCCTAAGTTGATTGAATTAAATAATAAATTATTTATGGAATACTCTAATCCAATTTCAGCGATGAGCTCATTTTTCTCCGACCCACCTAGGGTATTTCGATTGATTAAGCTTCCATCTAGGGATATTCCTACGAGTTGTTGTCCTCTACTTGCTAGTGTACTATAAAAAAGTCCGGTTCCTAAATCTGAAATCCATCGATGTTTATATGGAGTCAGGTAAACGTCATAATTAATTATGGAATCTGATCTAGTACCTTGAGAGGGGGTTACTTTAACAAATTTGTAAGTAGTTAAACTGGAAAGCTTTTGGATGGTCTGATAATAATCAGACCTTGAATAAACCCTTCCTGATTTTAAGAATATTTGCTTGTCTATTGCCCTTGGTTTTACAATAAACCTGTTTTTCATGGTGTAATAATTCTTCCCTTTAATGACCCTAGAAGGAATCCTAGGATAGGTCCGATCTTGGTCATAATCAGTAAATACATTGATGGATCCTACATGGTATTTCTTTAATGCTTCTGAGTTTTTACCTGGCGAAATATCAAATAAAATATCAATCTTCTTTTCACTGTTTGAAGAATCACCTTTTATCTCAATATTATTGACCAGAAAATTAGCATAGCCTCTATCCTGAAGCGCTTGAAATATTCGTTGTTTTTCTTTCTCGAATAGTGCGGCATCAATAGGGGAGCCTTTATTGATAAGACCTTTATTTTCAATTTCCTTTAAAATTAGAGAAACCTCAGGATTGTTTGTTCGGTAAAATACACTGTCAACCTTGTATTGCTCTTTGGTTTCAATGAGAAACTTTGTCTTCGCTTTTTGATTTTTTACAATGTACTCAGAACTTACAACAGCATTAAAATATCCCTTCTTATTTCTAAGAAAGCTTTCCATCTTTTGGGCGGTTTCAGAAACCACCATTGTATCAAAAAATATAGCTTTATCTCCGATGAATTTTCTGGCAAAGTTCTGTCTTGAGAGCGTATCTCCAGGGCCACTGTTTTTTAAGTAAAAGTAATCCCTTGGTACAAAAAGAAATTTTTTAATGGTTGGTTGAGCGATCATTTGCTCCAGCTGGTACTTTAAGGTAGCTTGATCATCGATATCATCTTTAAAAATAACAGTTGCCTCTCTTATCAAAGCCTGATCTTCTTGTATGAATTTAGTGCTACGGCAAGAGCTGATTAATAAACAGAATACAAGTAAAAATAAGAGTTGTATCTTGCTTTCAAGAAATGATATTTTAACCTTTTGAGCGATCAAATTTTTTCTAAGCGATTATTAAAGTACGTCCAGTCTCTACATTCTAGGAAGTATAGACAAAAGTATAACAAATTCATAGCACAAGGCCCTAAAATTGTCATTGAAATACTGAAAACGGAAAGAGATATAGAGTATTTATTCTGTACAGATACCTTTTATAAGCAGTTTAATGAGCTAATCGATCGTACCAATACGCCCTTCATTATCGTAAATCAGAAAGAACTCAAGTCTATATCTACCCATAAAACTCCTAAAGACGTCCTATGTGTCTGCGAAATGGATATTTATGATTTGGTTAAGATGCGAAACAATTTTTGGAGTATCTACTTGGATTCTGTCCAAGATCCAGGGAATGTCGGTACTATTATCAGAACAGCAGACTGGTTTGGAATTGAGCAAGTTTTTCTAGGGGGAGATACAGCAGACCTATATAATCCTAAAGTTATTCAATCCTCTATGGGAGGGTTTCTGCGTGTCATGACTATGAGAACAACTTGGCAAGAGTTTTCAAGTGCTAACCAGCAGATTGTTTATGCAAGCTCTTTAGAGGGGAGCCAAGCGCCTGATACTTCGTTATCGCCGGGGGTTATTGTGATAGGTAACGAAAGCAAAGGCATCCAAAATAATATATTGGATGCCTCTGATATTAAACTTAAAATTCCTTCCTTAGGTCAGGCCGAAAGCTTGAATGCTGCTGTTGCCTGCGGAATTATACTCTCTAAAGTTTTACAATAATTTCTTAATTTCTGCTTCTATTTGGGTGTGTCTCGGATTCAAAGCAGCAATGTTACCTTCTCTGTTTAGAAGAAAGGTTGTAGGAATACTTCTCACGCCGTACAATCCTGAAGCTTGAGATTCCCATTTCTTAAGATCAGAAACATGATTGTCCCAAGCTAATTTATCTTTTGCAATAGCATCTAACCATCTTTTCTTTGAGCTTTCTATTTGCGCTGCAATTCTTGTCTGGTCTCCATTAAATCTTGCTTTGGTTCTGCTATCTAGACCATCTAGCGATACACTGAATACCGTAAACCCATCGTCTTTATATTTGTGGTATGTTTCAACAACTCCTGGATTGGCACGTCGGCAAGGTCCACACCAGCTTGCCCAAAAATCTAAAAGTACAATGCTTCCTTTAAGGTCAGAAAGTTTTCTCGTTTTTCCATTCACATCTGGCAATGCGATTTCTGGTGCGGGATCTCCTACCTGCACTGCATATTTCCCTCTAGATTGAGCTTTTTGAGCTTGAGCTGCCGCTGTTTCTAGATTCTTGACCATTGATTCATAATCCTTCACACATTGCACGCCAGGATATTTTGTACTTAATCTTTCACAGATGTTTTTATGTACGCCAACTAACTGAGGATTTTTTGCAAACAGGGAATTCGCCAAGGCCATGCTTACCAATGGGTCTGCAGAGTCTAGTGTACTCATCAATGTTTGTTGATTTAATTTTTGAGAGGCAAAATCACTCATTGTAGATCTATAGGAATCGGCCAATGGAGCACCTTCAATGGTATAGCTGAATTTTTCTAGATTTTGAAGATCGCCCGCGATTTTGACATTCTTCTCTGTTCCATCCATGACTAAGTCAATAGATTTTGCACCTATTCTAACTCTGTAAACACCCGGTGTAATTCCATCCGGAAAGTTAAAGCTAAATTTACCTTTCGAATTACTGTCAATCTTATCGAGAGAGGTAGCGGTGTTATTTAAATCTTTTTTGTCGAAAAATACACTAAGATTAGTGGCATTGTCTATTGTTCCTTGAACAGTCAATCCTTTTTGTGATCCACATGAGGCAAGTAAGAACAAACCAATAAATGCGGAAAATGTGAGGAAATGCTTGAATTTCATAGCTGATTGATTATTATTTCTAAATTCTAAAATTAGTTTATATAACTAAAAAGTGCCCCATAATGTTACGTTTTAAGGCGAAAAACTGCCAAAATTTACTAGGAGACGATCTATTTAACAGGAAATAAAAGTACGAAGGTATCTTGTCTTATATATTATAAAGAGTTGTAACCTGATAAACAATCTAAAAATTTGCGAAAGCGATAAGTAATTTACTGTATCAAGAAGTTCAATAAAAAGAATATTATCAGATAGATCCACAGTAGATCCAGAAAATGCCAATAAGTAGTCAATAGTTTTAAACGGCGTTTCTTGTCAGGGTCTGTAAAGTAAATAAGTACAGTTACCGGTTCCTTCATGAATTTCTTAGAGGTCCAGATAAAGTAAGCAAGAAAGGGAATCCCTCCAACTACGTGGGCAAAATGCACCCCTGAAATCACATACATGTAGGAGGCAAGATTACTATGTGTCAATCCAATATTGTTATTTAATAATTGTCTCCAAGCTAGAATTTGAAATATTAAGAAACCTATGGTTAATACCAGAGTGATGGTAAGCATCAATTGGTATTTCTCAGTATCATCCTTCAGATAGTAATTCTTAGCTTTTATCAGAGTGAAACTTGAACCTACCAATAAAAAGGTATTGAAATAAAATAGGGGAGGAAGTTGAACTGGAGGAATGCCTGATTGGACCCTATTATATAAATAGGCCGCAGAGAAACCGAAAAATAAAGCAGTCACCCCGGCAAGTAACAGGTAAACAATTATTTCTTGGGGATGGATTAAAAAATTACGCTCATGTCTCATAGTAAAGTGTCTAAAGACTAAACAAATATGGTCAGATAAGTTTAAAGGGAACAAAAAAAGAGAAGCCTTTTGACTTCTCTTTTCAATTTTATCTTTCGAATTGTATGCTATGCAAGCACCTCAGAAACCAAATTTGCTGCATCTTTTAAAACGATGGCAGATTTAACACTGAGTCCACTTTCATCAATAATTTTCTTCGCAATGTCTGCATTGGTACCTTGTAATCTAACAATAATAGGTACTTGAATATTACCCATATTTTTAAAGGCCTCTACAACACCATTAGCGACTCGATCACATCTTACAATTCCTCCAAAAATATTAATGAGTATCGCTTTTACATTCGGATCACGCAGAATAATTCTAAAGGCATTCTCCACTCTTTCTGCATCTGCTGTACCACCTACGTCCAAGAAATTGGCTGGTGAGCCACCAGAAAGTTTAATGATGTCCATCGTCGCCATCGCAAGTCCTGCGCCATTAACCATACATCCCACGTTACCATCAAGTTTTACATAATTCAATCCAAAACTTTTAGCTTCAACTTCTGCTGGATCTTCCTCATCCTCATCTCTTAGGGCAGCTAAATCTTTATGTCTGAACAATGAATTTTCATCAAGTGAAACTTTAGAATCGACTGCAATTATTCTACCATCTGGAGTTTTAAGCACTGGGTTGATTTCGAAAAGTGAAGAGTCAGAGCCCACAAAAGCAGTATAAAGTTTGCTTACAAACTTAGTCATTGCCTTGAAAGCATCTCCACTGAGACCTAGGTTAAATGCAATTTTCCGCACTTGGAAACCCTGAAGACCTAAACTTGGATCAATATATTCTTTGTGCAATAAGTGGGGCGTTTCTTCAGCTACCGTTTCAATATCCATTCCTCCTTCTGTAGAATAAATAATGACATTACTTTTCTGGGAACGATCCATCATCACTGACATGTAGAATTCAGTACATGCATCAAAGTCAGGGGCGTAAGAATCTTCTGTTATAAGTATTTTCCTAACCAATTTACCCGGACCATCCAATCCGCCTGGCGTCTGTGGAGTTTTAAGCATCATCCCGAGAATATTACCCGCCGTTTCTTTTAACTCGTCCATATTCTTGCAGAGCTTGACACCTCCGCCTTTACCTCTTCCTCCAGCATGAATTTGTGCCTTTACTACGCAGAATTCTGTTCCTGTTTCTTCTTTAATATCTTTATATGCTTGAATGGCCTCTTCGACCGTATGTGCTACCTTTCCTCGCTGAATTGGTACACCGTAAGATGCCAATAATTCTTTACCTTGATATTCGTGCAGATTCATTTGTTAGTTTTATTTTACAATTATTTGTTTTGCGAAGATACCTTCTGAAGATTTTATTTGAAGTAAGTACATCCCTGCAGCAACTCCATCAGTATTTACTTTTATGCTGTTGTCATTTGTGTGAACATTGATGTCCATCATGTTTTTTACAACCTTACCGTCTAAAGCCATCACTTGAATTTGAGCTTGAAAACTCTCCGTACTATTAATGTCAATAATTAATTCATCACCTATTCTCAGTGGGTTAGGATATACGTTTATTTCAGCTAAATCCTCTAAAGTTTCTACCGAAGTAAATTCCCCATTCGTCTGTAACGGCTTAGAATTACTAGTAACACAACTTGAAGTTTCATTAAATGCAGAAATTGAATAAAAGTAGAATTCATCAGGCTCTAAATCTGTTACCAATTTTTGATTGGTATCAGTTACATAAGTGAAAACTCCGCTTGCATTGGTAATTTCTAAGGCATAGAAATCAGCATTTTCTAATGCTTCCCATTCAAACAAGATTGAGTTGTAGAACTCAACTTCTGGAGTTTCAACAACAATTTCTCCTTCCACTACACCCGTGTTTGGCACATAGTCTGTGTTGATGTGTTCTCTTTCATCAGACAAGAAATCAGCTTCCATTAATTCGATTTGTTGTTCTGTGAACATGTACTCTTGGCATCCATCGAAATAGCTCATGACATTATTAGCCATAGGAACCACAAGATTATTCTGGCTATCGAAAATATCTTTGTTCATCCCGCATGATGTCGCAAGATTAGTTAATGGGTTTCCATCTATATCTGTAGCTGAAAATGGGAAATTAAAATCTGGAGGAGTGTCACACAATCTATCTGCAGCAACCTCACAATTTTCATCTCTATCTACCAATTCAATTTGAGTATTTCCTAAAACAGTAATCTCTAGTGGATTTCCATGATCTTCTTCTGAATAATTGGTCCCTTCCCATCCGAAGAAAGTGTGCGGTAAACTAAGGAAGTGTCCCAGCTCATGAGCTAAAGTACCTGAGGCATCTGTAATCTCCTTTTTTCGAACGATTACAAAATCACCATTCGGAGAATAATAACCCAAAGTTGTTCCTCCGCCTCCTGAACCAACGGAAGCATTTTCAGTGATAAAAACATTTACTGCGTTAGGATCTTTTTCTCCTACGATTTGAGAAGCATTAGAACTCGGATCGTAAAATATTCCACTATTGTCTACTTCACCAAATCCTTCATAAATGTAGGGAACGATATCTGCTGCTGCCATTTCATCCTTCAATCGGCACATCATCCCTAAGATAGAACTTGGAAGTATTTTTTGACTACCATTTGTTTCACCAACCCTATGAAATTTAATTGGTAAATAAATGGTTTCAATGCTCTTATTTTCTTCGCGAATGGATTTCTTATTTCGCTCAAGTCTTTCAAAAATCTGGGTGTGATCGATGGTGCCACATACCCCTTTCGAGTGATTATGCTGCTCATCTTGTGCATTTGAAGTAGAAAATCCTACAAACGCTATTAAAATGGAGATTATAATTTTATTCATTGTCAATATTTAAAACAAATGTAAATGAATCTTGATACATTTAAAGCTAATTCTTTGACCTTTTGTCTTGATAATATATTATCAGACTATTTTCATCTGCATCTTCGTGCCTAAGACGGTAATCGATATCAATTCCAGGTATAATAATACACCCATTTTGATCCTCTAGCAGCAATTTAGATCGCCGTTGTAACCAACTCAACCCTTTTTCCTTTAAAAATTTAGCTATTTTTTTACGATGTCCCTTGAGGCCAAAAGGTTGAAACTCTTCGCCTTCTTTCATTACTCTTAAGGTCAAAGGGAAGCTTAACTTCGCCAAACTTACCCCTAAAACTGATGCGTTTTCTGCTTTAAATGGTCCTATCTCAAGCCGAAGCTCGTTTTTAAACGTGTGACTGCCTAAATCAGATTTATCAATAGTTAGCTCTTTAAAAGGGGATAGCCTTGCCAGGCAAATGGATGTACCATCATTTAACGCAAGTAATTCTTTCGTATAAAACTTAGCATCTTTATTGGTAGTAGTCGCCATATCATTGACCTGTTGTTCACTAAATCCATGTTTCCCCAAAAAGTAAATTAAGGTTGCTAAGCCGATTTTATCCTTTAGTACATTTAGGCTTATCCTTTCACAAACAAGATCTTCTAAATCATTTTTTTCTGAACTTAAATGCTCCATCAGATGAAGATTCATAAGTCCTTCCAGAAGTTTTTTGTTCTTTTTCTGCCTTTCGGCAAATCCGACCATCTTTTTAGATAAATCTTTGAATCGATCCATCATTAGAGGCAAGAGGTCTAATCTCACAAAGTTGCGATCGTATTTATTATCCAGATTACTCTTGTCCAAACGATAAGTTATCCCATGATCTAAGGCATATTTCTCAATTTCAGACCGCTCGGTCCCCAACAATGGTCTCAAGAGAGTAATGTTTTCAAAAATTGTTCTTTCCTTCATCGTTTGTGGATCATAGCCCTTAAGCATGCTCAGAATGACGGTTTCAAGTTGATCGGACTTATGATGGGCCAGTCCAACCTGCATGATTTGATCTCGGTCGCAGATGTCTTGAAAAAACTCAAAACGTTCTTTTCTTGCCCAAACTTGTACGTTTTTATGCAGCTCTGGGTCGAAACTGCAGGTCTTGACTTCTAAATTTATATTGTTAGTTAAACAGAACGCTCTAACTAGCTGCTCATCTTTGTCGGATTCTTCACCTCTAAGCTGATAATTAACATGAGCGACTTTGAAAGGTAATTTAGACTCTAAAAGAAGATTCGCTAGAACCATTGAATCCATACCTCCACTTACCCCTAATAAACAAGGTTTTTTATCTTCTAAGCCTAAGGTCCGTAAGTGCTCTTTAAAATTCTTGATTTGCATTAAAAAATTACTTTATATTTATGCCATGTTCATTCCCATGAAGAATTTCCAACCAGTGATTTTATCACTTTGTGCAATATTAGCATATTGCTGCCAATCTGGTGTGAAAACTCCATCTAAACTTACTGTAGCAGATAGTAAAGTTATCGGTCATGAGGAAGAGGAGAAGGCTGATTTAAAAAAGAGGTCACAAGCGCTAGCTGTTCTGGACCATAGAATCAAGAATGATCCTGAAACATACGCCATAATTGAGGCTGGAGTATTAAATTATCTTTTCGTTTTTAATGGCAGCAAAATTTCCAAGTCTGAAGATTATGTAGGCGATTGGATCAATTTTAAGGATGATTTCACTTACGAATACGGAAATTTTGATACGGTTCAAGGGGAAGGAAGATATCACTATAGCATGGATAAATCCCAGCTAGTTATGGTTGATAACAATGAGAAATTGAATCCACAAGAATGGGATATTAAATCCGGTGGAGATGTGATAATAATGATAGGTTCCAAGACCTATGGCAACAATGCTTTTCAAATCAAGCTTGAGAGACAGCCTGATCGCCCAACTAAATAATGATACTTTTTTATCGTAAAATTCCCCTATTACTTAGCCATCTTTGATATTTTTTTGCCTTTTGATTGTGCTCTATAAGATTTTTTGAGAAATCATGAGCTCCAGAATTATCTGTCCTGGCACAGAAATATAAATATCTATGCTCTTCTGGATTTAAGACAGCTTCAAGGGTACTTGTTTCGGGCATCCAAATCGGTCCAGGCGGAAGGCCCTCATACTTATAGGTATTGTAAGGACTATCAATCTCCAAATGTTTATTTAAAACCCTCCGAAGACCAAAGTCACCCACAGCATATACTACGGTTGGATCTGCCTGAAGCATCATGCCTCGCTTGAGTCTATTTACGTAGACTCCAGCAACCGTACTTTTTTCTTTAGCAACTAAGGTTTCTTTTTCGACAATCGCAGCCAAGGTGCAAATTTCATTCTTGCTAAGTCCGAGCGCCTTTGCTTTATCCGTTCGTTGTTCTGCTTCCCACCACTTATCTCGTTCTTTAAATAATCGTTGGACCAAGTTTTCGACCGATGTATTCCAATACACTTGGTAGGTGTTTGGTAGAAATTGGCATAGAATATTCTCGGCATCTACTCCCCATTCTTCCAGATTGGACGGCTCCAAAACATAATTTAAAAATGAGATCGAATCGAATTCCAATTGATTGGAAATCTGGCCGGCAAGGTCCTCAGTGAAGCGTAGGTTATTGAAAGTGAGATTGATCGGTTCTTGCTTGCCACTTCTGAGATGTGAAATCAAGTTTCTATTGTTCCATCCATCCGTTAGTTTGTATTTTCCAGGCCTAATGTTTTGATCTGAAAATTTCATCAACTTTGCGGTCAAGCGAAAACCATCATCATTCTCAAGAATCTCTTTGTCGAGTAGCAGCTTAGAAAGATCATCGAAATTTGATCCTGTTCTTATATATAGGTGCTGGTTTTCTTCTCCTACAGAAACAGACGGAGACCATATGGCATTGTACAAGTAGAAGCCAACAACAGCAGAAATAATTAAGGCGATAAGTAAAAAAAGCAGAAAGCCTCGTTTCATATAAAATTAATATTGTTCTTCATCGGAAGGAAAATCACGATCTTTTACATCTGAAATGTAATGTTCAACAGCGCCTTTAATTTCATCATATAGGTTGAGATACCGTCTTAAAAATCTCGGATTAAATTCCTTAGTAATACCCAATAAGTCATGAGATACCAAAACCTGACCATCCATATGTTTACCCGCACCGATTCCAATGGTCGGAATAATGAGTTTTTCAGTCACAGCTTTTCCAAGTTCAGCTGGAATTTTTTCAATAACCAATCCAAAGCATCCGACCTGTTCCAAAAGTAAGGCATCTTTCATTAGTTGCTTTGCTTCCTCCTCTTCTTTAGCTCTCACAGTGTAGGTTCCAAATTTATAAATGGATTGTGGAGTCAGGCCTAGATGTCCCATAACCGGAACTCCAGCCTTTAAAATTCTTTCTATGGAATCCATGATCTTTTCTCCTCCTTCAAGTTTGACGGCATGAGCACCGCTCTCTTTCATGATTCTAATCGCGCTCTGCAGCGCTTTTTTAGAATCTCCCTGATATGTACCGAATGGCAAATCCACCACTACTAATGCCCTTTTTACTGCCCTGACAACAGATTGAGCATGATAAATCATTTGATCTAAAGTAATTGGAAGGGTAGTTTCATGTCCTGCCATGACATTTGAAGCGGAGTCACCTACCAAAATTACATCAATCCCGGCCTCATCGTAAATTTTAGCCATACTAAAATCATAGGCTGTGATCATGGCAATGGGCTGATTTTGATTTTTAAACCCCTGTAAAACATGAGTTGTTACACGTTTTATTCCCTTTTTCGCTGTTGACATAAATTAATTTAAGAACGGAAAGATAGCTAAAACCTAATTTATTGAGATCTAAAACTATTTTCATCTTTGTCGTTTTGGCGTATACCAATTAATTGCAAAAATGCACTACTTTTAGACCATGAAAAAGAGCATATTCTTTCTATTGATATTATTAACGCTTGGTTCTTGTGATAATGATTTAAATCTGATTGATGATTATCAGGACATTCCTGTTGTTTATGGAATCCTATCTCTTCCTGAAACTGACCAATATATTCGGGTTGAAAAAGGATTTGTAGATCCGGTAACCTCAGCTTTGGAATTGGCTCAAATTACTGATTCCTTGTACTATCTGGATGCAACCGTCTCCATAAGAAATGAAACGACTGGCGATGTTTTTATATGTGAAAGAGTAGATGGCGCTCAAGAAGGATATCCACGCGATCCAGGGATTTTTGCTACTGATCCTAACATTTTATACAAACTAAGTAAGGATGATTTTGTTCCTGAACCAGGCCTGCCTTACACTTTAGAAATACAAAGAAGTGGAATTGACAGCTTGGTAACTGCCTCTATTATAATGTCCGAAGAACCAGTCATCGTAAGACCTAGTCAGACAGGAACTGCTTCTTTAGATTTTAATTATTTCATTCCAACGGCTGTACGCTGGAGAGGAACTGAAAATACGGGTCTGTTTGATCTCTATTTTGATATTAAGTATAAAGAAAGAAACACGCAGGTTGGAGGAGATTTTCAGGACAAGTCAGTTCGATGGACTATACTATCAAACTTTGAGGATGAACTTTATGAGATAGATGGGATCGGCTTTTATACATTCTTAGCGAGTACATTAGAAAGCGATCCTAACTTTGTTCGTCGTTTTAGAAGTATAGATATGGTGCTCTCCGTAGGTGGAAATGAAGTTGCAGAATATGTTAGGATTGGTCAAGCCAATTCTGGTCTTACCTCTTCTCAGGATATTCCAGTGTACACTAATCTAAGCGAAGGAAGGGGATTGTTTTCCTCAAGAAACATTGCCAGAAATGATGATATCAACATTACCATCGGCACTTTAGATTCTTTAATTGGTGGTCAGTTTACTAAAAACCTAAATTTCGTTGAGTAGTCGTTAAGCGACAATTTGTCTCTAGAATTGTCATTTTTTCATTAAGAAATGTATTTATATGGGGTTTTTAGGACCCTTTGTCAGTGGAATGGCTATAAATTCCGCTTGGCACATCAATTGACATATTGTGGTTGTAAACATGTAATAAACCAGTAAATAATTAATAGAATGGGTAAAATAATTGGAATAGATTTAGGAACAACCAATTCAGTAGTAGCAGTGATGGAAGGAAACGAGCCGGTTGTAATTCCTAATGAAGAAGGGCATAGAACTACTCCCTCAGTAGTCGCATTTTTGGATAACGGTGAAAGAAAAATTGGAGATCCTGCCAAAAGACAGGCCATTACCAATCCTACAAGAACCATTGCCTCCATAAAACGATTTATGGGGAATAGATTTGGAGAAGTAGGCGTGGAAAAGGATCGAGTAGCTTACAAAGTAGTCAAAGGAGACAATGACACCGTCAGGGTTGAGATAGATGGAAGAAAATATACTCCACAAGAAATTTCAGCAATGATTCTTCAGAAGATGAAGAAAACAGCAGAAGACTTTTTAGGAGCTGAGGTTACAGATGCTGTTGTAACGGTACCTGCCTACTTTAATGATTCGCAAAGACAAGCAACAAAAGAAGCTGGAGAAATTGCGGGATTGAATGTCAGACGAATTATAAATGAGCCTACTGCGGCTGCATTGGCTTTTGGATTAGACAAAACAAAGACGGATTCTACGATTGCAGTTTTCGATTTAGGAGGTGGAACTTTTGATATTTCAATCCTAGAATTAGGAGATGGTGTTTTTGAAGTAAAATCAACAAACGGTGATACGCATTTAGGTGGAGATGACTTTGATCAAGTGATCATTGACTGGCTTGCCGAAGGTTTTAAATCACAAGAGAACATGGACCTGAGGAAAGATCCGATGGCTCTACAGAGATTGAAGGAGGCCGCTGAAAAGGCAAAAATTGAATTGTCCTCTAGTCAAGACACGGAGATAAATCTTCCGTATGTAACGGCGGTAGACGGAGTGCCAAAGCACTTAGTGATGAAATTAACTAGAGCTAAGTTTGAGCAACTGGCAGATGATCTAGTTCAGAGAACATTGAAGCCATGTGCTGAAGCCTTGAAGGATGCGGGCCTAGATAAAAGCGAAATTGACGAAGTAATTCTTGTTGGAGGTTCCATAAGAATTCCGAAGATTCAAGAAGCAGTTGAACAGTTTTTTGGTAAAAAACCAAACAGAAGCGTAAACCCCGATGAAGTCGTAGCCATTGGTGCTTCGATTCAAGGAGGCGTATTATCTGGAGATGTCCAAGACATTTTACTCCTGGATGTAACACCGCTTTCGATGGGTATAGAAACAATGGGTGGTGTGTACGATGTTGTGATAGAAGCAAATTCTACCATACCTACCAAGAAGTCTAAAACCTATTCAACGGCTACAGATAATCAACCGAGTGTAGAGATTCATATTTTACAAGGGGAAAGACCGATGGCTAAAGATAACCGGCCAGTGGGAAGATTTATCTTAGATGGAATTCCACCATCGAGAAGAGGGATGCCGCAGATTGAGGTCACTTTTGATATGGATGCTAATGGAATCTTGAACGTATCTGCCATGGACAAAGGGACCGGTAAAGTTCAAAATATTAAAATTGAAGCTTCTACAGGATTGTCGAAAGAGGAGATTGAAAAAATGAAGAATGAAGCTGCCGCAAATGCAGAGGAAGATAAAAAGGCTAGAGAAACTGCAGATAAATTAAATGAAGCTGATAGCCTTATTTTCCAGACGGAAAAGCAAATGAATGAATATGGTGACAAGATTCCTGAGGATAAAAAGGGAGCGATAGAAACTGCATTAACAAATCTTAAAGCAGCACATGAGACCAAAGATTTAGGTCAGATTGAAAAAGCAGTTGAAGAGATGAACAATGCATGGCAAGCAGCAAGTCAAGATATTTATGCAGCGAGTCAAGAAGCTGGGCCAGATGCAGGTGCTGCGGATCCAGGAGCAGGTCAAGATGCTGGTTCAGAAAATACGGAAGAAGTAACAGATGTAGAGTTTGAAGAAGTAGAAGAAGATAAGAATTAAGAATACATAGAAAATGTTCGTTTAAAAAAGACCTCAGAAATGGGGTCTTTTTTTATGCCCATTGTTCATTGAGTACGTGCTCTAAAAAATTATAAGAACTTTTCTCTGGATAAGAATAATCTCCATCCGTATAGAATTGCTCCTTGATTATTTGAAGAAGATCATCAGTTTCCTTGATTGAATTAAAATATTGTGATTTATAAGACATGATCAATCTCAGTCTTTCAAAATCACTGAGCTCATTATATAGATCAAATATTTTCTGAAAAGTCTCAATGCCATATCTCCCTTTAATTGCATTCTTTTCTGGGGTAGAAAAGTCATAATCTTGTTCTGAGGCATAAATCATAACGTATGTTATGAATTCATCTTGGGTTAGGCTATTTTTTTTATCAATCACGGTTTTTGTATCACTTAAAGCCAAGGTAATTGATAATGTTGGAATTCTAAAGTGTTATATGGGACAATTAGGAAAGAATGTCAGCTACTTTCTCTGTTAATTGATAGTTCTCTGTGTTAAAGTTGATTACAGCTCCAAAATGCTCTATTCCATTGCTTATAACAAGCTTAGGAATCTTGAGGGAAAGGTTATAAAGTGCGATCTGTTCAAAGGTGCTATTGTCCACTTTAATATTAAATCCTTTAAATTCGAAAAGTACCGTGGGCTTGTGGTCAATATTGTAAATTAAAAGATCAAAGCGCCTTCGCTTGCCTAAGACAATGATTTGCTTTTCAACTTGCATTAAATTAGGGGAAAGATTATGATTACGTATCAAGTATTGAATCCAAGACTGGCGGATCAACTCCTCTGGTTGCAAGACCAAGAATTTCCTTCTCACGGCACAAAAAATCTTCTGCGATCCATTTTCTTGCCTTAGACTCAGAGAACTTTGAAAGTCTTTTAGTTGTATATCCTTTAATAATTCCAAAGTGGGTCTTATATTTTACAGACTTGCCACCTCTTGATCTACCTTTACTTTGATCTGCTTTTTTTCTATGATTTGATTTTCTTCATTATATAAATCAGCCAACAATGAATGAATCAACTCTTTTCCAATCAGATAATAATCTTTTGACCATAGCGTCCTAATTTCGATTTTATTCTGCTCGAGGTATTGGATAAACGCTATCTGAGAAAATGGCTTTTTCTTTAATTGCAGTAGACCATCTTGGATGAGTAAAATACATTTACGCGTGTTATCCACAAGGATATCATTGATGGTCGGCAGTAAATCGTGCTCTATATTTAATTCATTTAAATTGGTGAATTCACGTTCTATAATTTCATTCTTAGGATTTGACCAATATGAAATGATGGTGTTACTTGTATTCTGGTAAATTTTTATTGGAGCACCATAATCCATTAATGCTGCACTTAAGATTTTCGCTCTTTCAACTCTATTAAGTTCATACTCATTTATGACATATCCCTTTCCTGCCAAATGATGGTCTATTGGTTGAATGTTTGGATTGGAGATTGATTGTAAGGCTACAAACTTTTTACCAGAAGGAATTTTTGCATCACCAATGGCGTTGACTAAATTATTTGAATCGATGCTAAAAATGTATTCCCATGAGTTTAAGATATCTAAATTTTTGAGCGTTCTTTTTTCATCGATAATACAGATCGGAAAATAGCTTGCAATCAGTTTACCATAACTAAGCATTGCTACTTCGACATTGATTCTTCTTATTTGAGAATTCAACATTCGTCGAATTTCAATTTGTTCTTTGTCAAAAGTTTTACTCGCCCAGACTTTTTGAGACCTCCAAAAATGTTGTAGGAAGTGATACAAAGTCTCCTGCTCTTCTTTGATTTGATTGAGGTAAGATTCATAGTCAAAAGCCTCAATGAATTGATGGTTGAATTTATTATCGATTACTTGAACCAAATACCAGTTTTCAAATAGATCCTCCCATTCTTCAGAATCCTCATACTGTAATGCATCAAGAATCTGATCTAAGACTTTTCTGTTTTCTGAGCCACTTGACTTCCAAGATATGAAGTCATCGTTATTGATAATGAAATATTCAGCCTTCTTGAAAAACAAGATTAGATTTTGAATTTCAAACATTAATTGTCGTGGGTGCGATGACTCAAGAGACAATGGTTCATTGAACCAAGCTAATTTATTTACCTCCTCAATAAGTTTATTTATAGCCTGTACTTCATCATTAACCTCAAAAACAAGATCTTCTATATCAATTTTAGCAGGGATGTAAATTTCTGTTAAACTATTTTTTATAGCATTAAAATCAATGGCCTCAAACTCACTTGGTAGTATGTGATCCAGAGAGGTATGTTCATTGATGATCTGCAATTCTTCTTTGGTTTTTACTTCAAGCTCTTCCAATTCAATGTCAATTGGGTTTTTGTCAAAGCCTAGTAATCCAGTTTTTAAAGGTGTTGTTCTTTTTCTTTCTTTTAGGTAGTTCTTTAAAGATTTATAACTATTGAGATTTGCGCAAGCTTGTTTTATCTGATTAAATAGAACAGCTTCATCTGCAACTCGTAGAGATCGCTCTCTTTCGGATTGCTCTTTTATCTCATTATTTATTTCAATAAATTTCTGATAAAGACTTCGAATCTTATCTATACTTAGGTCTATGTTTTTTTCATCTTGTTGTATGTAGGAATAGAATTCTGTGGACAATAAATCCCGTTCATTCAAAGAAGAAAAATGAGGTTTGAAAGTGAAGACTTTTTGGCTAAGCTGTTCTTTCAAGTCCATAAACTCATCCATGTTCCATTGAAGCAAGGAAGGGTCTACTTCATTGGATAGGGAAGAACTCCATTGATTGCGATCCATCAAAGCTTTGAAATCGACCAGTTGTTGCCAAGTTGCAGATTCAAAGGCTTCTTGCGAAAGTAGTTTATAGGAATTTTGAAGGCTTTCTTTGATAGGTTTTGAAATGGATTGAATGTGGTTGAGATAGTTTATGTCGACTGACTTTGTTTCATGATTTCGGAGCAATTGTTCAAAATCTAAATCACCGGCTGTAAATACACCATCATTTGCCGTAAGGTCATAATAAAGGTTATCAAGGCCAAGGAGTTTCAGATCCTCTATAATGAGTTTTTTTTCAAGTTGATTGGAGCAGACGATTGCTGTTCTTTTTCCTTTCTTCAAGCCATCTACTACTAGATTTCTAAGAAATTCAAGGTTTAAGCTTTGGAAGTCATAGCTTATGTTTGCTTTGGATTGCGATTGTAACAGATTAGTTAATCGCTTAACCTCTGGGTGTATGGCCCTCAACACGTTCATAATTGTAATTTTCTTACAACAAATATAAAAAACTTTTAATATGTTTCCTCTTGCTAGCTAGGAATTTAACCTTGACTTGATGGTATAAAAAAAGCACTCAAAATTGTGAGTGCTTTACTTAATTTATGTTTTTCAGGTCTTATTCTATGATGCCACCCGAGACTTTTTCCCCATTCTTATAGACGTACTCAAGAGTTACATTTCCTTGATCGTCGTAGTATTTGAGTGCACCGTCTTGCTTGCCATTTTTAAACTCAATCATCTTTTGAATTTTACCTTGACCGTTAAATTCTTCATAGGTTCCTTCAATGACTCCATTTACATAAGGTGTGCTTTTCTCAACACGTCCAAATTTATAAGTGGCCACAATCCCATCAAAAACTCCTGCTTTATAATCAGAACGCTTTATAACCTGTCCTCTTGTATCAAACTCAAGGGTAGGGCCATTTAGCTGTCCGTCTGCATAAGAGGTAAGAAATTGGATTTTTCCCCCTTCTTGATTGTTCTTAATCCAAGTTCCATTCTTTTTACCATTTACAGTGTATCCAGATTCTACAATCTTACCAGCTCCATCTTTTTTCTCAGAATAAACAGCATTAGATCCTGCCATTTCTGTACTTGTAAATCCTTGCAGGTCTGCAGATTCCGATGCAACACTGGCTCCACCGCCTCCATTACACGAAATAAATAAAAGAACTGCCAAAGTCAACATAGAAAATTTCATCTCAATTGTATTTTTTAATTAATATTACGCATTACGAAAATATAACATACCTATCAAACGGCAAAAAGTAATGAATAATAAAGCGATTGCAAATAAATTCAACCTGTTAGGCAAACTCTTAGAGTTGCAAGGGGAGAATCCATTCAAAACGAGATCTTACAGTAGTGCTTATATGACTATAAGGAAGCTACCGGATCCATTATTTGATATGAGTGAGGAGGAGATCAGGGCTATTCCGGGTTTTGGTAAGGCCATTCAGGAAAAGGTTTTTGAGCTCAAGGCAAATGGAGAAATCTCTGCGCTACAAGAAATTATCGATATAACCCCTCCCGGAATAGTAGAAATGCTTATGATAAAGGGTCTTGGCCCCAAAAAGGTAAAGCAACTTTGGGAGGAACTGGAAATAGAATCTCCTGGAGAACTATTATATGCTTGTACTGAAAATAGGCTGGTAGATCTTAAAGGATTTGGTGAAAAAACTCAAAAATCCATTAAGGATCAAATCGAGTATCACCTGAGCTCAAAAGGTAAGTTTCATTACGCCACCATCGAACAAATAGCTTTTGACTTAGTAAGGACCTTAAATGAACGATTTCCAATGGAAACGATTGAATTGGCAGGAAAAATCGCAAGACGTTGTACAATATTGGAGCAGATTGAATTATTAGGTACTGTGAGCGAGGAGAATCTTGAGGAATGGAGGAATGAAGAAGAAGAATTTGAATATGAAGGTGTTCCATTTTTCTATACAGAAACAGACGAGGAGTCTTTCTGGGTGAATCATATAGAGATGAGCAGTGAAGAAGAATATTTAGAAACCTACTCCGAGTTATTAGATTCCACAGGTTATGATGAGCTAGAGGTCTTTGAAAATGCTGGTCTGAATTATCACCCACCGTATCTCAGAGAAAAGGAAAATCTGCCCTGGTTATGTAAAACTACATTTGACGAAAGTCAGATTATAAATGATGAGTCAATTAAAGGAGTGGTTCATAATCATAGTACCTATAGCGATGGGGTAAATACGCTTGTGCAAATGGCGGAGGAAACGGCCAAATTGGGTTATGAATATTTGGCAATGACTGATCATAGTAAATCTGCTTTTTATGCGAATGGACTTTCAGAAGAGCGGTTATATGCGCAAATTGATGAAATAAAAGAGATCAATGCAAAGAGTTCAATACATGTATTCTCAGGCATAGAATCAGATATTTTGCACAATGGTGATTTGGATTATGCCGATGATGTTTTAGCCGCATTGGATGTGGTTGTCGCCTCCGTACATTCTGTCTTGAAAATGGATATAGCAAAGGCCACTTCCAGACTAATCACAGCAATAGAAAATCCCTATACCCACATTCTAGGTCATCCGACCGGTCGTTTATTACTATCACGAAAAGGATATCCTGTAGATTTTAATAAGGTGATTGATGCCTGTGCGGCAAATGGCGTAGTCATTGAAATGAATGCAAATCCTTATAGACTTGATATGGACTGGAGATATATCGCACAGGCAATGGAAAAAGGGGTGATGATTTCTATTAATCCCGATGCACACAGCATTGCAGGGATAAAAGACATTCATTTTGGCGTTATGGCGGCGAGTAAAGGAGGACTTACGAGGGATATGTGCTTAAACACAAAGGATTTAAAAGGATTCAAATCATGGATAGAATCAAAGTATTAAACTTAAATGCCAATAAAATAGGATGTTAATCGGTTGTTAACCGAGTTTACATTCCTTGAACAGTCTAATAAATGGTATAGATTTGAGTCATATTTAGAAACACAATTAATTAATTCATAATCTTTTAACGATGAAAAATTTTAAAGTATTTAGTTTATTTATTGCCCTAGCGGCTTTCGGTTTGGTTTCTTGCAATTCTGATGGTGGAGAAGCAAAAGCAGATGACACAAGAGCAGTACCAGCGGCTGCAACAACAGCTGATATTGCAGATACAGCAACACCAGCTCAACCAGCAGTACCTGCAGGTCCTTTAACAACACTTGAATTTGGTGAAGCTACTTTCGACTTCGGTGAAGTTATGGAAGGTGAAAAAGTAAATCATGCTTATGAATTTACAAACACTGGTACTGAGCCATTAATTATCTCCAATGCTAAAGGATCATGTGGATGTACAGTTCCTAACTGGCCGAGAAACCCAATTGCTCCAGGAGAAACTGCAGTAATTGATGTTGCTTTCGATTCTAAAGGAAAAGGAAAAGTAGGTGGTAATCTTCAATCAAAAAGAGTTACTATTACTGCTAACACTGATCCAGCGAACACTTACCTTACGATTAAAGGAAAAGTAAACAAAGATGAAGCTGCTGCACCTGCACAGTAATCATCCTTGATGGAAAAATAAAAAAAGCTCAGAGCTGTTGCTCTGGGCTTTTTTTGTTTTGTTACCATTGCGCTTATCTTGTGAACTCTTAGGGTTTAAGATTGTTAATAAATCATGCGTAAATACTTCAAGCTTGTAAAATTTAGCCACACCATTTTTGCTCTGCCATTTGCATTGGTAGGTTTCTTTTTAGGTGTAATGGAACAAGGACAACTGCCTTGGGATGCATTAGGTTTGGTGATCTTATGCATGATATTTGCAAGAAACGCCGCCATGTCTTTCAATCGATGGGCGGATCGTTTCATTGATGCTAAAAACCCACGAACAGCAAGTAGAGAACTTCCCTCAGGTATATTAAAAGCCAACAAAGTATTAGGCTTTACTATAATTAATGCCGTCGCTTTTATTGCAACTACTTACTTTATTAATCAACTTTGTTTTTTCTTAAGTCCTGTGGCTTTGTTTGTAATTCTAGGATATTCCTATGCAAAGAGATTTACATCCCTAGCTCACTTTATATTGGGGATTGGGTTGAGTCTAGCTCCTGTGGGTTCTTATCTAGCTGTAACAGGACATTTTGCGACCATTCCAATTGTTTTCGGAATTGTGGTATTTACTTGGGTCGCTGGATTTGATATTATATACGCCTTGCAAGATGAAGAAGTAGATTCTGATCTTGGTTTGTTTTCTATCCCGAGCGTCCTAGGAAAGAAAAATGCCTTGAGACTTTCCATGGGTGTTCATATCATCACGGGCTTAAGTTTGCTTTTCGCCTCTTATCTGTGTACTACACAATATCAACAACTGGGACTGATTTTCGGCTTGGGTGTTTTTATCTTTTTTATTCTTATTTTTTACCAACACACCCTGGTCACTCCTACAGATTTAAGTAGAGTAGACCTTGCTTTTTTTAAGACCAATGGATTGGCAAGTTTAATGTTTGGCTTGTTGTTTATTGTGGATGTGATTTACTAGAATTATTACTTCAACTTACTTTCAATAAATGAAAAAAGTTTTTCGGAAGCCCTAGCTCTATGGCTCATTCCATTTTTTATTTCAGGATCTAATGCTGCAAAACTTTGATCATATCCATCTGGAATGAAAATCGGATCATAGCCGAAGCCTCCTTCACCTTGTCGCTCAAAAGCAATTCTGCCTTCTACAATACCTTCAAATTGTGTTTCCTCCCCATCCCAGATTAAGGAAATTATGGTGCGAAATCTAGCGTGTCTATCTGAAATATTGTGAAGTTCTTTTAGCAGTTTATTCATGTTTTGATCAGCATCCTTTTCTGGTCCACCATAACGTGCGGTATACACGCCCGGAGCACCATTTAAAGCTTGGACTTCTAATCCAGTATCCTCAGAAAAAACTTTGCAATTGAGCTTTTGATAAATGTAATTTGATTTGATAAAAGCATTACCCTCTAATGTGCTCGCCGTTTCCTCAATTTCATCTGTAAATCCTATGTCCTTCAAGCTTTTAATTTCCAAATCCCAAGTACTTGGAATCATTTTATTTATCTCCTCAACCTTGTGGGGATTACTGCTGGCTAGAATTAGCGTTTCTTTCATTTGAATACTTTTTTAAGATACCCCCAAAGTATTTTCTTCTTGTTTACATCACTGCTTAAATCTTTCAAACTATCCAAAGGGTGCAGGATATACATTTCTGTCCTAACGGGATGATAAGCTTTAAGATTAAATTGGAGAGAAAGTGTTTCAGCACCTAGACCAAAGAGAAATAGGTGTTTACTTGAAGCCAAATTAGGATAATCTTGAATTTGTATTCTTTTATCGGCTTCTGCAATTAAACCTAAACCTAGGTCCTTGGCCATGTCTAATTTTACGGACCCCATGATTTTTTCCAAAAGCTCTTGGTGTTTATTATAATCTTCCTGCAGAACAATTAAGGCAATTTCACGTTTATTTTCTCCAGAAACTACGAGCTTACTGTAGTCATCTATTCTGTAGAAGTGCTTGTTTAAGATCATTTTTGAAATAAAATGTTGATAATAGACTATTAATGGCATTTAAATTTTGAAATTTGAGTGCGTTGAGTTCTTAGTTTTCAATGAAATTATCTAACTTTACCCAAAACCTTCAATATGACAAACAACACCATTAGTATTCGCAAAGTTACCAAATCGAAAGTTTCAGAGATTGACTTTGATAATATTCCTTTCGGAAAAGTATTTTCAGACCATATGTTTGAAGCGGATTACAAAGATGGTGTTTGGCAGAATTTCGAGATAAGACCACTTGAGCCGCTCCAGATACATCCTGGTAATTTAGCATGGCACTATGGACAATCAATATTTGAAGGGATGAAGGCCAGTGTATCCAAAGACGGAGTACCGATGCTTTTTAGACCTGAAAAGCACATTGAAAGACTAAACAGATCCGCTGAACGGATGTGCATGCCTGCATTTCCTGAGCAAATGTTTTTAGATGCTGTCAATACATTGGTTTCCCTGGAAAGTGGTTGGATTCCACCATCTGAAGGAAGTGCTCTTTACCTAAGACCTTTAATGATTGCTACCGACGAAGCGATCGGCGTAAGACCTTCTGCAACCTATAAAATGCTGATTATGTGTCTTCCGGTTGGACCTTACTATTCAAAGCCAGTAAGTCTTAAGGTAGAAGAAAAATATATACGAGCCGCTCAAGGTGGAGTAGGTGAAGCAAAGACTGCCGGTAATTATGCCGCATCCCTCTATCCCGCAAAAATGGCCAACCAAGAAGGCTATGATCAAATCATGTGGATGGATAGTAAAGAATTTAAATACATTCAAGAAGTAGGGACAATGAACATCTTCTTTGTTATTGGAGATAAAGTTATCACTCCTTCTACCACTGGAACAATATTGAAAGGCATCACCAGAAGTACTGCGATGGATATTTTAAGATCAAAAAATATTGAAGTAGAAGAAAAGAACATAACGATCGATGAGATCATTGAGGCACATAAGTCAGGTGAACTGAAGGAGGTTTTTGGAACAGGTACAGCCGCAGTTGTAGCTAAGGTTGCAAAAATTGGTTTTAGAGGTCATGACTATGAGCTTCCAGATTCCTTTGAAATTGGTAATACAATTAAAAGTGTGATCAATGGTCTCAGGTTAGGAACAGTAGAAGATACTTGGGGTTGGACAGTTCCAGCCAAAAATGTTCTTGAAGTGGTCACCATATAAAAGAAAATTAATCAAGTCAAAAAGCCATTGAGTTTACTCAATGGCTTTTTTGCTTAATATAAGTTAAATGCAGAAACATACGACCAATAGGTTAATACGCCAAAGGCATCATCTTTTCTGATGTTGAAGTTTGTACTTGGATAAAGAAATTTAAAAGAGGAAGAAGACTAGGCTACCGTACAAATTTTAGGCGTGTATATAGTAATCTTGAAAGCCTAGGTTGTTTTTGCTATGATCATAAAAGTATTAACGATAAGATAAATTAAACAATGGTGATTTAGTCCAAGAATATGAACCTTAGTCCTAAATCTATGTTTCCTTTGCTGCTAATTAAAAGTTCCGTATGAAATCCATCCTTTTTCAAGTCATTTTCATAATGCTAGGCCTAAACTGCTTTGGTCAGACAGCCATTCTTAAAGGCTATATACTGGATGCAAATAATAATGATCCAATCATATTTGCCAACGTCTTTGTTCAAGGAAGCTCAATAGGTACAAATTCAGATGAAACGGGGTACTATGAGATCAGTATTGAGCCAGGAATTTACACCGTAGATGTAAGTTATCTTGGGTACGAGTCCAAGGCCCTTCAAGAAATTCAGTTGGTTGCCAATAGACCGACCACCATTGATGTGCTCCTTGAGGAGAGTGCAAATCAATTAGAGGAGGTGGTTGTCAAAGCTTCGGCGTTTAGGAAGACAGAAGAAAGTCCGGTCAGTTTAAGAAACATTGGAATAACAGAAATTAAAAGACGGCCTGGCGGAAATAGAGATATTTCTCAAGTAGTAAAGTCTCTGCCGGGAGTGACCTCTACAGCATCCTTTAGAAATGATTTAATCATCAGAGGTGGATCACCCAATGAAAATCGATTCTACCTAGATGATATTGAAATACCAAACATAAATCACTTTGCCACCCAGGGATCAAGTGGCGGTCCTAATGGAATTATAAATGTAGATTTTATAAGAGAGGTTGATTTTTATTCGGGTGCCTTTCCAGCAAATAGAGGTAATGCTCTCAGTAGTGTTTTTCAATTCAAACAAAAAGATGGTAGAGATGATCGGTTGGGCTTTACAGCAACCGTGGGAGCCAGTGATTTAGGTATAACCTTGGAAGGACCGATAAATGATAAAACGACCTTTCTCTTTTCTGGTAGACGATCATATTTACAGTTTTTATTCAAGGCCATAGGACTGCCATTCCTTCCAAAGTATACAGATTTTCAAACTAAAATTAAGGTAAAACTGAACCCCAAAGAAGAACTTTATTTTCTAGGGATTGGAGCCATCGATGATTTTGAATTAAATTTTGATGCCAACGAAACTGAAACCCAGCAATACTTACTTTCCAATTTACCAGTAAACACACAATGGAATTATACCAATGGTCTTGTATATAAACGGTACAATGAAAACGGCTTTACAAGTTTTGTTTTAAGTCGAAATATGTTGAATAATAAAACGATTAAATACAAAGATAACGACGAAAGTTCTCTCGATAACCTGATTCTTGATTACTTATCTCAAGAGATTGAAAATAAATTCAGAATAGAACGAAGCCAGCGAAATAAGGATTTTAAAATAATCTACGGTCTTGGTACGGAATACATTAAATATAACAATCGAACTTTTAACCGAATTTTTACAAATTCGGGCCCGCAAGAAATAAATTATTCAAGTGATATTTCGTTTTGGAAATATTATGGATTTGCTCAGCTGAGTAAAAAATGGATGGACGGAAGATTGACTGTTTCTGGAGGACTTCGTTTAGATGGAAATAGCTATTCTAGCGATATGAATAATCCATTGGATCAGTTTTCTCCTAGGGTTTCCGCTTCTTACGCGGTGAGTCCCACAGTATCGCTTAACGCAAATGTAGGTCGATACTTTCAACTACCGGCTTATACAATTCTAGGCTATCAAGAGAATGGTAATCTTGTCAATAAGGAAAATGGAGTGAAGTTCATTAAAGCTGATCATTATGTTTTTGGACTAGAATGGAACACTTCCTCAAGTGCAAGAATCACCTTGGAAGGATTTTATAAGAAATATAAACAATATCCATACTTGTTGAGAGAAATGATTTCCATTGCAAATTTAGGGGGAGACTTTGGAATCATTGGAAATGAACCAGTGACCAGTACTTCAGAAGGAAGAACCTATGGAACAGAGCTTCTTATTCAGCAACGTTTATTTAAAGGTTTTTATGGAATTTTGGCATATACTTTAGGTTGGTCTGAATTTGAAGAGGATGGAGCGTTTTTCCCCACTTCATGGGATTCAAGACACATACTAAATCTCACCCTCGGAAAGCAGTTTAAGAATAATTGGGAGGTCGGTATTAATTGGAGATACCAAACAGGCTTACCTACAACACCTTACAGCGATGATTCTAGTTTGGTATTGAACTGGGATAGAAATAACATGGGGCTAAGAGACTTTACTCGATTAAACTCTGAAAGAGCTGGAGCTTTCAGTCAAGTGGATTTCAGGATTGATAAAAAATGGTTTTACGACAAATGGAATTTGAATCTTTATTTAGATGTAATTAATTTGACGGCATCAACTGTTGATTCAGAAATTTTAGTTTTGGATCGACCATTGGATGGTAATAATTCACCGATTGGTCCAGGCATCATTGAAAATCCAATGGATCCGATAGAGCAGCAACGATACAATTTGAAAACACTTACCGACAATGTAGGGACTCCACTTCCAACATTGGGAATTGTAATAGGGATTTAAGGTCTTTTAATCTTGGGTCCATTTTATGAGAGGACTCATTAAACACAGAGATTGATGTTATTATTGATTTCTTAATTCACCTAAGTTTTGAATTCCTAGTTGGTGCATGTTCATCAATAGGTCTTGCTTGAGTATGTTGTAAACATGGTTTCCTCCTCGATCTCCCAAGGCGCAAATACCATACATAAAGGCTCGACCTAAAAACACAAAATCTGCTCCTAGGTGCATTGCTTTTAAAATATCCAAGCCAGTTCTTACACCGCTGTCAAAGAATATTGTAGTATTTTTTCCAACGGCGTTAACGATGGGAGGTAACAAGTCAATAGCAGCCGGGACTCCATCAAATTGTCTTCCGCCGTGATTAGAAACGATGATACCGTCAACTCCACTTTCTACGCTATTTATTGCATCCTCTGGATGGGTTATGCCTTTAACGAGTAGAGTACCTTGCCATTCCTCTCTTAATTCTGCGAGGTATTCCCACGATAACGTGCCACCAAAACCAGCTCTTAATTCTTCAAAGACGCTTTGTTTAGCAGCATACGGAAGAATGGTTTTTAATTTGGGCATTCCATGCTTTATGAACTTCATGGTCCATGCTGGGTTAGTAATGCCATCCCATACAAATGCTGGTGTAATTCTCGGAGGCGTCCGCAGTCCTGCTCTTTTTGTTCGTTCCCGAATGCTGGGAGCAGGAACATCCGCAGTTACAATTAAAGTATGAAAGCCAGACTGCTTTATTCTCTTTAGTAGATCTTGTCTGACGGATTTTGATCTAGGCGGATAAAGTTGGAACCATCCATTAGAGCCTACAAAAGGTCCGACAGATTCTGGATTCTGACTGGCAACTGTGCTCAAACAATAGGGTATATTTTTATCCTTAGCTGTTGTAGCTAGCGAGAATTCACCTCCAGGCCACATAAGCCCTTGAATACCCACAGGAGCAATCCCAAATGGAGCGCTATAGGTTTTTCCAAAAAGAGTGGTTTCTATTTTAGGAATAATTTCTCCCTTGAAGAATCTAGGGTTTAAATAGAGCTTATCGAAAGCAGTGGTGTTCCTTTTTAACGCGGTCTCCTTGCCTGTACCAGATTGTAAATATTCCCAAGCCACTTTTGGGATTCTGTGTTTTGCTCTTTTTTCAAGATCTATAACTGCAGGATATTTTTGGAGCAGAAAATTTTCTCTTTCATCCATCCATTTCTGATTTGTCCGCTTTGGTGAGGTCCCAGTACTTTTTTAATTTTAATGCTTGAAATTTCCACAGGCTAGGGTTCTCTCCCAAAAGATTCTTCTTGTATGATTCTTCTTTTCGGGACAGATATTTATGCAGCATTCCATCAAGTCTCCAATCTTCAATTTCAAAGGCGGTCCTTTCTAAACGGATGTTCAATTTATTTCCTTGACGATCTAGCTTAACCAAGTTTTCAACGGCATTTAAGTTTTTGGTCAGAAAATCCTTACTCTTTTCTAGACCGAGATGAATGACCGGATTATCAATGTGCTCAATAATCACATCCTCGTCTTTCAATTCCTTAGCCATCAACAAATCTTCATACCCATATCCTACGACTGATTCGTTGAACGGATTTTTATCTAGTACTTGCCGGTGTGCAGCAAAATTATTGGAATGGAAATATTGAACGGGTTTTTTATTACGCAGTTTGGCAGGTCTTGATTCGTATTTGGTTCCATAGGCCCAGTGAAGAAGTTTTGACTTCGCTCTAGGTTTTGATTTACTATAAATTCTTCCGCCGTTAATTAACTTATTTGGTCCAAGAGCGTCAAGGTATGATTTAATAAAATCCTTCTTTTTAATCTTTGAATCACAATCCAGAAAAAGCACATAATCATAAAGAGCAGACTTTAGTAACCAGTTTCTAATTCTTGCCCTCCCTAGGTTTTCGGATAACTCCATATAATTGACTCCAAACAGATTGCCTAGAACTTTATTTTCTGCTTTAAATTTCTCCTTCGAGCCATCATCAAAGACCAAGACTTCAAACTCAATTTTCAATTTGCCGCATTGGTTGTAAACCTTTTTTACCAAGTCGATCACCTTGTAATTGTATACAGGGATCAAGATTGAGAGTTTGTCTATTTTGTTAATCTTTCTAATCAATGGTTTAATTGAACTTACCGTACAGAATTGTGTTTAATCTTTGACTGAATAATTATCTTTCAGAATTATTCAAAGCTCGGTAAAGCTATTAAAACAGGGGCTTTTTTCTATTGTTAAAGTGAATATTTCGAAAATGACAACAAATCTTGCGCATAAATTTTCAACTCCTGAAATGGTTTCTATTGCCACAAAGCTTGATCAAGGCGATAGAATAAGTGATGAAGACGCCCAATATTTGTTTGAACAAGGCAATCTAGCAGAGTTAGGAATATTGGCCAATGGGATCAGAGAGAAGAAACATGGAGATAAAACCTATTTTAACCGGAATTTTCACATGGAGCCGACCAATGTATGTCTTTACACTTGTACCTTCTGCTCTTATAGCCGATTGATTAAGAAAAGAGAGGAAGGTTGGGAGTATAGTCTTGAGGAAATGGTAGACATCGTAAAAGCCTATGATGGAAAGCCGATCACAGAGGTTCACATTGTAGGTGGAGTCCTTCCCCAGTACGACGTAGAATTCTACAGCAATTTATTCTCTGCCATTAAAAAGCATAGGCCAGAACTACATATAAAAGCCTTAACTCCTGTAGAGTATCACTACATCTTCAAGAAAGCTAAAATTTCATACCGTGAAGGCATGGAGAAAATGAAGGCCGCTGGCTTAGATTCTATGCCAGGAGGTGGGGCAGAAATTTTTCATCCTGAAATAAGAGATGAAATTGCGGGAGGAAAATGTACTGGAGATCAATGGCTCGAGATTCATAAGATATGGCATGAATTGGGGGGTAGATCAAACGCTACCATGCTTTATGGACATATTGAAGAATACAAGCACAGGATTCATCACTTATCTGAGTTGAGAAAGTTGCAAGATGAAACTGGAGGATTTCAAACTTTCATTCCCTTGAAGTTTAGAAATAAAGGAAATCAAATGTCTCACATTGAGGAGTCAACCATCATTGAGGACTTAAAGAATTATGCGATCTCTAGAATTTATCTAGACAATTTTGATCACATCAAAGCCTACTGGCCGATGATTGGTAGAGATACTGCTCAGTTGTCTTTGGCCTTTGGAGTAGATGATATTGATGGTACAATTGACGATACAACAAAGATCTATACGATGGCAGGTTCTGAAGAGCAAACACCAGTCCTTAGCACAGAGCAATTGGTAAAATTAATAAAGCGAGTAGGAAGACATCCGATTGAAAGAGACACTTTATATAATGTGGTCACGGATTACAAGGATGTTGTCTTTGAAAGTGACAATGAGTTCAGAGGCTACTTACAATTACCGGTTGTAAATAACTAGTTGGCAACACGACCAAACTCAGCGTATACTGGCCTATGGTCGGATCCCCAATTATCCAAAGTCCGCTTGCGATGAATTCTCAAGTCATCGCTGCAAAATACATGGTCGATGCAAATTCCAAAGGGTCCTAGGGTGCTAGGCCAAGTCTTTGTTTGTATTAGAAAATCTTTGGAATAATTTAGAGACAGGTTGCGAGTGAAATTCTTTAAAAATGCAGAGAATAAAGTCGTGTTGAAATCTCCAGCGATCACAAAATCATTTTTAGTTTTACTAAGATATTTTTCAAGATTTGAAAAATAGGTCTTTCTCATCTCATGTGAAACAGGGTGGCCTGGAGGTTCAAGATGTACATTGATGAGCTCCACGATTTCTGAATTCCAATTCAACGCCGTGCTTATAGCTGGAAATGTTTCTTCGGAAAAATAAATAATAGAATCACTTTCAAAAGGCAGCTTTGAATAAGTAGCAATTCCAAAGTTACCTTCTTGGATTTTATATTTGCGAAAGCGATATTCTTCTAAAATTTCTAATTCAGAATGCCAACGAGAATCATATTCTTGAAAAAATATCACCATGGGATTTACCTGATCTAGATTTTCTTTAATTGCTTCAACCTTGTCATAGTTTTTAAATAAGTTAATTGTGCAGACACCTAAAGTCGGTCCTGACAATTTGTAAGCTGGGTCAGTATTGAATATGTTTAGACTTGATATGAATGCCACAATTCCGACGAGCAAAACAATATACCGATACCAGTGCTTCACTTTAAAAATTAATAAGCCGATAAAAAGTGCTAGTAAAACATTGGCCAGTTGAAATCTTAAATGGGAGAATAACTCAACAAACCAATGATCCTTGATTGCAATCGGCAATAAGAGGAAGACTAGTACCAGTGCAATAGGGAGTAAAAGGAACCGCGTTAATAATTCTTTCAAGAACTATATTTTTCAACCAAAGGGTTCATCTTGCGAAACCAAAGAGGAGGAATCAAAGCTAAAAGCAAAGAGCCTGGATAGCCCAAAGGTAATTGCGGACTTTCGTCGTGGTGATCAAGCACTTGATATTTTTTGCTTGCCTTATAATGATGATCAGAATGTCTTGTAAGCTCGTAGAGAAAAATTCGACCTAAGATATGATTGGAATTCCACGAGTGTCTTTTAGTTACCCGCTCATATTTTCCATTGCTCAATTTCTGTCTTACCAGACCATAATGCTCTACGTAATTTATGGTCTCTAAAATCAGAAAAGAGCCAATGGCCATGGCAATTGCTGCATATAAGCCGATCATTCCAAAGAAGAAAAAGATAATAAAAAGGTAGGCCGATTGAATGAAAATAAATTGAAACATTTGATTGTGAATCGAATAAAAGCCATGCTCAGATTTAGACAATCTTTTCTTTTCTAAGGTCAATGCATGTGTATAGCTTTTGGTTATTGATCGAAACCAAAAGGAATATAGATTTTCATTTTTTCTAGAACTGGCAGGATCCTCAGGTGTTGAAACACGCATGTGATGGCCTATATTGTGCTCAATAATAAAATGCATGTATAAGCTTGGTAACAGTAAAATCTTTGATGCCGTTTTATCTAAGGAGGATTTATTATGGCCCAGTTCGTGGGCAACATTGATGCCACTTGTAGAAAGAATCAAAGCCATTGTCGCAATGCCACTAACCCATTGAGAACTTGAGGTAAAGCTTTGACTGGATTGAAAAAAATATACTATTAAACAATATACAATAGGTATGTTTATAAATAATAGGACATCAAAGAATCTTTGGGTTTCCTTTCTGCCAGATTCCTGCAGGCTTAGGTTTTGATCATTCGGAGGGACAATACCTTCTATGATTGGAAGTAAAATAAAAGCAATAATTAGGGTGATAAAACTTTGTATACCTTCTGCACCTATAGCATAGAAAGCGCTAAATGGTAATATATATGCAGAGAAATATTTTAAATCACCAAACTTCATTTTTCATATTTATTTTACAAATTTAATGGTTTTTGAATTTATCATGTTTCATTCTTCTTCAAATTCTAACAATTTGAACTCCTCTAATTCTCTTCTTTCCCTTTTAGTCGGCCGACCAGATCCTTTTTCTCTAGTCTCCGTTTTTCCCTTCCCAATAAACCAATCTTTGTATTTGTTCATTTCCTCTTCAGGAGTGATGTTCTCGTAGCAAGGAGCTGCAAGGGTAGCGGAGACTCTCTTATCTATTACCTTTTTTACAACCAGCTGGAGATTGAATCCATTTTTCTTTACAAATACGATGGAGTTTTCTTCAACTGAAGCTGAAGCCTTTGCAGTCTTTTCATTGATCTTCACCTTGCCAGCCTTACAGGTAGTTGTTGCTAAGGATCTAGATTTAAATATCCTTATGGCCCAAAGCCATTTATCAACTCGTGTAGATTTCACTCGCTTAACGAAGTATTAGATTCTAGGATAGGGTATTTTGGATTAAGTTTTTTTAGGGCTTTATGTACCTCTTTAGCAACGTAATAGTCTCTATACCATCGCTGATCTGCAGGTACGGGGATCCATGGAATACTGCTGCGGTTCATCGCATCTTGATATGCAGACATGTATGACTTCCAGTATTTTCTTTCTGTCCAGTCACCGTCCTTATGCTTCCAATTTCTTTCAGGATCATCAATTCTTTCCTGTAATTTTTCTCCTTGCTTTTCGTAAGATAGATTTAGAAAGAACTTTAATATCGTTGTCTTATTGTCAAATTTTAATAGCTCTTCCCAAGCATTGATGGCTTTGATCCTTGCACTCACTTGTCGACCATTAATCCATTTATGAACTCGCTGAATTAAAACATCTTCATAATGTGAGCGAATAAAAATAGAAGTCTTCCCTTTGGCTGGAGCATGGGGATGTACACGCCATAAAAAATCATGAGCAAACTCTTCATCCGTTGGCTTACCAAAAGATTTAGCAGAGCACATGCTTGGGCTGACATACTGAAAAACTTTTCTTGCCACCCCATCTTTACCACTTGAATCCATCCCTTGCAGCACAACCAGTAGCGAATGTTTTCTTTCAGCAAACATTTTTGTAGCTAATTCCCCAATTTCTTGAGTAAGCTCTATTCGTTTATTTTTATACTCCTCCTTGTCATAAGCTTTAGGGGCTCTTGTTGGAAGTTTACTAATTGTAATCTTAGCCATTATACACGCATTTTCTTTCTTTTAACTAAATAAGATTCTAATATTGATTTAAAGCCTTTTTGGATGTCTGTTTCTACATAATCAATTTTATACTGTAGGCACTTCATTCTAATGCTTTCTTTATATTCTTTAACCTTGGTAGTATAATATTCTTTCACCTCATTGGATTGAAGCTTGACACTTTCCCCACTTTCCATATCTATAAATTCATAGGGTCTATTCTCAAATTCAAATTCAAGCTCTTTACTTTTATCCGCCACATGGAATAAAACAACCTCATGCTTATTATACTTTAAATGCTGAAGTGCAGAAAAAATCTCTTCTACATTTTCAGAATCGTCAAACATATCACTGAATATAAAAACCAAAGATCTACGATGGGTTTTATCTGCGATTTCATGCAAGGCATCTGCAGTTGAAGTAGTTTTGTTTAGAACATCATCATTGATAAGTCCATCTAAATAAGTGAGTAATAATCTATAATGCGTTGTGCTACTTTTTGTCTTGGTATGAAGTTTTACTTTTTCATCATAAATACTAAGGCCAAAAGCATCCCTTTGCCTTTTCAACAAATTCATAAGTGCTGCTGCCGCCAAGGAAGAGAATTGAAGTTTATTGATTTGGTTTTCCTTTCTTTCTTTTGGGAAATACATGGAGGAACTGGTGTCTATTACAATCTGACATCTCAAGTTTGTTTCTTCTTCAAACCGCTTGACAAACATTTTATCAGAACGAGCATACACCTTCCAGTCAATATTTTTGGTGGATTCACCCGGGTTGTAAATACGGTGTTCCGCAAATTCTACAGAAAACCCATGAAATGGAGATTTATGCAACCCAATGATAAACCCTTCTACTACCTGCTTAGCCAATAACTCTAGGTTACTTAATTGCTTCAGATCAAATGCATCAAAAAAACTCATATTACAAAGATAATAAACTAATAAAGTCCTTATTCAACGAAGAATAAGGACTTTAGATTTCTTTTAAGAAGGATAAGTGAATATTATCTCAATCTACATTAAAGAGGTAATCTTCTGTTCTAAAGCTGCTTTAGTTGTTGCTCCAACTTGCTTATCCACTACTTCTCCATTTTTAAGGAATAGAATCGTAGGTATGCTTCTTACATTATACTTGGAAGCTACACCTGAATTGTGATCAACATTGACCTTTCCAATGACAGCTTTGCCGTCATAATCTTTTGAAAGTTCATCGATGATGGGACTAACCAATCGACAAGGACCACACCATTCTGCCCAAAAGTCAACTACTACTAATTGGTCACTATCTAAGGCCGATTCTTGAAAGTTTGTATCAGTAAATTCAAACGCCATAATATTTTCTAATTTTTTGTTATATTCTTAGAAACGTCGAAGTTAGCGAAAAGGTTTCTCTAGGGATTAATATTATACTAAAATCACGGCTTTGCTAAGAAGAAGATTAAATCGCATATGGGCACTAACTGCAGGGTTTACCTTGATATTATGGCTGATTTTCAGATGGAATGCCCAAATATGCGAACAAATATACCGAGACGGAATTTTTCAGGTTTTTCGGGTGTCCTATGATTTTACTTTGGGTTTTAATCCAATTCCAGAACTTTATGTGGTTGCTACAATCCTTCTTATTTCTCTAGTTTTTATTGTGCGCTCGAGGCAAAAGTGGCTTACAAAAGGATTGGATATTATAAAATTGATCAGCTTTCTGTTTTTTACATTTTATCTTACCTGGGGTTTTAATTACCTGAATAGGAGTTTAGAAGAACAAATGGGGTGGAGCTTAGCAAATCCAACCATTGAATACTTACAGACTGAATTAGCTAATGTCACAGATGAATTAAACCTTATTCGAACCAAAGTCCAGCCGATAAATCCTGAAGACTTTAAGGGGATAGAAAAAGAGATAAGGCCTGCCTTAGAAGCGCAGCTATCAGAGTTTGGATTCAAGACCTGGGGTAGTGTGCGTGTGAGGAAAATAGTTTCTGGTTTTCTGCTGGTATGGCGGACCTCAGGTATCTATTTACCTCAGACCTTTGAAGGACATGTAGATGGTGGTCTGTATTCTTTGCAATGGCCATTTACCTTGGCGCATGAAATGTCTCACGGCTATGGGATAACTTCAGAGGCAGATTGTAATTTTTTAGCTTATTTAACCTGTGTATCGATGACTAATCCTCGGATGAAATACAGCGGACTTTTTGCCTATTGGAGATATCTTGCTAGTGAACTTAAGCTGAGAGATAGCACCGCATATCAAGTACAGAGACAGCGATTATCAGATCAGGTCATCGATGATTTAAAGCTGGTCAGAAGGCATATTGAGGAGTATCCACAGTTGATGCCAAAGTACCGAGATAAGATGTACAACCAATACCTAAAGTCAAATGGTATAAGTGAAGGAATAAAAAATTATAATAAAATGGTTTTACTGATTAAGGCTTACAAAAGAAAAGAATGAGCAGTCTAATAGTGTTTGAAACGGAACGAACCAATGTGCGTTACCTGCAGACTTCGGATGCAGCTTTTATTTTGAAACTTCTGAACAGTGAAGGTTGGCTTAAAAATATCGGCGATCGCAAAGTCTATGATATACCAGCTGCCGAAATCTATTTGAAAGACCGGGTAATATTTGACTATCCCAATGGCTTTGGATTGTATGGCATCGAATTAAAGGAAACTGGTGAGTTGGTAGGTACAACAGGGCTTATCGATCGACCGGGACTTGATGGAATTGATGTAGGTTTTGCCATGCTTGATGATCAAGCAGGAAAAGGATATGGATATGAGGCTACGTTTCCTGTGATTGGTCATGCTAGAAACTTGGGCATTAAAAAACTATTGGCAATCACCTTGCCTTCAAATCTATCGTCTAGGAAGCTATTAGAGAAGTTGGGATTTAGTTTGGAAAAGGAATTTTATATGGACGGTGATCCGGAACTTCTATGCTTATACACACAAGAGCTAAAGTAAAAACCCAGACAATTATGCCTGGGTTTTTTATTTTTGATGTTTAAATTTATTCTGCGTCCAACATATATTTTGGATCAATGTCATAATCTGCAGGACAAGGCTTCGTGAAGAAGTGATTTCCGCAGGTTTTCATGAAATGTAAATGACAGCCATTCTTTGCTGTAATTCTAAAGGCTTCCAAATCCTTTTTATCTGTCGGCACAAGTTTTCTGTAGTAGGTTTTATGCTCCGTTCCCTTACCTCCTAAATTTCCTTCAACACCACTTTTAAGCGTGACCTCTTTGAAAATTTTTGCAGTAGCTTCTCCAAATCCATCATAACCCATTTCATCAAATATATCGTTCAAGAATTTTTTGTCAGCTGCATTGGTATTAAATCTATTCTTCAATTTATTGTAAAATCCTGGAGCATCTAAAGCATGACTATTCCCAAACTCTGGAGAAATTCCGAGTCTTGTGGAAGTCTTTGGCGGTGGCCCGTCCGGAATATCAAATACATAATGGCTCTTCGAATCACAATCACAGACAGGTGCTGCAGCTACAGGCGCAATAGGCATTGCTACTGCAACAGCTAGGGGGGGAATAACTGGTGGCGGACATCCCCAAATCAGTAAAAATGGAAGAAGGAATAAAATCGGTAGCCACCACGGGAAGCCACCATTCGGATCAGAAGGGGCAACTGGAATGAATTCCTTTTTAGCTGGAAGAGGTTTTTCTTCCCACGTTGTTTTCGTTTTAAGTTGGGCCATTGTAGGTGCAGCTAGGGCAGCTAAAGCCATAGCACCGGCCATTTTCGTAACGACCTTATTTTCACTTATTTGATTTCTTGTTTCGTTGACTACGTTTCTTGTTTCGCCGATTACTTTCCTAGATTTCTCTCCAAGATCTCTTCGATTTTCCTTGACAAGTTTTCTCTCACCATAGTTTTTAGTTTCCCCTAGTTCATTTCTAGTTACACTAAGCACTTTCAATCCACTGATGTCAATTTTACCTGTTGAAACAGCTGCAGATCCTGCTGCCACCGCAATAGCTCCTCCGGAACCCAGACCATCTATGTATGCTTGTGCTAATGCCATGGTATCATATGGACCACTTTTAGCAATTTCTTGATTGTTTCCGGCTTTTAAACTGACAAAAAACTTATTCATCAGTTCAACGACACTAAAACGTCCGTCTACCTCTTTATTTTTTATAACCGATGCAATCCCATTATCTCTTCCCTTTTCTGAACTATATCCTTCCGAACGCAGAACGACTTGCCCAGATGCATCATGCATGGCAAAATAATATTCACCTTCATGTTCAAATGTAGAAAAATCAGGATTTTCCTGTGTTCTTGCATGGCCGGCATACAGTTTCAGGTCTAAATAATCATCTTGTTTTTTGCTCATCGTAAATGTTCGGTTTAATCAATAAAATTCACAGTGTTGGTAAAAACCAACGTAATCAAGAATTCGGAAATGATAGGAGTGTAAGTGTTAGGTGGAATTGCTGTGCTAATATAATACTTTTACACGCTACTCCCAATTCGATTATATATATATTAAAATATATAATGTATCCTCTTTATGACTGGCTTTTCAATAAAAGTATCTACTTCGCTACAATTACTTTATTCATCCGGGTGAAAATAGAATTATGGATCTTTAAGAATCAGCTCTTTATGAATGCCTTCTTGCAATGAAATAAAGGTTTCAGTCCTTGCAATGCCATCAATACTTTGTATCTGGTCACTTAAAATATCCATTAAATGCCTGTTGTCCTTCGCACATATTTTTACGAAAATTGAATAATTACCGGTCGTAAAATGGGCTTCAAGTATCTCTGGAACCTGTTGAAGTTCTGAAATAACTGTGTGGTAATTCTTAGCTTTTTCAAGAAAAATCCCAAGATAGGCCACCGTTTTATAACCTAGTTCGAGATAATCAATCACAGCGGTATAACCCCTGATGATGCCTTGCTTCTCAAGTTTTGTGATCCTCTGTTGAGTTGCAACATTAGAAATCCTCAAATCCTCAGAGATTTTAGTGGTTGAGCGACGGCTATTTTCTACTAATGAGTTAATTATCTTAATATCTATGTCATCAATCATTTAAATTATTAATTATAGTTGATTATTTGATTCAAAATATATAGTTTTGATGTAAATTTACTTAAAATACTTAATCATGTGCGGAATATTTGCAGCAGTTAACAGCAGAAAAGAAGAAAAAGACTTAAAAACTCAGTTTGATAAGATCCAACATAGAGGACCTGACCATAGCGAATTTGTTAAAATTAGCAGCAATCATCATTTTGGTTTTCATCGATTGATGATTAATGGTCAGAATTCTGCCAGTCATCAACCATTTCATATTGATGGAATATGGCTGATTGCGAATGCAGAAGTTTTCAATCATCATGAACTTGCATTGAAATATGATTTTCAATTGGAGACCCAGAGTGACTGTGAGGTCATTATTCATATGTATAAGAAATTTGGCTTAGAGCGCACAATAAATGAACTTGTTGCCGAATTTGCATTTGTCCTTTACGATGAAAAAAAGGAACTAACCTATGTTTGCAGAGATCACTTAGGAATAAGAGGACTCTATTATGGCGAGGACGAATTCGGTGGATTCTATTTTGCGAGCGAAGCGAAAGCATTAACTTTTTGTACGAAAGTAATTCAATTTCCGCCTAGGTATTTCTGGGATTCGGCAAGTAAGGCATTCACCAAGTACATGGACTTAAAATATGATCGCCATGAGGATCAATCAGAAGAAAGCCATTTAAAAAATATCAATAAATTACTGTTGAAGTCGGTAAAAGATCGAATGCTGTCTGAGCGGAAGATTGGTTGTCTTTTAAGTGGAGGCTTGGATTCTAGTCTTGTCTCTGCAATGGTTGCTAGAGAATTTGATGATCCAAAGGACTTAGAAACATTTTCCATTGGAATGGAAGGGTCTCCTGATATTGCTGCAGCCAAAATTGTTGCAGATCACATCGGTTCGACCCATCACTCGATTGTATTATCAGAGCAAGAATTTTTGGCCGGATTAGAAGAAACGGTTTATATCACCGGGTCATTTGACGTGACGACGGTAAGGGCTTCCGTTGGACATCAACTGGTCAGTAATTGGGTGAAGGATCACTCAGATGTGAAGGTTCTTTTTACGGGTGAAACCATCGATGAAATGGGCAGCTACTTGTATTTCCAGAACGCTCCGTCACCAGAAGCATTTCAAGAAGAGACCATACGGTTGTTAAAAGACATTCACTTTTTTGATATGTTAAGAGGAGATAGATCTATTTCTTCTGCTGGTATAGAAGCTCGGGTTCCATTTGCCGACAAGGCATTCATGGAGTACTTCATGGGTATAGACCCTAGTTTAAGAATGTTTGATGGAGAAAAGAAAATTGAGAAGTATCTACTTAGGAAAGCTTTCGCAAATGAAAATTTACTTCCGGATGAGGTCCTGTGGAGAAGAAAAAATGGGTTCTCTGATTCAGTAAGTATGCAAACAAGATCATGGTCTGAAATTATTAGAGATTATATCGACACTAAAATAAGTGATGGAGAATTTTTAGAAGCGCAAAAAGCTGATCCATTGAGTTGTCCTCAAACCAAGGAGGGATACTATTATAAAAAGCTATTTCTTGAATATTATGGTGATAAAACTAATTTAACTCCTTATCAATGGTTGCCTAAATGGTGTGGTAAGGTGACAGATCCTTCAGCACGGGTGTTGAGTATTTATCAGGCTGATTAAGCAGGAGATTATCTACATCTTTAAGATAAAAAGTAAATAGCTGCTATCTTCGGAAAAAAATTGATGAGTTCAAATAATTTCCCATTTAGCGCAAAAACCTATCAGGATCGTAGAAATGAATTGATGAAAACGGTGAAGACTGGCAGAATTTTACTTCTGAGTAATAACTTTTCAAGCATCAATTTTAAAGAGAATCATTACCGCTATAGGCAAGATAGCAGCTTTCTATATTACATCGGGATAAATCAACCGGAAGTGCATGCTGTTCTTGATTGTGAAACAGGGGAAACCACTCTGTACGGGGATGAGGTTTCTATGGATATGATTATATGGACTGGAAATCAACCGGCACTCGCTGATCTTGCAACAAAGTCTGCCATCGAAAATATTCTACCTTTATCTAAGTTGGCCGAGCTTTCGGCAGAAAATATCAAATACCTACCACCATACCGTGCGGAACATGAATTATTTCTAAAATCGGCGCTAGGAGTGACTCAGATTGAGGAGCACTTGGACCTAATCCTAGGGGTGATTGCTCAAAGAAATATAAAAAGTAATGATGAGATAAAACAGTTAGATCAGGCCGTAACTCTTTCGGCAAAGATGCATCAAACGGTGATTGAAAATACGAACCCAGGAATGGCTGAATATCAGTTGGTCTCCATCGCCAATGCCTTTGCCTGGGATAATAATTGCTGCCTATCATTTCCCCCGATACTTACCATCAATGGGCAAACCTTACATAATCACTATTACGGGAATACCTTAAAAGAAGACAGCATGGTCCTCTTTGATGGAGGAATTGAGCTGGAAAGTGGCTATTGTGGGGACATGACACGCACCTTTCCTGCAGGCAAAGCACTGACAGGAATTCAATCAGACATATATAACACCGTACATAGATCCTATCTAAAAGCTGAAGAGGAATCTAAGCCTGGCATCTACTATCGGGACGTTCATCTTGAGGCCGCCAAGGTTATGGTTGAAGGATTGAAAGCCATCGGATTCATGAAGGGAAATACAGAGGATGCCGTAAATGCTGGTGCACATTCCTTATTCTTTCAACATGGACTTGGGCACATGATGGGATTGGATGTACACGATATGGAAAATTTGGGAGAAATTTATGTTGGCTACGATGAAAGCATTTCAAAAAGTAAAGAATTTGGTTTAAAATCCTTAAGATTGGGGCGTCAATTGCAGGGAGGAAATGTAATAACGATTGAACCCGGGATTTATATAATCCCAGAACTCATTGATAAATTCCAAGCAGAAAATAAACATCTTGATTATGTAGATTATAATTTTCTGAACAAACACCGCAATACCGGTGGAATTAGAATTGAAGATGATTATCTCATAACTTCCGATTCAAACCGACGATTAGGAGAGCCTCTAGTTAACGATTTAGAATCTATCCTAGCATTGAAATCTTAAGAACATAATATTAATTTTAACGCCAAAAAATTATACACTGTGGAAGATTACCGATAGTATTTAGACATGCTGACGGATTGGAGCATAACGTTCGCTCCTAAAGTATAGCTTGCAATAGTTATTTTATTTGACGGTTTGTGGGTAGTAAAAAAGATACTCAAGACCATAGCCAAAGTGATAGAAAAGGCAGGTGTTGGCGTCGAGATTTCTGGCTTTTTAAATCCTATCATTAGCATAATCCTAAAAGTAGCAGTTATCCTTGCAGCCATGAGTGTTGTGGGATTTCAAGTTTCATCTTTGCGGGATCTAGCAGCAGCAGCATTTGCCATTGGGATGGCCCTTCAAGGCTTTATGGGAAATTTTGCCTCTGGTATAACCATCGTCTTTTTCAAGCCCTACAAAGTTGGCGACTGGGTAGAAGTAGCAGATAAATTTGGCAAGGTGAAGAATATTGAAATTTTCTTTACAACCTTAGAAACTCCAGGAAATAAGACGCTGATCATTCCTAATGGAAAAGTTACAGATGATGTTGTTACTAATTTTACGACCCTAGGGAATATTAGATTAGAATTAGAAGTGTCCATGCCATATGAAGAAAGTTACCCAAAGGTCAGAGAGATCATCTTGAAAGTTTTGGAGGATTATGACAAGGTGCTCAAAACACCTTTACCAGAGGTAGGGATTATTACCTATGATTCACACTACATTGTCATCGGAGTAAGACCATTTATCGTCGCGGACCACTATTGGGAGACGACCTATGAAATTAATCAAAGAATTAAGAATGCGTTCAGCGCCAATGGTATTCAAATGGCCTACTCAGAAGGGGTAGAGTTGGGTGCCATCGGAGCTTAATAAGCAAGTCTATTCTTCTTCAAAAGTTTCTGCCACCTGCTCTTCTATGGTGCGCAACTTGTCTTTGCAGAACTTCAGAAGTTCATTGGCTCGTTCTGACTTTTTTGCAAGTAGGTCAATGCTGACTTGATCATTCTGCAAATCATTTAAGATGTTATTTAGCTCCGTAAAAGCTTTGTCGTAAGTTAATTTAGCCATTCTATTTCTTTACTTTAATTTGACCATCATTGTAATGTATCAAAAGTTCTTTTTCTTTTGCTGCTTGTTTCTTGTTAAGTATGAAGCTCCCCTCAGTCGTTGTAGTATAACTAAAGCCTCGTTTTAAAATATGCTCCGGGTCAACCACCTTTAATAGGGCTTCAATTCCACTTAATTTATCGGATTGCCTTTCTATCACCCTATGAGTACTATTCCTTAATAAATTTTCAGCGCTTTTAAGATTAATCATCTCCGATGAAAATCTATCTCGGATCAAATAATTTAATTGATCTCTAAATGAATTTAACCATTGATTATCTTTTTCAAATCTATGCATAATCTCTGCATTAATGGCTCTACCTATTTCAATGATTCTGGCTTCATACTGTGCATTGTTATCAATGAGGTAACTAGCAACAGCAGTCGGTGTTTTCAAAGATAGGTAAGAGGTAAGATCCGAAACGGTCTGATCGATCTCATGACCAATTCCTGTGATGACTGGAATTTTACATTTGGCGATGTGTGCAGCAATGTTGTAATTGTCAAAACCTGAAAGATCAAGCTTGGAGCCACCTCCACGGATGATCACAACACAATCATACAGATGAGCTTCGTTGTTTATCTCACGAATCGACGATGTTATCTGAGCTTCCATCTTCTGACCTTGAACCGCAGAATCATAAATTCCCAACTGAAAGTCATATCCGTAGCCATTGCTCTGTAATTGTTGGACAAAGTCGGCAAAACCCGCCGCAGTTTCGGAGCTGATCACAGCAATTCGTTGTAAAACAGAAGGAAGGACCTTGCTGTGATTAAGGGTCATTAGATTTTCAGTGGTTAATCGCTCAATGACCTTTTGACGTTGCAATTCCATTTGCCCCATCGTGTAGTTTACATCCACATCTTCGATGACAAAACTTAGCCCATATCTTTCATTGAAATTTACATTGACCTTCAGTCTGACTTCAACACCAGATTGAAGAACACTGTCAAACAACTTGCCTAGCTTTTTCTTTATGAATAAAGCACTTTTATACCAAATGGCGGCAGAAGCTTTGGCAATAATATTCCCAGACTTTTCGGATTTCTCAATTAACTCCAGATAGTAGTTGCCTCGGTTTTCATTGATCTGGTTTATCTCACACTCTATCCAGAACGCATCTTCAAAATTTAAAGCAATGACTCGTTTGATGTATTCATTGACTTCATATAAACTGTAGGACTCCACGGATAGAATTTTTATAATAAAATATGAATATAATCATAATATGAAATAACTGTTATATTCGCAATAATTAACCAAATGCTAATTTTAGGAGAATAATTATATATAAATATCTAATTTTTTAAAATTTTATTCTTAGAATTGCAGCTCAAATTAAAATTGTACAGAGATGTTAGATAAGCTTGATAAGATCGATTTGAAGATTTTAAAAATACTTCAGAAGAGCAGCAAGATTACGAATTTAGATTTATCTAAAAAAATAGGATTATCACCCGCGCCTACGTTGGAGCGAGTAAAAAAGTTAGAAAATACTGGAATCATTGAGAGCTATCATGCCAAGATAGATCCAAATAAAATTGGACTTAGCATTCAGACCTTTGCATTGGTTTCTATCGCATGGCACAAAGAAAATGCCTTAGATAACTTTTTGGAGAAGGTGAACAAAATTGACGAAATCACAGAGTGTTTTATAATTACTGGAGATGCTGATTTCCTTTTGAGAATCGTATGCAAAGATATGAGTGCTTATGAGCAATTATTATTTAAGCAGTTGTCTCAAATTGAAGAGGTCGAAAGGTTGAAAACCCTGATGACCATGTCACAAGCCAAATCATCGACCGTCCTACCATTTGATTACGAAAAGCTCTAGCAGCTTTGTCGAAAAAAAATTTAACACCCCTTTGGGAGCTTAGATTTAAAGCCTGTCCTTCTTCTTATGTTTTTGGAACTGTTCATGTACAGGATAAACGGGCTTTTACCTTTGCTGCACAGGCTGTTGAATGTCTAAAGACCTGCCAATCTTTTTATTCTGAAATAGAGTTTGATCCTCACGCAATGGCTTTATTTGCGCAAGCACAACATCTAAAAAATGGCCAAAGCCTCAGAGATCATCTAAGCCCTAAGAGGTATGAGAAATATAAGCTACTTATCAAAAAGAAATTTGGACTCAATCTAGAGCAGATGGATCGGCTGCTCCCAATTATACTATTGAATCATTTGACCTTGTCCTTTATTGGGTCTGAAAATGAGATGCAGTTGGATGCCTACCTCGCGGAACAAGCGACCAAATATGGGTTGCAAACTAAAGGATTGGAGAGCTATGAAGAACACCTCGGAGTACTTAAGAATATAAGCCTAAAGTTGCAATTGAAACAGCTCAATGATTTTCTGAGAATGAGTGCTAAATACAGGAAAAAGACGCTTCAAATGCTGGATTTATATGCAGCTGGTGATATTTATAGGCTGTATAAAATGGCAAAAGGTTCTTTAGGTAAACTCAAGCGCCCGATGCTTTACGATAGAAATGAATTAATGGCCAACAGAATTTTTGAAAATCGCCAAAGGCCATGCTTTTATGCTTTTGGTGCAGGGCATCTCAGTGGACAACAAGGGGTTATCCGCAAGCTCAAAAATAAAGGTTATCAATTGCAACCAATCCCAGTTTCAGCGGTTGTATAATCGTCGAATTGTTATTGCTGCTTATCGAATATCTTCCTTCTGAGATATTATTTTAAAGAATTTTTGTGTTTAATTGATTATGATGAAAAGTCGATTGCTATTGCTACTTGGTATCCTGTTTTTATCTTGTTCCATATTTTCTCAAGACTATACACTTAGTGGTTACTTAAAGGATGCGAGCAGTGGAGAAACACTGATCGGAGCGAATCTTGTCGATCTCAACAATCAATCCAATGGTACCTCCTCCAATGCCTACGGATTTTATAGTCTGAGCCTACCGGCTGGAAACTACCAGCTTGTAGCGAGTTATCTCGGATATAACAACTCGGTTTTTGATATAGTCTTAGACTCCGATCAAAAATTAGACATTGAATTGAGTCAGGGTGTGGTAATGGAAGAAGTAACAATTACTGCCGCCGAAGCAGAAAAGGATCAAAATGTTGAATCTACCCAGATGGGGAAGGTCGAACTTCCGGTTGAAAGCATTAAAAAGTTGCCAGCTTTACTTGGAGAGGTTGATATTCTTAAAACGTTGCAGCTTTTACCTGGAGTATTGTCTGCGGGCGAGGGAGGCTCTGGCTTTTATGTAAGAGGAGGAGGGCCAGATCAGAACCTTGTACTTTTAGATGAAGCGGTAGTATATAACACAGGGCACCTTCTGGGGTTTTTCTCCGTGTTCAATGCTGATGCCATTAAGAATACGACGCTTATCAAAGGCGGAATGCCGGCACAGTATGGAGGACGTTTATCTTCTGTGGTAGATGTACAAATGAGAGAGGGAAACAATAAAAACTATCAAGTCGAAGGGGGAGTAGGGATCATCTCTTCAAGGTTGACGATTCAAGGCCCTATCCAAAAAGACAAAAGTTCATTCCTTGTTTCTGGTCGGAGAACCTATGCCCTGGATCTTGCGCAGCCATTTTTAAAAGGAGGAAATTTTGAAGGGACCAATTACTATTTCTACGATTTTAACACCAAGATCAATTTCAAGCTTTCTGACAAGGATAGAATTTACCTCAGTGGATACTTCGGAAGAGATGTTTTGAATTTTAGGCAACCAGCTAGAGATTTCTTTTTTGATTTACCTTATGGTAATACGACGGCCACGCTACGCTGGAATCACTTATTTACGGATCGTTTATTTATGAATCTTTCAGCGATTTATAATGATTATCAATTTGCCTTCAGAGGTGGACAAGAAGATTTTGTATTTCAATTGAAGTCTGCTGTTGAAGATGTCAACTTGAAGTTAGATTTTGATTTTTATCCTAACCCTACACATAGTATTAAATATGGAGTTAATTCTACCTATCATAAGTTGACACCTAATACGGCAACCGCGATGAATTCTGAAATTGATTTTAGCTCTGGCCTAGAACCTAAGTATGCCCTTGAAACAGGCATCTATATCCAAGATGATATAAAAGTTAATCCAGCCTTTAGTCTCAATGTGGGCGTCCGGTATTCTCTATTTAATCAACTGGGTCCTTACACTTCAGGGCTCGATGGTCAGATCTATGAAACCAACGAGATTGTCACCACTTATTCTGGACTAGAGCCAAGAATCAGTGGAAAATATTCTCTGGGAAAAGATTTATCTGTAAAAGCGGCCGTTACTTATGCTAATCAATATTTACACCTAGTATCTAATTCCGCTAGTACACTTCCCACGGACATTTGGGTTCCAAGCACGGAGCTTGTGAGGCCTCAGACGGGATTACAGTATGCGTTGGGAGTATTTAAAAATCTGCAAGATGCCATGTGGGAGACCTCCATTGAGGTCTATTATAAAGACTTAAATAATCAAATAGATTATGCCGATGATTATGTACAAAATATTGGTGTAGATGAGCAGGAAGCCTTCGTTTTCGGGGAAGGACGAGCTTATGGGGCCGAATTTTTTGTTCGTAAAAATAGAGGGAAGGCTACTGGATGGATAGGATATACTTTGGCCAGAACGGAACGGGCTTTTCCAGAAATTGAAGAGGGCAGATGGTATCCAGCAGTTTATGATCGGCTCAATGATCTTTCAGTTGTTCTGAACTATGAGATTAATCCCAAATTGGATTTAGGAGCTTCGTTTGTTTACGGTACCGGTAGATGGTTTACTCCTTACGAAAGTTTTTACTTCGTTGAAGGCAACATTGCTCCTGAATATGGTCCTAGGAATTCTTCTCAGATTGAAGACTATCATCGCTTTGATGTCTCCTTAACCTACACGCCGAAAGCTGATGATGCTAAGAAGTTCAAGTCATCTTGGAACCTAAGTTTTTACAATGTTTACAATCGTAAGAATCCATTCTTTATTTATTACGATGCAGCAACAGATCGAGCGTCGGGAACGACCCAATTGGAAGCATTTAAAGTGACCATATTTCCGATCATACCATCCATTACTTATAATTTTAAATGGAATCAAAAAACGAAATAATGAAATACATAGCTATATTTATTTTGGCTCTGAGTCTATATTCATGTCAAGAAGAATTTGTTCCAGACAACGTTGATCAGGCCCCAGACTTTGTAGTCGAGGGATTTGTGGAAGCAGGAGAAGGAACCAATCCGGTTTACATTTTGCTTACTAAATCTGTTCCATTTTTAAATGAGATTGGTGCAGAAGTATTTCAAGAATTATTCGTAAAAGGAGCTGCAGTGGATATTTCAGATGGAGATCAAACGGTTCGATTAACGGAAATCTGCCTGAGTGATTTACCAGATGAAATTAGAGAAGAATTTGCGGGCCAGCTTGGACTAGATTCAGATAATTTAACCGTTGATTATTGTATCTATTTGGATGTTTTAGATCAGCTAGATCGTGATTTTGGGAATACGTATAAATTGAGAATAGATATTGATGGTCACGAGTTAACAGCGGAAACTTCGATTCCAGATTTAGTGCCCATCGATAGTATTTACTTCACTGAAATACCTGGCGATCCGATTGATTCGCTTGCGCAAATGTGGGTGAGTATTCAAGATCCTGCTGGTCCTAATTTTTACCGATACTTTACGGATGATGGGAGCGGGAGAATAACTACTTCAGCTTTTGGTTCAGTAACGGATGATATTTTTTTTGAAGGAGAGTCTTTTGATTTTCCATTAACAAAGGCGTCTGTTCGAGGAGCTGATGTTGATCCTGCAATATTTGGGTTTTTTAATGTTGGAGATACGACTACCTTAAAGTGGTGTACGATTGATGAGGGACATTACGAATTTTGGTCAACTTATGAGTTTAATCTAAATAGTCAAGGTCCGTTCGCTAATTATATTCGTGTGAATCACAACATTGAAGGCGGTATTGGTATTTTCGGTGGACTAGCTGTAGATATTCTTCGTCCGGTAGTTGAGAAGGAGTAAGTTCTAATTCTTCCTTATGCTAAAGTCTAATTCTTCCTTACTCTAAAGTCTAATTATACTTGTCATTTAACTGGGCAAGCTTGTCTAAATCATATAAGTTGCTCTTCTCAGCCTTTATCTGTTCAAAATCTTGTAAGAGATAGGCTAGATTCTGGTCTTCCTTGGTTTCTTCTCCACGGTTTAGAAGCAAGATGCTAGAGACGATCAGAAGACTTGCAGCTATTCCTGTGATCCATCGCAATTTCTTTTTAATAATCTTGTTCTCTCCACTCAATTGTTGATTATCCAACATCGTTTCCAGTCTATCCCAACTGATTTCTTTTGGATTGACATTTAAATCGTCTGCGGCTTTTTTGAAATTTGAATTATTCATGATCTAAATTGGACGGCTTGTTTTTTTTTATTTAATGATTCTCTTAATCTCTTTTTTGCCAAGATTAATTGAGATTTACTGGTATTGATACTGATTCCTAATTTTTCTGCTATTTCTCTATGCTTATACCCCTCAATCACATGTAAGTTGAACACTGTTCTATATCCTGGAGGTAATTCATCTAAAATCTCTAATAACTCCTTATACTCCAATAATTCTTCAATTCCTTGCTCTGAATAAGGTACATCAAAGCTTGAATCAATCTCAACTAAGAGCATTTTTTTCTTTCTTAAGAGCATCAAGCACTCATTAACAGCCACTCTTCTCATCCAGCCCTCAAAGCTCCCATCACCACTATAGCTATTGATTTTGGTATAGATTTTATAGAAACACTGGATCATCGCATCTTCGGCTTCGTCTCTTTGTCTGAGGTAGCGGCAACAAATACTAAGAATATATGAACTGTATTTATCATATAATTCTTTTTGAGCGCTACGTTCATTATTTTTGCATCCTGATATGAGGTTCATTTTTTCCAAAAAACCAGTGTTTGAAGTAAAGATGCAACCACCACTACTTTTGGTGCATCATCATTAATTATTTTATCAATTTAAGATTAATTTATGGAATTATCCACAAGATACAGCCCTACGCAGAAGGAAGATAAGTGGTACAGCTATTGGGAGTCTAAGGGTTATTTTCACTCTGAACCAGATGAAAGAGAGTCCTACAGTGTGGTAATCCCACCTCCCAATGTAACCGGTGTCTTGCATATGGGCCACATGCTCAATAATACTATTCAAGATATTTTGATCCGAAAAGCAAGAATCGATGGCAAAAATGCTTGTTGGGTTCCTGGAACGGATCATGCCTCCATTGCTACTGAAGCCAAGGTTGTAAAAATGCTTCGCGAGCAAGGAATAAAGAAATCTGATCTAACAAGAGATGAGTTTTTAAAATATGCTTGGGATTGGAAGGAGAAATATGGTGGCATCATTCTTCAGCAATTAAGAAAATTAGGTGCAAGTTGTGATTGGGAGCGTACTTCTTTTACAATGGATGAGGTACGATCAAAGGGGGTAACAAAGGTTTTTGTTGATCTATATAAAAAAGGCAAATTGTACCGAGATTACCGTATGGTAAATTGGGATTGTGAAGCAAAGACCGTTTTATCCAACGAAGAGGTACTTTATTCCGACGAGAATTCTAAACTATATCATGTAAGATATCAGATTGAAGGAACAGAGGAATATCTAACAGTTGCTACTAAACGACCAGAAACAATTATGGGAGATACGGCCATCGCTGTAAATCCTAAAGATGAAAGATATGCACACCTCAAAGGTAAAAGAGCAATAGTCCCATTAGTGAATAGATCGGTCCCAATCATATTTGATGATTATGTTGATGTGGAATTTGGAACCGGAGCCTTGAAGGTTACTCCGGCGCATGATCCCAATGATTATGAAATAGGTAAAAGACACGACCTAGAGGTTATTGCAACCATTAATGAAGATGGAACACTAAACGAAGCAGCGCAGATTCATGTCGGTGTTGATCGATTTAAAGCCCGTAAATTGGTCTATGCAGATTTAGAAGAATCTGGGAATTTAGTCTTAGTTGAAGATTACCAAAGTAGCATCGGCCGATCGGAGAGAACCAACACTGTGGTCGAACCAATGATGTCCCTTCAATGGTATGTGAATATGAAGTCAATTGCTGGACCAGCACTGACAGCAGTAATGGAAGATGAAGTACAGTTCTTTCCTGAGAAGTTCAAGAATACCTACAGACACTGGATGGAGAACATCAGAGATTGGTGTATCTCTCGACAGCTTTGGTGGGGACACAGAATTCCTGCGTACTATTTTGGAGATCAATTGTTTGTTGCTGAAACTCCCGAGGAAGCATTGGCAGAAGCCCAAAAAGTTTTAAAGAATCCAGCATTAAAAATGGAGCATTTAAAGCAGGAGGAAGATGTATTGGATACTTGGTTTTCATCCTGGCTATGGCCAATTACCGTTTTCAATGGCTTTGATGATCAAGAACAACTGGACTATTATTACCCAACTTCAGTTTTAGTAACTGGATGGGATATAATTTTCCTTTGGGTCGCACGGATGGTTATGGCAGGCTATGAGTGGAAAGGTAAACGTCCATTTGATCATGTATACTTTACCGGTATGGTTCGGGATCAAAAGCGTCGAAAGATGAGTAAGTCACTGGGGAATTCTCCGGATGCCTTAAAGTTGATCGAAGATTTTGGTGCGGATGGTGTCAGGTTTGGAATGTTATCATCAAGTCCAGCTGGAGGTGATTTACTTTTTGATGAAAAGTTATGTGAGCAAGGTAGAAACTTCTGTAATAAGATTTGGAATGCTTTGCGATTGATTAAAGGATGGGAGATTGATGAGTCTTTAGCAACTCCAGACTATAATAAATTAACCATTGACTGGTTTGCCTCCCAGATGGTGAAAGTAAACGCTCAAGTACAAAAGGAATATTCAGAATATAGATTAAGTGAAGCCTTAATCACCTTATATCAATTTGTATGGAATGACTTTTTCTCATGGTACCTTGAGATGATTAAGCCAGACTATGAAAAGCCTATTGATAGGCACACCCTAGAAAAGACCAATGAGTTTTTCAGTTCTATTTGTACGATGTTACATCCTTTTATGCCGTTTATAACGGAGGAAGTATGGCATGCATTGAAGGAAAGAAAAGAAGGACATGACTGTATGATGACCCCGTTAGTTGTAGAGGATTCATTTGACGAAAGTCTCTTGAAAAAAATTGATCTATTGAGAGATGTCACCAGTAATGTGAGAGATGTCAGAAACAAACAAGGATTGAAGAAGCGCGACGAACTGGCGGTGGTAGCCTTGGATTCTGCAGATACCAAAGAGTTGATGGATACAGTAGGAGCTCTAGAGTTGTTGAAGCGGATTGCTTTTGTTTCTAGTTTTGAAATGGCAAAGGAAGCTCCAGAAGATGCGGTAGGTTTTATCAGTGGCAGAAGTTCATTTCATATTCCACTAGAGCAAAAAGAAATCAATGTGGAAGAAGAGATGGCTAGGCTTCAGAAAGATCTAGTTTACGAAGAAGGATTTGTGGGGTCGATTCAAAAGAAATTATCCAACGAGCGATTTGTTTCTAATGCACCTGAAGCTGTAGTGAATATGGAGAAGAAGAAATTGGCCGATGGGGAAGAAAGGGTTCAGAAGATAAAAGATGCGATTGAGAAGTTGAAAAATAGATAAACTAACCAAGATAATACCTAAGATGAGATCCATAAATTTCAAAGATTACTTAATTCATTTAGTAGCCATCGTAATATTTGCTGTAGTTGCAGCGATGTATTTTGCTCCTCAATTATCAGGTAAGAAAATTAGCCAAGGTGATACCATTGCCTACCTGGGAATGTCCAAGGAGATTAAGGATTATCATGAGAAAACTGGAATTTGGAGTCAGTGGACCAATAGTGGCTTCGGGGGAATGCCTGCTTATCAAATACAGAGTCCAGCGACAACAAATCTGACAGCACATATTAGAAAAGCGTTTTCCTTGTGGATGCCAAGACCTATAGGTTTATTCATCTTTGGTTCTGTCTGTTTTTACCTGATGGCTTTAGTGCTCGGGATTCATCCCTGGCTTGGAATTTTTGGAGGAATTGCCTTTGCTTTTACAACAAATAATGTGGTGCTATTTGAAGCAGGTCACAATACGAAGCTGTTAACGATTATGTGCAGCCCTTTAGTCATAGCAGGAGTTATTCAGTCCTATCGAGGAAAACTAATTTCTGGACTAGCGATCTTTACCTTAGGAATGGCCTTATGCTTAGGTTCAAACCATCCACAGATGACCTATTATTTGGCTCTATTGCTGGGAATCTATGTCATCATTCAATTAATTGAAGCCATACGCTCCGGCTCACTTCCTACCTTTGCGAAAGCAAGTGGACTCTTATTGCTTGGATTTTTTATTGCCTTTGGAACGTCTGCATCTAAATTACTGCCGACCTATGAATACTCTAAAGATACCATGAGGGGGAAACCTATCCTAGAAAATAAAGGCGTCGCTCAATCTAGCAGTGAGGTAGAAGGATTGGAATGGAACTATGCTACTGCTTGGTCCAATGGAGCGAGTGATCTATGGTCAAGTTATATTCCAATGGCTGTAGGAGGTAGCACTCAAGAAGCAATTGATAGAAACAGTGCTCTGGGAAAAGAACTTCGCAGCAAGGGAATGGCAAGAGGAGAAGTAGTAGTGCCCTTGTATTTTGGAGGGCTTTCTTCTACCAGCGGTCCAGTATATTTTGGAGCAGTCATATGTTTTTTATTCATGATGTGCCTCACTTTTTTAAATGCACGGCTCCGTTGGTGGGGGATAGCATGTATCCTCTTAACCTTGTTGCTTTCAATGGGGAAAAACATGGAATTTCTATATCGAATCTTCTTTGACTATTTTCCTTTCTTCAATAAATTTAGAACACCCAATAGTATACTTTCAGTCACTGCAGTTATCGTACCTATGATCGGACTTTTGTCTTTAGATCAATTCTTTAAGCAAGACCGTGAAAAGATGAAGCCGATGCAGTTAATTCTGCCAGCAGCCATTTTAATTGTTGGGGCCTTGTTTGTCGCTTTTGCAGGTTCATCTGTGTTTAGTATGGAAGGAGCATATGATTCACAATACAAGCAGGCTGGAATTGATATATCTAAACTCATTGACACGAGAGCAAGTATAATGCGTGCAAGTGCACTCAGGTCTGCGCTACTTATATTCCTTGCCTTTGGTGCTTGTTTTGCTTACTTTAAAGGGAGGCTGAATTCAAAAGCAGCCATGGTGATAATATCTCTTCTTGGAATTTTTGATTTGGTTCAAGTAGATAGAGGATATGTGAATTCTAATGACTTTGTTTCTGCTAGAAATTACAAACAAAATTTTCCAATGCGATCTGCAGATGAACAAATCTTAAAGGATACAGATCCACATTATAGAGTAATGGATGTTACGGCTAGAAATCCATGGAGTTCTTCGGCAGCGAGTTATTATCATAAATCAATTGGTGGCATGCACGCTGCCAAATTACAGCGTTATGATGACATCATATACAAGCACCTCCAGAATAGTAATCAGCAGGTCTTTAATATGTTGAATACCAAGTATTTCATTACGCAAGATCAACAAGGAGCAGCGGTTGTACAACGTAATCCGCAAGCCTCTGGAAATGCATGGTTTGTTGACGAGATTAAGATGGTCGCTTCCGCAAATGAAGAAATTGAAGCTTTAAATAATTTCGACCCAAAACAGACCGCCATCATTCATCAAGAGTTTGCTGATCAGGTCTCAAACTTCAGTCCACAAAAAAGTGGGGTGATAGAATTGGTAAAGTATGCTCCGAATAGACTAGAGTATTCAAGTAATTCGACGACTGATCAATTGGCTGTTTTTTCAGAAGTATGGTATGGTCCCAATAAAGGCTGGAAGGCAACCATAGATGGAGAACTGGTAGATCATATCCGCGCGAATTATATTTTAAGAGCTTTAAAGATTCCTGCAGGTAAGCATACGATCGTTTTTGAATTTTCTCCAAGTACGCATAAAATCGGAAGCATTATCTCATTGATCAGCTCGTTGTTGGTGATCTTAGGCTTGGGATTTATGTTTTATCAGTGGTTGAAGAAGGAGGAATAAGCTAGCGAAAGTCACTTTGAATTTTGTATTTCATCAGGTCACCAATTTGCTGTGCCTTGTCCTTCGCTAGTTGTGCAGTTTTTACCTTGATAATGCCCATCGATCGTCGCCTGCCAAAGATGAATCCATTGTAAAAAGTGTTTTTCCTCCAGAGGACGTTTAGCATGTAAGTCTAGGTGTTTTTGCATGGCATTGGCTTTATAAATACCGGCATCAAGCAGGGTAGTATCCCAAAAATCATACATCACAGGAATGTGCTTTTCCCAGTCTAGAATCACCGTTTCGGTAAAGAAAATTCCAATGATGTCATCCACTAAGACTTTTCGGTAAAAAGCATCTACTAATAATATGATGTCCTCTCTATTCTGAATGTCACGCATTACTGTCAATTAGTTTTTTTATTTTTGAATGCAACTGAATGGCCGTATGTCTTCTTGAATATTGTTGAATTGCCTCGGAGTTATTATCATATTTATATTGTCCTTCCGCTACTGCCGTGAGATACGCTTCCATGCCTTTACGATCATCTGGGTCAAAAGCCTTTCCTGCGTTGCACTTTTGCAAAATTTTCGCTGCATCTCCTAGTTTGTTTCCTAAAAGAATAATGGGCTTTCCGGAACTGAGGTATTCAAATAATTTGGCTGGAATTCTACCTTTGCTGGCGATAGATTTATTGATCGGCAAAAGCAAAGCGGAAGACCTCGCTATCCAATTTTTGGCTGCTTCATGATTCACAAGGCCAGTAACTATCAATTGATCACTGTTTAATTTTTCCTTGGCATAGCTAAGACTGCTAGAATCTACATTTCCTACCAGCGCAAGTTTCCATGGTCTTGTTGATTTATTAGATGACTTTGCTACTTTTGCGAAAGCGTCAATGAAAGTATTTAAATCCCTATCCGAATGTATCGATCCAACATGTGATACGATAAATTCAGGACTGTCAATAGACTCGATTATTTCATCAAACCCATTGGTAATATGTGCAGAATTTCTAGCCCCTAGTTCAGTAAAGTCATCAGCCCATGAAGGACTCACGGTCAAAGTAAGATTTGCACTTTCAATTACCTTACGCTCAAGCGTTTGATGTTTCTTTAAAGCTGATTTATTTAGTGGAAAATATTTAAAGTTATCCATTCTTGTCCATGGATCTCTAAAATCTGCAATCCATGGTAATTTTGTAAGATTCACTAATCCCATTCCTGCTAGGTGTACAGAGTGAGGAGTTCCATTTGTAAATATCAAATCTATATGCTCGGTTTCAATAATTTTCCTTCCTTTAGCAACCACCGGATTGACCCAATTGATTTTTGGATCTGGAATAAAATAGTTGGCTCTGACATTTTTCAATAATCTAGAGAAAAAAGATTTACTGCTTTTTTTGATATTACCTTCCTTTGCCTGACCGGGTAGTTTTTTAATTAACGATGTTAAATCCTTAATAGGAACAGGATGTAGGATTATGGAGGAATTAATCTGTTTTTTCAGAGTTTGATCGGTCTGATAATAACTTGCATTTTCTGGATATATGACATGACAACTTACTCCTAAAGCACTTAGATTATTTACAAAGTGCAAGATCCTTTGAACGGAGACTCCCCCAGCGGGTGGCCAATAATATGTGATGAATAATACCTTCAAATCTATGGAATCATATAAGCGATAAAGTTACACACATAATTATCATTTCATCTACTTTGATTAAGAGCAGTGTTATCGATTTAAATACTTTCTAAAGAAAGAATCAATAGATTCATTCAGGTCTTCAGAAACATTGAAATAATAGACCGCTAAGAAGTATAACAAAGTCAAAATAATTGAACGGATCATAATATTTAAGAAGGGGTGAAAGCTTACTGGTAGATTTACACAGATGATGTAACAGATGGCTGAAATAGCCAGTAAAAGTATTGTTTTGTTTGAGAATGGCTGCATTTTACTCTGTACCCAAATGTAAATCAATTTAACGAAGTTAAAAATGCCTAAAGAACACAGGGTGGCTAGTGCCGCACCTACCATTTGATATTTTGGAATTAAAACCAAATTGAAAATGATGTTTAAAACAGCCAATAGGAGCAGCACATAAAAATTGAATTTGAATTTTTTGGAATTGGCAATGATCTGTGTGTTGACACTTGTCGCTAGATCAAACAATTTAGAAATTCCTAGAAAAAAGATAACGTACTTACCTGTTCTCATTTGCTCAGAATTCGGCATTAAGGAAAATAAATCGTCGACGGATAACCAAATGCCCATAAAAATAAAAAGACCACTAATTAAGAGAACGATTGAAGATTTTTTATAAATCCCTTCTATGGCTTTTGTGTCGTTAGCTTCCCACTTATCTGAAATTATAGGATTGGCGATGGCGATAATTGCTTTTGCGGGTTTTGTTATTACGTCAATGATGATGTTGACTATTCCATAAATTCCTCCCGAGCTTATACTAACCAAACCAGCAACCATGAGTATGTCAATTCTAAAAGCGAGTTGAACTCCAATGGCATTGAGTATGCCATATCCAGCATAGGACCTCATTTCTATGGCCAGTGGTTTATCTATAAAAGTTTTATTCGCTTTGAGATGTAACTGATTTAAGGACCGTGTATAGAATACCAACCCGATAAAAACGAAGATATAATTAATGCAAACAAGAAGAAAGAAAATTCTTAAATCAATAAGCTGAGCTAGATATAGTAGGACGAGTGAGGGTAATACTATTTTGATTAATAACTGATCTAAGATTGTCGGGATGACAATCTTATGAAAATTGGAAATGTATTTAAGAAAAAGATTGTTTAGAATGAAGAGCAACACAATCGGAATAATGAAATAGAAGTGCGATTCGAATAATGCACGATTTTCATTTTTACCAAAAAGCAGATCTAAAAGAATATATCTAACCAATGGAAAGAAAATTAGAAATAGTACAAATCCAATCAAACCTCCTTTGATCAGTAAATTCAAAAAACCATTATGTCCATTGGCCTCATTTTTAAATCGAGGAAAGAACTTAATCGCTAAAACATTAAAACCTAATAGGAAAAACGAAGTTACGAGCAATGAACTGCCGAAGACAATCTGATATAAGCCATAAAGTTCTGTAGCCCTAGGGTAGATAAACATCGTAGAAAGCAGACCAATAGCAACGCCAATGTAGTTGACCAGGGTGTGTTGTATGCTTTGTTTACGAATTACGCTCATTAGTTATGCCAAATAGTTTTAGTAAAGCTCTGTTCTGTCAAAGTTACAATACTTGTTACCAAGTAGATTGCTCATGATTGGATATGGTGATAAATTTCGAGGCATATAATAATTAAAATTAAGGCTGATTTATGAAATAATTTCTTTCAACATACCTAACCTTTTATAGCCCTTTCTAAGTACGTCGATCTTCCAATTTTCAAGGTAATAATCTGGTTTTAAAAGTTTGAGACTATGCCATAAAGCATCTTTGGTTGTAAGACCAACCATTATAATTAATTCATAAATAAATGAGATCGGATTTTTTTTAATCATTCCCATTTTCACTTGATCCCTTCCTAAAGCTTTAGCTCCATTAAGAAACCAAGATACATCAAGTTTATACTGAGGAACTAGATGATCAATCTTAATGTCAGGAATATAAACCGTGTCCAAGCCCATATTTCTTATACGCAATTGGAGTTCAGTTTCTTCTCCATAGGCGACCTTTTTTCCAGACATTCCCAAGTCAGTTGAAAAGCCATTTAATTGAATTAATAACTCCCTTTTTACATAAAAAATTCCTCCGCTGAGATGCTGCTCTCCTTTTAATGCAGTGGGTTGGTTGTATGGCTTTTTATTACTCGCATAAGCGTCCTTAAACCATTTAGGTTGACCATATTTATACCAAGGTAGATACACTCCGCCAAAACAAGAATAGCTTTTACCATTAATTACCTTCATGGATTCTACTAAAAGCGTGGGGTGTGCCTTGGCATCATCATCTAAGTAGCAGACCCATTCCCCAGCAGCTTCTTCAATTGCTCTATTTCGAGCATGGCTTAATCCTTGATTGCGTTCATGGACTATCCTTAAGTTTTTTAATTTCTTCAGGAATTCGTTGGTAACGTCAAGGGTGTTGTCCCTAGAATTATTATCAATTACTAAAACTTCAAATTCTTCCCCAGCGTCTTCTTGATCAACCAAAGATTGTAAACAATGACGCAATAAATCTGCTCGATTAAAAGTGCAAATTGCAATGGATAATTTCAATTTACTTCTTTCTGGTTTGGAAATGGATGAATATGCACGCTCTTGTTGTTTACATGATGTGATATTCTTTGCTCAATCGGAGGTAGTTCCATATAATTGCCATAAATTTTTGTAAGTAGCTCATGATAATTAGCTGGAACAGGCGCATCAATATTTTCAAATGGCTTCTGTTCTAGGGGGAATATTTCAGTGGCCTTTAATTTTATTTTTTTTTGATTATGAACATTAATGAAACTATAATCATCTCGATTTTTGTCCAATACGAAAATATCTACAGCAACCCCTCGTTTGCCATCAATGCTTATTTTTGAGTATTTATCCATCACCTTTAAAAAATTCAAGCCCTGTGGATAAAAGTCAATTGAATCTGGTAATTCGTATGAAGCGGCTATTAGTTTATCAACATCTTTTCGAGTCATCATTATGTCAATATCATCATCCCAAGGAATAAAACCACGATGACGAACCACTCCAATAAGCGTCCCATAAGACATAAAATATTTGAAGTTGTGCTTCTTAGATAGATGGTCGATCATGGCAAGTATTTTTAAAGCAATGATGCGGATCTTGTCAATATCTTCATGAACCGTATGCCGGAGGTCTTCAAATGTCAGATCTAGGTCAATGGTTGTAGTTTTGTTATTCCTTACGGCATTAATCTTTTGGGTGTAGGACTTTAGAAAAGGCTCTCTTTTAGCCAATCTTTCTACTTTTTGCAGAGAAAACAAAGGATTCTTCAAAAACCTTAGAATATTCATTGTATGTGCTAATCTGTATTGATGTTATTGTGATCAGAAGGCAAGATATAGAATAGGCGGGGATTAGATAAATATTAAAGATTATTATCATATAAAATGATAAATTCAGATTTGCTATTAATTTTGTATTTTATCACAATTATTGAATTTGGACAGCACGATATTTAGTGGCATTAAAACTGCCCTCAAGCCAATTTACTTGCCGATTCTCCACAGGCTAAAATATTTGCGGAAGAATCGGGACTTTAAGGCAAATGGCAATGAAGTGCTTTTGAAAGCAAAGGCAGCCTTGGATGAAGTTGGAGTCATGTTCTGGTTGGATTATGGAACCTTACTAGGAGTCTACCGGGATGGGAAATTGATATCTTACGATACGGATGTAGATGTTGGTGTTTTTCTGAAGGATTATTCTCCTAAAATAATAGAGGCATTTGAAAAGCATGGGTTCCAATATGAAAGGAAAATTGTAGTTGATGAAGGCAATTATGCCATGGAGCAGAGTTTTTCTTTTCGAAAAGTCAAAATAGATCTGTTTTATTATAAGAAGGAAGGAGATAAATTAATAAGTCATTTATTCCCGCTCGATAAGAACAAAAATTTTGTGGTCAGAGAAATATATACAAGCTATTCAGATTTTAAGCAGATTGAATTCTTAGATCAAGCCTTCAATATTCCAAAGGATACTGATCTGCGACTAGAAGAAACTTATGGGAAGGAATGGAAGATTCCGATATCCAATTGGTACACTCCAGATGATGCTTTGAATTCAAAAATTATTAATAAAAATTGCCAAGAAATTAAAAATCAATGATGAAGACGTCCTATGACTACTGGGAGAATTATTATGAAAAAAATAGAGAGCCGGCGGAGTCGTCAAACTTCGCGAAATTTGTTTTACCTTTTCTGAGACCAGATAAGCTTTTGATCGAGCTGGGCTGTGGGAATGGGAAAGATTGCATTTATTTTTCTCAAAATGGAATCAGTGTTCTTGCCATCGATCAATGCTCTGAAGAAGTAGACTTTCTTTCTGAGAAATTTAAAGATTTAAAAACTTTAAACTTTATGGCCGGAGATATGACTAATTTGTCAAATACTCCAAACCCAGATTATCTTTATTCTAGATTTACCTTACATGCAATTGATCTTGAAGGTGAAAAAAAGGTTCTTAAATGGGCCTACGAAAATCTAAAAACTGGAGGTATTTTCTTCATCGAAGTAAGAAGTGTAAATGATGATTTGTTTGGAGTAGGGGAGGCCTTGCCTGACAATGCATTTTACTCAGACCATTACAGAAGATTTGAAGTCATTGATGAACTGGAGCAAAGATTAAAGGACCAAGGTTTTAATATTCTTTACAAACAAGAGGCCAAAGGTCTAGCGCCATTCAAAGATAGAGATCCATCTATTATTAGAATATTAGCGAACAAAGTATAATTAGAAATGAAGAGATCTATCAGCAAGATTCTCTTTTTAATAACGCTTGCTTTTAATGTGAGTTATTCGCAGGATCTAGAGCAAGATTTAATTTTAAATTATTCGTTTACTAATAATTTTGAAGATCAATCTGTCCATCTATTTCACGGCACGGCGACAGGCGTTAATTTCACAGAAGATCGTTTTGCCAATCAGCAAAGTGCCTCTTATTTTAGTGGAAACTCTTGTGTTACATTTCCCAACGACGCCATCCTAAAACCTCAATTTCCTTTCAGTATTACTGTATGGGTCAAGCCAGAGGTAGAATTCACCATTGCTGAAGGCATTGTTGGAACCGATCAGTTTCAAGATAATTATTATGGTGCCTTCATTAGTATTTTGTCTTCTGGGAAGTTGCTTGTAAGTTATGGTACTGGCTGTGGTGGCACAGATCCATCGTGTAGAGTTTCTGAGGTAAGTGATCGTATTTTGGGCAATAATGAATGGTATCATATTACCGCGATTTTTGAAAATTCAGCGGATATTTTTCTATATATAAATGGATGCAGAGCCGAAACTACAGCATCAGGGACTGGTGCCCAGCTTTTGGCGTATTCAAATGAACCAGGAGCAGTTGGTAAGAAAGACCACAGTGATGTTCCTTCTAATCCTATTGGCTTTTTTCATGGATCAATTGATGATATTTTTTATTGGGATAGGGCCATTGACATATTTGAAATCAACCTGCTTGTCGCAGATTATTTTCAGAACCAAAACTCAATGGTAGAATATGAAGGTTGTACAGATGATGATTACTCCATTGTGGTGAACGAAACTACTTATAATGAATCTAATCCAATAGGAGTAGAAGTCCTATTGATTGAAGATGGTTGTGATTCAGTTATTGATGTAAAATTAAACTTTGAGGCAGTAGTTGTATGTAATTTCTATTTACCCAATGTTTTCAATATAGATGATCCAATTCCTAACAATAACTTCCAGCTTTTACAGAACGATGAATGTAAAAACGAATTTGAAATATTACAGATATTTGATAGATGGGGTAATCTTATATTTTCTACCACGGATCAATATTTCCAATGGGATGGTCGATTCAATGGAGAATATATCAGAAGCGGAGTATTTACTTATAAACTAGATTATTCAACAAAGGAAAAATCATTTATAAAGACAGGATCGGTGATCTTTATAAATTGAATACTAAAACGTAACAAGTCTCTTTCTTTGAAGTAGTAATTTCAAAAATCTTGGGCTAAAAATATTAGTTAAGTTTTACAAATTGTGTAGACAATCGATCCATACCGTCATCTATTCTAACAACATAAATTCCCTGTGGTAAGAAACTAACATCTAACTCTATTACACTTTCTTTAAACAAGGATGGAATTATTTCATCGTTGTATATTAACTTTCCAGTGCTATCATATATTGATAATCGATGAGAGGCAAATGTTTTGAAACCATATTTTAATTGAAAACGATCTTTAACTGGATTAGGATTAATGGTCATTATCTCCAGTTTTTCTCTTTGAAATGGACTTCCTTGAGTACATAGAGAACTTAAGCCACTCATGGCCTTAAAGACATCAAGTCTTCCACCGGAAGTCGTTATTTCAGACATGGAAGAAACGCTTTCAGTATTATTTAAAAGGGCCTCCTTCATAATTAGCGCAGCATCCTTTGGTCTTAGATGCGCCAGATTTGCAAGGCTGTCGCAGTCGACCGCATACAGTAATCCAATTGCACCAGAAACATGAGGGCATGATGCTGAGGTCCCTGTGAAGTCGGCATAAGTATTATTACTACTTGAACTATATGTATTGGTGCCTGGTGCACCTAAGTCAACATTGATTGGACCAAAGGCAGCATCTACGTATTTGTTATCAGAGCGATCAGTATTGGTTACTGTAATCAGAAAATCTGATTGACAGGTCGTAGGCATATCACCTTCGTCATCCACATTGTAAGTCAGGTTATCAGTCGCACATACGGATATAACTCCTTCCTCACCCAATCTATCATACATGTTACACCAGATGGGAAAATTGTCTCCAAAAACTTTAGAAATTCCTGCAGAAAAATTTGTTGCTACTACAAAAGAACCTTCGGCTCCCCATGTATCATTATATAACTTCCTTTGCTCGTAGATGTAATCATAACCCTGTACTATGTCTGCCGCATTGTTCGTCCCACTTATGACCATGATCTTAATTTTCCAATTCAAACCAGCAATGCCAAGATCATTGTTCCCTTCAGCCCCGATGATTCCTGAAACTTTAGATCCATGAGAACCCTTTGGATGTTGATCGGTTTCACTATCTATATGTAGACCATAATAATCATCAATGTATCCATTCAAGTCATTATCTAGTCCATCTCCTGGGATTTCAGCTTGATTTACCCAGATATTGTTGATTATATCTTCATGAAAGATATCTATAAACTCTTCCATTACAGCTATGACGATTTCATTTCCCAAGCTGGTATATCCATGATTTACTTCATTCCATGCCTCCTCGGCTCCTATTAATGGAAGACTCCATTGTTCTTCATAATTAGGATCATCGGGAATTTCCCTGTACTTGACCTCAACATTAGGAGTAATCCGAAGGATATTAATCTCTTTTGCTAAATCGTCTGCAGTAACATCTGAAAGGAAGTCGACCTGATAAACAGGAGAAGATTTCATCAATTTCTTGTTGTAAACTACATCAAGATCTCTCTGGTTTAGGTATTCTTTGGCTAAGTTTTCAGATTTAAACTCTATAACCCAGGACTTTTGTCCAAAAAGCTGAAGCGAAAACAGAAGAATAAGAGATACTATTAGGCAACGAATCATGTCTGTTTTTTCAATTTTGTCTAATTTATGCAGAATTCTAATAGTAAAACAAGCTTAACTCATAATTTGTTGTCGCAGAGACTTCATATAATTATAAGCCGGCAGGAGTCGTGAACCATACCATGAGCAATAACTTCCGTCAATAAGCATTGTTGGAATGCCTGTTTTTTGCTTTAAATCCTCTGCATGAGAGGATTTAAATGGGAATGGCTCTGAGGATAGTAGTATAATACTTGGACTGTGCTCAATTATTTCCTCTAGCGTTATTTCAGGATATCTTAAAGACAAGGGTAGACAATTTATAAAATCAAATTCCTTAAGAAAGTTGAAAATATAAGTGTCAGCGCCCACGGTCATGTAAGGTTTTTGCCAGATTAAATAGCAGACCTTTGTTGGGTTGGCTAATGGAGCTGTCCGAGCAGCTGAAATTTTTTCTACTAATTCTCCAGATTCTTTCTTTCGACCAGTAATGATGCCTAGTGTAGAAATCATAGCTATTGCATCATTGACATTTTTAATCTCAGTTGTGAAAGTATTACAATAGCTCTGCAGACTTTCAATCTGCTCTTTTACATTCTCTTCTTTATTGGCAATGATCAAATCAGGCTTCAATGCTAAGACCAAATCTATATGAACATTCTTTGTACCTCCTATTATTTTTGCTTTCGGATAACCTCCTTCCGGATAAATACAAAATTTCGTTCTTCCAACAATCTGATCTGAAAGATTTAAATCATGTAATAATTCAGTAATGGAGGGGACGAGAGAGACAATTCTAATGGGAGGCTTTTCGAGCAGGAATTGATGGCCAATGTGGTCGGTTACAATCATTGATTGTCCACTAAAACCAGCTTATTTTTACGCACGGCTATTCGGCTTATATTACTAATGCCGTAATCAGTAAGATCAATTAGATCCATCCACTGACCTCTATTTCTGGGAGAATTATAAAACAACTCGGATCCTTTACCTGCGATCAGCGTACCATCATTCATCAGTTCAAAGTCCTCCACATCTTCCATCATTTTGCAGATGGTGGTAATCTTTATAGTTTTTGGATTTAAGGCTTTTACAAACCAAGCGTCAACTGATTTGTGTACGAAGTAAATTTTGTCTTTGCCGTCGTATTTGAGGGTGCGACCAATATTACTAATTATTTTATTGACATAATTATCAAACACGTTTCCTATGGCTAGTATGTGTTCACCAGATTCTTCAACAAGAAATAGGGCGACCTCTTCATCACTTATCCATTCATGATATCCGACATTCCCCAATTCAGGGAATAATTTTTTTGGAGTGCCCTTCATTGTTTTCGGGTAAAGGACTAAATTTTGAGTGACTCCATCTTCGGCTACTCGGACGGTAGAGAAAAAATTTTTATTTGCAGAAGTGGGAGAGTATTCACTTTCGATGGTGTTGGTAATCCTCGTCAACTTTTTCTCAAACAGATCTAAACTTACAACTTCAGTTGATCCATTGGAGCTAGAATTTGTAGTGCAATAAAGTGTGAAGTCTGATAAAAAGCTTGGCTGATTATTATAGCCATCCCTATTAAAAACACTCAAAAATTTAGGATAACGAATATTGTAGCCCGCATCTTTAGAAGTGATGGTAAACATATACAAATTGCACTTTGGTAAATTTTGAGCACTTGCTAGATTGCTAATGCAAAAAATAAGAGCGGTGATGATGGCTGTTTTTATTCTCATGGGTATTAATTCATATCATTGGCTGACTTAAATATACGATCCCAATTAATTCCACCTTTAGTCAAAGGTCCATCTTTTGAAAACCAAATAAAGAGAGGCTTTCCTACAATGTGATCATGTGGCACAAATCCCCAAGCTCGACTATCCTCACTATTGTGTCTATTATCTCCCATCGCCCAGAAATAATCTTGCTTGAAGGTATATTCAGAAGCCGGTTCACCATTGATGGTCACCTTTCCTCCTTTGGTGCTCATGGTGTTGAGTTCGTACTTTACAATACACTGCTTATACAATGCAATGTTCTCTTTTGTCAATTGAATGGTTGCCCCTTTTTCGGGAATCCAAATAGGACCAAAATTATCAATAGACCAATCTCTAAAAAGGGAAGGACTATGTGGGTAAAGTTTCCCTGGCTCAGCCTTATAAACATTTTTCGTTATCGTTATTGATGACCCAAGCGATTTGATTTGTTCGACTTGTTTTGCATCTAGAAACATACCATAAACATTGTTCCCAAAGTCTCTGATATCTGGAGCATCGATTCCCCACTCATCCAATTTTTTAAAATTAACAGATCCTTGTGGAATCACTACTTTATAGAAAAATTGAAGATGCTCTGGATTTTCGCCTTTCTTTCCATCGATAAATATCTGGCCGTCGATGATCTCAAGGTTGTCTCCGGGAATGGCAACACATCGTTTAATGTAATGATCCTTTTTATCTATAGGTCTTGAAATGATATCTTTGTTTTGACGCTTTCTTCTAAGTTCTGGATCATTACGCTCATAAGCTGCGGCATCCCGCGATACTTGGCTTACGGTATAAGGTCTTGATTTGGTAACATAAACACTATCTCCCACGGGCCAATTAAAGACAATCGGTTCATTTCTATCAATAGACTCAATGGCGGGCAATCTATAATAAGGTAAAGATGGTTTTTCGAGATATGATTCAGCGTCAATAAAAGGCATTCTATTATGAAGCAATGGAAACATAGCCACGGTCATCGGAGTTCTGATCCCAAAATGCGCCTTCGATACAAAAAGATAATCTCCAACATTTAAAGAACCTTCCATGGAGGGCGTTGGGATAACATAGGCTTCAATTAAAAACATTCTTATAAATGCTGCCGCAAATACAGCAAAAACGATGGACTCAATCCATTCTCTTCCCTGAGTTTTCTTGTAAGGATTATTTTCTACTAACTTTTTATATTTTCGGTCATTCCCATTACTTTTTGCTTCAGCTAATTCCGCAGCATATGCCGCTTCTTGAGTTACAGAAGGACCTATATAAGTTGCCTTTTCATCTTTGGCTAATTTGAAAAAGGCAAGGGGAGCATAGATCACGGCCAGTGCACTATCCCAGAATTTATATTTCCCAAATGATCTGACCATTTCAACACATAGTCCAGCATAAATGAAGAAATTGACGATGGGTACCAACAGTAAAGCAGCATGCCAAGTAGGTCTTCCCACGGCCTTCATACATTCTATGAAATTTACTCCCGGGATCAATCCTTTCTTTGCCTCGATTCCAAGTTTTGGAAACAATAAGTATAGGCTAAGGCTTAGGAGAATATAGCTTACGATAAAAAATAATAAAACAGTCACTCTATTTCTAGTTAGTTGCCACAAATATACTTTTTTGGCCTATTACCTGCCGCTATTTCTGACAATTGCTTTGAATTCATCTACGAAGCAGAAAATTAGCTCGATTTCTAGCCAAAGTGTCCTAAATCTGGTGTTTTAGTAGCTTTATTACAGCATTATTTAGGTTGTTTATTGCAAGTTCGAGTTCCCAATGATCCTTATTTCTTGGTTCAACTCTGTTGGAAATTGCTCGGAGCTGTAGGGCGGGGATGTTCATCACTTTCGCTGCATACATAAAGGCGGCCCCTTCCATGCTTTCAATTTGAGGATTATATTTAGCTTTTATAGCCTCAATAGAAGCCGCAGTTCCGTGAACCTTATTAACTGTTATCCCCCTTGCATTGTCTAGCTGAGTCTGGTCTGCAATCTTTATCCAACCATCCACATAAGGAAATTGGGAAGACTCCATAAGTTCTAATTCAAACAAGTCAGTCAAACTTCCATCGGCTTCCTCAACTCCCAAATCAGCGAATCTATCTTCTACAACTTCTACAACTTTTCCTAGCTCCCAGTCAGCTTCGAAGCTTCCAGCGACCCCTGCATTTAATATCAGGGTAGCTGCGCTTATTTCCTTAATTCTGCTTATCGCAAATGCAGTCATCATTGATCCGACACCAGTCACTAGAGGAAAGATAGAAACTCCATTTTTCTCATATTCAAAAAAAGACTTCTTATTAAAATCTGCTTCAAGGAATTGAAGGGTAGGGATTATTTCATATTCAGTGGCTGCAATTATATATATCTTACTCATCGATTGCCTTTAATTGTAAGTGAGGGTGAACTTCCCAGGATGGAATGAATACTGTACGATCCATCAAAATGTAGAGATTCAGAAAGGTGATAACTTAAGCCTATGGAATACAAGGCAGGATTAGAACTTGCTCCGAATCTGAGCTTGATGTTTTCCTGTAATAAGTACTCAAAACCACCTCTGACGGTCAACGGATTTTGTTGCCATTTATCTACTTCAAACAATACCCTCAATTTATCGCCCGGAGCATAAGAGGCTCCGAACCTAATGCGGGTATTTACATCATTGTCTTGTTCGGTAAGAGAAACTTTGACGGGCGAAAAAATATGAGAACCGATCGTAAATTTCTTTCCAATGTCTGCCATAAACCCAAGCTCAGCAGTAAACAATGAGTTTGAACCGAAATTCACAATATTCGTATTCAACCAATCTAATTGCACTCCTAAATTCATGCCTTCAGTCAATTTTCGCGCATAGGCCAATCCTATTTTTTGTTCTTTATATTCCTCCAATCCTAGGTTAGAAACACTGAGTCCAAAAACACCTTTGCCATTGGTCGGAATAGAAATCCCGGCACCAAAGGAAGTCAAGTCAGGGGTCAAGTATCTTAATTCAGAACTTACAATGAAAGAGATTTTTTCGTTCTCTGCTATCCCTGCTTGATTGTTGAATAAGCCATCTACGCCTTCTAATAAGGTCCCACTACCTGCAAGCCCAGAAGCAACAGACCCTTGGATGGCATTGAAATGTAGTTGGCCATAAGAAGTAAGGCTAATAAAAAGGAGGTAGAAAAATAGAATTCTTTTCATGCTCCTAAAATAGTATTTATCAAAAGGTATTGGAGGAAGATCTGATAAGTTTTTAATCACTCCATGACTTTTAAATAGTGCCAAATTTGCCTTGAGCACCTTTATCCTAAATGTATTTCAAAAATATCCGCTATGAATTGTTGCGATCAATCCAATGATCTCCCACATTTTCATTCTATTGGTGAACTCATATTTTTAAATTGAGGCTCAAGTTAAGCTTTATAGAAAAAATCTGGAGCGTATAACTCTCCTCTGGAATCGCCAAAAACGAGTCCTTAGTAGAGGGTCACAAAATTGAGAAAAAATCATATTATCGTGAGTGACTAATTGAAGTTCACTAAAAATGCCTCAAAAGACTCGGTCTCAATGCAAGAATTTTGCAGTCGGAATATTTGCCTATAAATTTCATGGAGCATCAAATATGATTCATTATAATTATGTCTATGAATAAATGTAAACGATTGATCATGACTGTAGATCAAAAAAGAAATTAAGAAGTAAATTTATAGAACTCAATACAAGAGTAATGAAAGAAAAGAGAATTGATTTACCGTTGACTAAAAATGCAAATCTTGCTCTTTGGAAAGTATATTCAGATGTAAGTTCAAACGGAAAAGATATATTTCTCACGCACGGCACTTTCTCTAACAGAAAAATATGTATGGGTATCACAGAATATCTTGTTAAAAGAGGATACAATTGTTGGATTCTTGAATGGAGAAATCATGGAGAAAGTTCAGTCACTGACAATAACTTTAATTTTGAAGATGTTGCTAATGAAGACATTGATATAGCTTTAAGATATTTATTCGAAGATCAAAGACTGAATAAGATTGACTGTGTTACCCATAGTGGTGGCGGCTTGTGTATAACCCTCAACTTGTTAGAACATCCAGAGTACACTAAAAGAATAAATCGAATGGTATTCTTTGGCTGTCAAGCATCGGGAGCTGCGGATAACCTTTTCCGTCGGTGGAGAATGATTATTGTTAAATATTTTGGGAAAAGTTTAGGCTACCTACCTGGTAAAATATTAAAAAGGCCTCACAATGAAGATTACTCAATCTTGAAGCATTGGTTCCGATGGAACCTAGCCAAAGAATTTAAAAATGAGACCGGAAGAGACTATCAGTTAGAAATGCCTAAGATCAAGATTCCGATATTAGCCATCTGCGGCACAGGAGATACAATGATTGCTCCCGTTCAAGGATGCCAAGACTACTTGGCTAGCTTTAAAAATCCAAATAATAAATTTTTAGTTTGCGGCATTAATACTGGGTATACAGAAGACTATAATCATGGTAGAATAATTTATTCTCGAAGTGCAGAGAAAGAAATTTACAGTGAGGTATTGGATTGGATAAAATAGGAAATATTAAGCCTTCATCTTCTGTTCTTCATCATCCATTAATACATATTTATTGAAAAGTCTTTGCAGGTTTTCTCGATCAATTCGGTGATCACCCTCATAAGACTCATTAATGATTGGCAATTGATTTTTGTCAACCACTGCCTTTAATTTTTCAATGGCCTTTGCTGTTAGGTATTCATCCTGTTTGCCATAGGTGTATATAAGCTCCAGATCAGTCCATTTCGTTTTCGCTTGAGTCAAATCAATTTCTTCAGGGATCCAACACGAATACGCAAGGAAGGTATTGAAGTTTGTCTCTACCTCATTCAACCAACGAAAAGCCATCGTACCCCCTTGAGAAAAGCCAAACAGAATTTTACGACATTCCGCTGGGAGCTCAGAACTGAATAAGTCATAAATGGAACTCAAGTAATTCACGATGTCTTTTATTTCATTTAGCCGATCTCTTTTCGTCATCCAAGTAGCGACAACGTCTCCTCCAAAATCTTTGGCATAAAGTCTATTGAAGGCTTCGGGAGCAACCACAAAATGCTCCTCTGGATCGAAGTCTGAAAACTTATACAGTATCTGCTCACAGAGCATTCTCGATCCATGAAGTGCCATCCAACAATATTTAGTCTTGGCGCTGAGTATTCCATAAGTGGAGTATCTTACGGTTTTGGTAATTTCATGTGCATGTGTCTTAATTTCCAAAGGCGAAGAGCTTTATAAGTCTGTTATTAAGATTTTGTTTCAATCTATATCGCTGCAAAATATGAGATTTTTAGACTTTATTTTCCTAATAATGCAACCTTCTATTAATCAGACAAGTCATTTATATATGAGATCAAATCAGAGCCTAACTTTTAATTGTTGCTTACTATTGTCTATTAGTCTTTATTCATTTGCCTTGAGCGCACAACAGGAGGTAGTAAATTTAGATAAACTTATCGAGCCTTCCTTGCTCATCGAAGATCTTCAGCTTCTTCAAAAGAATTGGGATGAGTTGCATGGAGCGATGTATGTATATAATTCCAAGGCAGTAATTGATGCTAAATTTAAGGAGATCGAAGCATCCATTGATGAACCGATGAGCTCTATGGATTTCTATAGAAAAATTTGTCCGATCCTGAAATTAATTGGAAATGGTCATACCCATGTAGTGCCTTCAGCTGAAGCTTATACAAGTCTCCGTACAGATATGACTTTACTACCATTCGATCTGTATCTGGATAAGGAGAAGGTGTATATCCTTCGCAACAATTCTGAAAATCTAGAGCTCAAACCTGGGGATCTTTTGCACTCAATAAACGGGGTTGAGGCTTATGAAGTAATTGTAGAAATAACCAACAATCTTACACGAGATGGGATCAACATGACTGGACCACTAAGACGAGCAACCAGTCGCTTTAATCAATTTTATGCCTTCATGTTTGGTGCAAATGAAAATTACCAATGTGAAATTTCTACAGAGGGAGGGGCGATTAACAATCTTAGCATCAAAGGTCTTACTAATCCAGTAATAAAAAAGAATAAACTGGAAAGATATGGACCTATGAAAAGCTGGACTGAGCTGAAAGAGCCGGCATACACTTTGGAAATAGTACAAGGGACCGCGATCATGACCCTAAGGACTTTTTCTCAAAAAGAAATCAAAAAGTATAATAAAACGAAGTCTAAAAAATGGTTCCGTAATGCTTTCGCAAAAATTAACGATCAAAAGGTTGAAAAGTTGATTATTGATTTGAGGGATAATGGCGGAGGAGATGAAAGTCCAACCATTGAATTATTTTCCCATCTATATGATCAGCCTTTCCAATTTTATAAAGACGTATACCTTCAAAAAAGGAAAATTCCGAATGGGAAAGATTATGAGGAAAATGTTTTCGGGATCAATTTAATTGCCCCCTTTTTAACGAAAAAACAAGGCGACTCCTATGTTTTAAAATCCAAGGGCCTAAAGGAATATCAACCGGCAAAAGAGCAGTATGCTGGAGAGGTAATAGTGTTGACAGATGACGGTTCATTTTCTGCAACTGGAGAAATGACTGCCATTATAAAGGAACATAATAGGGCAACTTTTATCGGAGAAGAACCCTCAGGAAATCCTAATCAGAATACGAGTGGTGTAATGTTAATTTTAAATCTTCCACATTCTGGTATAAGAGCCATTGTGCCTATTGTAGTCTTTGAAATGAATGTAAGTTTTGAGAACACAGGACGTGGAGTTATTCCTGATTATGAAATTAGAAATTCGATCGAGGATGAAATTAAGGGTAGGGATGCGGTTTTGGAATTTGCAAGGGAGCTTGGTGTTAGTAGTAAATAATCAATTTACAATAAGACGAAGATGGAGTTTAAACTTGCACTAATGGTGTATTCAGGATCTTAATTGCCTTTTCTACATGACTTTCAGTCAAGCCCACTAGAGGTTTTGTTTGGATTAGTCTAGCTTTTAAAACTGGAGATAAGTTGTTTAATGATTTATCATCATCTAGGATCAGAAAGTCAACAATACTATTGGTGGTTGAAAACCAATGAGTTATTTCATCACGTCTATTGAGATTGTCATCATTGGGAGGTAGCCTATGTAATTCTGTAGTTTTTATCCCACGATTATTAAAAATCTTAATCCAATCATCTAAGGTTAAATTATGTTTATGAGAGGTAGTGAGCAAAATTTTTGCTTTACTTTCTTTCAAAATGTCATTCAAGGCACCTACTGCTTTTTTGCTAAATTCGTAGAACCCATCAGGTAAGGCTAGTGGAGCGCTCCAAGATTTAGCTGGGACCATAACACCATCTATGTCTAGAAGTATTAACATGTTTCAAAGATAGTTATTTCTGTTTTATTATGTTTTCAATTTCATTATTGTTCATTTCATTGTATAAAGCATCTCTTGCATTTAACATCTTAATTTTAGCCTTTGAATCCCAATCTTCTTCTACAAATTCTACATCAACCCAATGCATAGAATTCTTGAAATTTGGTTTCGGATAATTAGTTGTTATTACTAGCTCATAGTTAGCTATAATTGAAGCTACATATCTATGATGTCCATCAACAATTATGTTTCCATTACTTACACTAAGTATGGTATATGCCGGGGTGTAAATATGAGAGTGGTACGGAAAGATATCTTGCGAATCATACGGAGGATTTGTCGGCGGATATAGATATGTATCGTCTGTTTTGAACTGAACAATAAAAGTTAGGAATCAAATTGATTAGAAAAGCGTTAACTTAGAAGTAATGGTAATGACAATAAAGAAAGGTAGTGATAAAAAGAGCATCGAGGCTATTCTCGAAAAGCTTAGCTCTATGCGAAAATCAGTTAAAGGTTTTGATGCAGAAAAATACTGTGGAGTCATTATACTAAAGGAATCACCAATTGATATCCAAAAAAGGATGAGAAGTGAATGGGACTAAGTTACTCTTAGATATAAACGTAGTTTTGTATTACTTATCCGGAGATCAAACAATCAAAGAATTACTGAATGGAAAAAGCTTGTACGTTTCATTTATTACTGAACTTGAGCTGTTAGGCTATCGAGGAATCAGTGAGGATGAAAAGGTTCAAATCAAACTATTTTTGAAAGAATGTAACATCGTTAATATTACGGAACAAATCAAAGAGCAAGCAATAAAGATCAGGAAGGCTTATCAAATGAAATTACCTGATAGTATTATCTCGGCCACTAGTATTTATTTAGAAGTTCCATTACTTACTGCAGATAGTGACTTCAATAAGATTGAAGAAATCGATACACTCATTTACGAACTGTAGTTTGTCTAGAAGTTTAACCAAAAAAGATTAGTACTTCGCGCAAAGATTTGTTCCCTTGCGATGGTGGTTCACAGTGAAGCGGCGTTCGTCGGGTTTCCTCGCACACAAGCCGCGCCAGAGCACTTCATTGGCTCGCAGTCTTTCCTTCCTTCGTTTATCCTTAGTAATAGTCTGCATCTTGGTCAACCACCTCACAGTCTGCTCTTTTGTCTATAATTTTGTCCTCCTTCGCCGATCATAATTATATCTGCCGCAGCCTTAGTGTTTTGCGTCCTGCTAGTCTCACTGGCTGCATCCGTCGTCGGATAAGAGTTATTGAATAAGATGATTTGTTTAACCTCCATCCTTGCTGATCGCTAAGGGGCTGCAATCGTCGTCGCCCCGTTCGCTTAATCCTGCTCTAATCCAACCCACGTAATCTTCCCGCTCCTTTACTTTAGCAGCAAGTTCGTCTAAGTGCCTTCTTGGCACTCCCGACTCACACCTCGTCCGAATCCGATGTTGTCCGCCGCTCAAAAGCTTGACTCGCTGAAGGCTCTCTAACTGCTTTTTGCTTAGAGGTACCAAATAAATTTTATTAAGGAAATCGAATGAGAACTAGTTAAAGGTACCAATTAGAGTGAAAGTACTTTTGAGTCTGCAAGTTCTTCACTTTACATCATTGCGAGAATCTAAAAAGATCATTTGCTTTGAAAATGGAAGCAAACGAAAATTGCTGTCCTACTAATAATGAAGAGAGAATAGTTGCTTTGAATTGTAAACAAAAAGAATGATGCAAATATTAATAAAGGTTTTGCTGGAGTTAGGTGGGAAAATATTATTCGAGATGTATAAGAATCGAAATAATAAACAAGGAGCAAACCCTGAAGGCTGACAACAAGTTTATAAAACGATGACCGCGTAAACAATCCTCAAATGAGCTAGCATTATTTTAGCTGAAGTAGGTTTCATCCGGTGCCGAAAGAGAACCTGTCCAGCAGGATTGGCTGACACCAGAGGGGTGCTTAATCTAATAGGGTTGTTGTCTGATGTCAGGAGAGGGCCTCTTTTAGCGAGACAATGGAATGTAATATTTCGAAATATAAATCAGGACACAAAAAAAGGCGCCTACAATGGCACCTTTGTTTCGTAAGTAGCTGATTATCAGCTGTTGTGGTACCCGGGTCCCGACCATGTCGGGAACGACCGTGAAGGCTAAAACTTGAAAAGCGTACCCGGGTCCCGACCATGCCGGGAACGACCGTGAAGCCTTAAACTTGAAAAGAGTACCCGGGGCGGGACTTGAACCCGCACGACCGTGAAGTCATTGGATTTTAAGTCCAACGTGTCTACCAATTCCACCACCCGGGCGGTTCACCTTTCAAAAATTGAGCGAAAGACGGGATTCGAACCCGCGACCCCGACCTTGGCAAGGTCGTGCTCTACCAGCTGAGCTACTTTCGCGTATTGTGCAAAAAAAGCGAAGTCCCGTATATCGGGGCTGAGCTACTTTCGCGTATTGTGCAAAAAAAGCGAAGTCCCGTATATCGGGGCTGAGCTACTTTCGCTTGTTATGCAAAAAAAATGCAAAGTCCCGTATATCGGGGCTGAGCTACTTTCGCATATCATGAATGCTGCATTCAACATTCTTACGGGTCGCAAATATAGAATACAGAAAACTCTTAAAAAAATTTAAGTTGGCACTATTTTGGTCAATTTGTTAAATATGGTAACTTTATTTTAAGCAGCGTAAAGAAACGTCCTGCGTTCTATCCATGTCGCTCGTTTAATCCTAACTATATTCAAATTCAATAGTGTATGCTATAGTATATACTATCAATTAATAAACTGAAGCAAATGAAAAGATTCACACCCTTTCTCATGTTGATGTGTTTTGCCTTTGTGGCAAAATCACAAGATTTACACTATTCAATGTTCTTTAATTCCCCATTGAACCTGAATCCTGCCTTAACTGGCCAATTCATTGGTGATCAAAGAATTCACGCCAATTACCGACGACAATGGTACCAATGGCCAGTCGAAAATCAAAGCTTTGCCGTAGGAGGCGATATTAAGCTAAAAAACTCCGAAAAACCCAACTTTTTAAGCCTTGGGGCACTCATAAATTATGATGTCGCTGGTGATCTCAATACCAAATTCACCGGATTTGATGTCTTTGGAGCCTATTCCTTTAAAGTAGGAAAAGGTTATATGACACCAGGCTTAAATGTCGGCGTCGGCGTAAGGTCCTATAATACCGCCAATGGTACGCTCGGAGAGTTTTGGAACGGCAATAGCCTTGTCCCAGGAACCGCAATTGACCCACTTTATCAAGGCAATGGTGGAATAGATAAATTATATGTTGATGCAAATGTTGGACTTAACTATAGACAGGTTAAATCTTTCAGAAAATTCTATGACCTCGGAGTGAGCTTCAACAACTTAATCTCACCGGATGTTCGCTTTGACGAAAACATAGGTCAAGAATCAAATCTACTTTCTAAGATTAATATTTATGGTATGGCCAATTGGAGAGTGGCAGATAAAATAGACTTATTGGCCAACGCGCTTGTTTCCTTGCAGGATCCTTACCGCGAAATTGTACTAAACGGCCAAGGAAAGATTTACCTCAATGACGAGTATACCAAGGCACTTTATTTAGGTGCAGGAATCCGTTTAGATGATTCTTGGTATCCAATGATTGCATTGCAAATAGAAAAATTATACGTGGCTTTCTCCTACGATCTAGACATTAAAGAGGTGAATAAAGGAGGAGGACCTGAATTTGCCTTCAGGTATATTATCGCTTCTTTACCATACACCGGAAAGAAACCTTGTCCAATTTATTAAGCTACCCTAATTAATACAATGATGAAGAAAATATATATCAGTTGCTTTATGCTTCTTGCGACTATTTCCATAGGTTATGGCCAATTCTCTTTCAATGATTACGTGAAGGGCGGAGATCAAGCAATGTCTAACTCAAACTATAATGGTGCGTTGACCAATTATGCCAAAGCATTAGAAATCTCTGAGGATTCAGCAGAGCTTTGGTATAAGTTTGGGAAGGCGGCTTTCAGTCAGAATGCTTATGCAAGAGCTGAACAGGCGTTTACAAGATATCTTGCAGATTTTGAAGAAGACAATCAATCTTCTGCACTCTATTACCTAGCAAGTGCACAACACCTTCAAGGAAAATACGAGGACGCAATCAATAGTTACAATTCATTCTTAACAGAGTACCCAGATGTGGAAGATCTAACGCTTAAGAAAAAGGTAGAAATGGGTCTTTCCTCTGCTCAGTGGGCCCAGAATGAAAGTCTGACAAATCCAGATATAATTGTGAACCCTCTTGGAAATGATGTGAATACACCATATTCAGAACAAGGACCTTATTTCTTAGATGACAAACTTTATTTTCATTCCTTAAAATATCCATACGGAAAGAAAAAAGATAAAACTTTATTGTCTAAAATATTAGTAAATGAAAATCAAGAAAGCATTCCATTGGAAAATACGGTTTCAAATGAAGATGAAGGAATCTTAGTTTCAAATCCAAGCTTTAACAATGATGGAACCATCATGGCATTTACTAAGTGCAGTTACGGATTTCAAGACATCATTGAATGTGATTTGTATTATGCACTCAAAGGATCTGATGGAAAATTCCGAGAACCGAAGGCGATGCCATCGAGCATTAATATGACCGGTTATACAGCGACACAACCATGCTTTAGATCTGATGATAATTTAGATATATTATATTTTGCTTCTAATCGGCCTGGAGGCAAAGGTGGCTTAGACATCTGGATGAGCAGTTTTAATAATTTCATGGTATTTACGACTCCAGTAAACGTGGATATAAATACAACTTCCGATGACATTACACCTTTCTATCATCAACCATCAAAAACCCTTTACTTTAGTTCCAATGGGAGAGATGGATTTGGAGGTTTCGATATCTATAAAAATATAGGTGAAACAATTACAAATGCTGGACCTTCAATAAACACTTCATACAATGATATTTACTATTACTTGAACGAGGACGGAGTCATGGGTTATCTTTCTTCCAATAGAAAAGGTTCTCAATATTTAGATGATTCATATGAGACTTGCTGTTACGATATCTTTGAGGTAGAACATACGGACGCAAGCATAGATATTAATCTATTGGTCTTTGACAAAATTACCAATGCTGGAATCAATGGTACGAGAATGGTTATCACTGATATTTCAACAGGAGAGGTAATTTATGATAGCGAAAATCCTAATGCCAACATTCATAAACTAAAAATACGCTGCGATCGGGAATATAGGGTAGAGCTATTTAAAGATGGATATAGTGACTCTTCAAGTAATATAGGACCCTATACTGATGATTGCGGAAAAGGACCGATTGAAGAGAAGCTATACATGATGCCAGGGGCTATTGATTTGACCATTAATACCTTCGATAAAACAACTGGAGAAGCTTTAGATTATACGGAAGTGAAATTGGTTTGTTTGACCACAGGTCAAGAAATAGGGAAGAGCACCGGGTCTACTAATCAGGTACGTTTTGCCCTAGATCCGACCTGCACGAATTATAGAATATTAGGTTTCCATGATGGATATGAAAGTGCCAATTTGGATTTCACTACGCAAGGTCTTTCAGGATCTATAAGTAAGGATCTCTACCTTACCAAGACGCAAATTGCAACGCTTGAAGGTCTGGTTCCTGTAAAACTATATTTCGATCATGATCATCCTAATCCAAGTTCAAACAAATCGAATACCAACCTTTGGTATTCAGAAACCTTTGAAAAATACTATCCAAGGAAAGAGGTATTCGCTAGTAAATATTCTGCGATCAACACGGAAACAAACAGACAACAGGTCAATAGCTTTTTCGAGAATGAGGTAAAGCGTGGAAGTGATAATCTTCAACTTATGCTTGAAACCCTTTTAGAAGTTATGAAATCTGGTCAGCAAGTGAATCTATATTTAAGAGGGTATGCAAGCCCAATTGCGGAAGATGAATATAATTATAGACTTGGCGAACGAAGAGTGAATTCTGTTCGTAATGAAATCAGGAAATGGGATGGAGGAATTTTAGTACAATATATTAATGATGGACAATTAGTAATAACTGAAAGATCATTCGGTGAAACTGCTGCTCCTAAAGATATAAGTGACAAAGGGTCTGAGGCATTAAATTCGATTTATTCACCTTTTGCCTCTAGAGAACGTAGGGTAGAAATTGATGAGATTAATTTCGATAACTAATCTTTTGATCAACTAAAGAAATTAACAATGAAAAGCATAATAATAAATAAATTTCAGAGTGCCATAATATTAATTTTACTGGTTACTCCATTTGCCCTTGAGGCTTCACATGTAGTCGGAGGTAACATTCAATACAGATGTTTAGGTAATGACCAATATGAAATTACGGTAGACTTTGCTGTTGATTGTGGAATTGGTGATGAGGATGCCTTGGCCTTGGATAGTTTTGCTACGGTGAAATTTTTCGATGCACAGAGTAACATGTTAACTGATGTAGAATTAAACGGGCAAGTAACTATTCCTTTTCAAGATGTCATGCAATTAGGTGATCCCAATATTGCATGTAGAGTACTTGCTAGTCCTGTTTGTGTCCAGAGACAAAGATATGTTCAGATAGTTACATTGCCTTTTAATCCCAATGGTTACATAATCTCATACCGTAGATGTTGTAGAAATAATACTCTATTAAATGTTGTAGATCCTTTAGATACAGGTGGTACTTATTGGATTGAGTTAACTCCTCAGGCCCAAACAGAATGCAATACCGCAGCAAGGTTTAGAAATGAACCAGAAATTTATGTTTGTGCAAATGAAGATATTATTTTTGATGCTTCGGCAATAGATGAAGACGGAGATTCATTGGTTTATAGACTTTGCGTTCCTACAGAAGGTGGTAGCCAGGATAACCCTCAATCCTCTGATATTTATTTTCCTCCTTTTCAAAATGTGACTTTTGCCCAAGGCTATAGTTTGGATAATTTAATGTCTGTTGGGACACCTGTAGCTATAGATTCGCTCACTGGAGAATTAACATTAAATGCAGGATTGATTGGTCAATTTCTGATCGGTGTATGTGTTGAGGAGTATCGAGATGGCGTAAAAATCTCAGAAACTCGAAGAGATTTTCAATACAATGTAAGAATGTGTACTGATCCACCCACCGCAGATTTTAATGCAGAACCTAATCCAAATTGTGATGACCTGACCGTTCAATTTACCAATGGCAGTAGCTCGACCCAGGGGAATCCCTTGAGCTATGAATGGTATTTCGATTTTCCGAACTTGATTCCATTTTCTTCAGATGAAGATCCGAGTTTTACTTTTGGACAACCTGGTCTTTATAACGTTGCACTAGTAACTTTTGATGGCATCTGTCAAGATACCTCATTTCAAATGGTAGGCGTTTCAGTGCCCGGTGATCCTGATGTAGATTTTGAATTAACCGCTTCTGGTTGCGAATTAGGAGATATCGATGTATTTCTCTCAAGCCTCTCAACCTCAAACCAAAGTATCACAGCTTATAATTGGGCTGTTTTATCTAATACAGGAACTGATTTTTATACAGGCAGTAATCCAAACTTTACAGTAACCGGCGCTCAAACGCTAACAGTTACCCTAGAGGTTACAACCATCAGTGGTTGTATAGGATCAGTGAGCATGGATTTACCTGTCACTGGAGAACCCGGCCCAGTCTTGGATGCGCAATTAAGTGCGGCCTCTCTTTTTTCTTGCGACAACACTGCCGTTGTTTTAAATCCGAATGGTAACACTCAATTTGGATATTCTTGGATTAGTTCTGATCCCAATGTTAATTTTAATGCAACGGATATTAGCCCAGTCGTAGTTATTACCCAGCCGACTACCTTTACAGTAACTGTGACCGATCAACAAGGATGTACCTCTTTGGGTTCCGTAAATGTTTCACCGGCTACCTCCCCCGTGTTAAATTTTGGACCCAATGATCTTTCGCAATGCCTTGGCGGTAGTATCGCTTTAAACCCGACTGGTACACCCGCCTTTACCTATAATTGGACCAGTAATCCTCCTGGAGTGATTCCAAATCCAACGGATCCTAATCCTGTAGTTTCAATTACAACGAATACTAGCTTTAGTGTAACAGTAACTGATCCAGCAAGTGGATGTTTCACCATTGGAACGGTAAATGTAATTATTGGCACCGGACCCACGTTGAATCTAGATACAGATCTCGTGCAATGTTTGGGAGATGATATTCCTCTTAATCCTAATGGAGCAGATAATGTTTTATATAATTGGACCAGTAATCCTCCAGGTGCACTTGTAGATCCTACAGCGCCCAATCCAATTGTTTCATTAACTTCCACGACTAGTTTCGCTGTGACAGTTTCTGATCCGGTAAATCCCGATTGCTCAACGGAATACGCCCTTACCGTTACAGTCCCTGAGTTGTCAGAAATCTCGATTGAACCAGATACAGTTTTCGTGGTTTGTGCCGGCGATACAACCGACCTTAGCATCATGACAAATGGCGATTCTGTAGTATGGATTGGACCCAACGGAGATACCTTAAGCACTGACCTAAGCATCGAAGTTCCGTTTGAAGAAGATGGAATTTATACCGTTGTTGTTTTCGATGAATTTGGCTGTAGCACAGAACAAGATATTAATGTGTTGAATGGTGATTTTGAAGAAATTTTAATTAGCAGTTCAACAAATTCACAATTCTATTGTGTCGGTGATTCCGTTACCTTAAGCTTTGTCATGAACTCCGTTGATTTCATGGCATTTGAATGGTTAGATGAAAATGGAAATGTCATTGGTAATGGCGAAGAAATCACAGTACTTCCTTCCGATTCTGTTACGTATTTTTTAAATGCAATAACCAGTGATGGTTGCATCTTAACTGGCGACTATCTTTTAATTCCGAGCACAGGAGAAGTTGAAATTGAAGGTCCTACGGAAGTATGTTTATTTGATGAAACGGAATATAATTCAATGATTGTTGATGGAACACCTGTTACCTATGAATGGTTACCTGAAAGTATTATTGTTGGACCCAATGATCAATCAACGGTAATTGTGAGTCCGCAATCTGATATCACCTTGACGCTTAATGTAACTAATGCGCAGGGTTGTGTATTTAGTGATGATCAAGCAATTACTCTTTTATCAGTAGGTCTGATTACCATCGTTGCTGATCCTGAAACAATAGCTTTTGGACAATCAACTCAGATGAGTGTAACACCAAATGTACCTGGCTTTAGCTACTCTTGGTCGCCGGCGGAAGATTTTGATGATCCGTTCAGTCCTACACCCATCGTGACACCATCTTCCTTGGGAGACATAGAATATACGGTAGAAGTTACCTCTCCTGATGGCTGTGTTGATACTAGGACTATTACAATATTTGTAGAAGATACGCCTTGCAGTATTGAAAATATTCACGTTCCCAACATGTTTACACCAAACGGTGACAGCCACAATGATGAGTTTACCGTTTACACAAATGTTCAAGATCAACAACGACTTATTGTCTTTGATCGATGGGGAGAAATAGTTTTTGATTCAGAAATTGAAGGCACGATGACCTGGGATGGTACGTATGAAGGAACAGAGCTCAATCCGGATGTATATGGTTATTGTGTAGAGGTGTCTTGCGAAGACGGAAGCAAATTTACTAAAACAGGAAATATTAGTTTGATAAAATAAGAATCCTATTAACTGGAAATAATCATAAAGAGGAGCTATTTTTGTGGCTCCTCTTTTTTAATATATATGAGCAAGAAAGGCAGAGTTTTAGTAGCCATGAGTGGCGGAATTGATAGTACAGTGACAGCAATGATGCTGCACCAAGAAGGCTATGAAATTGTTGGTATCACTATGAAAACCTGGGACTATGCTAGTTCTGGCTCCTCAGGTAAGGAAACCGGTTGCTGCTCGCTAGACTCAATTAATGATGCTAGACAGGTAGCTGTTGATATGGGCTTTTCACACTTCATAGTTGATATTAGGGACGAGTTTGGGGATTATGTTATTGACAATTTTGTTGAAGAATACGTCAATGGTAGGACACCCAATCCCTGCATTCTATGCAATACACACATTAAATGGTCGGCACTGCTTAAACGTGCAGACGCGATGGATTGTCAATACATCGCCACAGGACACTATGCCAAAGTGAATTCTGAAAATGGTCGATATTTTGTTTCAAAGGGACTTGATCCTAGGAAAGATCAATCCTATGTCCTTTGGGGCCTGAGTCAAGAATGTCTCGCAAGAACAATGTTCCCTTTAGCCAATCACACCAAAGAGGAAATTAGAAAAATGGCCAAGGACTGGGGGTACGAGCAACTTTCCCTGAAGCCGGAAAGCTACGAAATCTGTTTTGTGCCAGACAATGATTATCGTGGATTCTTGAAGAGAAGAATACCAGAACTAGAAGAAAAAGTGAAAGGTGGAAAATTTGTGGACAAGAGCGGAAATGAATTAGGCAGTCATATTGGCTATCCATTTTTTACCATTGGGCAAAGAAAAGGTCTAGGAAAAGCTTTTGGAAAACCAATGTATGTTACCCATATTGATGCATCAAGTAATACCGTTACTTTAGGCGAAGAAGACGAACTCATGAAAAATGGAGTTTTAGTTACCAACATAAATTCTATCAAATATCAAGAGATCCCTGACAATAAAGAGGTCGTTACAATGGTTAGATATAACGATAGAGGAACAAATGGTGTTCTTCGAAGAAGAGGAAATAATATATTTGTAGAGTTTTCAGCCAACGTTAGAGGCATTGCACCCGGTCAATCTGCCGTCTTTTATGAGAATGATGATGTCCTTGGAGGAGGAATAATCAGCTCGGGACACCTCAATTAGCAGATTTTTATTTAATTTTACATTAAATTTTATTGCAATGTGTAAGAATTTGATTTTCAGCTCATTAGTTTTATTTAGTTTGGTTGTTCTACAATCTTGTAGAGAGGAATTTATTCCTGCTGATGAGGCTAATCTAGAACTAGATTTTTATCCGGTAGATTCATTAACTACTTGGGAATTTGTGATGGATTCTGTCATTTATGATAATGAAGGTTTAGTCATCGATTCAAGCTCTAGCTTTTTAAGAGAACAAATTGTAAGCAAAACCTTTGATGAAAATGGCATTCCTGTATATAAAATCGAAGTAGCTCGTAAAAGCGATTTCTTTGATCAATACTTTGTGACAGACATATGGACCTTGAGAATTGAAAACAATTCTATCATAAGGAATGAAGAAAATTTAAATTTTGTAAAATTGAAAATGCCTCCCGTTTTAGGTGCCAACTGGGATGGGACTCCTTTTCCGGAAGACGTAGAAGTCTATGTTGCAGGAGATCCTATTGAAATGTACTTATACTGGGATTCCAAATTTGCAGATAGATTCGTCGATGTAACCTTTAGTGGCGTTGAATATGATAATGTTCTACATGTGATACATGCAGACAGCGAAAATAGAGTAGAGAAGAGATTTGCCTCAGAATACTATGCCAAAGGAATTGGTCTGATCAGACGTGAGTTAGAAATATATGATACTCAATGCTTCTTACCAGATTGCGATGAAACACAGGCATGGGAAGATAAAGCAGAGCAAGGTTTTAAATTGGTTCAAAAACTCATAGACTACTATTGATCTCTTTAACTAAGATTGGCAAAACCGGTGGGTCTCAAGGAAGAAATGGTTACATTAAAATTTTTGCGGTCGAGCCTTACGAGCAACTTTTGACCGATCAAGAATTTCTTTTTCTGTATTTAAATGGAAATAAAGTGCCATTGAAAGTGCATCAATTCCTAGTCAATAGTGATCCATTTTTAATAAATTTTAAAGGCTACAATTCACCCGAATTGGCGCACAATCTTGTGAACAAGGAGGTATTTATTGAATCGAAGAAGATAGTTTCTGCGCCGACTGGTCCAGATCAAACGTTAATGGATTTCCAAATAATTTCAAGTGATGCGTATGAAATGGGTAGGGTCATTGCCATTGAAAATCATCCCAAGCAAATTCTCCTCTTAGTTGAAAAAGACACTAAGACCTATCGCATTCCATTTCATCAAGACCTTATTTTAGGGGTCGATCAGACGAAAAAGTGTCTTTATTATCAATATTCAAGCGAAGAACTTCAAAGTATGCTAGAATTATCTTAGTATAGTGCTTGTTCTAGTTAATTACCCCACAAAACCGAACCATTCATTAACCTGAGAAAATTCAAATGTTAAGGAAATTAATAATCCTTTCCATTGTTTTGTGTTGTGCACTAGCGTCTTTTTGTCAAGTACCTAGTGTCAAGGTATATACTGGAACCATGCATTACCTAGGAGATCTTTCTCCCTATGATCATCCCTTGAGCTTTTCAAGAGGACATTTTGCAACTGGTGTTTCTTATGTTGTAAAATCAAATGAAATTGCCTCCTACTTTGTTCGATTTATGCATGGGAAGGTTTCAGGTGAAGATGCTATGTCTGGAAACATTAATAGGCAAAAACGAAACCTCAGCTTTGAGTCTAACATTGATGAATTCGGAGTAGGAGTTGAGTTAAGTCTTACGAGCCTCATGCCTAAAATTGAAAAATATGGCCTAAACGCCTATATCACCTTGGGCGTAAATCTTTTCCACTTTAATCCCAAAGCTTTCTATAGCGGCCAATGGATAGAGTTACAACCATTAGGTACGGAAGGCCAAGGTTCTTCGGCAATTTACAAGACGCCCTATAAACGATGGCAAATAAACTTTCCGATTGGAATCGGAGCAAGTTTTAAACTTTCGCCTTCTGTGTCTATGGCTATTGAATTTGCTCCTAGGATTTTATTAACCGATTATCTGGATGATGTAAGTAAGGAATACATTGCCTCGGACGTGCAGCTACAAGCTCAAGGAGCTTTACCTACGGCATTGGCTAATCGCATGGGTGAACTAGCATCTGCCAATAGTAATCCTAGCGAGTTTTATGTGACCACAGGTCAGAAAAGAGGTAATGTCAATGACAAAGATCGATACTTTTTCTCCAGCATTAATTTTATATCTACCTTAAATAACCTTAAGAATCTTCGCAAAAAACTACCAGTGGATTAATCCTTAAACAAGTTTTATGCAATTTAGGTCTATTGCGAAAACAGTTTAATGAATTAAAATTCTTTCAGAAGCGGTGAGCATCGAATCAGACGTCTTTAATTGTAATAGATAAATGCCTGGATTCAGATGTGATACATCTAAATAGTCAACTTGAACTTCTGAAATTAGCTCCACACCTTTTACATCATAGAGTTCAATTTCTATTGAAATGGATCTATCATATTCTATCCGTAGAAAATCTGTGGCTGGATTAGGATAGATTTTAATTTCATAGGCACCGAGATTAACTACTGGAGATAAATCTTCTCCGTTACAGTCTTCATCTATACCATTATCTGGTATTTCTGGCGCTCCTGGGTAAATATTTTGATCATCATCATTGCAATCATCGACAAGTAAAAATCCATCTTGATCTAAGTCATCATCTAAAGTTGCATCGTTGCAATCATCATCTAAGCCATTGTAGGTTATCTCGGTAGCATCAGGATTGACATCGGCATTATTATCATCGCAATCATCGGCGAGTAAGAAACCATCTTGATCGATATCATCATCTGGCGTTAACTCATTGCAATCATCATCAATAGCATTGTAAGCTATTTCAAGCATTCCAGGATTGATGTCAGCACTGTTATCGTCACAATCATCAGCTAATATGAATCCGTCCTGATCCAAATCATCGTCCAAAGTCGCTGAATCACAATCGTCATCAATTCCATTATAAACTATTTCTGTGACTGATGGATTTATTTCTGGATTTTCATCATCGCAATCAACATCCGAAGTAAAACCGTCCCCGTCATTATCTGCAAATTCAGTTTCTAAGCATCCAAAATAAGGATAGCCATTTAATAAATTATCTGAGGAACCAGAGCAATCATTTTGAATACTTATGATGATTAAAAGATCTGGAAATTCAGTACTTGACATGCCTTCGAATTCTATTCTACAACCATATTCTCCGGAAATAAATGCTCCCTGTTGTTCTGTTTCAACATTATATTCAAGAATGGTTAACTGCGCAGTAAAGACAGACGGTTCATAACCCTGACAGATGTCAAAAAAGTACCTCTGAGTATTTACAATGTCAGTTACATAGTAGGCTTCATTATCCCAAATTTGAAAACCAGCAAATGCTGGTCCATTGTCACAATCTGCTCCATCAGCAATAAAATCCCATGGCCCTGCTCCATATTCATAACAAGGAAGGACGGGTGAATCAGATCCGTCACAATTTTCATCAATGCCATTGTCTGGAATTTCTTCCACTCCAGGGTTAATGCCTGGGTTTTCATCATCACAATCATTACTTAAAGGATAACCATCTTGATCTAAATCATCGTCTAAGGTCAACGGGTCACAATCATCATCGAAGCCATTGTAAACTATTTCTGTCGCATTTGGATTAACGGACGCAATTGCATCATTGCAATCAACATCGCAAAGAAAACCATCTTGATCAAAATCGATCAAGCCGCCTCCATTTGCTGCCGAGAATATTCCTCTACCGTAAGTCGCAGCAAGTATTAAATTATCTTCATTCCTAACATCAAACATGTTAACCCGTGTTAAGGGAAAGCCTTCACTGTTTAAGAACCATTGGGTCTGATCGCCATCAATAAGGTTGGTAGACCATATTCCTAGTTCTGTGGCAAGTATTGCCCTAGTACCATCGAATGGATTTATGATGCCCCATCTGACAGGCATGTCTGGTAAATTACCCTGCAATCCATCCCAAGTAAAGCCTTTATCTGTTGAATAATATACTGATTCAACTCCAAAATTAGAAAGTGTAAGCAGCAGATTATTATTATTCTGAGGATCAATTTCAATACTCCGCACAGTTCCTGAAAGATCAACCAATTCAATCGGAGCTACATTGTTGGTCGGGTCCATGGATAAATAGACCTTTCCTCTAGTAGTTCCAAAGTATAGAATGTTTGAATCTTCTTCTGAAACTTTCAATGCACTGATGGATTCTGTAAACTGCAAGTTTGAAAATTCAACAGAATCATATTCGCTTGTGAGCACGTTTATATAGTACATCTTCTTACCGTCTGCCGCACAGTATAAAATTTTATTCACATCATCGTAGTCCGTTGGATTAATAAAACTGCCGGTTCTCGATCCAATTTCAACATAACTTCTGTTGGCCCAATTACTAGTAGTGATGAAATACGCATTGTATATATAAGAGGTTATTTGTATGTTCGGATCCATTCTATCAATATGGCAAAATCCTCCATCTCCCCCAGTTATTTCAAGCGTAGAATTAATGCCTAAACTTTCAAATTGATGTGACCCATTGTCTTGTGTTCCACCCAAGAAATAATCTCCTTGAATGTCTTGTTGTTTGATGGCACAAGAATAAAACTGAGCAATATTGAAACCCTTATTAATATCTCTGATATTCGGCTCAGCATCTTTTCCATTTTCTGTGATCCATAGTCCTCCATCATTGGAAAAAATGATTCGTTGTCCTGTAGTATCAACGTTAATGGCTCTGTGTTGATCTGCATGTACATATTGATAACCTCCACCTCCAAACCATTGTGAAAGTTGTTCCCAGCTACCTTCGATTCCTCCCTCTGAGCTATATAAAATATCAATCCCCCCGATATATATTCTGTCTGGATTACTTGGATCGATGACCAATGAAAGATCATAAAAGGCTTGATTTCTGGCAAAATTATCCATGCCTTGAGCACCGGGAGCTTCAATGATTTCCCAATTATCACCTTTGTCAATACTTTTTACGATGTACTTTACACCGCCTCCGTCATCATCTTCTACTAGAGCAAATATGATGTTTGGATTAGAATGAGAGACTGCGATTTCAATTCTTTGATATCCAGTAAATGGAAACTCTTTCCAAGTCCAATTAAAACCATTGTCTGTAGATCTATAAACTCCATCTTCTGAGGATCCTAGACCCATAGTGGCATATAAATCTCCATCGGAGGCCACCTCTATATCTGCTGCTCTATCACTTATTCCAAATTGGCCAGCACCCAGAGATCTGCTCCAACTAAGACCACCATCGTCAGAAACAATTAAACCTGAGTCATCTGTTGCTGCGAATACTCTTCCGTTGTGAACTTCCATATCATGTATCGCGCTATATTTATTAAAGGTCGATTCGAGCCGTGTAAAGTTGACGCCTCCATCTTCAGACTTGTAAATCCCATCACCGCTATATACGCCACCTGCAAGCCAACCTTCACCTGTTCCCACATAGATGTGGTTCGGGTTTTCTGGGTCTTGCGCTATTGAGCCGATAGATACATTACCGGTATAGCCCTCAATTTCTTCCCAGACATAATCTCCAAAAGCATTGGTACATTTCCATAATCCTCCGGCAACGCCCCCAGCAAAAATAGTATTGCCAGTGGGGTCACTTTGATCTACAATCATTGCTCTGGTTCGACCACCAAAATTATCAGGCCCCCTTTCTTTCCAATCAAGCACTTGGCCAGACCTACCAGTACTGTAATCACCATTCAGTATTTTCTTTTTAATCTTATCTAACCGTTCTGTTGGGATGGTATTGGTTGCAGGATCGTGGGTCATCATATACTCTTGCTCGAGCAAGCCATCAATTCTTTCAGTTTTTGGAATTTTTTTTAGTTCTGTGCTGATGATTGATTCAGGATATTTTATTAGTCCTTTATAAATTATAAAGATGGAAATGATTCCTATGGATAGGATACCTGTAGCAGCTATTTTACTCATTGTAGATTGTTAATCGTTCGTAAGAATGGTTCTATGAATATAGAAGAAAATATATAAAATTAGGCTTCAAAGCTGACTCTTGTCTTAATACTTACAAGCCTATTAAATAGATATTTGCCTTAAGGCAAATGAATCTTAAAATAATTTATCCGTATCGATAATTTATTTTTAAAAAACAACAATCCTTTTCTGAATCATTGCATCTGAATTTACTTTATTTAACTGAATCAGATACAAGCCCGGAGGTAATTCAGAAACATCTATTTGAGTGATCTTGATCTTATGTACCAATTGATTTCCTTTCGTATCAAATATCTTGACTTCCAAATTAAGCGATGGGTTATAAGCAAGATTTAAAATGTTTGAAACGGGGTTGGGATAAATGATAATTTCATCGTCTTCAAGATTTACAACGGGTGTAAGATCGTCTCCATTACAATCTTCATCGATTCCATTATCTGAAATTTCTGGGGCTCCTGGATAAATATTTGGGTCGTCATCATTGCAATCAACATCTAAAGTATAACCGTCTCCGTCATCGTCAATAAGCGTATCGTCAATGCAACCAAAACTAGGCGTTCCATTCGTCATAGAATCAGGAGGAATTGTGCAATCATCTTTGATGCTAACAATAATTAAAATATCTGGAAATGCATCATTGGATTGACCGTTGAACTCTAATCTACACCCAAAGCCAGCAGAAATATAAGGCCCTTCAACTTCAGTATTTTGATTATATTGAAGGACTGTTATTTGTGCAAAAAATCTATTTTGATCATAACCTTGGCAGAATTCAAAATAATATCTCTGTCCTGCCATAATGTTACTGATGTAATACGATCTATTATTTCTAACACTCGCACCTGTTGTTTCCGGTCCATTTTGGCAGTTTGCACCTTCGCTCAAAAAGTGATTAGGACTAAATTCATATAATGTGCAAGGTACAATGGGAGCATCTATCCCGTCGCAATTTTCATCGATACCATTATCTGGAATCTCTACAATGCTTGGATTTATTCCTGAGTTATTATCATCACAATCGAATAAAATACCAAAACCATCTTGGTCTAGATCATCGTCTAAGGTCATAGGGTCACAGTCATCATCTAAGTCATTGTACGGTACTTCATCAGCGTCTGGATTGACAGTAGCATTTCCATCATGGCAATCAACATCACATAAGAATCCATCATTGTCATAGTCTACTAAGCCAGGCTCGATCGTGGCTGAGAATATCCCACGACCATAGGTTGCTGCTATTATTAAATTATCCTCCTTACGCAGGTCTATCATATTGACTCTCGTAAGTGGCATACCAATATTATTTGGAATCCATTTCGTATTTGTTCCATCAATTTGGTTGGTAGACCATACTCCTAGATCGGTGGCGATCATTAATTTATTATTGTCATTTGGATTGAAGATTCCCCAGTGCACCGGCATATCTGGTAGGTCACCATCCACTGGGACAAAAGAAGCACCTTTGTCTTTAGAATATAGCACAGAGTTTACACCAAAATTTGAATAAATAATGATCATGTTATTATCATTCTTTGGATCAATGTGAATGTTTTGAATCCAATTCTCTCCTTCGTATAGCAAGACTGGCTTATCATTTACTCGAGGGTTTTCTAATCTATATAAATCCCCTTTATGATCTCCAATGTAAAGAACGTCAGTTTCTGTTTCTGAAACAGTTAAAGCAGAAAAATTAGATGAAATTCCATCTAGTTTAATTGAATCTACCATTCCAGAGATTACATCAATGAAATACAAATTGCCTCCTCCTCCATTACAGTAAAGTATTTTATTTTGATCATTGTAGTCGGTTGTGTTGATAAAATATCCGGTATTGTTACCAATTTCGATCCTTTTTCTAGAAGCCCAATTATTCGTCGTAATGAAGTAGGAATTAAAAACGTAGGAGGTAATCTGAATGTTAGGATCAAATCTATCGATGTGACAATAACCACCATCACCACCAGTGATCTCGTTGGTTGCATTAATGCCGTCAGATTGAAATTGATGTGAGCCATTATCCTGAGTTCCACCTAAGAAATAATCACTAACGGTGTCCTGCTTCATGGCACAAGAATAGAATTGAGTTATGTTAAATCCCATGTTGATGTTCCGAATATTTGGGGAAGGATCGTGACCATTTTCAGTAATCCATAAACCACCATCATTGGCAAAAATGTATCGCTGACCCATGGTGTCAACATTAACCATTCGATGTTGGTCAGCATGAACATATTGCGCGATTCCACCAAACCATTGTGAGATTTGTCGCCAGCTTCCATTGTTTCCTCCCGTTGTACTAAGCAGAATATCAACTCCGCCGATAAAAATACGATCAGGGTTGCTTGGGTCAATGGTTAATGAAAGGTCGTAGTAAGCCTGTGATCTAGCAAAATTGTCCATTCCTTGCGCACTTGGCGGATCAATAATCTCCCAAGTATCACCTTTGTCTATACTTTTTACAATATGTTTCACACCTCCAGAATCTTCATCTTCAACTAAGGCAAATATGACATTAGGATGAGAATGAGAAACTGCAATTTCAATTCGTTGATAACCATCGAAAGGAAACTCTTTCCAGGTCCAAGTATCCCCGTTGTCTGTAGATCTGTATATCCCATCTTCAGAACCGCCTAAGCCCATGGCCACATACAGGTCTCCGTCCGATGCAACCTCAATATCGGAAGCCCTATCCGAAATAGAAAAATTGTCTCTATCCAAGGAAACAAACCAAGTAGTTCCACCATCATCAGAAGCAATTAATCCTTTGGAAAAGGTTGCGGCGAAAACCCGACCTTTACTGATCTCCATATCATGCACAGAGGCAAATGATCCAAGGTTATTTTGAATATGTTGCCAAGTAACTCCTCCATCCTCAGATTTATAAATGCCATCTCCTTCGTAAATGCCGCCGGCTAACCAACCTTCTCCTGAACCAACATAAATATTATTTGGACTTTCTTTGTCTTGAGCTATCGCGCCGATAGCTAAATTTCCGGTGTAACCTTCTACAATCTCCCATTCATAATCGTCAAAAACATTGCTACATTTCCATAAACCTCCAGCGACTCCCCCTGCAAAAATAGTATTGCCAGTAGGGTCGTTTTTATCCACAATAACTGCACGCGTTCTTCCTCCAAAATTATTAGGTCCTCTTTCTTGCCAATTTAATATCTGAGAACTTCTCTGTGGATAGTTTTTGCTAAGGATATTTTGTTTAATTTTGGTCAATCGTTCCTTAGGAATGGTCATGGTCGCTGGATCATGCGTCTTCAAAAAATCCTGCTCTAAATATCCATCAATACGTTGCGCCTTCGGAATCTTTGTGAAGGTCGATCGTTCATCTGATTGTCTGACACTAAAGCAGGTGATTATAAACCCAAAAATTACCAGAAATGAACAAAGATATTTAATCATGAATTGCTTGTTCTTTTATACAATAGCCGTTTCTAAATATAATCTAAATATTTTGAAATCCATCACAATTACAGCTTGCATTAATTTAAAATCAATGGCTATGGTCATGGTCAAATTTTCAACTTAAGTTAAACTCTAAGAAGCTAAGATACGATCGATCTGCTTTTCATGTCTTTGGATGTGACCATAGAAAAATTCCAACATCTGAGATAAATTTATTCTTCCGATGGCGGGATGCTTGTATAAATTGAGAGCGTACTTATCTTGACCTGAGGCCTTTAGAAATGAATGAAGGTTATTCCGCGTTTCCTTCCATTCCCTTATGATCTTATCATACTCTAAGCCATCTGGAGTGGGGGAGAGGCCTTTTACATCTGGCGCTTGAATCTTTTTAGGTGAAGCCATCCTCTTTTTTAAAACCCAAGTGTTAAATTTCTCTTTTAATCCGGTTTTTGTATAAGTCGCATTAGGATCTTTTGCTTTATATAACAGATAATCTAATGAAGACTTTTCAGATACTTGCAGGTGTTTTAATACCTGAAGAATGTTCCAAGAGTCTTTGGTCTCTTTCTTTGAATATTTAGAGGCATCCATTTGCGAAAGCGTAGAAAATAAATTGTCTTGTTGCTTCACGAGGGTATCAAATAATTGCAGCGTCTTTTCTTTATTCATTGATCACAATTTAGTGCATGCGGTCTCCTCTAATTTCCATATTTTCCATAATACCTTTCTCATAATCAAGATATTCTTGCCATCGAGCTTTTACTTCTTCTTCCCCACCATATTCTATCGCAAGATCCAAAAACATACGATAGTGCCCCGCTTCTGAAACCATAAATTTATGATAGAATTCTTTTAAGCCTTCCTCTTCAAGGTTTAAAGAAAGAATTCTAAATCGTTCGCAGCTTCTAGCTTCTATTAAAGCAAAGGTCAATAATTTTTCGACCAAGACTCTGGTACGATCTCCGCCCTTTTTTTGGAATTTCAATAACTCATTTACGTATATATCTTTTCTCTGTCGTCCTAGCTTCAATCCCCTTTTTTTAAGCTCTTTGAGAACCAGAGTGAAGTGTCCCCATTCTTCTGCAACAACTGGTGTAACTTCATCAACCAATCTTTCTCTTTCGGGAAACATCGATATTAGTGATATGCCTGAAGTAGCTGCTTTTTGCTCGCAGTACGCATGATCAGTCAATATTTCTTCTAATGATTTCTCCGCTAGATTTGCCCATCGAGGGTCTGTATTTAATTTAAGTCCTAACATGATTATGGTTCAAGGCAGGCTAATTGATTAACGAAAAAATCAGGAGCATAAATTTCGTATTCTTCGTAACCTTTACTCCATACAACGGCAATTTTATCTACGTAGGAATTACTCAGCATTTTAAGTTCCTCTTTATCTATACTGCAAGAAGCTACATAAAGCGTAGTATTTGGATCATTGGATCGTTTGGGGAGTGAATTGGTTAGGTTATTAGAATAAAAGCTACTGCCATCCAACAAAAAGAATTTAATCATTGATCCTTTTTCAATATACCCGTAGTCATTTCTAGCCCTCTTGGAATTTACGGTCAGTACCAGTTCAAAAAATGTATATCCGCTTGTTCGAGCTAGATTTCCAGAACCTTCCACCAATGGGAAATCCAAACGCATCATTTTTAAAGCATCTGGGGTGTATATAAAAAGCTCTTCTTTACTGAGCTCCTTTATTTGACTTTTTAAAACTGGATCAACTCCTTCAAAATGGACTTGGCAATCTTTATAGATCGTTTCTTGGCCCTGAAGAGTCAGTCCTCCAAAGGATAGAAAAAATATCAAATAATACGATTTCATAGTAAGCTTTAATGTGTAACAAAGATAATATTAAAACAAGATATCACTTGTTTAGAGTATATTTACTGAGCTAACTATTTGAAAAAAACCTGAGACTATGAAACACCCTTATTTTATAATTTGCCTGCTTCTATTGGGCTCATCCGCCTGCAATAAGCAAATTACTGATACGAAACTAGTTGAACCAGTAAAAGAAATGACCGAAATGAGTGAAAAGCCTGATTTAATGAAATTGAAATATCCTGAAACTCGCAAGGATGAAACGGTGGTGGATGATTATCATGGAACGATAATAAAAGATCCATATCGATGGTTGGAAGACGATCACAGTGAAGAAACTATGAATTGGGTTAAAGAACAAAATAAAGTAACCTTCGATTACCTCCACGCCTTACCGGGAAGAGATAAATTCATAAATAGATTGACAGAACTATGGGATTACCCTAAATATTCTTCTCCTTTCAAAGAGGGGGGTAAATACTATTTCTTTAAGAATGATGGGCTTCAAAATCAAAGCTCATTATATTCAATTAAAACACTCGATGGCGAACCAAAACTAATTCTGGATCCAAATAAATTTTCCGAGGATGGAACAACCTCCTTGGCAGGATTAGGATTTAATAAAGATGGAGATAAAATGGCCTACATGATTTCTGAAGGTGGATCAGATTGGCGAAAGGCGATGGTGATGGACTTAAAAACAGGAGAACTGCTGTCGGACAATCTTGAATGGTTGAAATTCTCTGGTCTTGCTTGGTATAAAGATGGCTTCTATTACAGTAGATATCCTGAGCCGACAGAGGATGGTGAATTGAGTAATGCAGTAGAATATCATAAAGTGTATTATCACAAATTAGGAGATGATCAAGCTCAAGATAAACTCGTTCATGAAGAACCAGATCATCCCCAAAGAAATAGTTATGCGACCATTTCAGAAGATGAAAAATTTCTATTTATTTCATCTTCAGAATCCACCAGCGGGAATTCATTAAAGGTCATGGATACTGAATCGAAGAAAATGGTGAATTTCGTTGATGGATTTGAAAATGACTTTAATGTCATAGATAATAATGGTTCTCGTATTTTAATTAAAACAAATTATAAGGCTCCTAACATGAGAGTCATTTCAGTGGATTTTAATAATCCAAAGGAAGAAAACTGGGTTGACTTAATCCCAGAACAGAGGGAACCAATCAGGTCTGTTTCTATGGTCGGTTCTAAAATGTTTATTGGATACTTAAAAGATGCCTCAAGCATGGTTAAAGTATTTGATTTAGAAGGAAAATATATTTCAGATTTGGAGCTGCCAGGTATTGGAACCGTCGGTGGTGTCGCGGGAAGAAAAACTTCCAATGAGGGCTTCTATACATTCACCTCATTTACCTATCCTTCAACCATCTTTAAATTGGATACCGAGACCCTTACTTCTGAAGTTTTTAGAAAATCAGAAGTGAAATTTAATGCAGAAGATTATATAACCACACAGGAATGGTTTACAAGTAAGGATGGAACGAAAGTACCGGTCTTTATCACCCACAAGAAAGGTTTACGCCTAGACGGAAAGAATCCTACCTTGCTATATGGTTATGGGGGCTTTGACATTTCAATTTTACCTTCTTTTTCAATCACAAGATTACCATTACTTGAGAATGGAGGGATTCTCGCTGTCGCAAATATAAGAGGGGGAGGAGAATTTGGATCTGATTGGCACAAAGCAGGTACGCTTGAACGGAAGCAAAATGTATTTGATGATTTTATCGGAGCTGCAGAACATCTTATTAAAAGACGATATACCTCTTCAGGTAAATTAGCCATCCAAGGAGGGTCAAACGGAGGTTTGCTTGTCGGTGCATGTGCCAATCAAAGACCAGACTTATTTGCAGTTGCCTTACCAGCGGTCGGTGTCATGGATATGCTGAGGTACCATCTATTTACCATAGGCTGGGCCTGGGCAGGCGATTATGGAAAGAGCGAAGATCCTGAAGCTTTCGAATATTTAATTAAATATTCACCCTTACATAATTTAAAAAGTGATGACTACCCTGCAACTTTGGTTACGACCGCTGATCATGATGATAGAGTAGTGCCTGCTCATTCATTCAAGTATGCGGCTAGATTGCAGGAAATGCACACCGGCGATGATCCAGTCTTAATAAGAATAGAAACTAGTGCTGGTCATGGTGCAGGTAAGCCGACTTCCAAAATTATTGAAACAGCAGCTGATATTTATGCTTTCATGTTTTACAACATGGATCTTGAATTTAACTAATAAATTATACTCTTATCATTACACTATTTGAAATAGGTTCGTATAACATTTCATTTCTTGACATACTCGATGTGAGCATCGTTGCTTACTTGATGTATGTCATGTACAATTTGGTCAAAGGGACCATTGCATTTAATATTTTTCTTGGTGCGCTTTTGTTTTATGTTGTTTACTTGCTGGTTGATTTTCTTGAGATGAATCTCTTGTCAAGTCTTATTGGTTCAGTTGTCACCTATGGAGTTATTATATTAATTATCCTTTTTACTTCAGAGATAAGGAAGTTTTTATTGCTTTTAGGAGATACGACATTGAAGGGACGTTTGAAATTTGTTGACCGACTATTTGGGAAAGAAAAGGACATCATTTCGGAATTATCAGACTCGGTTGCCGAGGTAATTTCAGAAGCGATTTTTCATCTTTCAAATACTAAAACCGGAGCCTTAGTTGTTATGACTTTAGAAGATATTCAAGGAATTACCAAAACGGGAACTCGCATAAATGCCAACATTTCAGCTATGCTTTTAGAGAGTATATTTTTTAAAAATTCACCCTTGCACGATGGCGCCGTCCTTGTCAAAAGAGACATCATTATGGCTGCTTCATGTATACTTCCTGTATCCAAAAACAGTTCTATCCCCAAAGACCTAGGACTGCGTCATAGAGCAGCCCTTGGGATTACGGAAACGACTGAAACGCTAGCCATAGTAGTTTCAGAGGAAACCGGAGAAGTCTCCATCGCTAGACGCGGAGCCATCGAACGTAACATCGATGCCCCTAGACTAAATAAAGAAATATCCAATTACTTTACAAACACCTAAATTTTAAGAATGAAAGAAGTGCTTGATTACATAGAATCTGGAAAAGAAAGATTCTTAGATGAACTTATGGAATTGTTGAGAATACCCTCTGTTAGTGCTGATCCCGCTTTCGCAAATGATGTTAAAAAGACGGCGGAGTTCATTTTGGAAAAATTGAAATCAGCCGGAGCAGATAAGGTCGAACTATTTGAAACTGCTGGTCACCCGATTGTTTATGGTGAAAAATTAGTTGATCCGGCTTTACCAACAGTTTTAGTTTACGGGCATTATGATGTGCAACCACCGGATCCATTGGAACTATGGGATTCAGGTCCTTTCGATCCAGTGATTAAAAAGACAGAATTGCACCCAGACGGTGCCATTTTTGCCAGAGGCGCTTGCGATGATAAAGGTCAAATGTATATGCACTTAAAGGCCTTTGAAGCAATACAAGCCACTGGGCAACCTTTGGTGAATTTGAAGTTCATGATAGAGGGAGAAGAAGAAGTAGGTTCCGTAAATCTAGGAACATTTTGTAAAGAACATAAGGAGAAACTAGCGTGCGATGTGGTACTGCTATCTGATACTTCAGTCATTGCCAATGATGTCCCATCCATCACTGTAGGATTGAGAGGCCTCGCTTACATGGAAGTTGAAGTCACAGGAGCTAATAAGGATTTACATTCAGGCGTATACGGCGGTGCCGTTGCCAATCCTATAAATATCCTTTCGCAGATGATAGCTTCGTTACAAGATGAAAGTCTTGCGGTAAATATTCCAGGGTTCTATGATGATGTTGTTGAGCTATCAGCGGCTGAAAGAGCAGCCATGAATGAGGCGCCTTTTGACTTAGAGGAATATAAACAAGGACTTAAGATTGATGAAGTAAGAGGGGAGGATGGATATACAACGCTAGAAAGAACATCCATAAGACCAACGCTAGATGTGAATGGTATCTGGGGCGGGTACATCGGTGAGGGTGCCAAAACGGTACTCCCATCTAAGGCCAATGCAAAGATTAGTATGCGGTTGGTTCCCAATCAGCATCCAGATAAAATATCTGAATTGTTTAAAACTCATTTTGAAAGCATAGCTCCAGCAGGAGTAAAAGTAACCGTAACTTCTCATCATGGTGGTTTTCCAGCGGTAACACCTACAGACACACCTGAATATAAAGCTGCTGAGATGGCTATGATGGAAACTTATGGAAAAAAACCAATTCCTCAACGGAGCGGTGGTTCCATTCCTATCGTTTCCTTATTTGAAGAGGTATTTGGAGCAAAATCTGTGCTATTGGGCTTTGGATTGGACACAGACGACATCCATTCACCCAATGAACATTATGGTTTATTCAATTTTTACAAAGGAATTGAAACCATTCCTTACTTTTATAAGTTTTATTCACAACTAAAAGCTTGAAATACCTAAAATTTTAAATACATGATTAAGAATATTTTATGTTTGTGCCTTCTTTTCACAATAACAAATGTTAAAGCACAGATGGATTCAGTAAGTTATAGCGTAGGAGTAATCATCGCCCAGAATTTAGAACGTCAAGGATTGACTGAAGTCAACACAGAAGACTTAGCGGCAGGTATCTCAGATGTAGTCAATGGTAAAGAATTAAAGATTTCAGCAGAAGAAGCGGATAAGATCTTTGGCAACTACCTCACAGCTCAGAAATCAAAGAAATTTGAAAAAAACAAATCTGCTGGAGAAACTTTCCTAGCAGAGAATAGTAAAAGACCAGAGGTAAAAGTTACGCCAAGTGGACTTCAATATGAAGTAATCACCCAGGGGGTAGGAACAAATGCCACACTATCTAATACGGTCAAGGTTCACTATCATGGGACTTTAATAGACGGAACAGTCTTCGATAGTAGCGTCGATAGAGGAGAGCCGATTTCGTTTCCATTAGGAAATGTAATCAAAGGATGGCAGGAAGGTCTAGCATTGATGAACGCTGGTTCTAAATACAAGCTATTTATTCCTTACGATCTGGCTTATGGCGAACAAGGAGCAGGTGCAGCCATTGGTCCTTTTGCAGCCCTTGTTTTTGAAGTAGAGCTTATTGAGATTCAATAAGTGCTTTCAATAGACATTGTATCCGTTCTTCCGGCGCTGTTGAAAAGCCCATTTGAACATTCAATTATCCAAAGAGCCAGAACTGCTGGTCTCTTAGAAATTAATGTCGTTGACCTTCGTGCCTACGGTCACGGAAAGCACAAGCAGGTGGATGATTATCAATACGGAGGTGGAGCAGGAATGGTTATGATGGTAGAACCCATCTACAACTGTTTAAAAGAACTAACAGATAAAAATAGCTATGACGCTGTGATTTACCTTACGCCTGATGGAAAGACCTTCGATCAGAAAGCGGCAAATCATCTGTCAACCATGTCTAGAATATGTCTGCTCTGTGGTCACTACAAAGGAATAGATCAAAGAGTGAGAGATCACTTAATTACACATGAAATAAGCATAGGTGACTTTGTTCTATCTGGCGGAGAAACTGCAGCAATTATTGTCGTGGATGCAATCGGCAGATTAATTCCTGGAGTCCTAGGAGATGAATCTTCCGCGCTCTCAGATTCCTTTCAAGATGGATTATTAGCACCACCGGTTTATAGTAGGCCAGCTGAATTTAATGGTTGGAAAGTCCCTTCTATTTTATTGTCTGGGCACGATGCTAAAATCGATGAGTGGCGGACTGAAAAATCGATTGAAAGGACCAAGTCATTAAGACCAGACTTACTAGAAGATTAACTAAAAAGGGCTTCCAAAATTTTGGAAGCCCTTTTTAGTTCATTTAGTTTTATACGAGTTAAACCAATTTTTTATTTAGTTTTTTACGCCTGAAAAAGCACAGGTATCCATGCCTTCAAATGCTGAACCATCTGAAGCCTTTGCCTCAATCGTTAATTCCCCCGCCATCATAGTTTCAGCAGTGTTTAATTCTGCAAAACCGGTAACGGTTAAGTCTGCGACTATAATTAAAGACCCATCTCCAGTTACATCAAAAGGATAAGCTGGCACCGTCTGATTAAGCACGAGCCTATTCCCATCAATAACACCATTGATGCTTAAAATTAAATCGGTTAGTAAAACGGAAACCTCGTTTGCAGTACCTGTTAAAGATTCAGAAATCTCGAAAGGAAACATATCTGAAGTAATTGAAGATAACAATCCTGGACATTCTATCATACCTGTATATGAACCAATAAACTTGTCTCTAGCAAAGGAACAAGCCCCACTGTCCGTATCTGCATCTGCATCAAAATTTTCTGCCTCAGGATCCGTGCATCCAACAATGGGATCTTCCTCACAAGCGGTAAAGCTTACAGCGAAAATAAAAAGGGCAGATAAGGCTAAAATATTAAATTTCGAAATGCTTTTTTTCATAGTAGTTTGATTGTAAATGATAAAAAAGGTGGGGTAATACAAAATTAGTATTAATTATGCTTGTTTTCCAATTTATCAACATAGTCTTGATCACCAAGTCTTATTTTTACAGGCCTATTGGCTGCTTTACTGAACTTTTCTTCCCAAAGACAGAATTGACCAAGGGAAGGCATGTAATATTGCTTTGAACCAAACTTCTTAAGTACTTCACCAGGGGACTGCACAATGAGTTTTAATTTCTTCGCCTGCGTAAGATCGTCATTGGACAATACCTGTGGTTGCTGATATTGTGCTGAGGCAACCAAGCTTAGTGTAAAGAGGATACTAAGATTCAGTACTATCCTTCTGAAACTTTTTCTTTTTACTGCCTTCATAGATTTCATATTTATTATATCTACATGGAATTGAGCCGTTCATTAAATGATATTTCTTAGACGCCCTAAGACCCAATTTATTTAACGCGTCCATATTACCTGTTAATACCCAAGTAGTACTATTTAACCCTTTTCTTTTTAAAGTTGAACCAATTTTCTCATAAAATTCTAAAATATTGTGCTGACCAATTCTAAAATCATACGGAGGATTGACAACCATAAAAGCACCGTCTGGAATTTTCGTCGCAAAAAAGTCTTGAACATTAAAGCTTATATCAGTATCTCCAGGAATCCTTTCAAGATTTTTCTTCGCCTGCTCGATGGCTTCTTCTAAAATATCTGTACCTGAAATTTTTGCTACGGGATCTATTCTTTGAGCATCTGATTCCTCCTTTACCTTCTTCCATAATTGCTTGTCAAAGTCATGCCAGTCTTGGAATCCAAAACGCATCCGGCAACTGCCTGAAGGAATTTTACACATCATCATGTAGGCTTCAATCGGGATCGTTCCCGAACCACACATGGGGTCATGAAAATTTGATTTTTTATCCCAATCTGAAAGTAGGATCATACCAGCAGCGAGCACCTCATTGATAGGGGCATGACCTGCATTTTTTCGATATCCCCTTTTAAACAAACTGCTACCAGAGCTATCTAAGGATAGTGTAACATTTTCGCGATCAATGTGAACATCAATTTTAAGATCCGGCAAGTCTCTTTCTACATTTGGCCTTGAGCCATAATATTTTCTAAAGTAATCTGCAATGGCATCTTTTACTTTTAAGGCAGCATAATGAGAATGTGTAAAAAGATCAGATCTTACGCTTGAAGTAATTGCAAAAGTCTTATCAACATTCATGTATTTATCCCACTTCACACGTATCGCAAAGGCATATAATTCATCTGTATTTCTTACCCGAGCCTTGGCAATCGGAACCAAAATATTCATGGCTGTGCGAAGATTGTAATTCATTCGGTATAGCCCTTCTTGATCTGTTTCAAAGGCGACATGCCTTTTACCTTTGACCGCATTGGCACCACCCAGATTTTCAATTTCATTTAGTAGAACATCTTCAAGTCCCTCTTGTGTTTTCGCAACACATTGTATTGACTTCATTTTTTATGTTTGAATTGCCCCTAGGTTAAATCTTTCGATGGGAGCATGGTTAACCGCATTTAGAGAATGAGAAATTACCTTTCGAGTATCTCTCGGATCTATGACAGCATCCATCCATAGTCTTGCTGCCGCATAATAGGCACTCGTTTGTTCGTCATAACGCTGTTTTGTCTCTTGGAAGAACTTTTCTTCTGCTTCCTTATCTACTGCTATTCCTTTGTTTTTACTTGAAGCTGTATTTATTTGTGTTAGAACTTTAGCTGCTTGCGTTCCGCCCATGACGGCTATTTTGGCTGTGGGCCAGCCAACAATTATTCTAGGGTCATAGGCTTTACCACACATGGCATAATTTCCTGCGCCATAAGAATTGCCTATAACAATTGTAATTTTTGGCACCGTAGAGTTCGCTACAGCATTGACCAATTTGGCTCCATCTTTAATGATGCCTCCATGTTCCGATCTAGAACCCACCATGAAGCCCGTCACATCTTGCAGAAATATCAATGGAATTTTCTTTTGGTTACAGACCATGATGAACCTGGCAGCTTTATCTGCTGAGTCTGAATAAATCACGCCACCGATCTGCATTTCTCCTTTTTTGTTTTTTATAACCTCCCGATTATTGGCAACAATACCTACAGACCAACCATCAATTCTAGCATAGCCAGTAATGATTGTTTGACCGTATTCTTCTTTGTACTCTGTCAGTTTTCCTTCGTCGACAATGCATTTAATAATGTTACGCATGTCGTAAGGCTTAGCGCCATTTTCAGGATAATGTCCAATGATATTTTTGGGCTCTAAAGCAGGCTTGGATTTTTCTCTATTTAAGCCTGCCTTCGTTTCAACAGGTATTTTTTCCATCAACTCTTTTATGGTGTCAAGTGCAGCTTTATCGTTCGGAACCTTGTAATCAGTAACTCCAGAAATTTCAGAATGTGTTGCCGCACCTCCCAAGGTTTCTTTATCCACATTTTCACCGATGGCTGCTTTGACTAGATAAGGCCCAGCTAGAAAAATCGAACCAGTGCCTTCTACGATAATGGCTTCATCGGACATGATTGGGAGATAAGCACCACCAGCAACGCAACTGCCCATGATGGCAGAAATCTGGACGATTCCCATACTTGATAAAACAGCATTGTTTCTAAAGATTCTTCCAAAGTGTTCTTTGTCAGGAAATATTTCATCTTGCATTGGAAGATATACACCAGCACTATCAACCAGATATATAATGGGAAGGCGATTTTCCATGGCGATTTCTTGCGCCCGTAAATTCTTTTTGCCGGTGATAGGGAACCACGCTCCAGCTTTGACTGTCGCATCATTGGCTACGATTACACACTGTCTTTTATGAACGTAGCCTAGTCCTACAATAACTCCTCCAGCTGGGCAGCCACCATGGTCTTTATACATCTCATATCCTGCAAATGCACCAATCTCAACAAAAGTTTCCATGTCATCGACGAGATATTCTACACGTTCTCTTGCAGTCAACTTACCTTTGGCGTGCAGTTTATCGATCCTTTTCTGACCTCCACCTAGGTAAATTTTTTCCAGTTTTTTGTTTAACTGAGCAATGGTTAGTAGGAGAGAGTCCTCGTTTTGATTAAATGTAATGTCTACTTCAGGCATGCCTAATATTTAGACAACAAATTTACTAAATCAAAAACTGATATTTGCCGGAAGGCTAAGGGATATTAAAAGTATATGGGAAGCTACCGACATAATTTTCATAATAACCTTCCAAAATGACACTTCCAGTCGTCTTATTCAGTTTTTTAACCAATTGTTCAGCTGTTTCAATAACATCGCCATTTACCTTAGTAATGATGTAACCAGCTTCCATATTTGTTTCTGAAATTGCCTTGCCTCTGTAAATTGAGACGACATAAACCCCTTGCTTGGGCATGATATTCTTTTCATTAGAATCAAGGTCTCTGACCTCGAAGCCCAACTCTAAAAGAATCGGATCTTTTCTTACGGCGACTAGGTCATAAGTATTTAACTGATTTCTAAGAACCACCGCAGTTCTAAGTACTTTTCCATCTCTTACATATTCGATGGAAATTTGATCACCGGGTCGGTGTTTACCTATTTCTTCCATAAAAATAGGAGTCCTATTTGTTTTCTTTTCATTAACGGTGGTGATGATGTCGCCATTCCTCAATCCAGCAGCATGAGCCGCCCCCTGTCTATCCACAACATTTACATATATCCCAGAGACTTCAGACAAGCCCATTCTCTTGGCCATTTGATCATCAACATCAAAAATTGAAATGCCCATCCAGCCTCTTTGGACCGCTCCAAATTCTCGAATGTCATAAATGACTTTTTGGACTAGATTGACAGGTATGGCAAAGGAGAATCCCTCATAATTTCCACTTTTAGAAATAATGGCCGCATTAATTCCGACCAATTCTCCATTGGTGTTTATCAGAGCACCCCCGCTGTTCCCAGGATTTACGGCTGCATCCGTTTGAATAAATGATTCAATGCCTTGTCTTTGTAAAATATTAATGTCTCTTGCTTTAGCACTGACTATTCCTGCAGTTACAGTGGCTTGCAATTTAAAAGGATTACCGATGGCGAGTACCCATTCTCCTACCTGGAGTGAATCAGAATTTCCGTAGACCAAAGGCACCAAGTCTGTGGCTTCTATTTTTATCAATGCTAGATCAGTAGCAGGGTCGGTTCCGATAATTTTCCCCTTGTACTCTCTATTATCGTCCAAGACAACAAGTAAATCTGAAGCATTTTCTACAACGTGATGATTTGTTACAATGAATCCGTTCTGAGATATGATAACTCCACTACCGGAGGATTTAGAATAGAGGTCTGAATCTACTTCGCCTTTATTGTTTAATGAATTTATTCCTACAACAGAAGTTCTCCCCGTTCTAGCCGCATCAATAAAATTGTTGGGGGTTGAAGAATTGAAATATTTTCTCAAATTGCCAGATAAAACCAATTCTTCCTGGTTAATTAATTGAGCATATTGTTGGTCTCCTTTTTTCCTTTCATCGGTCATTTTTGATACTAGGAGATAGGCTGTCAATGCTGAACATAAGACAGATAAAAGGACTACAGGGACTATCTTTTGCAACATTTGAATTATTTTTATGTCTGAACTACTAGGGTAACGTATGAAGGACTCATATTGATACGCGACCTGAAAAGTATCTACAAATATAATATTATAAATTTTTTTAATATATAAGAATTCACTTTTTGTGGGAATAGATTTCGTTAAAATGCAGGGTACTGGCAATGACTTCGTACTGCTTGATCAGAAAGAAGAGGCCATCGACCTATCACAGCAGCAGATTGCCCTCATATGTCATCGTAGGTTTGGTATTGGTGCGGATGGTTTATTAATCTTAAGATCTTCCGCTGAAGTAGACTTTGAAATGCTTTACTACAATGCTGACGGAGCACCTAGTTCCATGTGTGGAAATGGAGGAAGATGCATAGTAAAATATGCCTTTGATCAAGGATATATTGGTAGTAAATCGGAGTTCTTGGCACCGGATGGAATCCATAAAGCTAGGGTGATGAATGATGAAATCAGTTTGGAAATGCAAAATGTATCTGAGGTTACGGTGAATATTCAAGATTATACCTTAGATACTGGCTCGCCCCATTACGTGACTTTCGTCAAATCTTTATCCACCCTTAATGTAACCAAAGCTGGAAGACAAGTAAGAAACTCTGATCAATTCAAGAAGGAAGGAATCAATGTCAATTTTGTTGAGCTGATGGGAGCCAATAAGCTGTTCGTGCGAACTTATGAAAGAGGCGTTGAAGATGAAACACTTTCCTGTGGAACTGGAGTTACAGCAGCAGCAATTGCAGCGCAATTAAAACAGGGAATTGGAAGCACTGGAGATTGGAATATCTCCGCTAAAGGAGGAGAACTAAGGGTGAGTTTTAAATTTGAGCAAGGCCTTTTCAGTCAAGTTGAGTTACATGGACCAGCAGCTTATGTTTTCACGGGAGTCTTTGAACTAAATGTAAATTCCTAATTATCCATTTCTAACGATAGATTCATTCTGGCGTTATTAAGTTCTGAAACTGCATGGAAGTCTCCTAGATTTTTCCCTAATTCAATTCCTTCATCATATATCTTGATGGCCAAAACTCGTTCATTCAATTTTTCATATAATTTGGCAAGATGGTAATATAGCCCAATATACTTGGGGTCATTCTCGTAAATATCCAAGTAGAATTTTAATGCCTTGTCATCTTGAGCGGATTTTTCATGTTCTTTAGCTATGGCAAACTTTAGAAAACTGTCCTTGGGTGAATCCAACAAAAATTTGTGTAGTTGTTTTAATCTTTCAGTTTGCTCCATTTTCTTGAAATTTTAACTCTGAGTATAATGTATAAATATTATATATTTGCATCTCACTAAAAAGGCAAGATGAATATTTTAGTATGTATTTCTAAAACGCCAGAAACCACGGCAAAGATTTCATTTTCTTCTGACAACACCACTTTTAACACCGATGGAGTTCAATATATTATGAATCCATACGATGAATGGTATGCTTTAGTAAGAGCCATCGAATTAAAAGAAAAGCATGGAGGTAAGGTAATCGCCATTAATGTAGGTCCTGCAGCTAATGATATAATAATAAGAAAGGCTTTAGCTATCGGTGCTGATGAAGCAGTAAGGGTAGATGCAGAAGCATCTTCATCCTATTTCGTTGCAAAGCAAATTGCAGAATATGCCAAGGCCAATGAAATTGAGCTTACTTTCCTAGGCAAAGAAACCATCAATTACAATGGATCTGAGGTAGGTGCAATGCTTGCTGAATTACTAGATCAGCCATATATCAGTTATGCAAGTCACTTAGAATTTGATGGAAATTCTGCGAAGATAAATAGAGACATTGAAGGTGGTATTGAAGTTGTTGAGGTAAATAAGCCCTTCGTAATCTCTGCAGCAAAAGGATTGGCAGAACAGAGGATTCCTAACATGAAAGGAATTATGATGGCCAAACGCAAACCTCTTAATGTAATCGAAGCGGTAAGTTGTGAAGACAAGGTTTCAATTACAGAATACACACTTCCAGAGGGAAAGACTGAAGTCAAGATGGTAGATCCCGAAAACATGGATGAATTGGTAAGATTACTTCACGAAGAAGCAAAAGTTATATAAGAATGGCAGTATTAATATTTGCGGAAGCAACAAAAGGAAATTATAAAAAGAATGCTTTAGAGGCTGTATATTATGGGTCTAAGGTTGCTGCAGAAAATTCTGCGGAAACGATTGTATTTACCATCGGGGATGGCTCTAATGCTGGCCAATTTGGTAGTTATGGGGCGGACAAAATTTGGTTTTGTTCCAACGAAAATAGCTCTGACACACAAGTTGTTTCTGCCTTGATTGCTCAAGCAGCTCAGAAAGCAGCAGCAACACATGTAATAATTGCACACACGGCCTTAGGAAAAGCCATTGCTGGACGAGTAGCCATCAAAATGGATGCTTCGCTAGTGAGCGGTGTAAATGCACTTCCACAAGGAAATACCATTCAAAAACAAGTATTCTCTGGAAAGGCGAATGCTAAGTTTGAATTGAAAGGAGACAAACATGTATTGACTGTTATGGGAAATACGCTAAAGCCCGAGGCAACTGGTAATGATGGAATTCCTGAGGAAATATCATTGAATGCACCTGAGTCACGCACAAAGGTTTTGGAAGTCAAGACTGTTGAAGGAACAGTTCCATTGCCAGAAGCGGAATTGGTGGTTTCGGCAGGAAGAGGAATGAAAGGTCCAGAAAATTGGGGAATGATCGATGAATTGGCGGAGGTGATCGGTGCGACAACAGCGTGTTCTAGACCAGTAGCAGATACTGGTTGGAGACCACATCATGAGCATGTAGGACAGACAGGAATTGCCATAAGACCTAATTTATATATTGCCATTGGGATATCTGGAGCGATTCAACATCTAGCAGGAGTTAATAACTCAAAAGTGATCGTTGTTATCAACAAAGATCCTGAAGCTCCTTTCTTTAAGGCAGCAGATTATGGTGTGCTCGGGGACCTATTTGAAGTAGTTCCTAGACTGATCGAGTCATTCAAAAAGTTCAAGGCTTCATAGCTGTGTGAAGTTTGATACATTTCTCTTTTTATTTGACTATTGATAGCTCAATAGTTTAGTATTTTTTATAATATTATGGTTTGTTCTGATATATATGGAAAAGATTGAACTTGACGTAGTAGCTCTTACACATAGTGTGACATCCTCTCACAACTATGCTGTCATTTTGGGCGAGGTAAATGGCGATAGAAAGCTGCCAGTTGTAATTGGTGGTTTTGAAGCGCAGGCCATCGCTGTAGCCATGGAGAAAATGATACCCAATCGTCCTTTGACACATGATCTATTTAAGAATACCATGGACTCTTTCGGTATAGAATTGAAAGAGGTAATCATCAATAATTTGTTGGATGGAATTTTTTACGCTCAATTGATTTGCTTCGACGGTAGACAAGAGGTAATTATAGACAGTCGTACCTCAGATTCAATTGCCATGGCGGTCAGATTTAATTGTCCCATTTACACCATGGAAAACATCATGGAAGAGGCTGGAATGCTCCTAGATCCAGAGGAAGAAAAGAAAATAGCAATAGAAAGGTCCGGAAAAGCCAAAAAACCAAAGACTTTTTCAGAATATAGTGTTGATGAGCTTACAGATTTACTAGAAAAGGTATTAGAATCTGAAGATTATGAGCAGGCGGCTAAGATTAGAGACGAAATCAATAAACGCAGCGACAACTAATCACCTTTCTTCTTTAGCTAAAGAGTTTTGGACTTCTTTAAAACTCATTTTTCCTAAATCATTTCCCCACGCACCCAAGATATAGTTGGTAATATTGGAAATTTCTACTGCAGAAAGTTCTGGAATCCCTGACATTGGAATGGTATATTCTTGACCGTTTACATTCAAAGTGTCTTCAATCCCATAACGCATTATATAAGGCAATTGATTCTTATGTTCATTTAGCCAATCTGATTTTCTCAACGGGGGATACAGCTGCGCAAGTCCAGAACCATCTACCATATGGCAACTTGCGCAATAAACTTCATACAAGCCTTCACCTTGCTTGAACCTTGAGTCTTGACAGGTCCAAAGAAATACACTTATAAAAATTAGAAGCAGGAAATTATTTCTCCTCATATTCTTTAATCAAGCGGTCAATATCTTGGAAAAAGTCAGTAACATCCTCGGGATCTGTTCCTTCTGCGAAAGCACGCACATGTCCTTCTTTATCCACCAAAACTATTTTTCCAGAATGATCAATCCCTCCAGGAGCTCGATCATCTTCTACCACCGCAATAAAATAATCATCATTCAGATCATAAATCTGATCCTTGTCCCCTGTCAAGAAAAGCCATTTATCACTTTTAACGCCTAAATTTTTAGCATAGGTATTAAGAACCTGAACGTCATCTCGTTTTGGGTCCAAAGTATGTGAAACAAGCTTGAGGAGATCTTCATCTTCGTATTTATCATATATTCTCAACATCTGTTTTTTGACCTTTGGGCAAATGGATGGACAATGTGTGAAAAAGAAATCACTCACATAAATACTATTCTCGAGGGATCGGTTGGTGACAGATTGAGAGTCCTGATTTACTAAGTCGAACTTTGGTATTTTATGAAAAATGGTATCCCCATCCACTACCTCATGATGGCCAATAAATGGTAGAGGCCCTGATGGTTTCTCTGAACAAGAATAAATCGCCAAAATCATAAGAATAAAAAGGATGCTATTTATTTTCATCTAAGATCTTTTTAGCCGTGTCGATAGCAGAGCGCATAGATTCATCTACTTTTGCTATTTTTTCCTTCTCCTTCAAAAGGTATTTTTTCTGAACTTCAAGAGATTGGTCCTCTGGAAGCTTGAAGCCTTTCATCCACATCATCATATCGTCATCTGCAGCATCGAGGGACTCTATCATTCCGAGATATTTATCTTTCAGGCTAGAATCTAAGTCCTTATTTTTGATTTGAGCCTTCAGTTTCTTTCTTAATTTATGAATGGTCCCCATTTCAGGCATAACATCATCGTGAACTTTCATTACTTCAGCATATAAATCAGAAATTTCTGGGCTTACATTGGGCTTACAAGAAGTAATTCCCACCACCACAAGAAAGCTTAAAGCAAAAAACTTTATTAGTTTCATTTATATTTAATTTTACATTGCATAGATAAGGATTCAACAAACAAAGCTCAATTATGTTAATCAATTAATACATTTTCTTTTATGGATCAGAGGAAGGCACTAGTTTGGTTTAGAAATGATTTAAGACTTCATGACAATGAAGCCATTAATGATGCAATTCATACAGCTGATGAGGTCCTATTCCTTTACATTTTGGATGATAGATTATTTAAAGGTCAGACATCTTTTGGGTTTCCCAAATTAGGGAAATACAGAAAGCAGTTTATTCTAGAGAGTTTGGAGGATTTAAGAAAATCCTTAAAATCAAAAAATAGTAATTTGATTGTGCGGTCTGGAATTACAGAAGAACTTATCCCAGAACTTTGTAGGAAGTTTAAAATGAGCTGGGTCTACTGTAATCGGGAAAGAACCCAAGAGGAGGAAATAATCCAGGATACGCTAGAAAAAAACCTTTGGACCATCGGTGTAGAAATGCGTTACTCGCGCGGTAAAATGTTGTATCATACGGCTGATTTACCCTTTCCCATTACTCAGAGCCCGACCGTATTTACCAGCTACAGAAAAGAAGTTGAAAAGCTGGTGCCAGTCAGAAGACCTTTCGAAACACCAGAGCTTATCCCGGCATTTACGGAGGAAGTGGAAGAAGGAAAGATTCCTAGCTTGCATGATTATGATATTCAAGACACCAATGGGTCAAAAGGTTTTAGACTTAAGGGAGGGGAGACAGAAGGCCTTGCCCAGCTTAACTATTATTTTGAAGAAACTTGCTTGGTGAAATCATATAAAAAAACACGCAATCAATCCCTGGGTAGAGATTACTCTTCTAAATTTTCAGCATACCTATCCAAAGGCTGCTTGTCCCCAAAAACCATTTACCATGAGTTAAAGAAATTTGAACAGAAACACGGATCTAATGATTCGACCTACTGGCTTTACTTCGAGCTTTTATGGAGAGATTTTTTCCGATTGATGGCCAAACGATTTGGGTCAAAAATATTTCATTTTTCTGGACTAAACTCTAAGAGGCCCGAACAGGATAAGGAGGATTTTTCGCTTTTTAATATTTGGAAAGAAGCGCGCACAGGCATCCCTTATATAGATGCTCATTTAACCGAACTAAACCAAACAGGTTTTATGTCCAATCGAGGACGTCAGAATGTTGCTAGCTTCCTAATTTATGATATGGGGTTGAGTTGGTTAATGGGGGCAGAATATTTTGAATCTTTACTGGTGGATTACGATCCATGCAGTAACTATGGAAACTGGGCTTACATCGCAGGTGTTGGAACAGACCCCAAAAATGGTCGCCATTTTAGTACAACTTTTCAATCACAGAAATATGATTCGGATGCAGCCTTCATTAAGTATTGGTTGCCTCAGTTGGAGAATTTAAGTCCTTCAGTTTTACATCATCCTTCAATAAATAATGAAGACAAGTTTAAACAGCATGGCTTAACTTTGGGTAAAGAATATCCGGCACCAATTCTACAACCTAATTAAGCACATTGAAGAAATTAAGTGACCATTGAATGTGTAAATTTGCTTATTGCTTTCGCAAATGTGGCTCAGATAAATTTAACTTATTTTATAATGCCCGATTTGCCTTGAGCGCTTCAACTGCTCTTCTTAGCCCATTTTCTAAAGTGAATGCTGGTTGGAAGTTATAATATATTTCTAAATTACTACTATCAATATTCCAAGACTCGGCTGTCAATTCCTCACGCCTATCTTTAGGAATTTCAAGTTTGATGTTGAAGTATTTTAAGAGTACTCTTAACTTAGGATTTAATCCATTAAATTTAAAAAGGTTAAATGGTTTAACCTCTTTTCTTGCTTGAGTATATTCTTGAAGAAGATTTAATATCGTTTCTGCTTTGTATAATTCTCGATCAGTAACGAAGAATGATTGACGAGAAATCTTAGTCTCAAAACTTTGAAAAATTAAAGCACTTAGATCTTCGGCATGGATGCATGATAGTAATTGATTAGATGTCGGAGGCTGAATAGCAATTCCCTTCTTGATTAGTTGACAGTACTTTTTTATCCATGGAGATCCATTACCGAAAACAAGCCCTGGGCGTAGAATTAAATATGGGATATGGTTGAAGCTCTCAATGAATTTTTCTGCTTGAAGCATGGACTTACCATACTCACTAACCGGATGCGGATAGGAGCTATTTTCCAGAATTCCTTTTGCCTGTCTGTCTGCAGGACCAAAAGCGCTACAACTGCTTATAAAAACAAATTTATTAGGAATGACCTCTTCTTCTGTGATCAGCTTAAGAAGCTTCAAAGGGTGGGTAGCGTTGATAAGATGTAATTCTTTTGGATCTTCAACTTCAGGCGTGGATGAACTGCAATAAACCACATAATTAAAAGAGTTTTCTTTTAGTTCTTTGCGTAGCACTTCTTCTTTGTCAAAGGAACCTTTTAGTAAATTATGCGCTGGAACACCCGTTAAATCTGAGGTGGAATTTGAACCAATTATACCACTAATTTCGAAGGACATTTCCAAGGCTTTATCGGCTATATGACGACCCATGAAACTTTCAATTCCTACAATAAGGATCTTGTTATTTGTCAAATCTGTCTAGTATTAAGATTCATATTCTCTTGTAAAACTAACTTTTTAAATTATATACATACTTTAGAGTCGATTTTACAACAATCAAAAGTTAAAGTTGTTTCAAGATTAATGAATACACGCCCGGATCACAGAAGGAGCATTGCCATGGTAAGTTATAAAAACACCTTGCCTTTTTTATATGGCTTTAAACACAAGGATGGGGCAGAGGCAGCTTTTGATCTAAGTTTATACAATCCAGCGCTTTGTGCAAAAGCATACTTAGATGGAAAAGTCGATATTTCTCTGGTGCCGGCTGCTTTTCTTCAATCAGTTCCGGGCGCAAAGGTAATCACCGATTATTGTATTGCTGCTGACGGTCCCGTTAATTCTGTATGTCTACTTTCTAATACTCCAATTCATAACATTACACAAGTGATTCTAGATGATCATTCCATAACTTCAAATGCCTTGGTCAAGATTCTGTGTAGAGAATTATGGGAAATAGCACCAAATTATACCAAAAAAGATGTGAGCTTAGGATATAATCTCACTGATAAGTCCTCAGGGGTTGTCATGATTGGGGACAAAGTATTTGAATTTGAATCACAATTTCGATATAAATACGACCTAGCAGAGCATTGGAAGAAATTGACCAATCTGCCTTTTGTCTTTGCCGTATGGATTGCCAATGAATCTGTGCCCCAAGAGTCTATAGATCAGCTAAATGCAATTTTGACTTTAGGTGTTAATAATATCGATACAATCGTTGAAGATCTTTCCAATCAGGGGCTAGATTATGAGACTTATCTGAAATTTAACTTAAAGTATAATTTTACAGATGAGTATAAGCAAGGTCTGAAAATGTATCTAGACCTAATCCCACAAATGTCTCCGACGCATTAATATTAGCCCTCAATTCTACCTACTTTCCTTTAATTCTAATTATTATCTTAGTCCTATCAAAAACAAATCAATGATAAGAGCCAAAATTGCTGGGATTGGGCATTATGTTCCTGAAAATGTGGTAACCAATAAGGATTTGTCTGAGCACATGGATACCTCTGATGAGTGGATTCAGGAAAGAACGGGTATAAAAGAACGTAGATTTGGGACCAAACATGATGAGTCAACAACTACGATGGGATATGAAGCTTCTAAGATCGCACTAGACCGCGCAGGTATTACTGCGGAAGAAGTCGAATTTATCATTTTTGCCACGCTCAGTCCAGATTACTATTTTCCCGGTTGTGGAGTTTTATTGCAGAGAGCCTTAGGGATTTCTAAAACAGAAATAGGAGCGCTGGATGTAAGAAATCAGTGTTCAGGCTTTGTCTATGCATTATCTGTTGCAGATCAATACATCAGATCTGGAATGTACAAAAACATACTCGTGGTCGGTGCAGAGATGCATTCCATGGGATTGGAATTTACAACACGTGGAAGAGGTGTATCTGTTATTTTCGGTGATGGTGCTGGTGCAGCAGTTGTGCAAGCAACGGAGGAGGATCGTGGTATTTTAGTTTCTGAATTACATTCCGATGGTACCAATGCAGAGATGCTTGCTCTTTTGAGTCCAGGATCACATGGAGGAGTTCACCATGAAGATAAAGAGCAATTTGGATTTCCGGATCAACAGACGCTCGGCGGTACTTTTATCACCGAAAAGATGCTTGAAAATGGCCATCATTTTCCATTCATGGATGGGAAGTCCGTATTCAAGAAAGCTGTCGTAAAATTTCCAGAGGTAATTAAAAGCACGCTAGATAAAATAGGGAAGACATCAACCGATATAGATTTACTTGTTCCACATCAAGCCAATCTTAGAATTAGTCAGTTTGTACAAAAAACTTTAGGACTCAAAGATGAGCAAGTTTTTAATAATATAGAGAAGTACGGAAATACCACAGCAGCATCCATTCCTATTGCGCTGTCTGAAGCCTGGGAACAAGGTCGTGTCAAAGACGGTGCGCTCGTTTGTTTGGCAGCATTTGGTAGTGGATTCACTTGGGGGAGCGTAATAATTAAATGGTAGAAAAAGTAGATATTCTTGCGATCGGTGCACATCCGGATGATGTAGAACTTAGCTGTGGAGGGACACTTCTAAAGCACCTTGATGCTGGGCGTTCCGCAGCGATTGTTGATTTGACAAAAGGTGAATTAGGAACGAGAGGATCAGCAGAGCTTAGATTCAAAGAAGCGGACAAGGCTCGCCAGTTTTTTGGTATACAACACCGGGATAACTTGGGAATGGACGACGGTTTTTTTCAACACAATG